>Ga0255338_1000185_pt1 | contig 250569 bp, 254 predicted proteins | sample MeOH1_35cm_T4_19_FD_203715 | JGI IMG/M metagenome (GOLD analysis project Ga0255338, IMG submission 203715) | Sandy soil microbial communities from University of British Columbia, Vancouver, Canada - MeOH1_35cm_T4_195 | ecosystem: Engineered > Artificial ecosystem > Sand microcosm >... | reverse complement strand
AGGAGGCGTCCGCAGTCGATGCCCCAGGCATCGGCAAGGGCGCCGACGTAGCGGGTGGCCGAATTCCTCGCGCCGGAGGTGAAGCTTCGGCGGCCGGCTGCCACGTCGGATCGGCTCGGCGATGCAGCCCACATCGGGTGTTCCCGATGTGGGCCACCCGAGGAAAGCCCCGAAAGCGGGAACACCCGCTTTCGGGCGCATCGCCTGCGCCGCCCCTCCTCGCATCCGACTCGCCGAAGCTTCATCGCAGCCATGTCCAACTCTCAAACGGTCTCTTAGAAGCCCATCGGCCCGCGGCGGCGCCCGGCGGCGGCGGTCGCCGCGCGGCCGGTCACCACCGCCTCGCCGGCGGCGAGGCCGGCGACGATCTCGACCTCGCCGTCGCTCGCGAGCCCGGTCGTCACCTGTCGCCGCTCCGGCCGGCCGTCGCGGCCGACGACGTAGAGCGCGCTGCCGCCGGCAGGATTGCCGCCCGCCGCGGCGCGCGCGCCCTCCGGCCGGAAGCGCAGCGCCGCCGCCGGCACCTTGACGACGCCGTCGCGGCGATCCTCGAGGATGCGGACGTTCGCCGTCATGCCGGGCAGCAGCGTCAGGTCGTCGTTCCGGGTGTCGACGACGACGGTGTAGGTGGTGACGTTCGAGACGACCGTCGCCGCCTTGCGCACCTGCGAGACGGTGCCGTCGAAGCGGCGCTCGGGAAAGGCGTCGACCGTGAAGGCGACCGCCTGCCCGGGCGCGACGCGGCCGATGTCGGCCTCGTCGACGCTCGCCTCGAGGCGCATCTCGCGCAGGTCCTGGGCGATCTCGAACAGCACCGGCGCCTGCAGGCTGGCGGCCACCGTCTGGCCGATGTCGACCTGGCGGTCGACGACGACTCCGGTCACCGGCGAGCGGATGATGGTGCGGGCGATGTCGGTCTCGGCGATCGCCACCGCCGCCTTGCGCTGGCCGACCTCGGCGATCGCGACGGCGAGCTCGGCTTCGGCCACCCGCTCCTCGACGGCGGCGCGGGTGATGCCGACCTCGGCCTGGGCGCGGGCGAGCTCGTCGGCCTGCAGCTGCTTGTCGGTGGCGTGGCCGGCGGTGTTGAGCCGCCGGGTGCGGTCGACGGTGCGCTCGGTGTCGGCGAGCAGGTTGGCGGCGGTCTGCCGGTCGGCGCGGCTCGCCTCGAGCGCCGCCTGCTTCACCGCCACCGTCGCCTCGGCGACGGCGAGGTCGGCGGCCGCCTGGTCGAGCTTCGCCCGGTAGGTCGCCGGGTCGATGGTGGCGATCACCTCGCCTTCGACGACCGGCGAATTGAAGTCGGCGGTGAGGGTCGCGATCTTGCCCGACACCTCGCTGCCGACCACCACGGTCACCACGGGCGTCAGCGTGCCGGTGGCGAGCACCGCGCTCTCGATCGCGCCGACCGTCGCCGGCTCGACCCGGAGGTCGGGCGGCCCGGCCGCGCGGCCGGACATCTGCGTGACGATCAGCACCGCGGCGGTGGCGGCGACCACCAGCGCGACGCCGACGACGAGGGTCCGCTTCATCCCATGCTCCGCGTCCGGCGCCGCCCGCGGCGCCGCGATCCCTGCTTCAACGGGCCGGGCGCGGAAGCCCTACGGCGTGTCGCCGGTCGCCTCCTCGGCGGTGAAGCGGTAGCGCGTCGAGCAGAACTCGCAGGTCACCTCGATGGTGCCGTCGGGCAGCGTCATCTCGGTCCGCTCGGCGTCGGTGAAGCCGCGCAGCATGCCGCCGACGCGCTCGCGCGAGCAGCGGCAGCGGTCGGCGAGCGGCTGGGCGTCGAACACGCGCACGCCGCGCTCGTGGAAGAGCCGGTAGAGCAGCCGCTCGGCCGAGACGGCCGGATCGGTCAACTCGAGGTCCTCGACGGTGTCGACGAGGGCGCGCGCCTCGTTCCAGGCGTCGTCCTCGTGCCCCTCGCCCGCCTCGGCGGCGGCACCCTCCGGCGCGTCGCCGGGGTCGAGGTCGCGCCGGCCGAGGCGCTCCTCGGCCGGCGGCAGGAACTGCACCATCAGCCCGCCGGCGCGCCACGAGCGGGCCGGCGCCTCGCCCTCGCGCCGGTTCATCACCTCGGCGACGGCGAGGCGCACCCGCGTCGGGATCTGCTCGGACTGCGCGAAGTAGCGGTCGGCGATCGCCTCGAGGCTCGCCCCGTCGAGGGCGACGATGCCTTGGTAGCGGGTGGCGCTCGGGCCCTGGTCGACGGTCATCGCCAGGTGGCCGTTGCCGAGGAGGACCGCCGCGTCGGCGCGCGGGTCGGCGTCGGCGACGCGCGCCGCGTCGTAGCGGGCGTAGGCCCGGAGCGCGTCCGGCGTCGTGTAGTCGACGACGAGCAGGTCGACCGGGCCGTCGCTCGAGGTCTGCAGGATGAAGCGGCCCTCGAGCTTCAGCGAGGTGCCGAGCAGCGCCGTCAGCGCCACCGCCTCGCCGAGCAGGCGCGACACCGCCTCCGGATAGTCGTGGCGGGCGAGGATGGCGTCGAGCGCCGGGCCGAGGTGGACCACCCGGCCGCGCACGTCGAGCGCCTCGACGGCGAACGGCAGCACCGCGTCGACGTTCCCCTCGACGGCGGTCCAGCCGCCGCTCACCGCGCTCATCGGACGAGCCTCACGAGGCCGTCGCCGTCTCGGCGAGGCACCAGGCGAGAATGCCCTTCTGCGCGTGCAGCCGGTTCTCGGCCTCGTCGAACACCACCGACTGCGGCCCGTCCATCACCGCGGCGGTCACCTCCTCGCCGCGGTGCGCCGGCAGGCAGTGCAGGAAGATCGCGTCCTTCGCCGCCGCCGCCATCAGCCGCTCGTTCACCTGGTAGGGGGCGAGCAGGTTGTGCCGGCGGTCGAACTCCTTGTCGCCCATCGACACCCAGGTGTCGGTGATCACGCAGTCGACGCCGTCGACGGCGGCGAACGGGTCGGCCGTCACCGACACCGCCGCGCCGGCGCGCTGCGCCGCGGCCACCACCGGGCCCAGCGTGTCGAGCTCCGGCGGCGTCGCGATGCGCAGCTCGAAGGCGAAGCGCTCGGCGGCGTGGATCCACGAGGCGAGCACGTTGTTGGCGTCGCCGGTCCAGGCGACCCGCCGGCCGGCGATCGGGCCGCGATGCTCCTCGAAGGTCATCACGTCGGCCATGATCTGGCAGGGATGGGTGCGCTTGGTCAGCCCGTTGATCACCGGCACGGTGGCGTGCTCGGCGAGCTCGACGAGCGCCTCGTGGTCGAGGATGCGGATCATGATCGCGTCGACATAGCGCGACAGCACGCGCGCCGTGTCGGCGATCGTCTCGCCGCGGCCGAGCTGCATCTCGGCGCCGGTCAGCATGATCGTCTCGCCGCCGAGCTCGCGCATGCCGACGTCGAAGGAGACGCGCGTGCGGGTCGACGGGCGCTCGAACACCATGGCGAGGTAGCGCCCGGCGAGCGGGCCCTCGCCCGGCCGGCCGCGGCGGGCCTTGCGCTCGGCCTTCATCCGCCGGCTGTCGTCGATGATCGCCCGGAGGTCGGTCGCCGGAATGGCGTCGAGGTCGAGGAAGTGCCGGGGCGCCGCGCCGCTCATTGCGCCGCCTCCGACGCGGCGTCGAGGGCCGCCTCGACGCGGGCCGCGGCGGCGTCGAGCATCGCGGCCGCCTCGGCGATCTCCGCCTCGCGGACGGTGAGCGGCGGCAGCAGGCGGACGACGTTGTCGCCGGCGCCGACGCCGAGCAGCCGCTCTGCCCGCATCGCCGCGACGACGTCGCCGACCGGGGCGCGGCACTTCAGGCCGATCATCAGCCCCTCGCCGCGGATCAGCTCGAAGACGCGCGGGTGGCGGTCGACCACGGCGGCGAGGCTCTGCTTGGCGAGGAGGCCGGCGTGCGCCACCTCGTCGAGGAAGCCGGGGGCGAGCACCACGTCGAGCACGGCGTTGCCCACCGCCATGGCGAGCGGGTTGCCGCCGAAGGTGGTGCCGTGCGTGCCCGGGCCCATCGCCTCGGACGCCGCGGCGGTGGCGAGGCAGGCGCCGAGCGGGAAGCCGCCGCCGATGCCCTTGGCGATCGCCATGATGTCCGGCGCGACGCCGGTCCACTCGTAGGCGAACAGCTTGCCGGTCCGGCCGGCGCCGCACTGCACCTCGTCGAAGATCAGCAGCAGGCCGTGCTTGTCGCACAGCGCGCGCAGCGCGCGCAGGAAGGCCGGCTCGACCGGGCGGATGCCGCCCTCGCCCTGCACCGGCTCGATCAGGATCGCCGCCGTCTGCGGCCCGATCGCCGCCTCCACGGCCGCGAGGTCGCCGAACGGCACCTGGTCGAAGCCCTCGACCTTCGGGCCGAAGCCCTCGAGGTACTTCTGCTGGCCGCCGGCCGCGAGCGTCGCCAGCGTGCGGCCGTGGAAGGCGCCCTCGAAGGTGAGGATGTGGAAGCGCTCCGGCCGCCCGGCGGCGTAGTGGTAGCGCCGCGCCGTCTTGATCGCGCACTCGATCGCCTCGGCGCCCGAGTTCGCGAAGAACACGCGGTCGGCGAAGCTCGCCGCCACGAGGCGCTCGGCGAGGCGCTCGCCGGCGGGGATGCGGTAGAGGTTCGAGACGTGCCAGGGGCGCTCGGCGGCGTCCTTCAGGGCGCCGACGAGGTGCGGGTGGGCGTGGCCGAGCGAGGTCACCGCGATGCCCGAGCCGAAGTCGAGATAGCGTCGGCCGTCGCTGCCGTGGAGCCACGCGCCCTCGCCGCCGTCGAAGGCAAGGTCGATCCGGTTGAACGTCTTGTAGAGCCCGGCGCCCTGGCCGGGTAGCGACGATGCGGTCATGGCGGTCACGCGGCTCCGGCGGCCCACCGCCGGCATCCGCCGACCGGGAGTCGACCGGCCGGCCCGCAGCGGAATCGGGGCCCGAAAACGACTCGTGCCGCCGGAGAGGCGGCACGACGCACGCCTCTATAAGACCGCTCGCCGCCGCCGTGTCAATGCCGCGCGGCCGCGCCGCCTCAGGCCGCCCGCGCCTCGGCGACCACCCGCGCGAGCTCGTCCATGTGCGCGATGGTGCGCTCGGCGCCGGCAGCCAGCAGGCCCTCGCCGTGACCGTCGAAGCTGTGGCTGCCGCCGGTGAAGCCGATGACGCGCATCCCGGCGGCGCGCGCCGCGATGACGCCGGCCTGGGAATCCTCGACGACGAGGCACTCGGCGGGGGTGACCGCCATCGTCTGCGCGGCGAACAGGAAGAGGTCCGGCGCCGGCTTGCCGCGCGCCACCTGCGAGGCGCTGAAGACGTGCGGGTCGAACAGCGGCATCAGCCCGGTCACCTCGAGGGCGAGGCGCAGCTTCGACATCTCGCTCGACGAGGCGACGCAGCGCGGCCCGCCGACCGCCTCGATCGCCGCGGCGACGCCGGGGATCGCGGCGAGCTCCTCGCGGTAGCGCCGCTTGATGTCGGCCTCGACGCGCTCGATGAGGCCGTCCGGCAGCGGGCGGCCCATCTCGCGCTCGACCTCGGCCCAGATCTCGCGCTTCGGCCGGCCGATGAAGCGGGCGATCATCTCGCGCGCGGTGATCGGGAAGCCGAGGGCGGTGAACGCCTCGGCGTCGGCCGCGTTGGAGATGATCTCGCTGTCGATCAGCACGCCGTCGCAGTCGAAGATGATCACTGGGGCCTCCGGGGCTTTTCATGGGGGGAAGGGCGCCGCCCGGCGGGGCCTTTTCGTCCAGCCGGCCCCCGCCGTCAACGGCGATGCCCCGTCGCGGCCGCCGTGTTGCGCCGCAGCGCTTGAACCGGCCGAAAACCCGGCTATATCGATGTGTCGCCAGGCCGGGCCCCTCTGGCAGCCTTCCCTTGAGGAGGCTGTGATGTCGGACTGGATTTGTCCCCGAGTGGCCTTGGAACTCTGCCCGCAGTGCTCCGGCCGGGGTCGGTCCGCCGATTCCCGCCCACGACGTCCTCTCCTCGCGCGATCCTCCCGCGCGCGGGACGGGGGACGGCAGGAGCCGGACGGGGCCCCTCCGCCGCTCTTTCGACATCGTTGAAAGAGAGACGCCATGACCGAGCTGATCGACTCCGGGGCGCTGACCGCGCTCTTCCAGGTCATCCTCATCGACATCGTGCTGGCCGGCGACAACGCCATCGTCATCGGCCTCGCCGCCGCCGGCCTGCCGCGCGACCAGCGCAACAAGGCGATCCTCGTCGGCATCATCGCCGCGACGATCATGCGCATCGCCTTCGCGGCGGTGACGGCGCAGCTCCTCGCCATCATCGGACTTCTGCTGGCCGGCGGCATCCTGTTGCTCTGGGTGAGCTGGAAGATGTGGCGCGAGCTCCGCATCTCGGCGCGCGAGAGCCGCGAGGCCGAGGAGGCGCTGGAGGACCGCGACCTAACCGGCGACGGCGTCGTCGCGGCGAGCGCGCCGCGCAAGACCTTCGCCCAGGCGGCGTGGCAGATCGTCATCGCCGACGTGTCGATGTCGCTCGACAACGTGCTGGCGGTCGCCGGCGCGGCGCGCGAGCACCCGTGGGTGCTGGTCACCGGCCTCGCCATCTCGATCGCCCTGATGGGCCTCGCGGCGACGCTGATCGCCCGCCTGCTGCAGCGCTTCCGCTGGATCGCCTACGTCGGCCTCGCGATCATCCTCTACGTCGCGCTCGAGATGATCTACCGGGGCACGATGGAGGTCTGGCCCTACGTCCACGCCGCCGTCGTCTGACGGCGGCCCGGCCGGCCGCCGCGGCTCACACGCGCTTCCAGTAGAACTGCGTGTCGCACTCGCCGCCGGCCGGCCACAGCGCGTAGCCGGGGATGACGCCGGCACGGTGCCAGCCGAGCCGGACGTAGAGCCGGTCGGCGTCGCCGCCGACCACGGTGTCGAGCACCAGCAGCGAGCGGCCGTGCAGCGCCGCCTCGATCTCCAGGCGCTGCATCAGCCGGGTGGCGAGGCCGCGGCCGCGGGCCGCCCGGTGCACCTGCAGCTTCATCACGTCGGCGCGGTGCGGCTGGTTCGGCGGCAACGCCAGGTGGAGTTGCACCGTGCCCATCGCGACGCCGTCGACGAGGGCGGCGAGGCACACCCGGTCGCCGCGCCCGACGGCGTCGGCGACCCCCTGCCAGAACGGCCGTGCGCTCTCGGCGGAGAAGGGGAGCATGAAGCCGATCGAGGCGCCGCCGGCGACGCAGTCGGCGGTGATCGCGGCGAGCTCGCCCGCGCGGGCCCGCACCTCGTCGGCGCCGAGGGCGCGGATCTCGATCACCGGGTCGGGCGGCAGAACCATCGTCGGATCCTTCCTCCGTCGACCGCCGCGCCTCAGGCGGCGAGGTCCTGCTTCTCCAGGATGCCGCCCGTCGCGTCGAGCCGGTAGACGATCGGCGCGCCGGTGGCGAGCTCGCGGGCGACGATCTCGGCGCCGGTCAGCTTCTCGAGCCCCATGATGATCGAGCGCAGGCTGTTGCCGTGCGCCACCACCAGCACCCGCTCGCCGGCGACGACGCGCGGCAGGATCTCGGCGTCGAAGTAGGGCAGCGTGCGCGCCGCGGTGTCCTTCAGGCTCTCGCCACCCGGCGGCGGCACGTCGAAGGAGCGGCGCCAGACGTGCACCTGCTCCTCGCCCCAGCGGGCGCGGGCGTCGTCCTTGTTGAGGCCGGTGAGCTCGCCGTAGTCGCGCTCGTTGAGCGCCTGGTCGCGGATCGTCGCGAGGTCCGGCTGGCCGATCTCCTCGAGGATCAGCCGGCAGGTCTCCTGCGCGCGCACCAGCGCCGAGGTGTAGGCGACATCGAAGGTGAGCCCGAGCGCCTTGAGGCGGCGGCCGGCGGCGCGCGCCTCCTCGATGCCCTTCTCGGTCAGCCCGACGTCGCGCCAGCCGGTGAACAGGTTCTTGAGGTTCCATTCGCTCTGGCCGTGGCGCACGAGCACGAGAAGGCGGTCCATCGGGAGGTTCCCTCGCTAGCGGTCGTCGGAGAGGCCGAGCACGTCGGCCATCGAATAGAGGCCGGGCTTGCGGCCGCGGGCCCACAGCGCCGCCCGGATCGCGCCGCGCGCGAACACCGTGCGGCTTTCGGCGCGGTGGCCGAGCTCGATCCGCTCGCCGTCGCCGGCGAGCACCACGAGATGGTCGCCGACCACCGAGCCGCCGCGCAGCGCCTGGAAGCCGATCGCCCCCGGCGGCCGCGGCCCGGTGTGGCCGTCGCGCGCCCGGACCGCGACGTCGGCGAGGGCGACGTCGCGCCCCTCCGCCGCCGCCGCGCCGAGGAGCAGCGCCGTGCCCGAGGGCGCGTCGACCTTGTGGCGGTGGTGCATCTCGACGATCTCGATGTCGAAGTCCGGGCCGAGCGCCCGCGCCGCCTGGCGCACCAGCGCGGCGAGCAGGTTGACCCCGAGGCTCATGTTGCCGGACTTGACGATCGGCGCGTGGCGGGCGGCGGCGGCGATCGCCGCCTCCTCGGCCGGCCCGCAGCCGGTGGTGCCGACGATGTGGGCGATGCGCGCCTGGGCGGCGATCTCGGCGAAGCCGACGGTCGCGGCCGGCGTCGTGAAGTCGAGCACGCCGTCGGCGGCGACGAAGGCCTGGAGAACGTCGTCGGTCACCGGCACGCCGATCGGCCCGAGCCCGGCGAGCACGCCGGCGTCCTCGCCGAGGGCGGGCGCGCCCGGCCGCTCGAGCGCCGCCGAGACGACGACGCCCGGCTCGGCCGTGACCGTGGCGATCAGCGCCCGGCCCATCCGGCCGGCGGCGCCGACGACGACGAGGCGCATGTCGGTCATGGTCTTCCCCGGCCCTTCCTCGGCCTGTCCCCGGCGCGCTCCGGATGCGGAGCGTCCCGCCGCCCGCTCATAGCAGCGCCGGGCCGCCGGGCAAAGCCGGGCGGCCGGCTTGACGGCCCCATTGTGCGATGCGACACGGAACCGATGAGACGGATATCGAGCATTTGCGTCTATTGCGGCTCGGGCCTCGGCCGCGATCCCGACTATGCGCTCGCCGCCGACCGGCTCGGCGCCATCCTCGCCGCTGCCGGCGTGCGGCTCGTCTATGGCGGCGGCTCGGTCGGGCTGATGGGCCGGGTGGCGCACGCGACGCTCAGCGCCGGCGGCGCCGTCACCGGCGTCATCCCGCAGTTCCTGCGCGACCGCGAGGTGATGCTCGAGGAGGTCGACGACCTCCTCGTCACCCGCGACATGCACGAGCGCAAGCGGCTGATGTTCGAGCGCTCCGACGCCTTCGTGGCGCTGCCCGGCGGCATCGGCACGCTCGAGGAGGTCGTCGAGATGATGACCTGGGCGCAGCTCGGCCAGCACGACAAGCCGATCGCCCTCCTCGACGTCAACGGCTTCTGGGCGCCGCTCGTCGAGCTGATCGGCCACATGCAGGCCGAGGCGTTCATCCGCGAGGGCTTCGAGGTGCCGTTCGAGGTGGTCGACCGCCTCGACGACCTCCTGCCGCGCCTCGAGGCCGCCGCCGCGCGCGCCGCCGGCCGCCGCGTCGAGAACGCCGCCGTCCTCGGCCGGATGTAGCCTCGGGCGAACGCCCACCCCCGCTCTCGGACGGCGGGCCAATCGGGCCCGCACGACCTCTTGCGCGCGCGCCGGGGCGGCGTATCATTTCAAGTCTAAACTAACTTCCGCGGGCGCCGCCGCCGTCCGCGCAATCCGCCCGCACGCGCCGGCGGATGGACGTCCGCGGTCGCAAGAGGGGACCATCGATGCGCTTCCTGCCGGGCTTCGCCGCTCTCGCCGCCGGGCTCGCCGCCCTGCCGCTCCTCGCCGCGCCGGCCGCCGCCGCCGGCGTGCCGGGGCTCCGCGGCCACGACCACACCGGCATCACCGTGCCGGACATCGCCGCCGCGACGGCGTTCTTCGTCGACGTGCTCGGCTGCAAGGAGGCGATGTCGTTCGGGCCGATCGCCGACGACAAGGGCACCTTCATGCAGGACGCCCTGCACGTGAACCCGCGTGCGGTGATCGAGAAGATCACCCTCGTGCGCTGCGGCGCCGGCTCGAACATCGAGCTCTTCCAGTATTCCTCGCCCGACCAGGCGACGGTGCAGCCGAAGAACTCCGACGTCGGCGGCTACCACGTCGCCTTCTATGTCGACGACGTCGGCAAGGCGGCGGAGTACCTGAAGGCGAAGGGCGTCGAGACCTTCGCCGGCCCGATCCCGATCACCGAGGGCCCGGCCGCCGGCCAGACCATCCTCTACTTCCTCGCCCCCTGGGGCACCCAGATGGAGATGATCTCCTACCCGGACGGCATGGCCTACGAGAAGACTTCGGACGTCATCCTGTGGAGCCCCAAGGACCCGGCGAAGTAGTCGGCCGTCACGCGCTGAGGCGCCGGGCCGGCGCGGGCACCGCGCCCGGCTCGGCGCCGGCGGTGACGAGCTTGTAGGTGATCGAGTCGACGAGCGCCCGGAACGAGGCGTCGACGATGTTCGGCGACACGCCGACCGTGAACCAGCGCTCGCCCGCGCCGTCGCGGCTCTCGATCAGCACCCGCGTCGTCGCACCGGTGCCGCCGTCGAGGATACGGACCTTGAAGTCGACGAGCTCGAGGTCGGTGATGATCGACTGGTAGCGGCCGAGGTCCTTCCGGAGCGCGATGTCGAGGGCGTTGACCGGGCCGTTGCCCTCGGCGACCGACATGATCGTCTCGCCGTCGACCTCGACCTTCACCACCGCCTCGGACACGGTGACGAGCTCGCCCACCGCGTTGAAGCGCTGCTCGACCATCACCCGGAACGAGCGCACGTCGAAGAAGCGCGGCAGCGTACCCATCACCTGGCGGGCGAGGAGGGCGAACGAGGCCTCGGCGCCCTCGTAGGCGTAGCCCTTCGCCTCGCGCGCCTTCACCTCGGCGAGCAGCCGGTCGAGGCGCGGGTCGTCCTTGGCGAGCGGCAGGCCGACGCGCTCGAGCGCGTGCACGAGGTTCGACTTGCCGGCCTGGTCGGAGACGAGGACGCGGCGGGTGTTGCCGACCGTCTCCGGCGGCACGTGCTCGTAGGTCCTCGGATCCTTCAGGATCGCCGAGGCGTGGATGCCGGCCTTGGTGGCGAACGCCGCCTCGCCGACATAGGGCGCCTGGCGGGCCGGCGCGCGATTGAGGATCTCGTCGAAGGCACGCGAGATCCGGGTGATCTCGGCGAGCGCCGCCGCCGTCACCCCGGTCTCGAAGCGCGCGGCGTATTCCGCCTTCAGCGCCAGCGTCGGGATCAGCGTCACCAGGTTGGCATTGCCGCAGCGCTCGCCGATGCCGTTCAGGGTGCCCTGGATCTGGCGGGCGCCGCCGCGCACGGCGGCGAGCGAGTTGGCCACCGCCTGGCCGGTGTCGTCGTGGGCGTGGATGCCGAGCCGGTCGCCCGGCACGTGCTCCGCCACCGCCCGCACCACCGCCTCGACGCGCTCCGGCATCGTGCCGCCGTTCGTATCGCAGAGCACCACCCAGCGCGCCCCGGCCTCGTAGGCGGCCTTGGCGCAGGCGAGCGCGAAGGCGGGATTGGCGGCGTAGCCGTCGAAGAAGTGCTCGCAGTCGAGCATCGCCTCGCGCCCCGCGGCGACCGCCGCGGCGATCGTCTCGCGGATCGAGGCGAGGTTCTCCTCGAGGCTCGTCTCGAGCGCCACGCGGACGTGATAGTCCCACGTCTTGGCGACGAAGCAGGTGGTGTCGGCCGCGGCCGCCAGCGTGTCGCGCACGCCGGGGTCGTTCTCCACCGAGCGGCCCGCCCGCTTCACCATGCCGAAGGCGGCGAAGCGCGCCGCCTTCGTCCGCCGCTCGGCGAAGAAGGCGGTGTCGAGCGGGTTGGCGCCCGGATAGCCGCCCTCGACATAGTCGACGCCGAGGCGCTCGAGCAGCGCCACCACGGCGACCTTGTCCTCGAGCGAGAAGTCGACGCCGTTCGTCTGCGCGCCGTCGCGCAGCGTGGTGTCGTAGAGGAAGAGGCGTTCTCGGGTCATGGTCGGTCCTCGCCGCCCGCGAAGCGGTCGGTCGCGGTGATGATGTGGTGCAGGATGCCGGGCTCGGTCACCGCGTGGCCGGCGTCGTCGACCATGTGGAACGCGGCCTCCGGCCAGGCGCGGTGCAGGTCCCAGGCGCTCACCGCCGGCGTCGCCACGTCGTAGCGGCCCTGGATGATGACGCCGGGGATCGGCTTCAGGCGGTGGGCGTCGCGGATGAGCTGGCCCTCGTCGAGCCAGCCGGAGTTGACGAAGTAGTGGTTCTCGATGCGCGCGAAGGCGAGGGCGTAGTCGTCCTCGGCGTGCTGGGCGGAGAGCGCCGGGTCCGGCAGCAGGGTGATGGTTTCGCCCTCCCACAGGCTCCAGGCGAGCGCCGCCTCGATCTGCGCGGCGCGGTCGGTGCCGGTGAGCCGGCGGTGGTAGGCGGCCATCAGGTCGCCGCGCTCGGCCGCGGGGATCGGCGCCAGGAAGCGCTCCCACTTGTCCGGGAACAGCATCGAGGCGCCGGACTGGTAGTACCATTCGAGCTCGAAGCGGCGCAGCGTGAAGATGCCGCGCACGATCAGCGCCGTGCAGCGCTCCGGGTGCGTCTCGGCATAGGCGAGGGCCAGAGTCGAGCCCCACGAGCCGCCGAACACGACCCAGCGCTCGAGGCCGAGCATCTCGCGCAGCCGCTCGATGTCGGCGACGAGGTGCCAGGTGGTGTTGGCCTCGAGGCTCGCGTGCGGCGTCGAGCGGCCGCAGCCGCGCTGGTCGAACAGGAGGATGCGGTAGCGCTTCGGATCGAACAGCCGGCGGTGCGTCGGCGAGCAGCCGGCACCGGGGCCGCCGTGCAGCATCACCACGGGCGTGCCGGCGGGGTTGCCGCAGAGCTCCCAGTAGATCTCGTGGCCGTCGCCGACGGCGAGGCGGCCGTGCTCGTAGGGCTCGATCGGCGGATAGAGGCCGCGCAGCGGCGCCCCGGCGGCATCGGTGGTGGCGACGACGCTCATCGGCTCTCCTCCCGGTCGCCGCCGGCGGGCGGCCAGTCGCGCGTGTCGTGGTCGGGGTGCTGGTGGTTGACCATGCGGTCGAGGGCGCCCGGCGGCATGTCGTCCTCGGTGACGACGCCCGGCAGCCCGGCGAGCTCGGCGATCCACGGCATCCTCGCCTCGATGCCGTACTGCACGATCGGCTTCACCGCCGCCGGGTCGTCGAGGCTGCCGAGCGAGACGGCGACCTGCCCCTCGCCGTCGAACTCGTAGGTGAGCGGCGTGCCGCAGGCGGCGCAGAAGCCGCGCTGCACGAGCGACGAGGAGCGGAAGCGCTTCGGCTCGCCGCGCGTCCATTCGATGTCCTCGGTCTTCACCGAGGCGAGCGGCGCGTAGTAGGCGCCGAAGGCCTTCTGGCACATCCGGCAATGGCAGATCGACGGCTTCAGCGGCGTCGCATAAAGCGCATAGCGCACCGCGCCGCACTGGCAGCCGCCGGTCAGGAGGGGCGTGCGGGAGGAGGTCATCGGGGAGCTCCGGGCTTCATGAGCGCGCGGCGATGGCGCACGCTGGGGGCGCCGTCGGTCGGGGAGGCGGGGCGATGCCGTTCTTCGTCTACATGCTGGCGAGCCGGAAGCACGGCACCCTCTATGTCGGGGTGACGGGCGACCTCGGCCGCCGGATCGGCGAGCACAAGTCGAAGGCCGTGCCCGGCTTCACCGCCCGCCACGGCGTCGACCGGCTCGTCTGGTACGCGGTCTTCGAGGACGCGACCTCGGCCATCCGCCGCGAGAAGACCATCAAGGGTTGGCCGCGCGCCTGGAAGATCCGCACCATCGAGGCGACGAACCCGGACTGGCGCGACCTGTTCGAAGAGCTGAATTGGTGAGGGAGGGATCGCGCGAGCGCCCAGTTCGGCGGTCGCTGCCCTCTCGGGGGCGATCTCTCCCTCGGCGGTCACCCCCCTCTCGATGGTCATCCCCGGGCTTGTCCCGGGGACCCATTGGCATCGCCCGCGGGCATCGCCGTTCGACGTATCCCACGGCATCGGCCGCTGGGCGGTCGCTTCACCTGTCCGCACCCTCCCGGTGGTCATCCCCGGACTTGTTCCGGGGACCCAATGGCAGAGCCCGCGGGCATCGCCGTTCGACGATCCCACGGCATAGGCCGCCGCATCCGGCAATGGGTCCCCGGAACAAGTCCGGGGATGACCGTGGGGAGCGGGGCTCGCCCGGAGGGTCGAAGGAGAGCGGTTCGCCCGCAGCGCTGCTGGGGCGCGGGTCACCGCATCACCTCCCACGTCGTGCCGTCCTTGCCGTCCTTCAGCTGCACGCCCATCGCGGCGAGCTCGTCGCGGATGCGGTCGGCCTCGGCGAAGTTCTTCGCCTTCTTCGCGGCGGTGCGGGCGGCGATCAGGGTTTCGACGGCGTCGGCGTTCTCCAAGGTCGGGGCCCTCGCGAGGTCGGCCGGACGGACGCCGAGGAAGGCGAGGGTGCCGGCGAGGCGCCGCCCCTGCTCGGCGTCACGGTCGTGCGCCACCCTATTTCGAAGGGCGTGAATCTCGGCGATGGCGCGCGGCGTGTTGAGGTCGTCTCGGAGGGCGGCGACGACGCTCTCGGCAGGAGCGGTCGGCGGATGCTCGTCCGCCGCCTGCACCCACTCCTTGAGAACCCGCTCGCTCTCCTCCAATCCCCTGACCGTCCAGTCGATCGGCTGGCGGTAGTGCGTCTTCAGCATGTTGAGGCGCACCACGTCGCCTGGCCAGTCCTTCAGCACGTCGCGGATGGTCGTGAAGTTGCCGAGGCTCTTCGACATCTTCTCGCCTTCGACCATCAGGAAGCCGTTGTGCATCCAGTAGTTGGCCATGGTGGGGGTGCCGAGCGCGCAGCGCGACTGGGCGATCTCGTTCTCGTGGTGCGGGAACACGAGGTCGATGCCGCCGCCGTGGATGTCGAACACGTCGCCGAGGAAGGCGCGCGACATCGCCGAGCACTCGATGTGCCAGCCGGGCCGGCCGAGGCCCGCGAGGCCGCACGGCCCCGGCCAGCCGGGCTCGCCGGGGCCGGAGGGCTTCCACAGCACGAAGTCCATCGGCCCCTTCTTGTAGGGGGCGACGTCGACGCGCGCACCGGCGATCAGGTCGTCTGTCGAGCGGCGCGACAGCCGGCCGTAGTCCGGCATGGACGCCACGTCGAACAGCACGTGGCCGTCGCCGACATAGGCGTGGCCGGCGGCGACCAGGCGCTCGATCAGCGCCTTCATCTCGCCGATGTAGGCGGTGGCGCGCGGCTCCTCGTTCGGCGGCAGGCAGCCGAGCGCCGCCACGTCCTCGTGGAACTGCGCCTCGGTCGTCGCCGTCACCCGGGCGATCGCCTCGTTGAGCGGCAGGTCGGGGAAGTCGCGCGCCGCCCGCGCGTTGATCTTGTCGTCGACGTCGGTGACGTTGCGCACATAGGCGACGTGCGCCGGCCCGTAGAGGTGGCGCAAGAGCCGGTAGAGCACGTCGAAGACGATCACCGGCCGGGCGTTGCCGATGTGGGCGAAGTCGTAGACCGTCGGCCCGCAGACATACATCCGCACCCGCCGCTGGGCCTCCGGCACGGCGGAGCCCGCCGCCCAGTCGATCGGCAGGAAGTCCCGCTTCTCGCGCGCCAGCGTGTCGTAGAGCTTCAGCCCGCGAAACCCGTCGGCGTCCCCGCCCGCGGTGCCCTCGGCGTCCGTCCCGGCCCGAAATCCGTCCGTCATCGTCCGTCCCTCAGCCTCGCCGGGGGCGTCCGTTCCTATTCTGGATCAGGGAAAAGGGGACGGCCGCAGCCAGCGAGTGTGCGCTAGCCGCAAATAATCGAGATGAGGATCGCGCCCGTGCGCGTCACCGTCGTCATGGCGGCAAGCTCTGACCGATCGCGCGGCCGCCGTCAAGCTGGCCCCGCGCGCACCATGCCTCGCGGGCCATGGTGAACGCCCGTTCATCACCCTGAACGCCTGGTGAACCGGCCGCTCAGAACGGGTTCAGCCGGCGGGCGGCAAGGTCGGGCCATCGCTTCCCCGAACCCGACCGAGAGACCGATGACCCTCGCCCTGCACCTGCGCACCGCCGCCCTCGTCCTCGTTCTCTGCGGGCTGTTCATGGCGCCGATGATGCTCGTCGCCGCCACGGCGGAGCGCGGCGGCGGCGGGCTCTTCGGCGGCCGGCCGCTGTGCTACGCCGCCGGCGTCGAGTGCGGACCGGGGCCGACGCTGCCGATGCTGATGAGCGGCCTGTGAGGCGGCCGGATCAGGGAACGTCGGCCGCCCAGTTCGGCCAGGTCTCCTCCCTCGCCGCCGCGGTCCAGCGCTGCATCGACGGCAGCGCGATGACGGCGTCGAGATAGGCGCGGGTGTCGGGCTCGACCGCCCAGCCGTAGCGGTCGAGGCGGTGGACCACCGGCGCGTACATCGCGTCGGCGGCCGAGAAGGCGCCGAACAGGAACGGTCCGCCGGCGCCGAAGCGGGCGCGGCAGTCGCGCCAGAGCGCGACGATGCGGGCGACGTCGGCGCTCGCTCCCTCGCCGCGGTCGATCGGGTTCGGCTCGCGCACGAGGTTCATCGGGCACGCCTGGCGCAGCGCCTGGAAGCCCGCGTGCATCTCGGCCGATACCGAGCGGGCGAGGGCGCGCGCTGCCTGGTCGCGCGGCCAGATCGCGTGCTCGGGAAAGCGCTCGGCCAGCCGCTCGATGATCGCGAGGGAGTCCCACACGCGCACGTCGCCGTCGACGAGCAGGGGCACCCGGCCGCTCGGCGAGTGCTCCAGGATGCGGGCGTGGGTGTCCGGCAGGTCGAGCGGGATCAGCGTCTCCGTGAATGGGATGCCGAACTCGGCCATCACCAGCCAGGGCCGGAGCGACCACGAGGAAAAGCGCTTGTTGGCGATGACGAGATGGAGGCTCATGGCGGCGTTCCCCTGTTTCGGCGCACGATCGCCCGGTCGGTGCGGCGGGGCCAACGAATTTCGCTGATCGGTCCCATCGCCGGCGTTGATCGAAGGGTCCGAAACGCGAACGGGCGCCCGGCCATGCCGGACGCCCGTTCAGCGTCGTCGTCGGGTGCGGTCGTCAGCGCATCGCGATCTCGGCGACCGGGAAGCCGCCGAGGAGATGCACCAGACCCAGCACGCCGCCGAGCGCCACGGCGGTCCACGCCATCACGCCCCAGCACGACGTCTTGATCGACTTGTCCATTTAGGACTCCTGCATGGGCCGGGCCCGCGGACGGGGCGGCCACGAATCACTCCTGCCGGCGCGGCGAACTCGGCGGGGAGGCGACGAATGCGACGCGAACACGGCAGCGCGCGACAGTTAATGGAATCCTAACGGCGCGCAAGGGGGCCCGCAACGCTGCATTGCTGCCATGCACAGGCAAAGATGCTGCGGCGCGGCCGGGCTTTCGTCGCCGCCCTGCGCTTGCCGCGCCGGCCGGCCGGCGGCAGGATGTCGCGGCCGATCGGCGAGCCGGGAAGGGGATGCCGTGCCGAGCTCCGAGAGCCTGCCGCTGGCGATGGCCGACCTCGCGGCGATCGTCTGGTTCCTCGTCGTCTGGCTCGCCTACGGCCAGGTGATGGACCGCAGCCGGCTGCGCGAGCGCTCGCTCTCCTACGCGATGGACGCGCAGCGCCTCGAATGGATGCGGATGATGGGCCGGCGCGATCTCCGCATGGTCGACACAAGCATCATGGCGGGGCTGCAGAACGGCACGGCGTTCTTTGCCTCCACCTCGCTCCTCGCCATCGGCGCGGCGTTCGCCCTCCTCACCTCGGCCGACCGCATGCTGATGATCTTCGCGCACCTGACGCCCGACGCGCCGATGACGCGGCGCGACTGGGAGATGAAGGGGCTCGGGCTCCTCCTCGTCTACGCGTACGCGTTCTTCAAGTTCGGCTGGTCGTACCGGCTGTTCAACTACGTCTCGATCCTCGTCGGCGCGGTGCCGCCGGTCGGCGAGGTCGACACGCCGGCCGGCCGGGCGGCGGTGGAGCGCGCCGGCGAGATGCTGGTGATCGCCGGGCACCACTTCAACCGCGGCCTGCGGGCGTTCTTCTTCTCGATCGGCTTCCTCGGCTGGTTCGCCGGGCCGTGGACGTTCATCGCCGCGACCACCGTGATCGCGATCGTGCTCGCCCGCCGCCAGTTCGTGTCGGATTCCTACGCCACCGTGCGCGACGCCGGCCGCGACGGCTGATCCGATCAGTCGCGCAGGAGCTCGTTGATCGAGGTCTTGGCGCGGGTCTTCTCGTCGACGCGCTTGACGATCACCGCGCACGAGAGGCTCGGGCCGGGCGAGCCGTCCGGCAGCGGCTTGCCCGGCAGGGCGCCCGGCACCACCACCGAGTAGGGCGGCACGCGCCCGAAGAATACCTCGCCGGTCTCCCGGTCGACGATCTTCGTCGAGGCGCTGATGAAGACGCCCATCGACAGCACCGAGCCGCGCCCGACGACGACGCCCTCGACAACTTCCGAGCGGGCGCCGACGAAGCAGTCGTCCTCGATGATCACCGGGCCGGCCTGCAGCGGCTCGAGCACGCCGCCGATGCCGACGCCGCCCGAAAGGTGGCAGTTACGACCGATCTGCGCGCACGAGCCGACCGTCACCCAGGTGTCGACCATCGTGCCCTCGCCGACATGGGCGCCGAGGTTCAGGAACGACGGCATCAGCACGACGCCCGGCGCCACGTAGGCCGAGCGGCGCACGATCGCTCCCGGAACGGCGCGGAACGCCGCCTTCTCGAACTCGGCCGGCCCCCAGCCGGCGAACTTCGAGGGCACCTTGTCCCACCACGTCGCCCCGCCGGGGCCGCCGGAGATCGCCTCCATCGGGGCGAGGCGGAACGACAAGAGCACCGCCTTCTTGGCCCACTGGTTGACCACCCACGCGCCGTCCTTCGGCTCGGCGACGCGCAGAACGCCGCGGTTGAGCAGGTCGAGCGTCGCCTCGACGGCCTCGCGCACCGCGCCGGTGGTGCCGGTGCCGACGTCGGCGCGGGCCTCGAAGGCGGCGTCGATCGTCGCGGCGAGCGCGGTCAAGTCGGTCATCGGGCGGTCTCCTCGGCGGGAATGCGGGCGGGTGGCGGACGGCCGCGGACTTTCGCGACCGACCGCGCCCGTGTCAACGCATCGGAGGAGGGCGGCTCACTCGGGGAGGGGGCGGGCCTCGTCGGGCAGCATAATCGGGATGCCGTCGCGAATCGGGTAGGCGAGCTTCGCCGCGCGCGACACGAGCTCCTGGCGCTCGGCGTCGTAGGTGAGCGTCGTCTTGGTGAGCGGGCAGACGAGGAGCTCGAGCAGCTTCGGGTCGGGCCGGCGCGGGGCCGTCTCTCGCTCGGGTCGGTCGGTCATCGGGGTCTCCTCGGGGGCCGCCGGACGGCGCGGCCGGCCGGACGATTGGTCGAGGTCAGTTGAGGCGGTCGGCGCCGCCGGCCTCGCTCTGGGCGAGCGCCATCTCGGTGATCGCGATCAGCGTGCGGGCGCGGGCGCCGAGGTCGTGCGCCTCGAGCAGCGCCTGCTTCTCGGCCGGGCCGTAGGGGCTCATCATCGACAGCGCGTTGACGAGCGCCTCGTTGGTGGCCCGCTCGACGCTCGGCCAGTCGGCCTCGAGGTTGTTGGCGTCGAGGTAGCGGCGGAAGGTGGCGATCAGGGTCGGCCGGTCGACCGCCGCCTCGCCGTGCCGGGCGAGGAAGTCGTCGGCGAACGGCCCGGCGTCGATGCGGCATTGCCGATAGGGCGTCTCGCTCTCGATCTCCTCGACGATCTCGAAGCGGCTGATGCCGGTCAGGGTGATCATGATGCGCCCGTCGCCGCTCTCCTGGAAGGCGGTGAGGCGCCCGGCGCAGCCGATCTTGCAGAGCGCAGGCCGGCCGTCGAGGTCGACCGCGCCGTCGTCGAAGCGCGGCTGCACCATGCCGATCACCCGCGCGCCGCGGATCGCCGCGTCGACCATCGCGAGGTAGCGCGGCTCGAAGATGTTGAGCGGCATCTGGCCGCGCGGCAGCAGCAGCGCCGCCGGCAGCGGAAACACCGGGATCACCTCGGGCAGGTCGCCCGGTCCGTCGTAGCGGACGTTGCCGACCATCATCATGCGTTCTCCGTCCCGCCGCCGGCGGGAAGTTCCGGCCCGCGCGCTCCCTCGTCCGGAGCGGGCGGACCTCGCCTCGGCCCGCCGTCGGCGGGCTCCTGCGCCTATAGATAGGTCAGGAGAACAGCACCGACGACAGGCGCCGGCGGCCGTCGCGGGTGAGCGGGTCCTTCGGGCCCCACGCCTCGAAGAAGGCGAGGAGCTGCTTGCGCGCCGCCTCCTCGTTCCAGGCGCGGTCGCGCTTCAGGAGCTCGAGCAGGTGGTCGAGCGCCGCCTCGCGGTCGCCGGAGGCGGCGAGCAGCACGGCGAGGTCGTAGCGCGCCTGGTGGTCGGCCGGGTTCGCCGCGACGGCGCGCTCGAGCGGCGCGCGATCGCCGAGGCTCTCGGCCTTCTCGGCGAGCTCGACGGCGGCGCGCACGGCGGCGATCGTCGCATCGCCCGCCTTGTCGGCCGGCACCGCGTCGACGATCCGGCGCGCCTCGGCCAGGTCTCCGGCGGCGAGCGCCACCTGGGCGAGGCCGGCGGTGGCGCGCAGCGTCTCCGGCTCGACCTCGAGCACGGCGGCGTAGCGGTCGGCGGCGCCGGCGAGGTCGCCCGCCTCGCGCATCGCGTCGGCTTCGTCGAGCACGGTGTCGAGATCCGACGGCCCGCCCGGACCGGCGATGCGGTCGATGAAGCCGGCGATCTGGCCCTCGGGCAAGGCGCCCATGAAGCCGTCGAGCGGCTGGCCGTTCTTGAAGGCGATGACCGCCGGGATCGACTTGATGCCGAGCTGGCCGGCGACCTCGGGGTGCTCGTCGATGTTCATCTTGACGAGCTTCACCCGGCCCTTCGACTGGCGCACCACCTTCTCGAGCACCGGGGCGAGCTGCTTGCACGGCCCGCACCACGGCGCCCAGAAGTCGACCAGCACGGGCACCTGGCGGGACGGCTCGAGCACGTCCTTGACGAAGGTCTTGGTGGTCGTGTCGACGACCGCGTCGGCGGGCGCGGCCGGCGCCGCTTGTCCGAACAGGAGCTCGCTCATCGTTCAGATCCTCAAGGTCCGATCCCCGGAAGGGCGTGTGGCGGTCGGGCGCCGGCCTCCCCGCAAGGGGCGAGGCGCGGCCGCCGGCAAAGATGGTCTCTCGGGCGCAGAATTACAAACCGGCGGCGATCGCTTCTTCGCTGACGGCCAGGATCTCGGGCGGGTGGCCGACCGCCGCGAGGAAGCGGACGAGGTCGGCACGCGCGAGCGTCGTCGTCGCCGTGTTCTCGAGCGGGTGGAAGTTCAACGGGTCGTGCCGCATCAGTCCGGCGTCGAGGATCACGGTGACGCGGCCCGCGGTGTCGTTGATCGCGCCGAACGGCGTCACCGCGCCGGGCACGACGCCGAGCACCTCCATCAGGAGCTCCGGCTTGCCGAAGCTCACCTTGCCGTTGCCGCCGATGCGCTCGTGCACCCGCTTCAGGTCGAGGGTGGCGTCCTCCTCGGCGACGATCAGGAACAGCCGGTCCTTGCGGTCCTTGACGAACAGGTTCTTGGCGTGGCCGCCGATGAGCTCGCCGCGCAGCGCCTGAGAATCCGCCACCGTGTAGAGCGGCGGGTGCTCCACGGTCGTCGCGGCGATGCCGAGGTCGGCGAGGCGGGCGAGGAGGTCGGCGCGGCTGAGCGGCATCGGGCGGGGCTCCGGCGAAGAACGGCCGCTTCTAGCCGGTTCGCGGCGCGGGGTCACGCCCCCAGGGACGCGCCGCCCTCCGTCCGGCCCTTGCCCGTCCGGAACGCGGCGCCTAGCCTCGCGCGAGGCCGTTCCCCGGAGTTCCGCCCATGCCCGTCCTCAACCGCCTCGCTGCCGCGACCGACGAGATCGCCGGGTGGCGGCGCGACCTGCACGCCCATCCGGAGCTCCTCTACGACGTCCACCGCACCGCCGCGGTCGTCGCCGAGAAGCTCCGTTCCTTCGGCGCCGACGAGGTGGTGACGGGCATCGGCCGCACCGGCGTCGTCGCGGTCGTGCGCGGCCGCAGCGACCGCTCGGGGCGGGTGATCGGGCTGCGCGCCGACATGGACGCGCTGCCGATCCTGGAGGCGACCGGCCGGCCCTACGCCTCGACCGTGCCGGGCAAGATGCACGCCTGCGGCCACGACGGCCACACCGCGATGCTGCTCGGTGCCGCCAAGCATCTCTGCGAGACGCGCAACTTCGACGGCACGGCGATCATCGTCTTCCAGCCGGCCGAGGAGGGCGGCGGCGGCGCCAAGGCGATGGTCGACGACGGGCTGATGGAACGCTTCGCGATCGACGAGATCTACGGCATGCACAACATGCCGGGCCTGCCGCTCGGCCACTTCGCGCTCCGCCCCGGCGGCACCATGGCCTCGGCCGACCGCGTCGAGATCGAGATCGAGGGGCGCGGCGGCCACGCCGCCTTCCCGCAGGAGTGCGTCGACACCGTGCTCGCCGGCGCCGCGGTGGTGCAGGCGGTGCAGCAGATCGCCGCCCGCAACGTCGATCCGCTGAAGTCCGCGGTGATCTCGATCACCTGCTTCAACGCCGGCACCACCGACAACGTCATCCCGCAGACGGCGCATCTCCTCGGCACCGTCCGGGCGCTCGACCCCGGCGTGCGCGACCTGCTCGAGGCGCGGCTGAACGAGGTCGTGCCGGCGACGGCCGCGGCCTACGGCGCCCGCGCCACCGTCACCTACCACCGCGAATATCCGGTCACCTTCAACGACCCGGGCCGCACGGAGTTCGCCGCCGCGGTCGCCCGCGAGGTCGCCGGCGCCGGCCGCGTCGACGCGAACAGGCCGCCCGAGATGGGCGCCGAGGACTTCTCCTACATGCTGGAGAAGCGGCCCGGCGCCTACATCTTCATCGGCAACGGCGACAGCGCCCGGCTGCATCACCCGGCCTACGACTTCGACGACGAGGCGATTCCCTGGGGCGCGAGCTACTGGGTGCGCCTCGTCGAGACGGCGCTGCCGGCCGGCGGCTGACGGCCACCGACGCCGTGTTCATCCGCCGGGGGCTTGTCCTGCGCGCGGCGACGCGGCAGACGATGGGCCCCACCTCGGAGGAAACCCCAGTGCTGACCCTCTACTTCTCCCCCGGCGCCTGCTCGATGGCGGCGCACATCGTGCTCGAGGAACTCGGCGTCCCGTTCGAGGCGAAGCCGGTGTTCCTGCGCAAGGGCGAGCACCTCGCCGACGCCTACGGCGCCATCAACTGGAAGCGCAAGGTACCGGTGCTCGACACCGATTCCGGCCGCCTCACCGAGAACGTCGCCATCCTGAGCTGGCTCGCCTGGTCGAACCCGCAGGCCGGGCTGTTCCCGGCGCCGGGCACCTTCGAGGCCGCGGAAGGACTGTCGCTGATGGCCTGGTTCGCCTCCGGCGTGCACCCGATCATGAGCCGCTTCTTCGGCCCGCAGAAGGTGTGCGACGTGGCCGACACCGCCGACGCGGTGCGGGCGATCGCCGCCGTCGAGACGGCGAAGAATTTCGCGGCGATCGAGAAGATGCTCGCCGGAAAGGAGTGGGTGCTCGGCTCGTTCTCGGTGGCCGACGCCTACCTCTATCCGTTCATCGCCTGGGCCGGGATGCTCGGCCTCGACCTCGAGCCCTACCCGAACTACCGCGCCCACCACGCCCGGATGAAGGAGCGGCCTTCGGTCCAGCGCATGCTCGCCCGCGAGGCGGCGGCCGCCTGAGCGGCCTGCGACATTCCCGCCGGAACGAAGTCGGTTGATTTCGTTCCGGCGGGGGCGTACACGCGTCGGCGGGACACCTCTCCCCAACGAGGGGCGCCCATCTGTAAGGATGGACAACATGACCGCTGACGCGAAGCCCGGCCTCCGGCCGGCCAATCCCAATTTTTCTTCCGGCCCCTGCGCCAAGCGTCCCGGGTGGACGCTCGAAGCGCTCTCCGACGCCCCCCTCGGGCGCTCGCACCGGGCGAAGATCGGCAAGACCAAGCTCAAGCAGGCGATCGAGCTGACGCGCGAGGTTCTCGGCGTGCCGGCCGGCCATCGCATCGGCATCGTGCCGGCCTCCGACACCGGCGCCGTCGAGATGGCGCTGTGGTCGCTGCTCGGCGCCCGCCCGGTCGACCTCCTCACCTGGGAGTCCTTCGGCGAGGGCTGGGTCACCGACGTCGTCAAGCAGCTGAAGCTGAAGGACGCACGGGTGCTCAAGGCGCCCTACGGCAAGCTGCCGGACCTGGCTGAGATCGACTTCGCGCACGACGTCGTCTTCACCTGGAACGGAACGACCTCGGGCGTCCGCGTTCCGAACGGCGACTTCATCCCCGCCGACCGCGCGGGTCTCACGATCTGCGACGCCACCTCGGCGGCGTTCGCCCAGGACCTGCCCTTCGACAAGCTCGACGTCGTCACCTTCTCCTGGCAGAAGGCGCTCGGCGGCGAGGCGGCGCACGGCATCCTGATCCTCGGCCCGCGCGCCGTGGAGCGGCTCGAGAGCCACGTCCCGGCCTGGCCGCTGCCGAAGATCTTCCGCCTCACCAAGGCCGGCAAGCTCAACGAAGGCATCTTCGAGGGCGAGACGATCAACACGCCGTCGATGCTGTGCGTCGAGGACTACATCGACGCGCTCCAGTGGGCGAAGGCCGAGGGCGGCGTCACGGGCCTGATCGCCCGCGCCGACGCGAACTTCACCGCCGTCGCCGCCTGGGTCGCCGCGACGCCGTGGGTCGACTTCCTGGCCGAGGAGCCGGCGACGCGCTCCAACACCAGCGTCTGCCTGAAGATCGTCGACCCGGCGGTCACCGCCCTCGACCTCAAGGGCCAGGAGGCGTTCGCCAAGGCGCTCGCCGCCCGCCTCGACAAGGAGGGCGTCGCCTACGACATCGGCGCCTACCGCGACGCGCCTCCGGGTCTCCGGATCTGGACCGGCTCGACCATCGAGGCCGCCGACGTCGAGGCGCTCACCCGCTGGCTCGACTGGGCCTTCATCGCCGAGAAGGCCGGGCTCCAGCAGGCGGCCTGAGGGCTACTCCCTTCCAGCAGGTCTCGGCGAGCTTCGCATCTCGCTCGGACGGACCGTCGCGACAGCGGCGGTCCATTGGAGGTGCCTTATGTCGAGCTTCGTGCCCGAGAATGCGGTGGAACATGCGTTGGTTCGCGCCGCGTCTGACCCGGACGCACGGCGTCTCTTCGAGGAGACCCTGATCGCCAGCGAGGTCTTCGTCATCGGCGACGCGCAGGGAGGCGAAAGCGGCTGGAAGCGCTTCGAAAGAGGCGATTCGGTCTCGTTGATGGCGGTCGCCATCGGACCGAACGAGACCGCTGCAGCGTTCTTCTCATCGCTGCGGCGCCTGGTGGCCTTCACCGGCCGCGAGGGAGGATACCTCAAGATCGCTTTCCGCGACCTTCTGGGCCTGACCCGCGGCGACAATCTGATCCTCAATCCCGGCAGCGAGTACGGCAAGATCTTCGTGCCGGGAGAGACCGAGCGGCTGCTCTCTGGGGAGGTCGCTGGTCTGAACGAGGTGCAGCCACGGCAGGTTCGCCTCGGGCCGCTGGCGAATCCGCAGATCGCGCTCACCGACGCGCTCCTCGCCTTCTTTGCGCGCCGCTCCGATGTCGACGCCGCCTGGATGACCGGTATCCAGACGTCACCCATCGAGGAGGCGCACCCCCTGGTCTGCGTCAAGACCAGTACCGACTGGGCTGTCTTCTCGGCCGCCCTCGGCCCCGTCATCCAACCCTTCGCTCGGCAAGGAGCCGTCGACATCGTTCCAGCCGGGCGGTCGGCGGTCCTCGACGAGCACTTCGCGACGATCGAGCCGTTCTACGACCGCGCTCGCTCGCAATGACACACCCAGGAATTCAGACCATGGCCCCGAAAGTCCTCATCTCCGACCAGATCTCCCCCGCCGCCGTGCAGATCTTCAAGGATCGCGGCATCGACGTCACCTACGAGCCCGAGCTCGGCAAGGACAAGGACAAGCTCGCCGCGGTGATCGGCGAGTACGACGGCCTCGCCATCCGCTCGGCCACCAAGGTGACGGCGAAGATCATCGCCGAGGCGAAGAACCTCAAGGTGATCGGCCGGGCCGGCATCGGCGTCGACAACGTCGAGATCCCGGCGGCGACGGCGAAGGGCATCATCGTGATGAACACGCCCTTCGGCAACTCGATCACCACCGCCGAGCACGCCATCGCGATGATGTTCGCGGCCGCCCGCCAGATCCCCGCCGCCGACGCCTCCACCCAGGCCGGCAAGTGGGAGAAGAACCGCTTCATGGGCGCCGAGCTCACCTCGAAGACGCTCGGCGTCATCGGCTGCGGCAACATCGGCTCGATCGTCGCCGACCGCGCCCTCGGGCTGAAGATGAAGGTCGTCGCCTACGACCCGTTCCTCTCGGTCGACCGGGCGCTCGACCTCGGCGTCGAGAAGGTCGAGCTCGACGAGCTGTTCCGCCGCGCCGACTTCATCACCCTGCACACGCCGCTGACCGAGAAGACGAAGAACATCATCGACGCGGCGGCGATCGCCCGGATGAAGCCCGGCGTCTACATCGTCAACTGCGCCCGCGGCGGCCTCGTCGTCGAGGAGGACCTGCGCGCCGCCCTCGACAGCGGCAAGGTCGCAGGCGCTGCGGTCGACGTGTTCACCGTCGAGCCGGCCAAGGAGAACGTGCTGTTCGGCGCGCCGAACCTCGTCTGCACGCCGCACCTCGGCGCCTCGACCTCCGAGGCGCAGGAGAACGTCGCCCTGCAGGTGGCCGAGCAGATGGCCGACTACCTGCTCACCGGCGCGGTGACCAACGCCCTCAACATGCCGTCGATCTCCGCCGAGGAGGCGCCGAAGCTCGTCCCGTTCGTCAAGCTCGCCGAGCAGCTCGGCTCCTTCGCCGGCCAGCTCACCGAGACCGGCCTCAAGGGCGTGCGCCTCGAATACGAGGGCGCCGTCGCCGAGATGAACGTCAAGGCGCTCACCTCGGCGGCGCTGGCCGGGCTGTTCCGGCCGCTCCTGCAGGACGTCAACATGGTGTCGGCGCCGGTCATCGCGCGCGAGCGCGGCGTCGTCGTCGAGGAGGTCCGCCGCTCGCAGCAGGGCGCCTACGAGAACTACATCCGCCTCACCGTGTCGACCGATCGCCAGGAGCGCTCGGTCGCCGGCACGGTGTTCTCCGACGGCAAGCCGCGCCTCATCCAGATCAAGGGCATCAACATGGAGGCCGAGCTCGGGCCCCACATGCTGTATGTCACGAACGAGGACAAGCCGGGCTTCATCGGCGCCCTCGGCATGACGCTCGGCGCCGCCGGGGTGAACATCGCCACCTTCAACCTCGGCCGGCTGTCGCAGGGCGACGAGGCGATCTGCCTCGTCGAGGTCGACGGGCCGATTCCCGAGGCGGTGCTCACCAAGGTCGCGAGCCTGCCCCTCGTCCGCCAGGCCAAGGCGCTGGCGTTCTGAGGAGCTTTGTCCTCCCCCTGCCATGGGGGAGGACAGCCTTCGCGGAGCGAAGGCAGGTGGGGGCCCGTCAATCCGGGTCGAGGTGGCGGACAGACCCCACCCCGGGCGCCTTCGGCGCTCTGTCCCTCCCCCTGACAGGGAGGGACGGCCTCCTCAAAAATCCCGCTGCACGCGGAGAAGGCCGACGAGGCCGTTCTCGACCTCGCCCCTGGTGGGGGTGACGCGCTTCCACTCGACTTCGGTGCCGAACTGCAGGCCCTTCACCGGATACCAGACGAGGTTCGCCTGGAGGTCGAGGTTCGAGGTGCTCGTCGCCGGCGACGGCGCGTAGACGTCGACATAGGAGGCGCCGATCGCCGACGAGAGCTCCGGCGTCCAGTAGTGGACGGCGCTCGCGCCGAGCGCCCAGCCGGTCGCGAGCTCGAGGCCGCGCGCCCGCGTCCAGACGCCGTCGGCGACGAACGGGCCGCGCATCGTCTGCGCCAGGTAGAGCAGCGCCCCGTCGGCATAGCTCCCCTGGATGCCGATGCGGTCGCGCTCGCCGAGCATCGGCAGCTTGAACACCGCGCCGCCGCCGACGGCGTAGCCGAGGTCCTGCTCGCCGCCGCCGCGGGCCGTCCGCACCTGGTGCAGCGCGCCCATGACCTGCGCGGCGCCCCACTCCTTCTCGAGCGAGAGCTTGCCGACGATGTCCGGCATCTTCGGCTTCGCGCCGGTGCGGGTCTTGCCGTTGATCCACACGTTGCTCTCGTGGTCGACGGCGTCCTCGAGCGAGAGCGCCGCGGAGAAGCCGTCGCCGAACGCCGCCTTGTAGCCGATGAGGTTCGTCGCGAAGTCGGGGTTGCCGAGGCCCGCGAGCTTGTAGACCGTGTCGTAGGTCTCGCCGAAGGCGAGGTCGTAGAAGGAGGCGGTGCGGCCGGCCTTCAGCCCGCCGATCTCGATCTGCGCGTTGTGCATGAAGAAGCCGAGGGAGCCGTTGTCCTCGGTCAGCCAGATCTCGCTGTAGGTGCGCAGGAGGCCGAACTCGGTGTCGGTGCGGCTCTCGGAATAGAGGTAGGCGCGGGTCCGGAACACGTAGCCGGGCTGGCTGTTCGAATACCAGCCGGGGCCGCCGAAGGCCTCGTCCGAGCCGAAGACGCGGTACTCGGCCCGGACCCGCCCCATGATCCGGGCGCAGGTGTTGGAGCCGGGGACGACGAGGAAGCCCGTGCCGAAGGCGTCGCAGACCCGGACGTAGTCGATCGGTGCGGGCTCCGGCGCGAGGTCGGCGGCCGCCGCCGTGCCGGCGGTGCAGAGGAGGACGGCGAGGGTGGCGAGGCGACGGATCGACATTCCAGAACCCCCCGAAGATCGGTGCGCCGTGGCGCGCTCGATGCCCCCTAGCAGCCCGAGTCCGAAGCCGTCGTGACAGTCGGAAAACGGTTCGATGTCGTGACCGTTCCGACACAGGCGCAGGCCCCGGCAGCTGCGACCTGTAGGCGTTTTAACTCGCATCTATTCTGCTGGCCCCGGCGGGCGATCCGGACTACCGAATTCGCATGCTCGCACGCCCGTCCCGCCATGGCCTCCGCTAAAGAGCGCGCCGTCCTCATCTCGATCCTGCTGTCGCTCGCCCTCGCCGTCGGCAAGGGGATCGTCGGCGTGATGACGGGCAGCCTGGCGATCCTCTCGGATGCGGCGCAGACCGTGCTCGACCTCGGCACCAGCGCGCTCACCTGGTTCGCGGTCAGGGTCGGCGACAAGCCGGCCGACGCCGACCACCACTTCGGCCACGCCAAGGTCGAGAGCGTCGCCGCGCTGATCGAGACCGGGCTCCTGCTCGTCACCGGCGCGCTGTTCGTCGTCGAGGCCGCCAAGCGGCTCCTCTACGGCGGCGCCGAGGTCGAGATCGACTGGTGGATCACCGGCCTCTTCGTCGTCTCGATCGCCGCCGACTTCCTGCGCGTCAGGATGCTGCGGCGCGTCGCCCGCGAGACCGGCAGCGAGGCGCTCGAGGCCGACGCGCTCAACTTCGCCTCCGACATGGTGGCCTCGGCCTTCGTGCTCGTCGGCATCGGCGGCGTGAAGCTCGGCTTCCCGGCGGCCGACGCGCTCGCCGCCCTTGCGGTCGCCGGCTTCATCGGCTGGGGCGGCGTCCGGCTCGGCATCCGCACCATCGGAACGCTCGTCGACGCGGCGCCGGCCGGTGTCGTCGAGCGCATCGAGGAGCTCGCCGAGGCGACCGAGGGTGTGCTCGGCCTCGCCCGCGCCCGGGTCCGCCCGGCCGGCCCGACGCTCTTCGTCGACGTCGACGTGACGGTGCGCCGGACCCTGCCGTTCGACCGCGTCGACGCCATCAAGGAGCGCTTCGTCGACGCGATCCGCGAGGTCTGGCCGAACGCCGACGTCACGGTCGCCACCCACCCGATCGCCCTCGACGACGAGACGGTGTTCGACAAGGTGATGCTGGTGGCAAACCGGCGCGGCGTCGCCGTCCACCACGTCACCGTCCAGCACCTCACCCGGCCGGACGAGCCCGGCGAGCGGCTCTCGGTCAGCTTCGACCTCGAGGTCGACGGGCGGATGACCCTGGCCGCCGCGCACGAGGTCGCCTCCGGGCTCGAGGCGGCGATCAGCCGCGAGCTCGGCGAGGAGGTGGAGGTCGAGAGCCACATCGAGCCGATGCTGGTGACCGGCCTCGATGCGCGCGACGCCGGCGCGGTGACGCGCATGACGCTGTCCGGCATCCTCGTCGAGGTGGCCGCCGGCAACACCGGGCTGTCGCACATCCACGACGTGCGGGTGCGCGTCAACGACGAGGGATTGTTCGTCAACTGCCATTGCTTCGTTCCGGCCGACCGCACCGTCGCCGAGGTGCACGACGCGGTCGACGAGCTCGAGCGGGCATTCCGTCGCCGCGTGCCCGAGGTGAGGCGGATGATCGTCCACGCCGAGCCGCGCGGATAGCGCCTGGCCGCCGGGACTTGCTATCCCCGCGCGGCGAGGAAGGCCTCGACGGCCGCGCGGGTCGGGATCGGCGGGATCGCGCCGTAGCCGGTGACCGACAGCGCCGCCGCGGCGTTCGCGTAGACGGCGGCGCGGAACGGGTCGCCGGTCGCCAGGTATTCGGCGAGGAAGGCCCCGTCGAACGCGTCGCCGGCGCCGGTGGCGTCCACCGCCTGGACGCGGTGCGGCGCGAGGCGGCGCCGCTCGTCCGGCGTCGCGACGACGACCCCGTCGGCCCCCATCGTCAGCGCGACGACGCGCGCGCCGCCGGCGAGAAGGCGGTCGCAGACGGCGTCCGGGTCGTCGAGGCCGGTGATCGCGGCGGCGTCGTCGAGGCCCGGCAGCAGGATATCGGCGAGGGCGAGCGTCGCGCCGATGATCGCCCGCGCCCGGGCGAGCGGCCACAGCGCGAGCCGCAGGTTCGTGTCGTAGGAGACGAGGACGCCGGCCGCCCGCGCCGCCTCGACGGCGGCGAAGCAGGCGTCGCAGGCCGAGGCCGAGATCGCCTGGCTGATCGCCGAGAGGTGCAGCACGCGCGCGCCGCGCACCGCCTCGAGCGGCAGCCCGGCCGCCGTCATCCGGCTCGCCGCCGAGCCCTCGCGGCGATAGGCGAAGCGGTGGCCGTCGGCGCCATGGGTGACGAAGTAGAGCCCGGTCGGCGCGGCGGGATCGGTCTCCACCGTCGAGGCGTCGACGCCCTCGGTCCGCCACAGGGCGCGCAGCATCTCGCCGAAGGCGTCGCCACCGACGCGGCTGAGATACCCCGCCGAGGCGCCCTGGCGGGCGGCGGCGATGGCGGCGTTCGAGGTGTCGCCGCCGAAGCCCTGCCGCCAGTCGAGGCCGTCGGACGGGCGGTTGAACTCGACGAGCGGCTCGCCGAGGCAGACGAGATCGGGCATCGGGGCGTCTCTCCGGATCCCGCGCGACGCGCGGACCCCACGTGACCGCGGCTTGGCGCGGCGATCATTTGCCGGCGTAAGATGTCGCTTAGGCGGCTGCTCCATCCTTCCCGAGCACCACCACCCGCGTGCCGAGCGGCACCCGCGCATAGAGGTCGATGATGTCCTGGTTGATCAGCCGGACGCAGCCGCTCGACACGTTGTGGCCGATCGAGCGCGGCTCGTTGGTGCCGTGCAGCCGGTACAGCGTGTCGCGCCCGCCCTGGTAGAGATAGAGCGCGCGGGCACCGAGCGGGTTCTTGATGCCGCCCGGCATGCCGGTGCGGTACTTCGCGAGCTCGGGCTGGCGGTCGATCATCTCCGACGGCGGTGTCCACGTCGGCCACTCGGCCTTGTGGCGGATGACGGCGACGCCGTTCCAGGCGAAGCCCTCGCGGCCGACGCCGACGCCGTAGCGCATCGCCTGGCCGTTCGCCATCGTCAGGTAGAGGAACTTGTTCTCCGGATCGACGATGATCGTGCCCGGCTTCTCGGTGGTCTCGTAGGCCACGATCCGGCGCATGTACATCGGGTTCACCGCGCCGGGCGGCACGGCCGGCACCGGGAACTTCTCGTCCGGCAGCGGGCCGTAGTCGGCCGGGTCGGGGGCGTGGAAGGCGAGCTCGATGGTGCGGGCGGTGCAGCCCGAGGCGAGCAGGGCGGCGCCGAGAACGAAGCCGCGGCGGGTGAGGGCGCGGCCGATCGGGCGCTCGGAAGACGGTGCGGTCATGAAGGCCTTCGACTGTTTGAAAGGTGGGCGGGCGGCGCGGTCGTCGTCGCGCCGCGAACAGGCGTTCCGCGGGCGGCGGTCGAGGCTACGACAAGCCCCCCGGCCGCCGAAACGGGAAAGGCGCGGCGCGGAGGGCCGCCCCGTTCGATTGCGCGCGACTATGGTTCCGCGATCACATTCCGCCGTCCGCGGCCCCCTTACGCAGGGGCCACGGGCGCTCCGCCGATCTTGACGAAGATCGCGTAGAGCGAGGTCTGCGCGGTGATGTAGAGCCGGTTGCGGTTCGGTCCGCCGAAGCAGAGGTTGCTGACCACCTCCGGCACCGGCACGACGCCGATCGGCGTGCCGTCCGGCGCGTAGCAGCGCACCCCGTCGCCGCTCGACGCCCAGACGTTGCCGAGCCGGTCGAGCCGGAAGCCGTCGAAGAGCCCGCTCTCGCAGGTGGCGAAGGTGCGCCCCGGGCCGAGGCTCTTCCCGTCGGCGGCGACGTCGTAGGCGCGGATCGTCGCCGGCAGGCCGGGCACGTGGCTGGCGCCGGTGTCGGCGACGTAGAGGATGCGCTCGTCGAGCGAGAAGGCGATGCCGTTCGGCTGCACCATGTCCGTCACCACCGCCGCCACGGTGCCGTCCGCCGGGTCGATGCGGTAGACGTTGCTGGCGCCGATCTCCGAGGGGGCCGCGTGGCCCTCGTAGTCGCTGTCGATGCCGTAGGTCGGGTCGGTGAACCAGACCGAGCCGTCCGACTTCTCGACGACGTCGTTCGGCGAGTTGAGCCGCCGGCCGTCGAAGCGGTCGGCGAGGGTGGTGAGCGAGCCGTCGTGCTCGCGCCGGCTGACCCGCCGCCCGCCGTGCTCGCAGGCGATCACCCGGCCGGCGCGGTCGAGGGTGTGGCCGTTGTGGTGGCCGCATTTGTGCTCGAACACCGAGACCGTGCCGTCGACCTCCTCGTAGCGCATCAGCCGGTCGTTTGGGATGTCCGACCAGATGACGTGGCGGCTCGCCGGCACGTAGACCGGCCCCTCGCACCAGCGCCCGCCGGTCCACAGCCGCTCGAGACGGGCCGATCCGACGACGAGCGGCGCGAAGCGTGGATCGAGGGTGATCGTGTCGCCCATGGCGTTCTCTCCCGGAGCGGTGCTTGATGTCGTTGGCCCGAGCTTAGCGGCTCGCGCGGGTCTTGGCATGCGCGCCATCGCCGGCGGGCGCGAAGGTGGAACCGCTGGCGTTCGCGTCGTGTTGTGGTGCGGCGGCGTGGCCGAGCGGGTGACGATGGCGGAGCGGACGAACAGGGTCTATCTGCGCGAGCTCACGCGGGCCGCCGGCGGCGCGGTGCTGTTCTCCTTTCCGCTCCTGATGACGATGGAGATGTGGGACCTCGGTGCCGAGATCGGGCGCGGCCGCCTCGCGGCCTTCCTCCTCGTCGGCCTCTGGCTGCTCTACGGGCTCTCGCGCCGGGTCGGCTTCGCGCGCAACGCGAGCCGTCTCGACGACGGTCTCGACGCGCTCTCCGCCTTCGCCGTCGGCGTCCTGGTCTCGGCGGCTCTGCTCGCCCTCTTCGGTGTGCTGCACGGTGGCTCGGTCGTCCGCGAGGTGGCCGGCGCGCTCGCCCTGCAGGCGATCCCGGCCGGCATCGGGGCGATCCTGGCGCGCAAGCAGTTCCACGCCGGCGGGGCCGTGGACGACGAAGACGACGAAGCCGAAGACGAGGGCGGCGACGACAGCGACGGCGCGGCGAGCTACGGCCGGGAGCTGTTCCTGATGTTCGGCGGGGCGGTGTTCGTCGCCTTCAACGTCGCGCCGACCGACGAGGTGGCGCTGATCGCCCAGCTGATGACGCCGTGGCACGCCGTGGCGCTCGTCGTCGGCTCGATCGCGCTCCTGCACGTCCTCGTCTACCGGGTGGAGCTCGCCGGCCAGGAGGAATGGCCGGAGGGGGCCGGGTTCGCGGCGGTGTTCGTGCGCTACAGCCTCGCCGGCTACGCCGTCGCCGTGCTCGTCAGCCTCTATATTCTGTGGACCTTCGGGCGCACCGACGGCATCGCGCCGAGCGAGGTCGCGATGATGGTGGCGGTGCTCGGCTTTCCCGCCGCCCTCGGCGCGGCGACCGCACGGCTGGTGGTGTGATGTCGACGCGCGGGAAATCACGGCGCGGGCCGGCCCGCGGGGGTGCCGGCGACGGCATCCCGGTGCTCGAGTGGGTCGGGGCGGCCACCGGCGCGCTCATCGCCGCGGCGCTCCTCGGCCTTCTCGGCTGGGACGCGCTCACCGGCCACGACCGGCCGGCGGATCTCGTGGTCGAGGTCGTCCGGCGCATCCCGTCGAGCGGATCGACCACCGTCGAGATCCGCATCCTCAACCGCGGCGGCCGCACGGCGGCGGACGTCGAGGTGCGCGGCTCCGCGGCGACGGGCGGGGCGACCTACGCGGCCGAGATGGCCTTCGACCTCGTGCCGGGTCATTCCGAGCGCGGCGGCGCGCTCGTCTTTCCGCCGCTCGCCGACGGCGCACCGGTCGACGTGCGCGTCGTCGGCTACCGCGACCCGTGAGGTCGCGGCTCCCCTCTCCGGACGAAGGGCGGCCTTGACGCGGGGAATTGGCGCGTGCCCATATTTTCGGCGATGGGCACCGTCGAAGCCAATGACGAACGGGCCTTTCGGCACAGGTGGTCGGACTCGGGGGCAGGCGCGTCATGACGAGTTCGACCGGTCCGGTCGCCGCCAGCCCGGTCGAGACGCGCGCCGGTACCGTCCCTTCGCGCCGCGACGGCGCCGGGCCGCTGGTCGAGATCGGCGGCGTCTCGAAGGTGTTCGGCGAGGGGCCCGCCGCCGTCACCGCCCTCGGCGAAGTGTCGCTCGACATCGAGCGGAACGAGTTCTTCACGCTGCTCGGGCCGTCGGGGTGCGGCAAGACCACGCTGCTGCGTCTCATCGCCGGCTTCGAGCACCCGACGACGGGGACGATCCTGCTCGAGGGCGCCGACCTCGTGGCGCTCTCGCCGCACCGCCGGCCGGTCAACACGGTGTTCCAGTCCTACGCGCTGTTCCCGCACATGACGGTCGGCGAGAACGTCGCCTTCGGGCTCGAGCGGCTCGGCCGGCCGGCGGCGGAGGTGCGCGCCCGCGTCGCCGAGGTGCTCGGCCTCGTGCGCATGGAGGCGCTCGCCGACCGCCGCTCGACGCAGCTCTCCGGCGGCCAGCAGCAGCGCGTCGCGCTCGCCCGGGCGCTCGCGCCGGCGCCGCGGCTGCTCCTCCTCGACGAGCCGCTGTCGGCGCTCGACCTCAAGCTCCGCCGCGGCATGCAGGGCGAGCTGAAGCGGCTGCAGCGCGAGACCGGCGTCACCTTCGTCCTCGTCACCCACGACCAGGAGGAGGCGCTGGCGATGTCCGACCGCATCGCCGTGATGAACGCCGGCCGGGTGCTGCAGGTCGGCCCGCCGGAGGAGATCTACGACCGGCCGCGGACCCGCTTCGTCGCCGACTTCATCGGCGAGGCGAACCTCATCGCCGGCGCGGCGGCCGGCCTCGCGGCGCCGCTCGTCGCCGTCCGGCCGGAGCGGATCCGCCTCTCCGGCGGCGGCCCGGGCCTTCCCGGCACCATCCGCACGATCACCTTCCTCGGTTCCGACGTGCTCTACGAGATCGACCTCGCCGACGGCACGCCGGTGAAGGCGCGGCTGCGCGATGCGCTCGCCGGCGCGGTGCCGGGCGGCGCGGTGGTGGTGACGTGGGACGCCCACGCGGCCCGCCCGGTCGAGGACGACGTTGGCGGAGGACGCCGATGACGGCGGCCGCCCGCCGCGACGACCCGAGACCCGGCCTGCGCCCCGGCCGCCGCGACCGCACGCTCGCGCTCGTCGCGCCGGCGCTCGCGATCATCGTCGTCTTCATGGTGCTGCCGATGCTGATCGCCGGCGCCTACTCGTTCCTCACCGCCGGGCCCTACGGCGGCGTGCGGCTGCCGGCGACGGTCGACGCCTATGTGCGCTTCCTCTACGACCGCGACCTCGACGACAGCCTGATCTTCGATCCGACCTACCTCATCATCTTCGGCCGCTCGATCCTGCTGGCGCTCGCCACCACGGTGTTCACGGTGGCGATCGGGCTGCCGTTCGCCTGGTACATGGCCTGCCGCGAGAAGACGACGCGCGACCTGCTTCTCCTCGCCGTCACCATCCCGTTCTGGACCAACCTGCTCGTCCGCACCTATTGCTGGGTGCTGATCCTGCGCGACCAGGGGCTCCTCAACGCCGGGCTGATCGACCTCGGGCTGATCTCCGAGCCGATCACCTTCCTCTACTCGAACGAGGCGATCCTGCTCGGCCTCGTCTATTCCTTCCTGCCGTTCATGGTGCTGCCGATCTACGCGACGCTCGAGAAGCTCGACCCGCGGCTGATCGAGGCGGCGCACGACCTCTATGCCGGGCGGCTCGCGGTCTTCCGCCACGTCGTCTGGCCGCTCGCGCTGCCCGGCATCGCCGCCGGCACGATCCTCGTCTTCGTGCCGGCGCTCGGCGCCTTCCTGGCGCCCGACCTCCTCGGCGGCGGCAAGAAGCTGATGATCGGCAGCCTGATCCAGCTGCAGTTCACCTCCTCGCGCAACTGGCCGTTCGGGGCGGCGGCGGCGATGATCCTGATGGCCTTCGTGCTGGTGGCGCTCGTCTGGGGCGCCCGCCGCCGCGCCGGCATGGTGGCCGCATGAGCGCGCGCGGCACGGGGCGGGCGAAGGGCTTCGACTGGCGGGCGACGCCGGGGCTCGCGCCGTTCTCGGCGCTGGTGATGGTTTTCCTCTACGCGCCGCTGGTCGTCCTCGTGGTGTTCGCCTTTAACGCCTCCAACCTCGCCATGGTGTGGGGCGGCTTCAGCCTGGAATGGTTCGGCAAGGCGATCGCCAACGAGGACCTCCGCCGCTCGGCGCTGAACAGCATCGTCGTGGCGGTCACCGCGACGGTGGTGGCGACGGCGGTCGCGGTGCCGGCGGCGCTGGCGCTGGAGCGCGGCCGGGCGTTCCTCGGCAAGTCGGCCGCCGAGGCGCTGGTGGCGCTGCCGCTCGTCGCGCCGGAGATCGTGACGGCGATCGCGACGCTGGTGTTCTTCTCGGCGGTCGGGCTCCGCCTCGGGCTCGGCAACGTCATCATCGCCCACACGGTGTTCTGCATCCCGTTCGCGCTCTTGCCGATCCGGGCGCGGCTCAGGGACATGCCGCGCGACGTCGAGGACGCCGCGCGCGACCTCTACGCCGACGAGGCGCGGGTGTTCCTCAAGGTGACGCTGCCCCTGATGATGCCGGGCATCGTCGCCGGGGCGATGCTCGCCTTCATCGTCTCGCTCGACGACTTCCTGATCACCCTGATGGTCGCCGAGGCCGGCGCGACGACGCTGCCGGTCTACCTCTACGGCATGCTGCGGCTCGGCGTGACGCCGGTGGCGAACGCCGCCGCGACGCTGCTGCTCGCCGCCTCCGTCGCCGCCGTGGTGGTCATGTTCCTGGTCATGCGCCGGGGTGGCCGGGCGACGGCGTGAGCCGCCGCGGACGGGCGAACCCGGCGATCGACGTGCCTCGACGGACTGCGTGCCTCAACGAAGAGAAGGGAACCGCACCATGAAACGCCTCGCCGCAGCACTCCTCGTCGCCGCCGCCACGGTGGCGCCGGCCCACGCCGAGGGGGAGCTCTTCATCTACAACTGGACCGACTACACCGCGCCGGAGCTCGTCGAGAAGTTCACCAAGGACACCGGCATCAAGGTCGTCATCGACACCTATGATTCGAACGAGACCCTGCTCGCCAAGCTGAAGTCGGGCTCGTCCGGCTACGACGTCGTCGTGGTGTCGTCCGACTTCGTCGAGATCTTCGCCAAGGAGGGCCTGATCGCCAAGATCGACGCCCCGACGCTCCCCGGCTACGACAACCTCGACCCGCGCTGGCGCAAGCCCGCCTGGGATCCGGAGAACGCCTACACCATCCCGTGGAACTGGGGCACGACCTCCTATTCGGTCAACACCGACGCCTACAAGGGCGAGGCGGACAGCCTGAAGCTCCTGTTCGAGCCGCCGGAGGAGCTGAAGGGCAAGGTCGGCATGTTCTCCTCGCCCTCCGAGGTGATCAGCCTCGCCGAGGTCTATCTCGGCATCCCGCCCTGCCAGACCGACACCGGCAACATGAAGAAGGTGCAGGACCTGCTCGTCGCCCAGGCGCCGTTCGTCAAGGTCTACAACTCCGACGGCATCATCGAGCGCCAGGCGACCGGCGAGACCGTCGTGCACCAGCAGTGGAACGGCGCGGCGATGCGCTCGCGCGAGCTCAACCCGGCGATCAAGTACGTCTACCCGAAGGAGGGCGTCGTCGGCTGGATGGACAACGTGGCGGTGCCGGCGAGCTCGAAGAACCCGGAGAACGCCAAGAAGTTCCTGAGCTTCATCATGCAGCCGGAGAACATGGCGCTGCAGTCGAACTTCACCAAGTACTCCAACGCGGTGAAGGGCAGCGAGGCGTTCTTCGAGGAGTCCATGAAGAAGGCGCCGGAGATGAGCCCGCCGGCCGACCTCAAGGTGGTGTTCACCCCGGCCTGCTCGGAAGACGCCACCAAGCTGATGGACCGCGTCTGGACGCGCCTGAAGACCTGAGGCGCCGACGAGCGTTCAGGTCGACCGCCTCTTCACCTTCCCCTGGAGGCAGGGGAAACGCATAAGTGGGGTGACCCTCCTCGCCCCGCTCTTGCGGGGAGAGGACAGCCTTCGCGAAGCGAAGGCAGGTGAGGGGGACACGGCGAGACGGTGCGTTCGGCCGGCGCCGGCCGAGACGTCCGTCGCGTGGCGCCCCTCATCCGGCGCTCCGCGCCACCTTCTCCCTGCAAGCGGGGCGAAGGGGATGCGTGCGCGGTGCCGGACACGTTGCCGCGCGCGGACCGACCCGTGCGCGGCGACCCTCCCCCTCGAGGGGAGGGGCGAACTCGTGATCGCAATCCCGCTTCGGAGATCCCAATGAAGACCGTCTACAGCCCCGCCCACCTCGGCCACGCCGGCTATTTCGAGCTCGGCGGCGGCAGCCTGTCGCCCGGCTTCGAGAAGCCGGTGCGGGCGGAGTACATCCGCGCCCGCGTCGAGGAGGTGGGGCTCGGCCCGATCGTGCCGCCGGCCGAGCACGGCCTCGCCGTCGCCGAGAAGGTGCACGCGAAGCCCTATCTCGACTTCCTCGCCGAGGCCTGGGACCTGTGGACGGCGATGGACCGCCATCACCCGGCGATCCCGATGACCTGGCCGGTGCCGGGGCTGCGCGCCGACGTGCCGCCGACCACCATCGAGGGGCTGCTCGGGTTCTATTCCTTCGACGCCGGGGCGCCGTTCGTCGCCGGCACCTACTGGGCGATCCGCGGCTCGCTCGACTGCGCCCTGACCGCGGTCTCGCTCGTCGGCGACGGCGAGCGGGCGGCCTTCGCCCTCTGCCGGCCGCCGGGCCACCACGCCGGCTCGCGCTTCATGGGCGGCTACTGCTACGTCAACAACGCCGCCGTCGCGGCGCAGGCGTTCCTCGAGCGCGGCGCGAAGCGCGTCGCCATCCTCGACGTCGACTACCACCACGGCAACGGCACGCAGGAGATCTTCTACGGCCGCGGCGACGTGTTCGTACTCAACATCCACGGCGACCCGCTGACCGAATATCCGTTCTTCCTCGGCCATGCCGACGAGCGCGGGGCGGGTGCGGGCGAGGGCTTCAACGCCAACTACCCGCTGCCGTTCGGCACCGCGTGGGAGACCTGGGGCGCCGCCCTCGACGACGCCTGCGCCAAGGTCGCGGCCTATGCGCCGGATGCCCTCGTCGTCTCGCTCGGCGTCGACACCTTCGAGAAGGACCCGATCAGCAACTTCCGCCTCGTCTCCGACGACTATCCGAAGATCGGCCGACGCATCGCCAAGCTCGGGCTGCCGACCGCGGTCATCATGGAGGGCGGCTATGCCGTCGCCGAGATCGGCGTCAACGCCGTCGGCGTGTTGACCGGGTTCGAGGAGGGCTGAGCCGATGGCCCGCCCGGTCACCCTCGGCGTCGTGCAGTTCGCCTGCGGCGACGACCTCGCGGTGAACGTCGCGACCGCCGAGCGCCTCGTCCGCCGGGCGGCGGCGGCGGGCGCCGGGGTCGTGCTGGTGCAGGAGCTGTTCGAGGGCCCCTATTTCTGCATCGAGGAGGACGCGGCCCATTTCGCCCGGGCGCAACCGATGGACGGGCATCCGACGGTCGCCCGTTTCCGGGCGCTCGCCGCCGAGCTCGGCGTGGTGGTGCCGGTGAGCGTGTTCGAGAAGGCGAACAACGCCTACTTCAACACCGTGGCGGTGGTCGATGCGGACGGCCGGGTCGCCGGCGTCTACCGCAAGTCGCACATCCCGGACGGGCCGGGCTACGAGGAGAAGTTCTATTTCAGCCCGGGCGATACCGGGTTCTGCGTCGTCGACACCCGCGTCGGCCGCCTCGGCGTCGGCATCTGCTGGGACCAGTGGTTCCCGGAGGCGGCGCGCGCCATGGCGCTCGCCGGCGCCGAGATCCTGCTCTACCCGACGGCGATCGGCTCCGAGCCGCACGATCCGTCGATCGACAGCCGCGACCACTGGCAGGTGACGATGCGCGGCCACGCCGGCGCCAACCTGATGCCGGTCGCCGCGGCGAACCGCGTCGGCCGCGAGCGTGGGCGGCGCGGCACCGAGATCACCTTCTACGGCTCCTCGTTCATCGCCGATGCCAGCGGTGCCGTCGTCGCCGCGGCGGAGCGGGCCGGCGAGGCGGTGCTCACCGCGACCTTCGATCTCGAAGAGCTCGCCCGGCGGCGCGCCGCCTGGGGCCTCTTCCGCGACCGCCGGCCGGACCTCTACGGGTCGCTGCTGACCCTCGACGGCCGTCGCAGAACGGGTGTTGCGTCCGGGTGAAAGGAGGCGAGCCGCTCAGGCGGCCTTCAGGCGGCGGACGCGGAAGCCGGCGCCGGGGCCCTGCGCCAGGGTTTCGGCGAGCCACGGCATCAGCCGGTCGAGGGCGTCCGGCAGCGTCCACGGCGGGTTGACGACGACGAGCCCGGCGCCCGGCAGGCGGCCGGTGGATTCGGGGTCGCGCACGAAGAGGTCGACGGCGACGAGCTTGTCGATCGGGCTGTCGGCCAAGTGGGCGTGCAGCGCGTCGACCGGCGCCCGGCCCTTCACCGGATACCAGCCGATGAAGGTGCCGGTCGGCCAGCGCCGCCAGGCCCGCACCAGCGCCTCGCCGAGGCGCGGCAGCTCGCCGGCGACCTCGAAGGCGGGGTCGACCAGCACGACGCCGCGCCGTTCCGGCGGCGGCAGCACGGCCTTCAGCGACGCCCAGCCGTCGGCGATGCGCACGGTGACGTGGCGGTCGCCGGAAAACAGCGCGGCGAGCGCCGCGCCGTCGTCGGGATGCAGCTCGATGGCGGTGAGCCGGTCCTGCCGGCGCATCAGGCGGCGGGCGATGAGCGGCGAGCCGGGATAGGCGAGGAGGGTGCCGCCCTCGTTCTCCGCCCGGACGACGTCGAGCCAGGGCGCGATCAGGGCGGCGACGTCGGCCGGCGGCGCGGCCGTGACGATGCGGCCGATGCCGTCCGGCCACTCGCCGCCGCGTTCGGCCTCGTCACCCGCGAGGTCGTAGCGGCCGATGCCGGCGTGCGTGTCGATCACCCGGAAGGCCGTCTCCTTGGCCTTCAGGTGCTCGATCACGAGCGCCAGCACGATGTGCTTCAGGACGTCGCCGAAGTTGCCGGCATGGAAGGCGTGGCGATAGTTCATCGGCGCCGCCGCCGTTCCGCGCGCGCTCCGGGGTGGACTAGTCCTCGTCCTCGTCGGCCGGCCGGTCGCTCGTCATCGCCTTCAGCTTGGCGAACACCGCGTCGGCGTCGAGCTCGTCGTCCTCGTGCTTCGGCGGCGCCTCGCGCAGGCCCGAGACGATCTCCGAGGTGGTCGTCTCCTCGACCGGCAGCAGCGTCGCCGCGCCCGGCCCGTCCTCGCGCTTCGGCGCGGACTTGGCGGCCTTCTCGACCTCCATGTCGAGCTCGATCTGGCTGCACAGGCCGAGCGTCACCGGATCCATCGGCGCCAGGTTCTGGGCGTTCCAGTGGGTGCGGCCGCGGATCGCCTCGATGGTCGTCTTGGTGGTGCCGACGAGGCGCATGATCTGCGCGTCCTTCAGCTCCGCATGGTTGCGCAGCAGCCACAGGATGGCGTTCGGCCGGTCCTGGCGCTTCGACACCGGGGTGTAGCGCGGGCCGCGGCGGCGCTGCTCGGGCACGCGCACCTTGCGGTCGGCGACCTTCAGCCGGTAGCTCGGATCCTTGACGCCCCGGTCGATCTCCTCGCGGGTCAGCTGCCCGGTCTGGATCGGGTCGAGGCCCTTGATGCCCTGGGCGGCGTCGCCGTCGGCGATCGCCTTCACCTCGAGCGGGTGGAGGCGGCAAAAGGCGGCGATCTGGTCGAAGGCGAGGGCGGTGTTCTCGACGAGCCAGACGGCCGTTGCCTTCGGCATGAGCGGGGCGGTCGCCATGTCAAAATCCTCCTGTTCGCTTCCCGACGGGGCGCCGCCGGGAAGTCCTCCGTCGACCTTCTTCGTCTCTAGGGGGACGGGGTCGATATACGCTTTCGCGCCCGGCGATGCAAACCGCCGCACGAAGCGGCGGCGCCGGACGGCCGGGGACGCCGGCTACCGACCGGCGAACAGCCGGCCGCGCTCCGCCCAGGCGACGGCGGCCAGTCCGAGAAGGCCGGTGAGCAGGAAGCCGAGCCCGAGCGGCAGCACCGTGCCGTCGAAGGCGAGGCCGACCACCGCGCCGATGCCCGCGCCCATCACCGTCGTCGACGAGCCGATCACCGAGGAGGCGGTGCCGGCGACCGGGCCGAGATCCTCCATCGAGATGGCGCCGAAGTTCGGCATGGCGATCGCGAAGGCGAACAGCACCGCGGCGAGCACCAAGGCGAAGGCCGCGAACGGCGGCCGACCGGCGAACACCAGGGACAGCACCACCAGCACCACCGCCGCGGTGGTGAAGATCGCCAGGCTGAGGTGGGCGAGGCGACGCATGCCGAGGCGGCGGACGAGCCGCGCGCTGATCACCGAGGCGATCACCATCACGCCGGCGAGCGCGCCGAAGGCGAGCGGAAACAGCGGTCCGAGTGCGTAGACGCCGGTCTCCAGGATCTGCTGCGAGGAGCCGATGTAGCCCATCAGGCCGCCGAACATCAGCCCGACCGCCACCGAGTAGCCGACCGCCGCGCGGCTCGCGAAGATCGCACGGAGCGCCCGCGCGAACTCCTTGACCGACGGCTTCATCGCGTAGGCCGGGTTGAGCGTCTCCGGCAGGCGGAAGTAGCAGGCGACGGCGAGGAGGCCGCCGAGCGCCAGCATCGAGTCGAACACCAGCCGCCAGCCGCCGAGGACGAGCATCAGGCTGCCGATCGCCGGCGCGAACACCGGCGCGGTGAGGAACACCATCATCACGAGCGACATCACCCGCGCCATCTCGTGGCCCTCGTAGCGGTCGCGCACCACGGTCAGCGTGATCACGCGCGCCGCGGCGCCGCCGAAGCCCTGCACGGCGCGGGCGGCGAGCAGGATGGTGAAGTCGCCGGCCCACGAGGCGGCGAGCGCCCCGGCGGCGTAGATGACGAGGCCGGACAACAGCGCCTTGCGGCGGCCGACGACGTCCGACAGCGGGCCGAAGATGAGCTGCCCGACCGCGAATCCGGCCATGTACACGTAGACGAGGAGCTGCAGGTCGTTGGCGTCCGCGACGCCGAGGGCCTCGCCGATCGGGCCGAACGCCGGCAGCACGTTGTCGATCGACAGCGAGACGAGCGCCATCGCGCCCGCGATGAGCAGGACGAACTCGGTAAAGCCGGGAGAGGGACCGGCCTTGCGGCCGACCGCGATCTTCGCCTCGGACATGTCGAACCCCGAACACTCTGGTGCGGGGTCCCGTCGGCGGCCCGCGGCGGACGCGGCAGGAGGGCCGCGCTCGGCGCGGCGTCGCCGCGCCGCTCTCCTTCGCACGGGCCGGCGCGCCGGAGCAAGCCGGCCCGGCGCATGGCTCGTCCGCCATCCATGCGCCCGGGCCGGCCTCAGGCGTCGAGCGCGAGGACGATCTTGCCGATGTGGGCCGAGCTCTCCATGCGGGCGTGGGCGGCGGCCGCTTCGGCGAGCGGGAAGACCGAATCGATCACCGGCTTCACGGTGCCCGCCTCGAGCAGCGGCCACACCTTCGCCTCGAGGGCGCGGGCGATCGCGGCCTTGAAGGCGACGTCGCGCGGTCGGAGCGTCGAGCCGGTGTGGACGAGGCGCTTCACCATCAGGCGGCGAAAGTCGAGCCCGTCGGAGGCGCCCTCGAGCACGGCGATCTGCACGATCCGCCCCTCGACGGCGGCCGCCTGCCAGTTCCGCTCGACATAGGAGCCGCCGATCATGTCGAGGATGACGTCGGCGCCGCGGCCCTCGGTCGCCTCCTTGACCGCCGTCACGAAGTCGGTGGTGCGGTAGTTGATCGCCACGTCGGCGCCGAGGGCGCGCACGGCCTGGCATTTCTCGTCCGAGCCGGCGGTGGTGATCACCCGGGCGCCGAAGGCCTTGGCGAGCATCACCGCCGTCGTGCCGATGCCGGAGGTGCCGCCGTGCACCAGCAGCGTCTCGCCGGCCTTCAGGCCGCCGCGGTCGAAGACGTTCGACCACACGGTGAAGAACGTCTCCGGCAGCGCCGCCGCCTCGATCATCGACAGGCCGCGCGGCACCGGCAGCGCGTTCGCCGCGTGCACCGGGCAGAACTCGGCGTAGCCGCCGCCGGGCACGAGCGCGACCACCGCGTCGCCGAGGGCGAAGCGGCCGGCCTCGGCGCCGACGGCGACGACCTCGCCGGCGATCTCGAGCCCCGGCACGTCGGTGACGCCCTTCGGCGGCGGATACTCGCCGCGCCGCTGCAGCACGTCCGGCCGGTTGACGCCGGCCGCGCGCACGCGGACGAGGATCTCGTCGGCGGCCGGCGCCTTGACCTGGCGGGTGACGGCGACGAGCGCCTCCGGGCCGCCGGGGGTCGGGCAGGCGATCGCGGTCATGGTCTGCGGCAGGCTCGCGGCAGGCTCGCCAGGCATCGGTCGTTCGGACATCGGGCACCTCGTCACGGCGGTCTCGCCCCCGATCATGACATTCCGGCCGGGCGACGCTATCCCTGTCATCGCAGGTTTCCGCCGCGATCGCGACCGCGCGTCGCGTCGACCGGCCGGATCGATGAGGGAGGCGCGCATCATGGCGTTCGAAGACGACCGGCCGGTGAAGGCTGCCCGGGCCATCGTCGTCGGCGAGGATCTCGCGGCGCTGTCGATCGGCGAGCTCGAGGAGCGCATCGCCGCGCTCCAGGCGGAGATCGCCCGCGTGGCGGCGGCGGTCACGGCGAAGCGGGCGAGCCAGAGCGCCGCCGCGGCGGTGTTCAAGCTCTAGCCGGCGGGCCGTTCGCTACCGGTTGCCCGTCGCGCGGGCATGCCGGTTAACCGGGCATTAGGCTTTCTGAAGTATCAACGAGGCTGTTCCAGCGTGCTGGATCGCGGTCGGACGCTTCGTCCGGTCCGTTTGACGCCTCCCTGTCGACTCTCTCGAGCCGCGCCCGTCGCGGCTCGTTTTTTTTGTGCGGCGCGCCGGAGAAGGCCCGCCGAATCGACCGCAAAAACGACGACGCCCCGGCCGAGGCCGGGGCGCTTGACGTCGCAGTCCGATGGAGCCCGGGGATCAGCCCAGGAAGCCGCCGTACTTGTTCTTGAAGCGCGAGACGCGGCCGCCGCGGTCGAGCAGGTGCTGCTGGCCGCCGGTCCAGGCCGGATGGGTACGCGGGTCGATGTCGAGCACCAGGGTCTCGCCCTCGGCGCCGTAGGTCGAGCGCGTCATGTATTCCGTGCCGTCCGTCATCACCACCTTGATCGGGTGATAGTCCGGATGGATGTCCTTCTTCATGGCGATCACCACTGTCTGCCGCGCCGGTGCAGGGAACCGGCTTGCGGGCGCCGCGCGAGCGGCGGCTTCGAGTCATCGAAATCAGGCGTCGAAAATGGCGATGGCCGCGCCGTCGGCGGACGCGGCCCTCCCGTTCGGGGCGACGATATATCCCACGGGCGGAGATGTTACAAGGAGCCTGCCGCCTTGCCGTACCGTCGGTCGCATGGTTTGAACGACCGGCGCCTCGGGGTGGCCCAGGAAGCGCGACGAGGGGAAGGAACAGCCTTGCGGCGGCGGAGCGGAACGACGAGCAGGCAGGCTGGGGACCAGACGGGTGGCGCGGGCGGCGGCCGCGGCCGGGCGCGACTGAAGCCACTCGCCCTTCTCGGCCCCTACATCGCCCGCCACCGCCTGCCGGTGGCCGGCGCGGCGATCGCGCTTCTCGCCGCCGCCGGGGCGACGCTGGCGATCCCGCTCGCCGTCCGGCGGATGATCGACTTCGGCTTCGGCGCCGACGATCCGGCCTTCATCGACCGCTACTTCGCGATGCTGCTCGCCGTCGTCGCCGTGCTCGCGCTCGCGAGCGCCTGCCGCTACTACCTCGTCACCTGGCTCGGCGAGCGGGTGGTGACGGAGCTCCGGGCCGACGTCTTCGCCCACGTCGTCCGACTGTCGCCGGCCTTCTTCGACCGCACGCTGTCCGGCGAGGTGGTCTCGCGCCTCACCGCCGACACCACCCAGATCAAGAGCGCCATCGGCTCGACGATCTCCTCGGCGCTGCGCAATTTCGTCACCTTCGTCGGCGCGAGCGCCATGATGGTGGTCACCAGCCCCGGCCTCTCCGGCCTCGTGCTGGCCGCGATCCCGATCATCGTGCTGCCGCTCTACGGCTTCGGCCGCTCGGTCCGCCGCTCGTCGCGCAAGGCGCAGGACGGGCTCGCCGCCGCCTCGGCCTTCGCCGGCGAGGCGATCTCGGCGGTGCGCACCGTCCAGGCGTTCGGCGGCGAGGCGGCGGCGTCGAATCGCTACCTGGACGGCGTCGACCACGCCTTCGAGCAGGCGCGCGCGGCCGCCGCGGCGCGCGCCATGCTGACCGGCATCGGCATCTTCCTCGTCTTCGCGAGCGTCGTCGCGGTGCTGTGGATGGGCGCGCAGGACGTGCTCGCCGGCCACACCACGGCGGGCGCGCTCGGCCAGTTCGTGCTCTACGCGGTGCTCGCCGCCGGGGCCCTCGGCGAGCTGTCGACCGCCTGGGGTGAGATCGCCCAGACCGCCGGCGCGGCCGAGCGGCTCGGCGAGCTCCTGTCCGAGCGGCCGGCGGTCGCCGAGCCGGCGAAGCCCGAGGCCCTGCCCCCCGCCCGCGGCCGCCTCGCCTTCGAGGGCGTCTCGTTCGCCTACCCGTCCGGCGATGGACCCGTCGTCGAACGGATCGACCTCGTCGCCGAGCCCGGCGAGACGGTGGCGATCGTCGGGCCGTCGGGGGCCGGCAAGTCGACGCTGTTCTCGTTGGCGCTCCGCTTCTACGACCCGGCCGCCGGGCGGATCACCGTCGACGGCGTCGACATCCGCGCCGCCCGGCTCGCCGACGTGCGCCGGCGTTTCGCCATCGTGCCGCAGGACACCACGATCTTCGCCGCCTCGATCCTCGACAACATCCGCTTCGGCCGGCCCGACGCCTCCGAGGACGCGGTTCGCGCCGCCGCCGCCGCCGCCCGTGTGGACGCCTTCGCCGACGCGCTGCCGAACGGCCTCGGGACCGTCGTCGGCGAGCGCGGGCTGACGCTGTCGGGCGGCGAGCGGCAGCGCATCGCCATCGCCCGGGCGATCCTCGCCGACGCGCCGATCCTCCTCCTCGACGAGGCGACGAGCGCCCTCGACGCGGAGAGCGAGACGGCGGTCCAGGCGGCGCTCGAGCTCCTGAAGCGTGGCCGCACCACGCTCGTCATCGCCCATCGGCTGGCGACCGTGCTCGGCGCCGACCGTATCGTCGTCCTCGACCACGGCCGCATCGTCGAGGAGGGCACCCACCGCGAGCTCGCCGCCAAGGGCGGCCTCTATGCCCGCCTCGCCCGGCTGCAGTTCGAGACCGGGGCGCAGGCGCTGGCCGATACCGTGCTCGCTGAGGTGGTGCTCGACGACCGGGCGTAGGGCGCCGTCGGTCCCCGAAGCGATCTAGCTGCTCGCGCCCCGCCAGCCGGCCGCCAGCGCCCCGGCGCCGATCAGGAGCGATCCTCCGATCCGGTTGATCGTCCGCTGCACCGACGGCCGGCGGATGCCGCGCCGCGCCGCGGCGGCGAGCAGCGCGTAGGCCAGCGCGTTGACGATCGCGAGCGCCAGGAAGGTCGCCCCGAACATCAGCATCTGCGGCAGCACCGGCCGGGTGGTGTCGAGGAACTGCGGCAGGAAGGTGAGGAAGAAGATGATCCCCTTCGGGTTCAACGCCGTCACCGCGTAGGCGTGCGCGAACATCCGGCCGTGCCGCGGCAGGGGCTCCGGCGAGCCGTCGCCGAACGCCCGCACCGGGGCGCGCCACAGCTTGATGCCGAGGAAGACCAGATAGGCCGCGCCGATCCACTTCAGCGCGGTGAACAGCACCGCCGAGGCGGCGAGCAGGGCGCCGAGGCCGAGCATCGAGCCGGTCATCGCGGTGAGGTCGCCGAGCGCCACGCCGGCGACCGTCGGCAGCGCCGAGCGCCGGCCGTGGCCGAGGGCATAGGAGACGACGAGCAGGATCGTCGGCCCGGGGATCGCGAGCAGCACGGCCGACGTGCCGGCGAAGGCGAGCCAGGTTTCGAGCGACATCGTCGGGCCTCCTCGGCGGGAATGCCCGATCAATCCACCCGGCGCGCGGTTTGGCAAGGGGCGGGGGAGGCCCGCGGGCGTGGTTAACGGACACGGTTAACGCCGCCTTAAGGCTTGCCGGGGGAAGCTGCGGCGGAGGGACGGTGCCCCTCGCCCGCCCGTCCGGAGCCGCCCATGCCTCTCCTCCGCCTCGCCCTCGCGATCCTCCTCGGGCTCGCCGCGACCGGCCTCGCCGGTGCCACCGAGCCCGACGAGCCGCCGGTGCTGGAGCACACGCCGGACATGATCCCCGACACCGCGCCGACCGGCTTCTACGCCCGCTTCGACGCCGGCGTGGCGCTGTTCCGGCAGCCCTCGATGAGCTCGCGCGGCACGCCGGTCCGCCACTACTCCGACCCGACGATCGATCCGGCGGCCACCGTCGGCTTCGGCGCCGGCCTCAAGGCGACGGAGTGGCTGCGCGGCGACGTGACGGTCGACCTCTCCACGCCCGCCGCCTATTCGGCGGGCAGCCGCTGCCCGGGCTGCAAGGCGGCGCGCAAGACGAGCGACCATTCCTCGGTGGCGACCCTCGCCGTGCTGCTCAACGGCTACCTCGACTTCGCGCCGATGGGGCCGGTGACGCCCTATGTCGGCGCCGGCATCGGCGGCGCGATGGCGTGGTTCGACGACGTCCACTACCGCGCCGCCTGCAACTGCACCGGCACCCGCTCGGGCGGCTCGCAGCTCAACCTCGCCTGGGCGCTCTCGGCCGGCGCGGCCGTCGAGCTGACGCCGACGGTGTCGCTCGACCTCGGCTACCGCTACCTGTCGATCGGCTCGGTCAAGATGACGCGCGCCACCCTCGACGACCTCGGCACCCACCAGGTCCGCCTCGGGGCGCGGGTCGGCTTCTGGTGAGCGGCGGCATGTCCGCCCGCTCAGATCGCCGCGGCGCCGAGCGCGTCGCGCCAGTGGGCGAGGCGGTCCTTCAAGGCCGCGGCGCGCAGATAGTCGCTCGCCTCCGCGTCCGGCAGCCGCTCCAGCACCTCGAAGGCGAAGGCCTCGGCGCCGTGCGCGCGCCAGGCGGCCTGCAGCGCGCGATGCGGGTTGCCGCCCTGGCGGAGCGTGAACCACAGGCGATTCTGGATCTTGTCGAGGTCGGCCGCCCGGCCGACCCAGGTCTCGCCGCTCGCCCGGCAGCGCACCGCATAGATGCCGGCGGCCGCCTTGCGCTCCTTGTAGGCGTCGATCGCCGCCCGCCTGCCGTCGTTCGTCATCGTCGCCTCCCGGTCGGGCCGTCGTCGTAGCAGCGGCGCATCGGGCCGTCAATTATATCCGGATGATATTAACGGTGCGGTGGCCGGCGGAAGGATCCGCCGGCCACGAGCCGCCGGATGGCGTCCCGCTTCAATGGACAGCCGCGCCGCGCCAATGCTAAGAGCGCGGGCGCTCGAAGGACATTTCATGACGATCCGGCTGCACCGCGGCGACCTGCCCGACCTCTCCCGCTATACCGGCGCGGTGGCGATCGACACCGAGACGCTCGGCCTCCTGCCGCACCGCGACCGGCTGTGCGTCGTGCAGCTGTCGCCCGGCGACGGCACCGCCGACGTGGTGCAGATCGCCCGCGGCCAGCGCGAGGCGCCCAACCTCATGCGCCTCCTCGCCGATCCGTCGATCGTCAAGATCTTCCACTATGCGCGCTTCGACATCGCGGTCCTGGAGAATGCCTTCGGGGTGATGGCGTCGCCGGTGTTCTGCACCAAGGTCGCCTCGCGGCTGACCCGCACCTACACCGACCGGCACGGGCTCAAGGACCTCTTGCGCGACATGCTCGGCATCGACATCTCAAAGCAGCAGCAGAGTTCCGACTGGGCGGCGGAAACGTTGACCGACGCCCAGCTCGCCTATGCCGCCTCGGACGTGCTCTATCTGCATGCGCTGAAGGCCGAGCTCGAGCGCCGGCTCGAGCGCGAGGGCCGCTCCGGTCTCGCCGCCGGGTGCTTCGCCTTCCTGCCGACGCGCGCGCGGCTCGACCTGGCCGGCTGGGCCGACCAGGACATCCTCGCCCATTCGTGACGGCGGCGGGTCGGCACTCGCGCTCGGCGCGTGCCGCACGGTAGAGTGGACGGGCTCCGGTAGGACCGATCGCGCGATGAGCGATGTCGTGACGCCCCAGTTCGACGACGAGGATCGGTCGGCCGCCCGCCGTGCACGGGCGATGGCGAGCGGGCACAGCCGTCTCGTCCGCCGCCTGCGGATCGTGCTGCCGGTCGTCGCCGTCGTCATCGTCGCCGGGCTGGTCGCCGCGGCGATGCTGCCCTCGTTCATCGGCCCCGGCGTCGACGTCGGCTCGATCGGCCTGTCGACCGAGGGGCTGGTGATGGCCAACCCCAAGCTTTCCGGCCGCGACGGCGACCGTTCCTACGAGGTGACCGCCGACCGGGCGGTGCAGAGCCTCACCAATCCGAAGCTCGTCGAGCTCGAGGGCATCGTCGCGAACATCACCCTGCCCGGCGACAACTGGGTCAAGCTCTCCGCCCGGCACGGACTCTACAACAGCGAGGCGGAGACGCTGGCGCTGACCGAGGGCATCACCGTCGCCTCGCGCGACGGCGACGACGCGACCCTCGCGAGCGCCGACGTCGATCTCAAGACCGGGGCCGTGAAGAGTGCCGACCCGGTCGAGATCCGCGGCCCGCGCGGCACGATCCGTGCCGGCGCGGCCTCCGTCGCCGGCGAAGGCGACGCGATCGTCTTCACCGACGGTGTCTCGCTCACCTTCAATCCCCCCGCGGAGGCTTCCCGATGACTCGCTTCGCCAGCCCGTCCCGCCTCGCCACCGCCGCCGGCCTCCTTCTCCTCGCCGCCGCCGCCGCGCCGGCCGGCGCCCAGGCGCCGACGGGCTTCGCCGGCTTCGGCGGCGAGAGCAAGGGACCGATCCAGATCGAGGCCCGCGAGCTCGAGGTCCGCGACAAGGAGGGAGTCGCGATCTTCACCGGCAGCGTCCAGGTGAAGCAGGGCGACACCACCCTCGAGACCCCGAAGCTGACGGTCCAGTACGCGCGTGACCCGGCCGCCGCCGGCGCGGCGACGGGTGGCGGCCCGGCGGGCTCGCAGGAGATCGAGCGGCTGGAGGCGACCGGCAAGGTGCTCGTCACCTCCAAGGACCAGTCGGCGACCGGCGACGGCGCCACCTACGACGCCAAGTCCCAGCTCCTCGAGCTCAACGGCAACGTCGTGCTGACCCAGGGCAAGAACGTGGTGCGCGGCGACAAGCTGACGGTCGACCTCGCCTCGGGCGTCGCCCGCGTGCAGTCGAAGAGCCGCGTGCAGATGCTGCTGACGCCGAACGCCCCGGCCAAGGCCAAGGCCAACTGAGCCGACGGCACAGGCGAGACCCGTCCCGATGCAGCGCCCGGCGCCCCCGACCCGACCGAAGAAAGCCGGTCCGCCGCCCGCGGCCGCCCTCGCCGACGCCGGCGAGCCCGCGGCCGCGCCGCGCCGGCCGGCGGCCAAGCCGAAGCCGCGCGAGGATCGCCTGGTGATCACCGGGCTCGCCAAGAGCTTCCGGCGCCGCACGGTGGTGCGCGACGTCAGCCTGACGCTCGGGCGCGGCGAGGCGGTCGGCCTGCTCGGGCCGAACGGCGCCGGCAAGACGACGCTGTTCTACATGATCACCGGGCTCATCCGGCCCGACCGCGGCTCGATCAGCCTCGACGGCTACGACATCACCGACCTGCCGATGTACCGCCGCGCCCGCCTCGGCATCGGCTATCTGCCGCAGGAAGCCTCGATCTTCCGCGGCATGACCGTGGAGCAGAACATCCGCGCCGTGCTCGAGGTCGCCGAGCCGGACCGGCGCAAGCGCGCCCAGGAGCTTGAGACGCTGCTCGGCGAGTTCCGCCTCGACCACCTGCGCGAGGTGGCGGCGACGGCGCTCTCCGGCGGCGAGCGACGGCGCGTCGAGATCGCCCGGGCGCTGGCCGGCCGGCCGACCTTCATGCTGCTCGACGAGCCCTTCGCCGGCGTCGACCCGATCGCCGTCGGCGACATCCAGACCCTCGTCCGCCACCTGACGCGGCGCGGCATCGGCGTCCTCGTCACCGATCACAACGTCCGCGAGACCCTCGGGCTGATCGACCGCGCCTACATCATCGCCGCCGGCTCGGTGCTCACCGAAGGCCGGCCCGCCGACATCGTCGCCGACCCGGACGTCCGGCGCCTTTACCTCGGCGAGCAATTTACGCTTTGATCGACGCCCCTGGCGCGCTAACACCTTAGGGCCGGCACGCAAGAACCGGACCAATCCGAGGGCGACGCGTCGACTGATGGCTCTTTCCCCGAAGCTCGAGTTCCGCCAGTCCCAGTCGCTGGTGATGACGCCGCAGCTGATGCAGGCCATCAAGCTGCTGCAGCTGTCGAATCTCGACCTCGTGGCCTATGTCGAGGCCGAGCTCGAGCGCAATCCGCTGCTCGAGCGCGACGACGAGCCGGGCGAGGCGCCGGTCGTCGAGCCGGAGGTGCAGCGCGACGGCGACGGCGCGCGCGAGGCCGACGAGGCCGCCACCGACCCGACCGAACGCGGCGGCGGCGAGGCGCCGGAGGCCGAGCCGCCGAGCTTCGACGAGGCCGTCGCCGGCCCCGAGCGCACCGCCGAGATCGACGTGTCGATGTCGGAGCTCTTTCCCGACGACACCGGCGCCGGCGCCCTCGACCCCGGCCGCCTGTCCGGCGACCCGTGGACGGCCGGCGGCCGCGGCGGCGAGGACGCCGACCTCGAGGCCTATGTCGCGAGCGAGCGCAGCCTGCGCGACCACCTCCTCGACCAGCTCGCCTTCGCCGTCGACGACCCGACCCGCCGCCTGGTCGGCCAGTTCCTCGTCGACAGCCTCGACGAGGCCGGCTACCTGCGCGTCGAGGTGGACGCCGTCGCCGCGCAGCTCGGAGCCCCGGCCGCCCTGGTCGAGGAGATGATCGCCGTCCTGCAGTCCTTCGAGCCGACCGGCGTCGCCGCGCGCGACCTCGCCGAGTGCCTGGCGCTGCAGCTCAGGGAGCGCGACCGCTACGACCCGGCGATGCAGGCGCTGATCGCCAACCTCGACCTCGTGGCGCGGCGCGACTACGGGCCGCTCCGGCGCGCCTGCGGCGTCGACGAGGAGGACCTCGCCGAGATGCTCGGCGAGCTGAAGCGGCTCGACCCGAAGCCCGGCTTCGCCTTCGGCGGCCAGCCGGTGCCGACGGTGGTGCCGGACGTCATCGTCCGGCCGCTGCGTGACGGCGGCTACCGCGTCGAACTCAACACCGACACGCTGCCGCGCGTCCTCGTCAACCGCAGCTACTACACGACGGTGGTGCGGTCGGCGAAGGCGCCGGGCGAGCGCGCCTACCTGTCGGAGTGCCTGCAGACCGCCAACTGGCTGGTGAAGAGCCTCGACCAGCGGGCGCGCACCATCCTCAAGGTGGCGTCCGAGATCGTGCGCCAGCAGTCGGCCTTCCTGCAGCACGGCGTCTCGCAGCTCCGGCCGCTGAACCTCCGGACCGTCGCCGACGAGATCGGCATGCACGAATCGACGGTGAGCCGGGTCACCGCCAACAAGTACATGGCGACGAGCCGCGGCATCTTCGAATTGAAGTACTTCTTCACCTCCTCGATCGCCGCCGCCGACGGCGGCGACGCCCACTCGGCCGAGGCGGTGCGCCACCGCATCCGCCAGATGATCGAGGCGGAATCGGCCGACACGGTGCTCTCCGACGACGCCATCGTCACCGGGCTGAAGTCGGCCGGCATCGACATCGCCCGCCGCACCGTCGCGAAGTACCGCGAATCGATGCGCATCCCCTCCTCGGTCGAGCGCCGGCGCGACAAGCGCGCCTTCGCGCACGGCTCCTGAGCCTCAGCGCCGCCCCGCCCGCGCCACGAGGCGCTCGGCGGCGCGCCGCCGCGCCGGGCCGATCCGTTCCCCGTCGAGCAGGACGATCCCGGCGTCGCCGGCGGCGGCGAAGGCGGCGAGCACCCGCTCGGCAGCCGCCACGGCGTCGGCCGACGGCGCGAAGGCGGCGTTGATCGTGGGAACTTGATCAGGACTGAGCGCGATCTTGCCGGTGAAGCCGTCGGCGGCCGCGGCGGCGGCTTCCGCGGCGAGCCCGTCGCGGTCGTGCACCGCGGGGTAGGCGGTGTCGATCGGGGCCGCGCCTGCCGCGGCGGCGGCGGCGAGCGCCAGGCAGCGGGCGAGCCGGGCGGTATCGGCGAAGCCGGCGGCGGTGCGCGCCGGGGCGCCGAGCTCGGCGGCGAGGTCGTCGGCGCCCCACGCGAGGCCCGCGAGCCGCCGGCTGGCGCCGAGGTAGCTCCCCATCGCGAACAGCGAGGCGGCGGTCTCGCCGGTGATCGCCAGGATCGGCGTGCCGCCATCGGGGCGGCCGGCGACCGCCTCGCGCACCGCGAGCTTGGCGTCGAGGCGGGTGACGTCGCGCCCGCCCGCCGCCTTCGGCAGCACGACGGCGTCGGGCGCCGCGGCGACGACCGCGTCGAGGTCGTCGTCGGCGAGGCCGGAGGCGAGGCCGTTGATCCGGACATAGAGGCGCGGCCGCCCGGCCCGGCCGGCGAGGTCGGCGAGGAAGGCGGCCGCCGCCGTCCGTGCCGCTGCCTTCGCCCCCGGGGCGACCGTGTCCTCGAGGTCGAGCACGAGGGCGTCGGCGCCGGCGGCGAGCGCCTCGGCGAGCGCTTCCGGGCGGTCGGCCGGCACGATCAGCAGCGAGCGGACGGCGCGCATCGAACGGGTCTCCGGTGGGTCGGCCGAGCGTGGCCGGCGTCGGCGGTGTCAGCCCTCGCCGGCCCGGAGCGCCGCCGCGGCGGCGATCGGCGCGAGGACGAGGCCGGCGAGGGTCAGTGCGCAGAGCATCATCAAGGGTGGCAGGAACGGTGTCGGGTCGGTCACCGCCGCGTCGGCGGCGCCGACGCCGAAGATCATCACCGGCAGCGCTACCGGCAGCACGATCACCGGCAGCAGCAGGCCGCCGCGGCGCAGCCCCGCCGTCAGTGCCGCGCCGACCGCGCCGATCAGCGTCAGCGCCGGGGTGCCGACGAGGAGCGTCAGGGTGGTCGCCGCCGCGGCGGTCGGCGAAAGGTCGAGGAAGAGGGCGAACAGCGGCGCGGCGACGACGAGCGGCAGGCCGCTCGTCAGCCAGTGGGCAGTCGCCTTCACCAGCACCACGAGGGCGAGCGGCGGCTCGCCGGCGGCGAGGAGGTCGAGCGCGCCGTCGTCGCGGTCGGCCTGGAACATCCGGTCGAGGCCGAGCAGCGTCGCCAGCAGCGCCCCGATCCACAGGATCGCCGGGCCGATGCGGGCGAGCAGCTTCAGGTCCGGCCCGACCGCGAACGGCACGATGGTGACGACGGCGAGGAAGAACAGCACCGCCACCAGCGCGCCGCCGCCGGCGCGCAGCGCCAGGCGGACGTCGCGGCGGAAGAGGGCGAGGAGCGCCGCCGTCATCGCCGGCCGGCCGTGAGCGAGAGGGTGTCGGCGTCGGGCAGCGGCAGGGCGGCGTGCGTCGCCGCGACGACGAGGCCGCCGGCCGCCCGGTGCGCCGCCATCAGGGCGCCGAGGCGCGCCTCCGAGCCGGCGTCGAGGGCGGCTGTCGGCTCGTCGAGCAGCCAGATCGGGCGCGGGGCGGCGACGAGGCGGGCGATGGCGAGGCGGCGGCGCTGGCCGGCGGAGAGCTGGCCGGCGGGCAGGTCGGCGAGGTCGTCGAGCCCGACCGCCGAGAGCGCCGTCTCGATCGTCTCGGCGCCGGCCGCCCGGCCGGAAAGCCAGGTGGCGGCGAAGGCGAGGTTCTCGGCGACGGTGAGGGCGGGCTTCACCGCATCGAGGTGGCCGAGGTGGTGGAAGGCGGTGCGCGGCGGCGTCTCCTCGTCGAGGCCGGCGACCCGCACCGTGCCCGCCGCCGCCGGCAGCAGCCCGGCGAGGACACGCAGCAGCGTCGACTTGCCGGCCCCGTTCGCGCCGGTGACGACGAGGGCGCCGCCGGCGGCGACGGCGAGGCCGAGCCCGGAAAAGATCTCCCGCCCGCCCCGCACGCAGGCGAGGTCCTCGGCCTCGAGCCGTTCGACCGGCGTCATCCCCGTCCCCGTCGCGCGAGCGCTGCCCGATCCGATGGAATCACCGGCCGATGAGAGATTGCTCCAGGCCAAAAGGCCAGAGCCGCGCCGCCGGTCGGCGGCGATGATCGGGCCTGCGCCGGACGAAATCGCGGACGGTGCGACCGTCGGTCGCTTCCCGCCCGGCGGTTCGGCCGCCGCGGCGCTGCCGCCTTCTTAGAACCTCTCATCTTTCACCGCATTTAGAAAAGCGGTATAGGGCTTGCAACCCGCCGAACCGGGGCCGCCGGGCGGCTCCGCCAGCCGGCGCCCGGAACCCGTCTCCCACCGTCCGGGCCGCCGCATCGGCGCCATTTCTCTCGGCGCCCGCCCGGCCGCGTCGACTGATCCGAACAGGGGGCCTCGCGCCGTGACCATGCAGTCTCTCGACAGCTTCAAGTCCCGCAAGACCCTGACGGTCGGCAAGAAGACCTACGTCTACTTCAGCCTGAAGGAGGCGGAGAAGAACGGCCTCGCCGGCATCTCGCGGCTGCCGTTCTCGCTCAAGGTGCTGCTCGAGAACCTGCTGCGCTTCGAGGACGGCCGGACCGTCACCGCCGACGACATCCGCGCCATCGCCGCCTGGCTGACCGAGCGCAGGAGCGACCGCGAGATCGCCTACCGCCCGGCGCGCGTGCTGATGCAGGACTTCACCGGCGTGCCGGCGGTGGTCGACCTCGCCGCGATGCGCGACGCGATGAAGATGCTCGGCGGCGACCCGAACCGCATCAACCCGTTGGTGCCGGTCGACCTCGTCATCGACCACTCGGTGGTGGTCGACTTCTTCGGCACCGCCAACGCCTTCAAGCGCAACGTGGCGCGCGAGTACGAGCAGAACCAGGAGCGCTACCGGTTCCTGAAGTGGGGCCAGGACGCCTTCGAGAACTTCCGCGTCGTGCCGCCCGGCACCGGCATCTGCCACCAGGTCAACCTCGAGTACCTCGCCCAGACCGTGTGGACGAAGGCCGAGAAGGTGAAGGGCGCCAAGGGCAAGACCGAGACGGTCGAGTTCGCCTTCCCCGACACCCTCGTCGGCACCGACTCGCACACCACGATGGTCAACGGCCTCGGCGTGCTCGGCTGGGGCGTCGGCGGTATCGAGGCGGAGGCGGCGATGCTCGGCCAGCCGATCTCGATGCTGGTGCCGGAGGTGATCGGCTTCAAGCTGAGCGGTCGCCTGAAGGAAGGCATCACGGCGACCGACCTCGTGCTCACCGTCACCCAGATGCTGCGCAAGAAGGGCGTCGTCGGCAAGTTCGTCGAGTTCTACGGGCCGGGTCTCGACAACCTGTCGCTCGCCGACCGCGCGACGATCGGCAACATGGCGCCGGAATACGGCGCGACCTGCGGCTTCTTCCCGATCGACGCCGAGACGATCGCCTATCTCGACGAAACCGGCCGCAAGGCCTCGCGCATCGAGCTGGTCGAGAAGTACGCCAAGGCGCAGGGGATGTACCGCACGCGGTCGACCCCCGACCCGGTGTTCACCGACACCCTCGAGCTCGACATCTCGACGGTCGCCCCGTCGCTCGCCGGCCCGAAGCGGCCGCAGGACCGGGTGCTGCTCAGCGAGTCGAAGCCCGGCTTCCTCGCCGCCCTCGAGGGCGAGTTCAAGAAGCCCGGCGAGGCGACGACGCGGACGCCGGTCGCCGACAAGGGCTTCGATGTCGGCCACGGCGACGTCGTCATCGCGGCGATCACCTCGTGCACCAACACGTCGAACCCGAGCGTGCTGATCGGCGCGGGGCTGCTCGCCCGCAACGCCGTCGCCAAGGGCCTGAAGTCGAAGCCGTGGGTGAAGACGTCGCTCGCCCCCGGCAGCCAGGTGGTGGCCGAGTACCTCGCCCGCTCCGGCCTGCAGAAGGACCTCGACAAGCTCGGCTTCAATCTCGTCGGCTTCGGCTGCACCACCTGCATCGGCAACTCCGGGCCGCTGCCGGCGGAGATCTCCAAGGCGATCAACGACGCCGACCTCGTCGCCGCCGCGGTGCTCTCGGGCAACCGCAACTTCGAGGGTCGGGTCAATCCGGACGTCAAGGCGAACTACCTCGCCTCGCCGCCGCTCGTCGTCGCCTACGCGCTCGCCGGCTCGCTGCAGGTCGACCTCACGCGCGAGCCGCTCGGCTACACGAAGAAGGGCGAGCCGGTCTATCTCAAGGACATCTGGCCCTCGAACGCCGAGATCGCCGAGTTCATCCGCAAGAACATCACCAAGAAGATGTTCAAGGAGCGCTACGCCGACGTCTTCAAGGGCGATGCCGAGTGGCGCAAGATCGCCGTGCCGACGGGCGAGACCTACGCCTGGGACAACGGCTCGACCTACGTGCAGAACCCGCCCTATTTCGAGCACATGGGCAAGGCGCCGGCGCCGGTGACCGACATCCTCGGCGCCCGCGTGCTCGGCCTCTTCCTCGACTCGATCACCACCGACCACATCTCGCCGGCGGGCTCGATCAAGGCCACCTCGCCGGCCGGCCAGTACCTCATCGCCAACCACGTCGAGCCGGTCGACTTCAACCAGTACGGCACCCGGCGCGGCAATCACGAGGTGATGATGCGCGGCACCTTCGCCAACATCCGCATCAAGAACCAGATGCTGGGCGGCAAGGAAGGCGGCCTCACCATCCACTACCCCGACGGCGCCGAGATGCCGATCTACGACGCGGCGATGAAGTACCGCCACGAGGGCGTGCCGCTCGTCGTCTTCGCCGGCAAGGAGTACGGCACCGGCTCGTCGCGCGACTGGGCGGCGAAGGGCACCAACCTCCTCGGCGTCCGCGCCGTGATCGCCCAGTCGTTCGAGCGCATCCACCGCTCGAACCTCGTCGGCATGGGCATCCTGCCGCTGACGTTCCAGGAGGGCGAGAGCTGGCAGACGCTCGGCCTCAAGGGCGACGAGGTCGTCACCATCCGCGGCCTCGAGGCGGGGCTGAAGCCGCGCCAGATGCTGGAGGCGGAGATCGTCTACGCCGACGGCGGCCGGCGCGTCGTGTCCCTGTTGTGCCGCATCGATACGCTCGACGAGCTCGACTATTTCCGCAACGGCGGCATCCTGCACTACGTGCTGCGCAACCTCGCGGCCTGACCCGCGGCGCGGCCGGCCGGGGGGCGTCTTCCGAAGGCGGCCGCCGGAGAACGACGATGCGGCGCGGACGGCGAGGGTGGACGGGGGCGGCGGCGATCATTGCCGCCGTGGCGTTCGCCGTCGCCGCGCCGGCCGCGGCCTGCCCTGCCGCCGGCGATCCGGCGGTGCGGGTCGTGGCGGTTCCCGAGCCGCTCGTCCTCGTGCTCGCCGACGGCCGCACGGTCCGCCTCGCCGGCGTCACGCTCGCCGGCCTCGAGGAGGCCGGCGGGGCGATGAGCCGCGCCGCCCTCACGGACCTCGCGCTCGGCCGCGACGTGCGCCTCGCGCCGGTCGGCGGCGGTCTCGACCGCTACGGACGAACGGTCGCACGGGTCGTCCGCGCCGACGACGGCGCCGATGTCGCGGTGGCGCTCGCCGCCGGTGGGGCCGCCCTCGCCGGCGGCGCGCCGCGCGACGACGGCTGCGGGCGGCCGGTGCTCACCGCGGAGGCGGCGGCTCGCCGCGCCCGGCGCGGCGGATGGAGCGATGGAACCTTCGCCGTCCTCGTCGCCGGCGACCCGGAACTCGCAGGGAATGCCGGGCGTTACGTCATCGTCGAGGGGCGCGTCCTCTCGGTCGGGCGGGCGGGGCGTATCCACTATCTCAACTTCGGTCGTCGGTGGACCCTTGATTTCACCGTAGTGATCGCCGAAAGCGATGCTCAGGCGCTCGAGCAGGCCGGATTCGCGCCGGCCTCGCTCGCGGGCGTGCGGGTTCGGGTGCGCGGCTGGCTCGAGGCGCGCGACGGCGGCCTGCTGCAACTGACGCGGCCCTCGGATATCGAGCGGCTCGGCAAGAGGATCGGCACGGGCGGATGAGACGGCCGGTGGGAGCGATCGCAAGCGGTTCCGCGACGGGCGGCCCGGCGCGGGGCCGGCCGGCTCCGCACGCCCGCCGGCTGGCGCTGCCGTTCGTCCTCCTCGCGGCGATCGGCCTCCTCGCCGGCTGCGAGACGATGTCGCCGGGCGACGCGCCGGCGACGATCTCGGTCGCCGCTCCGGCGCCCTCGCGCACGATCAACTCGCCGGAGAGCTCGCTCGGCGCACGCGAGCATCCCCGCCTCGTCAGCGCCTATGGCGGCGTCTACTCGAACACCAAGGCCGAGCGCGCCGTCGCCCGCATCGTCGGTCGGCTCGTCGCCGCGTCCGATGACCCGTCGCGCACCTACCGGGTGACGATCCTCAACTCGCCGGCGATCAACGCCTTCGCGCTGCCCGGCGGCTACCTCTACGTGACGCGCGGCCTGCTCGCCCTCGCCGAGGACGGCTCCGAGGTCGCCGCCGTGCTCGCGCACGAGATGGCGCACGTCACCGCCCAGCACGCCGTCGCGCGGCAGCGGCGGGTGGAGGCGGCGGCGGTGGTCAACCGCGTCGCGGCGAACGTCACCCAGGAATCCGACACGGCGCGCGACGCGATCGCCTCGACGCAGCTCTCGCTCGCCAAGTTCACCCAGTCGCAGGAGCTCGAGGCCGACGTCATCGGCGTCAAGACCCTCGCCCGCGCCGGCTTCGATCCCTTCGCCGCCGCCCGCTTCCTCACCTCGATGAGCCGCTTCGCCGCCCTGAAGTCGCGCCGTCCGGGCACCAACGACCGCCCCGACTTCCTGTCGTCGCATCCCGCGACGCCGGAGCGGGTCGAGCTCGCCGTCAAGGCGGCGCGCCAGTTCGGCGCGCCCGGCACCGGCAACCGCGACCGCGACTCCTACCTCGAGGCGCTCGACGGCATGCTCTACGGCGACGACCCGCGCGAAGGCTTCGTGCGCGGCCGCTCGTTCCTGCACCGCGAGCTCGGCATCGCCTTCGGGGTGCCGAACGGCTTCCTGCTCGAGAACACCTCGAAGGCGGTGCTGGCGAGCGACGGCGGCACCATCGCCATGCGCTTCGACGGCGTCGACGTGCCCGCCTCGATGGCGCTGCCCGACTACGTCGCCTCCGGCTGGGTCACCGGCCTCATCGGCGACAGCGTGCGCGAGCTCACGGTGAACGACCGCCCGGCGGTGACGGCGTCGGCGATCTCCGGCGGCTGGTCGTTCCGCATCGGCCTCGTGCGCACCGACAAGCGCGTCTATCGATTCATCTTCGCCACGGCGACGCCGACCCCGGCCTTCGAGGCGGCGTTCATCGAGACCGTGAAGAGCTTCCGCGTGATGTCCGCGTCCGAGGTGCAGGCGTTGAAGCCGCTGCGCATCCGCATCGTGCGCGCCGGCGCCGGCGACACCGTCGACAGCCTCGCGGCGCGCATGCAGGGCGTCGATGGCGGCCTGCAGCGCGATCTCTTCCTCGTCCTCAACGAGATCGAGCAGCCGAGCGACCTGATCCCGGGCGAGCTCGTGAAGATCGTCACGGAATAGGCCGCGGCGGGCGTCCGCCCGTCACGACCGCGCCGAAATTCGCCTCCAGCCTCCCTCTCGTGCGGGGCCGCACGGGCCGCCGCCGAGAGAGGAAGCCGGGAGTGAACCCGATGGTGCGCCGCCTGCTCGCGACCGTTCTCATCGCCGCCTCGACGCTGGTGCTGCCGCCCGCGGCGCCGCCGGTCGCCGCCGATGTCTATGTCCGCGTCGCGCCGCCGGCGATGCGCTACGAGGTCGTGCCGCGCGCCCGCCGCGGCTGGGTGTGGGTGCCCGGCCACTGGCGCTGGAACGGCGCGCGCTACGTCTGGCGCGGCGGCCACTGGGTCCGCGCCCGCGCCGGCTACCGCTGGGGCGGAGCGCGCTGGGTGCCCTATCGCAACGGCTATCGCTACGTGCCGGGCGGTTGGGTGAGATGATCTGGCGCAATGCCGGAACCTTCGGGCGAGCGTAGGCATTCTAATCCAGAGGCGTTCCAACGTCAGACGTCGCCGGCTCGGCAGTCCGGGAAGCAGGCGATGAACGGGAGAGCGACATGCGTAGAACTTGGGCGGCCCTCGCGGCGGCCGCGTTCATCTTCGGCGGGATCGCGGCCACGTCCGCGACGGTCGCGGAGGCCGCGCAGCACGGCGGGCCAGGGCAGGGCAAGCAGTGGGTGAAGCCGGGCGGCGGCGGCAAGGCTGCGCGGGCCGGCGCTCGCGGTGGGCAGCGCGCCTATCGCGGCCAGCGGGCCGGAGCCCATCGCGTCGGTGTCCGCAACCGCGCCGCGGCCGGCAATCGCGCCGTCGTCCGCCGCAATGCCAACGTTCGGCGCAATGCCGCCGTGCGCAACGCGCCGGTGCGGCGGGCGAGCAACGTGCACCGCGGCCGGCAGTACGTGCACGCGCGCTGGAACCGGCCGGGTCCGGGCCGTCGCTGGTATCGTGGCGGCTACTGGGGCGGCAACTACTGGGGCCCCGGCTACTACGACTACGGCTGGGGCGGCTGGGGCGCGGGCGGCTGGGCCGCGGCGGCGATCGTCGGCACCGCGGCCGGGGTCGCCATCGGTGCGGCGGCGACGTCGCCCTACTACGTCGAGCCGAACGTCGTCTACTACGAGGGCTCCAGCGGCCGCATCGAGACGCGCTACGAGACGGCCCCGGTCGTCGACGGCGACGTGCCGCCGGCGGGGGGCTATGCGCCCTTCACCCAGGGTTGGGTCAACTACTGCTCCTCGAAGTATCGTTCCTTCGATCCGAGCGTCGGCACCTATGTCGGCTACGACGGCTATCGCCACTACTGCCAGTAGCCGCACCGCCTGAACGGCAGACCGATCGGCCCCGCATCGAAAGGTGCGGGGCCGTTTCCGTTCCGGCAGCCGCTTCAGGGAGCCTGCAGGAACGGGTTCTCGGCGCGCTCGCGGCCGATGGTCGAGGCCGGGCCGTGGCCGGGCAGGATCGTCACCCCGTCGTCGAGGGTCATCAGCGCCGCGCGGATGCCGCGCATCAGCGTGTCGTGGTCGGCGTAGTCCATGTCGGTGCGGCCGACCGAGCCGGCGAACAGCGTGTCGCCGACGAGGGCGAAGGACGCCGCGGCGTCGATCAGCACCACATGGCCCGGCGAATGGCCCGGCACGTGCCGCACGGCGAAGCGCCGCTCGCCGACCGCCACCTCGTCGCCGTCGGCGAGCCAGCGGTCGGGCACGAACGGGCGGCCGGGGATGCGGTAGCGACTGCCGCTGTTCTCGAGGTCGGCGAGGAGGAAGGCGTCCGCCTCGTGCGGCCCCTCGATCGGCACGCCGAGCGCCTCGGCGAGTTCGGCGGCGCCGCCCGCGTGGTCGATGTGGCCGTGCGTCAGCACGATGCGCTCGATCGTGGCGCCGGTCTGGTCGATGGCGGCGCGGAGGCGCGGCAGGTCGCCGCCGGGGTCGACGACGATGCCGCGGCCGGTCGCGGTGCAGACGACGATCGAGGCGTTCTGCTGGAACAGCGTCACCGGCACGATGGTGACGGCGAGGGGGGCGGCGGGCGATGTCGTCATGAAGGCTCCAGCGGACCGGTCGGAAGTCATCGGGCCGGCCCGCCGCGGGAAGGCGCGGGAGCCGCGCGCTCCTCATAGCGGCTGGCCGCGCGCCGGGAAACCTCCGCGGCGGCCGGCCGCCTCGATCGCCGGGTGTCCTTGCCGGGCCGCGCCGGTTGGGATTAGGCTTCGACCGCCGCGGACCCACGAATCCTATCCGGCCAACCGGCCCGGCCATCGCCGGGCGCTGCAACAAGGATAGCCGGGCTTCGGCCGATCCGGCCGGAGGCGGGCGGCGCTCGAATGGGCGTTCAACGCACGGGAGGACTTCTAGTCATGGCGAAGATCAACAAGGTGATGGTCGGCGAGGCGCTCGTCGGCGACGGCAACGAGGTCGCGCACATCGACCTCATCATCGGGCCGCGCGGCAGCGCCGCCGAGACGGCCTTCTGCAACAGCCTGACCAACAACAAGGACGGCTTCACGGCGCTGCTCGCCGTGCTGGCGCCGAACCTGCCCTGCAAGCCGAACACGCTGATGTTCAACAAGGTCACCATCAAGGACGCCCGCCAGGCCGTCCAGATGTTCGGCCCGGCGCAGTACGCCGTCGCCAAGGCGGTGCAGGACTGCGTCGCCGAGGGCACGGTGCCGGCGGACGAGGCCGACGACCTGTTCGTCTGCGTCGGCGTGTTCATCCACTGGGAGGCGGCGGACGACGCCAAGATCCAGAAGTACAACTACGAGGCGACGAAGCTCGCCCTCGAGCGCGCCGTGCGCGGCGAGCCGACGGCGGCCGAGGCGACCGCGAAGCGCGGCTCGGCCTCGCATCCGTTCGCCGCGAAGGCCTGACGCGCGAGCCGGCCGACGGACGGCGCGGGAAGCGGCGATCCGCTCCCCGCGCCGTTTCGTCCGGTCGGACTCCCCCTCAGCCGTAGGGGGCGAGGTCGGCGGCCGCGATGCGGCCGTCGTGCAGCGCCGAGGCGACGAGCACGCCGGCGAGCCCGGCCGCGGCGAGCGCCTCGAGGTCGTGCGGGCCGCGCACGCCGCCGGCGGCGAACACCCGCCGGTCGCCGGCCCGCGCGCGCACGGCGGCGAGGCGCTCGAAGTCCGGCCCGGTCGCGCCGCCGACGCGGGCGAGCGTCATCACCACGACGACGTCCGGCCACAGGCCGGCGTCGGCGAGAAGCGCCGGCGGGCCGAGGAAGGCGTCGCCGCGGAAGTCGAGCGACAGGGCGGCGGACCGTCCCGCGTCGGCGAGCCGGCGGGCGATGCCGAGGTCGCCCGCCTGGCTCTCCGAGCCGACGACGACCCGGCCGGCGCCGAGGGCGAGCATCGCCGCGGCGGCAGCCTCGGTCGCCACGCCGCCGTCGAGCCAGAGCTCGACGCCCGGCGTCGCCGCCGCCATCGCGGCGATCGCCGCGGCGTTCGGCCGGCCGCGCTCGATGGCGTCGAGGTCGGCGACGTAGGCGGCGCGGAAGGGATGCAGCGCGAGCAGGCCGGCGAGCGCCGCCACGGGCTCCGGGCTCGCGACGAGCGGGCTCTCGAGCGGCGGGTAGTTCTCACGGTCGCCGGCGCGGGCGCGCACGGCGATGCCGTTGCGGAGATCGACGACGGGGATGACGGTGAACAGCGGATTGTCTCCGGCCGGAACGGGTGAGAGCGATAGCGCCGCCGGCGGCGGCCGGCAACCGGCGGCGCCGGATGTGCTCGGCCTCGATGTCGGCGGGGCCCACGTCAAGGGCGCCCGGGTGCGCGGCGGGCGGCTCGTCGAGGCCTTCCAGATCGCCGCGCCGACCTGGCAGGGGCTGCACCGCCTCGCCGCGGCGCTCAAGGAAACGCGCGAGCGGTCCGCCGGGGTCGATCGCATCGCGGTGACGTTGACGGCCGAGCTCGCCGACGCCTTCCCGTCGCGGCCGGTCGGAGTGGCGGCGCTGGCGGAGATGCTCGCCGGCACCTTCGCCGGACTGCCGGTCGTGATCTACGGCGGCCGCGCCGGCTTCCTGCCGCTCGCGGCGGCGGCAGCGCACGCCGGCGACATCGCCTCGGCGAACTGGCACGCGACGGCGGCGCTCGTCGCCCGCCGGCTGCCCGAAGCGCTCCTCGTCGACGTCGGCTCGACCACCGCCGACCTCGTCCCGGTCGCCGGCGGGGCGGTCGCGGCGCGGGGCTACGGCGACGCCGAGCGGCTGACGACGGGCGAGCTCCTCTACACCGGCGCGACGCGCACCCCGGTGATGGCGGTCGCCGGCCGGGTGCCGTTCGCCGGCGCCTGGCAGCCGATGATGAACGAGCACTTCGCCACCATGGCCGACGTGCGCCGGCTGACCGGCGAGCTCGACGAGGCGACCGACCAGCACGCGACCGCCGACGGGCGCGGCAAGTCGGCGTCCGAGAGCCGGGCGCGGCTCGCCCGCATGCTCGGCCGCGACGCCGCCGACGCGCCGGCGGAGGCCTGGGAGGCGGTCGCCCGCCACCTCGCCGAGCGCCAGCTCGTGGGCCTCGGCGATGCCGCCGCGCAGGTGCTGTCGACCGGCCTCCTTTCGGCGGATGCGCCGGTGGTCGGCGCCGGCATCGGCGATTTCCTCACCCGCCCGCTCGCCGCCCGCCTCGGCCGCCGCTGGATGGCCTTCGCCGACCTCGTGCCGGCCGACGAGGCCGCGCGCCCCTGGGCGACGCGCGCGGCCCCGGCGGTGGCGGTGGCGCTGCTGTCGTACGGGGCGACCGCCTAGGCCGCTCGTCCCTCCCCTGCCACGAGGGGGAGGACTTTGGTCTCGTCCGGGGAGCGCGTCGCTGCTCGGCGGTCACGCCGCCCCATCCCCCTCCGCCAGCCCCGCCTCGATGCGCGCCATGAGCCAGCCCCAGGCCTCTAGCTCGGCCGGGCCGGCGGTCTTCTCGATGGCGATCGCGAGATAGGCGACCTCGCGCGCGATCTTGTCGCGCGGCAGGAGGTGCAGCCGGGTCGACAGGATCGCCGCCTCGAGGACGGCGTTCTGGGCCCGGTTGAAGCCGAGGAACGGGCGCGCCGCCGCCTCGTGCACGGCCCGGCAGCGGAAGCGTGGCCGCGCCGGGTCGTCGTCGACCGCCGCGACGGCGAGCTCGAGGTGGCCGAAGGCGTCGGCGAGGCGCAGCCCCGGCACGCGCGCTGCCGGCTCGGTCGGCCAGTCGCGCCGCCCGGTGACGCAGCCGGCGATGACGCGCACGTCGCGCGGCGCGGAGGCGACGGCGAAGGGGTTGGCGAGGAGGTTGTCGATCGCCGGCGAGGGGCGGAACGGCGCCAGCACCCAGCCGTCGCCGTCGGCGATCAGCCCGAACGGGGCGATGTGCGGCCGGCCGGTCGGCCCGGTCGTCACCACCACGGTCTCCAGGATGAAGCCCATCCTAGTCCTCCTGCCGGCGCCGGCCGGCGCGGATGGTGTGGCCGGCCTCCTTGAACCGCGTCGCGTCCTCGGCCCGCGCCGGCACCGCGCAGCCCCAGTCGAGCGGCTCGTCCTGGGCGTAGCGCTTGCCGAGGCGCCAGGCGATCTCGGCGCGGGCGAGCTCGGTGCCGAGGTAGAAGGCGTGGCCGCCGTCCGCCTCGACGCCGAGCATCGGAAAGGCCTCGAGCGCGTCGGTGACGACGTGATGGCCGGCGCGGTTGTAGACGTGGATGCCGTCCTCGGCGACCTCGATGCGGAAGTTCGCGTCGCGCACGGCGGCCGCCGTCGCGGCGATGTCGGCCGGCGCGTTCGGAAACGGCAGCCGGTCGTGCAGGGCGAGGAGCGCCGCGCCGTAGCCCTTCGGCAGGGCCGCGTCCGCGTGGGCGGCGTGCAGCATCCGGCGCGCCGCGTCGTGCTCGGCGACGGTGCGGCGGGTGTGCGGGCTCACCTGCACGAGGAGCGCGTTGCGGACCCGGAGTTCCGAGGCGATGCCGAGGAGGAGGGTGGTGATGCCGGCGGAGTCCGCCTCGGTGAGCTCGGTCAGGTTGCCGGTGCCGATCAGCATCTCCGCCTCCGGCCGGGCGCGGCGGAAGGCGGCGTAGCGCTCGATCGAGGCGGTGAGGCCGAAGTGGATCGGGTCGAGCACCGGGTCGGCCAGGAAAGCGCGGCCCCGCGCCGCGAGGGTATCGGCGGCGCGGATCAGCGAGGCGAGGTCGCCGTGCTCGGCCGGAATCAGCACCGGCGTCGCCGCCACCTCGTCGGCGACCCACAGCGTCGCCTCGGTGAGGCTGAGGAGGAAGTCGGCGCCGGCGCGGCCGCCGCGCAGGAGGTCGGCCGGGTCGCCGGAATCGACGCTGACGGTGAAGCCCTCGTCCTTCAAGGCCCGCACCGCCTCCTCGAGGTGCGGGAACGGCGTGCCCGGCAGGCAGCCGAGGTCGACCACGTCGGCGCCGTCGGCGGCGTCGCGCGCCGCCCGCTCCAGGATGGCGGCGACGGAAAGCGACGGCGCCTCGACGATCTCGACGAAGAGGCGCAGGTCGTGCCGGGTGAGGTCGGGCGGGCCGCCGCCGCGGCCGAGCCAGCGCGGCAGGTCGGCGATCTCCTCCGGCCCGCGCACCACCGGCACGCCGAAGTGGGCGGCGAGCGCGTCGAGGTCGACGCGGGCGCGGCCGGGCAGGACGAGGCGCGTGGTGCCCGCCGGCGGCGCCAGCCGGCGCCGCAGGATCTCGTCGGTCAGGAGCGCCGCCACCTTCACGCCGGCGTCGAGGATCGTCCAGTCGAAGGCCTCGCGGCCGACCGCCGCCATCACCCGCTCGAGGCGCGGGCGGGCGAGGTGGCCGGTGACGAAGGCGAGGCGCTCGCGCCCGCCGGTGGCGGGTTCTTCGAAAGCCGGGGCGTCGGCGTCAGCCATGGACGTCGGCGAGGCGCCGTCGCAGCGCGGCGGTGAGCGCCTCCAGCGTCTCGACCACCTCGGTCGCCTCGAAGGACCTCAGCGCCTCGACGTTGGCGAGGTCGATGCGGCGCGGATAGACCTTCACCATGCCCTTCGGCGCCATCGACTCGAGCTCCGGGGCGGTGTCGCAGGCGAACACGATCGACGGCACGCGGCACTTGCCGGCGTGGGCGTAGACGTTGGTGGCGAGCGTGTCGGAGATGCCGAGCACGCACTTCGCCACCGTGTTGGAGGTCGCAGGACCCACCACCGCGGTGTGGTAGTGGCCGGTGTAGAAGCGGCCGATCGGGGCGGCGCTGGCGGTCGTGTCCTTGAACACCCGGACCGACTTTGGCAGCGCGTCGAAGCTCTTGCGGTACATCCGGATCACCTCCGCCGCCGCCTTCGAGACGAACAGGTCGACGGCGCCGACCTCGGCGATCAGCGCCAGCGTCTCGCTGAAGAAGTGGCCGGAGCCGGTGAGCGCCCAGGCGAGGCGACGGTCTTCCGGGGGCGTCGGCCGCATCTCGTTCATTCCGTCGCCGTCTCCGCTTCACCCGATCCGCCACCCGTCACGGCGAGGCCGACCGGCGCCCCGGCGATCGCCGCCGCGAGCCGTCCGTGGCCGTCCGGCCCGATGATCCGCACCGCCCCGGCGAAGCGGCCGGTCGCCTCGGCGAAGGCGGCGTCGACGAGCCCCGCCGCGGCGAGCGCCGCGGCGGTCGCGGGGCCCGCCGGCACGGCGGCCGACTTGAGGACGAGCAGGCGCTCGGCGTCAAGGTTCGCCGCCAGCACCGCCGCCAGGCTGTCGGAGGTGTAGCGCCAGGATTCCTCGACCGCCGCCGGCCCGTCCACCACCTCGGCCGCCGTCCACACCGGGGTGCGGCCGGTGCCGAGCGCCGCGCGCGCCTCCGCCGCGCCGCCGACGACGAGAAGCCGCGGCTCGATCTCGGCGAGGATGCGGGCGAAGCCGGCCATCGCGGCGATGGCGAGCCGGTGGGCGAGGGCGTCGGAGAAGCCGAGGTCGGCCTGGGCGGTCCGCACCCCCTCGGCGAGCGGCCCGCCGCCCGGCACGATCACCACCGGATGCGGCGCGGCGGCGATAGCGGTCAGCAGCTCGGCCAGGCGTTCGCGGGCGCGCGGGCCCTCGCCGAGGCTGCCGCCGAGCTTGACGACGGTCGGGCGCCGGTCGGGGGAGGGGGGGAGCGCGGGCATGGCCGCGGAGCCTCGCACGGGGGAGGCGGAGGCGTCGAGAGCGGGTCGCGGGGGGTGGGCGGCGCGCGCAATTAGAATTCTAATTAGAATTTCTGCGACTTTCTTTGAAATTTCAAACGTCGACCGTGGGCCGAACGGCCTCCCCGGCCCTCGAGAAGGGGCTCGAAGACCCGCTCGGAAAGGTCCGTCATGGACCGAGCGGCGATGGCCGCATCGGATGCGATCGCCCTGCCCTGGCAGGGGCCGGCTGGGCTCGACGCCGGAGCCTCAGCCCGCCGGCCTCGACCCCGCCAGCGTCGCCACCAGCCCGGCGAGGCGCGTGGCGTCGAGGCCGGCGATGCGGTCGCCGGCGGCCGCGGCGGCGCCGCGCACGCCGAGGAGGTCGGGGCCGAGCGCGGCGAGGGGGGCGAGGTCGTCTTGGCGGAGCGAGCCGGCGAGGCCGACGAAGAGGCCATGGTGGTGGCAGGCGGCGACGAGGCCGGCGAGCGCCGCCGTGTCGAGGTGGTCGGTCAGCCGCCCGGCGCGCTTGTCGGCGGTGTCGACGACGAGGCCGCAGAAGCCGGCCGCGGCGAGGGCGGACACCAGCGCCGGATCGTAACCGCGGTCGGCGAAGAGCACCGCGGCGAGGCGCGCCGAGTGGCCGAGCTCGCGGCCGAGGCGGTCGATCAGGGCGGCGCGTCCAGGGCCGGGAAAGAGGCCGACCTTGACGTAGTCGGCGCCGCTGGCGGCGACCGCGCGGGCGCTCGCGACGGCGGCATCGGCCGCCTCGGGCGGGATGTCGCCGGTGGTGGCGCTGACGATGCGGCGGCCGGCGACCGCGGCGACGACGGCGGCGAGCGTCGCCGCGTCGGCGGCGCCGAGGGCGCCCGCAGCCGGCTCCTTGACGTCGATGACGTCGGCGCCGCCGGCGAGCGCCGTCGCCGCCTCGGCGGCGTCGCGCACGCTGACGAGGAGCCGCGGCCCGGCCCCGGGCGTGATCGCCGGGCGGCGCGAGGTGTTGCCGGGCGCGCGGGCGGGGAGAGCGGGCATCGGGATCGTCGCCTTCGCCGGGTCCGGCGGCGGGGTGCCGTCGGGCCGGGCGAGACTAGGGTTCCCCGCGGCCGGAGGGAAGGCGGCCGGTCCGTGCGGGAACCGGCCGCGGAGGCGCCTCAGGCGTCGTTCGAGAGCACCGCGCCCGGCCGGAACAGCAGGCCGGCGACGCCCGCGCCGATCAGCGGGGCGACGATGAACAGCCACACCTGCGCGAGGGCCGTCGGGTTCGTGCCGACGCCGACGATCGCCGGGCCGAGCGAGCGGGCCGGATTGACCGAGACGCCGGTGACGTTGATGCCGACGATGTGGATCACGCAGAGGGTGAGGCCGATGGCGAGGCCGGCGAGGCCTGTGATGTGCAGCGAGTTCGACTTCTGCGTGACGCCGAGGATGCAGACGAGGAACAGGAACGTCGCGACGATCTCGAAGACGAGCGCCGAGACGATGTTGTACTCGCCGAGGTAGCCCGCTCCCCAGCCGTTCTGGCCGAGCCCGCCGCTCCAGCCGGACGCCTTGCCGGCGAGGATGACGTAGAGGACGATCGCGCCGACGATGGCGCCGGCGACCTGGGCGATGACGTACTGGATCAATTCACCGGCCGTCATCCGGCCGGCGATGAACACGCCGAAGCTCACGGCGGGGTTGACGTGGCATCCCGAGACCGGGCCGATGCCGTAGGCCATCGCGACGATGGCGAGGCCGAACGCGAACGCGATGCCGAGGACGTCGATCGACGTCGGGCCGGTGCCCATGCCGGCGATCACGGCGGCGCCGCAGCCGAACAGGACGAGTGTGAACGTGCCGATGAACTCGGCGACAGCCTTTTTCATTGTAGACCCCCTAGACGCGGATGAGTCCGCCATATGCGCTATGCTCCCGCCCGTCGTGCGTCGTCGAGAGGACAGACGGCGCGCCAGGCGAAATATGACCGCTGAGGCGATCGCGACACAGTGTCGCGTCGTGGTCGGAGCCAGAGAGAGGAAGACGTATCGATGCGTGCCGTGCTGAGCCGTGATCCCGGCCCCCCGTCGTCGCTCACCGTCGAGGACATCGCCGAGCCGGTCGCCGGCCCCGGCGAGGTCGTCGTCCAGGTGGCCGCCGCGGCGCTCAACTTCCTCGACACGCTGGTGATCGCCGACCGCTACCAGTTCCGCCCCGCGCGGCCGTTCTCTCCGGGCGTGGAGCTGGCCGGCACCGTGGCGAGCCTCGGCTCGGGCGTCACCGGCCTCGCGGTCGGCGACCGCGTGCTCGGCAACCTCGGCGCCGGGGCCTGCCGCGAGCAGGTCGCCCTGCCGGCCAGCCACGTCACCCCCATTCCCGATGCGGTGCCGTTCGAGGCGGCGGCCGGGCTCTCGGTCACCTACGGCACGACGCTCTACGCGCTCGCCGACCGCGGCGACCTGAAGCCGGGCGAGACGCTCGCCGTCCTCGGCGCCTCGGGCGGCGTCGGCCAGGCGGCGGTCGAGATCGGCAAGCTCCTCGGCGCCACGGTGATCGCCTGCGCCTCCTCGCCCGACAAGCTCGCCTTCGCGCGCGAGCACGGCGCCGACCACCTCGTCGACTACACGGCCGAGGACCTGAAGGAGCGCCTCAAGGCGCTGACCGGCGGGCGCGGCGTCGACGTCGTCTACGACCCGGTCGGCGGCGACTTCGCAGAGGCGGCGCTCAGGGCGACCGCCTGGCTCGGCCGCTACCTGGTCGTCGGCTTCGCCGCGGGCGACATCCCGAAGATCCCGCTCAACCTGGTGCTGCTCAAGGGCTGCGACATCCGCGGCATCTTCTGGGGCGACATGGCGCGGCGGGAGCCGGAGCGGCACGCGGCGATCATGGCGCGCCTGCTCGACTGGGTGGCGACCGGCGCCTTGAGGCCGCACATCGACCGCGTCGTCGGGCTCGACGGCGTCGCCGGCGCCCTCGAGGCGCTGTCGCGCCGCGAGGTCAAGGGTAAGGTGCTGGTGAAGCCGTAGCGCTCGGCCGGGCGGGGGGCCCGCCCGCTACGCCTCGTCGAGGGCCCGGCGGGCGGCCATGCGGTGCTCGTCGCGGATGTGCGCGCGCACGAGGCCGATGACGCCGAGGAGCACCGTCACGTCGTCGGTGAAGCCGATGCCGGCGAGGATGTCCGGCACCGCGTCGATCGGCAGCACAAAATAGGCGAGCGCGCCGATCAGCATGGCGCGGACGCGCGTCGGCGTGCGCCGGTCGAGGGCGCAGTAGTAGGCGGCGACGAGCTCGTCGAGGAACGGCACGTGGCGGGCGGCGCGCTTCAGCGTCGGCCAGAAGCCGCGCCGCACGCGCGCTTCGCGCGCCCGGTCCTCGGCCGTCTCCGGGCCGAGGACGTCGCCGTCGAGAGGGGAGGTCGCGGTGCGGTCGGCCATGGCTGCGGCGGGTCTCCACGTGGCCGGAGGCGGCCGGCGGCCGGCCGGGGTGTCCCGGCATCCGAAGGAATGAGATGGCCCCCGGCCGCGCGGCCTGCAAGAGTTCGGGCGCGCGTTCCGGCCGGAATCGGCTCCGGGCCGGGCTCGCCCGTCGCCCCCGTCCGCCTCTCAGTCCACCGACCGGACCCGCTCCATGGCCGACCCCGCCGACCGGCCGACCGCCGTCCTGTTCGTCTGTCTCGGCAACATCTGCCGCTCGCCGCTCGCGGAGGGGGCGTTCCGCCACGCCGTCGCGGCGGCGGGGCTCGATCGCCGCTTCGCGATCGATTCGGCCGGGCTCACCGATTTCCACGAGGGCGACCCGCCCGACCCGCGGGCGATCGCGGCCGCCGCCCGCCGCGGCATCGACATCGCCCGCCAGCGCTCGCGGCCGGTGCAGCCGGCCGACTTCCTCACCTTCGACTGGGTGCTGGCGATGGACCGCGCGAACCTCGCGGCGCTGGAGGAGCGCCGGCCGGACGCCGCGCAGGCGCGGGTCGGCCTGCTGCTCGAGGTGGCGGAAGGCCGCCGCCAGTCGGTGCCCGACCCCTACTACGGCGCGGCGCGCGACTTCGAGGCGGTGCTCGACACCGTCGCCCGCGCCGCCACCCGCCTGGTCGAGCGGCTTCGGGATGGCGGTTGACGGCGTCCCGTCAGGCGCGGACCGGCACGCCGATGGCGGTGAGGGCGCGGGCGACGGCGGTGTCGAACGGGGTCGTCGGCAGGGGGCCGGCGAGGGCTTCGAGCGCCGCGCCGTCGAGGGCGTGCGGTACGCGCCAGAGGTAGGCCATCTCGATCACCTCGCGGAGGTCGGGGCGGACGAGGCCGGCGAGGCGGAGCGCCCACCACGGCAGGCCGCGCACCCGCATTGGCCGGCCGACGGCCCGCTCGATCGCCGCCACGAGGGCGTGCCCGGTCGGGGCGTCGCCGGCGAACGGCAGGTCGGCGAAGCCGGCGATCGCCGCGCGCCGCTCGGCGACGGCGCGGAAGGCCGCAGCGAGGTCGGGCACGTAGGCCCAAGCGTGGACGAGGTCGAGCGGCCCCGGATAGACGACGACGCCGCGCGCCGCCTTGGCGGCGACGATGCGGTCGAACCAGGCGCCGGCGCCCTCGCCGCCGTAGAAGTCGCCGGCGCGGATCACCGCGGTGCGGAGCCCGTCGCGCGTCGCCGCTTCGCGGAGGCTCGCCTCGAGCGCGATGCGGATGCGGCCCTTGACGGTCGTCGCCCGCTGCGGCGTCGCCGGCCCGAGGAGGGGCGGCATGTCGGCGCCGAAGTTGTAGACGTTGCCCGGCAGCATCAGGAGCGCGCCGCTCGCCCGCTGCGCGGCCAGCGCCGCGGCGGTGAAGGCCGGCACCGTCTCGCGCCAGCGCTCGTAGGGGACGTTGAGGGCGTTGACGACGACGTCGGCGCCGCGCCCGGCGGCGGCCAGCGCCGCGGCGTCGGCGCCGTCGGCTTCGACCGGCTCGACGCCGGCCGGCAGCCGATCGGCGGTGCCTGGCCGCACGAGGCCGAGCACCGTCCATCCGCCGGCGAGGAAGGCCTGCGCCACCGCCCGGCCGATGCGGCCGTTGGCGCCGAGGACGAGGACGATGGCCATGGCCGTCAGGCCTTTGCTGTCAGGAGGCGGTTCCGCTTTCGCCCGGCCCGAAGCGGCGGGCGATGTAGTCCTCGACCATCGCCTTGAAGGTCTGGGCGATGTCCGGCCCGCGCAGGGTCGCCACCTTGCGGCCGTCGACGAACACCGGTGCCGACGGCGTCTCGCCGGTGCCGGGCAGCGAGATGCCGATGTCGGCGTGCTTCGATTCGCCCGGGCCGTTGACGATGCAGCCCATCACCGCGACCTTCAGCGCCTCGACGCCGGGATAGGCTTCGCGCCACACCGGCATGCGCTCGGTGAGGTGGCCCTCGATCTCCTTGGCGAGCTCCTGGAACACCGTCGAGGTGGTGCGGCCGCAGCCCGGGCAGGCGGCGACCACCGGCAGGAAGGCGCGGAAGCCCATGGTCTGCAGGAGCTCCTGGGCGACCTTCACCTCGAGGGTGCGGTCGCCGCCGGGCTCCGGCGTCAGCGAGATGCGGATGGTGTCGCCGATGCCTTCCTGCAGCAGCACGCCGAGGGCGGCCGAGGAGGCGACGATGCCCTTCGAGCCCATGCCGGCCTCGGTGAGGCCGAGGTGGAGCGCGTGGTCGGAGCGGCGCGCGAGGTCGCGGTAGACGGCGACCAGCTCCTGCACGTTCGAGACCTTGGCGGACAGGATGATCCGGTCGCGCGCGAGGCCGATCTCCTCGGCCCGCTCGGCCGAGAGGAGGGCGGAGCGGACGATCGCCTCGCGCATCACGGCGGCGGCGGTGAGCGGGGCGCCGTCGCGGGCGTTCTCGTCCATCAGTGCGGTCAACAGTTCCTGGTCGAGCGAGCCCCAGTTGACGCCGATCCTGACCGCCTTGCCGTGCCGGGCGGCGAGTTCGACGATCGACCCGAACTGCGCGTCGCGCTTCTCGCGGAAGCCGACGTTGCCGGGGTTGATGCGGTACTTGGCGAGCGCCTCGGCGCAGGCCGGGTGGTCGGCGAGGAGCTTGTGGCCGACATAGTGGAAGTCGCCGACGAGCGGCACCGCGAGGCCCTTCGCCATGAGGCGGTCGCGGATGTGCGGCACCGCGGCGGCGGCCTCGGGCCGGTCGACGGTGATGCGGACGATCTCCGAGCCGGCGCGGGCGAGCGCCGCCACCTGGGCGACGGTCGCGGCGATGTCGGCGGTGTCGGTGTTGGTCATCGACTGGACGACGACCGGGGTGCCGCCGCCGATCACCACGCCGTCGACGTCGACCGCGACGCTCGCCCGGCGCGGGGTAGGGCCGGCCGCGATCGGCGCGTCCGCCGCCGGCGCGGGGGCCGCGGCGAAGGCGCGGGCGGTCACGAGAGAGGTCATCCGTGCTGCCTCCGTCCGCATCGGCGGCGCCTCGGCGCCCGGCCGGCGGATCGCGTTGCTGGTGCCAGACCGCCCCGCCGCCGTCAACGGCCGGCGGTCGCGGCGTCCGCCGCCTCGGCCGCGCGGGCGCTGCAGGCGGCGCACAGTCCGGTGATCTCGATCGCCGCCGAGCGGGGCTGGAAGCCCTGGCCGGCGGCGAGCCGCTCGATGTCGACGCCGAGCCGCGCCGCGGCGACCTCGCCGACCTGCCGGCAGGCCTCGCAGATCAGGAAGGCGCGGGCGTCGTCGCCCTCGTGCGAGCCGGCGCAGGCGACGTAGGCGTTGAGCCGCTCGATGCGGTGGGCGAGGCCGGCCTCGGTGAGGAAGGCGAGCGCCCGGTAGACCGAGATCGGCGCCGGGCGCGGGCCGCTCTCGGCGAGCCGGTCGATGATCTCGTAGGCGCCGAGCGGCGCATGGCCGGCGGCCAGCACGTTGAGGACGCGCAGCCGCTGCGGCGACAAGGTGAGGCCGCGCCGCCGGCAATCGGCCTCGGCCCGGCTGATCAGGCCGCGCGCGCAGGCGCCGTGGTCGTGGTCGGCCGCGGGAAAGGCCGGCGCGCCGGCACCCGCGTGGGTATCGTCCGCGTGGGAATGGTGGCTCGTCATGGCGCGAGCCTAGCACGAGCCGGCGACCGATGCGCGACGGTCGGGCGCCGCGCCGGCGCGGGCGAAGCACGCATCATCTTGGGTCTTCCTCCTGCGACCGGGAAGACATGGCGTCGCCGTCGTGGGAGTTCCAGGCGCGGACCTTCCAGCGGACGGCGGCACCTCCGCCGTCGCCGCGACATGGAAACCGCGCTAGAAACGGCGCGGGATCTCCGGCGGCCGCCTCCCGCCGCCGGCGAGCGCCCGGATGCCAGCGAACGCTGAAGGAGTTTCGGACATGCTGAAGGGCAAGACCGCGGTCGTCACCGGCTCGACCTCGGGGATCGGGCTCGCCATCGCCCGCGCCGCCGCCGGCAAGGGCGCGAACGTCGTCATCAACGGCTTCGGCGACGCCGCGGCGATCGAGGCCGAGCGGGCGCGCATCGAGGCGGACTTCGGCGTCGAGTGCGCCTATTCGCCGGCCGACATGTCGAAGGGCGAGGAGATCGCGGCGATGATCGCCGACGCCGAGGCGCGCTTCGGCTCGGTCGACGTGCTCGTCAACAACGCCGGCATCCAGTTCGTCTCGCCGGTCGAGGAGTTCCCGATCGACAAGTGGAACGCCATCATCGCCATCAACCTGTCGGCGGCGTTCCACGCGATCCGCGCCGCTGTGCCGGGGATGAAGGCGCGCAAGTGGGGCCGGATCGTCAATACCGCCTCGGCGCACGCCCTCGTCGCCTCGCCGTTCAAGTCGGCCTACGTCTCGGCCAAGCACGGCATCGCCGGGCTGACCAAGACGGTGGCGCTGGAGACGGCCGAGTTCGGCATCACCGTCAACGCGATCTGCCCGGGCTACGTGTGGACGCCGCTCGTCGAGAAGCAGATCCCCGACACCGCCAAGGCGCGCGGCATGACCGAGGAGCAGGTGAAGAAGGACGTGCTGCTCGCCGCCCAGCCGACCAAGGAGTTCGTCACCGTCGAGGAGGTGGCGGCGCTCGCCATGTTCCTGATGGGCGACGAGGCGCGCTCGATCACCGGCGCCATGATCCCGATCGACGGCGGCTGGACGGCGGCCTAGAGCATATCCCGTTCAGATCGAAACGATCTGAACGACAAGGATATGCTCCAGGTTTGGAATCTGGAGCGATTTCTGATCGACCAGATGATTTCATCTGGTCGAAAAGCGCTCTGGCACCTTCCGCCCGGACGCTTCCGTCCGGGCGAGCGGCTCAACCGCCGACGAAGGTGAGGCGCAAGAGGTTGGTCGAGCCCGGCGTGCCGAAGGGCACGCCGGCCATGATCAGGATGCGCTGGCCGGGCTTGGCGAAGCCTTCCTCGAGCGTGATCGCCGCCGCCTTGTCGACCATGTCGTCCTGGTCGCGCGCGTCGTCCGAGAGCACGCTGTGCATGCCGTAGACGAGGGTGAGGCGCCGGGTGGTGGCGATGCTCGGGCTCAGCGCGACGAGCGGCGCCGACGGCCGCTCACGGGCGGCGCGCAGCGCGGTCGCGCCCTTCGACGTGTAGCAGACGATCGCCGCGACGTTCAGCGTCTCGGCGATCTGCCGCGCCGCGAGGCAGATCGCGTCGTTGCCGGTCGCCTCGGCCTCGGGGCGCTGCGCCTGCAGGATGCCGTTGTAGAAGCTCTCGCGCTCGACCGCTTCGGCGATGCGGTTCATCGTCTCGACCGCCTCGACCGGGAAGGCGCCGGCGGCCGATTCGGCCGACAGCATGATCGCGTCGGCACCCTCGAACACGGCGGTCGCGACGTCGGAGACCTCGGCGCGGGTCGGCACCGGAGCCGTGATCATCGACTCCAGCATCTGGGTCGCGACCACCACCGGCTTGCCCGCGCGGCGCGCGGCGCGGGTGATGCGCTTCTGCAGGCCGGGCACCGCTTCGAGCGGCATCTCGACGCCGAGGTCGCCGCGCGCCACCATCAGCGCATCGGAGATCTCGATGATTTCGTCGAGGCGGTCGAGCGCCTGCGGCTTCTCGATCTTGGCGAGGATGCCGGCGCGGCCGCGCACCAGCTTGCGCACCTCGGCGACGTCGTCCGGGCGCTGGATGAACGACAGCGCGATCCAGTCGACCTCGGCCTCGAGCGCCGCCTCGAGGTCGCGCCGATCCTTGTCGGTGAGGGCGCCGACGGCGATCGTGGTGTCGGGAACGCTGACGCCCTTGCGGTCGGAGAGCTTGCCGCCGACCTCGACCTCGGTGACGGCCCGCCCGTCCTCGACGGAGACGACGCGGAGCTTGACGCGGCCGTCGTCGAGCAGGATGCGGTGGCCGGGCTCGAGCGCGGCGAGGATCTCCGGGTGCGGCAGCCGCACGCGCTCCTGCGAGCCGGGCTCCGGGTCGCTGTCGAGCACGAAGGTGGCGCCGATCGGCAGCGAGATCGGGCCCTCGGAGAACATGCCGACGCGCAGCTTCGGTCCCTGCAGGTCGGCCAGGATGCCGATCGGCCGGCCGACGTCGGCCTCGACGGAGCGGATGAGACCGACGAGACGGTTCAGCGTCTCGTGGCTCGAATGGCTCATGTTGATGCGGAAGGTGTCGGCACCGGCGCGGAACAGGCTCTCGATGACGCTGCGCTCGGAGGAGGCCGGGCCGAGGGTGGCGAGGATCTTGACCCGGCGGTTGCGCCTCATTGCCCGCCGATCCCGGCGGTCGGTCGTTCGGTCAGCTGGATCGTCCAGTTGCGCTGCTCGCCGGTATCGACCTCGAAGAAGCCCGTCCGCTCGAATCCCCGCGCCACGCAGTCCTCGATGCCGGAAATGGTGAATTCCTTCTCACGCGTACACATGAACGCCTGGCCGCCCCATTCCCCGCCGTTGTCGTAGTCGACGGCGTAGACGTAATAGTAGCGAGAGTTGAGCGGGCCATCGACGACGACCTCGCAGTTGTTCGCCTCGACGTTCCACCAGCCCTCGGTGACCCAGCTGTCGTTGGACTTGTAGCCCACGGCGACGCCGATGTTGCCGGCCGTCTTGTTGCAGAGACGGAGGTCGGCACGGGCCGGCGCGGCGGACGCGAGGGAGGCGGCGATGGGGGCGACGAGGAGGAAGAGGGCGACGGCAAAGCGATTCGATCGGGCGCGAGAACCGCCCACGGAATAGCCGTTCGGTGTCATCGTCTCGCCCGACCAGCAGATTCGGCCCAATGGCTTCATGCGCGCTTCACGGCTTTTTGTCAACGACGCGGCCATGCCGAAAACGGCGGCACGGGGACCCGCGGATGGGGCGCCGGAACGGCGCCGAAAGGGCCGCTTCGGGGGGCGCGGCGGGCGAGCTTATCGGATAGGAATGCGGCAGGTTCGCGTCATTGTCCAGGGGCGGGGCCGGCGGCCCGCGCCCGCGGCCGCGCCACCCAGATGCCGACGAGGATCGCGGCGCCGCCGGCCGCCTGGGCGAGACCCAGCGTCTCGCCGAAGACGAGGAGCCCGACGATCGCCGCGAACAGCGCCTCGAGGAAGATGACGAGCGAGGAGAACGCCGCCGAGAGGTGGCCGAGGGCATAGGCGAGGAGGCCCTGGCCGCCGGCGTGCGAGACGAGGGCGAGGAGCAGGAGCGCGGCGATGCCGGTCATCGTGTCCGGCCACAGGTCGCCCTCGAGCACGAGCGCGACGAGGAGCAGCAGCGCCGCCGTGACGAGGCTCGAGCGGTAGAGCACGAGGCCGGAGGGGGCGGTGCGCCGGGCGACGCGCACGGCCAGGAAGTAGCCGCCGAAGAACAGCGAGGTGACGAAGCCGTAGACGTCGCCGAGGAGGCGTTCGGGCGAGAAGGCGAAGCTCGCCCCGACGAGGAGCGCGGCGCCGGCGAGGCAGAAGGCGAGGCCGGCGAAGGCGCGCCGCTCGACGCGCTCGCCGATGACGAGGCCGGAGCCCATCGCCACCCACACCGGCGCCAGCACCGCGAGCAGCGTGGCGTTCGCCATCGTCGTGTTGAGCACCGAGAGGTGCCAGAAGAACAGGTCGCCGGCGAACATCACGCCCGCCCAGACCATCGACGGCGTCCAGGGCGGCGCGTGCCGCGCGCCCGAGCGGCGCCGCTCGAGGTGCGCCCACAGCCACAGCAGCGGCAGCGCCAGCGCCACCCGCCAGAACGCGCTCGAATAGGGACCGACCTCGGCGAAGCGCACGAAGGCCGGCGAGACGCCCATCGCGGCCGCGCCGAGCACGAGGGCGCCGACCGCCGCGACGGCGGGTCCGGGGGCGGGGCGGGGCGTTTCGAGGGAGGACAAGGCCGATCTCGCCGGGGGCTCGGCCGCCGCCCGGCCGGGCGGCGGGCGGCCGTCTCCGCCACGGGCGTGGCGCGGCGCGCCCGGCGTCCATAGAGCATTTCCGGAGCCGACGGAACCGCCGCGGCGCCGCGGCGGCGGTACGGGCGGATTTCCCGGCGCGGCGAAGCGCACTAGGATCGCCTCGCCCGCTGTCAGCCCGGATCACCGCAGCCGATGTCCTCGCCCGCCGCCGTCCCCGCATCGTCCGCCGTCGAGGAGATCGCCGGCGATTCGTCCGCCGGGATCCTGCTCCTCTGCGACCATGCCTCGAACGCGCTGCCGGCCGCCTACGGTACTCTCGGCCTGCCGCCGACCGAACTCGACCGCCACATCGGCTGGGACATCGGCGCGGCGGCAGTGACGCGCGGCCTCGCCCGCTGCCTCGGCGCACCGGCGGTGATGACGACCTTCAGCCGGCTCCTGATCGACCCGAACCGCGGCGAGGACGACCCGACGCTCGTCATGCGCCTGTCCGACGGGGCGGTGGTGCCGGCCAATGCCCGTCCTTCGCCGGCCGAGCGGGCGGCGCGGCTCGACGGCTTCCACCGGCCCTATCACGCGGCGATCGCGGCGAGGCTCGACGCCTTCGCCGCCGCCGGCGTGGTGCCGGTGATCGTCTCGATGCACTCCTTCACCCCGGCCTGGAAGGGCCGGCCGCGGCCCTGGCATGTCGGCATCCTGTGGGATCGCGACCCGCGCCTCGCGGTGCCGCTGATCGCCGCGCTCGCCGCCGACCCGGCGCTCGTCGTCGGCGACAACGAGCCCTACGACGGCGCGCTGCGCGGCGACACCCTGCACCGCCACGGCACGGAGCGCGGCCTCGCCCACGCCCTCGTCGAGATCCGCCAGGACCTCATCGCCGACGCCGCCGGCGCCGAGGCGTGGGCCGACCGGCTGGCGCCGATCCTGGCGCGGCTCCGCCGCGACCCGGCGGTCGGGGTCGTGCGCCACTTCGGCTCGCGTACCGACGGGCCGGCGACGCGGCGCGCCGATCGTGCGAAGATGGCGGACACCACGAGCCCGGGAGAGCGCGCCATGACGACGCCGGCAAAAACCTCCGACGACCGCCCGGCCGCGACCGGCGGCCTCGACGCGGCGATCGAGACCGAGCTCGAGGCCGCGGTGTTCCGCCGCCTCGTCGAGCATCTGCGCGCGCGCAGCGACGTCCAGAACATCGACCTGATGACCCTCGCCGGCTTCTGCCGCAACTGCCTGTCGAACTGGTATCGCGAGGCGGCCGAGGCACGCGGCCTCGCGGTCGGCCGCGACGAGGCGCGCACGCTCGTCTACGGCATGCCCTACGAGGAGTGGAAGGCGCGCCATCAGACCGAGGCCGACCCCGACAAGACGGCAGCCTTCGCCGCCCGCGCCGACAAGCACTGAGCCCGCGGTCGGCGCGCGAGCCGGCGCCTGGAGGGAAGGCGGGCGTCGGGAGGGAAGGCGGGCGAACCGGCGTGTGGCGAAGCGAGCTCGGGCCGTCCGGCGCGCGACTACTCGGCTTCGAACGCCGTCCGCCGGCGCACCGGCAGCTCGTGCAGCGCCTCGACCTCGTCGCCGAGCTCGCGGATGATCAGCGCGGCGCGGCGCAGCAGCACCTTGAGGTCACCCTGGGGGATGTCGCCGATCTCCTCGGCGGCTGCGATGAGCAGGCTGGAAAACGGTCCCATGCGTCCCTCCCGGACAGCGCTCTTCAGGTTTCCCGCGCGCCGGCGGCCGGTTTCCGTCCGACCGTCCGGCGCAGCCCCTTCTTGTTAACCATAAAGTCTAGAGCAGTTCCGGTCGATTTGCCTATCCCGTCTCGAGGCCGCGGCGCCTCCCTGCGACGCCGCGCCGCCTCTCGGCCCGGTCGCGTCGTCTCTGGTGCCGCACCGCGACTTGCGCCGAGCCGCGCCGCGGCTTGTCGATGCCCGCGCCATGCTGTAGCCACCACCGGTGGGGCCTGTAGCTCAACGGTTAGAGCCGGCCGCTCATAACGGTCTGGTTGCAGGTTCGAGTCCTGCCGGGCCCACCAGCGCCTGCGCGTCGTCGTCATCGACGCCGACGCCGCCCGCGCCACGAACATCGAGGACGACCTGCGCGAGGCGTGGCGCGCCGGCACGAGATCAGGAGCCGCGGCCCGCGAAGGGGAGTCGCGTCCGGTCCTCCGAGACGCGGGTCGGGGGGAAGAGCCGCGCGAGCTGTGCCTGACCCTTCGGGAGCGTCGGGACCACGACCATGTGGGTGATCTTTCCCGCCTTGAAGGCGGCGAGGAAACGCCGGTAGTCGGCGAAGACGACGCAGCCGTTGGAATCGCCCGGGATCCGCAGCATGTAGCTGTGGGCGAGCAGCCCGTCGCGGCCGAGAGGTTGGACACCGTCCACCGGCAGCAGGCGAATGGCCTCGACCCCGTGGAAGCGCTGCTCCCGCATGCGCAGGGCGTAGGTCGCCGGCGGGGTCGGCCCGCGCATCTTGACGTGGGCGTGCTTCGGGTTGTCGCGCAGCGCGCCCATCCCGGAATGCGCCTCGAGCCGCTCGCCGTTCGGCAGATAGACGGTCGCGCCGCTCACGTCGTAGATCGCGACGCGGCTGCGGTTCCCCGGCCAGGCGATCCGCGCCTCGTCATCCGCCGCTCCGGGCTCCACAGCGCGGCGTCGGCTGGGCACGGCGGGCGATCCCGATTCCGTCCCCGCTGCGGCGGAGGCGACCATCGCCGGTTTCGCCGCACCGGCCGCCGGCCTGCGTCCCGCCGCCCCACTCTCGCCTCCGCTCGGTCGTGGCCGCGGCACGGCCGTCGGCGGGCCGGCGTCCTCGCCTGGCACGAGCCCGGCGTTGTCCGGGAGAGACCCGACGCCGTCGAGGGACGGACGCACGGCGGGGATCGAGGCGACGAAGGGCGGCGCGAAGCCGCCGGCCGTCAGCGACGCATAGGCCCGGGGTAGGAGGACGACGATCTCCTCGCGGTCGAAGTCAGGCCCTCCGTCCGTCGCGTCGGCCGGCGCGAAGACACCGTGCGCGGCTTCGATCCTGGCGTCCGGCCGTTGCGGGTCGGGGCCGCGGTCGGGGGGCAGGAGCGCAAGGCCGCGCGCCCGCGCGCGATCGGCGGAAAGGCTGTCCGGATCATCCAGGGCCGTCAGCCGCGGGCCTTTCGGCGTCCGGGGCGCCCGCTTGGCCGCGAAGGCCTCGATGCTCGCCGAGTAATCGCCGTCGATCGGCAGGCCCGGACCGACGCTCGACCGCGCGGCGGGGAGGTTCAGCAGGAAGACGCTGAACGCCGTCGCGCAGGCGGCGGCGAGGATGAGAGCGCCGGCCGTGCCGACGGCATAGCGGACCCGGGGTCGAAGGTGGGTCGTCGTTGGCCCCCGGGATCGTTCTGGCTCTGTCATCAATCCGTCGGATCCTCTCGCCGCGGCGACCGTGCCGCCGGCCGGGGCGTCGAGACCATCGTCCCGGCGGCCTCGCCGAGGGCGGGCGCCCGCGTCGCAGCGACGCCGCGCTCGGCGCCCGACCGCCGCGTGGCTGCGTCCGGTTTGCTTAACGGACGATCGCCGGGACTACCTAACATCCGGTAAACCCCGCCGCCACCCGCTCTCCCCTCAAGCGCCCGGGATTCCGCAGAGCTCGCCGGGACGAAGGCGAACATCGTCGCCTACTTCTCGGCGCGCTGCCGGAGCCTGAGTCAGGCTTCTGTGGCAAGACAGACCCCTCCGTTTCGCCGCGATCCGCCAAACGCGTTCGAAGCGCACACGGTCTGTGCGGGGACGGGAGGCCGTTGGTCCTCTTGCGATGGAGCACGCCTCGAGATCAGCAGCCCAGATCGGCAAAGGGGCGCGAGTCGTCCGAGAAGTCTTCTTTGTACAATAACTTATGGCGATCGCGGGGCGGCGGGAATCCTGGCGATGGGCCCACTGGTGTCGGCAGCCGCAATCGGTGGCCGATTTCGGCAACGCATCGTGGCGCGTGTCGGAAGCCGCGATCCTCGCCGCCCGTCAGGCGGCCGCGCGGCGGAGCTCGGCCCACAGGCGGGCGACGGCGTCGCGGGCCTCGATCTGCGGCAGGTGGCCGACGCCGGCGAAGAGGTGCACGGCGACCGTGCCGGGCAGGCCGTTCGCGTGGCGCGCCGGGACGATCCGGTCGTCGCGGCCGAAGACGACCTTGACCGGCATCGGCAGGGCGTCGAGCAGCGGCCTGGTCGAGAAGGCCTGCGTGCCGTCGGGGAACAGCGCCGCGGCGAGCCGCTGCTGGCTCTCGGCGGCGTCGCCGCTCGCACGGGCCTTGGCCGTCGCCTGGATGAAGCCCGCCGGCAAGGTCGCCGGGTCGGCGACGAGGCGGGCCATCCACGGCGCGAGGCTCGCCTCGCTACGCGCCCGGCCGTAGCCGTCGAGGAAGGCGCCGTCGATGTCCGGGCCGAGCCCGGCGGGCGCGAGCAGCATGAGCGAGCGCACGGCGAGCGCGCCGGAGGCGGCGAGCACGGTCGCCACGGCGCCGCCGAGCGAGTGGCCGACGAGGTCGGCCTCGACGACGCCTTCGGCGGCGAGCGTCGCGGCGACGGCGGCGACGAGGTCGTCGAGGCCGGCCGCCCCGCCGAGCGGCGAGGCGCCGTGGCCCGGCAGGTCGAGCGCGAGCACCGGCCGCTCGCCGCGGACGCCGGCGAGGAACGGCCGCCAGCTGCCGAGCTCGGCGCCGAAGCCGTGGATCAGCACGGCGGGGGCGCCCTCGCCACGGCGCAGCCAGGCGCGGTTGAGCGCCGCACCGGCGGCGGGCGTCGCGCCGCGCGGAACCGGCGTCGCCGCGACCTCGGTCGACGGCACGTCGCCGCTCTGGATGCGGCCGCGCGGCCCGGTGCCGGCGAGGCTCGCGAGGCGGATGCCGCGCTGGCGGGCGAGCCGGCGGGCGAGCGGCGTGGCGCGGGCGGCGCCGGCCTCGCCGATCGATGCCGCGGCGGGCTCGGGAGCGGGGAGCGTGACGATGTCCGTGGGGGCTGCGGCGCCAGCGGTGGAGACGGCAGCAGCGGCGGCACCGGCGTCGGCGGCGGCCGGCTCGGGCGTGGCGGCCGCCGCGGGCAGGGCCTCGCCGTCGGCGAGGATCCAGGCGACGACGGCGCCGACCGGCACGGCGGCGCCAGAGGCTGCGACGAGGCCGCGGATGGTGCCCGAGGCCGGCGCCTCGATCTCCATCGCGGCCTTGTCGGTCTCGATCTCGAACAGCGGCTGGCCCTTCTCGACCCGCGCGCCGTCGTCGACGAACCAGCGGCCGATCTGGCCCTCGGCCATGTCCATGTCGACGCGGGGCAGGATCACTTCGGTCGGCATTGTCGTTTTCCTCACACGGCCGGCGGGCCTCGCCAGGGACGCCTGCGGCGGGTGGCGGCCGGACCCTGGCCGCTCCGGCGCCGAGGCGCACCCCGGATCACCGTGCGGCGCGGCCGGCCGCGCCGGTCATACCTCGCGGCGAACGCTCCGCCGCACGGCGGCGACGATGTCCGGCACCTGCGGCACCGCGGCCTTCTCGAGGTCGGGGTTGTAGGGCAGCGGGCTGTCGGCGCCGCCGAGCCTGAGGATCGGCGCGTCGAGATAGTCGAAAGCCTCGCTCTCGGCGATCGCGGCAGCGATCTCGGCGCCGATGCCGAGCGTCTTGACGCCCTCGTAGACGCAGAGGAGCCGGGACGTACGCTTGACGCTCTCGACGATCGCCGGCAGGTCGAACGGGCGCAGCGAGCGGAGGTCGATGACCTCGGCGCTTATGCCCTCGGCGGCGAGCGTCTCGGCCGCCTCGAGCGCCTTGTGCACCATGATCGCGGTGGCGACGATCGTGATGTCGGTGCCCTTGCGGCGGGTCTCGGACTTGCCGATCGGCACCGTGTAGTGGCCCTCCGGTACCGGGCCCTTCATCTTGTAGAGTAGCTTGTGCTCGAAGATCAGCACCGGGTCCGGATCGGCGACGGCGGCGAGCAGGAGGCCCTTGGCGTCGTGTGGCGTCGCCGGCTGCACCACTTTCAGGCCCGGCACGTGGGCGAACCACGCCTCGAGGCTCTGGGAGTGCTGCGCCGCGGCGCCGGTGCCGGAGCCGGCCGGCATGCGGAAGACGAGCGGCACCGAGACCGCGCCGCCGAGCATGTAGCGGATCTTGGCGGCCTGGTTGACGATCTGCTCCATCGCGAGCGCCGCGAAGTCGGAGAACTGGAACTCGAAGATCGGCCGCATGCCGGTCAGGGCCGCGCCGACGGCGACGCCGGCGCCGCCGAGCTCGGAGATCGGCGTGTCCATCACCCGGTCCTCGCCGAAGCGGTGGACGAGGTCGCCGGTGACCTGGAAGGCGCCGCCGTAGACGCCGATGTCCTCGCCCATCAGGAAGACGCGGTCATCCTGCTCCATGGCGATCGCCATGGCTTCCTGGATGGCCTGGGCGTAGCTCAGCTCGCGCACGATCGCGTTCATGGGGGCGTCACTCGGTGTAGACGTAGCGCGTCACCTCGGCGGGCGACGGCGAGGGGCTCGCCTGGGCGAACGCGATGGCGGCGGTGATCTCCGCCTCGACCTCGGCGCGGATCGCGGCCGCCTCGTCGGCGGAGACGAGGTTGAGGGCGGCGAGCTCGGCCTCGAAGGCGAGGATCGGGTCGCGGGCCTGCCAGGACTCGATCTCCTCCTTGGTGCGGTAGCGATTGCGGTCGGAGCGCGAGTGGCCGCGGATGCGGTAGGTCTTGCTCTCGATCAGCGTCGGCCCGTCGCCGCGCTTCGCCCGCTCGACGGCCTTGAAGGAGGCCTCGGCGACCGCGGCGAAGTCGTTGCCGTCGACAATGACGCCCGGCATCGAGTAGGCGCTCGCCCGGTCGGCGACGTTCTTCACCGCCGTCGACCGTTCGGTCGAGGTCGACATGCCGTACTTGTTGTTCTCGCAGACGAACACGACCGGCAGCTTCCACACCGCGGCCATGTTCAGCGCCTCGTGGAAGGCGCCTTCGTTGTTGGCGCCGTCGCCGAAGAAGGAGACGACGACCGAGTCCTTCTTCTGCTTCTTCATCGACAGCGCGGCGCCCACCGCGATCGGGATGCCGCCGCCGACGATGCCGTTGGCGCCGAGGTTGCCCTTGGCGACGTCGGCGATGTGCATCGAGCCGCCGCGGCCGCGGCAGTAGCCGTCTTCCTTGCCGAAGAACTCGGCGAACATGCGCTTCACGTCGGCGCCCTTGCCGATGCAGTGGCCGTGGCCGCGGTGCGTCGAGGTGATGTAGTCGGCGTCGGTGAGCGGCATGCAGATGCCCACCGCGCTCGCCTCCTGGCCGATGGAGAGGTGCATCGTGCCGTGGATGAGGCCGCGCATGTAGGAATCCTCGGCGCTCTCCTCGAAGCGCCGGATGAGCAGCATCTTCCTCAAGGCCGCCTTGAGGTCGTCGACCGAGAGCCGCTCGTAGACCGCCGGGCGGTTGCCCGCCACGATCGCATCCGGGGCGCCGAGGACGCCCGCTTCCGCCTGCTGCATGGTTCGTCTCCTCCGGCGCGAGCGCGCGGCGCCCGACGCCTGCCGATCATCGGCGCCCGGGGAGGGCGCCGGCGGCGCCGGCACCCTGGCGGACGCCGGCGGGATCGCGGCTCAGGCCGCGAGGTGCTGGGCGTCCGACTGGTCGAGCCGGCGACGGATCTGGGTGACGACGAGGCTGTCGTCGGGCGTCGCGTTGTCGTAGCCGATGCGCTCGCCGGCCTTGACCGGCTTCGTCATCCGGGCCTTCTCGGCGAGGCCGAGCGGCAGGGCGCCGGCGTCGCGGGCGTCGGTCCAGGTCATCGCGAAGCCGCGGTAGTCGGCCTCGCCGATCTTGCCCAGCGTCTCGCCCGCGGCGAGGTCGCGCTTGGCGATCGCCACGCACTCGGCGACCGGCCGGTCGAGCGGCTGCATGTCGGCGGTGCCGTGCATCACGGCGCGGGCCGCCGACAGCGGCGTCTCGAGGCTGGTCAGATGGTAGGGGCGCAGCAGCGAGAAGCACGGGCCGGGGCCGACCTTGAGGTCGATCATCCGCTCGAGCACGCGCGGGTGGCGCGGCTTCACGACGACGAACACGCCGGGCGCCACGCCCTTGCCGATCGAGTAGTCGACGACGCCGGATTTGTTGAGAATGCCGCCGTCGGCCTTGGTGCAGAGCACCGTGCCGAGCTCCTCGCGGGTCGCCTTCGGGCCGTGCATGCCCGGCACGTCGGGCACCAGGCCGGTGGCGTTCGCCACCGCCACCATCTCGATCATCGTCTTCGAGCCGTCGACGAACTCGACCAGCATGCGGGCGTTCATGTTGCGCTCGCGCGCCTCGGCCTCGTACTCGGCCGGCACGGCGTCGAACTTCAGCGGGTTGTTCTTGCCCTTGCCGGCGCAGACGATCTCGAAGCCGTGCGCCTGGGCGAAGCCGATCAGCTCCAGCGTCGCCGCCGGCTCGTCGCCGGCCGCGCCGGTGTAGACGACGCCGGCCTTCTCGGCCTCGGCCTTGAGGAAGCGGCCGATGGTGATGTCGGCCTCGACGTTCAGCATGACGACGTGCTTGCCGTTCTTCATCGCCTCGAGGGCGATGAGGGTGCCGACGTTCGGGTTGCCGGTGGCGTCGATGACGACGTCGACGCGGCCGGCCGCGCAGAGCGCGTGGAAATCCTCGGTGACGGCGAGCTTGCCGGCCTCGATGGCGGCGTCGATGGCATTGGCGGAGGCGGCGGCGACGATGTCCTCGCGGCGGGTGCCGGCGAGGATCGCGGCGTCGATCGCCGCCTGCGGCACGACCTCGGAGATGGCGCCGAGCCGCATGCCCGGGATGAGCGCGATCTGGGTGACCATGTCGGTGCCCATCTGGCCGGCACCGGCGAGACCGACGGTGATCGGCCCCATCTTCTCGGCGCGCGCGGCGAGCTCCGCGGCGAGCCCCATGCGGGCGATGGTCATCCAGTGTCCTCCCAGGCAGCGCTGTCGATGGTTCGCCGGCGCGTGTCGACCGGCCGTTGCCTCATTCGCTAATGTACATTTGTCTGTTGGTCAATCGCTTTGTCCATTCCAGCGTGTCGCAGGGCGGTGTCCGGCGACGACGGAATCGAGCGCGCAGGAATCGTGCACGCGCACCGGCGCGTAGGGCGCCGGATGCGACGACGGCCGGAACGGAGGATCAGTGGGCGAGGGCGGCGGGCGGGGCGGCGCGGCGCATCGGCCGGGCGCGCAGGTCCTCGGGCAGCTGCCAGTTCGGCTCGCCGCCGACGAACTGATCGAGGAAGGGGATGGCGAGCGCCGGGCTCTCGGCGACGTTCTCGCGGAAGGACCACCAGGTGCGGAGGTCGTCGGCGGCCGCGGCGAGAGTGAGGTGCTCGCCGAAGTCCTGCTCGAGCACGGCGGCGAGGCCGGCGAGGCAATACTGGGTGTAGAGGAAGCCCTCCGGCCAGAAGCGCGACGGCGCGGCCGCCTCGCGCGCGGCGTCCGGCGCGGGCCCGAGGCGCGCCCGCGCCGGGCGGCAGCGGATCAGCTCCTTGAGCAGCAGGCCGGCGGCGAAGGAGGCGAAGTCGCGCCGATCGACGGCGGCCGCCTTCTGCGCGGTGAAGGCGTCGATCCAGCCGAAGAACGCGGCGGCGAGGGCCCGGTCGTCGATCTCGAAGGACAGGCCGGTCTCGACGCCGACGAGTTCGGCGGCGTGCCGGAACGAGGAGCGGAACCAACCGAGCCGGCGAACGCGGTGGCGCAGGTCGGCGACGGTGACGAGGTCGCTCTTCAGGCCGAGATCCATCGGATGTCTCCTGCGGTCCAGGTTATCCTCGCCGGCCGCCGGTGCCAAGCGCGGGCGGGTGCCGCGGGCGGCCCGACGCTGCGCCGGCGAACGAATGGAATATACATATTGACACTCGCGTAAACGAATGTTCTCTCATTGGGCAATGAAGTCGCCCGTCATCAGGGCGCATCGTCGGCCCTTCGCACGGGGCCGGCTGGACGGGAGGGAGGGATCACGATGGCTTATTGGCAGCTCGCGCTGATCGCGCTCGGGGTCGTCTGGGTTCTGCAGGCGGTCGGCACCTGGGTGCAGATGCGTCACTACCGCCAAGTGATGAGCGGCGTCGCCGAGCGCTGGTCCGACGGCTACGTCGGCGCCGGCAACGCGCGCGGCACGCTCGGCAAGGGCGTGATCGTGGTGCTCGTCGTCGACGGCGGCGGCATCGTGCGCCAGCTCCTCGTCATGGAGGGGCGCAGCGTCCTCGCGAAGTTCCGCTCCATCACGACGTTCGACGGCAAGCCCCTCGACGCGCTGCGCGATCCGGAGGCCCTGGCGGCCCTCGGCACCGCCCAGGCGCAGGCGATCGGCCGCGCCGTCGAGCAGATCGACCGCGCGAGCGCCAAGGCCGACCCGGCAAAGGCCGATCCGGCGTCGGCGACGCCGGCGGTCGCCGCTACCTGACGTCCGGCCGATGGCCGGCCCGACGACGTTCCCCGAGCAAGAAGACTGGAGGGTGGAGACATGTCTCTGATTACGTTCGCGGCGCACGCCGCGGATTGGGCCGCGCAAACGGCGACGCTGGCGGCGGCCCATGCCGACACCGCGGCGCACGCGGTGCCGGCCCTGGCCGATCGGGCCGGCGACGGCCTCGTGGTGCTGGCCCAGGCGTCCGGCGACGCGGCCCAACAGCCCGCCGCCATGCCGAACTACACCGAGCTCGTGCAGCAGGTGCAGCAGGAGGAGCAGCTCGGCTGGCTCACCTCCATCGGCAAGCACTTCATCGGCATGTTCCAGAAGGGCGGCGAGGTCTTCGTCGGCTTCGTCACCGGCATCATCCCGACCCTCGTCGTGCTGATGACCGCCTTCTACGCGCTGACCGAGCTCGTCGGCGAGAAGCGCGTGCACGGCCTCGCCCAGTCGGCCGGCCGCATCGCGCTCACCCGCTACACGGTGCTGCCCATCCTCGCCGTGTTCTTCCTGACGAACCCGATGGCCTACACCTTCGGCACGTTCCTCGAAGAGAAGTACAAGCCCGCCTTCTACGACTCGGCGGTCTCCTTCGTGCACCCGATCCTCGGCCTCTTCCCGCACGCCAACGCCGGCGAATACTTCGTGTGGGGCGGCGTGCTCGTGGCGCTGCTGGAGCTCGAGCGCAACGGCGTGGTGCCGGCCGGCTACCACATCAAGGTCGCGATGTTCTACTTCGGGGTCGGCGTCGTCGTGATCCTGCTGAAGGGCATCGTCACCGAGCACATCACCCGTCTCCTGGCGCGCCGCCAGGGCGTCGATCTCTGATCCGGGCGGGAGGGCATCGACATGGCACGTGAATTCAAGGCCGTCCGCATCGACCGCGGCCCGAACGGCTGGGGCGGACCGCTCGTCATCCAGCCGACCGAGCAGCGCGACAAGATCGTCGCGGTGACCGGCGGCGGCATCCCGCCGCTCGCCCAGAAGATCGCCGACATGACCGGCGCGACGGTGGTCGACGGCTTCCGCTCGCCGCCGATCGAGAGCGAGATCGCCTGCGTCGTCGTCGACTGCGGCGGCACCGCCCGCTGCGGCGTCTATCCGCGCAAGCGCATCCCGACGATCAACCTGACGCCGGTCGGCCAGTCCGGCCCGCTCGCCGACTTCATCAAGGAAGACATCTACGTCTCGGGGGTGAAGCCGGAGAACGTGGTCTATGCCGACCGGTCGGCCACGCCGACGGTCGCCGGCGCCGGACCGACGGTGACGGGCGTCACGGCCGACGCGCCGAAGGCGGCGCCGGTGCCGCCGCCGAGCCAGGGCGGCTTCATCGACGCGATCGCCTCGATCGGCCGCGTGATGGGCCGGGTGGTGGCGATCTTCTTCAACGCCGGCCGCCGCACCATCGATCAGGTCATCCGCAACGTCCTGCCGTTCATGGCGTTCGTGACGATGCTGATCGGCATCATCCTCTACACCGGCATCGGCGACCTGCTCGCCGCACCGATGGGGCCGCTCGCCGACAACATCGTCGGTCTCCTCGTCCTGTCGGCGATCTGCGGCCTGCCGTTCCTGTCGCCGATCCTCGGCCCTGGCGCGGTCATCGCCCAGGTCATCGGCGTCGCGATCATCGGCCCGCAGATCGCCAACGGCACGATCTCGCCGGCGATGGCCCTGCCGGCGCTGTTCGCCTACAACACCCAGGTCGGCTGCGACTTCATCCCGGTCGGCCTGGCGCTCGGCGAAGCCAAGCCGAAGACCATCGAGATCGGCGTCCCGGCGGTGCTGTTCAGCCGCCAGATCATGGGGCCGGTGTCGGTGCTCATCGCCTGGGTCGCGAGCTTCGCGCTCTGACCCGCCGCCTCCGCCGGCCGTGGGGCGATGCCCTCCGGCCGCGCGCCGACGAGGCGACGGGCCGCTCCGCGTCCGCGGATCGGCGGCCGGTGGCGGGTCTCCTCCCGCCGCCGGCGCCGCCGATCCGGGGTCGTGTCAACCGAAGGTCTCCGTCATGCGTACCCTCTACCGCACCACGATCACCGAAGTGGGCCCGGACGTCGGCGACCTCGTCGCCGGCGGCGTGCTGATCCTGTTCGCCGAGGGCGCCCCGCCGGAGCTCGCCGAGGTCTCGGTGCTGCACATCGTCGAGGAAGGGCCGAGCGCAGACGCGCCGCCCGTCGGGGCGGCGATCCGCATCGGCCTCGTCGAGGCGCAGCTGACCGCCGTGGGCGAGCTCGCCTGGAAGAAGGTGGCCGAGCTCGGCCACGTCGTCATCAATTTCAACGGCGCCGCGCAGGTCGAGCGGCCGGGCGAGCTGTGCGCCACGGTCGTTCCCGGCGAGGTGCTCGCCGCGGCGTTGCTGCCCGGCGCCGACATCGTCGTCGCGGTCTGATCGACTGATCGGGACCGGCGGCCGGACGACGGCCGCCCCGTCCCCCGGGGCGGCGTGCGGGTCGATGCCTCCCCGCGCGCCGCCCACCCTCCGGCGCGAAGGCCGCGTCCTTCGCGCCACGGCCGTCAGCGGACGGCCGACCGTTTCCCCGGCCGGAGCGTCGCGCTCCGGCACATCCTCCGAGGAGGAACCGATGGTCCTCGAACGCTCCGTGGTCGTGCGCGTCCGCGAGGGGCTGCACGCCCGCCCGGCGACGCAGTTCGTCAAGCTCGCGAAGTCGTTCCAGTCGCGGCTCGAGATCGTCCGCGGCGGCCGCGGCGCCGACGCCAAGAGCGCCGTCAAGCTGATGCTGCTCGGCGTCAAGGAGGCCGACGAGGTGATCATCCGCGCCGACGGCGAGGACGCCGCCGCGGCGGTGGAGCAGCTCGCCGCCTTCGTCGAGACGCCGGAGGCCGGCCTCGGCGGGACGGAGGGCGGCGCCCAACCTGCCGCGCCGGTCGCGGCGGAAAGGTCGCCGGCGGCCCCTGCTGCCACATCCGCCACGACCGGCGAGGCCGGACTGCGCGGCGTGGCGGCGAGCGAGGGGGCGGCGATCGGCCCGGTCTTCGCCTTCTTCCCCGAGCCGCTGGTCGCGCCCGGCCTCGCGATCGCCCCCGGGGACGAGCCGGCCGAGCGCGACCGCTTCCGCGCCGCGCTCGCGACGATGGTCGACGGCATCAAGGCCGAGCCGTCGGACGCCGAGACGGCGGCGATCGTCGACGCGCTCGTCGACGTGGCGCGCGACGAGGCCTTCGCCGGCGACGTCGAGGCGCGCATCCTCGCCGGCATCGACGCGGTGACGGCGACGCTCGACGCTGCGACCGATCTCGCCGGCTCCTTCGAGGCGATGGCCGATCCCTACCTCGCCGCCCGCGCCGAGGACGTGCGCGGCGTCGCGCACAGCCTGGCGCTAATCCTGCTCGGCCGCGTCGACGTGTCGCTCGGCAAGGTGCCGGCCGGCGCCGTCGTCGTCGCCGAGGAGATCAGCGCCCTCGACTTCGCCAAGGCGAAGGTCGAGGCGATCGCCGGCATCGTCTGCACCAAGGGCGCGGCGACCTCGCACGTCGCGATCATGGCGCGCACGCACGGCATCCCGGCGGTGCTCGGCTGCGCCACGGCGCCGGCGGCGCTCGCCGCGGCGTCGACGATCGCCCTCGACGGCAGCACCGGCGAGGTGCGGCTCGATCCCGACGCGGCGACGGCCGAGCGGTTCCGCGCCCGCATCGCGGCGGAGGCCGAGGCGCGCCGGGCCCTCGAGGCCTACCGCACGGTCGAGCCGCGCACCCGCGACGGCCGGCTGATCGAGATCGCCGCCAACCTCGGCTCGCTCGACGAGATCGCGGCGGCCAAGGCGGCCGGCGCGATGGGCGTCGGGCTGTTCCGCACCGAGCTCCTGTTCATGGCGCACGGCCGGCTGCCGTCGGAGGACGAGCAGGCGCGCGTCTATACCGCCCTCGCCGAGGCCTTCGCGCCGCATCCGGTGATCGTCCGCACCCTCGACATCGGCGGCGACAAGCCGGTCGCCGGGATCGAGTTCCCGCACGAGGACAACCCCTTCCTCGGCTGGCGCGGCGTCCGGATGTGCCTGGAGCGGCCGGACGTCTTCAAGCCGCAGTTGAAGGCGCTGCTGCGCGCCGCCGTCGTCGGCAACGTCAAGATCATGGCGCCGATGGTGAGCGACGTCGGCGAGATCCGCGCCGTCAAGGCGCTCCTCGCCGAATGCCGCGCCGAGCTCGACGCAGCCGGCGTCGTCTACGGCGAGGCGCCGCTCGGCGTCATGGTCGAGACCCCGGCGGCGGTGCTCGCCGCCGACGCGCTCGCGGCCGAAAGCGCCTTCTTCTCGATCGGCACCAACGACCTCACCCAGTACGTGATGGCCGCCGACCGGCTGAACCCGCGCGTCGCCGCGCTCAACCGAGCCGACCATCCGGCGGTCCTCAAGGCCGTCGATCTCACCTGCGAGGCGGCCCGCCGCGCCGGCATCTGGGTCGGCGTCTGCGGCGAGGCGGCGGCGCGGCCGGACCTCATCCCGACCTTCGTGCGGCTCGGCGTGACGGAGCTGTCGATGAGCCCGTCCTCGATCCTGCGCGCCAAGGCGACCGTCGCCGGCCTGTGACCGGCGGCGGACCGAGACCCGAGATGCTCTCCTACGACCTCCTCATCTGCGACTGCGACGGCGTGCTGGTCGACAGCGAGCCGCTCGCCGCCCGCGCCATGCTGGCGCTCCTCAACGCCACCGGCACCGCCGCCACCGAGGCGATGTTCGCCGAGTGCATCGGCATGAAGCAGGCCGACATCCTCGCCCACCTCGCGGCGCGGACGGGCTCGCCGATCGACCCCGGCGTGCCCGACCGGCTGTGGCCGGAAACGCGCGGGCTCTTCAGCCGGGACCTCACCGAAGTCGAGGGGGCGCGGGAGGCCCTGGCGGCGATCGTGGCGCCGCGGTGCGTCGCCTCGTCCTCGCACCTCGAGCGTATCCGCTTCAGCCTCGACGTCACCGGGCTCGCCGACCTCTTCGGCGAGGCGGTGTTCTCCTCGCAGATGGTTCGTCGGGGCAAGCCGGCGCCCGACCTCTTCCTCTACGCGGCGGGGCGGATGGGCGCCGACCCGGCGCGCTGCATCGTCGTCGAGGATTCGGTGCCGGGCGTCACCGGCGCCGTCGCCGCCGGCATGACGGCGATCGGCTTCATCGGCGGCAGCCACCTCGACCACCGAAACGCGGCCGCCCTGACAGCCGCCGGCGCCGCCCACGTCGCCGCCGACTGGCGCGACGTCGCCCGGCTGCTCGGGACGGACGCCGCGGCGTAGCCTGTCGCGGCGCCGGTCCGCGCTTCTACGGCGCTTGCGCGACGGCGTGCGGGGGAGGACAATTTCCCTCTCCGCCGCCACGGGCACGGAGCGCGGTCGAGAACGGAGCCGGACGATGCGACGGATGGCGAGCGAGATCCGCGTGCAGATGAAGGACGGGCTTCGCGGCCTGCGCTACGTGATCCGCCACGAGGCGCGCGATCCCGCGCTGCCGCTCCTGCCCGGCGTGCTGCGCCGTGCCGGCCTGCCCGGTAACCCGATCGCCCGTCTCGCCGACGAGGTGTTCTCCCAGGCCGAGAGCGTCGCGAAGGTGTTCGACCCGGCCCGGCTGCTGCCGGCGGAGCTCGCGCCGCCGATCCGCGTGCGCGCCGGCGGGGGCGCCTTCCCGCTGCCGGTCGAGGCCTATGTCGCCACGCCGGGGAACGACGGCCGCCGCCGCTTCGTCGCCGCCTGCTATCGCGGGTTGAAGGACATCCTCGCTGCGGCCCGCGCCGACAACCTGCTCGTCGCCGAGGGGGCGGTCGACGATGCCTACGACGGGCTCGCCCGGCGGCACGGCGCGCTGCTGCGCGCCGCGGCCCTGTCCTCCGACCTGGATGCGCGGCTCGGGCTCGCCGCGGCGATCGCGATCGAGCTTGCCGAGGCCGCGCCGGTGCTGCGCGCCGACGGCCTCGCCGGCCTGCCGGAGGGCTGCGACGTGAACCGCTTCGCAGCCCTGGTCGCCGGGCTCGCCACCGCCGTCGCGTCGCTGCCGGAGGGCGCCGGCGAGGACCGCACGGCCGTGCTCGCGAGCGCCACCGACACGGTGGCGGTGCGCGCCGGCCCGATGTCCGCGGCGCTCGACGAAGCGGCGCCAGTCCCGGCGCTCGCCCGGGTGTTCGCGGGCCTCGCGCCTTATCTGCCCTGACGAGCGACCATCGGGCCGGCGGCCTCAGCCCGCCTTCACCCGCTCGAGCATCGCTGCCGCCGTCGCCTCGTCGGTGATGAACACCGTCGGCTCGACGAGGCGGATGGCGCCGATGATCGCCTCGATCTTCTCCGCGCCGCCGGAGGTCAGCACCCGGACCGGGGCGGCCCGGATCGTCTCGAGCGGCACCGACATGATGCGCCGGTTGATCGGGTGGTCGACGAGGCGGCCGTCGTGGTCGAAGAAGTTGTTGAGCACATCGCCCACCGCGCCGGCGGCGATCAGCGAGTGGCGGTCGGCCTCGGAGAAGAAGCCGAAGCGCCAGGAGGTCGAATCCGGGGCGATGCCACCGACGCTGAGGACGACGGCGTCGAGCGAGCGGGCGAGGTCGAAGACATCCTTCAGGCCGCACCGCTCGATCAGGGCGCGCTTCGTCTCCTCGCCGTCGACGATCGCCGGGGCGGCGATCAGGTAGCAGTCGGCCTGGAAGAAGCGCGAGAACTGCCAGGCGAACTCCGAGGGGTTGTACTGCCGCGCCTTGGTGATGCCGCCGAGCAGCGAGACGACGCTGACGTTGCTGACCGGCCGCTCCTCGATGAACGGCAGCGAGTGGATCAGCGTGCGGCCCCAGCCGACGCCGAGCTTCAGGCCGGGGCGCATGAGCTGCGAGACGTACTGGCCGGTCGCCGCGCCGATCGGCGCCGTCGGGTCGGCGGTCGGGCTCGACAGCGGCGCGACGATCGCCTCCTTGAGGCCGAAGGCCTTCTGCAGGCCGATCTCGAGGCGCGGCAGCTCGGCGATGTCGAGGCTGAGCGAGATGCGCACCTCGTGCATCGCACGGGCGTCCGACAGGAGGCGCACCACCGTCACGCGGCCGATGCCGAGCGCCTCGGCGATGTCGTGCTGCGTCATCTCCTCGACGTAGTACATCCAGGCGGCGCGCTGCCGGAGCCTCGCCGATCGCCGGCCGCCGCCGGTCTCGGGCTTGGTCTCGGCCGCATCCGGGCCACGCGTGCGTCCTCGTGCCATCCGTCCCCCATCTCCCAGCAACCTCGACCGGCGGTGCGGCACCCGCCGACGGCCGCGCGCACTCTAGACGATGTGCCGCGAAAGGCGATCCTCCTTTCCATCGGCGACCTGCCCAAGCCCTTGAACGGGCGCCTCAACTCGCCTTGCCGCGGCGCGCCCGCGCCTGTCGGTTCTCCGCCTCCGGGCCGGGCGCTGCGCCGCCGCGCGCTACGCGGGCTTTACGCCCGTCAGCGCATTCCGCATCGTCGCTTTACGCCTGTCTCGCCTAGCTCTCGGTCCAGCAACCAGCGGAGTGCGACGATGGCCTTCGATCTCCTCTATCTCCTCGGCGGGCTCGCCGGCTTCGGCGTGGCGGCGCTCGCCGTCGTCGCCGTCGAGCGGCTGTGAGGCACATCATGAGCGTTGATGCGGTTCTCGGCCTCGTGCTCGCCGTTCCTCTCGCCGCCTATCTCGTCGTGGCGCTGCTGCGCCCCGAGCGGTTCTGAGGGGGCGTGGTCATGATCGCCGATCTCACCCAGGCCGTGCTCTACGGCCTCATCCTCGTCGCCGTCGCGGTGCCGCTCGGCGCCTGGATGGCCAAGGTCTATGCCGGCGGGCCGCGGATGTTCGCGGTCGCCGAGCGGGGCCTCCTCGCCGCTGCCGGCGTCGATCCGGCCGCCGAGCAGCGCTGGAGCGGCTACGCGCTGGCGCTCCTCGCCTTCAACGCCGCCGGCTTCGCGCTGCTGTTCCTCATCCTCCTGTTCCAGGACCGGCTGCCGTTCAATCCGGAGGGCTTCGCCGGGCTGCCGGCGCACCTCGCCTTCAACACGGCGATCTCCTTCGTCACCAACACCAACTGGCAGAGCTACGGCGGCGAGACGACGATGTCGCTGTTCAGCCAGATGGCCGGGCTGACGACGCAGAACTTCGTCTCCGCGGCGAGCGGCATGGCGGTCGCCGCCGCCGTCGCCCGCGGCCTCGCCCGCCGGCAGGCGAAGACCATCGGCAACTTCTGGGTCGATCTCGTCCGGTCGGTCCTCTACGTGCTGCTGCCGCTCTCCATCGTGCTGGCGCTCGTCTTCGCCGCCCTCGGCATGCCGCAGACGCTCGACGCCTCGGCGACGGCAACGACGCTCGAGGGCGGCCAGCAGACCATCGCCCTCGGGCCGGTGGCGGGGCAGGTCGCGATCAAGCAGCTCGGCACCAACGGCGGCGGCTTCTTCAACGTCAACTCCGCCCATCCGCTCGAGAACCCGACGGCGATCGCGAACCTCTTGTCAATGCTGGCGATCCTCGCGATTCCGGCCGCCTTCTGCTTCGCCTACGGGCGGATGGTCGGCGACCGCCGGCAGGGACGGGCGCTGTTCGCCGCCATGGGCGTGCTGCTCGTCGTGGCCTTCGCGGCGCTCTACACGGCCGAGACCGTCGGCAACCCGCTGCACGCCGGCCTCGTCGAGCCGGCCGCGAACATGGAGGGCAAGGAGGTCCGCTTCGGCGTCGTCGGCTCGACCCTCTGGGCGACGGCGACGACCGCGGCCTCGAACGGCTCCGTCAACGCCATGCACGACAGCCTGACGCCGCTCGGCGGGCTCGTCGCCATGCTGAACATCCAGCTCGGCGAGGTCGTCTACGGCGGCGTCGGCGTCGGCCTCACCGGCATGCTGCTGTTCGTGGTGCTGACGGTGTTCCTCGCCGGGCTGATGGTCGGCCGCACGCCGGAATATCTCGGCAAGAAGATCGAGGCGCGCGAGGTCAAGCTCGCGGCGCTGACGCTCCTCGTCATGCCGGTCGGCGTGCTCGTCTTCTCGGCGCTCGCCATCGTCGCCGGCACGGCGCAGACCTCGATCCAGGACGCCGGCCCGCACGGCCTCTCCGAGGTGCTCTACGCCTACTCGTCGGCGACCGGCAACAACGGCTCGGCCTTCGCCGGCTTCAACGCCGCCGTGCCCTGGCACGACGTGTTCCTCGGCCTCGCCATGCTGCTCGGGCGCTACGGATACATCATCCCGATCCTCGCCATCGCCGGGTCGCTCGCCGCCAAGCGGACGACGCCGCCCTCCGCCGGCACCTTCCCGACCCACGGCGCGCTCTTCGTGGTGCTCCTCGTCGCCACGATCCTGATCGTCGGCGCGCTGACCTTCCTCCCCGTCCTCGCCCTCGGGCCGATCGCCGAACAGGTGTCGGTCCTCGCCGGCGAAACCTTCTGAGGCCCGCCATGAGCAAGCATCCGCAGCGCGAGATCGGGCTGTTCGCCCCCGCGATCCTGAAGCCGGCCGTTCCCCAGGCCTTCCGCAAGCTCGACCCGCGCAGCCTCGTCCGCAACCCGGTGATCTTCACCACGGCGCTCGTCTCGGTGCTCGCCACCGTGCTCGCCGTGCGCGAGGGCGTCGCCGGCGGCCCGAACCTCGCCATCGCGGCGCAGATCGCGCTGTGGCTGTGGTTCACCGTCCTCTTCGCGAACTTCGCCGAGGCCGTCGCCGAGGGCCGCGGCAAGGCGCGCGCCGACGCCTTCCGCGCCACCCGGGCGAGCGCCCGCGCCAAGGTCCTGACGGCGCCGCCGGACCGCGGACGGTTCGAGATGAAGGACGTCGCCCGCCTCGAGCCCGGCGAGGTGTTCCTGGTCGAGGCCGGCGAGATCGTGCCGAGCGACGGCGAGATCGTCGAGGGCGTCGCCTCGGTCGACGAGAGCGCCGTCACCGGCGAGAGCGCGCCGGTGATCCGCGAATCGGGCGGCGACCGCTCCTCGGTCACCGGCGGCACCCGCCTCGTCTCCGACTGGCTCGTCGTGCGCACCACGGCACGGCCGGGCGACACCTTCCTCGACCGGATGATCGCCCTCGTCGAGGGGGCGAAGCGCCAGAAGACGCCGAACGAGATCGCCCTCGACATCCTGCTCGCCGGGCTGACGCTCGTCTTCCTGTTCGTCGTCGTCACCCTACCGGTGTTCGCCTCCTGGTCGTCGACCGAGATCCCGGTCGTCTATCTCGTCGCGCTGTTCGTGACGCTGATCCCGACCACCATCGGCGGCCTCCTGTCGGCGATCGGCATCGCCGGCATGGACCGGCTGATCAAGGCGAACGTCGTCGCGAAGTCCGGCCGCGCGGTCGAGGCGGCCGGCGACATCGACGTCCTCCTCCTCGACAAGACCGGCACCATCACCTTCGGCAACCGCATGGCCGACGCCTTCGACCCGGTGCCGGGCGTCGCCGAACGCGAGCTCGCCGAGGCGGCGCACCTCGCCTCGCTCGCCGACGAGACGCCCGAGGGCCGGTCGATCGTCGAGCTCGCCGAGCGCCGCTTCGGCTTCGCCGCTTCGGCGGCGCCGGCCGCGGCGAGCTTCGTGCCCTTCTCGGCGCAGACGCGCATGTCCGGCATCGACCAGGCCGACGGCGTGTCGATCCGCAAGGGCGCCGCCGACGCGATCCTCGCATACGTCGGCCGCGCCGCCGACCCGGCCCTCGACGGCATCGTCCGCGCAATTGCCCGCACCGGCGGCACGCCGCTCGTCGTCGCCCGCGATGGCCGGGTGCTCGGCGTCGTCCACCTCAAGGACATCGTCAAGCCGGCGATCCGCGAGCGCTTCGCCGAGCTTCGCCGGATGGGCATCCGCACGGTGATGATCACCGGCGACAACCCGCTCACCGCCGCCGCCATCGCCGCGGAGGCCGGCGTCGACGACTTCCTCGCCGAGGCGACGCCGGAGCGCAAGCTCGCGCTCATCCGCGAGGAGCAAGCGGCGGGCAGGCTCGTCGCGATGTGCGGCGACGGCTCCAACGACGCCCCGGCGCTCGCCCAGGCCGACGTCGGCGTCGCCATGAACTCCGGCACGCCGGCGGCGAAGGAGGCCGGCAACCTGATCGACCTCGACAGCGACCCGACCAAGCTCATCGAGATCGTGCTGGTCGGCAAGCAGCTGCTGATCTCGCGCGGCGCGCTCACCACCTTCTCGATCGCCAACGACGTGGCGAAGTACTTCGCCATCCTGCCGGCGCTGTTCGTCGCCGCCTATCCCGGCCTCGCGGTGCTCGACGTGATGGGGCTCGGCTCGCCGCAGTCGGCGGTGCTGTCGGCGGTCATCTTCAACGCGCTCGTCATCGTCGCGCTGATCCCGATCGCGCTCCGCGGCGTGCGCTACAAGCCGGCCTCGGCGGCGAGCCTCCTGTCGCGCAACCTGCTCGTCTACGGCGTCGGCGGCCTCGTCGCGCCGTTCGTCGGCATCAAGCTGATCGACATGTTGGTCGATCTCATCGGTCTGGCGTAGCCTGGAGGCTCCGATGCACACCTACATTCGCCCCGCCCTCGTTCTCATCGCCCTGTTCACCGTGCTGACGGGGCTCGCCTACCCGCTCGCCCTCACCGGCATCGCCCAGGCGCTCGCGCCCGTCGCGGCGAACGGCAGCCTCGTCGTGCGCGACGGGGTCGTGGTCGGCTCGGCCCTCGTCGGCCAGTCGTTCGCCTCCGAGCGCTACTTCCACGGCCGGCCCTCGGCGACGGCGACGCCCTACGACGCCGCCGCCTCGACCGGCTCCAACCTCGCGCCGAGCTCGGCCGCCCTGCGCGCGGCGATCGAGGCCCGCGTCGCCGCGCTCGGCGCGGCCCCGGCGCCGGCCGACCTCGTCACGTCCTCCGGCTCCGGGCTCGATCCGCACGTCTCGCCGGCCGCGGCAATGGTGCAGGTGGCGCGGGTCGCCCAAGCGCGCGGCCTCGACGCGGCGGCGGTCCGCGCCCTCGTCGAGCGCCACGTCGAGGGCCGCGAGCTCGTGTTCTTCGGCGAGCCGCGCGTCAACGTGCTGGCGCTCAACCTCGCCCTCGACGGCCTCGGCGCGCCGTCGCCATGAACGAGCCGGAGCGTCGTCCAGACCCGGACGCGCTGCTCGCCGAGGCCCGCAAGGCCGGGCGGGGCCGCCTGAAGATCTTCCTCGGCGCCTCGCCCGGGGTCGGCAAGACCTACTCGATGCTGGAGGAGGCGCGGGCGCGGGCGCGCGCCGGGGTCGACGTCGTCGTGGCGCTCGTCGAGACGCACGGGCGGGCGGAGACGGCGGCGCTCCTCGCCGAGCTCGAGCAGCTGCCGCGCGCCGCCGTCGCCTACCGCGGCCAGGTGCTCGAGGAGCTCGACGTCGACGCGCTCCTCGCCCGTCGCCCGGGGCTCGCCCTCGTCGACGAGCTCGCCCACACCAACGCACCGGGCGCGCGCCATCCGAAGCGCTGGCAGGACGTCTTCGAGGTGCTCGACGCCGGCATCGACGTCACCACCACCCTCAACATCCAGCACATCGAGAGCCTCAACGACGTCATCGCCCGCATCACCGGGGTGCGCGTGCACGAGACGGTGCCCGACGAGGTGCTGCAGCGCGCCGACGACATCGAGCTCATCGACCTGCCGCCGGACGAGCTGATCGAGCGGCTGCACCAGGGCAAGGTCTACGTGCCCGAGCAGGTCGGCCGGGCGCTCGAGAGCTTCTTCTCCAAGGGCAACCTCACCGCGCTCCGCGAGCTCGCGCTGCGCACCGCGGCGAGCCGCGTCGACGCCGAGATGCTCTCCTACATGCAGTCGAACGCGGTCGTGGGGCCGTGGCCGACCGAGGAGCGCCTGCTCGTCTGCATCAACGAGGCGCCGGCCGCCAAGGCCCTGGTGCGCACCGCCAAGCGGATGGCCGACCGGGCGAAGATTCCCTGGATCGCCGCGACCGTCGTCACCCCCCGGCACGAGGCGCTCGGCGCGGCGGCCCGCACGATGACGGCCGACGCGATGCGGCTCGCCGAGGCGCTCGGGGCGGAGACGACGTCGCTCCGGGTCGAGTCCGACGCCGCCGCCGAGCTGCTGCGCTTCGCCCGCGCCCGCAACGTCACCCGCATCGTCGTCGGCCGGCCGCGCCGGCGCTGGCCGCTCGGCTTCCTGCGCGAGCCGGTGTTCGACCGGCTGCTGCGCACCGCCGGCGACTTCGAGGTGACGATCGTCTCGCCCGATCGCGGCGACGAGCGGCGGCCGGCGGCCGCGGGCCCGCCCGTCCGGCCCGACTGGCCGGCCCTGCTGTGGGCGGCCGGCGCGGTCGCGGTCGCCGCGGCGGTGAGCTGGCCGATCGGCGTCCTGGAGAAGGAGCCGACCGGTGCGATCACCGTGGTCTTCCTCGTCGCCGTCCTCGTGGTGGGCGCGCGCAAGGGCCTGTTTCCCTCGCTGGCGGCGAGCGTCCTCGGCTTCCTCGTCTACAATTTCCTCTTCACCGAGCCGCTCTACACGTTCAGCGTGTCGACCCCGCAGGAGGTGGTGGCGCTCGTCTCCTACCTCGTCGGCGCGCTCTTCACCGGCTCGCTCGCCGGCCGGCTCCGCGCCCAGGTCGACGCCATGCGGGCGACGCAGAAGCGCACCGAGACGCTCTACGACTTCGCCCGCAAGATCGCCTCGGTGACGAAGACCGACGACGTGCTGTGGGCCGCCGCCTACCACATCGCGGCGACGCTCGACTGCGAGGCGCTGATCCTCCTGCCGGGCGCCGCCGGCCAGCTCGAGCAGGTGCAGGGCCACCCGACCATCGAGGAGCTCGACGCCCGCGCCGACGGGGCGGCGCGCTGGGCGTTCGAGAAGAACGAGCCGGCCGGCGCCGGCACCGCGACGCTGCCGACGAGCGACTGGCTGTTCCTGCCGCTCGCCACCGCGAGCGAGCCGCTCGGCGTCATCGGCGTGCGCTTCCGCGACCCGGCGCGCATGTTCGACCCGGACACCAAGCGCCTGCTCCTCGCCGTCGAGGACCAGGTCGCCGTCGCGGTCGAGCGCACCCGCCTCTCGGCCGGGCTCGCCGACGCCCGCGTCTCGGCCGAGAGCGACAAGCTGCGGGCGGCGCTCCTCAATTCGGTCAGCCACGACCTGCGCACGCCGCTCGTCACCGTGATCGGCGCGCTCTCCTCGCTCGCCGAGGACGACGGCCGGCTGCCGGTCGAAAGCCGCCGCGAGCTCACCCTCACCGCCTACGACGAGGCCCGCAGGCTCGACCGCTACGTGCAGAACCTGCTCGACATGACGCGGCTCGGCCACGGCGCGCTCCGGCCGCAGCGCGCCGCCGTCGATCTGCGCGAGATCGTCGGCCGGGTGCGCGCCGACCTCGCCCGTCCGCTCGCCGGCCACCCGGTCGCCGTCGACGTCCCCGCCGGCCTGCCGATGCTCGACGTCGACCCGGTGCTGATCGGCCAGGCGCTTGCCAACGTCGTCGAGAACGCGGCGAAGTTCGCCCCGGCGGGCGGGCCGATCACCATCGCGGCGCGGCGCGCCGGCGACGCCGTCGAGGTGGTGGTCGGCGACACCGGGCCGGGCATCCCGCCGGCCGAGCGGGAGGCGGTGTTCGACGCCTTCCACCGCGCCGCCGGCGGCGACGGCCGCAGCGCCGGCACCGGCCTCGGGCTCGCCATCGTCCGCGGCCTCGTCGAGGCGCACGGCGGCACCGTCCGCGCCGAGGCCGGGCCGGGCGGGCGCGGCGCGGCGATCGTGCTCACGCTGCCGCCGGCGCCGGACGATGGCGGCCCCGGAGAGCGCCCATGACCGGCCGATTGCCATGACCGGCGGAGCCCTCGTGACCGACCGCCCGGCCGGCGCCGCCCGCGTCCTCGTCGTGGACGACGAGGCGCCGATCCGCCGCTTCCTCGCAATCGCGCTCCAGGCGGGCGGCTTCGAGGTGATCGAGGCCGAGCGCGGCCGCGTCGCCGTCGAGGCCGCGGCGACGTCGGCGCCCGACGCCGTCATCCTCGACCTCGGCTTGCCCGACATGGACGGCAAGGCGGTGGTGGCGGCGATCCGCGAGTGGTCGCGCGTGCCGATCCTGGTCCTCTCGGTGCGCGACGCGGAGGCCGAGAAGATCGCCGCGCTCGACATCGGCGCCGACGACTACGTGACGAAGCCGTTCGCCACCGGCGAGTTGATGGCGCGGCTGCGCGCGCTCCTCAGGAGCCGCCTCGACCGTGCCGCCGAGCCGGCCGAGCGCGTCGTCGGCGACCTCGCGATCAACCTCGCCCAGCGCTCCGTGCGCGTCGCCGGCCGCGAGGTGAAGCTCACCCGCAAGGAGTTCGACGTGCTGGCGCTGCTCGCCCGCCACGCCGGTCGCCTCGTCAGCCACAAGCAGCTCCTGACGACGGTGTGGGGCCCGGCGCACGCCGGCGACACCCACTACCTGCGCATCGCCGTCGGCCACATCCGCGAGAAGATCGGCGACGACGCGGCCGACCCGACCTTCATCCTGACGGAGCCCGGGGTCGGCTACCGGCTGGCCGACGGCTGACGGCGGCGGGTACGGCGCGCGGCCGACGCCGGACCGTCCATCCGGCTGGCCATTCCGGCCGTCGCGGCGTAGCCTCCGGCCGCCCCTCCACCGACACCGTGTGACGCTTGAAAAAGATCGGCTTTCTCTCCTTCGGCCATTGGACGCCGTCGTCCCGCTCCGGCACGCGGTCGGCCGCCGATGCGCTGCTGCAATCCATCGACCTCGCCGTCGCCGCCGAGGAGCTCGGCGCCGACGGGGCGTACTTCCGGGTGCACCACTTCGCCCGCCAGCTCGCCTCGCCCTTCCCGCTGCTCGCCGCCGTCGGCGCCAGGACGAAGCGCATCGAGATCGGCACCGCCGTCATCGACATGCGCTACGAGAACCCGCTCTACATGGCGGAGGACGCCGGCGCGGCGGACCTCATCGCCGGCGGGCGGCTGCAGCTCGGCATCAGCCGCGGCTCGCCGGAGCAGGTGATCGACGGCTGGCGCTACTTCGGCTACGAGCCGGCCGAGGGCCAGGGCGACGCCGACATGGCGCGGCGCCACGCGGAAGTCCTGCTCGACGTGCTGCGCGGCGAGGGCTTCGCGCAGCCCAATCCCCATCCGATGTTTCCGAACCCGCCGGGGCTCTTGCGGGTCGAGCCTCACTCCGAGGGCCTGCGCGAACGGATCTGGTGGGGCGCCTCGTCGAACTCCACCGCGGTGTGGGCGGCCGAGCGCGGCATGAACCTGCAGAGCTCGACGCTGAAGGACGACGAGACCGGCGAGCCGTTCCACATCCAGCAGGCCGCCCAGATCCGCGCCTTCCGCGCGGCGTGGGCGGCGGCCGGCCACAAGCGCGAGCCGCGCGTGTCGGTCAGCCGCAGCATCTTCGCGCTCGTGAGCGACGAGGACCGCGCCTATTTCGGCCGCGACGGCGCCGACCAGGACAAGATCGGCTTCATCGACGAGAAGACGCGCGCCATCTTCGGCCGCAGCTACGCCGCCGCGCCGGATGTGCTCGTGGAGCAGCTCAAGGCCGATGAGGCGATCGCCGAGGCGGACACGCTGCTCCTCACCGTGCCGAACCAGCTCGGCGTCGCCTACAATGCCCACGTCATCGAGGCGATCCTGACCCACGTCGCCCCCGCTCTCGGCTGGCGCTGAGAGCCGAGCTTCATGCCTCGGTAGGAGAACCCCAAACCTTCGTATCTCCTGCGCGCCGGCGCCGGCCGTGCATGATGGGGCCTCGACGCGTCGCCGCCTGCCCCGTGCCCACGCGGGGCCGGCGGCGCGTCCCACCATGCGAGGATCCGCGATGCCGTCCCTGTTCGACCCGATCCGCCTCGGCGACATCGTCGCCCCCAACCGGATGCTGATGGCGCCGCTCACCCGCGGCCGCAACACGCGCGAGCACGTGCCGACGCCGCTGGTGGCGGAGTACTACGCGCAGCGCGCCTCGGCCGGGCTCATCATCTCCGAGGCGACGGGGATCAGTCGGCAGGGCCTCGGCTGGGCCTATGCGCCGGGCATCTGGTCGGACGAGCAGGTCGCCGGCTGGCGCCGCGTCACCGACGCCGTGCACGCCGCCGGCGGGCGCATGGCCTGCCAGCTCTGGCACATGGGCCGCATCGTCCACCCGAGCTTCCTCGACGGGGCGAAGGGAGTGTCGGCCTCGGCGACGACCGCGCCCGGCTTCGCCCACACCTATGCCGGCAAGCAGCCGCACGTCGAGGCGCGGGCGCTCGACGCGGCCGAGATCCCCGGCCTCCTCGACGACTATCGCGCCGCGACCCGCAACGCCCTCGCGGCCGGCTTCGACGGGGTCGAGATCCACGCCGCCAACGGCTACCTGATCGACCAGTTCCTACGCGCCGGCGCCAACCTGCGCACCGACCGCTACGGCGGCTCGATCGCCAACCGGATGCGCCTCCTCGTCGAGGTCACCGAGGCGGTGGTCGGCGTCGCCGGCGCCGGCCGGACCGGCGTCCGCCTGTCGCCGAACGGCGACTCCCAGGGCGTCAACGACCCCGATCCGGAGCCGCTGTTCAGAGCCGTGGCAGCCGAGCTGTCGCGGATCGGCGTCGCCTTCGTCGAGCTGCGCGAGCCGGGGCCGGACGGCACCCGCGGCAAGCCCGACCATCCGCCGGTGCACCCGGCGATCCGCGCCGCCTTCGACGGACCGCTGGTGCTCAACTCCGACTTCGACGGCGCCAAGGCGCAGGCGGCGCTCGACCGCGGCGAGGCCGACGCGATCTCCTTCGGGCGCGGCTTCCTCGCCAATCCCGACCTGCCGCGGCGCATCCGCGACGGCATTCCGCTCGCGCCCGACGACATGGCGACCTGGTACACGCCGGGGCCGGCGGGCTACACCGACTACCCGACCGCCGCGCGCCAGCACCAGGAGGCGATGATCGACGAGGCGCTCGACGAGACGTTTCCGGCGAGCGACCCGGTCGCCGCGTCGGAGCCGGGCCGATAGGGCGCCACCGGACTTCCGCTTTCGCCTTCCGCCTTCCGAAGAGAACGAGATCTCGAGGGGATCATGAACGAGGACGTGACGTCGCCGCCGGCCGACATCGACCCGACCGACCCCTATCGGCGCGAGGCGCAGACCTTTCCGCACCTCGGCGCCGACATGGTGGCGCGGATCGCCTCCTTCGGTGCGGAGGAGACCATGCCGGCCGGCACGATCCTCTACCGCCGGGGCCAGCGCTCGGTCGACTTCTTCCTCATCCTCGACGGCGAGATCGAGGTCTTCGACGCGGACGATGCCGGCACCGGGCGGGCGTTCGTCGTGCTGCGCGCCGGCCAGTTCACCGGCGAGATGAACCTGTTCAACGACCGCGAGGCGCTCGAGAGCCTGCGCGCCGGCACCGACTGCCGGCTACTGCGGGTACCGCGGCCGGCGTTCCGGCGCCTGATGGCGACCGAGCCGGACATCGCCGAGGTGGTGATGCGCGCGGTCATCCTGCGGCGCGTCGGCTTCCTGCGCCACAACCACGGCGGCGTCACGATCATCGGCGACAGCCACGCGCGCGAGACGCTGCAGCTGCAGCGCTTCCTGACGCGCAACACCTATCCGCAGCGGCTCGTCGCCACCGACGAGGACGACGGAGCGCCGGCGCTGATGCGGAGCCTCGGGCTCGGCGATGGCGACCTGCCGGCGCTCGTCGCGCCCGGCCCGGTCGTCCTGCGCCGGCCGAGCGCCGGCGAGGTCGCCGACCGGCTCGGCCTCACCGAGGCCTTCGACGACGGCGCCGCGTTCGACGTCGCGGTGGTCGGCGCCGGGCCGGCCGGCCTCGCCGCCGCCGTCTACGCGGCCTCCGAAGGCCTCTCGACGATCATCATCGAGCAGGAGGCGCCGGGCGGCCAGGCCGGTACCTCCTCGAAGATCGAGAACTACCTGGGCTTTCCGACCGGCATCTCCGGCGCCGCGCTGGCCGGGCGGGCGCAGGCGCAGGCGCAGAAGTTCGGGGCGCGGCTCAGCATCGCCCGCGCGGCGACGGGCCTGGCCTGCGAGGCGCGTCCCTATCGGATCAGCCTCGAGGGCGGGCGCAGCGTGCTCGCCGAGGCGGTGGTGGTGGCGACCGGCGCCCGCTACCGCCGCCTCGCGCTGCCGCACTACGACCGCTTCGAGGGGCAGGGCATCCACTACGCCGCGACCGCCCTCGAGGCGGGGCTGTGCGAGGCGCAGGAGGTGGTTCTCGTCGGCGGCGGCAACTCGGCCGGCCAGGCCGCGGTCTACCTGTCGCGCATCGCCGGCCACGTCCACGTGCTGGTGCGCGGCGCCGGCCTCGCCGACACCATGTCGGACTACCTGGTCACTCGCATCACCACCTCGCCGCGGATCACCGTGCACGCCTTCTCGCAGGTCGCGGCGCTCGACGGCGACCGCTCCCTGCAATCGGTGACGTGGCAGGACGGCGCCGGACGGCGCGAGACGCGCCCCTCCGGCAACCTCTTCGTGATGATCGGCGCCGACCCGAACACCGCGTGGTTGAACGGCTGCCTGCCGCTCGACGACAAGGGCTTCGTGCTGACCGGCCGGGACGGCGAGGGCCGCGCGCTCGATTCGCCCTACGCGACGGCGGTGCCCGGTCTGTACGCCGTCGGCGACGTCCGCTCGGGCTCGGTGAAGCGCGTCGCCTCGGCCGTCGGCGAGGGATCGGTGGTCGTCCAGGCGATCCACCGCTTCCTGCACCCGGCCGCCGGCTGACGGCAGGCCAGAGCGCTTTCCGACCAGATGGAATCATCTAGTCGATCAGAAATCGCTCCAGATTCGCAAGCTAGAGCGGCGGCGCCGGGCCGCCCCCGGCGCGTCCCGCCCTTCGAGCGTCGAGGCTCGACTATCCGGTGCCCGGCGTGCCGAGGGCCTGGTCGATGTGGGCGGCGAGGGCGCCGGCGTCGAAGGGCTTGCGAAGGATGCGGACGTCGTCGCCGAGCCGCAGCCGGACGCCGTCCTCCGCAAACGAGGTGATGAAGATGAACGGCACCGCGGAGCGGCGGGCCGACAGCGCCTGGTAGAGGCCGATCCCGCCCATTCCGGCCATCTGGACGTCGGAGACGATGCAGTCGCACGCGAGGCCCTGCGGCGAGGCGAGGAATTCCTCGGCCGAGCCGAAGGTATGCGCCTCGTAGCCGAGCGAGCGGAGCAGGCTGCCCGTGGCCCTGCGGACCGAGGCCTCGTCGTCGATGACCGAGATGGAGCGCAAGATCGTGCCGACCCAGCTGGACGTGTTGCGGGACGACGGCCTGCGTGCGGCAGCCGTCAGCCGCGACAATGGAGGCGATCGGCCGGAACGAGAATCATACGCTGGTTTACGGGGGCGATCATTTTCCCTGGTTCGTCGCCCGGCTGAGCTCCAGGGTCTCGGCCATCTTGACGAGATCGGCGAACGACCGCGCGTCCATCTTCCGCATCAGGCGGCCGCGGTGAATCTTGACGGTGATCTCGCTGAGGCCGAGCTCGCCGGCGATCTGCTTGTTCATCAGTCCGGCGGTGGCGAGAATCATGATCTCGCGCTCGCGCGGGCTCAGCGACATGAAGCGCGTCTCGACCCGCCCCCTGCTCTCCTCGGCCATCCGGCGCTCGCCGTCCCGGGCCACGGCGGCGGCGACGGCGTCGAGCAACTCCTGGTCGCGGAACGGCTTGGCGAGGAAGTCGACGGCGCCGGCCTTCATCGCCCGCACGGTCATCGGAATGTCGCCGTGGCCGGTGACGAAGATGATCGGCGGGTGGGCGCCCGCCTCGGCGAGGCGCGTCTGGAAGTCGAGGCCGCTGACGATCGGCAGGCGCACGTCGAGGACGAGGCAACTCGCCTCGCCGGCCTTGCCGCTCTCCGTCAGCTCCCGCGTGGTCGCGAACTGCTCGACCCGGTAGCCCACCGACCGCAGCAGACTGCTGACGGCATTCCGGAAGGTCGGCTCGTCGTCGACGATGAGGACGAGCGGAGAGGCCGGCGCTTCAGGCATGCGCGGTGTCCTCTCGTGGTCCCGTGGCGGCGGGCGGCAGGACGAAGTGGAACGACACTCCGCGCTCGGGGTTCGGCGTCGCCCAGATGGCGCCGCCGTGCGCCTCGATGATCGACCGGCAGATCGACAGCCCCATCCCCATGCCCGTCGGCTTGGTCGAGAAGAAGGCGGTGAAGAGCCGCGACATCGCCGCCTCGTCGATCCCCTTCCCTGTGTCCGAGACGGTGACCAGCACGCCGGGCGATCCGCCGCCATGCGGGCCGTTCGGCGGCGACCCGGTGCCGAGGCGGACCGCGATCTCGCGCTCCGGCACGTCCGCCATCGCCTGCAGCCCGTTGATGACGAGGTTGATCACCACCTGCTGGATCTGGACGCGGTCGACGACGACCGTCGCCGGCTCCCGGCCGAGATCGAGGTGGAGCCTCACGGCGTGCTCCGACAGTTCCCGCTCGACGAGCGAGACCGCCTCGGCGACGACGGTCGCGAGATCGACCTCCTGCCGCTCCGGCGCGCCCTTCTTGGCGAGGGTGCGCAGCCGCTGCACCACGTCGCCCGCCCGCCGGCCCTCCCGCACCATCTCGGACAGGCAGTCGCCCACCTCCGCGAGGTCCGGCGTCGGGCGGGAGAGCCAGCGCAGCCCAGCTTCGCCGTTGGTGACGATGGCGGCGAGCGGCTGGTTCACCTCGTGCGCGATGGAGGCCGTCAGTTCGCCGAGGGTGACGACCCGGGCGACGTGCGCGAGCTCCGCCCGCGTCTGTTCGAGCGCTCGTTGCGCGAGGACCTGGTCGGTGATGTCGACGACACTGACGAGGACGTTCTCGTGCGCGTCGGCGCCACGGGGAAACGTCACGTTCATGAGGACGGTGCGCCGCTCGCCGGCGATCGTGCGGATGACGGTCTCGTGGGAATAGCGCGGCGCGCCCTCATGGAAGGCGAGGAGGAACTCGCGGAACGACAGCTCCGTCTCCGGCAGGAAGATGTTGGCGAGCTGCGCCATGAAGCTCGGCATGTCCTCCGCCCCGACCAGCGCGATCGCCGCGTCGTTCACGTCGACGATGCGGACGAGGCGGACGCAGCGCCGCACCGCGTCGGGGTGCCGCTCGAGGTGGGCGCGCAAGTCGCCGACGCCCTGCGCCTCGATCCTCTCCAGCTCGCGCTTCACCTGGCTCAGATCCTCCTCCCAGATCGAGACGCCGGTCGACTGGAAGATGCTGCGGTAGCGGCGCTCGCTGGCGCTCAGCACGCGCGTCGCGAGCTGGTTGCGGTGCGCCAGCACCGTCGCGATCACGATCGCCAGGAGGGCGATGATGCAGCGCAGCAGCGGCGGTCCGGGGTCGTAGTCGCCGTGCTCGATGAGATAGGCGGCGATCGTGAGGGTGAGGCAGGCCGCGGACACGAGGAGCAGGCCACGCGCGGTCGTGAACCCCACGGCGATGAGGATGACGATGACGTAGAGCACCGCCACCGCGATGCCGAGATCGCTCAGCGTGTCGACGAGGAAGATCGTGATCGCGAGCCCCGCCGCCGCGATCGGCGCCGCCACGCCGCCCGGCCGGTCGGCGCGCGACCGCAGCCGTCGCCGCTCTTCGATCGCCTTCGTCAAGACCAACGCCGCCCTCCAAGGACCGCCGAACACACCGGCCGCTGACGGCGCCGTGCCGATGTCCTCATCCTAGACCGCCGCCCGGCCCGGAACGCCTATACGTAGGTATGTCCTTGGAGTCCTGCCGCCGGCGCGCCGGCGGCATGCGAGCGGCCGCCGATGCCCCGGCCACGGTGGCCGTCCGGGCGAGCCGGCCCTTCCCGGGAGGCGGTCTTCCCCGCCGCGCGGTGCGAGCGCCGGGCGATCCGGATAGAACCGCCCAGCATACGCCCGTATAGCCGATCCGCGCCGCAGGCGTTGCTACAGTCGCTCGTCGATCGACCGTGCGGGCGTCTTCGCCGGCCGGCCATCACCAACCTCGCGATGGAGCCAATCATGCCCGACAAGTCCGCCGACACCGTCCGCCCGGCCCTCGCCACGCCGTCCGACATCCCCGCCAACGCGATGCACGATATCGGCGCCGCGCTGACGGCGCTGCTCGCCGACATCTTCGCCCTCTACATCAAGACGAAGAACTTCCACTGGCACGTCTCGGGACCGCACTTCCGCGACTACCACCTGATGCTCGACGAGCAGGGCGACCAGATCTTCGCCATGACCGACCCGGTGGCCGAGCGCGTCCGCAAGATCGGCGGCACGACCCTGCGGTCGATCGGCCACATCGCGCGGCTGCAGCGCCTCGCCGACAACGACGCCGACTACGTCTCGCCCTCGGACATGCTCGCCGAACTCGCCGCCGACAACCGCGCGCTCGCCGCCGAGATGCGCGCCGTCCACGCGCTGTGCGACGAGCACGGCGACGTCGCCACTGCGAGCGTGCTCGAGACGTGGATCGACGAGACCGAGCGACGCGTCTGGTTCCTCTTCGAGGCCGGCCGCCCCGCGGTCTCCTCGGGGCGCTGACGTCGGCCGGGGCGCCGCCCGTCGGGCCGGATCCGCCTCATCCGGTCCGGCTCGTCCCCGGCACGGCGACCATCGCCTCGCGCCGAGCGTCGCCACGCCGCTCGGCGCGATCGTCGCGAGTGGTGGACAAGCGGCGACGAACCGTCGTGGAATGACCTCCCGGTGGGTCTGCCCGCCGAGGAGGGGCCGATGAAAGAGCTGCCGCTGCCCGAGGTCTACCGCCTGCTCGAGCCGGGCCCGGTCGTGATGCTGACGACCGCACGCGGCGGCCACCAGAACGTCATGACGATGTCGTGGCACATGATGGTCGAGTTCACGCCGCCCCTGGTCGCCTGCGTCGTCTCGAGCGCCGACCACAGCTTCACGGCGCTGCGAGCGACCAAGGAATGCGTGATCGCGATCCCGGACGTCGCGCTCGCGCCGAAGGTCGTCGCGGTCGGAAACTGCTCGGGCCGCGACATCGACAAGTTCGCCGCGATCGGCCTCACCCCGCTCGCGGCGCGGCTGGTGGCGCCGCCGCTGATCGCCGAGTGCTTCGCCAACCTCGAATGCCGGGTGGCCGACACACGGCTCGTCGGGCGCTACGACCTCTTCGTGCTTGAGGTCGTCAAGGCCTGGATCGACCCCCGCCGCCGCGACGCGAAGACCATCCACCACCGCGGCCACGGCACGTTCGTCGTCGACGGCGAGACGTTCACCCTGCCGTCCTCGATGCCATAGGCGTGGCCGCCGGGCCGCGGAGCGCCGGAGCAACGAGGGGCTGGGAGGTGTTCGCGGGGGCGCCGCCGAGGCAGGATGGCCCCCGCGGGGACAACGCCGACCGAGGTGATGCGATGCTGTACGCCATCCTGGCCTATCACGCCGAGGAGATCGTGACGTCCTGGACGCCCGAGGAGGACGCGGCGCTGATGGACGATCTGCTCAGGGTCCACCACCGCCTGACCGACGAGGGCCGCCTCGGCCCGGCGGCTAGGCTCGGCGCGACCGGGCGGGCGCTGACGCTGCGCGGGCCGGGCGCCGGGCTCGTCGTCGATGGGCCGTTCGCCGAGACCAAGGAGGCGCTCCTCGGCTTCTATACGGTCGACTGCGAGAGCGAGGAGGCCGCCGTCGAGGTCGCGCGCGCGCTGCGCCGGGCCAACCCCACCGCCGTCTACGAGATCCGCCCGATCCTGCTCTACCTGCCCGGCGCGCCGCTCTCCGCCGCCGAGGCGCCGGAGGCGCCGCCGGCGCCCGGCGGCTGAGCGTGCGGGCCGCCCGGACGGGCCCGGATATGCCCGGACAAGCTCCGGCCGGCTATCATCGTCGCCGCAGCAGACCCGCGCGGGCCCGGCACGGCCGGACGCGGTCGATCGAGGAGGCCGCCGATGCCGAGACCCGTTCTGCTCGCCGCCGCCGTGCTCGCGGCCCTCGCGACGTCCGCGGAGGCCCGCTGCGTGACGCGCGATCTCAAGGGCAGCTGGATCCTGCAGTACCGCACGCCGTTCTGCGACGAGGGGGAGGGCGACTGCGCCGGGCAGTGCCGCGGCAAGTTCGACCGCCGCGGCCGCTTCCGCAGCGAGCAGTGCCTGGTGCTCGGCACCGCCGACCCCGGCCGCCCGCCGATCATCGAGCTCGACCTCACGGTCGGCGGCGCCTGCAAGGTCGACGGCACGATCGTCCAGGTGCGGCGGGACGGCGGCGGACCGTTCCTCGCACGGCTGAGCGGCTGGGTGGTCGCCGGCGGCTCCGGCCTCGTCCTCGCCGTCGAGGACGACGTCAAGGCGCCGCGCGGCACCTACGCCGCCGACATGCGCGCCGACCGCATCGGCCAGTAGCGGACGCTCAGTCGCGACGCGCGACGTAGACGGTGTTGGTCGCCTCGCGGTCCTGCAGCGGGTTGTCGAAGGCGACGACGTGCGCCACACTCGCCGCGAAGGCGCCGGCGAGCACGGCCTGGAAGGCATCGTCCGGCGGATCGTTCGACCACAGCGCAAAGACGCCGCCGGGCTTCAGGGCGGCGGCGACGCGGCCGAGGCCCGCCGGGGTGTAGAAGGCGGCGTTGGCGGGCGCCAGGGTGGCGCGCGGCGAGTGGTCGATGTCGAGGAGGATTGCGTCGAAGCGCCGGCCCGGCGCCTCCGGGTCGAAGCCGGCGCCGGAGGCGGCCATCGCGAAGAAGTCGCCGGCGACGAGCCGGCAGCGCGGATCGCCGGCGATTCCCGCCCCGAGCGGCACGAGCCCCTGGCGATGCCAGTCGATCACCGCCGGCAGCGCCTCGACGACGACGAGCGAGCGGACCGCCGGGTTCTCGAGCGCGGCCGCGGCGGTGTAGCCGAGCCCGAGGCCGCCGACCACGACGTCGAGCCCCGGCGTCGAAAGGCCGGCGAGGCCGAGCCGGGCGAGGGCGACCTCTGCCTCGGTGAACAGGCTCGACATCAGGAACTCGTCGCCGAGCTTGATCTCGTAGACGTCGATGCCGAGCGCCGGGTGGCGCCGCCGCCGGAGGCTGAGGGCGCCGATCGGCGTCGGGCGGTAGTCGAGTTCCTCGAAGCGGGCGCTCATCGTTCCTCGGCCGGCGGCGGTCAGGGGAAGAGGCTGGTCAGGGGAGGAGGCTTACGACGAAGCGGGTGGCGACGGCGAGCAGAAACAGCCCGAACAGCACCTCGAGGCGGCGCTTGTCGAGCCGGTGCGCCACCGCGACGCCGAGCGGCGTCACGAGGAGGGCAACCGGGATGACGAGGGCGACGGCGACGACGTTCACGTAGCCGATCGAGAACGGCGGCAGCCCGGTGCGGCTCCAGCCGGCGATCATGTAGCCGATGGTGCCCGGCACGGCGATGAGGACGCCGACCCCGGCGGAGGTGGAGATCGCCTGCAGCACCGGGCGGCCGAACAGCGTCAGGTAGAGCGTCGAGAAAACGCCGCCGCCGACACCCATCAGGGTCGACAGGAAGCCGATGGCGAGGCCGACGATGCCGGTCGTCCAGCGCCCGGGCAGGGTGTCGCCGAGCCGCCACGACGCACGGCCGAGCAGCATCTTGAGGGAGATCAGCACGATCGCCGCGGCGAAGATCGCCCGCAGCCCGGCGCCGGAGACCGCGGCGACGACGAGGCTCGCCGCCGCCACCCCGAGCGGCACGCCGACCGCGAAGGCGCGCAGCACCGCCATGTCGACGGTGCCGCGGGCGTGGTGCGCCATGACCGAGCGGACCGCCGTCGGCAGCACGATCGCCATCGAGCTGCCGAGCGCGACGTGCATCCGCACCGCCTCGTCGACGCCGATCGCGCCGAGCACCTGGTAGAGCACCGGCACGATGACGGCGCCGCCGCCGATGCCGAAGAGCCCGGCGAGAAAGCCGGACACCGCGCCGGTCAGCGCCACCGCGGCGGCGAACTCGAGGATCTGGACGAGGAGGTCGGACGAAAGGGTCACGGCAAGGCTCGGCAGGGGGCGGCCGGCCGGCGGGAGGGCGGGCGGTCGATGGGCGTGATCCTACATGGCCGATGCCCGACCTTTGCATGCGCTCCTTCGACCCGGAGGCCGCCCACGCGGCGGAGCCGTCTTTCGACCCGCCGGGAAGACTTGACTTCGCGGTCGGCACATCGTACCTCCCCGCTCGCCTTGGACGGAGCGCACGCTCCGCCGCGAGGGGGTGTAGCTCAGTTGGTTAGAGCGCCGGCCTGTCACGCCGGAGGTCGCGGGTTCGAGCCCCGTCACTCCCGCCATTCCTATCGAAGCAGCAGCGTTCAAAGCATCGGCGACAACCGACCGGAGCTGTGACGCGCCCGGGCCGACCGCTGTCGCGCTTTCGGGTGGTGCGGCACGCCGATCGATCCTCGACGCGCGCGGGACCGGTCGTGCCGTCGGCCGATGGCCGTCGCTGCCGTCCCCACTGGCAGCGCCGATGCGCGCGATCTAGAATGATCTGCTCCGGCTCGCCATGCGGCGGGCGGGAGCCAACAAGCGGGGGAAAGAAATGCGTCCGACAACGTGGCTGAGCTTCGCGATCGGTGCCTTGGCGCTGGTCCTCGTCGGCGCGGCACCCGCCGCGGCGCAGGCCACCCGGACCTGGGTGTCGGGCGTCGGTGACGACGCCAACCCGTGCAGCCGCACGGCGCCGTGCAAGACCTTCGCCGGGGCGATCTCGAAGACGGCGGCCGGCGGGGTGATCAACACCCTCGATCCCGGCGGCTACGGGGCAGTGACCATCACCAAGTCGATCTCGATCGTGAGCGATCTCGCGTACGGCGGCATTCTGGCCTCCTCGACGAGCGCCATCACGATCAACGCGCCCGCTCAGGACGTCTACCTGCGCGGAGTGGCCATCGACGGCGGCGGGACGGGCGCCCTCAACGGTGTCCGCATCATCTCCGGACGGTCCGTGACGATCACCGACTGCATTATTCGTAATGCGACGGCCGGCAGTGGCGTCGGCGTTCAGGTGGAGACGTCCGCCGGCACGAGTTCGATCGTCATCCGGAACTGCACCATCACGGCGAACGTCGTCGGCGTTCGTGTCGCACCGACCGGATCGGCGATCGCCCGCGTGCTCATCCAGGACTCGCTGATCGAGCGCAACCTCGGCGGGGGCATCCGGGCGGAGGGGGCCGGCGCGCAGGTGCGGATCTCGAACGCCACGATTAGTAGCAATGCGCCGGGGCTCTTCACCTCGGCCGGCGGAACGATCGCCTCGTTCGGAAACAACGTGATCAACCTCAACGCGCCGGACGGCGCGCCGACCAGCACGCTGCTGTTGAAGTAGTCCGCCCGCGTCCCGGTCGCGACCGGCCCTGCACGATCGAGGACGTCATGCGCGTATTGATCACCGGCGCCGCCGGTATGCTCGGCGGCAAGCTCGCCGCCGCCGTGGCGGCGGCGGGAAGCCTCGGCGGGCGCGAGGTCTCGGGGCTCGTGCTCGCCGACGTCGTCGCGCCGGCTGTGCCGGGGGGCTTCTCCGGCACGGTGGAGACGATCGTCGGCGACCTCGCCACCCCGGCCGCCGCGGCCCGCCTCGCCGGCGCCCGGGCCGACCTCGTCTACCATCTCGCCGCCATCGTCTCCGGCGAGGCGGAGGCCGACCTCGACAAGGGCTACCGCATCAATCTCGACGGCACGCGCCTCCTGTTCGACGCGATCCGGGCGGAGGGCGCGCGGACGGCCTATCGGCCGCGCGTCGTCTTCGCCTCCTCGCTCGCGGTCTTCGGCGCGCCGTTCCCGCCGGTCATCCCCGACGACTTCCAGCCGACGCCGCTGACGAGCTACGGCACGCAGAAGGCGATGGGCGAACTGCTGCTCGCCGACTACTCGCGCCGCGGCGTCTTCGACGGCATCGGGCTGCGCCTGCCGACCATCGCGATCCGGCCGGGCCGGCCGAACCGGGCGGCGTCCGGCTTCTTCTCCGGCGTCCTGCGCGAGCCGCTCGCCGGGCTGCCGGCGGCGCTGCCGGTCGGCGAGGAGGTGCGCCACTGGTTCGCCAGCCCGCGTGCCGCCGTCGGCTATTTCCTGCACGCCGCGACGCTCGACCTCGGCCTCCTCGGCAGCCGGCCGAACCTGATGATGCCGGGCCTCTCGGCGACGGTCGGCGACGCCATCGCGGCGCTCCGCCGGGTCGCCGGGCCGGAGGCCGTGGCGCTCATCCGCCGCGAGCCGGACGAGATGGTCGCCCGCATCGTCGCCGGCTGGCCGTCGACCTTCGCGACCGACCGCGCCACCGCCCTCGGCTTCGTCGCCGAGCGCTCGTTCGACGAGATCATCCGCGTCCACATCGAGGACGAGCTCGGCGGCGTGCTGCCGCCCCGGCCCGCGGCGGGGGAGCGCGCATGAGCGGCCTCGCCGAAGGCCTCGCCCGCGGCGAGGACGGCCACTGCCGCTGCGCCTGGTGTGGCAGCGACCCGATCTACCGTGCCTATCACGACGAGGAGTGGGGCCGGCCGGTCGCCGACGACCGGCGCCTCTACGAGAAGCTCTGCCTCGAGGGTTTTCAGTCCGGCCTCGCCTGGATCACCATCCTGCGCAAGCGGCCGGCCTTCCGCGCCGGCTTCGCCGGCTTCGATCCGGAGGTCGTCGCCGGCTTCGACGAGGCGGACGTGGCGCGCCTTCTCGCCGACGCCGGCATCGTCCGCCACCGCGCGAAGATTCTCTCGACGATCAACAACGCGCGGCGGGCGCTGGCGCTGATCGGGGAGGCCGGCTCGCTCGCCGCCTTCGTCTGGCGGTTCGAGCCGAAGCCGGCCGAGCGCCCGCGGCGGCTCGACCTCGCGACGCTGCGCACCCTCGCCCAGACGCCGCAGTCGCAGGCCCTCGCCAAGGAGCTGAAGCGGCGCGGCTGGAGCTTCGTCGGGCCGACGACGGTCTACGCCTTCATGCAGTCCGTCGGCCTCGTCAACGACCACATCGAGGGCTGCCACCTGCGCGACGTCGTCGACGCGGAGCGGGCGGCGTTCGTCCGCCCGGCCTGATCAGCCGACCGCCGCCCGGAGCGCCGGGGCGAGGTCGCCGGCCGCCGCCACCGCGACGTCGCCGAGCCCGAGCCAGCCGGCCATCGCCGCGAGCTCGACGGCGAGCGCCTCGGCGACCGGCCCCGGCGCCGCGCCCGCCTCGGCGTGCGCCGCGACGACGCGCAGGATGCCGGCGGCGCGGTCGGCCTTGAGGTCGATGCGGGCGACGAGCCGCTCGTCCATCAGGAACGGCAGCACGTAGTAGCCGTGCTCGCGCTTCTCCGCCGGCGTGTAGAAGGCGAGGCGGTAGCGGAAGCCGAACAGCGCCTCGGTGCGCGTGCGCTCGAAGACGAGCGAATCGAACGGCGACAGCAGGGCGTTCGCCGCCACCCGGCGCGGGTGGCGTGCCGTCGGGTCGAGATAGGCCGGCCGGTCCCACCCCTCGATCGCGACCGGCAGGAGGAGGCCCGCCTCGACGAGCTCGGCGAGGCGGAGCTTGAAGTCGTCGGCGTCGAGGCGGAAATAGTCGCGCAGGCACGGACCGGTGGCGACGCCGAGCGCGCGCGCGGCGGCGAGGACCAACTGCCGCTGCGCCTCGTCCTCGGCCGGCGTCGGGGCGGCCAGCACGGCGGCCGGCAGCACCCGCTCGGGCAGGTCGTAGACACGCTCGAAGCCGCGCCGCTGCGCCGTCGTCACCCGCCCGGCCCAGAACAGGTACTCGAGCGCCATCTTGCCGTCGCTCCAGCCCCACCAGCCGCCGGCGCCGCGGCCGCCCTCGGCGAGCTCGCCGGCGGCGAGCGGCCCGCGCGCGGCGATCTCGGCCTCGATGCGGTCGATGAAGTCGCGCCGCTCGCGGGCGAAGCGGGCGAGGCCGCCATAGATGCCGCGGCCGGCCTCGGCGCGCGCCATCCGCCAGCGGAACAAGGGCTGCGCGGCGACCGGCAGCAGCGAGGCCTCGTGGCCCCAGTATTCGAACAGTGTCCGCCGCCGGCCCTTCGCCGCCGCGTCGAGGCGCTCGGCCGGATAGGGGCCGAGGCGGGAGAACAGCGGCAGGTAGTGCGAACGCACCAGCACGTTGACGGAATCGATCTGCAGCACGCCGAGCCGCTCGACCATTCGCCGCAGCCGGCCGCCGTCGACCGGGCCGTCCGGGCGCATCCCGAACCCCTGCGCGGCGAGGGCGACGCGCCGCGCGGCGGCCTGCGAAAGCCGCTCGCGGCGGCGCGGACCGGGACCTGCCGTCACGGCTCCCTCCATTCCGTCGACCTCGGCATGGCCGGTCGATTTCCTTCACGGCGTCGCGGGTCTAGAAATCGCCGTCACCGCGGGCGGCGCCCGCCGCCCGAATCGCCGACGACAGGATGCCCCATGGCGACCATCCGAGACGAGCGTCTCGGCGACGAGGCGGCGGTGCGCGCCGTCGTCGCGGCGGCGTTCGGCTCGCCCGACGAGGCCGACCTCGTCGACCTCCTGCGGGCGCGCGGCGAGGTGGTCCTGGCGCTCGTCGCCGAGATCGACGGCGCCGTCGTCGGCCACGTCCTGTTCAGCCGGCTGCCGCTCGCAGGGCCGGGGCGGACCATCGAGGCGGTGGCGCTCGCGCCGCTCGCCGTCGCCCCGGCGCGGCAGCGGACGGGCGTCGGGGCGGCGCTGGTGCGCGCCGGCCACGCGCGGCTCGCGGCGATGGGCGTGCCGGCGGTCGTGGTGCTCGGGCACCCGGACTACTACCCGCGCTTCGGCTTCCGGGCGTCGCTCGCCGAAGGCCTCGTCGCACCGTTCTCCGGGCCCGCCTTCATGGCGGTGGAGTTGGTGCCGGGCGCGCTCGCGGCGGCGGCCGGCCATCGCGTCCGCTACGCCTCGGCGTTCGGCATCGAGGGCTGAGCCGGTCGCCGTCAGCGCGTCCGCGCGAGCGCCAGCCACAGCCCGCCGCCGATCAGGAAGGCGCCGCCGATCCGCGCCATCAGCCGCGCCCTGGCGGCCGAGAGGAAGGTGCGGGTGCGCCCGGCGAGCAGCGCATAGGCGGCGTCGCTGACCGCGGCGGTCGCCATCGCCGTGAGCCCGAGAGTCACGACCTGGCGCATCTGGTCGCCGGCGGGGTCGACGAACTGCGGGATGAAGGCGCCGAAGAACAGCAGCATCTTCGGGTTGCCGAGGGCGACGAGGATCCCCTGCAGCAGGAACCCGCCGCGTGGCGGCCGCGGCGCCGCGAGCGCGGCGACGTCGCCGTTCGAGCGCCAGAGCTTCAGCCCGAGCCAGGCGAGGTAGAGCGCGCCGGCGATCCTGAGCCAGTCGAACCACGCGCCGAGGAAGGCGATGACCGAGGTGAGCCCGATCGCGACGACGACGAGCATGGCGGCGACGCCGAATTGCGTGCCGGCGACGTTGAGGAGCGCGGCGCGGGTGCCGTGGGTGAGCCCGTTGGCGACGATCAGCGTCACCGTCGGGCCGGGGATGAGGGCGATGACGAGCGAGGCGGCGATGAAGGCGAGATAGGTGTCGAGCGCCATCGGCGCGGCCTCCTCGTGCAGAACCGGGCGGCAGCGTCCACCGAGGAGGCCGGCGATGCAACCCGTTTGCGTGCAGGCGCCGCGCATGCGATCCAGCGGACAGGTCCGCGGCGCGGACCGCGTCCGCGGGGCAGGGTGGAGCGAAGGGGGAGGCGATGCACAAAACCTGGATCGTCACGGTCACGGCGGCCGGCCTCGCCGTCGCGGCGCTCTCGCTGGCGCCTGCGGCGCGAGCGGGCGAGACGGCGTGGGTCCAGTACGCGGCCGACGGGCCGTCGGTTCGGGTGGCGACCGATGCCGCCGCCTGCCCGGAGGTGGTGTTCGACGGCGCGGCGGTCGCGACGACCGAGCGTGCGGCGCCGGGAGACCGTTTCCCGCGCCGCACCTGCACCGTGGCGGTGCCGGCCGGCGCCCGCTCGGCGGCGCTGTCCGGCGATCCGCTGCCGGTGCCGTCCGGGCGGCTCGAGCGGATCGTCGTCATCGGCGACACCGGCTGCCGGGTGAAGGGCGACTACGTCCAGGCCTGCGACGACGCCGCCGCCTGGCCGTTCGCACGGATCGCCACCGCCGCGGCCGCGGAGCGGCCCGACCTCGTGATCCACGTCGGCGACTATCTCTACCGCGAGACGCCGTGCCCGCCGGGGGAGGCGGGCTGCGCCGGCAGCCCCTCGGGCGACACCTGGACGACCTGGCGGTCGGACTTCTTCGAGCCGGCCGCCGCCCTCCTCGGCGCGGCGCCGTGGATCGTCGTGCGCGGCAACCATGAGATCTGCGAACGCGCCGGGATGGGCTGGACGCGGTTCCTCGGCCCGCAGTCCACGGCCGGCCCGTGCCGAACGCACGACGCGGCCTACACGGTGACGGTCGGCGACCTCGCCTTTGCCGTCCTCGACGCCGCGGCGGCGCCGGACAACGCGCTCGATCCGGCGGTCGTCGCCGACCTCGCGCCGGAGTTCGCAGCCCTCGCCGCCGCGGCGGCGAAGGCGCCGACCTGGCTCCTCGTCCACAAGCCGATGTACAGCGTGGTGCGCGTCGAGAACGGCCGCGGCCTCGGCGTCAGCCGAACGCTCGCCGCCGCCGCGGGCGGCGCCATCCCGTCCGACGTGCGGCTGGCGCTCTCCGGCCACGTGCACAAGTTCGAGGCGCTCGACCTCTCCGGCGGCGCGGTGCCGCAGCTCGTCGTCGGCAACTCGGGCACCGCCCTCGACGCGGCCGTCCCGGGCGACCTCGCCGGCATCGTCGTCGGCGACCGCGTCGTCACCCGCGGCCTCGAGGTGCACGAGTTCGGCTACCTCGTGCTGGAGCGCGCCGGCGAGGACTGGGACGCCACCCTCAAGGACCCAGACGGCCACCCCCTCGCCACCTGCACCATCGACCCCGGCATGCTCGCCTGCCGGGCGACGAAATAACGGGACCCTCCCATGCTCCTCCCCCCGCTCGTCGAAGGGCGCCTGGTGCGGCGCTACAAGCGGTTCTTCGCCGACGTGATGCTCGACGGTGAGCGGCTCGTCACGGCGCACTGCCCCAACCCCGGGGCGATGCTCGGGTTGAAGGACGAGGGGGCGCGGGCGCTGCTCTCGACCTCGGCGAGCGTCACGCGCAAGCTGCCGCTGACGCTCGAGATCCTCGAAGCCGACGGCACGCTCGTCGGCATCAACACCATGCGGCCGAACGCGCTCGCCGCCGAGGCGATCGCCGGGGGCGTCGTCGCCGAGCTCGCCGGCTACGGCCTGCATCGCCGCGAGGTCGCCTACGGCAAGGCGAGCCGCGTCGACCTCGTGCTCGAGGACGGCGTCCGGCCGCCGGCCTATGTCGAGGTGAAGAACGTCCACCTGCGCCGCGTGCCCGGCCTCGCCGAGTTTCCAGACAGCGTCACGACGCGCGGGGCCAAGCATCTCGAGGAGCTCGCGGCGATGGTGCAGTCGGGTGCCCGCGCGGTGATGCTGTTCGTGGTGCAGCGCGCCGACGTCGACCGCCTCGACCTCGCCCGCGACATCGACCCGGCCTACGGCCGCGCCTTCGACCTCGCCCGCGCCGCCGGCGTCGAGATGCTCGCCTACGCCTGCCGGGTGACGCCAGAGGAAATCGCGGTCGAGCGACCTGTCCCGGTCGTGTAGGGCGGCCGGCTCCCGGCCCCCCATCCTCGCTCGTCAGGTCTCGTCGATCACGATCCACGCATCGGGGATGCGCTTGCCGTCGTGCGGCGGGAACGCCTGACCGAGGAAGGTCTTCATGTCCTCGATGAGGGCGACGACGCGTCTGCGGCTGTCGACGAAGTCGATGTTGCTCTGGCCCGTCGGCAGCGCTCCGGACGGGTGCAGGCAGCCGACGGACCACAGGAAACCCTGCGCCGGATGGACGAGGATCTCCCCGCGCGCGCCGGTGCCCTTCAACTCGAAGCCCGGGCGCGGCTTGATGCCGGGGTGCGTCGTGGCATCGGCGGAATGGTCGAAGCCGAGGGTCCGGTATTTCGTGCCGTACTGCGTCCATAGCTCATAGCGGCCCGACTCGACGCATCGGTCGTGCGTATCCCCGGCCCCGGTGTTGTCGCCCGGACGTTTCGCCTCGGCGATCGTGCCGCCGAGCCCGCCGGCGGCCACGCCGTCGTGGAAGACCTGGTAGGTCCCGACCGTCCTCCGTCGTGTCTCGCCTTCGACGAGGCGGGTCTGGTCCGCGGTGCGGACGACGTGCATCTCCCAGCCGGCGCCGACGATCGGCATGGCGAGCCCCTTCGGTTGCGTTGTATCCACGCTACACCAAATGAGAGTGGTGATGAAGGTATGCACGCAGGAATTTCAACGCCGCGCACGTTCGCCCGGGTCGACGGCGGCCGGGCGGCGAGGCCGCGGCATCAGTCCGTGAAACTCGCGGCGAAGATGGCTATATGAGGCGGACGAAGGGCGGCGGGTCGGTGCCGCGGACAGGGTTCTGCGATGGTGAGCTATGTCGATGCGGCGCTCGCGCCGCCGAGGAACACGGGGCAGATCCGCCTCTACGGGGAAGAGGGCTTCGCCGGCATGCGGCGGGCCGGGCGGCTCGTCGCCGAGTGCCTCGACGCGGTCGGGCCGCTCGTTCAGCCGGGCGTCACCACGGACGAGATCGACCGCTTCGTCTACGAGTTCGCGCTCGACCACGGCGCCTTGCCGGCGACGCTGTTCTACCGCGGCTACCGCAAGTCGACCTGCACCTCGATCAACCACGTCGTCTGCCACGGCTGCCCGAACGACAAGCCGCTGCGCGAGGGCGACATCGTCAACATCGACGTGACGATGATCGTCGACGGCTGGCACGGCGATTCGAGCCGCATGTACCCGGTCGGCCAGATCCGTCGCGCCGCCGAGCGGCTGCTCGAGGTCACCTACGAATCGCTGATGCGCGGCATCGCGGCGGTCAAGCCGGGCAAGCGCACCGGCGACATCGGCGCGGCGATCCAGCGCTACGTCGAGGCCGAGCGCTGCTCGGTGGTGCAGGATTTCTGCGGCCACGGCGTCGGCCAGCTGTTCCACGACACGCCGAACATCCTGCACTACGGCCGGCCGGGCGAGGGCGTCGAGCTCCGCCCCGGCATGATCTTCACCATCGAGCCGATGGTGAACCTCGGCCGCAAGGACGTGAAGATCCTGTCCGACGGCTGGACCGCGGTCACCCGTGACCGCTCGCTGTCGGCGCAGTACGAGCATTCGGTCGGGGTGACCGACACGGGGTGCGAGATCTTCACCCTTTCGCCCGGTGGCCACGACATGCTGCCGGCGGGCAGGGCGGGCGCTTGACCGTACCGGCGCGCTGAGGTCGCCGTGATTGCTCGGGGCGGAGGCGGCATGGACGACGACGGCTTCGAGGACGCCGGTAGCCGCCCGGTCGACGCACGCCGCGACGACCTCGCCGGCCATCGCGCCCGCCTCAAGGCGCGCTTCCGCAGCGCCGGCGCCGATGCGGTCGCCGACTACGAGCTGCTCGAGCTCCTTCTCTTCCGCTCGATCCCACGCCGCGACACGAAGCCGCTCGCCAAGCGGCTGATCGCCCGCTTCGGCTCCTTCGGCGCCGTGCTCGGCGCCCCCGAGGCGCAGCTGCGCGAGATCGACGGCATCGGCCCGGAGGTCGCGCTCGACCTCAAGCTGGTGCTCGCCGCCGCCCAGCGGCTCACCCGCGGCCGCGTCGCCGGCAAGGAGATCCTCTCCTCGTGGAGCGAGGTGATCGAGTATTGCCGCGCCGCGATGGCCTTCGCCGACCGCGAGCAGCTGCGCATCCTCTTCCTCGACAAGAAGAATGCGCTGATCGCCGACGAGCTGCAGCAGACCGGCACCGTCGACCACACGCCGGTCTATCCGCGCGAGGTGGTGAAGCGGGCGCTCGAGCTCTCGGCGACGGCGCTCATCCTCGTGCACAACCATCCCTCGGGCGACCCGACGCCGTCGCGCGCCGACATCCAGATGACCAAGCAGATCGCCGACATCGCCCAGCCGCTCGGCATCTCGGTGCACGACCACATCATCGTCGGGCGCGACGGCCACGTGTCGATGCGCGGCCTCAAGCTCTTCTGACCGCTCGCCCCGCCGCGCGGCCGTCACGGCCGTGCAACATGCCGGGCCTAAGCAGCGCGCCCATCCGGGCCGGCCGAACGGTCGGCGGCCCAGTCCTCCAGGGTGCATGATGAAAATGCGATCACCGTTCCGGCGCGAGCTTCTGGTCCTCCTCGCTGCGACACTCGGTCTCGGCTGTGCTCCGGTCCAGGCGGAGACCCAGCTCACCGTCATGGCCTTCAACATCTACGGCGGCGGGCTGAACGACGGGAAGTCGATCGACGAGACGGTGGCGGCCATCAAGGCCGTCAATCCCGACATCATCTCGGTGTCGGAGACCCGCGTTCAGAGCGACCCCTGCACCGCCGACAGCTGTCCGCCGGCCGGGCCGAGCATCGCCGCGGACCTCGCCGCCGCGCTCGGCATGCAGTACCACGACCAGACCGCGAGCAACCCGGCGATCTGGGCCAACGCGGTGCTCTCCCGCTACCCGATCACCGGGGCGACGCCGGATGACCTCGGCGTCGACATCGATGTCGGCGGGCGCAAGGTCACGGTGTTCAGCGTCAACCTCGACGACGCGCCGTACCAGCCCTACCAGCTGCTCGGAATCGAGTACGGCGACGCGCCGTTCCTGAAGACCGCCGCCGAGGCGATCGCCGCCGCCGAGGCGACGCGCGGTGCCTCGTTCGACGCGCTCCTCGCCGACGCGAAGGCGGCCGAGGCCGCAGGGTCGGAGGTCGTGCTGATCGGCGGCGACTTCAACGAGCCGTCGCACCGCGACTGGACCGAAGCGACGGTGAAGGCCGGCTTGCAGCCGCTGGCGGTCGCCTGGCCCGGCACCTCCAAACTCGAGGCCGCCGGCCTCGTCGACCTCTACCGCTCCGCCTACCCCGATCCGGTGGCGAAGCCCGGCATGACCTGGACGCCGTCGACCGAGGCGAGCGATCCCACCGATCACCACGACCGCATCGACTTCCTCTTCGCCCGCAGCCCGGCGCTCAAGGTGATCGAAGCCGGGGTGGTCGGCGAGAAGGCGCCGGAGGCCGATGTCGTCGTCGCGCCGTGGCCGTCCGATCATCGAGCGGTGGTCGCCAAGATCGCCTTCTGACGGCTTCCGCCGATCCGTCCGACGAGGGCGCCGGGGAAGCCTCCGGCGCCTTCGCCATGTCTGCCGTCCGCTGCGGCCGCCATCGACGGTTGACAGGGGACCCCCGGGCGGCGTCATCGTGGGGCGCCGCGGCCGTCGTCGTTGCGCGGCCTGACGCCGGTCCGACCCGCCCGGCCGAGTTGATTTGCCCAAAATTTATGCGAACTGTCCATCGTCCGGGCGCATGCCCATGACGAAGGCAAAGTGCTTGCGGGCAGCAGCGATTTCCCGGTTAAATCGGCGTGACGCGAACGGCGCGCACCGGAGACCGACGGCATGGAGACGAGGGCCTTCGACGAGATGACGGCGTCGGGCGACGAGTGCCGGCCGGGCTACGAGCGGGTGCGGGCCTGGATCGCCGAGACCGACAACGCCCAGATGCGGGCGCGCCAGCAGGAGGCGGAGCTCCTGTTCCGGCGGATCGGCATCACCTTCTCGGTCTACGGCGACGCCGAGGCGGAGGAGCGGATCATCCCATTCGACATCGTGCCGCGGGTGATCACGCGGACGGAGTGGGCGAGGCTCGCCAAGGGGCTCGAGCAGCGCGTCAAGGCGCTCAACATGTTCCTCGCCGACGTCTACGGCGCGGGCGAGATCGTCAAGGCCGGCGTCATTCCCGAGGATCTCGTCTACCGCAACGCCTACTACCGGCCGGAGATGGTGGGCTTCGCGCTGCCGCACGGCGTCTACCTGCCGATCGCCGGCATCGACATCGTCCGCGTCGACGCGGACACCTTCTATGTCCTCGAGGACAATGCGCGCACGCCGTCCGGCGTCTCCTACATGCTGGAGAACCGGGAAGTGATGATGCGGCTGTTCCCGGACCTCTGCCAGGATCACCGCATCGCGCCGGTGGAGAACTACACCGACGAGCTCCTGGCGACGCTGCGCTCGCTGGCGCCGGCCTCGAGCCCCGGCGATCCGACCGTGGCGCTGCTGACGCCCGGCCCGTTCAACAGCGCCTACTACGAGCACTCCTTCCTCGCCGACAAGCTCGGCGTCGAGCTCGTCGAGGGGCACGACCTGTTCGTGCGCGACGCGGTGGTCTACATGCGCACCACCGAGGGGCCGCGCCGGGTCGACGTGATCTACCGCCGCCTCGACGACGACTTCCTCGACCCCTTGGTGTTCCGTCCGGATTCGGTGCTCGGCGTGCCCGGGCTGATGGCCGCCTACCGGGCCGGCAACGTCGCCCTCGCCAACGCGGTCGGCACCGGCGTCGCCGACGACAAGGCGGTCTACACCTACATGCCGGAGATCGTGCGGTTCTACTTCGGCGAGGAGCCGATCCTGAAGAACGTGCCGACCTGGCGCTGCCGCGAGAAGGACGCGCTCGCCTACGTGCTCGAGCACATGGAGGAGCTCGTGGTGAAGGAGGTCTCCGGCTCCGGCGGCTACGGCATGCTGGTCGGGCCGAAGTCCGACAAGGCGACCGTCGCCGCCTTCCGCGACAAGGTGAAGAGCCGGCCCGACGACTACATCGCCCAGCCGACCCTCGCGCTGTCGACCTGCCCGACCTTCGTCGGCGAGGGGGTCGCGCCGCGCCACGTCGACCTCCGGCCATTTGTCCTGACCGGCTCCGACCGCGTCCGCATCGTGCCGGGCGGCCTCACCCGCGTCGCCCTCAAGGAGGGGTCGCTCGTCGTCAACTCGAGCCAGGGCGGCGGCACCAAGGACACCTGGGTCGTCGATCCGTGATCCGTCCTTCCCCCCATCCCGTTCGGCAAGCGCCCTCCCGAGGACTGGTCTGACCCATGCTCTCGCGTACCGCAGACACCCTCTACTGGCTCGCCCGCTACGTCGAACGCGCCGAGAACACCGCCCGGATCATCGATGCGGCGCTCCGCCTCTCGGCGCTGCCGGTCGGCTATTCCGGCTCCAGCAACGAGTGGGAATCGGCGGTCGCGGCGACCGGCAACGCCGAGCTGTTCGCCAAGCTCTACGGGGAGGCGACGCAGGCGACGGTCGTCGACTTCCTCGCCTTCTCGCAGGAGAACCCGTCGAGCATCCGCTCCTGCCTCGACATCGCCCGCGCCAACGCCCGCGCCGTGCGCACCGCCCTCACCATCGAGATGTGGGAGACGATCAACGGCGCCTGGCTGGAGATGAAGCGCTTCAACGGCCAGACGATGACACGGCCGCGGCTCGGCGAGTTCCTATCCTTCGTCAAGGAGGCCTCGCTCAGGTTCGACGGCTCGGCGCACCGAACCATGCTGCGCAACGACGCCTTCGACTTCTTCCGCATCGGCATCTACCTGGAGCGGGCGGACTCGACCGCGCGCATCCTCGACGTGAAGTACCACGTGCTGCTGCCGGAGGGCGAAGGCGTCGGCGGCGGCCTCGACTACTTCCAGTGGTCGTCGATCCTGCGCGCCGTGTCGGCGCTGACCGGCTACCACTGGGTCTACCGCGAGAGCCTGAAGCCGTGGCTCGTCGCCGACCTCCTGATCCTGAAGCGCGAGATGCCGCGCTCGCTCACGAGCTGCTACGAGAACGTGTCGCGCCATCTCGACCAGTTGAGCCGCGCCTACGGCCGGCAGGGCCCGAGCCAGCGGCTGGCGCGCTCCACCTATGCGAGGCTCGTCTCGATGGACATCGACGCCGTGTTCCGGCAGGGATTGCACGAGTTCCTGGTCGAGTTCATCGCCGACAACAACAAGGTCGGCCAGGCGATCACCGAGCAGTACCTCGTCTGAGGCCCTCCGCCATGCGCCTCAGGATCACCCACGAGACGAGCTACCGCTACGAGCGGCCGTTCACCCGCGCGCTGCAGATGATGCGGCTGACGCCGCAGAACCACCACGGCCAGTTCGTCGCCGACTGGCGGCTCGAGACCTCGGTCGACGGGCGGCTGACGCCGGCCGAGGACCCCTACGGCAACATCGCCCACACCCTGTCGGTCGAGGGGCCGGCGGACACCCTCGTCGTCACCGCGACCGGCGAGATCGGCACCGACGACACGGCGGGGATCGTCCGCGGGTCCGTCGAGCGGCTGCCGACGACGGTCTATCTGCGCCAGACGGCGCTCACCGAGCCGGACGCCGAGATCGCCGCGCTCGCCGAGGCGGTGAGCGAGACGGCGGGCGACCCGCTCGACGCGCTGCACCGGCTGAATGCCGCCCTGCACGCCCGCCTCGCCCTCGAGCCGGCGATCCACATTCCGGTGCGGCGGGCGACCGAGACCTTCGCCAAGAGCGCCGGCACGCCGCAGGACCTCGCCCACGTGTTCCTGGGTGCGGCGCGCCACGCCGGCATCCCGTGCCGCTACGTCGCCGGCTATCTCCACCGCGACGCCGCGAGCCGCGAGGCCGATGCCGGCCACGCCTGGGCCGAGGCGTTCGTCGAGGGCATCGGCTGGATCGGTTTCGACCCGTCGCTCGGACAGTGCCCGACCGACGCGCACATCCGCGTCGCGGTGGCGCTCGACTGGCTCGGCGCGGCACCGCTGCGCGGATCGCGCACCGGCGGCGAGGGCGAGGCGATCGCCGTGCGGGTGGTGGTCGAGGACGTCTGAACGCACGGGAACGCCGGCCGGGAGCCGGGGCCGGCCGCAACGGGAGAACCTGCGATGAAGCTCGCGACCATCGTCGCGGCGGTGGCCCTGCTGGCTGCCGTGGCGCCGGCCGCCGCCGACGCGGCCTACGACCGCTGCATCGACGAATCGGACGGCACCAACGAGGCGTGGGGCGCCTGCGGCAGCGACTGGATCGCCCGCGAGGACGGGCGGCTCAATGCCACCTGGAAGCGCGTGTTCGGCGCCGCCGAGGGCCAGACCAAGACCGACCTCCTCGCCGAGCAGCGCGCCTGGAACACCTTCAAGGAGGCGGCCTGCGCCTTCTACGCCAACGGCGACTGGGGCCGCGAGGGCGCCGTGCTCGGCTTTCCGGCCTGTCGGGCCGGCGTCATCGCCGAGCGGACGTCGGCGCTCGAGGCCTACGGCGAGTATCTCGCCGGCGAGTAGCGCCTCGCGGGGCCGGCCGGGGCGGGGAGGCCGCCTGGGGCGTGTCCGCGGTGATGGATGCGGGCCCCACGGACTTCCTCACGCCGGCGGCTTCAGGGCGATCCAGATCGTCTTCGTCTGCAGGTACTGGTCGAGCGCCTCGGCGCCGTTGTCGCGGGCGAGCGAGCCGGAGCGCTTGTAGCCGCCGAACGGCGTCGTGACGTTGCCCTCGCTGAAGGCGTTGACCGAGACGGTGCCGGCGGGGATGCGCTTCGCCAGGTAGAGCGCCTTGTCGATGTCCTGGGTGAACACCGAGGCGTGCAGGCCGTACTCGGTGTCGCGCGCGACCGCCAGCGCCTCCTCGAGGCCGGAGACGGCGATGACGCCGAGCACCGGCCCGAAGATCTCCTCGCGGGCGATGGTCATCGTCGGGGTGACGCCGTCGAACACCGTCGGGTCGACGAAGGTGCCGCCGAGGCCGGCGCTCGCCCCGCCGCCGAGCACCGCGGCGGCGCCCTCGGCCTTGCCCTTGGCGATGTAGCCGAGCACGCGGTCCTGGTGCTCCTTGGTCACCATGGCGCCGATGTCGGTCGCCGGGTCGAGCGGGTCGCCGACGGCGAGCCGCTTCGCACGGGCGATCACCTTGTCGAGGAACGTGTCCTTGACCTTGCGGTCGACGATCTGGCGCATGTTGGCGGAGCAGTTCTGCCCGCCGTTCCAGAACGCCGACATCACCGCGTGGTCGACGAGGCCGTCGTCGATCGCCGCGTCGTCGAGCACGAGGAACGGGCTCTTGCCGCCCATCTCGAGGCCGACCGGCTTCAGGTTGCTCTCGCTCGCATAGCGCAGGAAGTAGCCGCCGACCTCGGTCGAGCCGGTGAACGAGACGAGGTCGATGTCGGGGTGCAGGCCGATGGCGCGCCCGGCGGTCTCGCCGAGGCCCGGCACGACGTTGACGACGCCCGGCGGGATGCCGGCCTCGAGGGTGAGCTCGGCGAGGCGGAGCGCGGTGAGCGGCGTCTGCTCGGCCGGCTTCACCACCACCGAGCAGCCGGCGGCGAGCGCCGGCGCCATCTTCCAGGCCGCCATCAGCAGCGGGAAGTTCCACGGCAGCACCAGCCCGACGACGCCGACCGGCTCCTTGACGATCATCGCGACCGTCGCCTCGCCGGTGGGCGCAACGCGGCCGAACGCCTTGTCGATCAGTTCGCCGTACCACTGGAAGAAGGTCGGCACCTCGTTGCCGATCTCGTGCAGGCAGTCGCGGATCGTCTTGCCGCTGTCGATGCTCTCGAGCACCGCGAGCTCTTGCGTGTGCGCCCGCACGAGGCCGGCGAGGCGGAGGAGGGCCGCCTTGCGCTCCTCCGGCGCGGCGCGCGACCAGGTTCCCGCCTCGAAGGCGCGGCGGGCGGCGCGGACGGCGAGGTCGACGTCGGCGGCGTCGGCGTGGGCGACGGCGGCGACCACGGCGCCGGTGGCCGGGTTCACCGTCTCGAAGCGGGCGCCGGAGACGGCCGGGCGGAACGCCCCGTCGATGAAGAGGTCGGCCTTCGGCGTGAGGCGGGCGGCGACGGCGGCGTAGGCGGCGGCGGATTGCGGGTCGGTCATCGGCGGGCCTCCTGGGAGCGCGGGGAGGAAGTCAGAGCGGCGGGTCGAGGCGGAAGCGGGCGGCGAGCGCGGCGAGCTTCGGCGGAATTGAGGGGGCGAGGCGGACGCCTTCGGCGAGCGCCCGGCGCTTGCGGGCGAGCGCGGCCTCGCCGGGCAGCCGCACCGGCGGCCCGCCGGGCATCGGCCGGGCGGCGCGGCAGGCGTCGGCGAGCCAGGTCGTCTCGCCGAGGAACGCCTCCGTGCCGGCGAAGAGCGCCGGCGCGAAGGCCAGCACCAGCACCGAGGCGCCCCACTCGGTCGGCGCCTCGGCGCGGCCGTGGCCGCCGAGGCCCTGGGTCAGCGCCTCGACGAGGAGCGACAGGCCGAAGCCCTTGTGGCCGTGGTCGAGCCCGCCGATCGGCAGCAGCGCGCCGCCGGCGGCGAGGGCCGCCGGGTCGTCGGTCGCCGCGCCGGAGGGATCGACGAGCCAGCGGCCCTTGAGCCGGCCGCCGGCGGCGCGGGCCCGGCCGCACATCGCCGCGGTGGTGATCGAGGTCGAGACGTCGACGAGGATCGGGTCGGGCCGGGCCGGAATGCCGGCGGCGATCGGGTTCGGCGTCGTCACCGGGCTCGTTCCGCCGAAGGGGGCGACGTGGGCGTCGCTCGGGTCGGAGGAGAGCACGAGGACGAGATAGCCCTCCCGCGCGGGCGCCTCGAGGAAGGCGGCGAGGCAGGCGATGTGGTGCGAGCGGCGCACCGCCACCGCGCCGAGGCCGAAGGCGGCGGCGCGCGCCGTCGCCGCCTCGACGGCGAGGCCGGTGGTCCACACCCCCGGCAGCCGGCGCCCGTCCCAGAGCGCCACGGCGCCGTGCGAGACGAGCTCGTCCGGCCGGCCCGCCTTCGCCATCGTGCCGTTGTCGAGCTCCTCGACATAGTCGGCGAGGAGGGCGAGGCCGTGCGTGTCGTGGCCGAGGAGGTCGGCCTCGACGAGGCCGCGGGCGACGGCCGCGGCGGGGGCTTCGGGCAGTCCGGCGGCGACGAGCACCCGGCCGGCGAAGGCGACGAGGTCGGCGGCGGCGACCGGGGCCGGGGCGGAGGTGTCCAGGGCGGCGGTCATCTCAGAACCCTCCCGCGGCGCGGCGGCGGACCGACAGGTCCCACGGGATCAGCAGCCGCTCGGCGATCGTCACGCAGCCGAACAGCACGAGCCCGAGCGCGGTGAGGAAGAAGATCGCCGCGAAGGCGAGGTCGGGCCGCATGTTGCCGGTGACGATCTGGATGTAGAAGCCGAGGCCCTGGTCGCTGCCGATGAACTCGGCGATCGTCGCGCCAACGGTGGCGTTCACCGCCGCGTACTTGAAGCCGACGAAGCACTGCGGCAGCGCCGCCGGCAGCCGCACCTTGAGGAAGGCGCGCATCGGGCCGGCCCCCGTCGAGCGGCAGAAGCGGGTGAGCTCGTCGGACAGCGAGCCGAAGGCGAGGATGGCGTTGAGCACCACCGGGAAGAAGCAGACGAGCACGACGATGATGACCTTCGGCAGCAGGCCGAAGCCGAGCCAGGAGATGAAGAGCGGCGCGAAGGCAATCTTCGGCACCATCTCGAGCGAGACGAAGAACGGGTAGACCGTCTTGCGCAGCACGCCGGAGAAGGCGATGGCGAGGCCGACCGGCACGCCGAGCACGATCGCGACGACGTAGCCGATCACCGTCTCGACCCCGGTGACCCAGGTGTAGGCGAGGAGGCGCGGCAGGTCGGCCGAGCCCTTGTCGGCAATCTCCGACGGCTTCGGCAGGATGTAGCGCGGCACGTCGAACACCTCGATCGCCAGCTCCCAGAAGACGAAGAAGCCGACGAAGAACAGCAGGAACGGCCACGACGCCCGCGCGAGGCGGCCGAGGCGCCCCGGCGCGTCAGAGGAGGCCGTAGCCATGGAAGATCTCCTGGATGTCGCTCACGTGGTCGACGAAGGCGCGGCTGCGCTTCACCGAGAGGTCGCGCGGCCACGGCAGGTCGATGGCGATCTCGCGCTCGATGCGGCCGGGACGCGGCGTCATCACGCACACCTTCGAGGAGAGCTGCACCGCCTCCTCGATCGAATGGGTGACGAAGACGACGGTCGGCCGCCGCCGCATCCACAAGGCCTGCAGGTCGCCGCGGATGCTCTCGCGGGTCATCGCGTCGAGCTTGCCGAGCGGCTCGTCGAGCATCACCGTCGCCGGCTCGTGCACCAGCGCCTGGCAGAACGAGGCGCGCTGCTGCATGCCGCCGGACAGCTGCCAGGGATAGTGGTCGGCGAAGCCCTCGAGGCGCACCTGGCGCAGGAGGTCGGCGATCCGCCCGGCGTGCGCCTTCGGGTCCAGCCGCCGCAGCTCGAGCTGCAGCGCGACGTTGCCGGCGACCGTCCGCCACGGCACCAGGGTGGTGTCCTGGAACATGATGCCGATGTCGGTTCGCGGCCCGGTGACCGGCGTGCCGTCGACGCGGATCTCCCCGGCGGAGGGCTCGAGCAGCCCGGCGATCATCAGCATCAGGGTGGACTTGCCGCACCCCGACGGGCCGAGCAGGGCGACGAACTCGCCGGCCCCGATGGTGAGGTCGACCGGGCCGAAGGCATGCACGGCCGCGGCGCCCGACCCGTAGGTCTTCGACAGCCCGGTGATCTCGATCGTCGCCGCCGTCACGTCCCCTCGCATCGCTCGCCGCTCGCCGCCGGCCGGCGGCGGGTCGCCCGGCGCGGCGGCCGCGGGGGCCGGCCGCACCGGGTCTCGTCGCTTCAGGCTCACTGCGGAACGAAGTCGTTCGTATAGAAGGCCGCCGTGGGTTGGTCGGTCTTCAGGTCGTTGTAGGTCTTCATGAGGACCAGCATGTCGTCCCAGTCGGGCGGCACGTTGAGGCCGAGCACCTTGTCCGTGTTGGCCTTCGAGTAGAGGACGCCGAGGGTGACGTCGAGCACGGCGCGGGCCTGCGCCTTGCCCTCGTCGGTGTTCATCGAGCCGCCGACGATGTCGGCCATGGCGGCGACGGCGGCGTCGGGATCGGCCGCGGTCTCCTCGTAGGCCTTGATGGTCGCCGCCATGAACCGCTTCACGAGGTCGGGGTTCTTCTCGACGAGCTCCTTCGTCGCCGAGATGCAGTAGCCGACCTGGTTCACGCCGTAGTCCGAGTAGGGGAACGTCACCGGCGCGGCGCCGCCGGCCGCCTTGATCTCGGCCGGCTTGTCGTCGAGGCCGCCGAGCATGCCGACGGCGCCGCCGGCGCCCTGCAGGTAGCTCGAGACGAGGGCCCCGTCGGGCACCGCGGTCACGCTGACGTCGCCCTCGGCGAGGCCGGCGTTCTTCAGCACGAGCGGGAAGAAGGTGTTGACGCCGGCGTTGGCGGTGGTCAGCAGCGTCTTGCCCTTGAGGTCGGCGATCGTCTTCACCCCGGCGTCGGGCTTGACGATGATCGCCTCGGTGCCCATCGCGTCGATGACGCCGACGGAGACGAGCGGCGCGCCCTGGGCGGCGAGGTTGGCGAGCGCCGCGCACGACCCGTAGGCGAAGGTCGAATCGCCGTTGGCGACGAGCCGATGCGCCGAGCCGGAGCCGTTGCCCGAGCGGATGTCGATGTCGATGCCGGCGTCCTTGTAGTAGTTGCGGTCCTTGCCGAGGGCGAAGCCGGCGTGCGAGCCGTACCACATCCAGTTGAGGCGCAGGCGGACCGGGTCGTCGTCGGCGTGGGCGGCGCCGGCGAGGAGGCCGAGGCCGACGGCGATGGCGGCCGCGGCGGCGAGACGACGTGAAGCCATGACGGGTTCCCCTTCTTTGCTGTTGCTTGTTCGCCGGCGCTGCCGGCCGCACGACGGGTCGCGCGGATGGGGCGGCCGCCGGCTTAGACCGGCAGGCACCCCGGCCCGAGCGGCTCGTAGGTCTTGTAGGCGAGCACGAACTCTTGGTGGCCGAGCGCCTCGGATTTCGTCGGCTGCCCGGAGGCGGCGGCGACGATCGCCTCGAGGATGCGCGCGCCGACCTCCTCGATGGTCTCGACGCCGTCGGCGATGGTGCCGCCGTTGACGTCCATGTCGTCCCGCATGCGCTCGTAGACGCGCGTGTTCGAGACGCCCTTGATCACCGGCGCCACCGCCTGGCCGACCACCGAGCCGGCGCCGGTGGTGAACACGACGAGGTGGCAGCCGCTCGCCACCATCTCGGTGATCGTCTGGGTGTCGTTGATGTTCGGGATGCCGTAGCGGACCGGGCCGTCGTTGACCGTGTCCATCAGGTAGAGGCCGGGCGAGGGCGGGCGGACGCCGGGCTTCAGGAGGCCGCGGATCGGCCGCGTGCCGCTCTTGGCGTAGGCGCCGAGCGACTTCTCCTCGAGCGTCGAGAGGCCATACTTGATGTTGCCGCCGCCGAAGCTGCCATGGCCGAGGGCGGCGTAATAGGTCTCGGCCTTGCGCACCGCGGCGACGAGCTCGGCGGCGAGCGCCGGCGTCTCGGCGCGCCCGGCGAGAGCGCCCTCGCACCCGAGGAGCTCGCAGGTCTCCTCGAACACCACGGTCGCGCCGGCGTCGACGAGGAGGTCGGCGGCGTGGCCGACGGCAGGGTTGATGGTGACGCCCGACAGCCCGTCCGAGCCGCCGCACTTCGTCGCGATCACGAGGTCGGAAAGGCCGATCGGCACCGTCTCGGCTTCGGCGGAGGCCGCGAGCCGCGCCTCGACGAAGGCGCGGCCGCGCTCGATGGTCGCCCGCGTGCCGCCGCACTCCTGGATGACGAGAAGCTCGACGGGCCGGCCGGAGGCCTCGACGGCGCGCTTCAGCGCGCCGCGGCGGAACTCCTCGCAGCCGAGCGAGACGAGCAGCACCGAGCCGACGTTCGGGTGGGTGGCGATGTCGCTCATCACCCGGAAGGCGTAGTCGCTCGGGTAGCAGCCGGGGAAGCCGACGAGCTGCACGCCGGCGTCGGCGAAGGGCTCGGCGATGCGCCGGGCGACGTGGTGGGCGCACTCGACGAGATAGGCGACGAGAACGTAGTCGCGGATGCCCTTGCGGCCGTCGGCGCGCGGGTAGCCGCGCATGCCGCCGGCGGCCGGCGGCGGACGGGTCGCGGACGGGTCGCGCGGCTCACTCATAGTGGTCCTGGTCGTTGTCGATGTAGCGGCTCTTGACGTTGTGGACGTGGACGAGCGCGCCCGCGGCGATCGCCTCGGTCGCCGCCGCCACCGGCACGCCGAGCCGGACGACGAGACCCTCCGCGGCGATGGCGGCGAGGGCGACCTTGTGGCCGAGCGGAATGGCCTCGCGGACCGCGACGCGCCGGCCGCCGAGATCGTGCGCGACGGCGCCGGCCGGGATGTCGCGGGTGGCGATCCCGACATTGTCGGCGGCCGACAGCACGACCATGTTGGCTGGCTCGTCCAATCCGGCTCCTCCCGGTTTCCGCGCGACGGCTCAGCGCGCGACGAGGCGCGGCACGCCGGCCGCGCGCATCATCGCCAGCGTCTCGTCGCGGTAGCGGCCACGGATGTCGCGCGTCGGCGGCCGGCAGCGGCTCGAGGGCAGGCCGACGAGCTCCATGCACAGCTTGTCGAGGTAGCCGTCGCCGCTCGTGTAGTCCTGCTCGATCCTCACCCACAGCTTGTAGAACGGCATCGCCTCCTCCACGAGCATCCGCGCGATCTCGGCATAGTTGCCGGCGGCGACCTCGGCGACGAGCTTGATGCCCCACTCCGGCCAGTAGTTGCAGAGGTGAACCTCGAAGGCGCGCGCGCCGAGCGACGGCGTGGCGCTGTAGGCGAACAGGAGGTTGTTGTCGATGATGGTGAAGCGATCGGAGAAGTGCGAGGTGACGTCCTCGAATTCCATCGCGTCGGTGCGCGGGGTGGCCCATTTCAGCCCGACGACGTTCGGCACCTCGGCAAGGCGCTCGATCATTGCGAAGGAGATGTTCGTCGAGGTCCAGAACGTGTTGTAGATGATGAGGCCGATGTTCGGGGCCGCCTCGGCCGCGGCACGGATGAACTCCTCGAAGTCGCCTTCCGTGTGGTTGAAGTAGAACGGGCAGGAGACCTGGATGAAGTCCGCTCCGAGCTCGGAAGCGCGGCGGGCGAGGCGGACGAGCTCGAGGGTGCTCGTCGTCTGCGCGCCGACGGCCACCGGCACACGGCCGCCGACCTCGTCGACGACCACCTCCGCGACGCGCATCCGCTCCTCGAAGGTCATCGTCGAGAAGTCGCCGGCGGCACCGCCGGCGAGGAAGGTGGCATTCTGCGCATCGAGGCCGCCGTCGACCAGGAAGCGCACATAGGCCCGGAGCGCCGCCTCGTCGACCGGGAATCCCTCGCTGTCCTTGAACGGCGTCGGGATCGTCACATAGCAGCCCTCGAGCCTCTTCTTCAGAACCTCGCTGCGGGATCCCTCGGTGGCCATGGTCTCGGCGCGGGCGGCGGCAATCGTCATCCGTATTCTCCAACGAAGACAGAGTCGCGGACGCGCGCCGATACGTGGCGGAATGGGCCGCCCACGGGTCGAGACCTTGGAATGTCCGCGAATATTGGCTTGCGAGTCGAGCGCGATGAACCCTCGGCCCGCTTCGACGATCAGAGTGCGGCGGCAGTCGCGCAGCTTGTTGACGTTCCCGGACGTTTTCTTGATGAATAGGGACATGCCCGGAGAAGCCCGATGAGCCTCGCCCCCGATCGCACCATTCCCGCCTTCAATTTCCTGCTGCGGCCGGAGTTTCCGCTGAACGCCGTGGTGCTGGCGAGCGAGGCCTTGCGCATCGCCAATCAGAACAGCGGCCGCGAGCTGTTCCGCTGGGCCTTCGTGTCGGAAGACGGCACCCCGGTGCGCGCCAGCAACGGCATGTGGCTCGACGTCGATGCGGCGCTCGAGGCGATGCCGGCGGCCGATTTCTACCTCGTCTTCGAGGGCAACCTGCCGACCCAGCGCAACACGCCGCGCCTGCTCGCCCAGCTGCGCACCGCGGCCCGCTTCGGCGCCACCATCGGCGCCGTCGACACCGGCGCGTTCGCCCTCGCCCAGGCGGGCCTCGTCGGCAGCCGCGCCGCGGTGGTGCACTGGGAGGCGGTGCCGACCTTCCGCGAGCGCTTTCCTCAGGTCGCGGTGAGCGACCGCATCTACCTCGTCGACGGCGCCCGCATCACCTGTGCCGGCGGCGTCGCCACCCTCGACCTGATGCTGGACCTCGTCGGCCGCCTCACCACGCCGGCGCTCGCCAACGAGGTGGCGAACGCCCTCGTGCACACGCCCCGCCCGGCGCAGACGGCGCAGCGCAACGATGCCGCCACCGCGCGCGAGAAGCCGGCGCTGTCCGACCGCATCGTCGCCCTGATGGAGAAGAACCTCGACTTCCCGCTGGTGCTCGAGGACATCGCCGGCGAGCTCGAGGTGTCGAGCAAGACCGTGGTGCGCGAGTGCCGTCGTCATTTCGACGACACGCCGATGCGGCTCTATCTCAAGATTCGGCTGCAGGCGGCGCGCAACATGCTGTTCTACGAGGAGTTCTCGATCAAGGACGTCGCGACGGCATGCGGCTTCTCCTATCCGGCGGTGTTCTCGCGCGCCTTCAAGGAGCAGTTCGGCGACACGCCGCGCGCCTTCCGTGCCACCCTCAGGCGGCAGCAGAACCAGACCTTCCGCCCGGAGATCCGGCGCCTGTCGTTCACGCCGCCGGTGCCGGAGGCGTGACCCGCCGCTGCATTGGCCGGATCCGTCTCTTTTCATCAAGAGATTGTCCCTTTTCATCAATCATCGCGCCGCGAGCCGACCGAATATTCTGAGAGAAGGTCGTGCCCGCCGGGAAGTCGAAACCCGCTGTGCCGACAACCTCTTTGCCCTTGGCGAGAATTGGCGCGGATTCGCGAGGATTTCGCCGCCTCGTGCGTTGCCTGAACCGCGCTTATCGACCTGCAATCACGGTGCCGTAGCGGTGCCGGCGGCCCGTCGCGTCGGGCCGTCGATGCGATCGTCTGTAAGGGGAACGAAGAATGGGCACGAACAATGAGAATGGCCGGGTCGCCGGCACGAGCCGCCGCAGCTTCCTGAAGTCGGCCGCCGCCGTCGCGGCGGCGGGCGTCTCCGCACCGGCGCTGCTGCCGCGGCGGGTGTTCGCGCAGAGCCCGGTCGAGCTCGTCCACTGGAGCTGGCTGGCCGCCTCCGACGGCGAGATCTGGGCGAAGATGATCGACAACTTCAACGCCGCCCACAAGGACAAGGGCGTCCAGATCCGCATGGAGTTGGTGCCGGAGGAGCAGTACGTCACCAAGCTCCTCGCCGCCTCGGCGACCGGCCAGGCGCCGGACTTCGGCTGGGGCACCGCCGGCAAGGGCGCGATGCTCGCCCGCGACGAGGTGACCGTGCCGCTCGACGACCTCGCCAAGGCGAGCGGCCTCGACCTCGCCGACTTCTCGGCCAACTCGATCTCGGCGTCGCGTTATCCGAAGTACGACGACAAGATGTTCATGATCCCGATGGACCTCATGAGCCTGCAGCCGGAGATCAACCTCGCCCAGGTGCGCGAGGCCGGCCTCGACCCGGCGCACTTCCCCGAGGACGGCAAGACGCTGCTCGAGTGGGCCGAGAAGATGACGAAGCGCGAGGGCGACAAGGTCGTCCGCTCCGGCATCATGATGACGGGCTCCGGCGTGCAGCCGACCGTCACCTGGGGTATCGTCGCCGAGCAGATGGGCTTCAAGCGGGCGAGCGACGACCTGAAGACGGCCTGCGTCAATCCCGAGGCCGGCAAGGCGGCGATGCAGTACGTGCTCGATCTCTTCGACAAGTACCGCGTTTCGACCCGCGACGTCACCGACCGCTACAAGGCGTTCGGCACCGGCCAGGGCTCGATCTTCTGGACCGGGCCGTGGACCATCAACGGCTACGTCGCGCAGGGCCTCGACTTCGCGACCTTCCTGTTCCCGAAGATCGGCGAGAAGCAGATCACCTACTTCGAGATGGGCGGCCTCGAGCTCTACACCCAGGCCGATCCCGGCCGCTACGAGGCCACCATGCAGGCGGTCAAGTGGCTCTCCGACAACTCGTTCCTGTGGACGACCGTCGGCCGCGGTGCCTCGCCGCGCAAGTCGATCCTCGACATGCCGGACTACAAGACCGCCGGTCCGCCCTGGTCGATCCGCGGCGCCTTCGTCGACGGCATGTCGATCGCCACCATCGGCGAGGTGCCGGTGGTCGCCGGCCCCGACTTCACGATCTACTCGGGCGGCAACTTCCTCGCGAAGACGCTCGAGAGCGTGTGGGCGGGGCAGGCCTCGATCGACGACACGATGGCGCGCATCCAGGAGCAGTGGCAGCGCGGCCTCGACGAAGGCTGATCCGCCGAGCCGAGATCAGGCGGGAGGACGGCGCCGCGGCGCGCTCCTCCCGCCGGCCGGCGTCCCTCCCCGACCCCGGCCGGCGGCCTCCGCCGCCGTCCGCACCCCCGAAGCGCGAGTGCCCTCCGATGTCGACGACGCCTGCCGAGACCGGACGAGACGGCGCGCCGCCGCCAGCCGCCCGCGGCAGCCGGATCGACGCCGTCGGCTACCTGTTCGTCGCCTTCTTCGCCGTGCCGTTCTTCCTCTTCAACGTGCTGCCGGTGATCTTCGGCGCCTATGTGTCGCTCACCCGCTGGAGCATCGTCGGCCGGCCGAAGTTCATCGGCCTCGAGAATTACATCCGCGCCTTCGACGACCCGTGGGTGATGGTCGCCTTCAAGAACGTGCTGTTCTACGGGCTCATCATCGTGCCGGGGGTGACGGTGCTCGGGCTCGTGTTCGCCCTCTTCGTCAACCAGCGCTACCCGCTGTCCGGCCTCGCCCGCACGCTGTTCTTCGCGCCGAACGTCGTTTCGGCGGCGGTGATCGGGCTCCTGTGGGTGTGGCTGCTCGACACGCAGTTCGGCCTCGTCAACCAGCTCATCGGCTCGATCGGCCTGCCGCACGTGCCGTGGCTCACCTCGACCGACTGGGCCCTCGTGGGCGTCTCGATCGCCTCGATCTGGTGGGACCTCGGCCTCGCCTTCGTGCTCTTCCTCGCCGCCCTGCAGGACATCCCGCGCGACGTCACCGAGGCGGCGATCGTCGACGGCGCCGGCCGCTTCCAGCGCCTGCGCTTCGTCATCCTGCCGCACCTGCGCGCCGTCATCAGCATGGTCGTCACGCTGCAGCTGATCTCGACGCTCCGGATCTTCAGCCAGGTCTACGTGATGACCAACGGTGGTCCGGCCGGTTCGTCCTCCTCGCCGATCTACTACGTCTACAGCATGGCGATCGTGCGCAACCTGTTCGGCTACGCCTCCGCGATCGCGATGATGCTGTTCGTGGTCATCCTCGTGGTCACGGCGCTCGAGCGCTTCGCCCTGAAGGAGCGCACGCGATGACCGCCGTCCGGCGCTGGCTCGCCGCCCGGCGCATGACCCTCGCCGACGTGCCGATCTGGATCGTCGGCATGGCCGTGGCCGCCATGTGGGCGGCGCCGTTCCTGTGGATGGTCTCGACCTCGCTCAAGTTCCCGGGCGACGTGATGACCGCCGACATCGAGTGGCTGCCGCGCCGCGTCACCTTCGACAACTACGTCAAGGTGTTCGAGTCGCCGGTGCTGCGCTGGGCCTTCAACAGCCTGGTGCAGGCGACGGTGTCGACGGCGCTCGCGGTGCTGTTCGGCGCGATGGCGGGCTATGCGCTGGCGCGGATGCGCTTTCCCGGCCGCTCGGCGCTGTTCGCCGTCTTCCTCGCCTCCTTGATGATCCCGAGCGAGGTGTCGATCGTGCCGCTGCTCCTCGGCTTCATCAAGATCGGCTGGGCGAGCTCCTACCAGGCGCTGATCCTGCCGACGATCGCCAACGTGTTCAGCGTCTACATCTTCCGGCAGTTCTTCCTGACCTTCCCGTCGGAGATCGAGGAGGCGGCGCGCGTCGACGGCGCCGGGCCGTTCCGCCTGTTCTTCCTGATCGCGTTGCCGCTCGCCCGGGCGCCGATGATCGCCGCGGCGGTGATCATCTTCACCCTCAACTGGAACAACTTCCTGTGGCCGCTGCTCGTCACCTTCGACGAGAGCATGAAGACGCTGCCGGTCGGCATCACCGCCTTCACGCCGGTGGTCGGCACGCGCACCCAGCTCGAGGGCTTCAGCGTCGCCATGGCCGCCGTCACCGTGCTCAGCGTGCCGAGCCTCCTGATGTTCTTCCTGCTGCAGCGCTACTTCATCCAGGGCATCTCGCAGGGAAGCCTCAAGCAATGACCGCACCGATCCCGTCCGCCGCGGCCTATGCGGCGAAGGCCGCCGCCGCGCGCCCCGCCCTCGACCGCTTCGCCGGGGGCACGATCTTCGTCGACGGCGCGCTCGCGCCGGCCGCGGCCGGCGAGACCTTCGAGACGATCGACCCGAGCACCGAGGCGGCGTTCGCCACGGTCTCGCGCGGCCGGGCGGCCGACGTCGACCGCGCCGCCCGCGCCGCGGCGGCGGCGATGGCCGGACCCTGGCGGCGGATCGTGCCGCGGGCGCGCGCCGACCTGCTCCTCCGTCTCGCCGACGCCGTCCTCGCCGCGAAGGAGGAGCTCGCGCTGCTCGAGACCCTCGACGTCGGCAAGCCACTCAAGGAATCGCGCGGCGACGTCGACGGCGTCGTCTCGACCATCCGCTACAACGCCGGCGCCGCCGACAAGCTCGAGGGCACGACGGTGCCGCTCGGCCCGGACGTGATTGACTTCACCCTGCTCGAGCCGCTCGGGCCCACCGCGCACATCGTGCCGTGGAACTACCCGCTCGGCATGGTGGCGCGCTCGGTGGCGCCGGCGCTCGCGGCCGGCTGCACGGTGGTCGTCAAGCCGGCCGAGCAGTCGCCGCTGACGGCGGTCCGGTTCGCCGAGATCTGCCGCGACGTCGGCTTCCCGCCGGGCGTCGTCAACGTCGTCACCGGCTACGGCGAGGAGGCCGGCGCCGCCCTCGTCGAGCACCCGGCGATCCGCGGCGTCACCTTCACCGGCTCGGTCGAGACCGGGCGGCGCGTCTATCTCGCCGCGGCGCGCGGCATCAAGTCGGCGGTGCTGGAGCTCGGCGGCAAGAACCCGATGATCGTGCTGCCCGACGCCGACCTCGACCGCGCCGCCTTCGACGCCCTCGACGGCACCTTCGGCAACTCCGGCCAGGTCTGCTCGTCGGCCTCGCGCTTCCTGCTGCACCGCTCGATCCGCGACGCCTTCCTCGACCGCCTCGCCGAGCGGGCGAAGGCCCTCACCGTCGCGGCCGGCCTCGACGACGGCGATCTCGGCCCGCTCGTCTCGGCCGAGCAGCACGCCAAGGTGACCGGCTACATCGCCGCCGGCCGCGCCGCCGGCGCGCGGCTGCGCCTCGGCGGCGGCCGGCCGGCGGGGCTCGGGCGCGGCTACTTCGTCGCCCCGACGCTGTTCGACAAGGTCGACCCCGCGGCCTCGATCGCCCGCGAGGAGATCTTTGGCCCGGTCGGCGTCGCCCTCGACTTCGACACTGACGCGGAGGCCGCGGCGATCGCCAACGGCCTCGGCTACGGCCTCGTCGCCGGCGTATACGGGCAGGACATCGGCCGCGCGCTGCGGCTCGCCCAGGCCGTGGAGGCCGGCTCGGTGTGGATCAACGGCTGGTTCCTCGGCGGCGTCCAGGCGCCGACCGGCGGCATCAAGGACAGCGGCATCGGCCGCGAGCGCGGCCTGCCCGGCATCCGCAACTACCTCGAGATCAAGAACATCGCCATCCGGCTCTGAACGCCGGTGCCCCCCGGCCGTCGCGGACGAGGCGCCGGCCGACATCGCCAGGAGAGAGACTGAACGACATGTCGATCATGAAGGACGTGGAGACGGTTCGCATCTTCAAGCACGATGCGCATTGCGTGAACCAGATCGCCACGCGCGTGCTGAAGTCAGGGGAGATCCTGGCGGTCTTCAACGAGGAGCGCTTTCCCTTCCACCACGACAGCGGCCAGACGCTGCTGACCCGGTCCAAGGACGGCGGCCGCACCTGGAGCGCGCCGGAGGTGGTGCTGCCGTGGTCGTCGACCGAGGGCAACTGGGACTGCGGCATCTGCGAGCTCGAGGACGGCTCGCTGATCGTCAACCTGACGATCACCGGCTTCTTCAAGCGCGGCATCCGCCCCGAGCAGCCGTCGTGGAGCAGCCACCCGATGACGCCGGAGTGGGGCGACTGGACCTGGGCCTTCAAGACGCAGGGGTGGCTCGGCACCTACGTCATCAAGTCGACCGACGGCGGCAGGAGCTGGACGCGGCCGATCCCCGTCAACGTGCGGCCGCTGAAGCACGGCGGCTGCCGCCTCGGCTGCTGGCAGCTGCCGAACGGCTCGCTCCTGATGGGGCTCTACGGCCGCATCCGCGGCTACGAGGAGGAGGGCGAGGGCGAGACCACCCGCTCGGCGCTGATGCGCTCCGACGACGGCGGCGAGAACTGGGAGTACTACTCGACGCTCGCCTACGACCCGGCCAGCATCATCGACTACGAGGAGCCGGCGGTGCTGCGCCTCGCCGACGGCCGCCTCGTCTGCTTCCTGCGCACCCACGTCAACCCGAGCGGCGACGCCAAGGCGATGGTCATGACCATCTCCGAGGACGACGGCTTCTCGTGGACGCCGCCGAAGTGGACCAACATCTGGGGCTACCCGGCCGAGCTCATCGCGCTCCAGGACGGCCGCTACCTGATGGTCTACGGCTACCGCCGGCCGCCCTACGGCGTGCGCGCGATCATCTCCGACGACGGCGTCACCTGGGACGCGAAGAACGAGTTCACCATCCGCGAAGGCGGCCTGCCGCCGGCGACGGTGACCGAGACCCCAGGCTCGAGCCGGATGTCGCCGGCCTCCGGCAAGATCGCCGGCGGCGGCGTCGACTGGGCGAACCCCGGCGTCTACCAGCACATCGGCTATCCGAGCGTGGTGCAGACGGCGGACGGCACCATCGTCTGCTCCTACCACGAGTGGAGCGACGACCCGAAGCCGCTGCAGTTCGTGCAATGCACGCGCTTCCGCCTGTGAGCCCGATGGCGACTACGGGCACCCACCCGGACGGCCGCGAGGCCGTCCGGGTGATCGACGAGCGCATCGTTCACCGCGATCCCCACGCCTACTGCGCCCATCCGCACATGACGGTGACGGCGGCGGGGACGTGGCTTCTCGTCTTCAACCGCACGATCCGCCGGCCGGTCGTCCTGCACCCGCCGCAGGACCCCGAGTTCCGCAACGTGCTGATGCGCTCGACCGACGAGGGCCGCACCTGGTCGGCGCCGATGGTGGTGCCGGGCTACGGCTTCTCGGGCATCGAGTGCGCCGGCCTGACGGCCCTCGCCGACGGGCGGGTGCTGCTCAACCAGTGGCGTTTCGGTTGGGTGCCGCTCGGCGACGCCGAGCGGTCGGACGCGCCGGCGGACCTCGTCCGCCCCGAACGGCTGATGGCCGGGCTGATCGGCTCGACCGAGCTCGCCGGCTTCTCCGGCCGGGCGACGGCGGCCGAGCTCGCCGCCGCCTTCCCCTGGGCGCGCGGGCCGGGCGAGACCTTCGTCCACGTCTCCGACGACGACGGCCGCAGCTTCCGGATCGGCGAGCCGATCGCGACCGCCCCCTACAGCGGCGGCTACGGCATGCGCGGCGCGCTCGAGCTCTCCGACGGCACGCTGGTGCTGCCGCTCTCCGACGTGCCGCGCTACGAGGCGATCTTCGTCGTCCGCTCGGCCGACCGCGGCCGCACCTGGTCGGCGCCGATCCCGGTGGCGGCCGGCGCCGGCCACGAGTTCGAGGAGCCGGCCGGCCTCGTCCTCGACGACGGCCGCCTCCTCCTGATGCTGCGCGACAACGCCACGCGCATCCTGCACGCAACGACCTCGGACGACGGCGGTCTCTCGTGGAGCCCGGCCGCGCCGACCGGCATCGCCACCTACCCGGCCGATCTCCTGCGCCTCGCCGACGGCCGCGCCGTCTGCGTCACCGGGCGGCGCGAGCCGCCCTTCGGCATCGTGCTGCACGTCAGTCCGGACGGCGGCCGCACCTGGCCCGCCGACCGGCCGGTCACCGTGCGGGACGACCTGCCCGACCACGACCTCGGCTATCCGACGGTCGCGGAGCGCGCCGACGGCAGCCTCGTCGTCGTCTACTACGGCCGCGACGCCGACGGCGTGACGGCGATCCACCAGACCACCGTCCGTCTCGACTGAGGGAAGCAGGCTATGGCCGAAGTCGAACTGATCGGCGTGCGCAAGGTCTTCGGCGCCTACGAGGCGGTGCGTGGCGTCGACCTCGCCTGCGCGGACGGTGAGTTCGTCGTGGTGGTCGGTCCGTCCGGCTGCGGCAAGTCCACGCTGCTCCGGCTCGTCTGCGGCCTCGAGTCGGTGAGCACCGGCGAGATCCGCATCGGCGGCCGGCAGGTCGAGGGCGTGGCGCCGGCGAAGCGGGGTATCGCCATGGTGTTCCAGAGCTATGCGCTCTATCCGCACATGACGGTGGCCGAGAACATGGGCTTCGCGCTCCGCATGGCCGGCGTCGGCCGTGCCGAGCGCGACGTGCGGGTGCGAAAGGCGGCGGCGGCGCTGCGCCTCGAGCCGCTGCTCGGGCGGCTGCCGCGCGAGCTCTCCGGCGGCCAGCGCCAGCGCGTCGCCATCGGCCGGGCGATCGTGCGCGAGCCGAAGGTGTTCCTGTTCGACGAGCCGCTGTCGAACCTCGACGCCGAGCTCAGGGTGCAGATGCGGCTCGAGATCGCCCGCCTCCACCGCGAGCTCGGCGCGACGATGCTCTACGTCACCCACGACCAGGTCGAGGCGATGACGCTCGCCGACAAGATCGTGGTGATGCGCGACGGCCTCGTCGAGCAGGTCGGCCGGCCGCTCGAGCTCTACGACGACCCGGCGAACCGCTTCGTCGCCGGCTTCATCGGCTCGCCGCGGATGAACTTCCTCGACGCGGTGGTGGCGGGCGAGAGCGCCGCCGGCGTCCTCCTCGCGGTCGCCGGCCAGGACGGCGCCGCCATCGCCGTGCCGCTGGCGCGCGACCGGCCGCCGATCGGCACGCCGGTCGCCGTCGGCATCCGGCCGGAGCATCTCGTGCCGGTCGCCGCCGGCACGCCCGGCAGCCTTTCCTTCGTCGCCGAGGCGGCCGAGCCGCTCGGCAGCACTACCATCACCTATCTCGGCGGCGCTGCGGAGCCGGTCATCGTCGAGGTGCGCGGACGGCTCGCCCTCGCGGTCGGCGAGCCGGTGCACGTGTGCGCCGACGAGGGCCGCGTGCTCGCCTTCGCCGCCGACGGCGGGCGCCTGCGATAGCACGGCGGCCGATCGGCGCGCCGGACCCGCGGCGGCGCGGCTTGCCCCGGCCGCCGGCCTATGGCTATAAGCCCCGCACCGGCCCTGCCGCCCGGGGCGGCGGCGGGCCAGCGAAGGACGAGCCGATTCCGAGCATGACTTCCGATCCCGATCAGGCCCTCGCGACCACGCGGGCCGATCGCGCCCGCCTCCGTCGGCGCCGCGCGCAGGCGAAGGCGCACGCGCGCTGGACGCGGCCGATCGAGGGCGTCGGCGACCGGATCTCGGCCTGGGCGAACATGCTGCTCGCCGACCACGGCGTCTTCCGCCTCGTCTATCCGAACCGCCACCGCGTCGACGACAAGATGTGGCGCTCGTCGCAGCCCTCGCCGAACGACATCCGCTGGGCGGCGCGGCAGGGCATCCGCACCGTGCTGACGCTGCGCGGCGGCCGCTCCTTCGGGTCGTGGCCGCTGGAGCGCGAGGCGTGCGAGAAGGAGGGCCTCGCCCTCGTCGAGCTGCCGCTCTACTCGCGGGCGCTGCCGTCGCGGGAGGCGGTGCACGCGGCCAAGGAAACCTTCGAGAGCATCGCCTACCCGGCGCTGATGCACTGCAAGTCGGGCGCCGACCGGGCCGGCATCGCCGCCGCGCTCTATCTCCTCCTGCACCGCGGCGCCTCGCTCGACGAGGCGCAGGCGCAGCTGCACCTGCGCTACGGCCACGTCCGCTCGGCGAAGACCGGCATCCTCGACCTCTTCCTCGACCGCTACCGCGCCGAGGGGCTGGCCGAGGGGATGAGCTTCCTCGACTGGGTCGACACCCGCTACGACCAGGACGCCATCGCCGCGACCTTCCGCTCCACCCTGTGGACGGACGTGCTGGTCGACCGCGTGCTGAAGCGCGAGTAGGCGCTCAGCCGGGCTCGGCGGGCGTCGCCGCCACCTCGTCGTCCTCGACGATGCCGCCCTCGAACTGCAGCCGGTGCAGCCGCGCGAAGAGCCCGCCCTTGGCGATCAGCTCGTCGTGGCTGCCGACCTCGACGACGCGGCCGGCCTCCATCACCGCGATCACGTCGGCGGCGCGGATGGTCGACAGGCGGTGGGCGATCACGAGGGTGGTGCGCCCCTCGGTGAGGCGGCCGATCGCCTGGCGCACGAGCTGCTCGGATTCCGAATCGAGCGCCGAGGTCGCCTCGTCGAGGAGGAGGATCGGCGCGTCCTTGAGGAAGGCGCGGGCGATCGTCACCCGCTGCCGCTGGCCGCCCGAGAGCCGCATGCCGCCGTCGCCGACCTCGGTCTCGTAGCGCTCGGGCAGCGCGGCGACGAAGCCGTCGACCACTGCCTCGTGCGCCGCCGCGGCGATCTCCGCGTCGCTCGCCTCCGGCCGGCCGAAACGGATGTTGGCGGCGACCGTGTCGTTGAACAGCACCGCCTCCTGCGGGACCATCGCCACCTGACGGCGCAGACTCTCCACGGTGACGTCGCGGATGTCGGCGCCATCGACGGCGATCGAGCCGGAATCGACGTCGTAGAGGCGGGTGAGGAGGGCGAACAGCGTCGACTTGCCGGCGCCCGAGCGGCCGACGATCGCCGTCATCTTGCCGCCGGGCACCGTGAGCGACATGCCGTCGAGGGCGCGCGTGCCGTCGGGGTAGGTGAAGACGACGTCGTCGAGGCGGATCGAGCCGTCGCTGACCGCGAGCGGCGTCGCACCGGGGCGGTCGACCACCGTCGCCCGCCGGTCGAGCACGGAGAAGATGCGGGCGAGCGCCGAGAGACCCTGCTGGATCTGGGCGTTGAGGCCGCCGAGGGCGCGCAGCGGCTGCGCGGCGATGAGGAGGGCGGAGACGAAGCCGGTGAATTCGCCGATCGTCGCGCCGCCGGAGACGATGCGCCAGCCGATGACGCCGAGGACGGCGGCGACCGCGAGGCCGCCGAGGAACTCCAGCGTCGGCTCGACGCGGCCGCGCTGGTCGGCCGCCTTGACCTTGAGCGCGCGGACGCGCTCGAAGGCGCGCGCCGCCCGGCCCTTGAGGTAGCCCTCGAGGCCGTAGCTCTTCACCACCCGCGCTGCGCCGAAGCTCTCCGAGACGAGCTCGGCCATGGTGCCGGTCTCCTCCTGGGTGGCGGTCGACACGCGGCGGATGCGCCGGCCGATGCGCTCGATCGGGATCACCGCCGCCGGCAGCACGAGGAGGGCGATCAGCGACAGCACCCAGTCGAGCCAGATCATCGCCGCGAACACCGAGATCAAGGTCAGGATGTCGCGGACGAAGTTGCCGGTCGCCCGGGTCAGGGCGTCGCGCACGTAGGAGAGGTCGTTGGTGAAGCGCTGGGTCAGCGCCGCCGGCGTCTCCGAGGAGATCTGGCTGATGTCGGCGTCGACGAGGTGGTCGTAGAGCGCGACCTGCAGGTCGGTCTCGATGCGCATGCCGAGGCGGTTGGTCATCGCCGTCTGGGCGTAGAGGGCGAGCGACTTCAGCGCGACGACGACGATGACCGCCGGCGGCAGGAACAGGATCGCGTTCATGTCGCGGGCGCCGAAGGCGTCGTAGGCCTGGTTGATCAGGATCGGGTAGAGCCCGGTCGTCCCAGCCGAGATGGCGATGACGACGAGGATCAGGACGATCCTCGCGCCGTGGGGGCGTACCCAGGTGCGCCACAGGCGGCGGATCAGGGCGAGGCTGTCGTCGGAGGGCATCGGGCCTTCGGGCGGCTGACGGACGGGCCCGGCGGGGACTCCCGGCAGGCGCGGCCGGGTATGGCCGATGCGGCCGGCGATGGCAAGGCGCCGCCGATTTTCGCGGTCGCCGCGGCCGCGGCCCGCCGTCAGACCTCGGAGCCGGGGGCGAGGCGGACGCGGATGCCGTCGAGCTCCGGGCGCATCAGGATCTGGCAGGAAAGCCGCGACGACGGCTCGAGCCCGGCGACGGTGTCGAGGCGGTCGAGCTCCTCGTCGGAGGGCGGGTTCAGGAGCCCGAGCCAGGGCTCGTCGACATAGACGTGGCAGGTGGCGCACGAGCAGGCGCCGCCGCACTCGGCCTTCACTGGCACGTCCCAGTCGCGGATGATCTCCATCAGGCGCCAGCCGTCGAGGGCCTGGAGCTCGTGCTCCTCGCCCGCATGGTCGGTCACGTGGAGGACGAGCGGCGTCTCGACGCTGCGCTGGGATTCGTAGCTCATCTCGAACGGTGCTCCGCCGGTCACGAGGCCTTGCGCCGGGCCCAGGGACGGCCGCCGGCGGCCGGCTCGGCGAGGCCGACCGGCTGGAGGTAGAGGTCGACTTCGGCGGTGCGGCCCTCGGCGAGCCGCCGCCGCGTCGGCGCGTTGGTCACCACGAAGGCGTCGATGCCGCAGCGGCGCATCAGCGGGATCTGGTCGAGCAGCACGTTGCCGACCGCCCGCACCTCGCCGCGGTAGCCCATCTCCTCGCGCAGGATCCGCGCCGTCGAGTAGCCGCGCCCGTCGGTGAATGCCGGGAAGGCGACCGCGACGACGGCGAAGCGGTGCACCATCTCGCCGATCGCCTCGACGTTGTCGCCTGGCAGCACGAGGACGCCGAGCGGCCGGTTCTCGCCCGCCAGCGCCTCGCGCTCGGCGAGGGCGTAGGCATAGGGCAGGATCACCCCGCCCTCGGCCGGGATCGCCTCGTCCGGCCCGAGCGGGCGCCAGTCGTCCGGCTCGAAGCGGCCATTGCGGAACACGTCGGACGTCGTTTCGCTCGTCATCGCCTCAGATCCCGCTGCCGTCGACTTCGCGGCCGACGATGCCGAGATGGATGCCGCACTCGGTCTTCTCCGAGCCGCGCCAACGGCCGGCCCGCTCGTCCTCGCCGCTCGCCACCCGGTCGGTGCAGGGCATGCAGCCGATCGACGGGAAGCCCTGGGCGACAAGCGGGTGCGCCGGCAGGTCGAACCGCGCGGCGTAGCCTTCGACATCGTCCTTGGACCACGCCGCGAGCGGGTTGACCTTGATCCTGGTCGAATCCGCCTCGAAGGCGGCGAGGCGCGACCGGATGCCGCCCTGGAAGCGCTTGCGGCCGGTGATCCAGGCGTCGAAGCCGGAGAGCGCGCGGGCGAGCGGCTCGACCTTGCGGATGCGGCAGCACAGGTCGGGCTTGCGCAGCCACAGCCCCTCGTCGGCGTCGAGGGCGGCGAGCCGCGCCGGGTCCGGCCTTATCGAGCGCACGTCGGTTAGGCCGAGCCGCTCGACCAAGCGGTCGCGATGGCGCAGCGTCTCGGGGAAGTGCTTGCCGGTGTCGAGAAAGATCACCGGCGTCGCCGGCGCCACGCCGGCGACGAGGTGGAGCAGTACCGCGGCGTCGGCGCCGAAGCTCGAGACGAGGGCGATGCGGCCGGGATAGAGCCGCTCGATCGCCGCGGCGAGGATGCCCTCGGCGTCGAGCGCGCCGTAGAGCGCGTCGAGGCGCTCGGCGGTCGCCCGCGCGGCGGCGGCCGCCACGACCGTGGGGTCGGGCGGGCCGGCGACCGCCGGCGGCTCAGGCAGGTGGTCGGGGTGAAGGTCAGCGAGCGCCATAGAGCGCGTCCTTGAAGGGGGCGTCGCCAACCCGGCGGAGCGCGGCGAGGAACGGCTCCCCGGGTCCGTCGCGGACCTCGAGATAGCGGTCGACGATCTTCTCGATGGCGTCCGGCACGCCCTCGGCCGGGAAGCCCGGCCCGATGATGGTGCCGATCGCCGCGTCCTCGCCGGGGGCGCCGCCGAGGGTGATCTGGTAGAACTCCTCGCCCTTCCGGTCGACGCCGAGGATGCCGATGTGGCCGACGTGGTGGTGGCCGCAGGCGTTGATGCAGCCGGAGATCTTGATCGCCAGCGGGCCGATCTCGGCCTGGCGCCCGGCGTCGGCGAAGCGCTCGGAGATCGCCTGAGCGATGGGGATCGAGCGGGCGTTGGCGAGCGCGCAGTAGTCGAGGCCCGGGCAGGCGATGATGTCGGTGACGAGGCCGGCGTTGGCGGTGGCGAGGCCGGCCTCGACGAGGGCGGCGTGGATCTCCGCCACGTCGTCGAGGGCGACGTGCGGCAGCACCAGGTTCTGCTCGTGGCTGACGCGGATCTCGTCGAAGGCCCAGCGCTCGGCGATCTCGGCGACCGCCTCCATCTGCGCCGCCGAGGCGTCGCCCGGCGTGCCGCCGATCGGCTTCAGCGAGATCGTCAGCGAGGCGTAGCCTGGCACCTTGTGCGGGTGCAGGTTCTGCGCGACGAAGGCCGCGAGCACCCGGTCGGCCGCCTTGGCGGCCTCGAGGTGCGGGCTCTTCGCCGGCCGCGGCGGCATGTCAGGCGGCGCGAAGTAGCGCTCGATGCGGCGGATCTCCTCGGCCGGCACGGTGAGCGCGCCGCCCTTGATGCGGGCGAACTCGGCCTCGATGTCGGCGCGGATCTCGTCCTCGCCGGTCTCGTGGACGAGGATCTTGATGCGCGCCTTGTACTTGTTGTCGCGCCGGCCGTAGCGGTTGTAGACCCGGAGCACCGCCTCGAGATAGGCGAGCAGGTCGGTCTCCGGCACGAACGGGTTGATCAGCTTGGCGATCATCGGCGTGCGGCCCTGGCCGCCGCCGACCCACACCTCGTAGCCGAGGCCGCCGTCGGGCCCCCGCACCACCTGCAGGCCGATGTCGTGCACGCGGATCGCCGCGCGGTCCTTGGCGGCGCCCGACACCGCGACCTTGAACTTGCGCGGCAGGAACGAGAATTCCGGGTGCAGCGACGACCACTGCCGGATCACCTCGGCGATCGGGCGCGGATCGGCGATCTCGTCGGCGGCGGCGCCGGCGAAGTGGTCGGCGGTGACGTTGCGGATGCAGTTGCCCGAGGTCTGGATGGCGTGCATCTCGACGTCGGCCAGGAGGTCGAGCACCGCCGGGATGTCCTTCAGCGCCGGCCAGTTGAACTGGATGTTCTGGCGCGTCGTGAAGTGGCCGTAGCCGCGGTCGTAGTCGCGGGCGATCACCGCGAACTGTCGCATCTGCCGGCCGGACAGCGTGCCGTAGGGCACCGCGATCCGCAGCATGTAGGCGTGCAGCTGCAGGTAGACGCCGTTCATCAGGCGAAGCGGGCGGAACTCCTCCTCGGTGAGGTCGCCGGAGAGCCGGCGGGCCACCTGGTCGGAGAACTGCGCGACCCGCTCGCGGACGAAGGCGTCGTCGAACTCGTCGTAGCGATACATGGCGATGGGATCCTTCAGGCGGCGCGCGAGGCGCCGGCCGGCGCGGCGACGGTGTCGCTGCCGGCGGTCGGGCCGAAGGCGCGGATGCGCTCGCGCAGGCGCGTCGGCTCGATGCCGGCGGGGCCCGCGGCGACGTCGATGGCGTAGGGGCCGACGACGATCCGGTCCGTCTCGGCGGCGAGCGCCACGGCGAGCGCCGCCTCGACGGCCGCGCCCTCGTAGGCCTCGGCGGCGTGCACGGCCTCGACCCAGCGGCCGCCGGCGGCGAGGAAGACGACGAGGCCGTCGCCGAGCCGGTTGGCGGTGATCGCCTGCAGGGTGGAGGATGCGGCCTTCTGCATGGTCTCGGGTCCTCAGGCGGCGGCGATGCGGCGGATCGCCGGCGCGGCGGGGGCGAAGGGCTCGGCGGCGGCGAGGTCGGCGTGGCCGACGGCCGCGCCGACGATGATCAGCACCGGCCCGTCGACGTCGGTCCGCGCGGCGAAGCGCGTCAGCTCGGCGAGCGGGCCGGCGAGCACCCGCTCGTCGGCGCGGCTCGCGTTCTCCACCGCGACGGCGGGCGTCGCGGCGTCGAGGCCGGCCTCGATCAGCCGCGCGGCGACGGCGGCGGCGACGGTGCGGCCCATGTAGACGGCGACCGTCGCGCCGGAGAGCGCGAGGCCGGCCCAGGCCGGCAGCGTCTCGCCGTCCTTGTCGTGGCCGGTGGCGAAGACGAGGCTAGAGGCGACGCCGCGCAGCGTCAGCGGCAGACGGATCGAGGCGGCGGCGGCGATCGCCGCGGTGATGCCCGGCACCACCGCGTGGGCGACGCCGGCAGCGGCGAGCGCCGCCATCTCCTCGCCGGCGCGGCCGAACACCATCGGGTCGCCGGCCTTGAGCCGCACGACGCGCTTGCCGGCGCGGCCGAGCGCGACGAGGAGGGCGTTGATCTCCTCCTGCGGCACCGAGTGGTCGCCCTTCGCCTTGCCGACGGAGATGCGCTCGGCGTCGCGCCGGCCCATGGCGACGACGGTCGCCGGCACCAGGCGGTCGTGCACGATGACGTCGGCCTCCTGCAGCAGGCGCTGGGCGCGCAGCGTCAGGAGATCCTCGGCGCCGGGACCGGCGCCGACCAGCCAGACGAAGCCGCTCTCGCCGTGGCCGCCGTTGAGGAGGCGCGCCGCCTCGGCGCGGGCCTCGTCGTAGCGGCCGGCGTGGATGCGGTCGGCCACCGGGCCGGAGAAGAAGCGCGCCCAGAAGCGGCGCTTGCCATCGCCGTCGGGGATCACCCGCTGCACGGTGTCGCGAAAGGTCTCGGCGAGGCGGGCGAGCGCGCCGGTCTCCGGCGGCAGCATCGCCTCGATGCGCGCGCGAATGTGGCGGGCGAGCACCGGGCCGGTGCCGGTGGAGGAGACGGCGACGGCCACCGGGGCGCGGTTGACGATCGCCGGCACATAGAAGTCGCAGAGTTCGGGGCGGTCGACGACGTTGACCGGCACGCCGGCCCGGCGCGCCGCAGCGGCGACGGCGGCGTCCTCGGCCTCCGCGCCGGTGGCGGCGAAGGCGAGGGCGGCGTCGGCGAGGTCGGCCGCGGCGAAGGCGCGCTCGGCGAGCGTGCCGCCGACGGCGGCGACGGCGGCGCGGAGCTCCGGCTCCGGCGCGGCGGCGAACGCCGCGACGATCGCCTCGGTCTCGCCGAGGAGCCGCACCTTGGCGGCCGCCTCCGCCCCGCCGCCGACCACGACGACGCGACGGCCCGACACCTTGTGGAAGGCGGGGAACACGGCGAGACGGGCGGCGGGCGGGACGGGCGAGGCCATGGGTCGCTCCTGCGATGGAGCCCCGGGAGGACCCTCCTCGACGAGGCATCGCGCGCGGCTCTTGGGACACCGCGCCGACGATCAACAGATAGGCGATGGACCGCCGGGAATCCCGGCATGGCGTTCTCCGGCGCGCCGCGTCGCGGGAAAAAGAATTCTTCCAGACGCGCCGCGCGAAGGCGGCGCGCCCGGGGCGGGGAAGGTGGGGGCGGGGGCGGGCTCCGGGCCGGTCACTTTCCGTCGAGAATGCCGGCCTTCGCCAGGAAGGCCGCCACCTCGTCGACGACGAGGGCGTGGATCGCGGCGCGGTCACGGCCGGGTGCGCCGCCCTCGGGCAGGCCGTCGCGGCAGACGATCTCGTCGCCCGGCGTCTCGGACTTCAGAAACGCCTCGGCGCCGGGCTTGCAGATGCCGAGGAAGCTGAAATGGCCGGCGTCCGGGATCTCGAGGTAGGTCGTCGTCGCCGCCGGCAAGCGCGCGGCAAGGCGGCGGGACTCGAGGGCGGCCGGCAGCTCCGGGTTCCGCCCGCCGGCGGCGATCACCAGCACGGGCACGTCGACGGCGGCGAGGCTCGCCGGCGACAGGCCACCCGTGAGGCCGAGATCGAGCGGCACCACCGCCTTCACCCGCGGATCGCGCAGGTCCTGCTCGTAGAGCGGGCGCGCCGCCGGCGACCCGTCGGCGTGCTCGGCGAGCCACTGGCACGTGGCGAGCTCCGGATGCGCCGCGCAGTCGCGGTCCGCCTGCACCATGTCGATCCGCGCGCCGGCGACCGCCATCGCCGTCCAGCCGCCCATCGAGTGGCCGATCACCGCGATCCGGTCCATGTCGATGCGGCCGGCGAAGCGCGGGTCGGCGGTGATCCCGTCAATGACGCGGCCGATGTCGCGGGCGCGCTCCCAGAGCTTCGGCGTCTCGGCGGAGGCGTGGTCGAAGGACGTCGTGCCGGGGTGGTCCGGGGCGGCGACGACCGCGCCGCGTGCCGCCAGAGCGATCGCGAGCCACGCCTCGTTGCGCCGGTTGCCGGTCCAGCCGTGCGACAGGACGACGAGCGGATGGCGCCCGCCGGCCGGCGCGGCGTCGCGGACGGCGTCGAAGCCGGTCCAGACGGCGTTGGCGTCGATCGTCTCGACCGGGGCTTCGGAGGCCGTCGGATACCAGGCGTAGCCGGCGAGGCTCCTGCCGCTCGCGGCATCGTCGAAGCGGAACGCGGCGAGGCCGACCTTCGCCGGTGCGGACGGGGCCGGATCGCCGGCCCATGCGGCAGTGGCCGCGGCCGCGAGGGAGACGGCGGCGGCGAGGAGGACGCGGCGCATCGAGGGCTCCTGTGGGGCGGGCGGCGCGCGGCGCCGCCGGTGGAGGCACGGGGGACACGCGGGATCGGTCGTCGAAGGGCCGGTCAGTCTCCCGTGCCGAGGACGCGCCGGAAGGCGGCGACCACCTTGGCGGCGATCTCGGCGTGGATGTCGGCGCGGGTCCGCGAGACGCCGTCGTCGCAGAGCCGGTCCGTCTCGCCGATCTCGGCCAGGAAGGCCTTCGCGCCCGGCTGGCACTCGGCGAGGAAGCTCATGTGCACCGCGTCGGCGACCCTCTCGTAGCGGCCGGCGGGGATCGCAGCGGCGATCGGCGCCGCCGCCACCGCGACCGGGATCGCCGCCGCATCGCCGAGATTGACGATCTCGACCGGAACGGCGATCGCGTGGAGGCTCTCGGCGACGAAGGCCTGGGCGACCGACGGATCGATCGCCACCGCGGCCGTGATCCGCGGGTCGCGGTTCGACTGCTCGAAGCGGTCGTCGACGGCCCTCAGGTCAACGCCGCCGCTCGCGAACCAGACGCAGTCGGGCATCGTCGGAAGGTCCTCGCAGTAGCGGGCATAGGCCTCCCGCGAGGCGCGGGCACCGACGATCGAAAGCGCGGTGTGGCCGCCGAGGGAGAAGCCGAGCACGCCGACGCGCCCGGCATCGAGGTGCGCCGACCACGCCGGATCCTCGGTGAGAGCGGTCAGCACCGCCGACAGGTCGGCCGTCCGTTCCCACATCCGGGTCGTATCGAGGGGTGTCGAGTTCCCGCTTGTCGTGCCGGGATGGTTCGGCCCGGCCACGACGAACCCTGCTTCGACCAGTGGCACGGCGAGCCACCCGAGCGTCTCGATGCTGCCGCCGGACCCGTGCGAGACGAGGACGAGCGGGAAGCGGCCGGTGGCGAAGGGTGCGTCGCGCCGGGCGGGCGTGCCCTCGAACACACGGTTGTCGCCAACGAGGGCGGCCTCTCCGCCGGCGGCCGCCGGATACCAGACGGTGACGGTCAGCGGCTTCGATCCCCGTTCGGGCGCCGGCACGGCGAGCGTGCGCACGCCGACCTGCGGCGGTTCGGCCGCGGCGGGGGAGATCGCCGTCGAGGCGGCGGCGAGGAGGAGGGCGAGGAGAGCGCAGCGAAATCGCATCGGGGGGCCTCGGTCGTCCGGCCGGGTGCCGAGGCATCGCCGGCCGGGGTGTTGCGGATCGCCCGACCCTCGCCGCCCGCGGACGGTCGGGCGACCTCGATCGCGATCGAGGTCGTGCCGGATCGCGATCGAGGCCGCGGCACGGATGGCGGGGGACAATCGGCCGGGCCGCGTGATATCGGCGGGGCGATCCGCCGAGGTTCGCGACGAGCCCGCCGCCATGACCGCCCTGTCCTTTCCCCTGCCGTTCCTGACGGCGCTCCTCGCCGGCATCCTGGCGCTGCGCATCCTCGTGACCGCCGAGGGCGTCGCCGCGGCGCGGGCGATCTTCGCCGCGCTGTTCGCGGCGATGGCGCTCCGGGCGCTGATGGTCGGGCTGCGCTTCGGCTACGGCATCGGCGCGGCGGCGGCACTCCAGCCGGTGCTCGCCATGCTGGTGCCGCCGCTCGCCTGGCTCGGCTTTCGGGCGATGACGGTCTCGCCGCCAGCGTTCGGCTGGCGGGAATGGGCGTTGCACGGCGCGCCGGTCGCCCTCGTCGCGCTCGGCGTCGTGGCTCTGCCCGGCCTCGCGCGGGCGTGGTGGGTGGTCGACGTCGCGGTGATGGCGAGCTACGTCGGCTACTCGGCGCTGCTCTTCGGCCTCCATCGCCGCGGGCCGGCGGCCTTCTCGCGGCTCGACCCGGCGGTCGTCGCGGATGCGCGCCGCCAGCTCCTCGTCTTCGCCGTCCTGATGCTCGCGAGCGCGGTCGTCGACGCGTGGATCCTCGTCGGCGTGGTGCGCGACGGCGGGGTGCCGCTGGCTCCGATCGTCGGCGGCCACGTGTTCGGGCTCGCGGTGCTGGCGCTCCTCCTCGCCCTCGCCCCGCAACGCATGCTCGGCACCCTCGCCGCCAGGGTGCTGCCGACGGTGCTGCCGAAGCGGGCGCAGAGCGCCGACGCCGAGGCCGACGCGGCGCTCGTCGAGCGCCTCGAGGCGCTGATGGCGACGGGGCTCTACCGGGACGCCGGCCTCGACGCGGCCCGCCTTGCCAAGCGCCTCGGCGTGCCGCAGCGCCGCGTCTCCGAGGCGGTGAACGGCCGGCTCGGGCTCAACGTCTCGCAGTACGTCAACGGCCGGCGCGTCGAGGAGGCCTGCCGGCGGCTCGCGGCGGGCGACGAAGCCGTCACCGAGATCATGCTCGCGGTGGGCTTCGAGACGAAGTCGAACTTCAACCGCGAGTTCCGCCGGGTGACCGGCACGAGCCCCACCCAATGGCGTCAGGCGCGGCGGTCTGGGGACGGTTGACGGGAACCGATCGGCGCGCCGTCGCCCGCCCAAAAAGAAAACGGCCGGAACCTGGTCCCGGCCGTCTCGTCGTTCGCATCGGAGGCGGCGTGGCCTCAGGCCTGCGGCTGCGGCTCCATGCCGCCGACGTCGCCCTCGCCCTTGCGGGACTTCGGGCCGCCGCCGGCGGTCGGCACCGCCGAGTGGCGCGGCTGCGAGTTGTCGTCGCCGGTGTCGCGCACCGGCGGCTTGCCGTCGAGCAGGTTGCGGATCTCGTCGCCCGACAGCGTCTCGTACTCGAGCAGGCCCTTGGCGAGCGTCTCGAGCTGCTCGCGGTTGTCGGTGAGGATCTGCGTCGCCTCGGCGAGGCCGCCCTCGACCAGGCGGCGCACCTCGGCATCGATCTTCTGCGCCGTCGCCTCGGAGATGTTCTGCTGGCGCGACACCGACATGCCGAGGAACACCTCGTCCTGGTTCTCGCCGTAGGCGACGGTGCCGAGCTCGCTCGAGAAGCCCCAGCGGGTGACCATCGCGCGGGCGAGCTTGGTCGCCTGGACGATGTCCGAGGAGGCGCCCGAGGTCACCTTCTCGGCGCCGAAGGTGAGCTCCTCGGCGACGCGGCCGCCCATCAGGATGGCGAGGCGCGAGGTCATCTGCTCGTAGCTCATCGAGAGCTGGTCGCGCTCCGGCAGCTGCATCACCATGCCGAGGGCGCGGCCGCGCGGGATGATCGTCGCCTTGTGCACCGGGTCGGTGGCCTTGACGTGCAGGGCGACGACGGCGTGGCCGCCCTCATGGTAGGCGGTGAGCCGCTTCTCCTGCTCGGTCATGACGAGGGTGCGCCGCTCGGCGCCCATCATCACCTTGTCCTTGGCGTCCTCGAACTCGCCCATGGTGACGAGGCGCTTCGAACGCCGCGCCGCCAGCAGGGCGGCCTCGTTGACGAGGTTCATCAGGTCGGCGCCCGAGAAGCCCGGGGTGCCGCGCGCCAGCACCTTGAGGTTCACGTCCGGCGCCAGCGGCACCTTGCGGGCGTGCACCTTGAGGATCTTCTCGCGGCCGACGACGTCCGGGTTCGGCACCACGATCTGGCGGTCGAAGCGGCCCGGGCGCAGCAGCGCCGGGTCGAGCACGTCCGGCCGGTTGGTCGCGGCGATGAGGATGATGCCCTCGTTCGACTCGAAGCCGTCCATCTCGACGAGCAGCTGGTTCAGCGTCTGCTCGCGCTCGTCGTTGCCGCCGCCGAGGCCGGCGCCGCGATGGCGGCCGACCGCGTCGATCTCGTCGATGAAGATGATGCAGGGCGCGTTCTTCTTCGCCTGCTCGAACATGTCGCGGACGCGGCTGGCGCCGACGCCGACGAACATCTCGACGAAGTCGGAGCCCGAGATGGTGAAGAACGGCACGTTCGCCTCGCCGGCGATGGCGCGCGCGAGCAGCGTCTTGCCGGTGCCGGGCGGGCCGACCAGCAGCACGCCGCGCGGGATGCGGCCGCCGAGGCGCTGGAACTTCTGCGGGTCGCGCAGGAAGTCGACGATCTCCTCGAGATCCTCCTTGGCCTCGTCGACGCCGGCGACGTCGTCGAAGGTCACCCGGCCGTGCGCCTCGGTGAGGAGCTTGGCCTTCGACTTGCCGAAGCCCATCGCTTTGCCGCCGGAGCCCTGCATCTGGCGCATCACGAACAGCCAGATGCCGAGGATGAGGAGCATCGGGAACCACGAGATCAGGGCGCCGATCAGCGAGAAGTTCTCGCCCGCCGGCTTCGCCGTGATCGTCACGCCCTTCGCCTCGAGCTTGTCGATGTAGCCGGCGTCGCGCGGCGCATAGGTCTGGAACGACCCGCCGCGGGCGTACTGGCCGGTGATCGTCTGGTCGGCGATGACGACGGCGCGGACGTTGCCCTCATCGACGTCGCTCAGAAACTGCGAGAACGGAATGTCGGTGGAGGCCGACCGGCTCGCCGGGCTCTGGAAAAGCTGGAACAAAGCGATCAGCAGGAGGCCGATGATCACCCACAGAGCGAAGTTCCGGAACGTGCTGTTCATTTCGGTTCCCTTGGCGCCGCCGATCCGAGCCCTGTGACCCGGACCGCAGCGTCTGCCGGCAAAGATAGGTCTGCCGGGGTGTCCTGCCAAGCGCGGGGCGATCGGTGATTTTCCCGATCCGCCCGCACGATCGTCGCAGTCGGCCGCCGCGACGGTGCGCGGTGGAGACGAATCCGGTCGCCGCGCCGGTCGATGACGGCGCCCGCGAGGGTGCGCCGGACGTCCGGCCCGGCGGCCGCGACCGCCTCGAAGGCGGCCTCCAGCCGGTCGAGCCGGGGACCGTGCGGTGGCGGCGTGCCGACCGCCGCGACGGCCCGGCCGAGGAGGCGGAGCCCGATCTCGCCGGGTGCGGCGGCGAGCGCGGCGCGGTCGATCTCGATCGATCCGTCGGCGCGGTGATGGAGGGCCGCCGCCGCGAGCGCGTCGGTCGCCGCCTCGAGGGCGTCGACGGCGCGGGCGGCGCGGCGGGCCGAGACCGCGAGCCGCCCGGCGGTCATGCCCTCGACCGCGAGGAGCGGCAGCAGCGCCCGCATCCGGGCCCGGCCGTGCCGCGGATCGGTGTTCGACGGATCCTCGACCCAGGCGATCCCGGCATCCCGCAGCGTCGCCCGCAGCGCGGCGCGCGAGACCTGGAGCAGTGGCCGGGCCAGCAGGACGTCGCCGCCGGCGTCGAGCGGGCGGGCGGGGCGCATCGCGGCGAGGCCGTCGACGCCGCTCGCCCGGGCGAGCCGCAGCAGCAGGGTCTCGGCCTGGTCGTCCTCGGTGTGGGCGGTCGCCACGGTGTCGCAGCCGCGGGCGCGGGCGAAGGCGCCGAGCAGGCGGTAGCGGGCGGTGCGGGCGGCGGCGGCGAGGTCGCCGGCGGGCTTCTCGCCGGCCCACGGTAGCGTCGCGTGGTTGAGCCCGAGGCGGCCGGCGAGGGCGGCGACCGCCTTGGCCTCGTCGGCGGAGTCGGGCCTGAGTCCGTGGTCGACGGTGGCGACGACGGCCGGCGGCGCGACGCGGGAAAGGGTGCGCCAGCGGGCGTAGAGAACGAGGAGGGCGGTCGAATCGCCGCCGCCGGAAACGGCGAGAACGACGCCGCGGCGGCCGGCGAGCGGGTGGAAGAGGTCGGCGAGGGCCGCGTCGGCGAGGGCCGCCGATGCGTCCGCGCCGGTCAGCACTTCGCCGTCTTCTGCTCGGCTTTGACGCGGTCCTTGAGAGGCGTCGACGCCTGCGGATAGCGCTCGAGGAGCTCGGCGAACGAGGCGCAGGCGGCGCTGCGCTCGCCGAGGCCGGCGAGCGACAGGCCGAGCTTGAACAGCGAATCCGGCGCCTTGCGGCTGTCGGGATGCTCGCTGTAGCCCTTCAGGAACGCCTGCGCGGCACCGCGGTAGTCGGACCGGCCGTAGAGGCTCTCGCCGAGCCAGTACTCGGCGTCCGACGCCAGCCGGTCGTTCGGATAGGTGTCGAGGAAGCGGCGAAAGCCGGCCTCGGCCTGGTCGTACTCGCCGCGCAGGACGTGGTTGTAGGCGGCGTCGTAGATCTCGCGGGCGTTCGGCCCGGCCGGCAGCGAGGCGATCTGCGCGCCGGCCGGCGCGGTGGCCGGAACGTCGGTGGCGATCATCGGCTCGGACGGGGCCACGCCGGGCAGCGCGCCGGCGTCCGGGGCCGCGGTGAAGCCGCCGCCCGAGGTCATCGCCGTCAGGTCGAGCGGGCCGGAATTGAGGTCGAGGCTGCCCGCCGGCAGCGTGCCGAGGGCCTGCGGCGGGGCGGCCGTCGCGGTCGACGAGCCGGGGACGGCGGTCGCGCCGGCGTCGGCCGTGGCGGCCGGCGGCTCGTCGGCGATCGGGCCGAAATCGACCGAGGGAATGGTGGCGACGTCGGTGAAGCCCTGGCCGGTGTCGGCCGGCGCTTCGGTCGGGGCGGCCGGCGCCAGGGCCGGCGCCAGGTCGGAGCGCTTCTTGCCGCGCGCCGCCTCGATCTCCTGGAAGCGGAACTCGTTGTCCTCCTGCATCCGCCGGATCTGCTCCTGGAGCTGGCGGATCTGGAAGGTCAGTTCCTCGACCTGGCCGTTGAGGGCGCGCATCGCCGCCTCGGCGCGGTCGACCCTGAGCGCCATGTCGCCCATCGCGCTCGACCCGCCGCCGACCATCGCGCCGGGGATCTGGCGCGAGTTCTGGCCCTGGGCGAGCTGGATGGTCTCCTGCGCCGCGGCAGCTCCGACCGACAGCAGGATGACGACGGCCGCCGGGCCGACGGCCGAGCGTGCGAATGCCGAGAGCGTGAAGGCCGTGATGCTCGCCAGCGCCATTCCTGGTGCCCCGTTCTGCAGTCCCGATGTGGGTCGACGCCCCGCGCGGACGGGGCCGGACGTCTTGTGCGCGCAAGACCGTGCGCCCGCAAGATGCCGTGCCGTGCCGGCGCCATCAAGAGAGCACCGAACGCGACGGGCCGCGGCGGCCGTGAAGCCGCCGCGGCCCGTTGATCACTCGGACCGGAGTTTGGCCATTTGAGGGCCGGCCGGCCCGCCGAGATCAGGAGCCGGCGTTGTCGAGCACCGACACGGCGCGACGGTTCTGCGACCAGCAGGACTCGTCGTCGCAGACCGCGACCGGGCGTTCCTTGCCATAGGAGATTGTCCGCAGGCGCTGGGCGCTGACGCCGCGGCTGACGAGGTAGGCACGGGTCGCCGCGGCGCGACGAGCGCCGAGGGCGAGGTTGTATTCGCGCGTGCCGCGCTCATCGGCATGACCTTCGATCATGACGGTGTAGCGCGGATACTTGTTCAGCCACTGGGCCTGACGATCGAGCGTCGCGCCGGCGGTCGAGTTGACCTCCGACGAATCGACCGTGAAGAACACGCGGTCGCCGACGTTGACGATGAAATCCTGCGCGGTTCCAGGGGCCACCGTACCGGCGGCCGACTGGGGATCCTTCTGCGCGCAGGCAGCAACGGCGAGGCCCGCCGCAAAGACGGCGGCGAACCGGACCGCGCGTCCTTCTCCGAAATTCAAGTGCATGTCCGATTACTCCTCTGTGCCGATCGACCACCGGCACGCAGCCCGCGGAAGCTAGCGCTTTGATGGTAAACCCGCGGTTCCCGAGTTTGGTGAATGAAAGATGAAGTCGCCGCGAATCCTCAGTCCAGCAGCGGCGACCAGGCCGGGTCCGACGCGAAGCCGGGCGTCTCGACGCGCTGTTCGTTGCGGCCGGTGACGTCGACCGTGAACAGCTGCGGGCCGCCGCCGGCGCCGCCCGATTCGCGGAAGAACATCAGCACCCGGCCGTTCGGCGCCCAGGTCGGGCCCTCGTTGTGGAAACCCTCGGTCAGGATGCGTTCGCCCGAGCCGTCGGGCTTCATCACGCCGATCGCGAAGCGTCCCTCGTGCTGCTTCGTGAAGGCGATGAGGTCGCCGCGCGGCGACCACACCGGCGTCGAGTAGCGGCCGGGGCCGAACGAGATGCGGTTGGCGCCGCCACCGCCGGCGCTCATCACGTAGAGCTGCTGGGCGCCGCCGCGATCGGACTCGAAGACGATCTGCGAGCCGTCCGGCGAGTAGGACGGGCTGGTGTCGATCGAGGCCGAGTTGGTGAGGCGCGACATCTGCTTGGAGCCGATGTCCATGACGAAGATGTTGGCGTTGCCGTCTTCCTGGAGGCTCATCACCACGCGCGAGCCGTCGGGCGAGAAGCGCGGCGAGAACGTCATGTTGGGGAAGTTGCCGAGGATCTGGCGCTGGCCGGAGTTGATGTCGAGCAGATAGACGCGGGGCTGGCCCGAATCGTAGCTCATGTAGGTGACCATCTGGCTCGACGGCGAGAAGCGCGGCGTCAGCACCAGCGAGCGGCCGTCGGTCAGGGTGCGCATGTTGGCGCCGTCCTGGTCCATGATGGCGAGCCGCTTGACGCGGGCCGCCTTGCCACCCCCCTCCGACACGAAGACGATGCGGGTGTCGAAGTAGCCCTTCTCGCCGGTCAGCCGCTCGTAGATCGCGTCGGCGATCTTGTGGGCGAGGCGGCGCCAGTTGTCGGCCGAGGTGGAGAGCTGCTGGCCGGTCATCTGCTCGTTGGCGAAGACGTCCCACAGGCGGAACTCGGCGGTGAGCTGGCCGGAGCCGGAGACCTGCCCGGTCACCAGCGCCTGTGCGTTGATCGCCCGCCAGTTGGCGAAGTTCGGCATCGAGGCGGCGTCGACGGTGCGGTCGATGTAGGAGGCCGGGTCGATCACCCGGAACAGGCCGGAGCGGGTGAGGTCGGCGGCGATCACCTGCGTCACCTGCCGGCCCATGTCGCCGCCGCCGAAGTCCGGCAGGGCGATCGGCAGCGGCTCGACGGTGCCCTGGGTGATGTCGATCTCGATCAGCGCCGCCGCCGGCGTCGCCGCGGCGGCGGCGATGCCGAGGACGGCGGCGAACGCGGCGGCGGCGCGCCGTAGCGAGGTGAGGATGCGCCGGGCGCCGGCGGCCGGAAACGTCGTCGGCATGGTCGGGGTCTCGATCATCGATGTCGGGGTCATGGCGGCGCTCGGCGGCAACGCGGAAAGGAAAATCGGCGGGAGAAGCCGGGTGAACGTCGGGCGGGCGAGGATCCAGGATCGACCGCCAAGGCTATAGACGGCGGAAAGCGATGACATTAAGGCGCCGGCGGCCCATTGCGGTCGTTCGGACGCCATCAGCCGAACCGTTCGACTTCGGGCGGTGCCGTGCCGTCGGCCGTGCAGGAGCCGAAGGCGCGGGTCCCCTCCCAGTCGACGATCCAATAGGCCTCGACCGCCTTGCCGGCGTTGCTGTCGTAGAACACCTTGACGCCGGCCCGCGGCACCTCGGAGAAGGCCGGCAGGGCGCCGACCGCGGTCTTGCAGGCGGCGAGGCCCTCGAGCACGGCCGGCGGGGCCGACAGCCGCACGTCTTCGGCCGCCGCGGGTGCCGCGATCACCGCTGGCAGCGCGGCGATGAGCGCCACCGCGGCCACGGCCCGACAGGGCGGTCTCTGGTTGGGCGCGGCGTCTTTCGCGTCGTTCGCCATCGTCGTCCTTCTCGTCTTTCTCTGACCGCGCCGGGCGGCGTCAGCCACCGAACATCTCGCGCGGATCGAAGTTCACGGTCACCTCGCGCCAGGCGTCGTACTTGGCGGCCGGCAGGGCGTAGGGCTGGCAGCGCAGGATGGCGCGGCGGGCGCTGTCGGCGGCGGCGCGGAAGAACGGGCCGTCGCCGCTGTTCAGCACCGACGGCGTGCCGATGACGGTGCCGTCCACGTTGAGCTCCATGTGGATCTTGACGACGAGCGCGTCGCCATCGGTGGCACCGACCGGCGGGTTCCAGCAGCGCGAGATCATCCCGCGCAGGGCGTCGAGCTCGGTCTGCGACATCTTCGAGGTCGAGGTACCCTTGGCACTGCCGAGCGCCGTCTGGCCGGTCGGCTTCTGCGTGCCGCCGCCGGACGGCGTCTGCTTGTCGAGCAGGGCGCTGATCTTGTCGGAGTTGAACTTGCTCTGGTTGTCCTTCGCCTGCGCCGTCTTGACCGGCTTCTGCTCGGACTTCTTCGGCGGCGCCGGCTTCTTCTTCGGCACGGCGGTGGCGACCGCCGGGGCGGTGGACGGCGCCGGCTCGGGGGTTTCCTCGACCTGGGTCTCGGCGGGCGCCGGCTCGGGTGGCGGCGGGGGCGTGGCCTCGGGCTCGGGCGCCGGCTCCGGCTCCGGCTCGGCCGCCTCGGGCGGCGGGGCGCCGGCGTCGGGCACGGCGGCGAGGTCGGTCGTCTCCGGGGTCGGCGGTGTCTCCTGCGGCGTTTCGGCGTTGCCGGGATCCTCGACCGGCGGCGCGTCCGGCTGGTCGCTCTCGACGATCGCCGCCTCGTGCGCTTCGGACGGGGCGGCTTCCTTCGAGCCCCGCTTGATCTCGGTGTACTCGCCGATCGAGACGAGCTCGACCGGCATCGAGTCGACCGGCGCCGACGAGAACGGCTCGGTGCCCGGCAAGGACACGAGCCCCCAGAGGATGAGGGCCGCGTGGCCGAGGATCGAGATGATGAGACCGACCGGCATCGCGTGAGGGGCCTTCAGCCGCCCTGCTCCTCGGTGGTGACGAGGCCGATCCGGCGGTAGCCCGCCTGATTGAGCCGGCCCATCACCTGCATCATCGAACCGTAGTTGGCGGACGCGTCGCCGCGCACGAAGATCCGCTCCTCGTAGCCTTCCTTGGCGATCGCCTGCAGTTTCGGCACCAGCTCGTCGGCGGTGATCTCGGCTTCCTGCAGGTAGATCTTGCCGTCCTTGCCGACCGACACGGTGAGCGGCTCGGTGTCGCCCTCGAGGGGCTTCGCCTTCGATTGCGGCAGATCGATCGGCACGCCGACGGTGAGCATCGGCGCCGAGACCATGAAGATGATGAGCAGCACCAGCATCACGTCGACGAACGGCGTGACGTTGATCTCGCTCATCGGCGCGTAGCGCTTGCGGCGGCCGCGCCGCCCGCCGCCTCCTCCGCCCGCCGGTCCGATCGAGGCGCCCATGGTCGCGTCCTCAAACCCGCTCGTCGATCTGCCGCGACAGGATCGCGGAGAACTCGTCGGCGAAGCCTTCCATGCGTCCGCCGAGCTGCGTCACCTCGGCCGAGAGCTTGTTGTAGGCGATGACGGCCGGGATCGCCGCCAAGAGGCCGAGCGCGGTGGCGAACAGCGCCTCGGCGATGCCGGGGGCCACCACCGCGAGGTTGGTCTGCTTGGAGGCGGCGATCGCCTGGAAGCTCGTCATGATGCCCCATACCGTGCCGAAGAGGCCGATGAATGGCGCCGATGAGCCGACCGTCGCGAGAACGAGGAGGCGGCGTTCGAGGCGCTCCATCTCGCGCTGGATGGTGACGTCCATGACGCGGTCGATGCGCTGCGACAGCGAGGCGATCGCCGGCCGGTCGCCCTCGTGGCTGCGCTTCCACTCCCGCATCGCCGCCACGAACAGCGCCGCGAGCGCGTTGTTGGTGCGGCCGGCGAGGCTGCGATAGAGCTCCTCGAGCGACTGGCCGGACCAGAACACCTCCTCGAAGCGGCTCATCGCGCGCCGGGTGCGGGTGATCAGGATCTGCTTGTCGATGACGATCGCCCAGCACCATACCGAAGCGATCATCAGGCCCAGCATCACCACCTTGACGACGATGTGGGCCTGCAGGAAGAGCCCGATCAGCGAGATGTCGCCGGTCGGTGCGGCGAGCGCCTCGCTCGCCACGTCGGTTGGATTCATCGACGCGTCGTCCTTCGTTCCATCCCGGAAGCCCGGCGGGCGAGGCCGCCGGCCGACTCCCGCGGGTGTCGATCCGCTATTGCAGCTGCGGCGCCGCCGCCGGAGCGCCGTCGGCGCCGCCGGCCCGGATGTCGCCGCCGGGAGCGCGCCCACGCCGGTCCGAGCCTGGCGTCGCGGACGACCCGGCGACATCTGTGCCGCCCCTGCCTCAATCCCCGGCAATCGTGTCGAAACTAGGATCGCCGCGGTTGTGCCGGTCGGTCGGGGAGGATCGGCCGGCGCAGCGACGAGATGATCGGATCAGGGTTAATTTTCTGCTTAAGTCGCCGTCGAAGCCACCGTGTCGGCGGCGGCGAGCCGGTCGCGCACCGCCGCCGGAAGGCGGCGTGGCCGGCCGTCGGCGCCGAGGATCGCCACGGTGACGCGGGCGGTGACGATCACCTCGCCCGCGCCGCCCGCCCGTCGGATCGCCTGTTCGCAGACGATGCGCGCGCCGCCGATCTCGGCGAGCCGGGTCGTCACCTCCAGCACCTCGTCGATGCGGGCCGGGGCCCGGTAGTCGATGGTGATCGCCCTCACCGCGAAGGCGAGCGCGCCGCCGCCGAAGGCGCCGGCGGCGAGCGCGGCGTGGCCGATGCCGAGCAGGCGCAGGCAATCGGTGCGGCCGCGCTCGAGGAAGCGCAGGTGGCTCGCGTGGTAGACGATGCCGGAGAAGTCGGTGTCCTCGTAGTAGACGCGCACCGGCAGGACGTGGCCGGCGCCGACGAACCGGCCGGCGAGGTCGGGCCAGGCGGCCGGGGCGGTTCCGGGCACGGCACGGGTGGACGGTCGGTGGTCGGAGTCTTCGATCATGGTCGTTCCGGTGGCGGGGGGCGGCGATCGGCGGTGGCGTCCGAGCGGCGTCGGTCTTCCGCCCGGCGCCGCCATCCACTATCTGTGCCGACGAACATGCGCGACAGGCGCAAGGAGCGACAGACCATGACGATCAGCGAGACGACGGCCGAGGCGGCCGACGGCCGGATCCCCGTCACCGTTCTGACCGGCTTCCTCGGCTCCGGCAAGACGACCCTCTTGAACCGCATCCTCACCGAGGACCACGGCAAGCGCTACGCCGTGATCGTCAACGAGTTCGGAGAGGTCGGCATCGACGCCGAGCTTCTCGTCGACACCGACGAGGAGGTCTTCGAGATGAACAACGGCTGCATCTGCTGCACCGTGCGCGGCGACCTCATCCGCACCGTCGAGAACCTCCTGAAGCGTCGCGGCGCCTTCGACGCCATCCTCGTGGAGACGACCGGCCTCGCCGACCCGGCGCCGGTGGCGCAGACCTTCTTCATGGACGAGACGGTGAAGGCCGCCGCGAAGCTCGATTCGGTCGTCGCCGTCGCCGACGCCAAACACTTGGTCGACCGCCTCGCCGACACCGCGGAGGCGGCCGAGCAGATCGCCTTCGCCGACGTCGTGCTCCTCAACAAGACCGACCTCGTGACGCCGGCCGAGCTCGCCGCCGTCGAGGGCCGGATCCGCGCGCTGAACCCGTTCGCTCGCATCCACCGCACCGAACGCTCCCGCATCGCGCTCGACAAGATCCTCGACCGCGGCTCCTTCGACCTCGACCGCATCCTGACCCTCGACCCGCAGTTCCTCGAGGGCGAGGACCACCACCATCACGACCACGACCACGCGTGCGGCCCGGACTGCGGCCATGACCATCACCACCACGATCACGACCATCACCACGACCACCACGACCACGATCACGTGGCGGCCGCCGGCATCTCCAGCGTCTCGCTGACGGCCGGCGAGATGAACCCGCAGCGGGTGTTCGACTGGCTGCAGGAGACCACCCAGCTCGACGGCCCCAACATCCTGCGCCTGAAGGGCATCCTGGCGCTCGCCGACGATCCCGACCGCTACGTCGTCCAGGGCGTGCACATGATCATCGAGGGCGACCACCAGCGCCCGTGGCGGGCGGACGAGCCGCGCACCAGCCGCCTCGTCTTCATCGGCCGCGACCTCGACCGGGAGAAGCTCTCGGCCGGCTTCGCCGCCTGCGCCGCCTGAGCCGGCGGCCGCCTTGCCCCGTCTCACCGGCTTCTCGTTCGGCGCGTTCGTCGTCGACGCCTGCCCGCTCGGGGCCGGCGCGGCCTTCGCGCTCGGCGACGGCACCGTCCGCCTCGTCGAGGGCGACGCCGCGCGCGCCGTCGAGGCGCACCGCGGCGCGGTGCTGGCGGCGCAGCCGATGTCCGACGGGGAAGCCCTCGTCACCGCCGGGGACGACGGCCGCGTCGTCCGCATCGGCGCCGACGGCGACACCACGACCCTCGCCGAGGCCGGCCGCAAGTGGATCGACCAGGTCGCCGTCGGCCCGGGCGGCGTCGTCGCCTTCGCCAGCGGCCGCATGGTGTGGGTACGCCATGCGGACGGCACGATGCGCGAGATCCCGCACCCGCGCGCCGCCGCCGGGCTCGCCTTCGCGCCGAAGGGCCTGCGCCTCGCCGTCGCCCGCTACGACGGGGTGACGCTGTGGTGGGCCGGCACCGCCGCCCCGCCGGTCGAGCTCGAGTGGAAGGGCATGCACACGGCGGTCACCTGGTCGCCGGACGGCCGCTTCGTCGTCACCATCATGCAGGAGAACGCCCTGCACGGCTGGCGCGTCGCCGACGGCAAGCACATGCGGATGACCGGCTATCCGGCCAAGGTGCGCTCGATGTCGTGGTCGCCGAAGGGCCGCTTCCTGGCGACCGCCGGCGCCGACGCGGCGGTGCTGTGGCCGTTCCACTTCAAGGACGGGCCGATGGGCAAGGCGCCGACCGAGCTCGGCCACTACCGCGCCCTCGTCCACCGCGTCGCCTGCCACCCGACCGACGAGATCGTGGCGCTCGGCTACGCCGACGGGGCGATCGACGTAGCCCGCATCGCCGACGGCGCCGCGGTCCGGCTGCGCGAGCCGGACGGCGCGCCCGTCTCGGCGCTGCGCTGGGGTGGCGGCGGCATGTCGCTCCTGTTCGGAACCGAGACGGGCGCGGCGGGGTTGGTCGACATCGCCGCGGATTGACGCCGCGCCGGGCGGCGGCGACAGTTCCCCGAAGAGATCGGCGCAAAGGGGCCGGGATGCGATGATCGGACGCACCGTGACGCTCGCGCTGGCGCTCCTCGCCGGGGTCGCCACGTCGCAGCTGCCGGAGTTCGGTCAGCAGTACCGCCAGCGGCTCGGCGGCGCGATCGATTCGCTGCGCGGCGTCGTCGAGGATTTCGACGCCGACGCCGAGCGCAACGGCCTCGACCGCCAGAGCGCCCTCGCCGAGATGGCGATGAACCCCGAGCCGCTGGTCCAGGACCGCTCGGCCAGCATGACGCGGGCGATCGACCGCTACGAGCGGCTGCGTGCCCAGCAGGCGGCCTACGCGGACGCCGGCCCGTTCGGGCGCCTTGCCGCCATCGCGGCCAACTTCGACCCCGAGCTCGCCGAGGCGACCCTCGACGACTACGAGCCGGCGGTGCCGACCACGGCCGAAGGTGTCGTCGCCGCAGGCGGCGGCTTCCTCGCGGTCCTCATCGCCGGCAGCGGCCTCGGCCTGCTGTTCCGCCGCCGCGCCTGACGGCGGCGCCTCCCCGCACTCGCCGTTGAAGGCGGCCCCGCGCGCTAGGGCCAGACGCGGCGACGCCGGCGCGGGAGGTCCCGGCCGGCGTCGTCGTCTCAGGGGCGCCTATCCCGCCGGGCCGAGGATGACCCGGCGGCGCGCCGGCATCAGCAGGCGTTCGGGTTGTTCTCGCACTTCTTCTTCTGCTGTTGCTTCTGTTCCTGGCGCTGCTGCTTCTGATTCTGCTCTTGATTCTGCTGCTTCTTCTGCTGCTGCTGCCGCTGTTCCTGCTTCTGCTTCTGCTGCTTCTGCTGCAGATTTTCCTGCTGCTGCTTCTTCTGCTTGCGCTCGGCGTCGAGCTGCTGCTGCTTGCGCTCCTGCTGTGCCTTCTGCTGCTGCCGCTCCTGCTGCTGCTTCTGCTCCTGGCGCTGCTGCTGCGTCTGCTGCTGCTGGCGAAGCTCCTGGCGCTGCTTCTTCTGCTGCTCCTCGGAGAGGTTCTTCTTCTCCTGCTGCTGGCGCAGTTCCTTGCGCTGCTGCTGCTGGCGGTTCTCCTGCTGCTGCTCCTGGCGACGCTGCTCCTCGCGCAGCTCCTGCTGCCGCTGCTGCTGGCGCTGCTCCTGCTGGCGCTTCTGCTGGTTGAGCTCCTGGCGCTCCTGCTGCTGCTTCTCGGCCTGGCGCTCCTGCTTCTGCTTGAGCTCCTGGCGTTCCTGGCGCTGCTTCTCCTCCTGCCGCTGCTGCTGCGTCTGCTGCTGCTGGCGCAGGTCCTGGCGCTGCTGCTGCTGGCGATTGTCGATGCGGATCTGCTGCTTGCGGTCGAGCGTCTCGACCGTCCGCGCCGGCCTGCGCTGCACCGCCGGGCGACGGTTGTCGATGCGCGGACGGTAGACGATGAGCGAATCGCGCGGGCGGACGCCGCCGGCCCACGGCCGGTCGACGATGGTGACGCGGCGCACCGGGATCGGCCGGCCCGGCATCACGCGGATGATGCGCTCGCGGCCGAACGGCCGGTTCCAGTAGGGCCGGCCCGGCTCGATGTACCAGCGCCGCGGCGTGCGGCCGATGTAGATGTTGGTCTGGGCGATCGGGTAGGCGTACTGGTAGACGCGCGGCTGCACGAACTGCACCGTCGGCACGAACACCCAGGACTGGGCGATCGGCACCTCCTGCACCGCCGGCGGCGGGCCCCAGGCGTAGCCCTGCGCGGGCGGCGCCACCGGCGCCCAGCCGACCACGTCGTCCTGCTCGTCGTCGCGCCAGGTGACCCACGCCGGCGCCCACTCGTCGCCCGGCACCCAGTACCAGCCGAGGTCGTCGCTGTAGCCCCAGCGGCCGTAGTGGAAGGTCGCCCAGCCGAACGGCTCGTCGGATTCCCAGTACCAGCCGAACTCGTCGGTCCAAACCCACTGGCCGACCGTGTACGGACGCCAATCCTCGGCGACACCGCTCGGTATCCAGACGTAGCCGTGCGCCGGGCTCTCGATCCAGACGCCGTAGGGCGAGAGCTCGTCGTAGAAGCTGTCGATCGACATCGGCGCGCCGGCGGTCTGCGCCTGGGCGCCCGCGCCGAGGGTGAGCGAGAGGCCGTCCGGGGTCCGCTCGATGCCGGCGCCGAACGCCACGAGCGCACAGGCGAGGCCGAACGCGCCGGTGCGGAAGGCCGCCGTGCGAGACTGCAAAGGCTTCATCGAGCCCATCTCCTTTGTTGCCGTCGCGTCAGCCGCGCCGGCTCCATCAAGTCCGCCCGGGGGGAGGGCGATCGCCGCGACCATCGTCGAGGACGCCTGAACGAAGCCTGAACGACCGCCGGGGATGGCGGGTTCCGGATCCGCAGGCTCTGCTAGAGGTCGATGCGGGCGTTATCGTGGTCGAGGCTGTAGCCGCGCTTGCCGGCGCCCTTGACGCGGTAGACCGCCTCGTCGGCGCGCCGCAGCAGGGTGGCCGCCGTGGTGCCGCCGGCGGGATAGATGGCGACGCCGATGCTGACGCCGACGTCGATCCAGCGCCCGCCCGGCACGGCGATCGGCGCCGAGAAGGCGTCGATCAGGCGTCGCGCCAGCTGCTCCGCCCCGGCCTCGTCGGTCGGCGCTCGCTGCAGCACCACGAACTCGTCGCCACCGAAGCGGAACACGGCGTCGTCGTCGCGCACGACCGCGCCGAGCCGGTCGGCCGCCGCCACCAGCACGGCGTCGCCGACATCGTGGCCATGGTCGTCGTTCACCCGCTTGAACCCGTCGAGATCGACAAAGTGCAGGGCAAAGGAGCGCCCGGCCGCCGCAGCTTCGGCGATCGCCTGGTCGACGCGTTGGCTGAGCGCGCGCCGGTTCGGCAGGCCCGTCAGGTCGTCGCGCTCCGCGAGCTCGACGAGCCGGCGCTCCGTCGCCTTGAGGTGCGAGATGTCCGAGAGGACTCCGACGACGTTGGCGAGGCGCCCGTCGTCGCCGAGGGCGACATTGAGCGTCAGGAGCACGGGGATGGCGCCGCCGTCCGGCCGGGCGACGACGACCTCGCCGCGCCACGACCCGCTCCCGGCGAGCGCTGCGCGGATGGCGCCGAGGCGCGCCGAGCCGTCGCCGGCGGCGAGCAGTCGCGGCGCCGATCGGCCGATCGCCTGGTCCTCCCGGAGCCCGACGAACGCGAGGAAGGCGGCGTTGGCGGTCACGACCCTGAGATGCGGGTCGGTGAGGAAGGCGCCGTCGGTCGTCGTCTCGAACACGCGCGCGAGCAGCCGGTCGTGCCGCGCCAGCGCCCGATCCTCGGTGCAGTCGCGGGCGAAGCCGTACCAGTGCACGCCGCCGTCCTCGGTGCGCTCGGCCGCCGTCCGCGCCTCGATCCAGATCTCGCCACGCGCCGGGTGGTCATAGCGGTAGTCGATCGTGAACGTCCAGGACCGCTCGCATCCGTCGTGCTGCAGCAGCGGGAAGAGGCGGGCGCGGTCGGCCGGGTGGATGCGGTCGACGAGAGTCCGCAGCATCTCGTCGTTGCTCCGCGGCTCGACGCCGTAGAGATCGCGGAAGCGCCGACTGGCGTGCAGCAGCGTCGCGCGGCCGGCGGCCGGAGAAAAGCCCTCGAACACCGCGCCGGGCAGGTTCTCGGTGATCTTCTCGAACTTCGCCGACGAAGTTTCGAGGGCGCGGACGAGATTGCCCTTCTCCACCCGGAGGAGGATCGTCTCGCGCAGGCTGCGGAAGGTCGTCCAGGAGAATAGGCTCAGGATCGCGCCGTAGAACAGCATCGCGCCGCCGGTCATCGCCGGCAGGGACTCGCCCGAGAGCAGCAGCCGTACGGAGAGCGGCGTGAAGGCGAGCCAGATGAAGGCGACGACCGACGGCAGGCTCGCCGACTGCGAGGCGACGTAGCCGCCGGCGAAGCCGGCGAGCAGCATCGGCAGGAAGGCGGCGATGAAGCCCGGGTCGGGCAGCGGGAAGGTCGCCGCGGAGCCGATCCCCCAGACGAGCCCGTTGAGGGCGGCGCCGAAGATCAGCCACGCGTGCCACCAGATGGGCCGCGCGTCCTTCGCCGCATCGCGCTGGAACGCGTAGTAGATGGTCGAGTTGCTGACGACGACGACGAGGCTGCCGGCGAAGAACGCGATGCGGGCCGCGAACGGCGCCGCCTCGCCGAGCGCCGTCATCGCCACCAGCACGGCGAACGGGTTGACCAGGATCTCGATCGGCGGCGTGTTCGCGAAGACGAGACGGTTCAGCGCCGCCCGCACGGCCCCCGCCCCGACCGCCCGGCCGTCGGTCGCCGGGGACCCGGAGCGAAACCAGGAGCCACCGGCGGTGCGACCCATGACCTTCCCACGCCCGGCGGGGTTCCGTGACGGCCGGCGGGCCGGGCGGCGCCTCCGCTGACCGAAAGTCTAGTCGAAGCCGGCTGCCGTGGCCAATCGGTCGGCGGCGGCCGGCTTCGAACATCGCCTCTAGGTTGCGCCGCCGCGGTTCGCCGTCGAAGCCCGCGCCGCCGGCACCAGGCCGGCGACGGCATTGCGGATGATCGCCATGCCGATGTCGCCGCCGAGCGTCATGATCGACTCCGGATGGAACTGGACGGCGGCGATCGGCTCGCGGACATGCTCGATCGCCATCGCGACGCCGTCGGCCGTCTCCGCGGTCACGCGGAGATCCGCCGGCAGGGTCGCCCGGTCGGCGTAGAGCGAGTGGTAGCGGCCGACCTCGAAGCGCTCCGGCAGCCCGGCGAACAGCCGCCCCGGCACGGACACCCGGATCTCCGAGGGCTTGCCGTGCATCGGCAGGTCGAGCTGGCCGAGCCGGCCGCCGAACGCTTCGGTGATCGCCTGCAGGCCGAGGCAGACGCCGAAGATCGGAATGCCCCGCGCCCGGGCGCGGGCGATCGTCGCGGCGCAGTCGAAGTCCGACGGCCGGCCGGGGCCCGGCGAGAGCACGACGAGGTCGGGCTTCAGGCGGTCGAACGCCGCGTCCGCCACCGGCGAGCGCAGCGTCGTCACCGTCGCGCCGGTGCGGCGCAGATAGTCGGCGAGGGTGTGGACGAAGGAGTCCTCGTGGTCGACGAGGAGCACGTCGAGCTTCGCGCCCGGCGCGGCGACCGCCGCTGTGGCCGCCGCCGCGGCGGGATTCGCCGCCTCGCGGATCGCGGCGCGCATCGCCGAGGCCTTGAGCTCGGTCTCCTTCTCCTCGTCCTCCGGCACGGAATCGAACAGCACCGTCGCGCCGGCGCGCACCTCGGCGACGCCGTCCTTGATGCGCACGGTCCGGAGGGTCAGCCCGGTGTTGAGGTCGCCGTTGAACAGCACCATGCCGATCGCCCCGCCGTACCAGGCGCGCGGGGTGCGCTCGTTCTCCTCGATGAACTTCATCGCCCAGCGCTTCGGCGCGCCGGTCACGGTCACCGCCCAGGCGTGCGAGAGGAAAGCGTCGAGGGCGTCCATGCCCTCGCGCAGCATGCCCTCGATGTGGTCGACGGTGTGGATGAGGCGCGAGTACATCTCGATCTGCCGCCGCCCGAGCACGCGCACCGAGCCCGGCACGCAGACGCGCGCCTTGTCGTTGCGGTCGACGTCGGAGCACATCGTCAGCTCCGCCTCGTCCTTCTTGGAGTTCAGGAGCTTGCGGATCTGCGCTTCGTCCTCGATGGCGTCGCGGCCGCGGGCGATGGTGCCGGAGATCGGACAGGTCTCGACGCGATGGCCGCCGGTGACGCGCACGAACATCTCCGGCGAGGCGCCGACCAGCCACTCGCCGCGGCCGAGATTCATGAAGAAGCCGTAGGGGGCCGGGTTGATCGCCGCGAGCCGGCGCGACACCGCCGAGGGCGGGGCCGGGCAGCGCTCGGTGAACACCTGGCCGGGCACCACCTCGAAGAGGTCGCCGCGGCGGAAGTAGTCCATCGCCTTGGCGACCGTCTCGGCGTATTCGCCGGGCGCGTGGTCGCCGCGGCCGACGACGCGGTCGGCCGGGCGGAACGGCGCCACCTCGCCGGTGCGCGGCAGCCCCGCGGTCGAGCGGCCGCCGATCTCGAAGTCGTAGGCGTAGACGGTCGCCTTACGGCCGTAGTGGTCGACGACCAGGAACTCGTCGGCGAGGAACAGCACGAGGTCGCGCTGGTCGGCCGGGCGCTCCGTCACGAGCGGCATCGGCTCGAACTGGAAGGCGAGGTCGTAGCCGAAGGCGCCGGCGAGGCCGAGGTGCGGGTCGTCGTCGGAGCGGAAGAGGGCGACGATCGCGCGGACGACGGAGAACACCGTCGGCTGGCGCGAGCGCTCCTCCTCGGCGAAGGGGCCCGCCGGCTCTCGCACGACGATCTCGATGCGGCGGTCGTCGCCGTCGACGGAGGCGATGTCGGGCGAGGCGGCGAGCACTGCGGCGATCGCCGGCACGAGCACGGCGCCGCGGTCGTTCAGGGCGGAGATCACGACCGTGCGGCCGCGCGCCTCGAGCACCACCGGCGGGTTCACCAGAGCGAAGTCCCAGCGCGTGTAGCGCCCCGGGAACTCGTAGCTCGAGGAGAACACCGCGCCGCGCTCGGCGTCGAGCCGGTCGACCCAGGCGGTGATGGCGCCCTGGTAGGCCGCCTCGCGGGCCGTCCGGGTCACCTCGACCCCGCCCGCCGTCACGAACACCGTCTCACCGATGGCCGACATGCCCGATCCCTTCCCTGGCGGTCGCCCTCGGGGCGCCGCGCTCCTCGACTTCGTGGCCGGCGGATGATCGGGGAAACAGAAAAGGCCGCCCGGTCATCCGGGGCGGCCTTCGCATTCGACGTCTGACACGCGCGAGCGACGGCCGCCTCAAGAGGCGCGCCACCACCAGCCGCTGTGGGTCAGGACGATCGACATGGCGACGTTGGTAGCCGAACGCGCGGCCGAAGGCAATCCGGTGCCGTCGGTCGGCGCTGACGTGTCAGTCGGAGCGGAACAGCAGGCGGAGGTAGTCGCGGTAGAGCAGCACCTGCTTCGGCAGGACCGTCGCGTCGCCGAGCAGCCGCCCGATCACGAGCCCGCCCTCGACGAGCGAGGTCAGCATGTCGGCGAGGGCGTCGCAGTCGACCGGCTGGCGCGGCGGATAGCGCTCGGCGATGAGCCGCAGCCGCTCGCCGAAGCGGCGCCGCCAGGTGAGCGCGCCGCTGGCGTTCATCTCGCGGATCTCGCGGTTGAACAGCTGGTCCTGGTAGCAGAACGAGGCGGCGAGGCAGCCCGGGTGCACCTCCGGCAACGCCGCCATCATCTCGGCGAACAGCCGGAGCGCGACGAGGAGGCCGTGCAGCGGATCCTCGTCGAGCTCGTCGGCGCGGCGGAAGATGTCGTCGAGGATCGCCGCGTCGTGCTCGAGGTAGCGAGCCATGAGCGCCTTGGCGAGGTCGGTCTTGTCGCGGAAGTGGTAGAAGAAGCCGCTCTTGGTGATGCCGACCGCGGTGATGATCTCGTCGATCGAGGTCGCGGAGAAGCCCTTCGCCAGCACCGCCGCCTCGGCGACCTGGAGAATGCGCTCGCGAGCCGAGCCGGGGCGGGTCTGTGCAGTCTCGAGCATGTGTGAAGTGTACCACAAGTACAGTACCGCAAGTACAGATTGTCTCGGCGCGACGGCAGGCCAGCGGCTGCCGGATGCCGCTGGTGAGGCGTAAATGGCTGAAGAAGCGACGATTTCCAGATTGTTGGCGTCGCTGTACCACGGGACGACTGGCCGAGCGGCGCCGGCATCGTCATCTTCCCGGCACCCCGAGACGGCGGCCCAATCGAGCCATTCATGGCGGCCCGGGCCGGCGGGAAACGAGGAGAGGATCTGAAATGTCGACCTATCGTAACGCTCTGCCACAGTTGTCGGAGCGGCTGTTCCTAACCGACGGCGGCCTGGAGACGACGCTCGTCTTCCATGACAGCATCGACCTGCCGCACTTCGCGGCGTTCGACGTGCTGAAGACGCCAGACGGTCGGAGGCGCCTCAAGGACTACTACCGGGACTATGCGGCGACGGCGCGGGTGCGCGGCCTCGGCTTCGTGCTGGAGAGCCCGACCTGGCGCGCGAGCGCCGAGTGGGGCGCCAAGCTCGGCTACGATGCGGCGGATCTCGACCGCTTCAACCGCGATGCCGTGGCGCTGATGGCCGAGATCCGCGCGGAGTTCGAGACCGCCGCCTCGCCGATGGTGATCAGCGGCTGCGTCGGGCCGCGCGGCGACGGCTACATCGCCGGGGCGGTCTACTCGGCGGACGAGCAGGAGGCCTACCACGGCGTGCAGATCGCCACCTACGCCGCGACGGCGGCCGACATGATCACCGGCGTCACCATCAACAACGTGCCCGAGGCGATCGGCATCGTCCGGGCCGCGACGCGGGCCGGGATGCCGGTGGCGATCTCGTTCACCCTGGAGACGGACGGCCGCCTGCCGTCCGGCGACGGCCTCGGCGAGGCGATCGAGGCGGTCGACGCGGCGACCGGGGCGGCGCCGGCCTACTACATGATCAACTGCGCCCACCCGAGCCACTTCGACGCCGTGCTGGCACCCGGGGCGGCGTGGACGGGGCGGCTGCGCGGCCTCAGGGCCAACGCCTCGACGCTGAGCCACGCCGAGCTCGACAACTCGACCGAGCTCGACGCCGGCGATCCCGTCGATCTCGGCCGGCGCTACGCCGCCCTGCGCCGGCGCCTGCCGAACATCACCGTGCTCGGCGGCTGCTGCGGCACCGACCATCGCCACGTCGAGGCGATCTGCCTCGCCTGCCTCGCGGCGTGAGGCCGTCCGCCCGCCCGGCCTTCCGGGCGGGCGGCATCCGTCGGCGATCTCGTGTTGTCGGCTCCGCTGCGAAGTCGCTAATGTCTCCGCGCGATCCCTCGCGGAGAACCTCCATGCCCGCCCGCCTTCGCTGCCTCGCTCTTCTCGCCGTCGCCGGCCTCGCCGCAGGTCCCGCCGCGGCGGCCTGCCCGGACGCGGCCGCCGTCTCGGCGTTCGTCGCCGATTGGACGGCCAAGAAGCCGGTCGATCCGCCGTTCGGTGTCGGCCTGTCGACCGCCGACGCGCTGTGCGCGCAGAAGGCGGTCGTCGCCGCGCTCGAGGCCTCGCTCGGCCCGCCCGTCGGCTACAAGGCGGCGCTCACCGGCAAGGCCGCGCAGGAGCGCCTGAAGGCGAGCGGCCCGGTGGTCGGCGTGCTGCTCGACGACATGATGCTCGAGAACGGCGTCGAGATCACCACGCACTACGGCGCGAACCCGGTCTACGAGGCCGACCTCGTGTTCGTCGTCGGCGACGCGGCGATCAACTCTGCCGGCACGCCCGAGGAGGCGCTCGCCCACGTCAGCGCCATGCGCCCGTACATCGAGCTCGCCGACCTCGTCGCCGCCGATCCCACGAAGCTCGACATGAGCGCGATGATCGCCGGCGACGCCGGCGCGCGCCTCGGCGTGCTCGGCGAGGAGACGCCGCTCGACACCTCGCCGGCCGGCGTCGCCGCCCTCGCCGCCATGAAGGTCGTCACCACCGACGGCGACGGCAACGTGCTGGCCGAGATGCCGGGCTCGTCGGTGATGGGCAACCCGCTCAACGCGCTCCTCTTCGTCATCCAGGACGTGGCGAGCCGCGGCGGCAGCCTGCAGCCGGGCGACCTCGTCAGCGTCGGCGCCTTCTCGCCGCTGGTTCCGCCGAAGCCCGGCCTCATCGTCAACGTCACCTACCAGGGCCTGCAGGGCGCGCCCGAGGTGTCGGCGCAGTTCAACGAGGACTGAGCGGCGCCGACGCGCCGTGGGCCGGCTCGACTTTGGTCGAGGCCGGCCGCCGCGGCCGCCGGCGGCGACCGGCCGATGCGCGCGAGGACGGCGCATCGCCTGGGGTTCGGCCGGCCCCGGCGGCGGCTCGGCGCCTGCGGCAGCGCGGCGGCAACACTCTGGCCGCGGTGCCGACCGGGTGCTATAGCCGGTGCCGCTTTCCCCGGTGAGATGGCCCTTCCCGCTGCTCCCGGTGCCATCCACACCCTGCGAGGAATTCCATGGCGAAGATCAAGGTGGCGAACCCGGTCGTCGAGCTCGACGGCGACGAGATGACCCGGATCATCTGGCAGTTCATCAAGGACAAGCTGATCCACCCCTATCTCGACATCGACCTCGAGTACTACGACCTCGGCGTCGAGCACCGCGACGCCACCAACGACAAGGTGACGGTCGACGCGGCCGAGGCGATCAAGCGGGTCGGCGTCGGCGTCAAGTGCGCCACCATCACCCCCGACGAGGCGCGGGTGAAGGAGTTCAACCTCAAGGAGATGTGGAAGTCGCCGAACGGCACCATCCGCAACATCCTCGGCGGCGTGATCTTCCGCGAGCCGATCATCTGCAAGAACGTGCCGCGCCTCGTGCCGGGCTGGACGCAGCCGATCGTCGTCGGCCGCCACGCCTTCGGCGACCAGTACAAGGCGACCGACTTCAGGGTGCCCGGCAAGGGCAAGCTCACCATCACCTTCGTCGGCGAGGACGGCACCAAGATCGAGAAGGAGGTGTTCTCCTTCCCCGGCTCCGGCGTCGCCATGGCGATGTACAACCTCGACGACTCGATCCGCGACTTCGCCCGCGCCTCGCTCAACTACGGCCTGCTGCGCAAGTACCCGGTCTACCTGTCGACGAAGAACACGATCCTGAAGGCCTACGACGGCCGCTTCAAGGACATCTTCGAGGAGATCTACGAGAGCGAGTTCAAGACCGAGTTCGTCAAGGCCGGCATCCACTACGAGCACCGCCTGATCGACGACATGGTCGCCTCGGCGCTGAAGTGGTCGGGCGGCTACGTCTGGGCGTGCAAGAACTACGACGGCGACGTGCAGTCCGACATCGTCGCGCAGGGCTTCGGCTCGCTCGGGCTGATGACCTCGGTGCTGATGACGCCGGACGGCATGACCGTCGAGGCCGAGGCGGCGCACGGCACGGTGACGCGCCACTACCGCCAGCACCAGCGCGGCGAGGAGACCTCGACCAACTCGATGGCCTCGATCTTCGCCTGGACGCGGGGCCTGATGCACCGCGCCAAGCTCGACGACAACGCCGACCTGAAGCGCTTCGCCGAGACGCTCGAGGCGGTCTGCATCGAGACCGTCGAGTCCGGGTTCATGACGAAGGACCTGGCCCTCCTCGTCGGCGACGACCAGAGCTGGCTGTCGACGATCGGCTTCCTCGAGAAGATCGCCTCGAACCTCGAAGCCAAGATGGCGGCCTGGTAGCAGGCCGCCCGGACCCGTCCTCTTCCCGTCGGGGAGGAGGACGGGTCGGACCTTTCCTCGCCCGGGCCCCGGATCGTTCAGACTTCCGGGGCCGCTCCGACCTCCGGCGGTGGGCGCAGCGTCTTCACGGCGGTGAGGTCGCGCAGTCGCACGGCGAGCTTCGGCCAGCGGTGCGCCAGCACGTAGAGATCGCCGGCGGCGACGATCAGGATGCGCGTCCGGGTGAGGGCGCGGGCGACGATCTCCTCCTGGTCCTCCGCCGCCGTCGCCGGGCCGCCGAACATCGTCCCGTCGCCCATCCGGATGCGGTCGTCGCCGATCTCGACCTCGACGTCGCCGAACGCGACGAGGTGCAGCGCCGTCGTCTTCTCGCCGCGGCGGACGATGAGGTCGCCGGCGTCGTAGGATCGCGCGGTGAGCAGGCCGAGAGTCTCGCCGATGACGGCGGCGTCGAGCCCGGCGAAGAGCGGCAGGCGCGACAGCGTCGCCCAGTTCACCACGAAGCCGCGCCGGCGGATCACCTCGGCGAATGAGGTGGCGACGATGGCGATCGGCAGCGCCAGCACGATGAGGCCGAGGATCACGGTGACGCCGCCGATCATCCGGCCGAGGGTGGTCACCGGCACGGCGTCGCCGTAGCCGACGGTGGTGAGGGTCACGATCGCCCACCACATGGCGAGCGGAATCGAGCCGAAATCGTCCGGCTGCGTCTCGCCCTCGACGAGGTAGGCGAGCGTCGCGGAGGAGATGACCGCGATCAGCAGCACGAACAGGCAGGCGAGGAGCGTGTGCCGCTCGGCGTAGATCGCCTCGAACAGCGCGGAGATGCCGGTCGAGTAGCGCAGCAGCTTGAGGATGCGCAGCAGCCGCAGCAGCGCCAGCGCCCTGAGGTCGTTCGGAAAGAAGATATCGACCGCGAACGGCAGGATGGCGATGAGATCGATGATCGCGCCCGGCGAGCGCAGGTACTTCAGCCGCGCCCTGAACGGGGATAGCCCGGCGAGGCGGGGATCCTCGACGCAGGCCCAGATCCGGAAGAAGTACTCGCCGACGAAGACGACGAGCGAGATCGCCTCGATGACGTCGAAGACCGGGTACATCCGCCGCTCGATGCCCGGCACCGTCTCGATGATCGCGACGCCGACGTTGAGCAGCACGATCCCGATGATGCCGTAGCGGACGTAGAGGGTGCGTCGGTCGCGAAGGTCGTCGCCCTCGAGAATTTCGTAGACCTTGCGCCGCCCGATCACCACCCGACTCCCATCGCCATGGCGGCCATCTCGCCGCGCCGGCAACCGTGCGTCAAGCGCCGCTAGACGGTCTCTTAACCACGACCGCAGCGCCGCGGGAGGGGGGAGGCGGTCTTAACACCCTGGCAAGCGCCGCGCGGCCAAGGTCCACCCGTGATCGCCGGAGGCGGCACTGGGGCGGGACGGTCGCGAGGTCGTCGATGAACGAGAGAGAGACAGGGATGAGGGTGATGAACACCCGCGTCAAAGAAGTGGTGGCGGGCGAACGCACGGCCGCGGCCGAGCTCGGGCTCGTCGCCGGGTTGATCGCCATCGCGATCGCCGTCGCCCTCGCCGCCACCGGCGGTCCGATCGCCGGGCTCATCGCCCTCGTCTTCGGGCTGGGGGCGGCGTGAGGCCACACCCCGCACGCCGCGGCGGCACCCGCCGCGGCTACGGCCGGACGCTCCGCCCGGCCGCCTGACGGGCCGCCGCCCGATCAGGGCTTCGCCGATCAGGGCCTGCCTTGGTCAGGGCTTGGCGGCCGCGAACCCCGCCATTTCCTTGTCGAGGAAGTAGAGCTTCAGCGGCGCCTCGCCGATGAGCGCCACGCGGTCGTGGATCTCGCGGAAGAGGTTGTTCTCCTCGCGCTGCTCGGCGACGAACCACTGCAGGAACTCGAACGCCGAGTGGTCCTCGGCCGCCCGGGCGGTCTCCACCGCCTCGTTCACCGCGTTGGTGACCTTGACCTCGTGGCCGCGGGCGAGCTCGATCAGGGCGTTGATGTCCTTCACCTCGATCTTCGGTTCGGGCAGCGCGGTGAGGCGGACCGGCGCGTCGACCTCGACCAGGTAGGCGAAGATCTTGCCGAAGTGGACGAGCTCCTCGTTCGCCTGCTTGGTGAAGAACTGGCGGCTGCCGTCGAGGTGGTGCACGGCGCACCAGCCGGCCGCCTGCATGTAGAGGTGAAAGGCTCCGAGCTCGCCGTTGAGGAGCCCGTTGAGCACCGTCACGGTCTTCGATTCCGACATCACGCATCCCCCGGGGGTTGAAGAGCCGCGTGGGGCGCGGCCCGGCGAGGCCGGACGGTATCAGATGCGAATGCTCCTGCAAGTTATTCGCAAAACATTAGAATTCGGCCAATCGGGCCCGGCGCCGGCATCGGTCGGCGAGGCGCCCGGGGGCGATCGGCGCCGCCGGCGGGGGAGCCCGCCGAGCCCGTCAGGCTTCGCTCTTCACCCGCCAGAGGAAGATCACGAAGGCGAAGCAGGCGAGCGAGGCGAAGATCGCCAGGCCGTGCGGCAGGAAGTCCATCGCGAGCCCGGCGAGGGCCGGGCCGACGAGCGCGCCGGCGCCCCAGGTGAGCCCCATCACGGCATAGATGCCGACGAGCTCGGCGCCCTTGAAGCGGCTGCCGACCACCGTGAGCATGATCGTGTAGATGCCGACGAAGACGCCGCCCCAGACGAACACCACCGGATAGGCGAGCCATGGGTCGTTCAGCACGAAGGGCCAGGCGAGGGCGCCGACGGCGGCGATGAGGCCGAGGATCATGACGAGCCGGCGGCGGTCCATCTTGTCGCCGAGCCAGCCGATCGGCAGCGCGAGGACGATCGCGCCGAACATCAGCGAGGAGATCAGGCGGGCCGCATCCTGCTCGGCCCAGCCGGTCGACATGGCGTAGAGCGCCAGGAACGACAGTCCGGCCGTCTCGATGCCGGCGTTCAGCACGGTCGTCGAGATGGCGATCGGGGCGAGCCGCAGGTAGCGCATGGGGTTGCGGGTGGCCGGCTCCTCGAAGTGCGGCGCCTCGATTTTCGGCGAAGCGACGAAGCCGACGGCGAGGAGGGCGAGGCCAGCGCCGATCAGATAGGCGGTCGGCCCGTCCGAGCCGACGCCCGAGAGGATCAGCGGCCCGAGGGCGAAACCGAGCGAAAGGGCGCCGGTGTAGATGGCCATCGAGCGCGCCCGCGAGCGTTCGTCGGCGAGGTGGTTGATCCACGTCTCGGAGAGCACGAAGAGCACCTCCGAGGCCATGCCGAGGAGAAGGCGCAGCGGGAACCACAGCCAGATCGACGGCATCGCCGGGAACGCCGCCATCACGATCGCGGCGACGGCGAGCGCGAACACCACCAGCGGCCGGGCGCCCCAGCGGCCGACGAGGCTCGGCAGGATCGGCGCGATGATGAGCACGCCGACGGCGTGCATCGCCGCGTTGGCGCCGATGATCGTCTCGCCGAGGCCGTGCTCGGCCATGTCGAGGGCGATCAGCGGGGCGCTCAGCGAGTAGGTGAGGCCGAAGACGGTGGCGGTGGCGACCACCGCGCCCTGCGCGAGAAGGCGGTTCCGCGGCAGGGCGGGGGCGGTCTCGGTCATGCGGAAATCCTCGGTTTGCCGAGATGGCGGGCGACGGCGGCGGCCGCCTCGCGCCGGCGCCGCGCGAACTCGCGCGTCTCCTGCCAGCGGCGCAGCGTGTCCTGCGCCCGGCCGAGCCAGCCGCGGTCGAGCGGCTCGGTGACGCGGCGGACGGCGCGGGCGTAGTCGAGCACGAGGCCCGGCGTCCAGGTCATCGATTCGGCCCGGAAGCGCAGCATGGCGGCGAGCCAGAGGTCGGGGTTGATCATCAGGAGGAAGAACCGGCTCCACACGAAGCGCGAGGCGAGCACGCCCTCGAGCGCCGCGTCGAGCGCCACCGCCGCCGACACCGAGCAGTTGCGGTTGGTCAGGTTGTAGGTGTCTGACTGGCGGTAGACCGCCCAGAACGCGCGCAGCTTGGCCGGGTCGTAGCGACGGAACTTGATGTGCTGGTCGGCCTCGACCCAGTCGGCCACCTCGTAGTCGTAGGACGGCTGGAAGCGGCCCTTGACGTCGTTTTCGGCCGAGGCGCGCAGGAGGCTCGCGAAGTCGTCGGGCGAGTGGTCGATCTCCACCGCCGGATAGTGGCTGACGTAGACGTCAGGCTTCAGCTCGAGCGACGCGTGGCCGGTCGAGATCACGCCCTTGCCGTCGACCGCGGCGATGTAGCGGTCGATCAGCGGCCGGCGTGCCGGGTCGGTGGCGGAGCCCACCGGCGTCCAGACGTGCAGGACCAGAGGCTCCTTGTGGGTGAGCTTCGGCGGCGCCGTCGAGGGGGCGGCGGCGGGAACCGGCGCGGCCTCGTGCCAGCCGCGGATGGCGAACAGCGGCAGCGCGCCGAGCCGGCCCTCGCGCGGCAGCCGCCGCAGCAGCAGCCCGATCCGGAGCGCGTTGAAGCCGGTGATCAGCAGGGCGACGCCGACGCAGAACGGCACCGTCTTGCGGTAGGAGACCGGCCAGCTCGCGAAGGCGATGCCGCCGAGCACGATCTCGATGACGCCGCCGAGCGCGACGAGCTGCCAGCGCGGGTAGCGGATCGTCCAGGCGGTGGCGATCCGCGCGATACCGTCGATCATGAAGGCGGCGCCGAACAGGATCGAGTTGGCGACGTCGATTCGCACCGGCACGTCGGCGATCATGCAGCCGAGGATCATCAGGATGATGCCGCGGGCGATGTAGAGCGCCGTGCCGCCGCCCGCGCCGATCATCATCACGAAGGCGATCGCGCCCTCGACGATCAGCAGGTAGCCGAAGCTGTGCGTGGCGACGACGGTGACGCCGTCGGCCGCGTCGAAGATGATCGCGATGGCGAGCGCCATCCAGATGAAGCCAATCGCCGCCAGCACCGGCCACTTCCGGCGCATGGCGTCGACCCCGACGAGCAGTACCGCGAGTCTGATCATCGTCCCTCGTCCGTGACGTGCCAGGTTCGTCGACTGCGAAGCGCTAGCAATCCCCAGGGGGCGCGACAAGCGCGCTGTTGCCGGCGCCGCCCGCGCGGGCGGCGGCGACGATGGCGGTGACCATCGCCGGGGCGTGCGCGGCGAGCGGTCCGGAGAGCCGGCCATAGAGCGCGAACACCGCCGGCTGCAGAACCGTACCGAGCGCCATGGCGGTGGCGAGGGTGGCGTCCTGCGGCGGGATCTCGCCCGCCGCGATCGCCTCGGCGAAGACCCGCGCCAGCACATGCACCACGTTGTCCTCGCCGTCGCGGACGACGTGATCGAGGTGGTCGTGCTGGTTGAGGAGCAGGAAGACGAAGGTCTCCGGATCCTCCGCGAACAGCCGGCAGAACCGCTCGACGAGGGCGCCGACGCGGGCCTCGAAGGTGGGCACCACGGCGAGGATCGCCGAGACGTCGCGGGCGAGCGCCGCGTAGCCGTCGAGGAAGAGCGCGCGGGCGAGCGCCTCCTTCGACGGGAAGTGGCGGTAGAGCGCCCCCTCGGCGACGCCGGCGGCGAGCGCGATGTCGCGCACCGAGGTGCCGTCGATGCCGCGCGCGGCGAAGAGCTTCAGCGCCTCGCCGGCGATGCGGGTCCGCGTCGCGCCGCCGTCGCGCCCGCGCGCGGGGCGACGCGCCGAAGCGGCTGACGCCTTCGCCAGTGGGCCGGCGGGCCGGTTCATTCCGCCGCCGCTCCGGTGCCGGCACTCGCGGCCGCGCGGGCGCGGATCTCGGCCGTCAGCGTGACGTAGTCGGTCTTGCCGGTGCCGAGGAGCGGCAGCCGGTCAACGACGACGACCTCGCCCGGCACCGCGAGCTCGGTGGTGCCGTGGGCGCGGAACGCCTCCTGCAGCGCCTGGCGCGTCAACCCCGCCTTGGTCGTCACCAGCACGATGCGCTCGCCCTTGCGCGGGTCCGGCACGGTGACGGCCGCATGAGCGTGATCGGGTGCGAGGCCGGCGACGAGGCCTTCGACCGCGACCAGCGACACCATCTCGCCGGCCACCTTGGCGAAGCGCTTGGCGCGCCCCTTGATGGCGACGAAGCCCTCGGCGTCGACGACGACGATGTCGCCGGTGTCGTGCCAGCCCTCCGGCGGCGGCTCGAGCACGCCGGGCGCCTCGGAGCGGACGTAGCCGAGCATGATGTTCGGGCCGCGGATGTGCAGGCGGCCGCCCTCCTCGATGCCGTCGACGGCCTCGAGGCGGTGCTCGATCGCCGGCAGGAGCCGGCCGACGGTGCCGACGCGGTTGAACATCGGCGTGTTGACGGCGAGCACCGGCGCCGCCTCGGTGATGCCGTAGCCCTCGAGGATGCGGAGGCCGAAGCGCTCCGACCACACCCGCCGCGTCTCCGGCTTCACCGCCTCGGCGCCGGCGACGACGTAGCGCAGCGAGCGGAAGTCGTAGGCGTGCGCCGAACGGGCGTAGCCGGCCAGGAAGGTGTCGGTGCCGAAGATCACCGTCGCGTTCTGCCCGTAGACGAGTTCCGGAATGATCCGGTAGTGCAGCGGCGAGGGATAGAGATAGCTCCTGACGCCGGAGACGAGCGGCAGCATCAGCCCGCCGGTCAGGCCGAAGGAGTGGAACACCGGCAGCGCGTTGAAGACGAGGTCGGCCGGGCCGAAGTCGATCCGGGCGGCGAGCTGGGCGCAGTTCGCCAGGATGTTGCGGTGCGACAGCACCACCCCCTTCGGCGTGCCTTCCGAGCCGGAGGTGAAGAGCACGACCGCCGGGTCGTCCGGCTTGGCCGGCACGAGCGTGTGGGCGGCGAAGACGGCCTTCAACTTGTCGAGCCGGCCGACGCCGGCCCGCACGTCCTCGAGCCACACGATGGTGGCGACGGTGGCGAGCGCGTCGATCTCCTTGCCGAGGCGGGCCTTCTCGACGAAGGCGCGCGAGGTCAGCACGGTGCGCACCTCGGCCGCGCGGCACGCCGCGACGAGGTTCACCGGCCCGGCCGAGAAGTTCAGCATCGCCGCCACCCGGCCGGTCCGCCACAGCGCCATCAGCGTCGCCGCCACGGCGACGGCGTTCGGCAGCAGCACGCCGACCGCCTCGCCCGGCTTCGAGGGCGGCAGCTTGGCGGCCAGCACCGCCGAGCCGATCGCCAGCGTGCGATAGGTCAGCCGGCCGCCGAGCGGATCCTGGACGGCGAGGTGCTTGCCGCCGAACTTCGCCTCGGCCGCGAACACCGCCTCCGGCAGGGTGCGGTCGAGCGGCGTCGTGGTGTAGACGACGTCGGACATGACATCGGTCAGGGCCGCGCCGGCGGCGTGCCGGCGGCGGCGGCCGACGAGCGTGGTGTCGACCGCGAGGCGGCGGGCGGGCAGGATCGTCACCCGCACCTTCGGGAACAGGCGCTTGCGTGTCTGGGTTCGGTCGAGGTGCGAGAACGGCGACTGCTCCAGCCCCTCGATGCGCACCGGCACCACCGGCGCCTCGCCCTTGTCGGCGATCAGCGCCGCGCCGTCGTAGATCTTCATCAGGGAGCCGGTGCGGGTGATCCGGCCCTCCGGGAAGATGACGAGGCTGTCGCCGGCCTTCACCTGGTTGATCAGGGCGCGCGTCGCCATCGGCCGGGTCGGGTCGAGGGCGAAGGTGCGGGCGATCTTCAGGAACGGCTTCACCCACCAGGCCTGCGCGATGGTCTGGTCGATGGCGAACACCGGGTCGGTGTCCATCAGCGACATCACCAGCGGCGCGTCGAGGAAGGAGACGTGGTTGACGGTGATGACGGCGTTCGGGCCGGCGGCGCGGATGTTCTCGAGCCCGATGACCTCGACGCGGAAGAGCACCCGGTAGATCAGGAACACGACGTCGCGCAGGAGGCCGCCGGGCAAGAGCCAGGCGATCGCCACGGTGGCGAGGAGCGAGACCGCGCCGGTGAGGGCGAACAACGCGGCGGCACTGAGGCCGGCCTCCTGCAGGATGACGACGACCACCGTCGCCGCCACCATGAAGGCGGCGTTCATCACGTTGTTGGCGGCGATTACGCGGGCGCGCTCGTCCTCCCCGGCGGTCGCCTGCATGAAGGCGAACACCGGCACGATCAAGAGGCCGCCAGCGGTCGCGAGGCCGACGAGGTCGAAGGCGGCGCGCAGGCCCTGCGGATCGTCGAAGACGGTGTCCCAGGTGACCGAGTTGGCGGCCGGCGCCTCGCCCATCAGCATCAGGCCGAGGTCGAGCCCGAAAAGCCCCATCAGGATCGAGCCGAAGGGGGCGAGCGCCAGGATGATGCGACCGCGCGAGATGCGCGCCGCGAGCAGCGAGCCGAAGGCGATGCCGATGACGAAGCACGAGATGAACAGCGTGTAGACGCTCTCGTCGCCGCCGACGTTCTCCTTGACGAGCGTCGGCAGCAGCGACAGCGCGGCGATGCCGATCGCCCAGAACCAGCTCACCACCAGCGAGCTGCGGTAGATCGTCGGCTGTGCGTAGAGCTGCTTCAGCAGGCGGAAGGTGCCGCGGGCGATGTTCGGATCGATGCGGAGCGTCGGTGCCTGGCTGCCGGTGCGCGGGATGAAGGCGGCGGCGATCCAGCTGACGACGGCGAAGCCGATGGTGACGGCGGCGGTGATCTCCGGCGCGAGATGCTTCATCGCCATGGTGCCGCCGACGGTGCCGCCGAGGATCGCCAGGAAGGTGGCGGTCTCGACCAGCGCGTTGCCGGAGACGAGCTCGTCGCGGGAAAGGTGGTCGGGCAGGATGCCGTACTTGATCGGGCCGAACAGCGCCCCCATCACGCCCATGCCGGTGAGCGCGGCGAGCAGGATGTAGGCGTCGTGCAGGACGAAGCCGACACCGGCGATCGCCACGACGAAGATCTCGGCGAACTTCAGCCGCCGGGCCACCACGGCCTTGTCGAAGCGGTCGGCCATCTCGCCGCCGACGCTCGACAAGAGGAAGAACGGCAGCATGAACAACCCGCCCGCCAGCGTTACGAGGACCGGGCCGTTCTCCAGGGCGAGGGTGTAGAGGATCAGCAGGGCGAGGGCGTTCTTGACGAAGTTGTCGTTGAACGCGCTGAAGAACTGGCACCAGAACAGCGGCACGAAACGCCGCGTGGTCATCAGCCGCCCGAGCATGCGAGGCCTCCCGTCCCGACACGGCGGCCGTGCCGCCGTGCGGATATGAGTGAACGATCACTCACATAAATCCACCAAAGTCTCTGGTCAAGCATCGACTGCGGCGGATGGGTCGTCGGGGCCGCGTAAGCAATGGCGACGAGGCACGGAGCCTCGGCCGAAGGGGTGATGCCCCGCTTGCGGCGGCAGCCGCCACGCCGCACACTCGCGCCGGTCTCGGAGGAGCCGATGAGGGCGAGGATCATTCGTGTCGCGAGCGCTGCGCGGCGTTCGCGACGGGCCGCCGCGGCGGCGGTCGCCGGTTGCGTGCTGCCCGCCGCCATTGCTGCGGCGGCGGGCGCTGCCGTCGAGGGCGCGCACGGCAACGCCGAGGGCTGCGCGTACCTGCTCAGCGGCCAGCTCTCGTCCGACGCCCTGCTCTACCTGACGCCGAAGGAGGTCGGGAGCTACGCGACCACGTGCGAGTTCCAGCGCACCCTCGAGACCACGGCCGACTCGCTCGTCGTCGATGGCCTCTGCCACTTCGAGGGCGAGGAGACCACCGCGAGGATGCGGCTGACGCTGACGCGCGCGGCGGACGGCAGCTATACGATCGGCTTCGACGACGGCGACACCTGGGGGCCGCTGCCGCGCTGCCCGTAGCGGCAACCGCCGTTCGCCCACACACGCCACCGTGAGCGGGGGCGGCCGCCACTGGCTGATCGGCATCAACGATGTTCAAATGTTTTTGAGCTAATCGAGACGCCATCGTCGGCCGTCGACACGACGTGCCGACAGAAAATCGACGGCTCGCTCAGCGCCGTCAGTCGGGGGAATGAATGACGACACAATCAGAAAATCCGGGCGCGCTGCTCGCGGGGGTGACGGTCGTCGACCTGTCGCGCGTGCTCGCCGGCCCGTTCGCGACGATGACGCTCGCCAACCTCGGCGCCCGCGTGATCAAGGTGGAGATCCCCGGCACGGGTGACGATTCGCGCGCCTTCGGGCCGTTCGCCAACGGCAAGTCGCTCTATTTCTCCTCGATCAACTGCAACAAGGAGAGCATCGCGCTCAACCTCAAGGAGCCAGCCGACCGGGCGATCTTCGAGAAGCTGCTCGAGAAGGCGGACGTGCTCGTCGAGAACTACCGGCCGGGGACGATGGAGAAGCTCGGCTACGGCTGGGAGACGCTGCACGCCCGCTTCCCGCACTTGATCTACGGCGCCGCCTCCGGCTTCGGCGACAGCGGCCCGATCTCCAAGCGCGCCGCCTACGACATGGTCGTGCAGGGCATGGGCGGCATCATGAGCATGACCGGCTATCCCGGCCAGCCGGCCGCCCGCGTCGGCATCTCGATCGGCGACATCACCGCCGGCCTCTATCTCGCCATCGGCCTCAACGCCGCGCTCTACCGACGCGCCGTGTCGGGTGTGGGCGACAAGATCGACATCGCCATGCTCGACTGCCAGGTGGCGATCCTCGAGGATGCCGTCACCGTCTGCGCCAAGACCGGCGCGATTCCCGGTCCGCTGGGCACGCGCCATCCCTCGATCGCCCCCTTCCAGGCGTTCGAGGCGGCAGATGGCCACGTCATCATCGCCGCCGGCAACGACCATCTGTTCGGGCTGATGGCCGAGGCGCTCGCGCGGCCCGACCTCGTCGCCGACGCGCGCTTCAAGACCAACGAGCTCCGCCACGAGAACGTCGACGCGCTGCAGGCCGAGATCGAGAAGACGCTGAAGACCGGCGCGGTCGCCGCCTGGCTCGACGCGCTCAACGGCAAGGGCGTGCCGTGCGGGCCGATCAACGACGTGCCGCACATGATGGCCGAGCCGCAGGTCGCGGCGCGCAACATGATCGTCACCGTCCAGGACCCGGTGGCGGGCGAGCTCAAGGTCGCCGGCAACCCGATCAAGGTGGTGGGCGCGGCCGACGCGCCGACCTTCCGGCCGCCGCCGGAGCTCGACGCCGACCGCGCCGAGATCCTGGCGTTCGCGGGGGTGGCGTCATGAGCAACACCCCGACGACCACGGCCCCCGCCGCCGCGCCGGCGAGCCCGCCGCCGCCGATCGTCACCAGCGAGGTGCGCGGCGGCGTCGGCATCGTCACGCTGGCCAGCGCCGCCCATCGCAACGCGCTGAGCCATGCCCTGCTGGCGGGCTTCCTGGCAGCGATGCAGACGTTCACCGAGCAGAAGCTGCTGGCGGTGATCCTGCGGGCGGCACCGGGCATGCCGGTGTGGTCGGCCGGACACGACATCAAGGAGTTGCCGCGCGGCGACTCCGACCCGCTCGGCTACGCCGATCCGCTGGAACAGTCGCTCCGGGCGATCCGCAGCTATCCCGGCGCCGTCATCGCCATGGTGCACGGCACCGTATGGGGCGGCGCCTTCGATCTCGTCTCGTCCTGCGACATGATCATCGCCGACGAGACGGCCGGCTTCGCGATCACGCCGGTGAACCTCGGGCTGCCCTACAACACCACCGGGCTGCTGCACTTCGCCGGCCGGCTGCCGATGAACCTGGTGCGCGAGATGTTCTTCACCGCCGCCCCGGTGAAGGCGGAGGACGCCGCGCGCTGGGGCATCGTCAATCACCTGGTGCCGTCGGCCGAGCTCGAGGCGTTCACGTTGGCGATGGCGGAGAACATCACGACGAAGGCGCCGCTGGCGCTGGCGGTGATCAAGGAGCAGCTGCGCATCATCTCCGACGACCGCCCGATCGGCGCGCAGACCTTCGAGCGGATCCAGGAGATGCGCCGAACCGTCTACAAGAGCGCCGACTACGAGGAGGGCATCAACGCCTTCTTCGAGAAGCGCAAGCCGGTGTTCAAGGGCGACTGAGCGGCCCGCCCGGCCTCCGTCCGGGCGAGAGGCGGCGGGGAGGCGCGGGGAACGCGGCTCCCCGCGGCCGGGCCGCGCCGCGGCAATGACGGGCGGCGGTCGCCCCGCCGTGGAGCGTCCATGATCATCCTCCATTCCTATCCCGAGCTCTTCGGCGCGGCCGACAACAACGGCTACGGCCTCAAGGTCTACGCGGTCCTGAGGCTCGCCGGCCTTCCCTTCGAGCATCGCCACGTCGTCGACACGTTGGCCGCCCCGCGTGGACAGCTGCCCTACATCACCGACGACGGCGCGGTGATCGGCGACAGCGACACGATCGTGGCGCACCTCGCCGCGGCGCACGGCGTCGCCCTCGACGCCTGCCTCGGCGTCGCCGAGCGCGACCTCGGCCACCTGATCGGCCGGACGCTCGACGATCTTTACTGGGTGATGTCCTACTCGCGCTGGAAGGACGACCGCTTCTGGCCGCAGTTCCGCGACGCCTTCCGGGCCGAGCATCCGGAGGTCGGCGCGGCTGATCTCGAGCGGGCGCGCGCCTACAACGCCGAGCGCTATCACTTCCAGGGCATCGGCCGCTACGAGCCGGCGGCCGCCTATGCGCGCGGGCTCGCCGACCTCGCGGTGCTCTCGCGCCTCGTCCCCGCCGAGGGCTACCTGTTCGGCGCCGCGCCGACGAGCGTCGACGCCGCGATCTACGGCTTCATCGCCAACATCTGGCTCTCGCCGATCGAGACGCCGCTGCGTTCCGGGCTCGCCGCGTGCCCGACGCTCGTGCGCCACTGCCTGGCGATCCACGCCGCGATCGACGGCGCCGCGCGCTAGTCTATGATCCGGAGCGAAGTCTGATCGACCAGATGATTCCATCTGGTCGGAACGCGCCCGCCGCTAGTCGGTGCGGCGGCAGTCGAAGCCGTCGCCGGAGGCCATCGACAGCCACGCCATCGCCCGGTCGCCGTCCATCGACAGCCCGACGCCGTAGCCGTCGGTCATGGTGAGGATGAACGACCGGCCGTCGCGCTCGATCGAGCGGATCTCCAGGACGCCCTCGCCGCTGTCGTAGGTCCACACGCCGATCGACAGGGTCGGCCCGCCCGGGCACTCCCAGTCTCCGAGATAGGGCAGGTCGTCGGTGGCGGCCGCCGCCGACGCGGGCGTGGCGGGCGCGAGGAGCAGCGCAAGGGCGAGTGCCGTCAGGCCCCGGATCATGGTCTCGGCTCCGTCTCATGGGTCGCGGACTGCGACGACGTCTCGCCCGGTCTCGACCACGTCCTGCGTGATCGCCCGGGCGAGCCGAGAATACGGGCTGCCGGGCCGGCCGCCAGCGGCTTTCCCGGCGATGGGCCGAGGTCCGATGTCGCGGCGCCGGCACGTGCCGGCGCGGGAGCCGCCGGCCCCGGCGCGACGTTCAGAACCGTCGCATGGGCTTGCCTTTGTCCGTCCGACGTTGCATTCCCCCCTCGTCCGATCGGGCCATGGTCCGGGTGGGCTCGGGTGACGGGAAAGGGCGGTCAATGACCAAGTGGGTGTACACCTTCGGCGATGGTGCGGCCGAAGGGACCTCGGGGCTGCGCAACCTCCTCGGCGGCAAGGGTGCGAACCTCGCCGAGATGTCCAACCTCGGACTGCCCGTGCCGCCGGGATTTACCATCACCACCGAGGTCTGCACCGCCTACTACGAGCACGGCCGCGCGTTCCCCGACGGGCTGCGCGAGCAGGTCGCCGCCGCGCTCGACCGCATGGCGGCGCTGACCGGGCGGCGCTTCGGCGACGCCGGCGAGCCGCTGCTCGTCTCGGTCCGCTCCGGCGCCCGCGTGTCGATGCCGGGCATGATGGACACCGTCCTCAACCTCGGCCTCAACGACGAGACGGTGGTGGCGCTGGCGAAATCCTCCGGCGACCCGCGCTTCGCCGCCGACAGCTACCGCCGCTTCATCCAGATGTACGCCAACGTGGTGCTGGACCTCGAGCACCACGCCTTCGAGGAGATCCTCGAGGAGTACAAGGAGCACGCCGGCTACGTGCTCGACACCGACCTCTCGGCCGATGATTGGACGACGGTTATCGAGCGCTACAAGGCGCTCGTCGCCGAGAAGCTCGGCAAGCCCTTCCCGCAGGATCCGTTCGACCAGCTGTGGGGCGCCATCGGCGCGGTATTCCAGTCGTGGATGAACCAGCGGGCGATCACCTATCGCCGCCTGCACGCGATCCCCGAGAGCTGGGGCACCGCCGTCAACGTGCAGGCGATGGTGTTCGGCAACATGGGCGAGACCTCGGCCACCGGCGTCGCCTTCACCCGCAACCCGTCGACCGGCGAGAACGCGCTCTACGGCGAGTTCCTGGTCAATGCCCAGGGCGAGGACGTCGTCGCCGGCATCCGCACCCCGCAGAACATCACCGAGGCGGCGCGCATCGCCGCCGGCTCCGACGCGCCCTCGCTCGAGACCGTGATGCCGGCGGCCTTCGCCGAGTTCAAGGCGACCTGTGACCGCCTGGAGCGCCACTACCGCGACATGCAGGACGTCGAGTTCACCATCGAGCGCGGCAAGCTCTGGATGCTGCAGACGCGCTCCGGCAAGCGCACCGCCAAGGCGGCGCTCAAGGTCGCGGTCGAGATGGCCGGCGAGGGGCTGATCACCCGCGACGAGGCGGTGGCGCGCATCGACCCGGCCTCGCTCGACCAGCTGCTGCATCCGACCATCGACCCGTCCGCCGAGCGCACGATCATCGCCACCGGCCTGCCGGCCTCGCCCGGCGCCGCCTCCGGCGAGATCGTCTTCTCCTCCGACGAGGCCGAGCGGTTGAAGGGCATGGGCCGTAAGGTCATCCTCGTCCGGATCGAGACGAGCCCGGAGGACATCCACGGTATGCACGCCGCCGAGGGCATCCTGACCACCCGCGGCGGCATGACGAGCCACGCGGCGGTGGTCGCCCGCGGCATGGGCAAGCCCTGCGTCTCCGGCGCCGGCTCGATCCGCGTCGACTACGCCAAGGGCACGCTGTCTTCGGCCGGCCACGTGCTGAAGACCGGCGACCTCGTCACCATCGACGGCGCCACCGGCCAGGTCTTCCTCGGCGCCCTGCCGATGCTGAAGCCGGAGCTTTCCGGCGACTTCTCGACCCTCATCGCCTGGGCCGACGCGGCGCGGCGGATGAAGGTGCGCGCCAACGCCGAGACGCCGCTCGACGCGCGCACGGCGCGCGAGTTCGGCGCCGAGGGCATCGGCCTCTGCCGCACCGAGCACATGTTCTTCGACGAGGGCCGCATCATCGCCGTGCGCGAGATGATCCTCGCCGACAGCGAGGCCGGCCGGCGCGCCGCGCTCGCCAAGCTCCTGCCGATGCAGCGCTCCGACTTCGTCGCGCTGTTCGAGATCATGGCCGGGCTGCCGGTGACGATCCGCCTGCTCGACCCGCCGCTGCACGAGTTCGTGCCGAAGGAGGAGGCCGAGATCGCCGAGGTCGCAGCCGCGATGGGCGTCGATCCCGACAAGCTGCGCGAACGGGCCGAGGCGCTGCACGAGTTCAACCCGATGCTCGGCCACCGCGGCTGCCGCCTCGCGATCTCCTATCCGGAGATCGCCGAGATGCAGGCGCGCGCCATCTTCGAGGCGGCGATCGAGGCGGCGAAGTCGACCGGCGCCGCGGTCGAGCCGGAGGTGATGGTGCCGCTCGTCGGCCTCAAGGCCGAGCTCGACCTCGTCAAGGCGCGCATCGACGCCGTCGCCGCGGCGGTGGAGCAGGAGACCGGCACCAAGCTCGTCTACAGCGTCGGCACCATGGTCGAGCTGCCGCGGGCGGCGCTGCGCGCCGCCGAGATCGCCGAGGCGGCCGAGTTCTTCTCCTTCGGCACCAACGATCTCACCCAGACGACCTTCGGCATCTCGCGCGACGACGCGGCGAGCTTCCTCGGCGCCTACCAGGCGAAGGGCATCCTCGCGGTGGACCCCTTCGTCACGCTCGACGTCGACGGCGTCGGCGAGCTCGTGAAGATCGCCGCCGAGCGCGGCCGGCAGACCCGGCCCGACATCAAGCTCGGCATCTGCGGCGAGCACGGCGGCGACCCGGCCTCGATCGCCTTCTGCGAGTCGGTCGGCCTCGACTACGTCTCCTGCTCGCCGTTCCGCGTGCCGATCGCCCGCCTCGCGGCGGCGCAGGCGGCGATCAAGGCGGCCAAGGCGAAGGCCTGACGCCGGAGGCCTGATCCGCTCGGTCGGCCGCTTTTCGCCGCCGGGGCTACCCGGCGGCGGCGTCCTCGGTCCGGCCGATGCGCAGGCACACCGGCTCGCCGGTCGCCTTGGCGAGGTACATCTGGCGATCGGCCGCCCGCAGCAGCGCGGGCCCGTCGTCGGAGGGCGACGAGACGGCGACGCCGACTGCCGCGCCGACCCGGAACTCGCTGTCGCCGATCGTCACCGGCGCGAACACCTCGGCCGCGCACGCCGCCAGCCGCTGCCGCAGCCCCTCAACGGTGCCCTCCTCGTTGGCGAGCAGGACGGCGAACTCGTCGCCGCCGATGCGCGCGGCGAAGTCGCCCGGCCGGCAGGTGGCGCGCAGCCGATCGGCGATCAGCCGCAGCACGTGGTCGCCGGTGGCGTGCCCGGCCACGTCGTTGACGGACTTGAAGCCGTTGAGGTCGAGAAAGGCGAGGGCGACGGCGCCGTCGCCCGCGCGGCGCATCGCCATCGTCCGCTCCAGCACCTCGTCGAAATGGGCGCGGTTCGGCAGCCCGGTCAGAGCGTCGGTCAGGGCGGCGGCGGTCAGGTGCCGCTCGAGCTCTCGCTGAATGCGCACCCGCGTCGAGATGTCGAGGATGATCTCGATGTCGAAGGCGGTGCCGTTGGCGATCGTCCGCTGCGCCGAGATGAGGGTGGGGATCAGCCGACCGCTGGCGTGCCGCACCTCGACCTCCTCGGAGAGGTAGCTTCCGACCTCGTCGAGCAGTCGGGCGCGGCGCTCGCGGCCGGCGTCGTGCACGGCGCCGGCGCCGGCGAGCTCCCGGCCGCGGATCTCGTCCCAGCTGCGGCCGATGAGGCGCAGATAGGCGTCGTTGACCTTGACGTAGCGGGAGCCCTGCGTGCCGGCGGTCGAGACGCAGATGGCGATCGGCGAAAACTCGAACAGCCGCAGCAGCATCGCGGAGAGCACCGCGGGTGGAATGAGCTCGTCGTCGTGCATCGAATGCGTCCCCACGCGCCAGTCCCGCCCATCGCCGCGACGCGCCGTGCCGCGTGCGCGATGAGGCGATCATGCTACAGAAGGTAGGGCGGAGCCTTGATCTGTCACCGCCGCCACGCCGCAACAGGACCGGACGTCCCGATGATCCTCACCGACCGCGAGATCCGCCATTCGCTGGAGACCGGGGCGATCGCGATCGAGCCGCGGCCGACCGACGACGCCTTCGCGCCGACGACGGTCGACCTCACTCTGCACGGCCGGCTGCGCGCCTTCCGCCCGCCGTCGCCCGACAGCGACGCGGCGATCGACCCGGCCGGCGGCGGCTACGTGTTCTCCGAGGTGGTCGAGCGGATCACCGAGGAGGTCGAGATCGGCCCGGAGGGCTTTCGTCTGGCGCCGCAGACGCTGGTGCTCGCCTGGACGCGCGAGAGCGTGGTGCTGTTTCCGAGCGCCCGGCTCGTCGGCCGGCTCGAGGGCAAGAGCGCGCTCGCGAGGCTCGGCCTCGCCGTCCACGTCACCGCGCCGACCATCCACGCCGGCTCGACCGGGCTCATCCAGCTCGAGCTCGTCAACCACGGCCCGCGCCCGATCGTGCTGCGCGCCGGCATGCGGATCTGCCAGATCATGTTCGAGCAGACCCTCGGCGTGCCGGAAAAGACCTACGGCGGCCAGTTCAAGGGGCAGGGGGCGTAGCGGCCTCTCCGTTTCCCTGTGCGCGCCGATCGCGGTATCCTGGCCCGCGCCTCGCCGGAGGCCGCAAGCGGGAACCCGCCGATGACCGTCGCCCTTCGCCGGCCCGAGCCGATCACCGTCGAGGCGTTTCTCGTGCTGCTCGAGCGCTGTCCCGAGGGCGAGCGCTGGCAGCTCGTCGAGGGCGAGGTGGTGCGGATGATGGCGGGCGGAACGCGCCGCCACGCGGCGATCTCGGCGAACCTGACCGCCGCCCTGCTGCCGCGTGCCCGGAAGCGTGGCTGCCACGTGCTGCCGGACATGCTGGTTCGCAGGCACGATGTCGAGGACACGGCCGTCGCGCCCGACGTGCTCGTCACCTGTGGCGCCGGTCCGGGCACTGCCCGCTTCGTCGACGATCCGGTGGTGGTCGTCGAGGTGCTGTCGCCGTCGACGATGGTGATCGACCGCGGCGCCAAGCTCGCCTTCTACGAGACGCTGCCGAGCCTCGCCCACATCGTGCTCGTCTACCAGGACGAGATGCGGGTCGAGACGTGGTCGCGGGCGCCGGCGGCTGACGACGAGGACGGCGACGCCCCGCCGCGCTGGAGCTACGAGGTGGCCTCGCGGCCGGGCGACCGGCTCGTCCTCGCCGCGCTCGACTTCGCGATGCCGCTCGCCGAGGTCTATGACGGGGTCGACTTCGGCGGTGCCGCGGCGTGACCGCGGCCGCCTCCGCCCTCCCGCCCGCCGCCGAGGAGGCGGCGGACGCCGCGCTCGACCGGCTTCGGACCGGCGGCAAGCCGGCGCTGTCGCGCGCCCTCACCGCGATCGAGACGGAGGCCGGCGAGGCGGCGCTCGTCGCCCTTCTCGACGCTGCCGCGGTGGTGCCCGGCGGCCACGTCATCGGGCTCACCGGCCCGCCCGGCGTCGGCAAGTCGACGCTCACCCAGGCGCTCATGCGGCTCTACCGCGCGGCCGGCGAGACGGTCGGCGTCATCGCCGTCGACCCGTCCTCGCGGATCACCGGCGGGGCGCTCCTCGGCGACCGCACGCGGCTGCGCACCGACCCGGCCGACGACGGCGTGTTCGTGCGCTCGATGGCGGCGCGCGATCGCCTCGGCGGCCTCTCCGACCACGCGGTCGCCGCCGTCGCGCTGATGCGCGCGGTGCGCGACCGGGTGATCGTCGAGACCGTCGGCGTCGGTCAGTCGGAGGGCGACGTCGCGGCGGTGGCCGACACCATCGTGCTGTGCATCCAGCCGGGCTCGGGGGATTCGCTGCAGTTCATGAAGGCCGGCGTGATGGAATTGCCCGACATCGTCGCCGTCACCAAGGCCGACACCGGCGCGCCGGCGCGGCGGGCGCGGGCCGACGTCGAGGGGGCGCTGTCGCTGACGCACCGCGCCGGCGACTGGACCGTGCCGGTGGTGATGGTCTCGGCGGCGACCGGCGATGGCGTCGCCGATCTCGGCGCGGCGATCGAGCGCCACCGCGCGGCGCTCGCGGCCGGCGACGGCGCGGCGCGGCGGGCGGCGCAGGGCCGGCAGTGGGTGGTCGACGCGGTGCGCACGCGCTTCGGCACGGCCGGGCTCGCGGTCGCCGGGGTCGACGCGGCGCTCGCCGCCGCCGGGCCGTTCCGGGCGATCCGGGAGATCGGCGAGCGGCTCGCCGCCCGGCTGGCGGAGGGGGAGCGATGAGCGAGCAGACCCACACGGGCGGTTGCCATTGCGGCGCCATCCGCTTCCGGGCGCGCGGCGGGCCGGTGATGACCGGCTGGTGCCACTGCTCGATCTGTCGCAAGACCAGCGGCGCGCCGGCGCTCGCCTGGGTGACGTGGGAGGCGGCGGCGGTCGAGATCGTCGGCGTGCCGGCCGTCTATCGCTCGAGCGACATCGGCGTGCGCCTCTTCTGCCCGACCTGCGGCGCGCAGATCTCCTATCGCAGCGACGCCGGCACGACCCTCGATCTCAACGTCGGTGTGTTCGACGAGCCGGAGCTTTTTCCGCCGCGTGCGCACGGCTTCTCTGCCGATCGCCTCGCGTGGTTCGATGCCGGCCGCGGCCTGCCGGAGATCCCCGACGGCGACGCCTGAGGTCGCCGCCTCTCCCGGATCGGCCTACGGCTCCAGCTCGGTGTCCCAGTAGAGAAAGTCCATCCAGCTGTCGTGCAGGTAGTTCGGCGGGAACAGCCGGCCGTTGTTGTGCAGGTCCTGCACGCTCGGGCGATAGGGGTTCTGGCGCGGCCACATGCCGATCTCGTCGCACGACTTGCTGCCCTTCTGGAGGTTGCAGGTCGAGCAGGCGGCGAGCACGTTCTCCCACTCCGTCTGGCCGCCCCGCGCGCGCGGCACCAGGTGATCGAAGGTGAGATCCTCCGTGTCGCCGCAGTACTGGCACTCGAAGCGGTCGCGCAGGAATACGTTGAACCGCGTGAAGGCGGGATTGCGGGCCGGCCGGATGTAGGTCTTGAGCGACACGACGCTCGGCAGCCGCATCGCGAAGGACGGGCTCTTCACCGTGAAATCGTATTCGGAGACGATGTTCACCCGGTCGAGGAAGACCGCCTTGATGGCGTCCTGCCAGGCCCACAGGGAGAGCGGGTAGTAGCTCAGCGGGCGATAGTCCGCGTTCAGCACCAAGGCCGGATGGGCATCGGGTGAAACGGCGATGGTCACGCCCAACTCCTCAAGGATTTCAAGGCTACCCCGGAACGAGCACGGAATTACTCTACCGCGACCGTGTCAGCCGTGTGAAGCGCCCGCGCGGGTGGGCGGGACGCTCGGTCGCACGCGCGAGAAGTGGCGGCGACCGGCCATTTTCATATGGGGAGCGCCGCGACGTTCGTCACGCGGAGGCCATGCGGCGGGGCGCACGCGAGGTCGCCGCGCGCCGTACCGGGCGAATCAGGCGGGTCCGGCCGCCCGAAGGCTGGCGGCGATGACGCTTCCGCCGATGGCGAGGCCGGCCGGGTCGATGCCGTGGCCGAGGCCGGGCGCGAGGTGCCATTCGACCGGGATCTCGGCCGCGGCCAGCGCCTCGGTCGCCGCGAACAGGAAGTCGACCGGCACCACTTCGTCGGCATCGCCGTGCACGAGGACGATCGGCGGCGTCGGTCGCGGCGCGGCGGCGAGGATGTCCGGTCTGGCGAGGAGGCCGGAATAGCCGACGACGCAGCCGACCGTCGGGCGGCGGCGCAGCCCCGCGTCGAGCGCCATCATCGTGCCCTGGCTGAAGCCGACGAGGGCCATCGCGGCCGCCGGCAGGCGGTGGCGGGCGAGCTCCGCGTCGAGGAAGGCGTCGAGCCCCGGCGCCGCCGCCGCGACGCCGCGCGGCATCTCGGCGGGATCGCGGAAGGTGAGGGGAAACCACTGCCGCCCGCCGCCGCCCATCGCGCAGGGGTCCGGCGCGTTCGGGGCGACGAAGGCGGTGTCGGGCAGGGTGGCCGCCCACGCGCGGCCGAGGGCGATGAGGTCGTTGCCGTCGGCACCGTAGCCGTGCAGCAGCACCACCAGGCGGCGCGGCGGCCCGCCGTCGGCCGGCAGCAGGCGGGGGCCGTCGAGACGCATCGTCGTTGCAACCGTCGCCACCCGCCACCTCCGTCCGCCGAGCCCGTGCCGCCCCTTGCCGCTCCGTCAGACCGGCAGGCCGTCGCGGGCCGGGCGGAGCGTTCGATAGTAGGCCCAGAAGAGCCGCGCGGCGACCGCCCGCCACGGCGACCAGTCCGCGGCGATCGCCGTGAGCGTCTTGGCGCTCGGCCGGGCGCCGAGGCCGAGCCCGTCGGCGACCGCCGCCTGGAGCGCGACGTCGCCGGCCGGGAAGACGTCCGGGTGGCCGACGCAGAAGAGCAGGTAGCTGTCGGCGGTCCACGGCCCGATGCCGGGCAGCGCGACGAGGCGGGCGTGCGCCTCGGCGGCCGGGAGTCCGGCCAGGTGGGCGAGGTCGAGCCCGTCGGCGCACGCCGCGGCGAGGCCGCGCAGCGTCCGGACCTTGGCGGCGGACAGCCCGACGGCGCGCAGCGCCGCGTCGTCGAGCCCGGCGAAGCGGGCCGGGTCCGCGCCGCCGGCGGCCGCGAGGCGGCTCCAGATCGCCGCGGCGCTCGCCGTCGAGACCTGCTGGCCGACGACGACCCGGGCGAGCCCGCCGAAGCCCGCCGGCAGCCGGCGCAGCGGCAAGGGGCCGGTCGCCGAGGCGACGGCGGCGAGCCGCGGGTCGAGGCCGAGCAGGCCGGCGAGGCCGGCGGCGATGTCCTCCGGCGTGTCGAGCGCGCCGAATGGACCCGCGGCGGCGTCCCTGTCGGTATCTAGGCGCACTCGAAATCCCAGACCTGCTCCCAGCCCTCGCCCTCGAGGATATAGACCTCGATCCAGTCGAACATGTCCTGCGGCGGACGGCCGGCCTCGCGGGCGGTGTCGTCGAGCTCTTCGTCGTTGTAGGTGAAGTTGACCGCGAAGCGCCCCGGCGGCACCGGCGCCCCGCCGTGCTCGATGATCGGTGCCGCGACGGTCGGCCCCTTCAGATGGTCGTTGTTCCCGAACGCCCCGTCATATCCGTCCGTCGCCGCGTTGAAGAGCGTCGCCGAGTGGCCGCACGACCGGCACGTGAAGGTGCAGCCGACGGTCGCCGCGTCCTCGTCGTCGTCCTCCTCGCCGAGGCGCAGTTCGCGGATCTCGAGCTCGGCCCCGCCGCACGCCTTGCATTTGATCTCGACGATGATCGTCGGCACGACCTCGAGATCGGCCTCCACCGAGACGACGCCGAAATTGGCGATGACGCCGGGGAGATGCTCGCCCGGGCGATCGAAGATGCTCTCCTCTCCAGACATGTCGCTCCCCTTCCCCTCCCAGAGGTATTGACCCGCCGGATGATGTGACCGCCGCCTGCGGGTGGCAAGGGCGCGCCGGTGCGCCGGCGATGCGCGAGGACCCGCGCCGCTTGTATCGCCGCGCCGATCCTGCTTCCTATGCGGCATGGCGGGAATCGAGACGATCATCGTGGACGAGGACGGGGCGGGAATGCGCCTCGACCGCTGGTTCAAGGAGCGCTACCCGGGCCTCGGCTTCGGGCAGCTCCAGAAGCTCGTGCGCACCGGGCAGGTGCGGGTCGACGGCGGCCGGGTCAAGACCTCGAGCCGGCTCGAGGTCGGCCAGAGCGTCCGCATCCCGCCGCTCGCCGTCGAATCCCTCGACCGCGCGGTGTGGGACGACATCGGCGGCGACCCGGTCGCCCGCGCCGCCGGTCCGACCGAGGACGGCGCCTACCTGCGCAGCCTCCTCCTCTACGAGGACGCCGAGGTCTACGTGTTCAACAAGCCGGCCGGCCTCGCCGTGCAGGGCGGCTCCGGCCTCACCCGCCACGTCGACGGCATGCTCGAGGCGCTGCGCGACAAGAAGGGCCAGAAGCCGCGGCTCGTCCACCGCATCGATCGCGACACCTCCGGCATCCTGGTCGTCGCCCGCACCCGCGCGGCGGCGACCGCGCTCACCGCGAGCTTCCGCGCCCGCACCACCCGCAAGACCTACTGGGCCCTCGTCAAGGGCGTGCCGAAGCCGCACCAGGGCCGGATCTCGACCTTCCTCGCCCGCGACCCGGAAGACGAAGAGCGGATGCGCGTCGCCCCTCAAGGCAAGGACGACTCCGTGCACGCCCTCACCTACTACGCGGTGGTCGACACCGCGGCGCAGAAGCTCGCTTGGCTGTCGTTCCGCCCGGTCACCGGCCGCACCCACCAGCTGCGCGCCCACGCCTCGTTCATCGGCCATCCGATCGTCGGCGACCCGAAATATTTCGACATCGAGAACTGGGAGCTGCCGGGCGGCATCCAGAACAAGCTGCACCTGCATGCCCGCCGCATCCAGATGCCGCACCCGAAGGCCGGCACCCTCGACGTCTCCGCGCCGCTGCCCGACCACATGCGCCAGTCGTGGAACCTGCTCGGCTTCGACGCCTCGATCTACGACCCGATCGACGAGGCGCCGGAGGAATGAGGGCGCGCGCGGCCAGCGGGCGTGCGGTCGGTGACGGCTTCGCCCGGTCGAGAACGCCGCCGCCGCGTCCGGGCGCTCCCGCATGACGGCCGCCGCCGACCGTCCCCGTCACTCCTGGCGCGAGGCGCTCGCCGTCTACGGCAAGCGGCGCGTCGCGGTGATGGTGCTGCTCGGCTTCTCGTCCGGCCTGCCGTTCACCCTGACGGGTTCGACGTTGCAGGCGTGGCTCACCGAATCCGGGCTGTCGCTACAGGCGATTGGTCTCTTCGGGCTCGTCTCGATCGCCTATGGCTGGAAGTTCGTCTGGTCGCCGGCGATCGACGGCATCGCCATCCCCGGCCTGTCGCGCCTCGTCGGACATCGCCGTGCTTGGCTCCTGATCATCCAGCTGGCGCTCGCGGCGGCGATCGCGGCCTATGCCCTCGTCGATCCGGTGAGCGACCTCTTCGCGGTCGCGGCGATCGCCGTCGTCGTCGCCTTCCTGTCGGCGACGCAGGACATCGCGGTCGACGCCTTCCGCATCGAATCGCTGCCGCAGGACGAGCAGGCGGCGGGCAGCGCGAGCTTCCTCGCCGCCTACCGCATCGCCACCGTGGTGTCGTTCACCGGCGCGCTCGGCTTCGTCTCGTGGCTCGAGGCGTCTGGTGCCCCGAAAGGCGAGGCGTGGGCGGCCGGCTACCTGATGCTCGCCGCGCTCGTCGCCATCGGCCTCCTCGGCACGCTGCTCGCACGTGAGGACTGGGCGGCGCAGGCGGCGCAGTTCGCCAAGCCGGCGCGCGAGCGCTTCGAGGAGGCGGTGATCCGGCCGTTCCGCGACTTCGTGGCGAAGGATGCCTGGCTGGCGATCCTGGCGCTCGTCATTCTCTACAAGCTCGGCGACGCCTTCACCTCGGAGCTCAGGACCACCTTCTTCCTCACCCTCGGCTTCGAGAAGGCGACCTACGCCACGCTGATCTGGCCGTTCGGCTTCTTCTCGGTGGTGATCGGCGGCTTCGTCGGCGGCATCATGGCCAACCGCTACGGGCTGATGCGGGCGCTGTGGATCGCCGGGCTCGCCCAGATGCTGACCAACCTCGTGTTCATCTGGCCGGCGCTGGAGCTGCCCGGGCTCGTCGAGGCGATCGGCATCGCCGGACCGGACGGCGTCAAGCGGATCGACTTCGTCGCGCTCGATGGCGGTGGCACCGCGTCGTGGCTCGCGAGCGCCGCCTTGTGCGGCTCGATCGCGGTCGAGAACTTCGCGACCGGCGTCGGCGGCACCGTCTTCGTCGCCTACCTCTCGAAGCTCTGCGGCAACCGCGCCTATACGGCGACCCAGTACGCGCTGCTGTCCTCGCTCGCCGGCCAGGCGCGGATCATGCTGTCGGCGCCGGCCGGCTTCGTCGCGGCGGGGCTCGGCTGGGTCGCCTACTACGTCATCGGCACCCTGCTCGCGCTCCCCGGCCTCCTGCTCTTGTGGTGGCTGTGGCGCCGGGAGAAACGGCTCGCCGCGGGGTCCGGTTCCGGGACGCCGTAGCGACGGCCGGCCGGCCGTACGATCCCATGGCCGGGCGCCCATCGGCGCTGCCCTTTCCCTCGCCGCCATACCGCACCAAATGGGTGGTCGAGGCGGGCGGAGCGGATTAGGGTCCGCCTTCGACATTCGATCGGCGACGCGGCCTCCCCCGGGCCTCGCTGCATCGCGCCACCAGCTACAGAGGCCGCCATGAACCAGTTCACCGCTCCGCCGAAGTTCGGCATCGGCGCGCCGGTGCGGCGCAAGGAAGACGCCGCCTTCGTCACCGGCCACGGCCGCTATGTCGCCGACATCCAGCCGGCCGGCACGCTGCACGCTGTCGTGGTGCGGGCGGTGGTCGCCCATGCGCGCATCCGCGTCGGCGATCTCGCGGCGGCGCGCGCGGCCGAGGGTGTCCACCTCGTGCTCGCGGCGGAGGACCTCGCCGGCTACGGCGGCATGCCCTGCAAGGCCCTCGTGAAGATGGCGAACGGCGAGCGCGTTTCGCCGCCGCCGCGGCCGATCCTCTGCAGCGACATGGTGCGCCATGTCGGCGAGGCGGTCGCGTTCGTGGTCGCTGACAGCGTCGAGGCGGCGCGCTCGGCGGCCGAGCTCGTCGAGATCGACTACGAGCCGCTCGAGGCGGTCACCGACACCGTCGGGGCGCTCGCGGCCGACGCGCCGCTCGTCTGGCCGGAGCGCGGCGACAACGTCGTCTTCGAATACGCCTTCGGCGACGCGGCGCTCGCCGACGCCGCCTTCGCCCGGGCGGCCAGGACGGCTCGCATCGAGGTGGTGAACCAGCGCGTCGTCACCAACTACATGGAGACGCGCGGCTGCATCGCGGAGTACGACGCGGCGAGCGGCCGCTGGACGCTGACCGTCGGCACCCAGGGCGGGCACGGGGTGCGCGACGTGATCGCGCAGGACATCCTCAAGGTCGACCCGGCGCGCATCCGCGTCGTCACCCCCGACGTCGGCGGCGGCTTCGGCACCAAGGTGTTCGTCTACCGCGAGTACCCGCTCGCGATGATCGCCGCCGAGCGGCTCGGCCGGCCGGTGAAGTGGGTGAGCGACCGCACCGAGCACTTCCTCGCCGACGCGCAGGGGCGCGACAACGTCACGACCGCCGAGATGGCGATGGACGAGAACGGCCGCTTCCTCGGCCTCAAGATCGACGTCGTGGCGGCCATCGGCGCCTACTGCCACCAGTACGGGCCGTTCATCCCGTGGGTCGGGCCGACCATGTCGACCGGGCTCTACGACATCCCGGCGCTCTCCGCGCGCTCGCGCGGCGTCTTCACCAACACCGTGCCGACCGACGCCTACCGCGGCGCCGGCCGGCCGGAGGCGGCCTATGTGATCGAGCGGCTGGTCGAGGTCTGCGCCCGCGTCGCCGGCCTCTCCCCGGACGAGATCCGCCGCCGCAACTTCATCCGCCCCGACCAGATGCCCTACACCACCCCGACCGGGCGGATGTACGACACCGGCGAGTTCGCCGGCCATCTCGACCGCGCCCTCGCGGTGGCGGAGTGGGCCGGCTTCCCCGCGCGCGCCGCCGCGGCGGCCGAGCGCGGCCGCTTCCGCGGCATCGGCCTCGGCACCTATGTCGAGGCCTGCGCCTTCCCGGGCTCGGAGCGGGCGGACGTGTCGATCGACGCCGACGGCGGCGCGACGCTCCTCATCGGCACGCAGACGAACGGCCAGGGCCACGCCACCGCCTACTCGCAGCTCCTCGCCGAGCGGCTCGGCCTGCCGATCGAGCGCATCACCGTCATCCAGGGCGACACCGACATCGTCCGCCAGGGCGGCGGCACCGGCGGCTCGCGCTCGATCCCGCTCGGGCTGCCGTCGATCGACGTCGCCGGTCGCGCGCTCGCCGACAAGCTGAAGGCGCTCGCGGCCGACCGGCTCGAGGCCTCGCCAGCCGACCTCGAGCTCGTCGACGGCACGGTGCGGATCGCCGGCACCGACCGCTCGATCGGCTTCGCCGAACTCGTCGCGGCGGCCGGGCCGGAAGGCCTCGCCGCCGACGGCGAGGTGCGCCAGGACGAGTGCACCTATCCGAACGGCACCCACGTCTGCGAGGTCGAGATCGACCCGGAGACCGGCGTCACCGAGATCGTTGGCTACGTCATCGTCGATGATTTCGGGGTGACGGTGAACCCGCTCCTGCTCGCCGGCCAGGTGCACGGCGGCATCGTCCAGAGCATCGGCCAGGCGCTGCTCGAGAACACCGTCTATGGCGACGACGGTCAGCTCCTGACCGCCTCCTTCCTCGACTACGCGGTGCCGCGCGCCGAGGATGTGCCGTCGTTCCACTTCGAGACGCGCAACGTGCCCTCGACCACCAACGCGATGGGCATCAAGGGCGCTGGCGAGGCCGGCACCATCGGCGCCACCCCGGCGGTGATGAACGCCGTCGCCGACGCGCTGCGCCGCGGCGCCGGCGTCGAGACGATCGACATGCCGGCGACGCCGGCCCGCGTCTGGGCGGCGATCCGGGAGGCGCGGCAGGCGCGATGAGCGACCGGCGGCTGCGCGAGGTGGTGCTCGACGCCACGGTGTTCCTCGTCCACGAGACGGGGACGCGCGACCTCACCTTGGAGACCATCGCAGCCCACGCCGACCTCGACCCCGCCGCCGTGGCCGCCGAATTCCCGACGCTCGAGCTGCTCGGTGTCGCGCTCGTCGAGCGGATCTTCCAGGCCTTCCTCGAGGAGATCGCCGCGGCGGTCGACGACGAGGAGGCGCCGCAGGCCTTCACCCGCGGCCTCGTCCGGGCGATGCGCGGCCAGGTCGAGCGGCAGACCTTCCCGACGGTCGCCGCGGCGCTCATCCGCAGCGTGCCGGACCGGCCGCTGCTGCGCGAGGCGGTGATCCGGGAGCGGACGGCGATCCTCGGCGCGTTGATGGCCGACGGGCTCGATCCGGCCGATGCGCTCCTCGTGTGGTCGGCGCTCGACGGACTCTTCCTGCGCTCCGTGCTCGACATCGAGCATGTCGACGTGGAGCAGCGCGGCCAGCTGTTCGACAGGCTGGAGGCGCTCGTCGCCGCCCGCTCGTCCATGGCCGGCTGAGCGGGCGGCCGGGGATGGGCGATGCTGCGCCGGCAGGCGACGACGATCCGCCACCGTCCGGGACGAAGGCGCCCGCCGCCGCGGCGCCGGGCGCCGGCCATCGTCAGGCGCGACCGATCCTCGGCATCGGCCTGAAGGTGACGTCGGCCCTCCTCTTCACCGTCATGGTGACGCTGATCAAGCTTCTCGCCGATCGGGTGCCCAGCGGCGAGATCGTCTTCGCGCGCAACTTCTTCGGCCTCCTGCCGGTGCTGATCATGATCGTGCTGCGCCGGGAGGTCGGCACCGCCTTCCGCACTCGCCGGCCGTTCGGCCATTTCGGCCGGGCGATCGCGGGCACGGGGGCGATGCTCCTGTGGTTCGAGTCGATCTCTCGGCTGCCGCTCGCCGATGCGACGGCGATCAGCTACGCAGCGCCGCTCATCACGCTGGTGCTCGCCGTGGTGCTGCTCGGCGAGCGCGTACGCACGACGCGCTGGGTCGCCGTCGGTCTCGGCCTCGTCGGCGTGCTCGTCGTGCTGTCGCCGCACCTCGCCGGAATCGGCGGTGGCGAACGGGAGGCCCTCGGCGCGCTCTCGGCGGCCTCGGCGGCGTTCTTCATGGCCTTCGCGATGATCTTCATCCGGACGCTCACCGGCACCGAGGCGACGGCGACGATCGTCGTCTATTTCACGCTCGCCTCGACCGTGCTGTCGCTGCTGACGGCGCCGTTCGGGTGGGTGGTGCCGTCGGCGGGGGACGCGGCGATCCTCGTCTTCGTCGGGCTGATCGGCGGCGTCGCCCAGCTCTTCCTCACCCAGGCCTACCGCTATGCCGACGCCTCGGTGATCGCGCCGTTCGAATACACGACCATGCTGTGGGCGCTGATCGCAGGCTTCGTCATGTTCGCCGAGGTGCCGAGCCTCGTCGTGCTCGCCGGCGCGACGATCATCGTCGCCGCGGGCCTCGCCATCATCCTGCGCGAGAGCCGCCTCGGCATCCGCCGCCCCGAGCGCTCCGAGGCGGCGCCGCCGAAGGGCTGAGCCGGCCCGACGCCTGATGCGCCGGCGGGCGTCGGCTCACCACTGCTTGACGTACTTGTACTTCACGCCGGGGGTGCCCTCGCCCTTGACCTTGCCGGTGATCAGGCCGCGATCGGGATTGAGCGTGCCGCCGTAGGTGAACGTCTGCTTCTTGCCGCGCTTCGATTCCGACACGAAGCTGCCGGTGACGCTGCAGTCGGCCTTGACCCGGAAGGCGCCGCGCAGCGCCGCCTGCGGGAACAGCGTGTCGATGTCGGGGCAGCGCGCGGCGAGGATCCGGCCGTCCTCGCGGAACTGGACAACGCAGTAGGCGTCGCCCGAGCCCTCACTGTCGGTCGAGAGCCATGTCCCGAACAGGTCGGCTGTGCGGCACTTCGGGGCGGCCTGGGCCGTCCCGGCGAGGCCGATCGAGGCGGCGAGGACGAAGCAGGCGAGAGCGGTGTCGTTCAACATGCGGGTCGTCCGTCCTGTTTCGGGGTTGATGTGCAAGGCGGGGGTGGTGTCGCGCCGGACGGTGGCCGGTCGACGAAGCGCCGAGGAGGCACGCTTCCGGACGGTCGGGGCGAGGCCTGTTTGCCGAGGCCGTCGGCACCGGATCTCCGCCGTCGGCGCATCGACGCCGCGACGACGGTCGTCGGGTCGGTTCCGCGGGCGGGCAGGGGACCCGGGCCGGGCCGCGAACGCCTGTCAAAAAGGGGCAGCGATGTCCTCGCCGCCGAGTGAGCGCGGTTCGTGCGCTCGCGGTCGGTGACATGTCGCCGTTCAATCGCGGAAAATGCCGCGATGTTGCGAAGAAGGACCTTCGGGCACCGCGTGCGGCGCCCGAAGGAGGCTGCGAGTGATCAGGAGGGCCGCGGCGGGTGCCGCAGGCTCACCACTGCTGCACGTAGTTGTACTTCACCGCCGGCTGGCCCTTGGTCTTCACGGTGCCGGTCATGGTGCCCTTGTTGGGGTCCATGGTGCCGGTGAACTCGACGTCGACCTTCTTGCCCTTCGTCGGGATCACGTCGAAGTTGGCCGTCACCTTGCAGTCCTTCGTCACCTGAAAGCGGCCGTCGAGCGTGCCCTGGGACTTCAGGGTCGCGTCGTCGAAGCAGCTCGCCTGGACGATCCAGCCATTTTTCTTGAACTGGACGATGCAGTAGTCGTCGTCCCCGGCAGCGGCCGTGCCGACCCATGTTCCGAGCAGGTACGACGTCTGGCATTTCGTGGCGGCGCTGGCGGCGCCGGCGAAGCCGAAGGCCGCCGTAGTGGCGACGATGCCGGCTAGCATGATATTCTTCATTGCGTGCGCTCCGGTAATATTTGGAGTGACTTGGCGGCGGACGATGGCGCGAATCACCACCCTGCGTCAACGGCTCGCAGCCCATGATGGACTGTGCCCCGATGCCCAAACGGTGCCGGAGGCCCGAAAGATCCCGCCCTACCGGGCCGTCGCGCGGTCGGCTATCTCGCTGGCCGGCCCGCCGCCATGATTCGTGGCACGTCGTCCGCTGGCACCGGGTGCGAGAACAGGTAGCCCTGGCCGAGGTCGCCGCCGTGCTCGCGGACCCAGTCGGCCTCCTTGGCCGTCTCGATGCCTTCGGCGACGGTGACGAGGCCGAGGGCGCGGCAGAGGCCGATGGTCGACGAAACGATCTTTCGGCTCTCTTCGTCTGTGCCGAGACTGTGGACGAAGGACTGGTCGATCTTGACCTTGTCGAACGGCAGCTCGTGCAGGTGGCGCAGGCTCGAGTAGCCGGTGCCGAAATCGTCGAGCGCGACGCGGACGCCCCGCTCCTTCAGGCGGTCGATCGCCCGTCGCGTCGCCTCGACGTCGACGACGAGGGCGCTCTCGGTGATCTCGATCTCGAGGCGCGGCGGTGGAAACCGCTTCTCGTCGAGGACGGCAAGGACGCGATCGGCGAAGCGCGGGTCGCGGAACTGCGCCGGCGAGACGTTGATGGCGATGGTCTCGGTGCCGCCCCAGCGGTTGCCGTCGTCGCAAATCTGGCGCAGGACCGTCATGAAGATCTCGCCGATCAGCCCGGCGTCCTCGGCGATCGGAATGAACTCGCCCGCATCGACGAGGCCGCGAGTCGGGTGATGCCAGCGCGCCAGCGCCTCGAGCGCGATCGGGCGCATGGTCGCGAGGTCGATCAGCGGCTGGTAGTAGGGCACGATCTCGTCGCGGCGGAGCGCGTCGCGAAGTTGCATCTCGAGGTCGAGCCGCTCGCGCATCACTTGGTCGAGCGCCGTGTCGAACAGGGCATACGTGTTCCGGCCGGACGCCTTGGCTTGGTACATCGCCGCGTCGGCGCGCCTCAGGAGCAGCGGTGCGCTGTCGGCATCGTGCGGATAGACCGCGATGCCGACGCTGGCGGTCACCTCGGCGCGCCAGTCGTCGGCCACGAACGGGCGGGCGATGGTCGAGAGGATGCGCTGGGCGATGCGGAAGTGGGCGTCCTCCGTGATCGGGTCGTCGATCAGGACGGAGAACTCGTCGCCGCCGAGGCGGGCGAGGAAGTCCTCCGCCCGCAGCGTGGAGCCGAGCCGGTCGGCCACCTCCTGCAGCAGGCGGTCGCCCGCCCCGTGCCCGTAGGTGTCGTTGACCACCTTGAAGCGATCGAGGTCGAGCATCAGCAGCGCGACCTTCCGCCCGGCGGCGCCCGCCGCGGCGAGGCGGCGGCCCAGCTCCTCATGGAACATCCGCCGGTTCGGCAGGCCGGTCAGCGCGTCGCGACGGGCGAGCAGCGCTGCCGTGCGTTCCGCTTCGATGCGGCGACGGACCTCACGATTGAGCTCCTTCGCGCGCACGATGAGGATGGCGACGAGGGCGAGCGTCAACACGATGAAGACCGTGAAGGCCTCGTCGACCTCGTAGTCCTCGTGCGCGCGGCTGTAGAGGTAGATGTGGTCGAAGGTGTCGAGGCCGATGAGGATCGCCTGCAGCACGACCGCGGCGACGAGGATGACGACGTAAATCGGCCGGATCCGCGCCAGGTTTTTTGTCTGGGCCTCCAACCAGTTTCGAAGCACGTTCCACCTCCGCGAATCCGCCGCGCGGCCTCCCGTGCCGACACTACCTTCTCGAATGCCAGATATCGCAGGTCGGCTGCTGGATCGGAAGTGGAGATCGAGCCTGCCACCTTCGTCGTGGTTTCGGTCGTCCCACGCCCCCCAAGGGCGCCTTCGGCCCGTTCGCCGCGTGCCGTCTAGCGGCGGGAGCGCGGATGCGATGACCGCTCCCGGCCCGCGCCCCGCAGAGCGATCCGGGACCGAGTGCGCCACGCCGGTGGCTCGACGGCGAGAACGACTACGATATTAGTGGCTTGGGATGGTGCTGCGAGAGAGGATTGAACTCTCGACCTCTCCCTTACCAAGGCAACAGTTCACTTTCGAATTGCGTTGATCTTTCCGTTACTTGCCGTCGACTGGTCGCGGTCGTGTGTCAATGTTGTGTCGAAACCATCGAGTGCGTCGACGATGCGGCGGCGGTGCTCGGGGGCGTCGTGCGAATAGCCCATGACCGAGCGCTGGTCGATCCACCCGCCTTGATCCATCGCCGTGCGGATGTCGCCGATCTGCAGGAGGCGCGTGGCGAGCAGGTGGCGAAACCAATGTTGCGTCACCTGGCCGAGCAGTGCCGCGTCGGCCTTCGCGGCGGCGATCGCGTCCCACGCCTCGGCGCGGCGGTTCTCGGTGCGCAGGGTTCGGGCGGTGGCGGCCGCGTCTCGGCGGAGATCGCCGGCGGCGCGGCGCTTGGCGGCGTTGAAGGCGGTTTTGTTCTGGCCGGACCATGCGCCGCCGACGTCCTTGTAGGGCCGGCGCAGCGGCGTGAGGAAGAGCGGGGCCTCGCGGTCGTGCAGCCGGCCGCGCCAGGCGAGATAGTCCTCGAGCACGCGCACCGCCGCCGGGTGCAGCGCGGCGGTCACCGACGTGCCGTTCTTGGTGTCGTGGAAGGTGATCTGACTGCGGCCGGGGGCGAGGATGAGGTCGCAGACGCGGCAGCCGTGCAGCACCGACGAGACGCGGGCGCCGGTCGACCACTCGACGGCGAGTTGCGCGCGCACGGCGATGTGCGCCGCCCGGATGAGGCGGCCGATGAGATCCGGCCTCATCTCGCGGACGCGCCGGCGGGCGCGGCGATTCGGGTTGCGCGCCTTGGCGTCGCGGTCGAAGGCCGGGACAGTGGCGAGGCCGGCGTTGCTCTTCGGCGACGCGCACCAGGCGAGGAAGGCGACGACGGCGTTGAGGTAGCGCTCGCGCGTCGCCGCGGCGTTGGCGGCGTGGCGCCGATCGACGAAGGCCTGCCACTCGCGGTCCGGAATGTCGTTCAGCCGGCGGGTGCCGAAGGCAGCGACGAGCTCCTGCACGATGGAGATGGTCGACGCGCCGAGGGGGCGCTCGCGCTTGCGCGTCAGGTAGCGTTCTGCCGCGACGGAAAGGAAATCACCCGGTCGTCGCGCCCCGGTGATCTCGCCGATGATCTCGGCCTCGATGCGCCGGGCTTCGTCCCACGCGGTGTCGTAGAGATCCCGCCGGGCCGCAAGGCCAGTACTCTTTCGGACGCGGACAGAGCGTCCGCGAGCGACGACGGTGCCGACGACGTGCCAGAAGCCGCCTCGCTCGATGACCGCGATTCCGCGGGCTCGGCGCCCGGGGCGCTTCGCGCCTCGATCGCCGCCGCCAGCGCCGCCACCTGGGTTTCCGTCCATACGCGCTTCCTTCCGCGCCAGCGGTGGAACTGCAGGCGCTGCTCCGACGGGCGGCGCCTCGCATCCTCGGCGAGCCATCCGTCGAGCGTCCGCCGTCCGACCCGCAGCAGGGCCGCGACCTCGTCGATCGTGTGGACGGGCTCGATCATCGGTCAAGCCCTCGACGGCAGATCGTCGTGGGTGCGGCCGTCGAGGATGCGGCCGGCAGCTTTCTTGCCGACACGGCGAAGAAAGGCGTGCGGCGGGGCCGCTTCGTCGGCGCTCCGCGCAGTAGCACCATCGTAGCCTATGGCCCGGCCGATCCATCGCGGATGGCCGGAATCGAAATAGCAGCCGTCTGGATGAACACCGCTGGTCCCATCCTCCGGCGCCCACTCCCCCCATTGCTTGAAGAAGAACGGCACGCCGGCGGCGGCGCACTGGTCGCGCAGCGCGCGCGCCCAGTCGGGGTGCATCGGCCGGGCGTGCGGGCCGCTCTCGCCGCCGCAGATCACCCAGTCGATCCTGGTGCCTTCGATCATGTGCAATGCCGATCTCCCATCGGAGATGTCATCGCTTGCCGGGAAGCGGGGGCGGTCCGACGGCCATGGGATATCGAGAAAGTCGATAGGCCCGAGCATCGGCTCGGCACTCACGAACCGCACGGCCGCCGGCGTCGCCAGCAGCTCGGGGATGCGCGCGTCGGCCGTCGCCTGGTCCTCGGCGGAGGTGCCGAGCCACACGTTGGGGAGGGGCCACCAAGGGCGGCCCGGTGTCACGTGCGGCAGGGGCACAATCACCATGTCGGCGTCCCCCCGCTCGCGACGCGCCGCGATGATCGTGTCGGCGATCCGGCCGCAGGCGCTGTCCATGTACGCCTGCATCCGCTCCGGCCGCTTCGTCAGCACCTGGAAGATGTGCTGCGGGCAGAGCGCCATGACGGCGAACACCTTGTCGATCATCTCGTCGCTGACGAAGTCGCCGAACAGGTCCGTCATCGAACAGACGAAGATCTTCCGCGGCTTCCGCCAGCGCAGCGGGGCGAGGAGCATCGCCTCGTCGAGGAAGATCTCGACATCCTTCAAGTGCCCCGGCTTGAAGGCGAGGCCGGTGCCGATCCACCTATTGCGGCGCTCGGCGTAGCAGTTGCGGCACGCCTCGCTCACGTGGGTGCAATGCCATCCGGCCTTGCCGGTCGCGCGGTTGCGGGCACGGATCATGGTCCAGGATGCATCGGTCCACTCGATCGACGTGATGGCGCCCATGGGTCAGGCCTCCCGAAGCATGGAGGTGCGGAAGATCGGATCGGCGGACGGCACCGCCCATCCGATGCCGATGGTGGCCTGGGGCGGCCTGCGCAGCTGCTCGCCGCGGAAGATGTGCAGCGCGCCGCGGTCATCCTCGACGACGTAGCGGACGGCGCCGGCGCGCTTGCGAACGACGCCGACGACCGGGCCGGCGAAGGTGTAGTCGCCGCCGAGCTTCTCGACCTCGGTCCCGACCGGAAAGGCGACGCCCTCGGTCTCGCCGGCGAGCATCGCCGCGGCTTCGTGGCAGAGGCCGGCGAGGTGGTCGCCGGCGGGCGTCGGGTTGACGCTGGCGAGAAGCTCGACGAGGCGGGCGCGGTCACGGGGCATCACGTGATCCTCTGCAAGGTGGCGATCGCCGCCTCGGCGGCGGCGGGGAGATCGGACGGGGCGGCGCGGCCGAGGCGGCCGAGCGCCTCGTCGCGGATGAGGCGGATGCGGGCCACTGCCCGGCGCGCATCCGCCGGGCAGTGGTTGGACCGCGGCGCGGCGGCCTCGGCCCAGGCCGCCGCCAGCGCATCGACCCGTGCGAGCTCGGCGGCGAGCCGGCGCTCGGTCTCGGCCGGCAGGATTGCCGGCCGGGTCGACGGTCTGGCGGCGGGGCGGGCCATCGGTCAGGCCTCCGGCGCGCCTTCGAAGGTCGGCAGGCCGGTGCGCTTGGCGGCGGTGCGCAGATCCTCGACGACACGCTCGCGCACCCACCGCTCCCACAGGTAGAGTTGGTAGAACCAGGTGATCTGGCCCTCGCGGGCGCGGTAGCGCAGGCGAGCGGGAATGCGCACGGGCATCCCGTCGAGGAAGACGGGAATCGAGATCATGAACAGGCCGGGGACGAGGATCTTCTCGCCGCGAGAATCCTGGTGCTCCTCGACGAAGACGATCTCCGATTCGCCCGACTGCAGCGTGAGCGTGTTGCGGACCTTGCCGGCGACGTGGATCGTCAGGCCGCGCGCGAGCTGCACCATCTCGGCCGGGGTGGCGAACTTCGTCTGGAACAGGGGCTCGAGCTCGGCCCGCTCGATGTCCATCGGGCTCGACATCTCGGCCGCGTGCTCCTCGACGAAGGCGGCGAACCCGCCCTGGTCGAGCGGCTTGCCGTTCGTCGCGATCCAGGCCTGGAACTCCGGCGTGACCGGGAAGGAATAGACGACGCGGTGCTCCCCGTGGCGGGGCAGGCCGGCCGGGCCGGCCTGATGATAGTCGATGACCGCGGTCAGCTTCGGGTTCGGCCACTCGGTGCGGGCGAAGATGACGCTCTCGGTGTTGGCGACGCGCGAGACGATATCCATGAACGAGGCGAGCGTCGTCGCGGTCGCCGTGCCGCGCCGTCGCGCCGGGTCGAGACGGTAGCGCTCCAACTCGTCGCGCAGGCTATCGAGACGGCCGGTGTGGCGGTTGAAGATCGCCGGCACGACCGCGGGCAGGCCCGGCCCGAGGCCGGTGGTGGGGACGAGGACGAGCTCGTAGCCGTTCGCGTCGCGGCCGAGATCGGCGATGAGCCGAACGGCGGCATCGTTCGGCAGGGTCTCCGGCAGAGCGCTCTTGGTCATGGGCTTCCCTTTCGCGGGGCTGGGGCTGGACGGATCGTCAGGAACTGCGCGCGGGCAACTCCGCCTCGCGCGGCCCGAACATGTCGCGCTGGCGGGGGTGCTCGGTGGTGATCTCGCCGTCGTCGGTGACGAAGAAGAAGGACGAGCCGCGCGGCGCCTTCGGCGTCTTCGACGACACCTCCGCGTGAATGGTGACGGCGTCGCCGTCGACGGCGAGCGAGAGCTTGAGCGAGACTTCGCCCTTCGCCTTCACGTCCTTCTTGCCGCCGGCGATGTCCTTCAGCGTGCGCAGCGTGTCGACGAGGGTGTTCGACAGCTCCTCGGCGAGCTCGCCGCGCTCGAGCATGCCGATGAGGGTGGTGGCGTCGCGGATCTTCTTCACGGGGTGCTCCCTTCGGGTGCGGCAGCGGGGCTCAGAGGGCGGAGATCTCCGCCGCCGCCGGCCGGCGGACGGCGGCGGCCATGGCGGCGGCGTCGAGGGCCGGCCACCACGGGGCGAGGGTCGTCGCCAGCGTGCGAGCGGCGGCGTGCGGATCCTCGAGGGCGGCCTCGAAGGAAAGGCGGATGAGGGGCGTGCCGCTCGCCTTCACCGCCCGGCGCATCGCCTCCTGCGCGCGGTGCGCGGCGACGACGGCGGCCGAGGGCGGCGCGGCGGCACCGGCGGCGAGCTCCGGCCGGGTGGTGAGGAGGGACGCCATTCGGCGGCGAGCATGGGCGACGAGGCCGCGCTCGACGACGACGGCGAGACGCGGCCACGCCAGCGCCGCGACGACCGGAACGATGATCGGCTCCCGCACGACGACGGCGACGCCGTGGCGCTTCGCGTCGCTGCGCGTGAGGGCGTCCGGGGTGACGACCCTGACGCCGCCGGCGGCGAGCATGTCCGCGACGAGGCCGGCGCCGCCGTGCGGCGGGGCGGCGAGGATGAGAAGGGGCTTCATTCGCAGCCCCTCCCGACATCGCCCTTGTCGTGCGGCGCGACGAACTGCTGCCAGGGGCGGAAGCCCTGCGGGCACCAGAAGCCCCACTCGCGGACGCGCGGGCCGGTGAGGAAGAAAGTGAGGGCGGGCCGCGCCACCACCTCGAGGCGGTGGGCGAAGCGCGGGCCGCGCCAGACGACGTCGCCGGCGGCGACGACGCGGGTGCGGTGCAGGGTCGGGTCGCGCGGGTCGTCGCCGGTGCGCGACCAGATGCTTCGCGGCGCGTAGGTCTCGCGCATCATGCCGGCGAGGCAGATCGACAGCGACGGCCACGGGTGGTCGTGCAGGGCGCGGTCGTCGTCGTCGCGGCGGAAGTCGTGCAGGTAGACGTTGCCGACGGCGTTGCGGCGGAGGCCGTGCCAGCGCAGCAGATAGGGGTTCTCGGCGCCGCCGACGACGAAGTCGGGCACGCGGGCGGCCATCGCCCGTTCGGCGCGGGCGCGCAGGCGGCGGAGGACGGGGGCGGGAACGCGGATCATTTGGCCTCCGGCCGGCAGTCGGCAGTGGGCAGTCGGCAGTCGGGAAGGAGGAGCGGGAGGCGGTCGGCGCGCTTCGGCGCTTCAAGGCGGAGGTCGGCCGCGGCCAGCGCGACGGCGACCGTGGCGAGCGCCACGCCGACGGCGTGCAGGGTGGCGGCGATCGCCGCCATGGCCGGGCTCACGGCAGCGCTCCGACGGCGACGACGACGACGGCGAAGATCGCCAGCGCCAGCGCGAGCGAGACGATGAAGGCGGCGATGTCGCCGGCGAGGCTAGCCGCCGCCCGAAGAAAGGCCCGGCGGGGCCGACGCCCCGCCAGGAGGTGCGCCGAGGGAAGCATCGAAAGCCTCGGCGAGGGAGCTGGGGTGGTGTCAGTGGTGGACATGGCTGCCTCCTGGAGCGGCGGGCATGTCCTCGCCGGCGCGCACGCCTTCGGACGCGATGTCGGCTGCCGCGATCTCCATCGCGAGGCAGACGGCGCGCGAGAGCATCACGCTCTCCCGCGTCATCACGGCGTTGATCTCGCGGCTCGTCGGGGCGCCCGGCACCGCCGCGGCGGCGAAGGCATCGGAGGCGAGCGAGGTCGCCAGCATGTCGCGCGCCAGCCGCCGGAGCAGGCATGACGGGCAGGGCGGCGGGGTGCCGGCGGCGTCGGCCGCCGCCGCGTGCTTGGCGAACACGGAGCCGAACGCCGCGTACATGACGCGGGCGGCTTCGTCGAGAACGGCGGTTTCGGCGTCCATCACGCGGCCCGCCCGACGGTGCGCTCGGCCTCGCGGCGGGCGAGGACGCCGCCGGCGCGGGCGACGGCGGCGGGGCCGAGCTTGTCGATCTCGCGGGCGGTGAAGCCGTCGGCGCGGAGATCGGCGGCCGTGACGGTGACGTCGACGCCCGCGCCGGCGAGCCGCTCGACCATCAGGGCCGCGACGGACTCCGGGCCGGCGATGCGCGCCGCCGCGACGCGCTGCTGCAGCGGCGCCGGCGGGACGATGCGGAAGGCGAAGGGCGGCGGGGTGGTGTGAAGGCGTTGGGGCATGCTCGTTCTCCCGAGTGATGGGAGGACGGTAAATCGGTACAAATACCGCTGTCAAGCTGGATCGATAGAAAAACCGATCGGTAGCGTATCCGCTCGACGCGAGGGTGTGCTCGCGCGACACTCGCGTCTGGGTAGGGCACGCTGCGGCGGGGGCTACAATGAAGCGGGTCGCGATGGTGGCGGTCGTCTGCCTGTTGGCGGGCTGTCAAACGACGACGCAGACGACGAACGCGACCCATGTTTGGGCGAGGACCGACGGACAGATCATCACCGGCAATCCGGCGCTGACTGCGCAGTTCGATCTAGATCGAACGATATGCGAAGGCGAGATGCAGAAGGCGGCCGTCGGCATGGAGCCGATCTACTACCGTGGCTTGCTCGGTGCGCTTTCGGCCCAGGTGATCCTCGATCAACGTGCGGCCGGGCTGCTGGCGATCGCCAAGGGGTGTATGGCGCAGCGCGGATATGTGCTTGTGGCGAAGTCGTCCGTATAGGGAGCGCGAACGTGATGGCGCAAAGGATGCGTTTGTTCTACGCGGCGGTTGTGTGTTCGCTGATCGCGGGGCCGGCGGTCGCGGGGCCGAAGTGCTCCGGGGAGCACCTCGGAGGGGAGTGGGCCACCACGATAAACTGGAGTATCGCGCTTAAGACCTACCGCGATAAGCCGCCGGTGGAATTGTTCGAGTTCAGTCTAGAATGCGATGTCAAGCTTTCCCGTCGCGGGTCGTCATTGTCTGGTTTCTGTTATCGAGGCTTCGACAGTCCTCACCGGCTTCGGCTTCGGCTTCACCTTGACGAGTCATGCGCGATCGGTGGCACCGGACATCTCTCGATCGACTATCCGAGGGATGAGGTCGGTACGAACGAGCAAGCAATTGAGGGTTGGCTAACGCCGGGCGCGGATATGATGGTGCTCAACCTGAAGCAGACCATCGACCACCGGACCTTCAACACCGGCCGGGTGGTGGCCTATCGCCGCCCGTGAGACTTCAGACCCCGAACAGTTCGGCCAGGCTCAAGACCCGGTGGACGGCAACCACCGTCTCGCGAGAAATGTCGATGGTTGCGACGGGGTTGTACTGATGCAGCCGGAGCGATCCTTCGGTGCGGCGAACGAGTTCCTTGATGTAGGATTGGATCGGCGCCGAGTCGAAGTCGCGGGTCTGCACGATGACGATATCGCCAACCCGGACCGGGCGGCCGGGGTGCACGAAGACGAGATCGCCGGGCCTGTAGGCGGGCGCCATGCTCTCTCCGGTGATGTAGAGCGCATAGACGTCCGGTGCCGCCATGACGGCCGGCGGCCGGCGGACATAGTCGACGATCCCATCCATTTCGAACGCCCCCACAATCGATCCGGCCGCGGTGCCGTAGACCGGCACGTCGCGCGGCATGAGGGAGCGCAGAGGAAGGGCGACGTCGGCAGGCTCGACCTCTGACCGCGGCTTACGCTTGGCCGTCTTCGGCGCGGTGCCAGGATCGGCGGCGGCGCGTCTCGGTTCCACCGGGCCGAGCTCCCCCTCGCCGGTGAGGAGCCAGTTTGGATCGACCTGCAGCACGCTGGCAAGCTTCATCAGCGTGTCGACGCGCGGAACCCTCCCCGCCTTTCGGGCGAGGTTGCGAATCGCGCTGTCGCTCAGACCCGCCTCGAGCGAGGCGCCGGCGCGAGTCTTGTCCAACTGGGCGAGGCGCGCATCGATCCGCGCCAGGATTGCCGAGGGGTTGTCGGTCATATCGGTAAACATACCATACCCTACGTTCTGCGCGATCGATAAGAAAACCGTTGACCGGATCGGTATCCGTACCCTACCGTCCGGCGCATGGAACCGATCAAAGCCATCCTGACCCTCGCGGACGCCTATGCGGCGGCTGCCGGTCTGACGCGCTCGACCGTCTCGTCGAAGGTGTTCGGCGACGGCAAGTTGCTCGGTCGCCTGGCCGACGGGCGAGACCTGACGACGCGGCGCTACGTGATGGCGATCGAATGGTTCTCCGCGAACTGGCCGGCCGGGGCCGCGTGGCCGCCGGCGATTCGCCGTCCGACCACCATCTCGGAGGCCGCGGAATGACGACCCTCACCGAATCCCGCGTCCGCGAGATCATCCGCGAGGAGATGGCGGCCGTCGTCGCCTCGTACGATGCGCGGCCGCTCGACGTGTCGTTCGAGCCCGTCCGCAATGTCACGACGACGCCGGTGACGATCGAGGTCGACGGCTTCGTGATCCACTCCGCCGAGGGCCGCCGCCCGTGACGCGCTCACTCGCCCGCACCTTCGCCGCCCTGCGGCGGCTCGCGCGGGGGCCGTGGTTCCCGCGCCGCCCGGGCGGCGAGGCGGGCGGCCTTGCCGGGCCGGCCTCGGCGGCGGTTCTCGTCGTGCGCATCGGCTCGGTCGACATCCGGCCGGTCGATGCGGTGATCGATGCCCTCGAGCGGCTGGCGCGGGCCGGGCGGCTGGCGCCCCGGACCGGCGCCCGGCTGGCGCGGGCGTGCCGCCGCGGCGGCGATCTGTTTCTCCTCGAGGCGGAACCGGACCCGGCAGGCGGGGCACTCGACTATGTCGCTCGGGTTCTGCCGGGGGCGCTCCTGCGTCGTGTTCTGGCCGCAGCGCGGGCAACGCACGCGCAGGCGAAAGGTCGCTGGCTCGTCCTGCATCGCCGTTCCTCCTTCCTCCCGCCGCGCCGGGAGCGCGGGCCGCCGTGACCTGACGCATCGGCCACGCGCCGACTGAAGCATCTCCGCCACCCGTCCCGCTACGGGACAAACATGGGGCCTGTCCCGTGAGCGACACTGCCATGCCCGCGTCCCGCGAGGGGACGCCCGAGGGGATGCCCTCCGATATCCGGCCGAACCTGCCCGTGGCGTGGGTTTTCCGCCTCAAGGCGGCAACGCGCGACGTGGTGGAGCGTGCCGGCGGATACCGGCGCGCCGGCGAGCTCTGCGGCTACGGCAAGTCGACCGTGTTCCGCTGGTGCACGACGGACACCGTCGAGATCATCCCCATCCAGGCGGCGCTGCTGCTGCAGGCCGAGACCGGTTCGTCGCACATTCTCGAGGCCTGGGCCGAGCTCGAGGACCGCGACCTCGGCCCGCGCGGCAGCGGCGGCGGGCCCGGCTTCCGCAGCGCGCACATCGCCGTCGCGCGCGACGCGGCCGAGCTCGCCCAGACCGTCGCCATGGCCGAGGACGACGGCGTCATCACCGGCCACGAGCAGAAGGAGATCGACCGCAAGGCGGCCGACGTGGCGCGCGGCGTGGCCGACCTGCGCGGGACGGTGGCCGCGGCCGGCGGCGAGGCCTTCTCGGTGCTTTCGGGCGGGCGGGGGCGGCGATGAGCGGCGCCCGCTATTGGCGCGAGGCGCCCTTCGCCGACCGCCTCGCCGCCGTCGAGCGGATGCTCGCGGAACACCGGTCCTTCGACGTCATCGCCGCCGCGCTCGACACGACGCGGAACGCGATCGCCGGCTTCGTGCACCGCAACGGCCTGTCCGGCACGGCGCGCCCGGGCCGGACCGTGGTGCCGAAGGCGGCGGGCAGCACCATGCACGTGCTGCGGCGGCCGAAGAACGACCGCTCGGCGGCCGGCGGGCGGACGCGGTCCGCGCAGGTGCATGCGGGGCCGGTGAGCCTGGCGAAGGTTGGGCGAGATCGGCAGTCGGCAGTGGGCAGTGGGCAGTCGGAAGAGGGTGTCGTGCGGGTGCGGCGCGCACCGCCGAAGTCCGGTCTCGACGCCGCCTTTCCTCCGACTGCCGATTGCCGACTGCCCACTGCCGCCGGCGAAGCCGGCATCCCCTTCTCCGCCCTCGACGCCTTGTTCGAGCGCTGCCGCCGGCCGCTCTGGGGGGGGGGCGCCCGTGCCGCTCGATGACAAGCGCTGGTGCGGCGCGCCGACGGTGGCCGGGCAGTCCTATTGCGCGGGTTGCCTCGCGGGCCTGACGGCGCCGCCCTCGGAGCGGCTGCGGCGGCAGACGGGCGAAGCGGCCGCCGGCGCGCCGAAGCCCGGGCGGGTGACGGCATGACGCGCGAGACGCTGCCGCCCAGGCGGCCGGCCGAGACGTTCGAGTTCGTGCACGCGGGGCACCTCTACACCGGGAGCGTCGGGTTCTACGCCGACGGGCGGGTGGGTGAGGTGTTCCTCACCGCCACAAAATCGGGAATGCCGCTTCAGGCGATCGCGCGCGACGCCGCCGTGGTGCTGTCGATCGCGCTGCAGCACGGCGCGTCGCTCGAGACGATCCTCAAGGCGGTGACGCGCGACGAGGCGGGCTTCGCGGCCGGGGCGTGCGGTGCGCTGGTCGATGCGCTGGCCGAGCTCGGGATCGGCGGGGAGGCACCGTGATGCGCGCCGCGACGGACCTCTTCGGGGAGATCGGTGCGCCGCGGCTGCCGGTCGGCGTGGTGCCGGGCGACGAGCTCATCGTTGACGCCTTTGCCGGCGGCGGCGGGGCGAGCCTCGGCATCGAGTGGGCGCTCGGGCGCTCGCCCGACATCGCGATCAACCACGATCCCGCCGCGCTCGCGATGCACACGGCGAACCACCCGGCCACGCTGCACCTGCCGCACAACGTCTGGAAGGTGTCGCTGCGCGAGCTGGTCGGCGGCCGCCGCATCGGCTTGCTGTGGATGAGCCCGGACTGCCGGCATCACTCGAAGGCGAAGGGCGGCGCGCCCGTCTCGCCGTCGGTGCGCGATCTCGCGTGGGTGCTGATGCGGTGGCTGAAGGAACTTCGGCCCGAGCAGCGGCCGCGCTGGATCTTCCTAGAGAACGTCGAGGAATTCCGGAAGTGGGGGCCGCTCATCGACGACGGGCGCGGCGGCCGGCGACCAGATCCCGATCGCGAGGGCGAGACCTTCGACGCCTGGGTCGCCGAGCTGAAGCGCTACAGCTACCGGCGCGTCGAGTGGCGGGAGATCCGCGCTTGCACCAAGGGCTCGCCGACCATCCGCAAGCGGCTTTGCCTCATCGCCGCGCTCGAGGGTGAGATCGTCTGGCCGGCGGCGACGCACGGCAGGCCGGGCTCGCCGGAGGTGGCGAGCGGGGAACTCGCGCCTTGGCCGGTGGCGGCCGACATCATCGACTGGGACCGGCCCTGCCCGTCGATCTTCCTGACCAAGGCGGAATCGAAGGACTACACGGCGGCGACGGGCGTGCGCATCATCCGGCCGCTCGCCCCGAAGACTGAGGCGCGCATCGCCAAGGGCGTGCAGCGCTACGTGCTCGCCGCGGCCGAGCCCTTCATCGTCACCTGCAACCACGGTGGCGACGGGTTCCGCGGGCAGGCGGCCGGCGAGGCGTTCCGCACCGTCGCGGCAGCGCGCGACGCGCACGGTTTGGTCGTGCCGCATCTCCAAGCGTACTACGGCGAGGGGGCCGGCGGTGGCGATCGCTCGGCGTCTGTTGACGAACCGACGCGCGTGGTCACCACCGCGCCGCGGCATGCTCTTGTCGAGGCCGTCGCCGCGCCGTTCGTCAGCTACGGCCAGCAGGGCGGCGCCAGCCGGCCGGCCGACGAGGCGCACCACACGGTCACGGCGAGCCGGAAGGACACGAACGGCATCGTCGTGCCCTACCTGGTGCCGCGCTACGGCGAGCGGCCCGGGCAGGACCCGCGCACGCGGGCGATCGACGAGGCGATGCCGACCGGCGTTCCGACCGGCAATGGCGGAGACCTCGCCGCGGTCTATCTCGCGCAGCACAACACCGACATGGTCGGCCATGCCGCCGACGAGGCGATGTCGACGCTCGTTGGCAAGGGCAGCACGCAAGGCGTCGTTGCCGCGCACATGCTGTCGATGAAGGGCAGCGAGCGCCGTGGCGGCGCCGCCGAGGCGCCGGTGCCGGCGGTCTGCGCCGGCGGCCAGCACGCGGCGGTCGTCACGCTGCCGCTGATGACGGCCTACTACTCGACGGGCGGACAGAGCGCGGCGATCGACGAGCCGTCGCTCACCGTGACCTCGAAGGCGCGGTTCGGCCTCGCCGAGGCGACGGCGGGTCCGCCGCCGCTCGCCGACGCGCAACTGACGCGCGCCCGTCAGGTCGCGGACTTCCTGCGGCGGCACGGATGCTGGGACGGCGGCGACCTCGTGACCGTGACGGTGCGCGGCGAGACCTACGTCATCGTCGACATCGGCATGCGCATGCTGACGCCGCGCGAGCTCGCCCGGGCGCAGGGCTTTCCGGACAGCTACGTCCTGGCCGCGCCGCACGACGGGCGCGTGCTCAACGATACTGAGCAGCGCCACAAGATCGGCAACAGCGTCTGCCCGCAGGTCGCCGCTGCCCTCGTCGCCGCCAACTGCGCCGACCTCGCGGTCGCGCGGGAGGCGGCGGAGTGAGGGGGAACAACGGCACGCTGCGCCTAGTAGGCTCCGGCCTGAATATTCTCTCGCGCCTCGTCAATATCGGCGAGGAGGGCCGCCAATATCTCTGGCCTGCCCGGATACCCCGACTCGTCGCCGCAGATCGCGTCCAGAACGGAATACTGGGCCGTCGGATGGGAGAGCTTCCGAAGAATGCGCTGCATCGGCGCATCGAGCGGGAAGGAAGGATCGTCAGGCTGAAGTGGTGCGAGGCCCATTCGGATCAGGGCTTTCTCGCGAAACTCGGCAAACTTCACATCCTTCAAGCTGTCGTGGTGAAGGAGCTTGTCTCTGAGGTTGCCGAGCGCTTCGTGAAGTTCGCACCGGTCGGTCATAGAATAGTTCGTCATCGTGCATCGATCCTCTGGGGTGGAGATTGGTCAGTGTCGTTGCCCTTCCTCCATTCACGGGGGGAAGTGGCGCGGGCTGATGTATCTACGGACAAGCAAGTATTCAAGAAGCGGTGTGGCAACATTTATTGCGGCTACTGTGCACCATTGCCGGTGAGGCAGTGATGACAGCCCCCGAATCCCTCCTCGACGGTCGGGTCGTGCTGCACGTCGGCGACAGCCGGGACGTGCTGGCCGGGTTCGCCGCGGCGTCGATCGACGCCGTGGTGTGCGACCCGCCCTATGCGCTCGTCTCGATCGGGAAGCGCTTCGGCAAGGCGGGCGCGGCGCCGGCGAAGGACTATGCCGGCACGCGGGAGGGCGCGACCGGCGCCTACGCGCGCGCCTCGGCCGGCTTCATGGGGCAGGCCTGGGATACGGGCGAGACGGCGTTCGACCCGGCCTTCTGGCGCGCGGTGCTGCGGGTGCTGAAGCCCGGCGGCCACGTCGTCGCCTTCGGCGGCACGCGCTCCTACCACCACCTCGCCACGGCGATCGAGACGGCCGGCTTCGAGATGCGCGACTCGATCGGCGACATGTTCGACCTCGTGCCGGAGGTGCGCCGCTTCGTCGAGAGCCTCGACGACGCGCAGCGCGACGCCTTCCTCAGGATCGCCGACCTCATCGGCTTCGAGGGGATCTTGGCGTGGGTCTACGGGACGAGGTTCCCGAAGAACCACGACGTGGCGAAGGGGATCGACAAGGCGGCCGGCGCGAAGCGGCGCGTGCTCGCCGAGGGCGCACCGGTCAAACGGATGATCCCCGGCGCGGACCAGCACAAGGCGGGCTGGGAAAAGACCAACGGGCGGGTGTTCGTGCCGACCGTGACGGCGCCCGCGACGGCCGAGGCCGAGCGCTGGCAGGGCTTCGGCACCGCGCTCAAGCCCGCGTTCGAACCGATCGTGCTGGCGCGCAAGCCGCTCGAGGGGACCGTGGCGGAGACCGTGCTGCGCTACGGGACCGGGGCACTCAACATCGACGGGTGCCGGGTGGGGTCATCGAAGACCGTGCCGGCCTCTCTGCCCAAAAATCGCAGCGAGGTCTACGGCGGCGGCATCGGCGGCCCACGCCAAGCGGACGAAGAACCGGGGCGCGATCCGAACGTGGGGCGCCACCCGGCGAACCTGATCCACGACGGCAGCGACGGGGTGGTGGCGGCGTTCCCGGCCGAGGCGGGTGCTTACGCGCCGGTGCGGACGCGCGGATCCGACAAGTTCCGCAACACCTACGGTGCCTTCGCGGGCAACCGCGACGAGGCGGGCAGCACCTTCCACGGCGATTCCGGCTCGGCGGCCCGGTTCTTCTACTCGGCCAAGGCGGATGCCGACGACCGGCTCGGCTCGGGCCACCCGACGATCAAGCCGGTCGACCTGATGCGGTGGCTGGTGCGGCTCGTGACGCCGCCGGGCGGCGTGGTGCTCGACCCGTTCGCCGGCACCGGCACCACGGGCGAGGCGGCGTTCCGCGAGGGCTGCCGCGCCGTGCTCGTCGAGCGTGAGGAACGGTACGCCGCCGACATCCGCCGCCGGATGGCGCTCGTCACCGAAGGCCCGGCGACCCGCAAGGCGGCCGCCGCCAAGGCGAAGGCCGAGCGCCGCGGCGGCGCGGTCGACGCCGGGCCGCTGTTCGGCGCGACGGACGGCGAGCCCGGGGAGGCGGCGGAGTGAGCGCGCGCGACGACGGCGACGTCATCCGCGGGCGGCTCGTCGACGAGCTCGAGCGGCTGCTCGACGTCTACTGCCCGGGGTGGCTCGAGGTGCGCGGCGAGGGCTACCTCGCGCCGAAGAGCCGGGGCGACCTCGGTTCCTGGCGGGTGACGCTCGACGGGCAGCGGCGCGGGCTCTGGTATCGCCACAGCCAAGGCCTCGGCGGCGACGTGCTGGCGCTCCTCGCCTACTGCCTGACGGGCGCCGTCAAGGTCGATGCGCGCACCTTCGAGGAGGCGCGGAAGTTCCTCGGGATCGACGGCCAGCGGACGGACCCGGCCGAGGCCGAGCGGCGCCGGCGCGAGGCCGAGGCGCGGCGCGCCGCGCACGCCCGCGACGCCGCCGAGGCGCGGCTGCGCGAGACGATGAAGGCGCGCGACCTCTGGCGTGCGGCCCGGCCGGCTGCGGGAACCCTCGTGCCGGTGTGGCTCGCCGCGCGCGGGCTCGGCCTCGCCGCCGTGCCGCCGACGCTGCGGTTTCACCCGTGCTTGCCCTACTGGTGGTCGCCGCCGCGCGCCAAAGGCGAGGCCCCGCCGCGGCCCGTCGTCATCCACGAGGGGCCGGCACAGGTCGGTCTCGTGACGCATGGGGAGACGGGGCGGCTCGTCGGGGTGCACCTGACGTGGCTCGCGCCCGACGGGCGGGCGAAGGCGACGATCACCGCGCCGGACGGCACATCGCAGGATGCTCGGAAGATGCGCGGCGCCTGCAAGGGCGGCCACGTGCGCCTGGCGCCGCCGGCGGCGGCGATCGTGGTGGCCGAGGGGATCGAGACATCGCTCGCCGTGATGGCGGCGACGGGGTTGCCGACCTTCGCCGCGCTCTCGCTCGGCAACCTCGCCGCGCCTTTGCCGGCCGGCGTCGGCGCCGTGGTGCTGGCGGTCGATGCCGACGAGGCCGACCCGGCCCGCGCCGAGGCGACGAAGCGCGCCGCGGCCGAGGCGCACGCCGCCCGCGGGCTCGCGGTCTCGATCGCCCGGCCGCCGGCCGGGCACGACTTCAACTCGCTCTATCGAGGTGCGCGATGACGGCGGGCGACGAGATCCCCGCCGAGGACGGGCCGGAGGCCGTGCGCGCGGCGATCGCCACGGCCGCGCCGTTCGCGGCGCCCTCGCCCTCCGCACCTCCCGACGGGAGCGAGCCGGCATCCTCCCGAACGGGCGGCAAGGCCGGGCGTTCTTCGGGGGGTGCGGGGGGTGGCAAGGGTGGCGATGCGCGCGGTGTCGGGCGCGACCGGCGGCTCGCCAAGCTGCCCTTGACCGACCTCGGCAATGCCGAGCGCTTCGTCGACCGCTACCGCGATTCGTTCCTGTGGTGCCCGGAGCGCGGGTGGCTCGGCTGGGACGGCAAGCGCTGGAACGGCGAGGCGGCCGAAGGGCTGCTGGCGCTCGCCGTCTACAAGACCGTGCGGGCGATCCGCGCCGAGGCGAAGGCGATCGAGGACACCGACGACGACTACGTGGTCGACCGCAAGCGCGACGGCCGGGTGGTGATGTATTCCGACCGGCTGAAGGGCTGGGCGATCGCGAGCGAGAGCGCGAACCGCCTCGCCTGCATCGCCCGCCTCGCCGCCCCTTATCTCGAGGTGGCGGTGGCGGCGCTCGACGTCGACCCGTTCGCGATCAACGTCGAGAACGGCACGATCCGCATCGTGCGCGGCGCGGGCGGGCGGCACGCCTCGATCACCTTCGGCAAGCACAACCGGGGCGACCGGATCACCAAGATCGCGCCCGTCGCCTACGACCCGGCGGCCGAGTGCCCGATCTATGACCGCTTCCTCGAGGACGTGCAGCCCGACGAGGCGAACCGCCGCTTCCTGCACCAGTGGGGCGGCTACTCGCTCACCGGCGACACCTCGGAACAGCGGCTCGTGTTCTTCTACGGCAAGGGGAAGAACGGCAAGTCTACCTTGGTCGACACCTGGGCGCTCGTCGCCGGCGACTATTCCGAGACGGTGCCGATCGAGACCTTCCTCGATTCGGGTCGGGCGCGGAACGCCGGCGCGCCCTCGCCGGAACTCGCCATTCTGCCCGGCGTGCGGCTGCTGCGCACATCCGAGCCTGAGAAGGGGGCGAAGCTCGCCGAGGCGCTGATCAAGCTCGCGACCGGCGGCGAGCCGCTGCTCGTGCGCCACCTCAACCGCCCATACTTCAAGCTCTTCCCGGCCTTCAAGCTGACCATATCGGGCAACTACCGGCCCTCGGTGGACGGCACCGACGAAGGGATCTGGCGCCGCCTCATCCTGGTGCCGTGGCTCGTGACGATCGCCGACGCGAAGCGCGACAAGCACCTCGGCCAGAAGCTCCGGGCCGAGCTTGCCGGCATCCTCAACCGGCTGCTCGACGGGCTCTGCGACTGGCTCGACTACGGCCTCGTGGTGCCCGCCGAGGTGGCCGAGGCGACGGCGAGCTATCGGACGGACAGCGACCCGTGCGGGCGCTTCCTCGAAGCGTGCGTGCGCATGGTGCCGGGCAGCCGGGTGCAATCGAGCGACATGCACGCGCTGTTCTGCGCCTGGGCCAAGGTGTTCGGCGAAAAGGAATGGTCTCCGAAGGGTCTCGCGGCTGCTCTCAAAGAACGCGGGTTCAGAAACCTGCATTCAAACGTGATGTGGTGGCTCGACTGCCAGTTGATCAAAGGTATCGACGACCTCGTCGACTTCGAAGGGAGGCCCCGCCATGCGGCGCGCGAGGACTGACGCGATCCTCCCATCGGGAGGATGCGGCCGCCATCCTCCCACGCGCAAGCCGTTGAAATCGCAGCGGTTGGGAGGATGCGGGAGGATGGGAGGATTTCGGCCAATGACGCCTATGCGTGTGGACGCGCCTGCGCGCCATGACAAATCATTACCCATTATCCTCCCATCCTCCCAAATCCTCCCAAAAGGGAACCTCTCATGAGTGAGATCAAGGGCTTGTCGGCCGGGAGGGTCGAGGGTGCGGCGGGAGGATGCCGGGATCGGCGGGAGGAAGGCCGATCGGGTGTGCGCCTCGTCGATCCCGCGACGGTCGACCCGGCGATCCGGGCGTGGTGGCTGGCGCGCAGCGCCGAGGCGGAGGCGCGGCGGGCGGCCGAGCGGGCGCGCGAGACGGCGGGCGAGGGGCGCGGCGCCTGGCACCTGGTGCAGACCGTGCCGCGTGGCGAGGCGGCGGCCGCGGCGGCGCTCGCCGAGGCGGGGTTCGGCGTGTTCCTGCCGCGCTACCGGGTGGACGTGCCCTTCGGCCGGGCGGTGCGGGGGAAGATGCGGCCGGTGAAGACTATCGAGCGGGCGCTCTTCGCGGGCTACCTGTTCGTGCGCGTCGAGCCGGGGCAGGGCTGCTACGGCGTGACGAAGGCGCGCGGCGTGGCGAGGCTGGTCACGTGGGGCGACGGGCCGGCGGTGGTGCCCGACGCGGTCGTCGCGGTGCTGGTGTCCTCGGCCGACAAGGCGGGGCTGATGGCGTCGCCGGCGGGCGAGGGCGACGATGCGGTGGCCTGGGCCTTGGGCGAGGTGGTGCGGTTGATCGAGGGGCCGTTCGCAGGCTTCGAAGGGCCGGTGACGGGTGTTGACGGACGGGGAGACGTGCGGGTAGATCTGGCAGTGTTCGGTCGCACGGTTGCGGTGACCGCGCCTTCGGGCCAGATCGAGGCCTCGCGCAAGCGGGGGCGACGGTCGAGCGGCCTGAGGCGGTAGGCGGTGAACGGGGCGATATCCGATCCGCCAGCAACGCCGGGTGAGATGGACCGGCCTTCCTCCGGGGCGCGATGCGCCCGGAGTGCGGCGCTAGGAAACATCACGAGATCAGAGATGCCCGGCCGGGATACCCGCCGGGCGGTTTCGCACATCCAAGGGTATGGCTCGCATGGACGGCGCACGTGAGCATCGCTCCGGTGGCGCGTGGCGGAGTTGGTACAAGACGGCCCGGTGGCGCCGGCTGCGGATGGAAGTCTTTGTTCGGGACCTCTTCAAGTGCAGTGCGTGCCCACGCATCGAGGCTGACACCTCACAACTCGTCTGCGACCACATCCTTCCTCACCGGGGCAGCGAAGCGCTGTTCTGGGAATTGAACAACCTTCAGACGCTGTGCAAGCGCTGTCACGACGGTGCGAAGCAGCGGGGCGAGCAATCGTCGCTGCACCAGCGCGGCGTCTGGCACTGACTGGTCATGTCGGGAGGGGGGGGGTGGTCAGAACTTCACCGCCCCTCGGGGCACGGACCGGCTGGGCTCTCATTCGCAGGTTTTTTTCTTGTGAGCGAAGTTTTCGACCTCTTCGGTGATCCCGTTCCGGCTGGTCGCGGTGGTCGCGGTCGGCCGCAACATGTCCCGACGCACGAAAACCGTAGACGTGTCAATTTGATGCTGGCGTGCGGATGGGCGAACCTGCGCATCGCTGCCACTCTGCGCATCTCGCTTCCGACGCTGCGGCGCCATTACTTTTCCGAGCTCAAGTATCGGGAGGTTGCACGCGATCGGTTGAACATGCGGCGGGCCGAGCTCCTGTGGAAGGAAGTCGAGGGCGGCAACGTCGCCGCCATGAAGGAGTTCGACCGCTTCCTCGAGAAGAACGATCGGATGGGCTTCGAGGCGGAGATGGGGGAGCCGGAGGGTCGACCCGCCGCCGACAAGAGCCGCATGGGAAAGAAGGCGATCGACGAGCAGCGTGCCGTTGAGGCCGACGCCGACCTGATGGCGGAGCTCGATCGCGAAGCGGCGCAGAATGCGCGCCACTGAGCCGCTGCCGCGGTTCGCCTGCCCGGATTGGTGGGAGAGGATCAAGGCCGGCCGTACACCGATGGCCGACGTGCCGGTGAACCAGGAAAAGGCGGCGAGGGCGACCGCCTTCTTCAACCGGCTCCGGCTGCCGGACGTGCCAGGCAACCCGCCGCTCGTCGACGCATGCGGCGAGTGGTTCCGCGACATCCTCTGCGCGTTCCTCGCCAGCGAGGATCCCGCGACGGGCCGGCGGCTCGTGTGGGAACTCTTCTGCATGGTGCCGAAGAAGAACTCGAAGACGACCAACGTCGCCGCGCTCGGCTTGACCGCGCTCTACATGGAAGATGCGCCGAACCGGCAGATGCTGATGATCGCGCCGAGTCAGAACATCTCCGAGCGCTGCTTCGACCAGGCGCAGGGCATGATCCGGCTCGACGACAAGCTGCGGTCGATCTTCCACGTCCAGGATCACCTGAAGACGCTCACCCGTCGGCGGACTGGCACCAAGCTCGACGTCAAGTCGTTCGACACCGGCATCGTCACCGGCGAGATCCCGATCCTGACGATCATCGACGAGCTGCACGAGCTCGGGAAGAAGGCGAAGGCGGCCGCCGTGATGCAGCAGATCCGCGGCGGCGGCATCACGATGCAGGGCGGCCAGGTCCTGATGATCACGACGGAATCGGACGAACCGCCGGCCGGCGTGTTCAAGACCGAGCTCCGCAAGGCCAGGAGGATCAGGGACGGCAAGGGCGGGCCTAACCCGATCATGCTGCCGGTGATCTACGAATATCCGGAGGCGCTGCAGCGCGATCCGGTGTTCTGGCGCGACAAGCGCAACTGGCCGATGATCCAGCCGAACCTCGGCCGGTCGATCGATCCGCAGCGCCTCTACGACGACTACGACAACAACGGCACGGCGACGCCGGAAGCCGAACAGATCTGGGCGTCGCAGCATCTCAACATCGAGATCGGCGTCGGGCTCGGCGACGATGCGTGGCGGGGTGCCGACTATTGGGAGACCCGCGCCGACGTCAGGCTCGCCGATCTCGCCGAGCTAATCCGGCGAAGCGAGGTCGCGACACTCGGCGTCGACGGCGGCGGGCTCGATGACCTGTTCGGGGTCTGCGTCATCGGGCGTGAGAAGGAGACGCGCCATTGGCTGGTGTGGAGCCACGCCTACGCGCACCCGAAGGTGAAAGAGGTCCGCAAGGAAATCGCAGCCACCCTCGAGGACTTCGAGCAGGAGGGCTCGCTCACGTTCTGCGAGGTGAGCGAGTACATCGCCCGGATAGCGGAGATCGCCGTTCGCCTCGCCGAGGCCGGGCTCCTGCCGGCGAAGGACGCGGTGGGGTTCGACCCGAACAACATAGCCGCGTTCGTCGACGCGATGGCGTCGCGCGGCATCGCAGGACCGATGATGCGGCGGCTGCTGCAAGGGCCGGCGCTGTCTCCGGCGCTGTGGGGGCTCGAGCACAAGCTGAGCGATGGCACGCTGTCGCACGGCGGCACGGCGCTGATGAACTGGTGCGTCGGCAACGTGAAGGTCGAGACCAAGGGCAACGGCAACATGGCCACGAAGCAGGCCGCCGGCCGCACCAAGATCGATCCGTTCATCGCCATGCTGTGCGCGGCGATCCTGATGAGCTGGAACCCCTCCGCCGCCGGCCCGTCCGTTTACGCGGCGCGCGGCCTCGTCGCCCTGTGAGGATTGATGGCTTTCTGGTCGCGCATCTTCGGAGGGCGTTCGACGTCGGAGGTTCGGCCGCGCGCCGCGCTTCAGGATGCCGGCGGTGGCGTCATTATCACGACATCGGCCGAACTCGAGGAGGCGCTGCGGTCCGGGTCCAACTCCGCAGCTGGGGCGGCCGTCACCCCGATGACGTCGATGCGGGTCGCCGCGGTCTATGCGTGCGTGCGCATCATTGCCGGGGCGGTTGCAACGCTGCCGCTAGACATCAAGCGGAGGGTCGACAGCCGGACCCGCGAGGACGCGTCGGACACCTCTCTCTGGCAGCTGATCCGTCGCCGCCCGAACCGCTGGCAGACTCCGTCGCAATTTCGCCGGATGCTGCAGGCGCACATCCTGCTGCGGGGCAACGCCTACGGACTGATTGTTCGATCGCGCGGCGACGTCCGCGAGATCATTCCGATGCGGCCGGACAGCGTGGTCTGCAAGCAGGAGAACGACCTCAGCCTCACCTACACCTACACCCGCAAGGACGGCCGGCAGGTCGTGCTGCAGCAGTCCGAGGTGATGCACCTGGTGGGGCTCACCCTCGACGGGGTGCACGGGATCTCGCCGATCGCCTATGCGCGGGAGACCATCGGTCTCGCGATCGCAACGGAAGAGCACGGCGGCACGACTTTCCGCAATGGAGCCCGCGTCAGTGCCGTTCTGAAGCATCCCGGGAAGCTTGGGATCGATGGGCAGGACAACCTTCGACACAGCCTCGACGAGTACCGCCACGGCGGCGAGCGCGAAGGCAAGATGCTGATCCTCGAGGAGGGCATGGACTACTCGCCGATGGCGATGACGGCACAGGATTCGCAGTGGATCGAAAGCCGCCGCTTCTCGCGAACCGACATTGCGATGTTCTTCGGCGTTCCACCTCACATGATCGGCGACACTGAGAAGTCGACGTCGTGGGGCACTGGCATCGAGCAGCAGTCAATCGGCTTCGTCGCTTACACCCTCGAAGATCATCTGACGACGTGGGAAGAGACGATCAACAGAGATCTGATCGCCGATGCGAGCAGCGATCTCTACGCCAAGTTCAATCGGGCAGCCCTGGTCAAGGGCGACATCAAGGCGCGATGGGAAGCCTATGTGCGTGGATTGCAGTGGGGTGTCTACAGCCCCAACGAAATCCGCGCGCTCGAGGATCAGAACCCGCGCGACGGCGGCGACGTGTTCTACCCGCCGCCGAACACCGCTGGCGGCGGCGAGAGAAAGAAGGACGAGGGCGATGAGCCTGCGGAACCTGCCTGAGGTCAAGGCGTTCGATCGGCCGGATGGCCTTTCCTGGGACGCTCCGTCAGACGCGCTCGCCCGATGGGCGGATGCCCCCCAGGCGGCCGAGTCCGACGATCCCGGCACGATCTCGATCTATGACGTGATCGGTCATGACTACTGGACTGGGGGCGGCTTCACGTCCAAGCGCATGGCGGCGGCACTGCGGTCTATCGGCCCGAAGGACGTCACCGTCGCGATCAACTCGCCAGGTGGGGATTTCTTCGAGGGCATAGCCATCTACAACCTGCTGCGGGAACACCCCGCCAAGGTCAAGGTGAAGGTCATGTCGCTCGCGGCTTCGGCCGCGTCGGTGATCGCAATGGCCGGAGACGAGATCACCATGGGCGTGGGGTCGTTCCTGATGATCCACAATGCCTGGGCGGTCGTGGTCGGCAACCGGAACGACCTCGACGAGGTAGGTGCCGTTCTTCGCCAGTTCGACGAGGCGATGGCGGAAATCTACGTCGCCAGGAGCGGTCTCGATGCGAAGGCGATCGGCAAGTTGATGGACGCCGAAAGCTTCATCGGGGCGAGCGAAGCGGTCGCCAAGGGTCTCGCCGACTCCGTGTCGAGCGAAGCCGCTTCGGCCAGCGGCGGCGGGAGTGCCCGAGCGGACCTCGGTGCGCGCCGCCGCCTCGACGCCATCCTCGCCCAGCAGGGCATGCCGCGTTCCGAGCGGCGGCGCCTCCTGCGCGAAGCAACCGGCACGCACGACGCTGCCGATGACGCCACGCCGCGCGCTGGCGAGCCTGCTTCCTTCGCTGCCGACATCCGGCGGTTGATCGACACACTCAAACGGTAGGAAACCAATATGACCGTTCATTCCGAGCCGCGGCGCTTCCGCGGCGTCGTTGCCGTGCGCGCCGATGGGGCCGGCGGGGACATCAAGGTTCTGCTCGGCGAGATGCAGCAGACCTTCGCGGCGTTCAAGGCCGAACACGAGGCGGAACTCGCGGCCGTGAAGAAGGGCCTGGGCGATGTCGTCCAGAGCGAGAAGGTCGACCGGATCAATGCCGAGATCACCAAGATCCAGTCGGCGATCGACCAGGTGAACGCGGCTCTGGCCGCCGCCAAGATCGGCGGCGTCGGCGCGGACGCCGACCCGGCCAAGGCCGAGCATGCCAAGGCCTTCGATCGCTTCTTCCGCAAGGGCGTCGATGCTGGACTGAGCGACCTCGAGGTCAAGGCGAAACTCACGACCCAAAGCGATCCCGACGGCGGCTATCTGGTGCCGGAGGAAATGTCCGGCACCATCGACCGCGTCCTCGGGACGGTGTCGATCATGCGGCAGATTGCGACCGTGATGCCGATCGGCACCAGCGTCTACAAGAAGCTCGTCAACATGGGCGGCGCCGGCTCCGGCTGGGTCGGTGAGGAGGAGAGCCGCGCCGAGACGACCACCCCGACGCTGCGCGAGCTCCTGTTCACGGTCATGGAGCTCTACGCCAATCCGGCGACGACCCAGACCATGCTCGACGACGGCATCATCGACGTCGCCGGGTGGCTCGCCGACGAGGTGAACATCACCTTCGCCGAGCAGGAGGGCGCGGCCTTCCTGACCGGCAACGGCGTGAAGCGGCCGCGTGGTCTGCTCAACTACGATACCGTGGCGAACGCCTCCTACGCGTGGGGCAAGATCGGCTTCACCGTCTCCGGCGCCGCGGCGGCGTTCGCCGCGTCGAGCCCCGGCGACGCGTTCATCGATCTCTACTACGGGCTGAAGCAGGGCTACCGGCAGAACTCTTCGTGGCTGATGTCGGATGCGGTGATGGCGTCGGTCCGCAAGTTCAAGGACGGCCAGGGGAACCACCTCTGGGCGCCGCCGACCGCGCCGGAGGCGCCGTCGACCGTCCTCGGCAAGCGTGTCGTCACCGACGACAACATGCCGGGCCTCGGTGCCGGCAACTTCCCCGTCGCGTTCGGCGACTTCCGCCGCGCCTATCTGATCCTCGATCGGACCGGCATCCGCGTCCTGCGCGACCCCTACACGAACAAGCCCTACGTCCACTTCTACACCACGAAGCGGGTCGGCGGCGGCGTCGCCAACTTCGAGGCCATCAAGCTGATGAAGTGCTCGACCTGACGGGTCGCGGCGCATCCCAGGCGGCGGGCTCCAGCCCGCCGCCGCCATCTCCCTCCCTCGAGCCGAAAGGGCTACGTCCATGAAGGACATTCACTCCGGCATGACGGTCGTCTCCGCGATCGACGCCGCCGCTCTCTCCGCCGACAACACGCCGGCGGCGATCGATCTCCTCGGCTATGCGGGCGTCGAGATCGTTCTCGCGGTCGGCATCGGCGGCATCACCTTCAGCGGCACCAACAAGGTCGAGTTCAAGCTCACGCACTCCGACGACGACGCGACCTATGACGCGGTGACGGCGAGCGACATGCTCGGCCTCGCCTCGGTCGGTTCCGGAGGGATCATCAAGGCCCTGACGGCCGCGCACGCGGCAGGCGCGGTCTATCGCTGCGGCTACAAGGGCGGCCGGCGCTACCTGAAGCTCCTGGCGGACTTCAGCGGCACGCACGGTTCTCCGACGCCGATCACGGCGCTTGTCGTCAAGGCGTATGGCCACAACCAGCCCGAAGCGAACCAGGCCTGATCCGTGGCCCTCGTCCTCGCTATCCCGCCGGCGGTCGAGCCGCTCACGGCCGCAGAGGTGCGGTCGCGGCTCGGCTTGCCGGACAGCGTTTCGGACGCGGTTCTCAGCGCGCTGATCATTTCGGCGCGGCAGGAGATCGACGGTTCGGCGGGGTGGCTCGGCCGAGCCCTCATCAATCAGACGTGGGATCTGCTGCTCGACGGGTTCCCGTGCGAGATTCGGTTGCCGCTGCCGCCCTATCAGTCGGTGACCGAGATCGGCATCACGGACGCCGAAGGCGAAGAGACTGTCGTCGCGCCGTCGGCCTATCGCGTGCTGCCCGGCACGCCGGCCCGGATCATCCCGGCACGCGCCACCGGCGGATGGCCGTCTGGCGCCTCCGGCCAGCAGTCGGTGCGGGTGCGCTTCGTGGCGGGATATGGCGCCGCCGGCACCGACGTTCCCGAGCCAATCCGGCAGGCGATCGTGCTTCGGGTCGGCTACCTGCGCTCGCTGCTGCGGCCGGACGCCCTGCTGCGGCGCGAAGAGGTGACCGGCGTCGGGTCGTGGGATTGGACGACGTCGGACATCGTCGGCATCTCCTACGATCGGGCGTGCTCGCTCTTGCTCGCACCGTTCCGGATCTTCTGATGCCCGCCGCGCGCGCTCTCGCGACCTATCGGCGGATGATCGAGGCCTTCGGCGAGACCGTCACGCTGCGCCGCCTCAACCCGTCGCCCGCCGCGCCGACCGAGGTGACGATGCGGGCGCGGGTGACCGCTTACGATCCCGTCGAGCTCGTCGAGGGTGTGCAGCAGGGCGAACGGCTCGTCGTGCTGCTGGCCGAGGACATCGGCTCGTTCCCGGTGCCGATCGAGATGGGCGGCCGGGACCGCATCGTCATCCGCGGCACTGTTACGACGCCGGTCGCGGTCGACGATTCGACGCGGCGGATCGGCAGCGTGCTCATCGCCTACGGCATCCGGGTGATCGGGTGATGGCGGTCAGATCGAGCCGGTCGCCGGATCGCGCGATCTTCGCCTTGATCGACGACGAGTTGTCGCCGGAGGCGCAGAGCCGGTCGCTGGCGGCCGCGGCGCGCGATGCGATCGACGAGGCGGCCTCGCAGAACGCCCGCGCCCTCGGGCGGGTGCCGCCGCACGAGACCACCGTCGACGGACGCCTCGGCGCGCCGCTCGACAGCGTGTCGCCGCGGGGCGTGATCGTCGCCGAGTTCGATCTCTTCGAGGACATGCTGCAGTGGATCGGCCGGGCGCTCGTCGAGGCGTCGCCGACCCTCACCGGTCGCTACGCGCGCTCGCACGTCTTCACGGTGGACGGCGTCGAGATCGCGGCGGGTGCGGCGCTTCCCGGCCGGTTCGAGGAAGCGGCTTTCGTGAACCTGCAGCCCTACGCACGGAAGATCGAGCGCGGGCAGTCGGACCAGGCGCCCGACGGCGTCTATCAGGCCGTCGCGGTCACGGCCGCGAAGCGGTTCGGGAACCTTGCCCGGATCCGCTTCGGCGACCGCGCGCCGCTCTTCGGCGCGGTCGACGAATGGGCCGGCAAGACCGGCATGAAATCGCGATCGAAGGGCGCGCGACGGGCCGAGTGGCTGCGCCGGCAGCCGGCGATCGTCGTGACGCCGAGGTGACCGATGGCTGACAAGGCGGTCGTCGACACGATCGAGGCGTTTCTCGCCCTCAACTGGGCGACGACGCCGATCATCGGGACGAACACGGCCGGCACGGCGCCGTCGGACGGGTCGCCGTTCCTGCGCGTCGAATATCCCTTCGCGCGGTCCGAACAGGTGACGATCGGGGCGCCCGGGCAGAACCTCTTCCGCGAAGAGGGCGCGTTCCGCGTCGTCGTCATGGTGACCCGTGGCAGCGGCGACGACTTGGCGCTCGCCTGGGCCTCGACGATCGCCGCGCTGTTCCGCGGCAAGCTCATCGGCACCGTCGAGACCTTCGCGCCGACCGTGTTTCCCGGCGGCCTCGAGGGCAACGGCAACTTCGCCGGCGCCGCCGTCGTCGTGCCCTACACCGCCGACCTCTTCGGCTGACCACCACTCACCAAGCAAAGGAGGGCCGCCATGGCCACCCCTTCGGGCGCGGCGACGCGCTTCGCCTACGTGCCGGAAGTGACGCCCGGCACGACCCCGGCCACGCCGGCCTTCCAGACCATGCGGGTGACCGGCGGCGGGCTCCGGCCGAACAAGACGACCGGCGTCTCGGAAGAGATCCAGCCGGACCGCAACGTCCGCGACGAGTTCATGCTCTTCATGGCCGCCTCGGCGACCTATCCGTTCGAGCTCTCCTACGGATCGATGGACGCGCTCTTCGCGGGGGCGGCGTTCGGCACGTGGGCGACGCACGTGCTGAAGAACGGTATCACGCGGCAGTTCTTCACCTTCGAGGAGGCGATCTCGGCGCTCTCCTCGCCCTCGTTCGTGCGCGGCCCGATGGGCATGGTCGACATGCTGTCGCTCGACATCACCGCGCAGCAGAAGATCACCGGCAGCCTCGCGGTGAAGGCACAGACGATCGCCGTGGCGTCCTCGGCGATCTCGGGGGCGACCTACACGGCCGCCAACACCAAGGGTGTGATGACCGCCGCCGCGAGCTTCGGCGGACTGTCGATCGCCGATCTCTCTCCGGCGCCGAAGCTCCGGCGCCTCACCCTGCAGATCCGCAACAACCTCGCCGACGTGCCCTATCTCGGCTCGATGGTCGGCGACGAGTACGCCGACGGCGACTGCGACGTGACCGGCGAGCTCGAGGCGCTGTTCGACGGCATCGACCTCTACCAGAAGGTGCTCGATCACGGCGGCGGCGCGATCTCGGCCACGCTCGGCCAGACCGCGAACGAGAAATACACGATCCTCCTGCCGAATTCCGTCTTCCTCGACGGCGCGCACCAGATCGGCGGCAAGAACCAGAAGGTGATGATGCGGGTGCCCTTCCGCGCGAAGTACGACGCGACGGAAGCGTGCTCGATCAAGATCACCCGGGCGGTGGCGTGATGCGTGACGTCATCATCACGACGGCGTTCGACTACTACCGCGACGACAAGATGCGCGAGTCGCTCGCCGTCGGTCGGCGCCTTCCGGTCGACGACGACCTCGCCGGCCAATGGGTGGCGAAGGGTCTCGCCCTCTACACCGACGGGGTGGCCGAGGGTGTGGCGGCGAAGAAGAAGGGCGCACGGGAATGAAGCTTTCAAGCATCAGGTACGACGTCGACAAGGCCGAAGGCGGCGCGTGGGTCGATGTTCCGGGGACGCACTTCAAGGGCGTCTCGCTCAAGGTCCGCAGCCGCGGCACGGTCGAGTATCGCCGGCGCCAGCGTCAGCTCGAGGCGGGTGTCGCGCGGCGGATCGGCACGATGCTCGACCCGGAGGACGAGGACCGGATCGACGCCGCGCTGCTGCACGAGCTCGTGCTGCTCGACTGGGCGGGCCTCGAGGAGGACGATGGCACGGCGATCCCCTACTCGCCGGAGCGGGCGAAGGCGCTCCTGTTCGACCCGTCCCTCGCCGCGTTCCGGTCGATCGTGCGGCTCGCCGCCGACATGCAGAACGAGCGCGGCCGGGCCGATCTCGCGGCCGACGTGGGAAACTGACCGCCGTCCTCGAATGGCACCTGGCGTGGGGCGAGCACGAAGAGTGGCTTCGTGCCGTCGCCAGCGAGGACGGCGAAGCCGACGACGAGCTCGCCGCCAAGCCGACGCTTCCCGCTCACCTGACGGTCGAGTGGGGGGCGTTCTGGGAGCTCGGCACCGACCGGGCGGCCGGCCTCAATGGCTCCGGTCCCATCCCCTTCACGGCGATCGACCGTTGGGCCGATCGGCACGGCATCGATGACGCGGAAGAATTCGACCGGTTCGTGGCGCTGATCAGGGCCATGGACCGGGTGCTGCTCGACCACTGGGCCGAACGCCGCAAGGCGGCAGAGGACGCGAAGCGCTGACATGGCGACGATCGACACCATCCGCAGGGTAACCGTGCAGGCCGCCGGCGCCGGCGACGTCGAGCGGCTGCGCGACGCCTTGCTCGGCCTGGCCGACGCCGAGGACAAGGTCGGCGCGTCGGGCGAAGCGATGGGCCGCTCGACCGAGGGCACGGACCGGCGGATGCTGTCCGCCCTCCGCAGCTTCGAGGGATTGGAGCGGCGGGTCGATCCTCTGGCGCGCGGCATGCGGGACGTCGCGCGCGACCTCGGCATCGTCGCGACGGCGATGAACCAGGGCGCCGCCAGCGCCGAGCGGACCGGCACCGTGGTCGATGCGTTGCGGCAGAAGCTGCAGGGCCTCGGGACGGCCGGCGCGTCCGCGGTGGACCAGACCGCCTTGAACCGGCTGCTCGGCGTGAGCGATGCGGTCGGAAAGTCCGCGGCGGAAGCCGCGTCGACCTTCGATACCGAACTGTCCCGCCTCGACGATATCGCTCGCCTGCGCGGCGCGGAAGCGGGCGCCGCGTTCCGCGACGGGCTCAACAGCCGACTGGGCATCGGCCAGCCGGGCGCAGCGGCTTCCGGAGCGACCTTCCAGGCGCTCGACGAGGAGATGCGGCGCGTCGAGATGATCGAAGGCGCCCGGTCCGCCCAGTTCGCCGTGTCGTCGCAGCAGGATGTCAATGACCTGTTCGGCATCGGTCGAGCCGGGGGCTCGGCGCGAGCCTCGGCCGCGGTGTTCGAGGACAGCATCCGCGAGGCGGAGGCGATGTCGGCTTCGGCCGCCCGCCTGCGGTCCGAGATAGACCCTGTCGGCGCCGCGTTCGACCGGATGAACGCCGCGCTCCTCGAGTATCAGCGGCTCGCCAGCGCCGGCGCGATCTCGACGGAAGAGCTCGGCCTCGCGCAGGGGCTGGCGCGGCGGCGCTTCGACGAGGAGGCGGCCGGGATCCGGGCGGTCGGCAAGGCCGGCCAGATGTCGACCGGCCAGCTCGTCGGCATGCAGTACCAGTTGAACGACGTCGCGGTGTCGCTCGCCTCCGGCCAGAGCCCGTTCGTCGTGATGATGCAGCAGGGCATGCAGGTCTCGCAGATGTTCGCGCCCGGCACGTCGCTCGCGACGGCCGGAACGAACCTCGCCGCCGGCTTCATGTCGATGCTGACGCCGATCAACCTCGCGGTCGTGGGCGTCGCCGCGCTCGCCGGCGGCGTCGGGTATCTGTGGTCGGCCTGGAAATCCGACGCGCCGACCATCGAGGACGCGCTCGAAAACCACACGAAGCTCATCCGCGAGCTTCGGGAGGCCTATGGCGACGCGCAGGCCGCCGTCGAGGACTATGGCGGCCGGTCCCGCGAGGTGCTGCGCTTCCTCGTCGACGAGGAGGCCACGGCGCTGCGCCAGCAGAGTCAGCGCGGCGTCATCGGCCTCT
>Ga0255338_1000184_pt1 | contig 250593 bp, 220 predicted proteins | sample MeOH1_35cm_T4_19_FD_203715 | JGI IMG/M metagenome (GOLD analysis project Ga0255338, IMG submission 203715) | Sandy soil microbial communities from University of British Columbia, Vancouver, Canada - MeOH1_35cm_T4_195 | ecosystem: Engineered > Artificial ecosystem > Sand microcosm >... | reverse complement strand
CCGCATCCAGTCCGCGGCCCACGAGCAGCTCGTCGCGCTGCTGCAGCACGAGGTTGCCGTTGGCCACGTTGACGTAGGCCGCTTCGTTGCCCCGGCCGTGGACAGCGCTCCCCGAGCCGCCGAAGGCCCCGCGCTCGCCGAGCGTGGTTCTGGAGGTCGTGCTCAGTCCCAGGCTGTTGCCGCTGACGATTGCCACCATCTTCTTCTACTCCCTGAAATGCGAACCTCCGGATGTTCGGCAGCTGCGCAGAAAGCCTCGACGCCAATGATGGACGCGCAGACCCTCCCCGCGGCCGCGCCAGTTCCCCCGAACTGATCACGGTTCTGAACAACATATCCAAAGCGATTGGAATTTGTTGAGGGTTTGGGCGGCTGAATTACAAAGCGTTGCCTCTTGCGTATGTCACGGCAAACTGCAAACGAATGTGGCGGCGCCACGACCCCAGGCGCCTGGAATCTTCCATCACAGGGTGATGAGCGCCACGATGCGGCAGACGATGGACCCACGCACGCGAGGTGCGGCTGCGCAGGTCATGCGGATCACCGGATTGAGGCGAGCGACGCGGCGCCCTCTTCAGCGGCAAACGCCGCAGCCTTCAGGTGCCTTCGATCGGCGAACTTGAAAAAAAGATGCGAGGCGCCCTCGCCTCAGCGCCGGTTCGCCGCTTGCCGGCGATCGATCCACGCAATGATCTCGCCCATGACGCCGCGGCGGAAAGCCAGCACGCAGACCACGAAGATCAGGCCCGTGACGATGGTGACCGACTCGCCGAGCGTGTTGAACCAGTCGATAGTCGTGAGGCGCGCGATGAGATTGCCGAACTCGCCGATCTTGTTCTCCAGCATGACGACGACGGCCGCGCCCAGCAGCGGGCCGGAGAGCGTGCCCAGCCCGCCGACCAGTGTCATCAGGATCACTTGCCCCGACGCGCTCCAGTGCACGTCGGACAGTGTGGCGAAGCCGAGCACCAAGGTCTTGAGCGAACCGGCCAGGCCCGACAGCGCCGCGGAGATCACGAAGGCGAGCAGCTTGAAGCGGCTCACGTCGTAGCCCAGGGAGATCGCGCGCGGCTCGTTCTCCTTGATGCCCTTCAGGACCTGGCCGAAAGGCGAGTGGATGGTGCGCACGATGAGCAGGAAGGCGGCCGCCACGATGGCGAGCGCCACGTAGTACATGGTCAGGTCGCTGGAGAGATCGATCAGGCCGAAGAGCTTGCCGCGCGGCACGCCCTGCAGGCCATCCTCGCCGCCGGTGAATGGCGCCTGGAGCGCGATGAAGAACACCATCTGCGCGAGCGCCAGCGTGATCATCGCGAAGTAGATGCCCTGGCGACGGATCGCCAGCACGCCGAACACCCAGCCGATCAGGGCGCCGGTCAGGGTGCCGGCGACGAGGCCCAGTTCGGGCGACCATCCCCAGACTTTCATCACATGGCCCGCCACATAGGCCGAGCCGCCGAGGAAGGCGGCATGCCCGAAGGACAGCAGCCCGGTGTAGCCCAGCAACAGGTTGAAGGCCGAGGCGAACAGCGCGAAGCACATGAGCTTCATCACGAACACCGGGTAGGCGCCCGCGAACGGCGCGACGATCAGCGCCAGCAACAACACCCCATAGAGAACAGCGGAATTCTTCTTCATCGCAACAGCAGCAACAGCTTGTGGGTCCATTCGCAGGGGCCGCCGCGCCCGGCCGCCCCGCGGCTGGGGGCCAGGCGAAGCGACACGCGGCGCGCGCGGCCTGGGGGGCGAGTCATTTCTCTTTGCCGAACAGGCCGGCGGGTCGGATGAGAAGCACGATGACCATGATCACGAACACGACCGTGGACGAGGCCTCGGGATAGAACACCTTGGTCAGTCCCTCGACAACGCCAAGGCCCAGGCCGGTGAGGATGGCGCCCATGATCGAGCCCATGCCGCCGATCACCACCACCGCGAACACCACGATGATGAGGTTCTGCCCCATCAGGGGCGTCACCTGGATGACCGGCGCGGCGAGCACGCCGGCGAAGGCCGCGAGCCCGGCGCCGAAGGCGTAGGTGAGCGTGATCATCAGGGGCACGTTGACGCCGAAGGCCTCGACCAGCCGGGGGTTCTCGGTGCCGGCGCGCAGGTAGGCGCCGAGGCGCGTCTTCTCGATCATGAACCAGGTCGCGAAGCAGACGATGAGCGAGGCGAACACCACCCATGCGCGGTAGTTGGGCAGCACCATGAAGCCGAGGTCGGTGGCGCTCGAGAGCGCGTCGGGCGCGTCATACGCAAGGCCCGAGACGCCGTAGATGGAACGGAACACACCTTCGATCAGCAGCGTGAGGCCGAGCGTGAGCAACAGGCCGTAGAGATGATCGAGCTTGTAGATCCAGCGCAACAGCAGGCGCTCGATCAGGACACCGAACACTCCGACGACGAGCGGCGCGGCAATCAGCATCACCCAGTAGTTGATGCCGAAGTAGTTCATCGCCATCCAGGTGAGCACGGCGCCCAGCATGAACAGCGCGCCGTGCGCGAAGTTGATGACGTTGAGGAGCCCGAAGATGACCGCCAGGCCGAGGCTCAGGATCGCGTAGAACGATCCGTTGACGAGCCCCAGCAGAAGCTGGCTGAGCAGGGCGGGAAGAGAGATGGTCATGAGGGATGCAACGGGCCCGGACTTCCGGCGTCAGCAGCGACGCGGCGAGAGCGCCCGCCCCGGGCGCGGGACGGGCGAGCCGGCGCGAAGGCCGGACGGCATGGACGCGGAGGGCTTCACTTCCAGAGAGCGCACTTGCTCTCGGCCTTGGTGGTGAAGACTTCGTCGCCGGACAGCTTCTTGACCACCTTGTAGTAGTCCCCTTCCTTCTTCGACTCGGCGGGCGACTTGACCTGCATCAGGTACATGTCGTGCACGAAACGGCCGTCCGCGCGGACCATGCCGGTGGCGAAGAAGTCGTCGATCTTGGTGCTCTTGATCTTCTCCATGACCTTGTCGGCGTCGGTGGTGCCGGCGGCCTTGACCGCGTTCAGGTAGGTCATGGTGGCCGAGTAGTCGGCGGCCTGGGTTTCGCCCGGCTGGCGCTTGGTCTTCTCGTAGTAGCGCGCCGCCCACTTGCGGGTGGCGTCGTTCAGGTCCCAGTACCAGCTGGTCGTGAGCTGCAGGCCCTCGGTGTTCTTCAGACCCAGGCTGTGCACGTCGCTGAAGAAGATCAGCAGGCCGGCGAGCTTCATGGTCTTGGTGATGCCGAATTCCTTGGCGGCCTTGATCGAGTTGATGGTGTCGCCGCCGGCATTGGCCAGGCCCAGGATCTGTGCCTTGGAGTTCTGCGCCTGCAGCAGGAAGGACGAGAAGTCCGACGCATTGAGCGGCACGCGGACCGACCCGACCACCGTGCCGCCCTTGGCCTTGACGACGGCGGTGGTGTCGGCCTCCAGCGCGTGGCCGAAGGCGTAGTCGGCGGTCAGGAAGAACCAGGTCTTGCCGCCGCCTTCGACGATGGCCGAACCCGTGCCCTTGGCCAGCGCGACGGTGTCGTAGGCGTAGTGAACGGTGTAGGGGCTGCACTGCTCGTTGGTCAGGGCCGAGGACGCCGCGCCGTTGTTGAAGTAGACGCGCTTCTTCTCCTGCGCGACCTTGGCGGTGGCGAGCGCGGTGCCCGAGTTGGTGCCGCCGAAGATCATCGTGACGCCCTGGGTGTCGATCCATTCGCGTGCCTTGGAGGCGGCGACGTCGGCCTTGTTCTGGTGGTCCGCGGTCAGCAGTTCGATCGGCTGGCCCAGCACCTTGCCGCCGAAATCGTCGATGGCCATCTGGATCGCTACCGCGCCGTTCTTGCCTTCCACGTCGGCATAGAGGCTGGACATGTCTGTCACGAAGCCGATCTTGACCTTCTCCTGCGCCTGCACCGCATGCGTGGCGAGGCCGGCGGCGCCGAGCATGAGGGCGACGATCTTCAGTTGCGTTTTCATGAGGTCTCCTGATGAAGTTGAGGCGGGAAAAAAGCGGGTGAGGCGCTGCTCACACGCCGAGCAGTTCATTGAGCACGGGCATCTTGGCCTCGAGTTCGGACGCGCCGAACTTTTCCACGATGCGGCCGTGTTCCATCACGTAGAAGCGGTCGGCCAGCGGCGCGGCGAAGCGGAAGTTCTGCTCCACCATCACCACGGTGTAGCCCCTGCCGCGCAGGGTCTGGATCATGCGCGCCAGGGCCTGCACGATCACCGGCGCCAGCCCTTCGGAGATCTCGTCGAGCAGCAGCAGGGTCGCGCCCGTGCGCAGGATGCGCGCCACCGCCAGCATCTGCTGCTCCCCGCCCGACAGCCGGGTGCCCTGGCTGTGGCGTCGTTCCGCCAGGTTGGGGAACATGGCGTAGATCTCGTCCACCGACATGCCCTGCCCCGCGCCCTTGAGCGGCGGCGGCAGCAACAGGTTTTCCTCGCAGGAGAGGCTCGCGAAGATGCCCCGCTCCTCTGGGCAGTAGCCGATGCCCTGGTGCGCGATGCGGTGCGTGGGCATGCCGACGGTCTCGGTGCCGTTGACCTTGATGCTGCCCTTGCGCGCGCCGGTCAGGCCCATCACCGCGCGCATCGTCGTGGTGCGGCCCGCGCCGTTGCGCCCCAGGAGCGTGACCACCTCGCCCGGCTGCACCACCATGTCGACGCCGTGCAGCACGTGCGACTCGCCGTACCAGGCCTGCAGTCCCGCGATTTCGAGCGCGGCGGTCATGCGTGCGCTCCCTGGAGCTGGCCTTCGGTGGTGCCCATGTAGGCTTCCATCACCTGCGGATTGCTCGACACCTCGGCATAGGGGCCTTCGGCGAGCACCGCGCCGCGTTGCAGCACGGTGATGGTGTCGGCGATGGTCGAGACCACGCTCATGTTGTGTTCCACCATGAGCACGGTGCGTCCGGCCGACACGCGCTTGATGAGCTCGGCCACGCGGTGCACGTCTTCGTGGCCCATGCCCTGCGTGGGTTCGTCGAGCAGCATCAGCTCGGGTTCCATCGCGAGCGTGGTGGCGATCTCCAGCGCGCGCTTGCGGCCGTAGGGGAGGTTCACGGTCAGTTCGTCGGCGAGATCTTCCAGGCCGACCTCGGCCAGCAGCGCGCGCGCGCGGGCATCGAGCGGCTTGAGCGTCTTCTCGCTCTTCCAGAAGTGGTACGAGGTGCCCAGCGCGCGCTGAAGACCCAGGCGCACGTTCTCGAGCAGGGTGAGGTGCGGGAACACGGCCGAGATCTGGAACGAGCGGATGATGCCGCGGCGCGCGATCTGCGCCGGGCGTTCGCGGGTGATGTCCTCGCCGTTGAAAAGAATGGTGCCGGAGGTCGGCTCCAGGAACTTCGTCAGCAGGTTGAAGCAGGTGGTCTTGCCCGCGCCGTTCGGCCCGATCAGCGCGTGGATGGAGCCGCGCACGATCGACAGGTCGACCTTGCTGACTGCGGTGAAGCCCTTGAATTCCTTGGTGAGCCGGCGTGTTTCGAGAATGATGTCGCTCATCTCGCGCGTTTGCCCGTGTGCTGGAAGGAAAGTTCGGTCATGCGGTTCGTCTGCGCGTACCCCCATGGCCGCGCGACCGCATTGTTTGCGGGCGTCGGAAGAATTGCCTACTGGGGCAAATGCCTATGCTGCGCTGCAACCGGGGTCAATGCGCGCGGGTCGCGGGGAGCAGGACGATGGCTTCGCCTGCCCCCTGCTCGGCCGATGCGCCGGCGCCAGGGCGACGCGGCGTCCGGACGGCCGGCGGGCCGGTGATCGTCAGCGGATCTTCAGTGGGCGCCGGCCGCGGCGTCCGAAGCGCCGGTACCGCGCGAGGGCCGGGACAGCCAGACCAGCGGGATCAGGAACAGGAACAGGAGCGCCGATCCGTAGAACAGGTCCGAAGACGCCAGCATGAAGGATTGCTGGTCGACCATGCGATTGATCTGCCCGAGCACCTGATCGGCGCTGAAGCCGGCGCCGCCGAGCCCGCTGATCGCGCTGCTCGCGGCGGCGCTGCCCTGGTTCACCGACTCGACGAGTTGCGCATGGTGCAGCGCGGCGCGGTTCTCCCACAGCGTGGTGGCCGTGGAGGTGCCGATGGCGCCCGCGGTGATGCGCGCGAAGTTCGACAAGCCCGAGGCCGCGGGAATGCGGTCCGGCGTGAGGCCCGAGAGCGTGATCGTCACCAGCGGGATGAAGAAGAAGGCCATGGCCACGCCCTGGATGATCGTCGGGATCATGATGGTCCCGAAGTCGGCCTGGGTGTTGAAGTTCGACCGCATCCACAGCACGAGCGCGAAGACGACGAAGGAGAGCGTCGCGTAGCGGCGCGGATCCACCTTCCCGACCGTGAGCCCGACGAAGGGCGAGAACACGATGGCCAGCAGGCCCACCGGCGCCATGATCATGCCGGCCTGAGTCGCGGTGTAGCCCATGAACTGCTGCAGCCAGAGCGGCAGGATCACGACGTTGCCGAAGAAGAGGCCGTAGCCGACGGCCGTCGCGAGGGTTCCGGACCAGAAATTGCGTCGAGTGAAGAGCGACAGGTCCACCACCGGATGCTTGTCGGTCAGCTCCCAGGCCAGGAAGAAGAGGAAGCCCACGCCGGCGACGATCGCGAGGGTCACGATCTGCGCCGAGTGGAACCAGTCGAGTTCCTTGCCCTTGTCGAGCATGAGCTGGAGCGATCCGACCCACACCACGAGCAGCGCCAGCCCGACGCCGTCGATGGGCACCTTGCGCGTCGAGCTCTCGCGCTTGTGATAGATGCCCCAGGTGACGAGCGCGGCGAGCAGGCCCACCGGGATGTTGATGTAGAAGATCCAGGGCCAGGAGATGTTGTCGGTGATCCATCCGCCGAGCAGCGGCCCCATCACCGGAGCGACCAGCGTCGTCATCGACCACATGGCCATCGCGAGTCCGGCCTTGGCGCGCGGGTAGCTCGACAGCAGCAAGGTCTGCGACAGCGGAATCATCGGCCCGGCCACGAAGCCCTGCAGCGCGCGAAAGGCGATCAGCATGGTCATGTTGGGCGCGAGACCGCACAGCCACGAGCTGATGATGAACAGCAGCACACTGGTCATGAACAGGCGGACCTGGCCGAAGCGCTGCGTGAGCCAGCCGGTCAGCGGCACCGCGATCGCATTGGCGACCGCGAAGCTGGTGATGACCCAGGTGCCCTGGGTCGAACTGACGCCGAGATCGCCGGCGATCGCCGGCAGCGAGACGTTCGCGATCGACGTGTCCAGCACGTTCATGAAGGTCGCGGCGGATAGCGCCACGGTCCCCCAGACGCGTGCCGAGCCTTCGAGCGGCGGAAGAGGCAGAGATGCCGGATGGGTCGCCATGACGCGGGCCCCTCGTCTCAGCCGGGCTGGCCCTGGGTCGCCACCGGCGTGCCGCGTCCGTGCGCCGCGGCGGCCGGCGCCTTGCCCGGCAGGTCGCGGCCGAGGTTGGCGGCGATGATGCGCTCCACCTCGGCGTCGGCGCCGCGGTCGAGCTGGCTATACACCTGCGTCTGGACCAGCGGGTTCTGACGCGGGGCGTCGGCGAGCATCTTGCCGTCCTTCTTGCTCACATCGACCTCCGCATCCATCGACAGGCCCACACGCAGCGGGTTGGCCTTGAGCTGATCCGGGTCGAGCGCGATGCGCACCGGCACGCGTTGCACCACCTTGATCCAGTTGCCGGTGGCGTTCTGTGCCGGCAGCAGCGCGAAGGCCGAGCCGGTGCCCACGCCGAGTCCGGCGACGTGGCCGGTGTATTCGACCTTCTTGCCGTACACGTCGGCCGTGAGCTTCACGGGCTGGTCGATGCGGATGTTGCGCAGCTGGACTTCCTTGAAGTTGGCATCGACCCAGAGCTGGTTGAGCGGCACGATGGACATCATCGGCGTGCCGGCCGCAACGCGCTGGCCGAGCTGCACGGTGCGCTTGGCCACGTAGCCTTCGACCGGTGCAGGCAAGCTCACGCGCTGCGTGGCCAGGTAGGCCTCGCGCACCTTGGCCGCGGCGGCGAGCACGCTCGGATGCTGCTCCACGCTGGTGCCGTCGGTGAGCGACTGGTTGCTGCTGAGCTGTTCGCGCGCAGACAGCACGCCGGCCTGGGCTGCCGCGAGCGCGCTCTTCGCGTTGGCGAGCTGGGTCTCGGCGTGATTGAGTTCTTCCTTGGAGATCGCGCCGTTGCCCGACAGGGCCTGGCGGCGCTTCAGGTCATCCTGCGCGCGTGCGATGTCGCTCTGCGCGCGCACGATGTCGGCTTCACGCAGGCTGACCTGCGCGGCCAGCGAACCGTTGTTGACATAGAGGGTGCGCACCTGCCGGACGGCCTGGGCCAGCGCGGCCTCGGCCTGGTCAAGGGAGACCTTGGCGTCCGCCGGATCGAGCTGGACCAGCGGCTGGCCGGCTTTCACCAGGTCGGTGTCGTCGGCCATGATGGCCATGACCGTGCCGCCGATCTGCGGCGTGATCTGGATCACATTGCCCTGCACATAGGCGTTGTCGGTCGATTCGTAGTGGCTGGCGACGAGCCATTCGTACACGCCCCAGCCGGCGCCGGCCAGCACGACGACGGTGGCCAGTGCGGTCAGCGCGCGGCGGCGCTTGTTGTTGGAAGGCGGCACTTCGGGAGCAGTTGCGGCCGGCGAATGGGAGTTGGTGTTGTTCGTGTCCATGAGGGTCTTTCGGATCGCGAGGTGTTCAGGGGTGCGAGGCAACCGGCGTTGCGGCCGTGGCCAAAGGAGACTGCCAGCCACCGCCGAGGGCACGCGCCAGACCCACCTGGGTGTCGAGTGCGCGGGCCGCGAGGTCGACGGCGCCGCGCCGCTGGGCGAGCACCGTGGTTTCAGCTGTCAGTACGTCGAGGTAGTTCCCGAGGCCGGCGCTGTAGCGCTGCACCGCGAGGTCGTAGGCGGCTTCGGCGGCGGCCTGGGCTTCGCGTTGCTGCGCCTGCTGGCGTACCACCGACTGCACGCTCGCGACCTGGTCGGCCACGTCATGCACGGCATCGAGCACCGTGGCGTTGTAGCTTTCGATCGCGGCGTCGAGGTCGGCCGACTTGCCGCGCAGGTTGGCACGCAGGCGGCCGCCTTCGAAGATCGGCAGGCGCACTGCGGGGCCGACACCCCATTGCTGGGAGCCGGACTTGAGCAGGTTCTCGAAGCCGATGCTCTGGAATCCGGCGAAGGCCACGAGGTTGATGTTCGGATAGAAGAGGGTCTTGGCGTTGGCGACGTCGCTCGTCGCGGCCTCGACACGCCAGCGCGCGGCGGCAATGTCGGCGCGGCGACCGAGCAGGTCCGCCGGGATCACCGGCTGCAGGCCCATCGCCTTGATGCCCGCGAGGAGCGGCGGCGTCAGCGATTGCGTCGCGTTCGGCTGGCCGACCAGCGCGTCGAGCGCATGCTGCGCCAGCGCGATCTGCTCGTTCAGCGCTTCGATCTGCTGCCGCGCGTCGGGCAGGCCGCCCTCGGCCTGGCGCAGTTGCAGATTCGTGTCCAGACCTGCCGAAACACGGTCTCGCACCAGCTTGAAAGTCTCTTCGCGCTGCGCGAGGGTGCGGCGGGCGACAACGAGGCTGTCCTGGAGGCGTGCCCATTGGACATAGCCGCGCGCGACGTTGCTCGCGAGCAGGATGCGTGCGGCATCGACCTCGGCGGCAGCTGCATTGGCGCTGCCGATGGCGGTGTCGAGCGCGCTGCGGTTCTTGCCGAAGAAGTCCAGTTCCCAGCTTGCGTTCAACTGGAGCGTGCCGGTCTCCTGGATCGAGCCGCCGAGCGGCGACGGATAGATGTAGTTGGCGCTGAACTTCTGGCGCGTGAGATCCAGCGAGCCGTTGATCTGCGGCTTGTCGGCGGCTTGGGCGACGGAGATCGCGGCCTGCGCACGCGCGAGGCGCGCACGCGCGACCTGCAGATTCGGATTGCCGGCGAGGGCCTGGTCGACGAGGCGGTCGAGCTGCGCATCGCCGAAGGCGAGCCACCACTGGCTGTCCACGCCCGCGGGCGCGCCGGGGGGCGCAACGGCGGGCACCTCGGCCGGCGTCGCCAGGCCGAGCGAGGAGGCATCGCGCAGCTTGGCCTGCGATGAAATGCCACCCATGTCGGCGCAGCCCGCCAGCGCAAGCGCTGCGAGGGCAGCCGCCACGGCGGTCGATCGGCGCAACGCGCCCTCAGGAAGTACTCGGATCATCTTTTTCTCCACGGGCCGGGGTGGCCTGTGCGTTGTTCAGAATTCGACGGAGGTAGCTCTTGAGCTGCTCCCACTCCTTGTCCGTGAAGCCGGCCAGATGCTCGTTCTGCACGCGGCTGAGCACATGCGGCACGGCCTCGGCGGCGGCCCGGCCTTCTTCCGTGAGTTCAATATTGACGACGCGCCTGTCCGACACGGAGCGCACGCGTCGGCACAGGCCCTTGGCTTCGAGGCGATCGAGCAGGCGCGTCATGGCGCCGGTGTCGAGCTCGCATTCGCGCGCCAGTTCGGCGACGGTAGTCGCCAGCCCCATGCGCAGCTTGTGCAGCGGGATCCACTGGGGGTATGTGGGTCCTCCGGGCTCGCAGATATGGGATTCGACCGATTGGCCGAGCGCAACCAGGATGCGGCGCATCATGTAGCCGATGCTGTCCTCTGCCCTGTAGGTTTCGGGCTTGTAGAAGTCCTTGACCTGGGGCAGATCGCCGGCGGCAGAAACCGAAGTCTTGGTTCCGGAACTCTTGGAAGTGGACATGCCGCGAATATTAGTTGCCGAGGCAATTACTGTCAAGGCGACCTTTGAGCGGGCAAATGTTCCATCGCTAGAATCCCGCATGCCTTCCTCTCCCCTCACTCCGGCATCCAAGGGCTCCCCGAAGTCCTTGTCGGGCCTGGCGCCTTTTCTGCGCCCCTATCGCGTCCAGATCATCCTCGCGGCGCTGTTTCTCGTGCTGGCGGCAGCGACCACTCTGGTCTTCCCTCTTGCCCTTCGCAGCCTGATCGACGGCGGCCTGGTACCGGGCGACAGGGGCGCTCAAGCCATGGCGCTGCGCGATCATTTCCTCGCCCTTTTCGGGGTCGCGGTCGCGCTCGGGCTGTTCTCCGCGGCGCGCTTCTACACGGTCAGCTGGCTCGGCGAGCGGGTCACGGCGGACCTTCGCAACGCCGTCTATTCGCACGTTCTTCGGCAGAATCCGGTGTTCTTCGAAACCACCCAGACCGGCGAAGTGCTGTCGCGGCTGACGGCTGACACCACCCTGGTCCAGACCGTCGTCGGATCCTCCCTCAGCATGGGACTTCGCAATGCGGTGATGGGCATCGGCGCGCTCGCGATGCTGATCTGGACCAATCCCTACGTGATGGTGCAGGTGCTGGGAATCCTGGTGCTCGTCGTCCTGCCCAGCATGCTGTTCGGCCGCCGGGTTCGCAAGCTCTCCCGCGCCAGCCAGGACCGCGTGGCCGATTCGAGCGCGATCGCCGCCGAGGTGCTGAACGCGATTCCCGTGGTGCAAAGTTTCACGGCGGAAGACCGCGAAGCCGAGCGCTTCGATGCCTCGACGGACAACGCCTTCCGCACCGCGGTGCGCCGCGCCAAGGCACGTTCGGTGCTGGTCGCCTTCATCATCATCGCCACGTCGGCGGCGCTCCTGTGGGGGCTCTACCAGGGTACGCAAGCCGTGATCCGGGGCGACATCACTGCGGGGCACATGGGGCAGACGGTGGTGTACGTGATCATTCTCGCGAGCGCCGCGGCCGTGCTCGGCGAGGTGTATGGCGACTTGCTGCGCGCCGCCGGGGCGACCGAACGGCTGATGGAACTGCTCCATGCGAAGCCGGTCATCGTCTCGCCTCTTCAGCCGGCGCAGGCACCGGTCGCGAATGCGGGCAGCGCAATCCGCTTCGAAGGTGTGGACTTCCACTATCCGTCTCGTCCGGGCACTCCGGCCCTGCGTGATTTCGAGCTGACGGTACGGCCGGGCGAGACGGTCGCGCTGGTCGGATCGAGCGGCGCGGGCAAGAGCACGGTGTTCCAGCTCCTGCTTCGCTACTACGACCCGCAGTCAGGCCGCATCACGCTGGATGGGGTGCCGCTGCCGTCCATGTCGCTGGCGGACCTGCGCACGCGCATCGGCCTGGTGCCGCAGGACGCCGTCATCTTTTCCACCACCGCCTTCGAGAACATCCGCTACGGACGGCCCGACGCCAGCGCCGAGGAAGTGCATGCCGCCGCCCGCGCCGCCTTCGCGGACGGCTTCCTGCGCGCCCTGCCCGAAGGCTACGACACCTTCCTTGGAGAACGCGGCGTCCGCCTTTCCGGCGGCCAGCGCCAGCGCATCGCGATCGCGCGGGCGATGCTCAAGAACCCGCCCCTCCTGCTGCTGGATGAAGCGACCAGCGCGCTCGACGCGGAAAGCGAAAGGATGGTCCAGGCCGCCCTCGAATCAGCGATGCAGGATCGAACCACGCTGGTGATCGCCCATCGGCTGGCGACCGTGCAGAAGGCGGATCGTATCGTGGTGCTGGACCACGGCGGCATCGTCGAACAAGGCACGCATGCCGATCTGGTCGCGCAGAACGGCGTCTACGCAAGGCTGGCAGCCCTCCAGTTCACGACCTGACGCGGTGCCGGGCCGTTTGCCGTACGGCGTCTACTGCAGTGTTTCCTTGAGTGCCGGCGGCAACGGAAGCGAGAAAACGGGAATTCCCTCTTCGGCCAGCGTCCGGGCCTGCTCCGGCGTCGCCTGGCCGCGGATTCCCCTCTCCTCTGCCTCGCCATAGTGCATCTTGCGCGCCTCGTCGGCGAAGCGATCGCCGACGTCTTCGGTATGAGCCATCACTTCACGCACAGCGCGCAGCCATCGCCCCTCGAGCGACCTTTCCGCGCTCTCTGCCTTCGCTGGCTCTTCGGACCTGCCACCCCCAAGATTGAGCCGCGGCGCGGCCAGGAGCTTGGTCACGGCCGTGTCGCCGCAGATGGGGCATTCGACCAGGCCATTGGCAAGCTGGGATTCGAACGCCTCATGGGACGCGAACCAGCCTTCGAAGCCGTGGCCCTTGGCGCACTGGAGGTTGAGGACCTTCATGGCGCGGATTATCCGCCGTCCGCGAGCGGCGCCGGTGTCTGCCAATCGAGCGTCCATGCACCCGACAGGACGTTCTGCAGCCACAGCGTGCACGTCAGCGTCTTGGCGTCCGATACGGTCCCGTCCTGGCACCAGCTCGCGAGTTCCTCGGGCGTGGAGGTGATCACGTCGAGGAACTCGCCATGATCCAGTTGCCGATCACCGAGTTCGAGCCCGCGCGCGAAATAGATATGGATGATCTCGGTCGAGTACGCCACCGCGAGGTGCATCGCGCCGGCATACGCCCATTCACGCGCGGTATAGCCAGTCTCCTCGAGCAGCTCACGCCGGCCGCAGAACAGAGGATCCTCGCCGGCATCGAGCTTGCCGGCGGGAAACTCGGTCATCACGTGGCCGATGGGGTAACGGTACTGCCGCTCCAGCACGAGCCGCCCGTCGTCGAGCAGCGGCACCACGACCACGGCGCCCGGATGCACGACATATTCGCGCGTGGCGGTGTGTCCGTCGGGCAGACGCACGGTGTCCCGCTTTGCCAGGAGGAAGTTGCCCTGGAAGATCACCTGGCTTGCCGTGCCGATTTCCTTGAGATGCGCGTCGTCCATAGGGCTAGTGTCGATGCTTGAAGAGATAACGCCAGGTGAACCCCGGAAATGCCAGAACGAGGAAGAGCGCTCCCGTCACGGCATAGAACTCCCAGCCTTGCGGCGCCACCTGGCCGACACGGCGTTCGAAGAGGAATCCCACGCCGCCCGCCGCGAAATACAGCACCACCAACTCGGCCAGCCTCAGCGCCAGCGACTTGCGCCGCCCCGGGAGCGGCACCAGGCCCAGCACCCGGTCGCTGAGGAAGGGCAGATTGGCCGCCATCAGGGCGACCAGCAGCACGACCCAGACCGAGGCAGTTTGGGACACAGCCTCGACACAGCCTCGTTCAGGTGGCGAGCGTCGCCACGATCGCCTGCGCGCAGAGCGTCATCAGGCCGCCCGGAAGGATGCCGAGGATCAGGATCAGCGCGCCGTTGAGCGTCAGCACGGTGCGCACGTCACGCGGCGCCGAGACGGTACTGGCTGTGACCGGCTCGTCGAAGTACATGACCTTCACCACCCGCAGGTAGTAGAAGGAGCCGATCAGCGACATCACCACCGAAAACACGGCCAGCCCGATGTAGAAGGCCTGGCCCGAGGCGATCAGCGCCTGCAGGACAGCGAGCTTCGCATAGAAGCCGACGAGCGGCGGAACACCCGCCAGCGAGAACATCGCAATCGCCATCACGCCGGCATAGAGCGGGCTGCGCTGATTGAGGCCTGCGAGGTCGGTGATCTCCTCGCTCTCGAAGCCTTCGCGCGCGAGCAGCAGGATGATGCCGAAGCTCGCCAGGGTCGTGAGCACATAGGTCACAATGTAGAACATCGAGGCGCTGTACGCGAACTGCGCGTTGTAGCTGTTGCCGTTGACCACGCCAGCCACCAGGCCCAGCAGCATGAAGCCCATCTGCGCGATGGTCGAGTAGGCCAGCATGCGCTTGAGGTTGGTCTGCGCGATCGCCGCAAGGTTGCCGACCAGCAGCGACGCAATGGCCAGCAGCGACAGCATCTGCTGCCAGTCGATCGCCAGCGGAAAAAGACCTTCCACCAGGAGACGGATGATGATCGCGAACGCCGCCAGTTCCGGTGCGGCGCCGATCAGCAGGGTGACGGCCGTCGGTGCGCCCTGGTACACGTCCGGAAGCCACATATGGAACGGCGCTGCGCCGATCTTGAATGCGAGGCCGGACACGATGAAGACGAGACCGAAGACCAGCACCTGATGATTGACGTTGCGGCTCGCAATCGCCTTGAACACTTCATTGATGTCCAGCGAACCGGTGGCGCCATAGATCATCGACAGTCCGTAGAGCAGGAAGCCGCTGGCCATGGCGCCGAGCACGAAGTACTTCATCGCCGCTTCGCTCGCCACCGCGTGATCGCGGCGCAGGGCAACCAGCGCATAGCTCGACAGCGTGAGCAGTTCCAGGCCGAGGTAGATCAGCAGGAAGTTGCTGCCGGAGATCATCACGAAGATGCCCAGGAGCGCGAACATGCTCATCGTGAACATCTCGCCGCCGCGCAGCATGTCGCGGTCGGCCGCGTAGGGCCGGCCATAGACGAGCGTGACCATCAGCGCGACGGTCGAGAAGCACTTGAGCCAGTTGCCCATGGGATCGCTCACGACCATGCCGCCGAAGGCATAGGCCGTCTTGCCCTCCGCGGCGCTCAGGCCGCTGAGCACCGCGACCGCCGCGAGCGTGAGAAGGGTCAGCACGTAGGTCCGCGTGCGATGCGTGCTCGTCGTGGACAGGTCGACCAGCGCGATGACGCAGGTCATCACCAGCAGCAGCACCTCGGGATAGATCGTCACCCAGCCGAATTTGTCAGTCATCTCGTTCTCTTCTTCAGCGTGGATCAGGGAAGCTTCGACACCGACATGTGGTGCAGGAGCTGAGTCACGGAAGCATCCATCACATCGGTGAAGGGCTTCGGATACACGCCCATCCACAGCACGGCGAGCGCGAGCAGCGCAAGCATCAAGAATTCACGCGCGCCGATGTCGTCGAGCTCCTTCACGTGATCGTTGCCAACGGCGCCCAGATAGACGCGCTTGTACATCCACAGCGTGTAGGCTGCACCGAAGATGAGCGCCGTCGCGGCACCCAGGCCGATCCAGAAGTTGAACTTCACCGCACCGAGGATGACCATCCACTCGCCCACGAAGCCTGCCGTGCCCGGCAGTCCGCAATTCGCCATCGCGAACAGCAGCGCGAAGGCCGCGAACTTGGGCATGGTGTTGACCACGCCGCCGTAGTCGGCGATCTGGCGCGAATGCACGCGGTCGTACAGCACGCCGATGCCGAGGAACATCGCGCCGGAGACGAAGCCGTGGGAAATCATCTGCACGATGCCGCCCGATACGCCCAGATCGTTGAAGATGAAGAAGCCGAGCGTCACGAAGCCCATGTGCGCCACCGACGAATAGGCCACCAGCTTCTTCATGTCCTGCTGGACCAGCGCCACCAGGCCGACATAGATCACCGCGATCAGTGACAGCGTGATCATCAGCCAGGCCCACTCGTGGGAGGCATCGGGTGCGATCGGCATCGAGAAACGCAGGAAGCCGTAGGCGCCGAGCTTCAGCATGATCGCCGCCAGCACCGCGGAGCCGCCCGTGGGCGCTTCGACGTGCACGTCGGGCAACCAAGTGTGCACCGGCCACATCGGCACCTTCACGGCGAAGGCCGCGAAGAAGGCGAAGAACAGGAGGGTCTGCGCCGTCGAACCGAGCGGCAGCTTGTGCCAGGTCAGGATGTCGAAGCTGCCGCCCGACTTGTTGTACAGGTAGATCAGCGCCACCAGCATCAGCAGCGAGCCGAGCAGGGTGTAGAGAAAGAACTTGAAAGCGGCGTAGATCTTGTTGGGACCGCCCCAGATCCCGATGATCAGGTACATCGGGATCAGCGTTGCTTCGAAGAAGACGTAGAACAGGACCCCATCGAGCGCGGCGAAGGACCCGATCATCAGGCCAGACAGGATCAGGAAGGCGCCCATGTACTGGTTGACGCGTTCCGTGATCACTTCCCAGGCCGAGATGACGACGATGACCGTGATGAAGGCTGTCAGCGGGACCAGCCAGAACGACAGTCCGTCCAGGCCGACGTGATAGAAGATGTGGAAGCGCTCGATCCAGCTCCCCTTCTCGACGAACTGCATTTCCGCAGTTCCGATCTGGAAGTGCGTGTAGAGCGGCAAGGTGACCAGGAAGCTCGCGACGGAGCCGATGAGCGCGATCCATCGCACCCCCCTCGCCTGTTCGTCACGACCGAAGGCCAACAGCACGGCGCCGAAGGCGATCGGCATCCAGATGGCAAGGCTCAGCAAACCCATTTTTTTTGTTTCTCCAGCGAGCGCCGCTTACCGTTTGAACCAGACGAAGTACGACATGAGGACGAATACGCCGAGCAGCATTGCGAAGGCGTAGTGATAGATGTAGCCGGATTGGAACCAGCGCACCACACCCGCGACGCGGCCGACCAGCTTCCACGAACCGTTGACGATGGCGCCATCGATCAGGCCCTGGTCGCCGCCCTTCCACAGACCGACGCCGAAGGCACGGGTGCCGCGCGCGATCACGTTCTCGTTGAACCAGTCCATGTAGTACTTGTTCTCGAGCAGGCGATAGATCGGGCCGAAGGCGCGCTTGATCGCCGCCGGAACGGCCGGATTGACCAGATACATGTACCAGGCGAGCACGACGCCGGCGAGCGCGAGCCAGAAGGGCGCAGCGGTCAGGCCGTGCAGGGCCATGGCCATCGGACCATGGAAGGCCTCGGCCATTTCCTTCATTGCGGGATGCCTGGCTTCATCGATGAAGATGGCACCCTTGAAGAAATCGCCGTAGAGCATCGGGTCGATGGTCATGTAGCCGATCACGACCGATGGAATGGCCAACAGCACGAGCGGCAGCCACACCACCCACGGCGACTCGTGCGGCTTCGCATGATCGTCGTGGTGATGATGCGGATCGGGCTCTTCGTCGGCGTCGTGGTTGTCGTGCGCATGCGCGTGGGGATTCTGGTCGTAGCGCTCCGCGCCATGAAAGACCAGGAAGTACATGCGGAAGGAATAGAAGGCCGTGACGAACACCCCCGCGAGCACCGCGAAATACGCGAAGTCCGAGCCCCACAGGTGGCTCTCCTGCACCGCCTCGATGATGCTGTCCTTCGAGTAGAAGCCGGAGAAGAACGGCGTGCCGATCAGTGCCAGCGAACCCACCAGCGAAGTGATCCAGGTGATCGGCATGTATTTCCGCACCCCGCCCATCCAGCGGATGTCCTGGTTGTGATGCATGCCGATGATCACGGAGCCCGCGCCGAGGAACAGCAGCGCCTTGAAGAAGGCGTGGGTCATCAGATGGAACACGCCCACCGAATAGGCCGACGCGCCGAGCGCCACGGTCATGTAGCCGAGCTGGGACAGCGTCGAATAGGCCACCACCCGCTTGATGTCGTTCTGGATGATGCCGAGGAAGCCCATGAACAGCGCGGTGATTGCACCGATGACCATCACGAAGCTCAAGGCCGTTTCGCTCAACTCGAACAGCGGCGACATGCGAGCCACCATGAAGATGCCCGCCGTCACCATGGTTGCGGCGTGGATCAGCGCGGAGATCGGGGTCGGGCCTTCCATCGAGTCCGGCAACCAGACATGCAGCGGGAACTGCGCGCTCTTGCCCATCGCACCGATGAAGAGACAGATGCAGATGACCGTGATCAGCATCCAGCTCGTGCCCGGCATCGTGAGGGCGCCCAGCGAGTCCGCTTTCGCGAAGATTTCGCTGTAGTTCAGGGTGCCCGCATAGGCCGCCAGCAGCCCGATGCCGAGGATGAAGCCGAAGTCACCCACGCGGTTGACCAGGAAGGCCTTCAGGTTCGCGAAGATGGCTGTCGGCCTGTTGAACCAGAAGCCGATCAGCAGGTAGGACACCAACCCGACCGCTTCCCAGCCGAAGAAGAGCTGCAGCAGGTTGTTGCTCATGACGAGCATGAGCATGGAGAAGGTGAAGAGCGAGATGTAGGCGAAGAAGCGGTTGTAGCCTTCGTCTTCCTCCATGTAGCCGATGGTGTAGATGTGCACCATGAGCGACACGAAGCTCACCACGCACATCATCATCGCCGTCAGGCCGTCGACCAGGAAGCCCACTTCCATCTTGAGGCCGCCGACGGTCATCCATTCGTAGATGGTGGCGTTGAAGCGGGCGCCGTCGTACACCACGCTCTTGAGCGTCATCACGGAGATGATGAAGGCAACGAACACGCCGAGGATGGTCAGCGAGTGGGTGACGCGACGGCCGATGTGGTTGCCGCCGAATTGGGTGCCGAAGAGCCCGGCCACGGTGGCGCCGACCAGGGGCGCCAGTGGTACCGCGAGCAAGGTGGAGGCAGAAAGAGTAGCGCTCATGAAGATCTTCTTGTTAGCGAGCTGGGAACAAATTCCCGGAACACCGCTGAACCGGCCTCGCCGGCCCGCAGGTGTTGCCCCCTGCAAGGGGGTGGGCGAAGCGACACGAAGTGCGCGGAGCCTGGGGGTGTGCCATATCAGCCCTTGAGCGCATTGAGTTCGTCGACGTTGATGTTCGACTTGTTGCGGAACAGGAGCACCAGCAACGCCAGCCCTATCGCGGACTCGGCTGCGGCCACCGTCAGGATGAAGAAGACGAAGATCTGACCGTGCATGTCGCCGAGGAAGTACGAGAAGGCGACGAAGTTCATGTTGACGGCGAGCAGGTTGAGCTCGATGCACATCAGCAGCACGATCAGGTTCTTGCGGTTCAGGAAGATCCCGATCACCGAAAGGGCAAAGAGCATCGCCCCCAATGAGAGAAAGTGTCCGAGGGTGAGCGTCATGCCTTGTTCTCCGCGGCGGCCGGCGCCTGTTCGGTCACGGGAGGTGCCGATCGCGTGACGGGCATCTGCACGATACGCACGCGGTCGCGGGCCTTGACCCGGACCTGGTCCGAGGGGTTCACGTACTTGCTGTCCTTGCGCGCGCGCAGCGTCAGAGCGATGGCAGCCACCATCGCGAGCAGCAGGATGACGGCCGCAATTTCGAGCGGATAGAGGTAGTTCGTGTAGAGCAGCTTGCCCAGCTCGAGCGTGTTCGAGCTGCCAGGACCACCGGCCATGGCGCTCTTGGGCGAAGCGAGGCGGAAGCCGCCCATCAGCACCGCGGCCATTTCGAGCGCGATCAGCGCGCCGACGCCCGCAGCCAGCGGGAAATGCTTCCAGAAGCCCTGTCGAAGACTGTCCACATTGATGTCCAGCATCATCACGACGAAGAGGAACAGCACCATCACCGCGCCCACGTAGACAAGCACCAGGGCGATGGCGAGGAACTCCGCGCGCAGAAGAAGCCAGATCGCTGACGCCTGGAAGAAGGTCAGCACGAGGTAGAGCGCCGCATACACAGGGTTGCGCGCGGTGATGACACGGAAGGCTGCAAAGAGCAGTACCGCGGCAAACAGATAGAACAGACCGGTCTTGACGTCCATGGATCGAATTCGTTTCGAGGTTCGGGCCAGGCCGCGTCAGCGGTACTTGGCGTCAGCCGCCTTGTTGGCGGCGATTTCTTTTTCGTAGCGGTCGCCCACGGCAAGCAGCATGTCCTTGGTGAAGTACAGATCGCCGCGCTTTTCCCCGTGGTATTCGAAGATGTGGGTTTCGACGATCGAGTCGACCGGGCAGCTTTCCTCGCAGAAGCCGCAGAAGATGCACTTGGTCAGATCGATGTCGTAACGCGTGGTGCGGCGCGAGCCGTCATCCCGCACATCGGACTCGATGGTGATCGCGAGCGCAGGGCAGACGGCCTCGCACAGCTTGCAGGCGATGCAGCGCTCTTCGCCGTTCTCATAGCGGCGAAGCGCGTGCAGTCCGCGAAAACGCGGCGACAGCGGCGTCTTCTCCTCGGGAAACTGAACGGTGATCTTGCGCTTGAAGGCGTACTTGCCTGTGATGGCCAAGCCCTTGAACAACTCGACCAGCATGAAGCTGGACAGGAAGTCCTTGAGCGAGAACGACGGCGCCGTCGACGTTGCGGTGTGCGCAGACATGGCGTTTCCTGTTATTTCCAGATGTTGAACGGGGTCTGCATCCAGGCGCCGACCACCACCAGCCACACGAGCGTGACCGGGATGAAGATCTTCCAGCCCAACCGCATGATCTGGTCATAGCGGAAGCGCGGGAAGGTCGAACGCACCCAGAGGAACATGGTGACCACCGCGAATGTCTTGATGCCGAGCCAGATCCAGCCCGGGATGAAGCCGAGGAAATCGAAGGGCGGAAGCCAGCCGCCGAGGAACAGGATGACGGTCAGGATCGAGACCAGCCACATGTTGGCGTACTCGGCCAGGAAGAACATGGCGAAGCTCATGCCCGAGTACTCGATCATGTGCCCGGCCACGATTTCCGATTCGCCCTCGACCACGTCGAAGGGGTGGCGGTTGGTCTCGGCCAGGCCCGAGATGAAATAGACAACGCAGATCGGCAGCAGCGACAGCCAGTTCCAGGAGAGGAAGCCGACACCCATCGAAGCGAAATGCCCCTTGCCCTGCCCGGCGACGATGTCGCTCATGTTGAGGCTCGCGGACACCATGAGCACCACCACGAAGCAGAAGCCCATCGCGATCTCGTAGCTCACCATCTGGGCCGAGGCCCGCAAGGCGCCGAGGAAGGCGTATTTCGAATTCGACGCCCAGCCCGCGATGATCACGCCATACACCTCGAGCGAGGTGATTGCCATCATGAACAGCAGGCCCGCATTGATGTTCGCGAGCGCCACGTCCGGCCCGAAGGGAATGACCGCCCACGCGGCCAGCGCCGGCATGATCGTCATGATCGGCCCGAGCAGGAACAGGCCCTTGTTCGCGACCGTGGGAAGGATGATTTCCTTGGTCAGCAGCTTGAGCGCGTCCGCGATCGGCTGCAGAAGTCCCAGCGGGCCGATGCGGTTGGGGCCGATGCGGATCTGCGTGAAGCCGATCGCCTTGCGCTCCCACAGGGTCAGGTAGGCGACCGCGAGCATGAGAGGTACCACCACCACGACGATCTTGACGAGCGTCCAGATGATCGGCCATGCGAAGCCGGTCCACCAGCCCGCCGACACCAGCCCCAGGCCGAAGCCATGCAGTGCGTCGATCATGCCGCGACCTCCTCGCCGGTCAGCGTTCGGGCCAGCCGCGCGTCGGCGGTCAGCTGAAGCGAGGGCGCGCGACGAACGATGGAATCGAGCTGGTAGATGCTCGCCACCACGGGGTCGGCGACGGATGCGTCACCAGGCTGCACCGCGGCAGTGGTCGCGTTGCTCAACTTGTCGGCAGGTACCTGCGTGAAGCCTCCGATGTCCGCGAGCACGTCGGCCGCCGCTTCGAATGAGAAACCCGACAGACCCAGAAGATTGCCCAACACCCGCAGCACCTTCCATGCGGGACGCGCTTCACCCTGAGGCTTCACCACGGCGTGGAAACTCTGCACGCGGCCTTCGGCGTTGACGAAGGTGCCCGGCGTTTCCGTGAACGGCGCGATGGGCAACAGCACATCGCTGAATTCGAGGTTGGCCTTGAACGGGCTGAGCGTGACGACCATCTGCGCATGCGCGAGGCCTTCGACGGCGGCCACGCCGGCTGCCGAATCGAACACCGGCTCGTTGTTGAGGAGAATGGCCGCCTTCAGGCCGCCAGCGAGCATCTGGCCTGCATTCAGGCCGCCATCGCCGGGCAGCGCCCCCACGAGTTGCGCGCCCACGGTGTTTGCAGCTTCGCTCAGGTAGCCGACGCTGGCGCCGGTCTGGGCGCCGATCCAATTGGCGAGTGCCAGGAGCGCGCCGGCTTGCGCATGATGTGCGGCACCATTGCCAAGCAGGACAGCCTTTCGCTCGCCGCCGAGCAGGGATTCAGCCACGGCCTTCGCGGCGACACTCGGCGTACGGTTGCTCGGCGCAGGCGACGCGACGCCCTTGCTGTCCGCGATGGCGACAGCGATTTCGGCCAGCGCGTCCAGCCACTGGCTTGCAGGCACGCGCATGGCGTTCGCGACCGGCATGGCCCACGCGTCGGCGTCAGCCAGCATCGCCGGCGAAGTCAGCGCGTTCACCACGCCACCCTTGCGCACCGACTGGCGGATGCGCTGCGCGAAGAGTGGATGATCCTTGCGCAGGTTCGATCCGATCACGAGCACGCGCTGCGGCTGCGACAGCGACGCCACCGAAGTACCCAGCCAACGAATGCCTTCGGCGGTACCGAACTCGGCGTTGCGCAGGCGATAGTCGATGTTCTTGCTGCCCAGCCCTTGCGTGAGCAGCTTCGCGAGTTGCAGCTCCTCAAGGGTGCTGTGCGGGCTTACAAGCGTACCGATGCTCTGCGCACCGTGGTCCGCCTTGATCTGCTTGAGCCCGTTGGCCACATACTCCAGCGCGGTCTGCCAGTCCACCTGCTGCCACTGGCCGCCCTGCTTGAGCATCGGCTGCGTGAGCCGCTCGGGGCCGTTCAATGCCTCATACGAGAAACGATCGCGATCGGCGATCCAGCACTCGTTGACATCTTCATTCTCATAGGGCACCACGCGCATCACGCGGTTGGACTTGACCTGGACGATCAGGTTGGCACCGGTCGAATCGTGCGGGCTGACCGACTTGCGGCGCGACAGCTCCCAGGTACGTGCGCTATAGCGGAAGGGCTTGCTCGTGAGCGCACCGACCGGGCAGATGTCGATCATGTTGCCCGACAGTTCGGAGTCGACCGAGTCGCCCAGGAAGGTCTCGATCTCGGAATGCTCGCCACGGTTGGACATGCCCAGCTCCATCACGCCGGCGATCTCCTGTCCGAAGCGGACGCAGCGCGTGCAATGAATGCAGCGGCTCATCTCTTCCATGCTGATGAGCGGACCCACGTCCTTGTGGAAGACGACGCGCTTTTCTTCCTCGTAGCGCGAGGCCGATGCGCCGTACCCCACCGCCAGATCCTGCAACTGGCATTCACCGCCCTGATCGCAGATCGGGCAGTCGAGCGGGTGATTGATGAGCAGGAACTCCATCACCGACTGCTGGGCCTTGATGGCCTTTTCGCTCTTGGTACGAACGATCATGCCCTGGGTGACCGGGGTGGCGCAGGCCGGCATCGGCTTCGGCGCCTTCTCGACGTCGACCAGGCACATGCGGCAATTGGCCGCGATGCTGAGTTTCTTGTGATAGCAGAAGTGCGGGATGTAGCTGCCCGCCTTGTCGGCAGCATGCATGACCATGCTGCCTTCGGTCACTTCGACCTTCTTGCCGTCGAGTTCGATTTCAACCATATGTGTGTTCTCGCACTCAAGCCTTGGCAGGCGCCTTCGGGACGTAGCCCGGAATCAACGCCTCGAACTCGTGGCGGAAATGCTTGATCATGGCGCGCACCGGCATGGCTGCGGCATCGCCGAGCGCACAGATGGTGCGGCCCTGGATGTTGTCCGCAACCGAATTGAGCAGGTCCATGTCGGAAGCCCGGCCCCGGCCGGTGTGGATGCGATCCACGAGGCGCCACAGCCAGCCGGTGCCTTCTCGACAGGGCGTGCACTGGCCGCAGGATTCATGCATGTAGAAGTAAGAGAGCCGCTTGAGCGACTCGACCATGGAACGGCTGTCGTCCATCACGATGACCGCGCCCGAACCGAGCATCGACCCGGCCTTGGCGATGGAGTCGTAGTCCATCGTGCATTCCATCATGATCGAGGCCGGCAGGACCGGTGCCGACGAGCCGCCGGGAATCACGGCCTTGAGCTGCCGGCCCTTGCGAACACCACCCGCAAGCTCGAGCAGCTTCGAAAACGGCGTGCCCATCGGGATTTCGTAGTTTCCCGGCAATTCGACGTCGCCACTGACCGAGAAAATCTTGGTGCCGCCGTTGTTCGGCTTGCCGCACTCGAGGTAGGCCTGCGCACCATTCACGATGATCCAGGGCACCGCCGCGAAGGTCTCGGTGTTGTTGATCGTGGTCGGCTTGCCGTAGAGGCCGAAGCTCGCCGGAAATGGCGGCTTGAAGCGCGGCTGACCCTTCTTGCCTTCGAGCGATTCGAGCAGCGCGGTTTCTTCGCCACAGATGTAGGCACCGAATCCATGTGCGGCATGGAGCTGGAAGTTGTAGCTGCTGCCCAGGATGCCATCGCCGAGATAACCCGCTGCGCGCGCCTCCTCGAGGGCCTCCTCGAAGCGCTCGTAGGTCTGGAAGATCTCGCCGTGAATGTAGTTGTAGCCGACGCTGATGCCCATCGCATAGGCAGCGATGGCCATGCCTTCGATCACGATGTGCGGGTTGTATTGCAGGATGTCGCGGTCCTTGCACGTACCAGGCTCGCCTTCGTCCGAGTTGCAGACCAGGTACTTCTGGCCCGGGAACTGGCGCGGCATGAAGCTCCACTTCAATCCGGTCGGGAACCCGGCGCCGCCGCGGCCGCGCAGGCCCGACGCCTTTACTTCAGCGATGACCTGGTCGGGGGTCATGCCCTCGGTCAGGATCTTTCGCAGAGCCCGGTAACCGCCGCGCGCCTCGTAGTCGGCCAGGCGCCAGTTGGTACCGTCCAGTCCGGCGTAGATCTGGGGCGTGATGTGGCGGTCGTGGAAGCAGGTCTGGACACCGGTGGCCCGGAACTGCGAGAGCACTTGCTCGGGCGACATCATTGCGATTTCTCCGCGGTCGAACTGCGCAGGCCGTCGATCAGCTGATCGAGTTTCTCGTTGCTCATGAAGCTGCACATCGTGCGGTCGTTGACCAGCATGACAGGCGAATCGGCGCAGGCGCCCAGGCATTCGCTCTGCTGCAAGGTGAACATGCCGTCAGGCGTGGTCTCACCCATCTCGATCCCGAGCTTCTTCTCCAGGTGCGCCAGCGCTGCCGCGCCGTTGCGCAACTGGCAAGGCAGATTCGTGCAGACGTTGAGCTTGTACTTGCCCACCGGCTGCTGGTTGTACATGTTGTAGAAGGTCGTGACCTCATGCACGGCGATCGGCGCCATGCCCAGGTACTCGGCGATCTCGCGCTCGCGCTGCGCGCTGACGAAGCCGTCCCCCTGCTGCACGATCGCCAGGCAAGCCATGACGGCCGATTGCTTCTGGGCCGGCGGGTACTTGGCAACTTCGCGCGCGAAGCGGTCGAGCACCGCCTGCGACAACGGTGCCTGCTGGCTGGTGGAGTTGTCGGAATTCATACGCTCGCTCACCTGTCGATCTCGCCGAACACGATGTCCATGGTCCCGATGATCGCGACCGCATCCGCAATCATGTGGCCGCGCGCCATTTCATCGAGCCCCGCCAGATGTGCGAAGCCCGGAGCGCGGATCTTCAGCCGGTACGGCTTGTTCGCGCCGTCGCTCACCAGGTAGATGCCGAACTCGCCCTTGGGATGCTCAACGGCCGCATAGGCCTCGCCCTCGGGCACGTGGAAGCCTTCGGTGAAGAGTTTGAAATGGTGGATCAACTCCTCCATGTTCGACTTCATCGACTCCCGCGACGGCGCCGCCACCTTGTGGTTGTCGGTGATGACGGGGCCCGCGTTGGCGCGCAGCCAAGCCGAGCACTGCTGGATGATGCGGTTGGCCTGGCGCATTTCCTCGACCCGCACCAGATAGCGGTCGTAGCAGTCGCCGGTCTTGCCGACCGGCACGTCGAACTCCATGCGGTCGTAGACGTCGTAGGGCTGCTTCTTCCGCAGATCCCATTCGACGCCCGAGCCGCGCAGCATTGCACCGGTGAAACCGAGATTCAGCGCACGCTCCGGAGTGACCACGCCGATGCCCACGGTACGCTGCTTCCAGATGCGGTTGTCCGTGAGCAGCGTCTCGTACTCATCGACCATCTTCGGGAAGCGCTTGCAGAAGTCATCCACGAAATCCAGCAACGAACCCTGGCGGTTTTCGTTGAGGCGCTCAATCGCCTTGGCGTTCTTGATCTTGCTGGCCTTGTACTGCGGCATCGCGTCCGGCAGGTCGCGATAGACGCCACCGGGACGGAAGTAGGCCGCGTGCATGCGCGCACCCGAGACCGCCTCGTACATGTCGAATAGGTCCTCGCGCTCGCGGAAGCAATAGATGAGCATGTTCATCGCACCGCAATCCAGCCCGTGCGCGCCGAGCCACAGCAGGTGGTTCAGCAGCCGGGTGATCTCGGCGAACATGACGCGGATGTATTGCGCACGCAGCGGTACGTCGATGCCCAGGAGGCGCTCGATGGCAAGGCAGTACGCATGCTCGTTGCTCATCATCGACACGTAGTCGAGCCGGTCCATGTACGGCAGCGACTGGATGAATGTGCGGCTTTCGGCCAGCTTCTCGGTGGCGCGATGCAGGAGGCCGATGTGCGGATCGGCGCGCTGGATCACTTCGCCATCGAGTTCGAGCACGAGGCGCAGCACGCCATGCGCTGCCGGGTGCTGGGGCCCGAAATTCAGCGTGTAGTTCTTGATCTCGGCCATCAGATCGCTCGCCGGTCCGCAGGCACGGCCACGCCGGCACAGTTTGAGAAGTTAGACATCAGTGCAGTCCGCCGTAGTTGTCTTCACGAATCACGCGCGGCGTGATTTCGCGCGGCTCGATGGAAACAGGCTGGTAGATCACGCGCTTCTGCTCGGGGTCGTAGCGCATCTCGACATGACCCGAGACCGGGAAGTCCTTGCGGAACGGATGGCCAATGAAACCGTAGTCGGTCAGGATGCGGCGAAGATCCTCATGCCCCTCGAACACGATGCCGTAGAGGTCGAAGGCTTCGCGCTCGAACCAGCTCGCGCTGTTCCACAAGCCCGTCACCGAATCCACCACGGGCAAGTCTTCGTTCGGGGCGAATACCTTGAGCCGCACGCGCTGATTCAGGCTGACGGACAAGAGGTGTGAGACCACACAGAAACGCTCACCCGCCCACTCGCCATCGCGGTAGTCGGAATAATCCATGCCGCAGAGATCGATCAGCTGCTCGAAGCGGCAGCCGGGGGCATCGCGAAGCAGGCGAGCCGCCTCCAGGTAACGATCGGCACTCACGATCACGGTAACTTCGCCCAAGGCGAGCGTGACACTCCTGGCAATGTCGCCAAGCGTTTCGACAATCTGGGCCTGCAGGGCCTCCGGAGAAATGGCAATGTCAGTCATCGTCTCTGGCCTCAGGCACGCGCGATCGTGTTGGTCCGGCGGATCTTCTGCTGGAGCTGAATCACCCCATACAGAAGCGCCTCCGCAGTCGGCGGGCACCCGGGCACATAGACATCAACCGGCACGATGCGATCGCATCCGCGGACGACCGAGTAGCTGTAATGATAGTAGCCGCCACCGTTGGCACAGGAACCCATCGAGAGAACCCAGCGCGGCTCAGGCATCTGGTCATAGACCTTGCGCAGCGCCGGCGCCATCTTGTTGCACAGGGTGCCGGCAACGATCATCAGATCCGACTGCCGAGGACTCGGACGAAACAGCATGCCGAAGCGGTCGATGTCGTAACGCGCAGCGCCCGCGTGCATCATCTCGACTGCACAGCAGGCCAGGCCGAAAGTCATCGGCCAGAGCGATCCCGTCTTGGCCCAGTTCACCACCGAGTCATAGGTGGTGGTGACGAAGCCTTCCTTCATGACGCCTTCAATGGCCATTTTGCGAATTCCTTGTCATTCCCAATCGAGCGCACCCTTCTTCCACTCGTAGACGAAACCGACGACGAGAATGGCAAGAAAGATCATCATGGCCCAGAAGCCGACGGCACCGATTTCCTTGAGCGCAATGGCCCACGGAAAGAGAAAAGCGATTTCGAGGTCGAACAGGATGAACAGGATGGCGACGAGGTAATAACGCACGTCGAACTTCATCCGCGCGTCTTCGAAAGCCTCGAAGCCGCATTCGTACGGGGAATTTTTTTGCGTGTCGGGCCGATTGGGCCCGAGGATGTAGCCGAGAACCTGAGGTGCGACTCCGACACCAATACCGACCAGAATGAACAACAGGACGGGTAGGTAGGAATCGAGGTTCATCGGGGTACTTTGCCACGTCACCGGCAGGAATGGATCCTGCCGGTGAGATCTGGTGCCGTCGGCGAGACTCGAACTCGCACAGCTTTCGCCACTACCCCCTCAAGATAGCGTGTCTACCAATTTCACCACGACGGCGGTTTTTCTTGCTGCCCGGATGGCATGAGGAACCCGATGAGGCTTTGGCTTTCCGGACAGCTTTAGAGTTTACCCTGAAAAACAGTCGTTTTCAGTCGACGACTGCAGAGAAGACAACGGGATTTACTTCGCCGGGATCTGAGCTGCGCCCGGAGCAGGTGCAGCCGGCGTCGAACCGGGTGCATTGCCGGCCGGCGCGGCCGGTGCATCGCCCGACGGGATCTGCGATGCAGCCCCCGTGGACGCCGGCGCGGACACCGGTGCGGGCGTACTGACTGCGGCGCGCTCCAGCAGGCTTCCGCCGCCCGCGGGACGCGCGTGACCGAAATACGCGAGCAGCAGCGTGCAAGCAAAGAAGACGACAGCCAATACAGCCGTTGTGCGCGAGAGGAAGTTCGCACTGCCGCTCGCACCGAAAAGACTGCCTGCGCTGCCGCTGCCGAAGGCCGCCCCCATGTCAGCCCCCTTGCCGTGCTGGATCAGGATCAGGCCAATCATGGCGAGCGCTGTGAGCATCTGCACCCCCACGAGCAGGTTCAGGACCAAATTCATTCGTTCTCACTCCTATGTTGTTGGCCGTTGCGCGAACTCAGCGCGCCGCGGCAATGATCTGAAGGAAATCGGCCGCCTTGAGCGAGGCGCCGCCGATCAGCCCCCCGTCGATGTCGGCTTGGGCCAGCAAGGCCGCCGCATTGGCCGCATTCATGCTGCCGCCATAAAGAATGCGGATGCCGGCCGCATGATCGCTCGCCGCGTGGTGAAGCTGGGCGCGCAGCACGGCATGCACGGCCTGGGCCTGTTCGGGCGTGGCGGTCTTCCCCGTGCCGATGGCCCAGACCGGCTCGTACGCCACCACGATCTCGCTGATGCAATGGCCGTTCAGGTGGATCACCGCGGCCAGTTGCCGCTTGACCACTTCCTCGGTCTGCCCTGCATCACGCTGGGCCAGCGTTTCGCCGACGCACACGATGGGCGTGATGCCGTTCTGAAGCGCTGCCGCCGTCTTGGCTGCCACCGCTTCGTCGGACTCGCCGTGATACTGCCGACGCTCCGAATGCCCCACGATGACATATCGAACGCCGAATTCCTTGAGCATCGCGGCCGATTGCTCGCCGGTGAATGCACCCTCCGGCTTCGCCGAGACATCCTGTGCACCCAGGGCGATCGGCGAGTTTGCGACCAGGCGCTGAACCTGCGCGAGATAGGGCGCGGGTACGCATACGGCCACCTCGCACGCCGGCGTGCCAACCCCCTGACGCAAGGCACCGATCAGCGCCTCGTTCGCCGCGAGGCTCCCGTTCATCTTCCAATTGCCGGCAATCAGCTTCTTCTTGCTTGTCATGTGCTTGCGCCTACCAGGTCAGCACGATCTTGCCGATGTGCTGATTCGATTCCATGAGCGTGTGAGCCTGCGCAGCGCCCGAAGGCGTCGTGTCCGCAGCAAAGCTGCTGTGAATGACCGGCCGGACCGCGCCGCTTTCGAGGAGCGGCCACACCTTCTCGCGCAGCGCCTTTGCGATCGCACCCTTGAAGGCCACAGGCCGAGGGCGCAGGGTCGATCCGGTGATCGTGAGCCGCTTGCGCAACACCAGGCCGGCGTTGAATTCGCTTTTCGTCCCGCCCTGGACCGCGATGATCACCAGGCGGCCGTCCTCTGCGAGACATTCGATCTCGCGTGCCACGTAGGCGCCAGCCACCATGTCGAGCACCACATCCACGCCCTTGCCGTCCGTCAGGCGCTTCGCTTCCTGGACGAAATCGGAAGTCTTGTAGTTGATGGCGTGATCGGCCCCCAGCTTCGTGCACGCCTGGCACTTGTCATCGCTGCCGGCCGTCACGATGACCGTCGCGCCAAGCGCCTTCGCAAGCTGGATCGCCGTCACGCCGATGCCGCTGGAACCGCCCTGGATCAGCAGGGTCTCGCCCTTCTGCAGACGGCCGCGTTCGAAGACGTTGCTCCACACGGTGAAGAAGGTCTCCGGGAGCGTGGCGGCCTCGGCGTCGCTCCAGCCCTTGGGGACCGGCAAACACTGCGCCACCGGTGCCACGCACAGCTGCGCATAGCCGCCACCCGCGATCAGCGCACAGACGTGATCGCCGATCTTGAGGCCCGCCTCGGCCATGGCCTTCTGGTCGCCCGCGACGATTTCGCCGGCGACTTCCAGGCCCGGCAGGTCGGACGCACCGGGCGGCACAGGATAGTTGCCGACGCGCTGAAGCACGTCGGGCCGGTTCACGCCGCTCGCGGCGACGCGGATCAGCAGTTCGCCGACGCCCGCCGTCGGATCGGGCCGCTGCACCACGCGCAGTACCTCGGGAGGGCCGAATGAAGTGATCTCAATGGCTTTCATGGTCTTCTCCGGCTGGCGATGTGGCGTGAGCCGCCGACATCGCCGCATGCCGCGCAATGCGACGGCAATGCCGCCGCCCGCGCTTCTCAGGCCTGATGGTCGCCGCGCGGCGCTTCCTGCACCGATTGCTCGGCCGTCTGCTCTGCCTGCTCCCCACCACGGTCGCTTCCGTCGAAGCGAGGCGCGCGTTCGCCACGCGGCGGACGATCGCCTCGATCGCCTCGATCACCGCGATCCGAACGCTCGCGGCGTTCGCCACGCTCTTCACGCGGCGGACGGTCGCTACCGCCTTCGAAGCCGGCCGGGCGCTCGGTCAGCGCCTTCATCGACAGCTTCACGCGGCCCTTCTCGTCCGTCTCGAGCACCTTGACCTTGACGATCTGGCCTTCGCTCAGATAGTCGCTGACCTTCTCGACGCGCTCGTGCGCGATCTGGCTGATGTGCAGCAGGCCATCCTTGCCCGGCAACAGATTGACCAGCGCGCCGAAGTCCAGGATCTTGGTGACAGGGCCTTCGTAGACCTTGCCGATCTCCACCTCGGCCGTGATCTGCTCGATGCGCTTCTTGGCCTCCTCGGCCTTGGCCGGGTCGGTGGACGCAATGGTGATCGTGCCGTCCTCGTCGATGTTGATCTGCGTGCCGGTTTCCTCGGTCAGCGCGCGAATCACCGAGCCGCCCTTGCCGATCACGTCACGGATCTTCTCGGGGTTGATCTTCATCGTGAACAGCCGAGGCGCGAAGCTGGAGACCTCGGCCTTCGCCTCGCCCATGGCTTCCTGCATCTTGCCCAGGATGTGCATGCGCGCTTCCTTGGCCTGAGCCAGCGCCACCTGCATGATTTCCTTCGTGATGCCCTGGATCTTGATGTCCATCTGCAGCGCGGTGATGCCGTTCGTCGTGCCCGCCACCTTGAAGTCCATGTCGCCCAGATGGTCCTCGTCGCCGAGGATGTCGGTCAGCACCGCGAACCGGTTCTCTTCCTTGATGAGGCCCATGGCGATGCCGGCCACATGCGCCTTCATCGGAACACCCGCATCCATCATGGAGAGGCAGCCGCCGCACACCGAGGCCATCGATGACGAGCCGTTGGATTCGGTGATTTCCGACACCACGCGGATCGTGTAAGGAAACTCTTCCTTGCTCGGCAGGCAAGCGACCAGCGCACGCTTCGCCAGGCGGCCGTGGCCGACCTCGCGGCGCTTGGTGGAGCCCATGCGGCCGACTTCGCCGGTTGCGAAGGGAGGCATGTTGTAGTGGAACAGGAAGCGGTCTTCGTACTCGCCCGCCAGTGCATCGATGCGCTGCGCATCGCGCTCGGTGCCCAGGGTGGTCACCACCAGGGCCTGCGTTTCGCCGCGCGTGAACAGCGCGGAACCGTGGGTACGCGGCAGCACGCCATTGCGGATTTCGATCGGACGCACGGTGCGCGTGTCTCGACCGTCGATGCGCGGCTCGCCGGAAAGGATCTGGCTGCGCACGATCTTGGCCTCGATATCGAACAGAAGACTTTCGACCTTGGCCTGATCGAAGGGCTCACCGCTCTCCTTCAGTGCGGTGATCACGCCTGCAGTGGCTTCGCGCAGCGCCTGCGTGCGGGCTTGCTTGCTGCGGATCTGGTAGGCGGCGCGCAGCTTGTCCTCGGCCAGGCCGTTGATCCGGGTGATGAAGGCCTCGTCCTTCGCCGGCGGCTGCCAGTCCCAGACCGGCTTGCCGGCGTCACGCACCAGTTCGTGGATCGCATTGATGGCGACGTTGGCCTGCTCATGGCCGAACATCACACCACCCAGCATGATTTCCTCGCTGAGCTGCAGCGCTTCGGATTCGACCATCAGCACTGCCGCTTCCGTGCCGGCGACGACCAGGTCCATCTGCGAATCCTTGCGCTCCGTCTGGCCGGGATTCAGCACGTACTGGCCGTTGATGTAGCCCACCCGTGCAGCACCAATGGGGCCGGCGAACGGGATGCCGGAAACCGCCAACGCGGCACTGGTGCCGATCATCGCGGCGATGTCGGCGTCGACCTCGGGGTTGAGCGAGAGCGTGTGGATGACCACATGCACTTCGTTGAGGAAACCCTCGGGGAAGAGCGGGCGGATCGGACGGTCGATCAGCCGCGAAGTCAGAGTTTCGAGTTCGCTCGGCTTGGCCTCGCGCTTGAAGAAGCTGCCGGGAATCTTGCCCGCGGCATAGGTCTTCTCGATGTAGTCGACGGTCAGCGGGAAGAAGTCCTGTCCGGGCTTGGCGGACTTGGAGGCGACGACGGTCGCGAGGACGACGGTCCCCTCGATGTCGACGAGAACAGCGCCGCTGGCCTGGCGCGCGATTTCGCCGGTTTCGAGGACGACGGTCTTGCCGCCCCACTGGAAGGTCTTGGTGACTTTGTTGAAGAGGCTCATGGTGTGCTCCTGTTGTCGTTGGCGGCTGGCCGTGGCGCTCACGGTTTCCGCAGGGTCGGAGCGCTTGTCAGAACACGATGCCATTCCAGTGAGGCTCCCGGGGAACCTCATTGGAATGACACAGCTTCGCTCTGTTTGGCGGCTCCGAAGTAAAAAACGCCTGAGCTAGCGTACTAACCCAGGCGTTCTTGCATGTGATTCGGCTTACTTGCGCAGACCCAGCTTCGCGATCAGCGCGGTGTAGCGGTCGGCATCCTTGGACTTCAGGTAGTCCAGCAGCTTGCGGCGGCGGCTCACCATGCGCAGCAGGCCGCGGCGACCATGATGGTCCTTGGCATGCGTCTTGAAATGGGGGGTGAGCTCGTTGATGCGGGCGGTCAGCAGGGCGACCTGCACTTCGGGACTGCCGGTGTCGTTGGCGGCGCGAGCGTTGTCCTTGACAACTTCGGCCTTGATGGAGGCTGCGATCATTCGATGATTCCTGTGTTCCGGGATGTTTGACTTGCGGTGCGCGCTGGAACTGCACGCACCGTGCGCTTTGCGGACTGCAAAGCCGGCGGATTATATACCGCGCCGGGTATATCGAATCAGCGGCGATTGGCGGAAAGCCATCTGCTCAGGCGGGCCACCCCTTCGACCAGCCGCGCCGGGTCCTTCGACGCGAAGCACCATCGCAACCAGCCCTGCGCTTCGGCGCCGAAAGCATTGCCGGGCGCGAGTCCGAGCCCGGCCTCGACGACCAGCCGCTTGGCCAGAGACAGCGAGTCATCGAAACCCTCGAGCTTGAAGAATGCGTACATCCCCCCTCGCGCCGGGGAAACCTCGACACCGGGGATGGCCGCCAGCAGGGGCACCAGCGTGTCCCGGCAGGATTTGAGGTGAGCCACCACCCGAGGCGTGATCTCCTCGCTGTGGGCCAGCGCCGCGATGCCTGCGCGCTGCGTGAAGACGCTCGCACAGGAGGTGTTGAACTCGATGAGCTTGCCCATCGCGTCCACAAGCGTCGGCGGCAGCACGAGCCAGCCGAGCCGCCACCCGGTCATGAGGAAACTCTTCGAGAAACTGTGCGCCACGACCAGCCGATCGTCCGGTTGCGCAATATCGAGAAAGCTCGGCGCACAGCCATTGGGCGTGGGCTCGTAGCTCAACCGTTCGTACACCTCGTCGGCCAGGATCCAGGTGCCGCAGACCCGGCAGTGCTCGAGGATGGCGCGCTGTTCGGCTGCCGTGAGGGTCCAGCCGGTCGGGTTGTTCGGCGCGTTGACGATGAGCAGCTTCGTGGCCGGCGTCACCGCCAGCCGCAGGGCATCGAAGTCGAGTGCCCATTGCCCTTTGGCAGGCACCAGCGGCACGCAGCGCACGCGCCCACCCAGGATCGCGGGCTGCGCCGTCAGATTGGGCCACACGGGCGTGATCGCCACCACCTCGTCGCCCGCATCGACCAGCGCCTGCACCGCCAGCATCAGCGCATTCACGCCGCCGGAGGTGATCGCGATGCGCGATGCCTCGATCCCGGGATGCAGGCGACTCATGTACCGAGCCACCGCCTCCCGCAACTCCGGCAGACCCAGGTTGTGCGCGTAGAAGGTCTCGCCCCGCTGGAGCGAGTCGATCGCCGCCTGGCGGATCACCTCGGGCGTGACTTCGTCACTTTCACCGAACCAGAAGGCCAGCACGTCGCTGCGGCCGAGTCCGGCGTTGGCGACCTCCCGGATCTTGGAGGCTTCGAGGTTCTCGATCGCTTGACGCACTGTGGGATGCTCCTTCTCTCTATTCAGGGTATTCAGGGGCGCTGCATCTTGCAGCTGGTGGGCATTTCGGCATGGGCTGCGGGGATTGTCTTCACGACACGAAAACCGTAGCCCGAGCCTTCGACATCGAATTTCACACCCGGACTGCCCTGCTTCTCCATCACGCCGACCACCAGGTTCTGCTGGAACTGATGATCGCTGGCCCGCATGCGGCCGTGCTGGCCCGCGAGCGAGACGTCGGCATGCTCCAGCGCGCGGGCAACCGCCACCGTATCCACGCTGCGCGCGCGCTCGATGGCCTGTGCCAATGCCTCGATCATGAGCTGCATGCGCATGTGCACGTAGTCTTCCTCCGGCTTCGGGAAGCGGGCGCGGAACGACCGATAGAAGGCTTCGGACTCGGCTGTCTGCACGTTCGGCAGCCAGTCGGCCACGGCCACCACGCGGCCGATGCCGGCGTCGCCGATCGCCGCGGGTGCGCCAAGGGCGTTGCCGTAGAAGGTATAGAAGCTGCCCTTGAAGCCGGCCTCGCGCGCTGCCTTGATCAGCAGCGTCAGGTCGTTGCCCCAGTTGCCGGTGATGACTGCCTGGGCACCGCTCGCGATGATCTTGCTGGCATAAGGCGCGAAGTCCTTCACGCGCCCGACAGGGTGCAGTTCCTCGCCCACGATCCGCACATCCGGACGAGCCTGTCCGAGCTGCCGTTTCGACTCGCGCAGGACGGCCTGCCCGAAGCTGTAATCCTGGCCGATCAGGTAGATGCGCTTGAGCGCCTTGTCGGCCTTCACCACCTCCATGAGGGCGGTCACGCGCATGTCCGCATGCGCATCGAAGCGGAAATGCCAGAAGCTGCAGCGCTCGTTGGTGAGCGCCGGGTCCACTGCCGAATAGTTCAGGAACAGCACGCGCCGGTCAGGATCACGCTCGTTGTTCTTGTCGATGGCGTCGAGCAGCGCCGCTGCGGTGGCCGACGAGTTGCCTTGCAGCACGATCCTGGCGCCGCCATCCATTGCGGCACGCAAGGCCGAGAGCGCCTCTTCGTTCTGGCTCTTGCTGTCGTAGCGCTCCAGTGCCAACGGACGGGCGCCGTCCGGCAACTTGATGCCGCCGCGGGCATTCACTCGCTCCACCGCCCACAGCAGATTGCGGAAAACCGCCTCGCCCGTATTGGCGAATGGCCCGCTCATGCCTTCAATCATTGCGAGCTTGATTGGCGCCGCCGCCTGCGCGAATGCACGAGGCACAGAACTCACGCCTAGCGCTGCAGCGCCGAATTTCAAGATCCCGCGACGGCAAATAAAGCTTGATTTCATGCTCTTGAAACGCCTCCCGCCGCGCCTAGATGAACTGTCATGCGGCACTTGCAGATGTCACTGTTGAAACGCCGCGCAGTGTAAGGGACACACATTCCATGTCCCCATGCATTCACAGCCAGGAGCCTTCACTCATGTTTTTCGCACCCGCCATCCGCACCGCCCGTTTCGCGCCCCGGGCGTTTGACCGCAGCCTGGAGCGTCTGGTCAATGACGCCTTCTCAGGGGCGCAGCGTTCGCTCAATGTCGTGCAGGACGACAAGAGCTGGACCCTCACGCTGGACATCCCGGGCCTCTCGCGCGAAGAACTCAGCATCGGCATCGAAGGCGCCGTCGTCCGAATCGAGAGCAAGGCCGAAGCCAGGCGTCAATTCAAGGCCGCATATGAAATGCCGCAGGATATCGATGCAAGCGCCAGCGAAGCCAAACTCGAAAATGGCGTGCTGACCCTCAAGCTGGGCAAGCTGATTCCGGTCAGCAAGACCGTCCAAATCACGGTCAATTGATACCTAAGTTCCCGCAGCACTGTTGCGTGTTGCCCAAGCCGGTAACTTCTTGTTGCCGGCTTGTCTTATTTTTAACTCACAATAAGCGCGGAGTTCGTCACGTTCTGTGACGCTTTTTTTTAAATGATGACCTCCTAGACCGCGCTCGGCGGGCTGAATGACTTTCAGCCACAGGGCGCCTGACGAAGCGCCATGATTACCCACTTGAAGCCTGCCAAGAGTGATGCCCGTTCGGACACCCTGCTGGTATTTCTGCCCGGGGCGTTCCTGAAACCGGAAGAATTCGAGCGCGAAGGGTTCATCAGCGCCATCCAGGAGCGCGATCTGGCTGCCGACTCGCTGCTGGTCGATGCCGATGTGTCTTACTACTACGACCAGACCTTCATCGAACGGCTTCACCAGGACATCCTCGAACCCCAGCGGGCACTCGGCTACAAGTCGATCTGGCTGGTGGGCATTTCAATCGGTGGCTTCGGTGCACTGATCCACGAACTGGCCAAGCCGGGTTGCGTGGACGGCATCGTGACGCTGGCCCCCTACCTCGGCCGCCGCCCCATCGGCGCCGAGATCCACAAGGCCGGGGGACTGCGCGCATGGAAGGCGCCCGAGGGGCCGCCGCCCGACCAGGAAGTCGACCGCAAGCTCTGGCCCTGGCTGCAGCAATATGCGTCACCCCAGACGGCCAAGCGCCTGCCGCCGCTCTATCTGGGCTTCGGCCTGAGCGACCGCTTCGCGGCCAACCACAAGCTGCTGGCCGATGCGCTGCCGGCCGGCCGCGTCTTCACCACCGAGGGCGGCCATGACTGGCCGCAGTGGTCGCAGTTGTGGCGCAAGGTGCTGGACGTGCTCCCGCTGCCCTCCAACACCAAGACGCCCGCTAAGCCGCGGCCGGCTGCGCGTCCAGTGCAGCCAGTGGCCATCGCGGCCTGACGTCGAATTCGTAACGATCGGTCGGCGCCTGGATGCCGGCCTGGAGCCGCATTGCCGCGGCCATGGCGATCATGGCGCCGTTGTCGGTGCACAGATGAAGCTCGGGATAGTGCACCCGGACGCCACGCGCAGCGCAAGCTGCGTCGAGCTGCTGCCGCAGGGACCGATTGGCGCCCACCCCCCCCGCCACGACCAGCCTTTTCAATCCTGTCCGCGCCAGCGCAGCCAGGGACTTCTTGAGCAGCACTTCCACGATGGCCGCCTGCGTCGACGCGGCCAGATCCGCCTTGCGCGCTTCGAGCGCGTCACCCAGCTTCCGGCTCTGCGTCAGCACCGCCGTCTTGAGCCCGGCAAAGGAGAAATCCAGATCGCCGCTGTGCAGCAGCGGACGAGGCAACTTGAAGGCCGCGGCATCGCCCTCCTCCGCCAGCTTCGCCAGCCAGGGACCACCAGGGTACGGGAGCCCCATCAGCTTGGCGCTCTTGTCGAAAGCCTCGCCGGCGGCGTCGTCGATGGTTTCGCCCAGCAATTCATAGCGTCCGACGCCATCGACACGCATCAGTTGCGTGTGACCGCCCGAGACCAGCAGTGCCACAAAAGGGAACTCGGGTGGGTCGGCACTCAGGAACGGCGACAGAAGATGGCCTTCCAGGTGATGCACTCCAAGCACCGGCCGACCGAGCGCAGCGCCCAGCGCACATGCGACACCCGCCCCCACCAGCAGCGCCCCGGCGAGTCCGGGACCGCGCGTGTAGGCGACCACGTCCACCTCATCCAGGCGCCGACCGGCCTCCTCGAAGACCGTCTGCGCCAGCGGCAGCACCCGTCGAATGTGATCGCGGCTGGCCAGTTCGGGCACCACGCCTCCATAAGCCTGGTGCATGGCGATCTGGCTGTGCAGCGCATGGGCGCACAGCCGCGGCGCGACACCCGGTGCCCACTCCACCAGCGCCACGCCGGTTTCGTCGCAGGACGATTCGATTCCCAGAACAAGCATGCGCCGAGTGTAGGCGGCGCCCCGCAACAGGGCACGAATGTTGCACCATACGCCTGCGGTGTCCTTTCCGATTCCTTCGCCGCCCTTTCACGATGAAGTCCGGATTGAGCTTTCTTGTCGCGGCCCTGCGCTGCGAAATTGCCGAGTTGGAACAGCTCGCTCGCACGAGCGACCTGGTGGGCGCGATTTGCCGCCTGGTCCACGCGCTGCAGCGCGAGCGGGGCATCTCCAACGTGCTGCTCGGATCGCTCGGCAGCCGCTTCGCCGCCGAGCGGGAGGCGCAGCTCGCCGAATGCCTGCGGGAAGAGCGCGAAGTGCGCGACCTGTTCGACCAGCTCGAACTCGATGCCAGCCGGGTCGGCAATGGCACGCGCTTGTTCAGCCGGATCGCCTGGGTGCTGCCCGGCATGGAAGCCCTGCCCGAATTGCGCCGACGCGTCGGCGCCCTCGAGATCGGCCCGGCCAAAGCCACCGCCGCCTTCGTCAAGCTCATCGCCGGTCTGCTCGCGGTGATCTTCGAAGCCGCCGACGGCGCCACCGACCCCGAGATTTCGCGCCTGCTCGTGGCGCTCTTCAACTTCATGCAAGGCAAGGAATTCGCCGGCCAGGAACGCGCCTGCGGCGCCGCGGCCTTCGCCTCCGGCCGCAACGACAGCGCTCGGCAGCAGCAATGGCTGCACCTGATCGACTCCCAGGAGCGCTGCTTCCAGGTCTTCTCGGAGTTCGCGGGCGAAACGCTCGGCGCACTCTGGACCGCGAGCCAGTCCGCCCCTCAGATCGCCGAGCAGGAACGCCTGCGGCGGGTGGCCTGCGCCGCGCCGGCGGGCGTCGCCCTCGACAGCGAGCTGAGCCAGACCTGGTTCGACTGCTGCACGCGGCGAATCGACGCCATGCAATCGGTCGAAGAGCGCCTGGCCGCCGACCTGCGCCGCATCTGCGAACAAAAGACCCTCCAGGCCTGCGCCGAACTGGAGCAGCACGAAGAACTGCTCGCGCGACTGGCCAACGCCGACACCCCGCCTTCCGCCGCCTTCTTCGACGGCCCTGCTCCTGCTTCCACCCTGCCCGCGCACACCCCGCCGCCGTCCGCCGGCGCCCCCTACGGACGGCAACTCGAACGCTCGATCCTGGACATGGTCCAGGAACAGTCGCACCGGCTCCAGGCCATCAGCGACGAACTCGACACCGTCCGCGCGGCGCTCAACGAGCGCAAGCTGGTCGAACGCGCCAAGGGCCTCCTGATGGCGCATCGGCGCCTGAGCGAGGAGGAGGCGCACAAGATGCTGCGCCAGACCGCGATGAACCAGGGGCGCAGGCTCGTCGAAGTGGCCGAATCCGTGCTCTCGATGGCCGAGTACCTGCCCGACCATACGGCACCTTGAGCGCATCGGCGGACCGGAATGGTGCGCCGCACAACGGACGTGCACCCGCTGACTATTCCGTCCGATCCGAGGAAATAGCGCGCCGATCAATCGTTTCCCGCTATCACATTCGTAGCAAATCGGGAAACTTCCCCCTGGCACGCCGCTTGCAATCACCCGGCGCATAGACCCACGGGGTCTTCAGGCCGGCGGCGTCCAATGACGGATGCAGCCAGCCGAACAGGACAAAGGCGTCCCCATCCGCGAGGGCTCGTTTTCGAGCAGCGCTTGCGCGATGAGGACGCCTTTTCGTTTTTCTGCCTTGCCAATTCATCCGGAGCTCGCCCCATGACCGATTCGCTGAAACAGACACTGAGCCGCAGGCGCGTGCTGCAAGCCGCCGCCGTGGGCGCCGTCGGGCTCAACCCCGCGCTGCGCGCCGCCGTCTATGCCCAGGGTTCCGACAAGCCGGAAAAGGAGGAGGTCAAGATCGGCTTCATTCCGCTGACCGACTGCGCCAGCGTCGTCATGGCCTCGGTGCTCGGCATCGACAAGAAGTACGGCGTGAAGATCGTGCCCAGCAAGGAAGCGAGCTGGGCCGGCGTGCGCGACAAGCTGGTCAACGGCGAGCTCGACATGGCCCATGTGCTCTACGGGCTGGTGTACGGCGTGCACCTCGGCGTCTCCGGCCCGAAGAAAGACATGGCGGTGCTGATGAGCCTGAACAACAACGGCCAGGCCATCACGCTGTCGAAGAAACTCGCCGACAAGGGCGCCGTGGATGCCGCGTCGCTCGCCAAGCTCATGGCCAGCGACAAGCGCGAATACACCTTCGCCCAGACCTTCCCCACCGGCACCCATGCGATGTGGCTCTACTACTGGCTCGCGACCGCCGGCATCGACCCCTTCAAGGACGCCAAGGCCATCGTCGTCCCACCGCCCCAGATGGTGGCCAACATGCGCGTCGGCAACATGGACGGCTTCTGCGTCGGCGAGCCCTGGGGCCAGCGGGCGATCATGGACGGCATCGGCATCACCGCGATCACCACGCAGGACATCTGGCGGGATCACCCCGAGAAAGTGCTCGGCACCACGGCCGACTTCGTCAAGAAGTACCCCAACACCGCGCGCGCCGTGACCGCGGCCGTGCTCGAAGCCGGCAAGTGGATCGACGCCGGGCTGCAGAACAAGAACAAGATGGCAGAGACCATCGCCGACAAGAGCTACGTCAACACCAGCGTCGACGCGATCAACCAGCGCATCCTCGGCCGCTACACGAACGGCCTGGGCAAGAGCTGGGACGATCCCAACCACATGAAGTTCTACAACGACGGCGCAGCGAACTTCCCCTATCTCTCGGACGGCATGTGGTTCCTCACGCAACACAAGCGCTGGGGCCTGCTGAAGGAGCACCCCGACTACCTCAAGGTGGCGACCGAGATCAATCGCATCGACATCTACAAGCAGGCCGCCGCAGCCACGCAGACGCCGCTGCCCAAGGAGCCGATGCGCACCAGCAAGTTCATCGACGGCGGGGTCTGGGATGGCAAGGACCCGAGGAAGTACGCCGATTCATTCAAGGTCCACGCCTGAGAAGGGAGCACAGCATGGTCAGTGCCGTCTTTCATTCCCCCGTCGAGGCCGCCGCGGCCCGTCCGGCGCCAGCCGCGCCGGTTGCGCGCAACAGCAAGCCCGCCGTCCTGTCCTCGCCCGCGGTCGAGCCCGGCAAACCCGAATCAAGACCCGAGGCCGAGCCGCGCGCGCCGCGCGACTTCAGCGCACTGTGGCTGCGCGTGCTCCCGCCGCTGCTGGGCTTCGCCTTGCTGGTGCTGATCTGGGAGTTGGTCGCGATGAAGAGCAGCACCGGCTTTCCCTCGCCGCTCGCGACCTGGCATCAGGCGGTCACGGTATTCAGCGACCCGTTCTACAGCAAGGGGCCGAACGACCAGGGCGTGGGCTGGAACGTGCTCTCCTCGCTGCAGCGCGTCGCACTCGGCTTCGGCCTCGCGGCGGCGATCGGCATTCCGGCCGGCTTCGCGATCGGGCGCTTCGAATTCCTCGCGCGCATGTTCAATCCGCTGATCAGCCTGCTGCGGCCGGTGTCGCCGCTGGCCTGGCTGCCCATCGGCCTGCTGGTCTTCAAGGGCGCCAATCCGGCCGCGATCTGGACCATCTTCATCTGCTCGATCTGGCCGATGGTGATCAACACCGCGGTCGGCGTGCAGCGTGTGCCGAGCGACTACATGAACGTCGCCCGCGTGCTCAACCTCAGCGAGTGGAAGATCTTCACCAAGATCCTGTTTCCGGCCGTGCTGCCCTACATGCTCACCGGCGTGCGCCTGGCCGTGGGTACCGCATGGCTCGTGATCGTCGCGGCCGAGATGCTCACCGGCGGCGTGGGCATCGGCTTCTGGGTCTGGGACGAGTGGAACAACCTCAACGTCGGCAACATCATCATCGCGATCTTCGTGATCGGCATCGTCGGCCTGGTCCTCGAATTCGCGCTCATCAAGATCGCCACCGCATTCACATTCGAAGAGGTGAAGGCATGAACGACGCGAACAAGTACATCGAGATCCAGGGCGTCGAGCAGCGCTTCAAGACGGCGCGCGGCAGCTTCCTCGCACTGCGCGATGTCAACCTCACGGTGGCCAAGGGCGAGTTCATCACGCTCATCGGCCATTCGGGCTGCGGCAAGTCCACGCTCCTGAACCTGATCGCGGGACTCACGTCGCCGACGCAGGGCGCCCTGCTGTGCGCGAACCGCGAGATCCGCGGGCCGGGCCCGGAACGCGCGGTGGTGTTCCAGAACCACTCGCTGCTGCCCTGGCTCACCTGCTACGAGAACGTGTACCTCGCGGTCGAACGCGTGTTCTCGGCCACCGAGAACAAGGCCCGGCTCAAGGCCCGCACCGAGGCCGCGCTCGCCATGGTGGGCCTCACGCCGGCCGCGCAAAAACGGCCCGGCGAGATTTCCGGCGGCATGAAGCAGCGCGTGGGCATCGCACGCGCGCTGTCGATGGAGCCGAAGGTGCTCCTGATGGACGAGCCCTTCGGCGCCCTGGACGCACTCACCCGCGCGAAACTGCAGGACGAACTGCTCGCCATCGTGCAGAAGACGCAAAGCACCGTCGTCATGGTCACGCACGACGTGGACGAAGCGGTGCTGCTGTCGGACCGCATCGTCATGCTCACCAACGGCCCGGCCGCCACCATCGGCGAGGTGTTGACGGTCGGCATCGCACGACCGCGCAACCGTGTGGAACTGGCCGAAGACCCGGCCTACCTGCATGCGCGCAAGGCCGTGATCGACTTCCTCTACACACGCCAGGCGCACGTGGAGAAGGCCGCGGCCTGAGGCCGCGCCCACGGCTGCGATTCACCGACGCCGACGACACCGCCGAATGCCGGAGTCAGGACATGATCACCTGCAGGCTGTGCTCGTACGAGGCGGTGAGGCGGTCGAAGGTGTCGACCAGCAATTCGCTCGAGCGCACCAGATCGGCACGCCCTTCGGCCCGGTCGGCATGTCGCACGCCGCGCAGGAGCCGCAGCCACTCGTCGCGCGCACCGGCGAGCGCATCGCGGATCTCCGGTGAACTGAGCGGAGCGCTCTCGAGTTCCAGCAAGGCGGCCTCGAAGGCCTCCATGCCCGGCACCAGGCGTTGGCCCCAGGCGCCTTCCGGCAGCATCGACGCGAGCAATGCATCCTTGGCCAGCCGCTGCGCGCGCATGCGCTGCCGCCCGCACAGATTGACGATGCGCAGCGCCCGGCGCGCGCCCGAAGACTCCAGCACCTCGGTCAAGGCTTCGGCCGTGAGCAGAAGCGCCTCGGCGCGCGCATCGATCGCGGCCAGCGCCTCCGGAGACGGTCGCGCGGCCATGGCGGCCTCAAGACCATCCCAGGCCGCGCGCACATCGGCCAGCGCCTGGGCGCCCGCGGGCCCCAGTGCAAGGGCGGAAAGATGACCCAGGTTGTCGAGCATCCGCGCCACCGACTGCGCGCGCAGCGTGCGGCCACGGCGCGCATCGATGCCCGCCAGCGCCTGCGCCGCCACGCGCACCAGCCGCTGGGAGAGCATGCGCATCTGGCCCGCGCGATTGATCGCCTCGGCCCATTGCGCGGCTTCGACCACCGAACGCGACACCTCGCCCACGCGGAGATTGGCATGCATCGCGGCGCTGCGCAGCAGGCCGAAGGCGTCGTCCTCGGCGATGCCGCGGGCCGACATCAGCAGTCCCTTGGCGCGATCGATCCACTTGCGCTCATCCAGATGCGCCAGCGCGCGCTCCAATGCGCCGCGCAAGGAGGCTTCGCGCTGCCAGCGCGCCCGGGCCCGCGCAAGCAAGGCGCGCAGGCCGGGTGCATCCAGCGCAGCCTCATCCATCCACGCCTGTACGCCCAGCCCCGCCAGAGACTCGTGCACCGGGGCGTCGAGCGGCGCGCTGATCACGCTCAGCGCGCAAGGCGGCGCGCCGCCCCAGGCGCCCAATGCGGTCTCCAGCGCCGGCATCGTTGCCGCCGGCACATGGACCAGGATCTGCTCCGGCGCCAGTTCATGGGCGCGCTGCACCAGCGTGTCGCAGTGGGCACAGCCGATGAGCACGGCATCGGCGCCTTCGGCGGCATGGCGCCAGGCCTCGGGCGGCGCCGCGTCGGCATCGAGAGTCGGCAATACAAGAAGCAGGCGGATCATGGTCGGTCGATCGCAAGCAGCGAACGCGCCCGCAGCATAGGCGATGCACCGGCGCGGAATCTGGCACGCATATTGCGTAATTTTGAGCGCGGTGTAACGAAGCACCGCTTTGGTGAAGCGCCTCCACACGGCGCCGATGCGGGCCCCTCGCGGCTCGCGCACTCCCATCCAGACCGACCGCGCGGCGGCGGCTGGACCTCCCCGATTTTTTCCACCCCCGTCCACGCGGCAGCGTCGCTGTCGCGCGGACGCTTTTCGTACTGAAGAACGACGTGGCCAGCTTCAAGTCATTCCTGCGCTCAGGGCATGCCCCCACCCTCTTCGCGGCTTTCATCTATTTCATGTTCTCGTGCTGCATCTGGGTGCTCAACGGCGCGATGGCGCCGTTCATCAGCGAGTCCTTCCAGTTGAATGCGGCGCAGAAGGGCCTGATGCTGTCGATCCCGATCATCGCGGGCGCGCTGATGCGCTTCCCGCTCGGCATCCTCTCGCAATACATCGGGCGCAAGAGCGCCACGCTGGTGGAGATGAGCATGATCGCGATCGCGATGCTGTTCGGCTTCTTCGCGGTGCACAGCTTCAACGACCTGCTCGCGATGGGCGTGCTGCTGGGCATCGCCGGCGCGAGCTTCGGCGTCGCACTGTCGCTGGGCTCGGGCTCCTTCCCGCCGCAGAACAAGGGCCTGGCGATGGGCATCGTCGGCGCAGGCAACGTGGGCACGGCGCTGTCGGTGCTGGTCGCGCCGCCGCTCGCCCAATGGCTGGGTTGGCAGGCGGTCTACGGCATCGCGGCAATCGCCATCCTGGTGCCGATGGCGGTGATGGTGCTCTTCGCCCAGGAGCCGCCGGACGTGGACAGCCACGCCAGCCTGCGCGAACACGTGGCCTGCCTGTTCGAGAAGGACGGCTGGGCCTTCAGCCTGATCTACGGCGTCACCTTCGGCGGCTTCATCGGGCTCACCACCTTCCTGCCCTCCTACTACTACGACCAGTTCGGCGTGAGCAAGGTGCAGGCCGGCCAGCTCACGATGCTCGCCGCATTCATGGGCGCCGCGCTGCGCGTGATGGGCGGCTGGATTTCCGATCGCTGGGGCGGCGTCAACACGCTCACGCTGGTGCTGCTGGTGGTGGCGGTGTCGCTGGCGCTGATCGGCATCAGCTCGGGTTCGCTGGTGGTCACCACGCTGCTGCTGCTCGTCTGCTTCGCCGCGCTCGGCGCCGGCAACGGCGCGCTGTTCCAGCTCGTGCCGCTGCGCTGGCCGGCCACCACGGCCGTGGCCGGCTCGATGATCGGCGAAATCGGCGCGTTGGGCGGCGGGCTGGTGCCCAACGCCATGGGGCTCTCCAGGCAATACCTCGGCACCTACCTGTGGGGCTTCATGCTGCTGGCGCTGCTGGCCCTGGTGATGCTGGGCGTGATGCGGTTCATGCAGATCCGCTGGACCCGCACCTGGGCCGAAAAGGGCGGACGCGCACGCATGGCACCTGCCGTGCCGGCCAAGGCGACCGGCCAGCGACTCGCCGCCGCGCGCCGCACCACCGGACGGTGACACCCATGCGCCACACCCTGCACACCCCGCCCTGCTCAACGCGGCAGGAACAGCAGCCAGAAGACCAGCAGCGCATTGAGCAGCAGCGACACGGCCAGCCCGATCTTCCAGAGCATGGCCGGATCGCGCCGCACGAGCGGCGTGGCGGCCGGCGCGCCGATGGGGCGGGCCGCACCACGTTCGAGCGCCAGCAGCATTTCCTCGGCCGTCTCGAAGCGTTGCCGCGGATCGCGCGCCACGGCCTTGAGCACCACATGGTCGAGCCAGACCGGCACATCGGGCCGGATGCGCGACATGGCGACCGGATCGCGACGGTAGCGCGCCACCTGGTAGGGCTCGATCTCGCCGTAGGGCAGGCGGCCGGTGAGCCACTGGTAGAGAGTGACGCCGAGCGCGAACAGGTCGCTGCCGGCATCGGCCACGCCGCCATTCCACTGCTCGGGATTCATGAAGCTGGGCGTGCCGGCATGGAGCTCGCGCTGCGCCGCGCCCTCGCGGCCGGACAGCGCGACGCCGAGGTCGAGGATGCGCCACTGCCCATCCTCGCCCAGGTGCAGGTTGGCGGGCTTGATGTCGCGATGCACCACGCCGTGCCGATGCAGCCGGCCCAGGGCCTTCGCCATGGCCACCGCGGCTGTGACCACCTGCACCACAGGCGGGCGTTCGCCCGACTTCAGCATCTGCTCGACGGTGCGGCCGCCGTGCCAGTCGAACACGATGTAGAGCGCGCTCGCATCGTCGGCACGCGCGTGCACACGCACGAAGCCGGGCTCGTCGCGCGCGCTCACGCGCAGGCCCAGCCAGGCCTCATGGGCCAGCATCGCGCGTTCCTCGGGATCGCTCGCACGCGAGGGGTCCAGGGTCTTGATCGCAACCAGCGCGCGGGTGCGGGCATCGCGCGCCTGATAGAGCCGGTGCACGCCGGTATCGGCGATCAGGGCCGTGATCACGTAGCCGTCCAGCGCCTCGCCCACCTTGAGTGCGGCTGGCGGCGCCAGGCGTCGCGCGTCGCCGAGTTCGTCGTAAAGCGCGCGCGCGTCCAGGCCGAGCACCCGGATCACGAGGGCCGTGGCGTTGTCGCGCGTGCCGGCGCCGAGCGCCGCATCGACCAGCGCCCGGCTGGCCTGCTGCGCGTCGCCGCCGAGCGCGAGCTCGGCCAGGCGTGCCGGCCGCAGCACGCCATGCACGCCATCGGTGGTGAGCACGAAGCAGTCGCCGACACGCAATTCGCCTTGCGTGTAGTCGACGCGCACATGATCGTCCAGGCCCACGGCGCGGGTCAGGCGGCTCTTCATGTCGGGATGATCGAAGGCATGGTCGACGGTCAGGAGCGTCGCCGGGCCGTCCGCCGCGCGCACGCGCCAGGCGCGCGTGTCGCCCACGTGAGCCAGCGTGTAGCTCTGGCCCTGCAGGGCCAGAGCGGTCAGCGTGGTGAGCGCGCCGGCCTGCTGGCGACGCCGGTTGTGGTCGGCCAGCCAGGCGTTCTGCGCGCCGATCAGGCGATCCATGGCCGCGGTCGGCTCCCAGGTGTCGGGCGTCGCGAAGTAGTCGCCCAGGAGGCCGATCACGGTGGTCTGCGCCGCCTCCAGTCCGTGGCCGCCGGACGAGACGCCGTCGGCGATCGCCGCGATCAGCCCGCGAGCCTCTTCGCCTCGCGGCGCATGCACCGCGCCGGCGAAGTCCTCGTTGACTTCGCGCGGCCCGCGATCGCTGCTGTATCCGATCTCCACCTCGAAGCTCATGGCGCGCGATTGTCCGCGCAAGCCGCGAGCCCCGTCTTTGCTTGAGTCCAGAAAGGTCCACCCCATGAAGAAAATGAAACTCGTGATGGTCGGCAACGGCATGGCCGGCGTGCGCACGCTCGAAGAGCTGCTCAAGATCGAGCCCGATCTCTACGACATCACCGTCTTCGGTGCCGAACCGCATCCCAACTACAACCGCATCCTGCTGTCGCCGGTGCTCGCGGGCGAGCAGACGGTCGACGAGATCGTGCTCAACAGCTGGGAGTGGTACGCGGAGAACAACATCACGCTGCACGCCGGCAAGAAGGTGGTGGAGGTCGATCGCGTCAAGCGCATCGTGCGCGCCGAGGACGGCACCGAAGCCGCATACGACCGGCTGCTGATGTGCACCGGCTCCAATCCCTTCATGCTGCCAGTCCCGGGCAAGGACCTCAAGGGCGTGATCGCCTACCGCGACATCGCCGACACCGACTACATGATCGAGACCGCCAGGACCCACAAGAACGCGGTGGTCATCGGCGGCGGCCTGCTGGGCCTGGAAGCGGCCAACGGACTGATGCTGCGCGGCATGAACGTGACGGTGGTGCACGTGATGCCCTGGCTCATGGAGCGCCAGCTCGACGACGTGGCCGGCAAGCTGCTGCAGAAGTCGCTGGAGGACCGCGGCCTCAAGTTCCTCATCGGCGCGCAGACCCAGGAGCTGGTGGGCGGCGACGACGGGCGCGTCAAGGCCATCCGCTTCAAGGACGGCACCGAAGTCGCGGCCGACCTGGTGGTGATGGCCGTCGGCATTCGCCCCAACACCGGGCTGGCCGAGAAGATGCGCCTGCATGTGAACCGCGGCATCGTCGTCACCGACACCATGCAGACCGTGACGGATGCGCGCATCTACTCGGTCGGCGAATGCGCATCCCATCGCGGCATCGCCTACGGCCTGGTCGCGCCACTGTTCGAGCAGGCCAAGGTCGCGGCCAACCATCTCGCGCAGTTCGGCATCGGCCGCTACCTGGGCTCGCTGACCTCGACCAAGCTCAAGGTCACCGGCATCGACCTGTTCTCGGCCGGCGACTTCATGGGCGGCGAAGGCATGGAGGAGATCGTGATGAGCGACCCCTTCGGCGGCGTCTACAAGAAGCTGGTGATCAAGGACGACAAGCTGGTCGGCGCCTGCCTCTATGGCGACACGGTCGACGGCAGCTGGTACTTCAAGCTGCTGCGCGACGGCCGCAGCGTGCACGACATCCGCGACAAGCTGATGTTCGGCGAATCCAACATCGGAGACACCGGCCACGAAGGCCACAACAAGGCCGCCTCGATGCCCGACGATGCCGAGGTCTGCGGCTGCAACGGCGTGAACAAGGGAACGATCTGCAAGGCCATCAAGGACAAGGGCCTGTTCACGCTCGAAGAGGTGAAGAAGCACACCAAGGCCAGCGCGAGCTGCGGCTCCTGCACCGGCCTCGTGGAGCAGATCCTGATGTTCACGGCCGGCGGCGACTACTCGGCCACGCCCAAGAAGAAGGCCGTCTGCGGCTGCACCGACTTCAGCCACCAGGACGTGCGCGACGCCATCCGCAAGGCGCACTACCTCACGCACGGGGAGGTATACCGGGGCCTGGGCTGGCGCACGCCCAACGGCTGCGCGACCTGCCGGCCGGCCATCAACTACTACCTCATCAGCACCTGGCCCAAGGAGGCGAAGGACGATCCGCAAAGCCGCTTCATCAACGAACGCAGCCACGCCAACATCCAGAAGGACGGCACCTACTCGGTGATCCCGCGCATGTGGGGCGGCCACACCACGCCCGACGAATTGCGCCGCATCGCCGACGCGGCCGACAAGTACAAGATCCCCACGGTCAAGATCACCGGCGGCCAGCGCATCGACCTGCTGGGCGTGAAGAAGGAAGACCTGGAGAACGTCTGGAAGGACATCGGCATGCCCTCGGGCTTCGCCTATGCGAAGTCGCTGCGCACGGTGAAGACCTGCGTGGGCAGCGAATGGTGCCGCTTCGGCACGCAGGACTCCACGCAGATGGGCATGGACCTCGAACACGCCCTGTGGGCCATGTACTCGCCGCACAAGGTCAAGCTCGCGGTCTCGGGCTGCCCGCGCAACTGCGCGGAATCGGGCATCAAGGACGTGGGCGTGATCGGCGTCGACTCGGGCTGGGAGATCTATGTCGGCGGCAACGGCGGCATCAAGACCGAGGTCGCGCACTTCCTGGTCAAGGTCAAGACCTCGGCCGAGGTGATGGAGTACGCCGGCGCCTTCCTTCAGCTCTACCGCGAGGAAGGCTGGTACCTGGAGCGCACAGTGCACTACATCGGCCGCGTCGGCCTGGACTACGTGAAGAAGAAGATCCTCGAGGACGCCGAAGGCCGCAAGGCCTTGTGGGAGCGACTGCAATTCGCGCTCGACGGCGAACCGGATCCCTGGTTCGAAAGCAGCCAGGCCTCGGTCGACGTGCGGCAGTTCAAGCCGGTCGCCGTCGTCGGCCAGCTCCCCCAGACCGCGTGAAGAAGAAGGATTGAAGCCATGAGCGAATGGAAACCCATCTGCCGCATCGATGACATCCCGGTCCTGGGCGCGCGCCGCGTGGCCCGCCCCGCGGGCGTGGATGTGGCTGTCTTCCGCAATGCCGAGAACCAGGTCTTCGCGCTGCTCGACCGCTGCCCGCACAAGGGCGGACCGCTGAGCCAGGGCATCGTGTTCGGCACCAGCGTGGCCTGCCCGCTGCACAACTGGGCGATCGGGCTCGACGATGGCTGCGCGAAGGCGCCTGACGAAGGCTGCACCCCGCGCTTCGCGGTCAAGCTCACGGATGGCGTGGTGCACCTGGACGAAGACGAACTCGCCCATCACGCCACCGACCTCGCACGGCCGGTGGCGGGGCCGCGGCGGTCATGCGAGTCATCCCCGCTCCCGATGGGAGAGGACTAGGCGGGAACCACCCGCGCATGACCCGCCATGGCTGAAACACGTTCCACCTGCCCCTACTGCGGCGTCGGCTGCGGGGTCATCATCGAATCCGAGGGCGCGCAGATCACCGGCGTTCGCGGCGACCCCGCGCATCCCGCCAATTTCGGCCGCCTGTGCACCAAGGGATCGACGCTGCATCTCACGGCGAGCGCGCCGGTCACGCGGCAGACGCGGCTCCTGCAGCCGCTGCGACGCGCGACACGCCATGCCGCACCCGAGGCCATCGCATGGGACAGCGCACTCGACCTGGCCGCCGACACGTTCGCCCAGGTCATCCGCGAGCATGGCCCGGACGCAGTCGGCTTCTATGTCTCGGGCCAGTTGCTGACCGAGGACTACTACGTCTTCAACAAGCTGGCCAAGGGCCTGATCGGCACCAACAACATCGACACCAACTCGCGCCTGTGCATGAGCAGCGCGGTGGCCGGCTACAAGAAGACCCTGGGCGCCGACGCGCCGCCCGCCTGCTACGACGACCTGAAACATGCCGACTGCCTGTTCATCGTCGGCAGCAACACGGCCTGGGCCCACCCGATCCTGTTTCGGCGCATCGAGGACGCCAAGGCGGCCAATCCGGCGATGAAGATCGTCGTGGCCGATCCACGCCGCACCGACACCGTCGAGATCGCGGACCTGTTCCTGCCCATCCAGCCGGGCACCGACGTGATGCTGTTCAACGGCATGCTGCACCTGATGCTGTGGGAAGGCTGGACGGATGCGCGCTACATTGCCGATCACACCACCGGCTTCGACAGCCTGAAGGCCACCGTGCGCGACTGCACACCCGCACGCGTCGCCCAGACCTGCGGCATCACGGAAGGCGCGCTGCTCGATGCCGCACGCCTGTTCGCGACCTCGGGCGCGACCTTGAGCCTCTATTGCCAGGGCCTCAACCAGTCCTCCTCGGGCACCGCGAAGAACGCGGCCCTGATCAACCTGCACCTGGCCACCGGGCAGATCGGAAAACCGGGCGCCGGCCCCTTCTCGCTCACCGGCCAGCCGAACGCCATGGGCGGACGCGAAGTGGGCGGGCTGGCCAATCTGCTGTCGGCGCACCGTGACCTCGCCAATCCCGCGCATCGCGCCGAAGTCGCGGCGCTCTGGGGCGTGCCCGACGTGCCGCAGCGGCCCGGCAAGACAGCCGTCGAGATGTTCCAGGCCGCCGCCGACGGCGAGATCCGCGCGCTGTGGATCGCCTGCACCAATCCCGCGCAGTCCATGCCCGACCAGGCCACCGTGCGACGGGCGCTGGAACGCTGCGAATTCGTGGTCGTGCAGGAGGCCTTCTCCACCACCGCCACCTGCGAATTCGCCGACCTGCTCCTGCCCGCCACCACCTGGGGCGAGAAGCAGGGCACCGTGACCAACAGCGAGCGCCGCATCTCGCGCGTGCGCCCGGCCGTGCCGGCGCCGGGCGATGCGCGCGACGACTGGGCGATCGGCGTGGCCTTCGCGCGCCGGCTCGAAGGGCGCCTGGCGCGCCCCGCCACGCTTTTCCCCTACGCGGACGCCGAATCGGTGTGGAACGAGCACCGCGAATCCACGCGCGGGCGCGACCTTGACATCACGGGCATGAGCTACGCCATGCTCGAAGCAGCGCCGCAGCAGTGGCCCTTGCGCGAAGGCGAATCCACGGGCCGCGCGCGCCTCTACGAGGACGGCGTGTTCCCCACGCCGGACGGTCGCGCCCGTTTCGCCGACACGCCGTACAAGCCGGTGGCCGAGGCGCGCGAGGCACGCTTTCCCTTCTCGCTCAACACCGGCCGCCTGCGCGACCAGTGGCACGGCATGAGCCGCACCGGCACCCTGGGCCGCCTCTTCGGCCATGTGCCGGAGCCGACGGTCCAGATGAATGCGCAGGACATGGCGCGCCGCCAGTTGACGGAAGGCGAACTCGTGCACGTGACCTCGCGCCGGGGCTCCATCGTGCTGCCGGTCGCAGCCAGCCCCGAGGTGGGCCTGAGCCAGGCCTTCATCGCCATGCACTGGGGCGGCGAGTACCTCAGCGGGCGCTCCAGCGTGGGCGCCCTGCTCGCCGGCGTGAATGCGCTCACCACCTCCAGCTTCTGCCCCGACTCGAAACAGCCCGAGCTCAAGCATGCGGCGGTGAAGATTCTCAAGGCCGAGCTTCCGTGGAGCCTGCTCGCGATGGCCTGGCTGCCGCAGGACCGGGCCCTGGACGTGGCCACCGCCCTGCGCGCGCTGATGGCATCCTTTCCCTTCGCGAGCTGCGTGCCCTTCGGCAGCCGCGGCGCACTGGCGGAGGGCGCCACCGAGCGTACCGGCATCCTCTTTCGCGCCGCCGCCTACGAGGCGCCGCCGGCCGAGCTGCTGGCGCAGATCGAAAGCCTGTTCGCGCTGGCCGGCGCCGACACGCTGCGCTACAACGACGCCAGGCACGGCCAGCGCCGCGCCATGCGGCTCGCGCGCCACGGCGAGGAAGCGCGGCTCGAAGGCTTCCTGCTCGGCGGCGATATCCGCGCCGAGGCCTGGATCAAGGCGCTGTTGCAGGACCAGTTGCCGGCGCAGGCCTACGGGCGGCAATTGCTGCGACCCGGCGCCACCGCGCCGGCCGGCGTGGCCACGCGCGGGAAGGTGGTCTGCAGTTGCTTCGGCATTGCCGAAACCGCGATCACCGGGCAACTGGCAGCCTGCACCGGCTCCGACGACCAGCGGCTCGCCGCGCTGCAGGGCGCGCTGAAATGCGGCACCAACTGCGGCTCCTGCGTGCCCGAGCTCAAGCGCATGGTGCGCGCAACCCCGGCGGCAAGCCTGGGAGCCGTCGGCCCATGAGCCATCCGCACGCAATCCACGCCGGGCGACGGGGCATAAGCAGACGCGCTTTGCGGCATAAGCCTTGCGGGACAATCCGCCTACCCATGGGAATCAGCCAGTACATCAAGGAAATAGGACGCGGCGCGCGCGGCGCGAAGCCGCTCACGCGCGCGCAGGCCACGGACCTCTTCGGCCAGGTGCTGGATGGCACGGTCACCGACCTGGAGACCGGCGCCTTCTGCCTCGCCATGCGCATCAAGGGCGAGACGCCGGAGGAACTGGCGGGCTTTCTCGATGCCACGCAGTCGCGGCTGGCGAGATTTCCCGCCACCCAGCGGCCGCTCGTCGTCCTGCCGAGCTACAACGGCGCGCGCAAGCTGCCGGTGCTCACGCCGCTGCTTGCGCTGCTGGTCGCGCGCGAGGGTCTTCCGGTGCTGGTGCACGGGGCCGCGACCGAGTCGAGCCGCGTGCTGGCTTCGGCCGTGCTCGCGGCGCTCGGCATCGCGCCGCTCGAATCCATTCGCGCCATCGGCGATGGCGAGGTCGTGTTCGCACCGACGGGCCTGCTGAGCCCCGGCCTCAAGCGACTCCTCGATGTGCGTCGGGTCGTCGGGCTGCGCAATCCCGGCCACAGCGTGGTGAAGCTGATGCAACCCTGCGAAGGCGCCTGCGTCGTGGTCGCGAGCTACACGCACCCGGCCTACGCCGAATCGATGGCGGCGACCTTCGAACTGATGGGCATGACCGCCCTGCTCTCCCGCGGCCTCGAGGGCGAAAGCGTGGCCGACCCGCGTCGCACCGCACAGATCGACGGCTTCGTGCATGGACACCGGATCACGCTGCAGGCGCAGCAGCCGGGCACCCTCGGTGAGGTGCCGGGCCTGCCGGCGGACATCGACATCGCATCCACGGCCGACTACACGCGACGCGTGCTGGCCGGCGACTTGCCGGTGCCCCAGGCGATCGCGACCCAGGTCCGGCAGATCCTCGAGCTTGCGCGCATGGCGCAGGCCGCACCCACGACTGAACAACCATGAGCATCACTCCCCATCCCCAAGGAAGCTGCACGCTCGTCGGCGCGGGCCCGGGTGATCCCGAGCTGCTGACGATCAAGGCGCTCAAGGCCATCCAGGCGGCGACCGTGCTGCTGGTCGATGACCTGGTCGGTCAGGAGATCCTGGCCCACGCCCGCCCCGGCGCACGGATCGTGCACGTGGGCAAGCGCGGCGGCTGCAAGAGCACGCCGCAGGCTTTCATCGAGCGGCTGATGATCACCGCGGTGCACGAAGGCGAGACCGTGGTGCGGCTCAAGGGTGGCGACCCCTTCATCTTCGGCCGCGGCGGCGAAGAGGTGGAGCACCTGCGCGAAGCCGGCATCGAGGTCCGCGTGGTCAACGGCATCACGGCCGGGCTGGCGGCAGTCACCGCGCTGGGCGTTCCGCTCACGCATCGCGATCATGCGCAGGGCGTGGTCTTCGTCACGGGCCATGCGAAGACCGGTCACGCAGCCGCCGAACATCCGACCGACTGGCGCCAGCTCGCCGCGACCGCGCGCGACGCGCGCCTCACGCTGGTGATCTACATGGGTGTCTCCGGCGCCACTCACATCCGCGACGAACTTCTGCACGGCCTGCCGGCCGACACGCCCGTGGCGGTGGTGCAGCATGCCAGCCTGCCGCAGCAGCGCCACCTGACGACCACGCTGGCGCGCCTGGCCGAGGACATCACCGCCTCGGGACTGGGCAGTCCGTCGGTCATCGTCGTGGGGGACGTGCTGCAGGGCCTGTGCGCGGCCGGGGTGTCGGTCACGCGTTTCGGCACCTGAATCGTCGCGCCCCCCTTCTTTCGGCCGACCCTCGTCCGTTCGGCCTGTCGGCGCGCGCCGACACCGCCCCTAAAATGCCGCACCCCGACAACCAGAGGCGAACACCGGCATGCTGGAGCTCGAAAAACTCAACGAATTCACCGCGAGCCACGGCGAACTGCAGCGGGGCCGGGGATTGGTCACGGGCACCATCGCGTTCGCGCTGGCCGTCCTCTGCTTCCTCGGCGTGCTGGCCTTCCACTTCCCGCAGTACCTGACGACGCCCGAGCTGCGCCGCGGCTACAACGTCGAATGGATGCGGGTCATCCTCCTCGCCGCCCTGGTGATCTCCGGCGGCCTGGCATTGGTGAACATCCTGTTCAACCGCTCGCGCTGGCTCTCGTCCTTCGCGTTCCTGCTGGTGGCGCTCTCGGCGCTGCTGGGCGGCCACAAGGTGCCGGTGAACGACTTCGCCGACAACACGCCCTACATCGGCCTCGACTGGTTCATCCTCGACCTGCTGGGCTCGTCGCTGATCTTCATCTTCATCGAGAAGCTCTTCGCGCACCGCAAGGACCAGCCGGTGTTCCGCGCCGAGTGGCAGACCGACTTCCATCATTTCGTGGTGAACCACATGCTGGTGGGCTTCGTGCTGCTCACGACGAACCTGCTGGTGCACAAGTTCTTCGGCTGGGCCGCCAATGACGGCGTGCGCGGCTGGGTCGCCGGCCTGCCCTTCTGGGCGGGCCTGTTGCTGATCATCCTGGTGGCCGACCTCGTGCAGTACTGGACGCATCGCGCCTATCACGAGCTGCCTCTGCTGTGGCGCCTGCATGCCGTGCACCACAGCGTCAAGAGCATGGACTGGATGGCCGGCTCCCGCCAGCACATCCTTGAACTGCTGATCACGCGCACGCTGGTGCTCGCACCGATCTACGTGCTGGGCTTCAGCAAGGAAGTGATCGACGCCTACATCGTCGTGGTCGGATTCCAGGCGGTGTTCAACCACTGCAACGTGAGCGTACGCCTCGGCCCGCTGCGCTACCTGATCGTGACGCCCAACTTCCACCACTGGCACCACAGCCAGGACAACGAGGCCATCGACAAGAACTACGCGGCGCACTACGCCTTCCTCGATCATCTCTTCGGCACCGCGGTCAAGAGCACGCGGCTCTGGCCCGAGCACTATGGCGTGGTCGGCGACTACGTGCCGGGCGGCTTCTGGCGACAGCTGAAGTTCCCTTTCGTCTGGAAGGGATGACGGTCGTGCGCATGCGGACTTCGGGGGGCGCGGCTTGAGCAGCTTCGACGCGATCGTCATCGGCGCGGGTGCCGCGGGCCTCTTCTGTGCCGGGCTCGCCGGGCAGCGCGGGCTGAAGGTGCTGCTGCTCGACCACAACGAGCGCGTGGCCGAGAAGATCCGCATTTCCGGCGGCGGACGGGCGAATTTCACCAACCGCGACCTCGATGTCCGGGCGCCGCAGCGGCACTTCATCAGCGAGAACCCGCATTTCTGCCGTTCCGCGCTGTCGCGCTACACGCCGCAGCAGTTCATCGAGCTGGTGCAGCGCCACGGCATCGCCTTCCACGAAAAGCACAAGGGGCAACTGTTCTGCGATGGATCCTCGCAGCAGATCATCGACATGCTGCTGGCCGAATGCGCGGCCGGCGGCGTGGCCCGCTGGCAGCCCTGCAGCGTGGGGACCATCAGGCATTCGGACGGCATGTACGAGCTCGAAACCACCCGCGGCTCGGTGCGGGCGCCGCAGGTCGTGGTTGCGACGGGCGGGCTTTCCATTCCGCAGATCGGTGCGACGGACTTCGGCTACCGGCTGGCGGCGCAGTTCGGCTTGCGCATCGTCACGCCACGCCCGGCGCTGGTGCCGCTCACCTTCGGCGGCGAGGCCTGGGCGCCCTATGCCGACCTCGCCGGGCTGGCGCTGCCCGTGCGGATCGAAACCGGGAGCAAGAAGAGCCGCATGAGTTTTCTGGAGGACCTGCTGTTCACCCACCGTGGACTGTCGGGGCCGGCGGTGCTCCAGATCTCGAGCTATTGGCAGCCCGGGGCACCGCTCCTCGTCGACTTCGCACCCGACGCCGACGTGGCCGCCGCACTGGCAGAGGCGAAGTCGCGCTCGCGCAAGCGGATCGCCAACGAACTCGCCGCGCTGGTTCCCGCACGCCTGGCCGACGCCTGGGTGCGGGAGGATCCCGCGCTGCAGCGGCCGATCAACGAAGCCACCGACCGGGCGCTCACCGGGCTGGCGGATCGCATCGCGCACTGGCAGATCACCCCGTCGGGCACCGAGGGCTACAAGAAGGCCGAGGTGACGGCGGGCGGGGTGGACACCCGCGATCTCTCGTCGCAGACCATGGAATCGAAGCAGCCGGGTCTTTACTTCATCGGCGAGGTGGTGGATGTGACCGGCTGGCTCGGCGGCTACAACTTCCAGTGGGCCTGGGCGAGCGCACATGCCTGCGCGCAGGCGCTGGCGGCAGAACTGGCACAAGACGCCAGTGCTCAGGCTATAATGCCCGGCTGACTTTTGGCCTCCCCTCAACGGCCGCACCATTTTCGAGTTGAGGAACCCCGGCCCGGGGCCCGATCTTCTCCAGGCCAAATTCAACGAATCAAGCGATCAATGACCACCATCCGCGTTAAAGAAAACGAGCCCTTCGACGTCGCGCTGCGCCGTTTCAAGCGCACCATCGAAAAGCTCGGCCTCCTGACCGACCTGCGTGCCCGCGAGTTCTACGAAAAGCCGACCGCCGAACGCAAGCGCAAGAAGGCCGCCGCGATCAAGCGCCACTACAAGCGCGTGCGCAGCATGCAGCTCCCCAAGAAGCTGTACTGAGCACCCTGCTGCATTGGCCACCCGCCAGTGCCCGGTTTCACCCGGACCCAAGCCGCGCCAGCATTGCCTGCCGCGGCTTTTGTTTTTTCACCGTCAAGGAATTCCGCCATGAGCCTCAAAGACCAGATCACCGAAGACATGAAGACCGCAATGCGCGCCAAGGACTCGGAGCGCCTGGGCACGATCCGGTTGCTGCTCGCCGCGATGAAGCAAAAGGAAGTCGACGAGCGCATCGAACTCGATGACGCGGCCGTGGTGGCCATCGTCGACAAGCTGGTCAAGCAGCGCAAGGATTCTGTGGCCGCCTTCACCCAGGGCGGTCGCACCGACCTGGCCGACAAGGAAGCGGCCGAGATCAAGGTGCTGGAGGTGTATCTGCCCCAGCGCATGGGCGCCGACGAAATCGCGGCCGAGGTCAAGGCCATCGTGGCCGAGCTCGGCGCCAAGGGTCCGGGCGACATGGGCAAGGTGATGGGCGCGGTCAAGACACGCCTGGCCGGCAAGGCGGACATGGGCCTGGTGAGCGCCGCAGTCAAGGCCGCATTGACGGCGGCCTGAAGTGACGGGCGAGCGGACGATTCACAAGGCCTGCGCCTGCGTGGTGGATCCGCAGGGCCGGCTGCTGGTCTTCTACCATCCGGCGGACCGGGGCATGCAGCTGCCCAAGGGGACCGTCGAGGAAGGGGAAAGCCCCGAGGAGGCCGTCCGGAGGGAGCTGCTGGAGGAGTCGGGCATCCACCACAGCGGCGAGCTGCTGGCGCTCGGCACGCTCGACCGCTATTGCGAGGCCGGAATCGAGGGCAACAAGCACCGCCATCCGCAGCTCTGGCACCTGTTCCTCATGCGTGCCGCGACGCCGCTGCCCGACCGCTTCGAACATGTGGCGATCGGCAGCCCGGAGGAAGAGGGCCTGGTGTTCAGTTTCCGCTGGCTCGCGCACGACGCGCCGCTCGACGAGTTCGACACTCCCTACCGGCGGGCGATCGCCAGGGTGCGCGAGGCGCTCCTCAACGAAGGCTGACCGCGCAGGCCGGCGGGGCCGGCAAGCGAAAGGACCGCGGCGGCCCCGTCGCCTCAGCTGCCCGCCACCTTCATCCGGTTGACCAGCAGCGAGCCGGTTGTCTTGGCGCCATAGTTGTAGGTATCGGCGCCGATCGCCTCGATCCCGAGGAGCATGTCCTTGAGGTTGCCGGCGATCGTGATTTCCTGCACCGGATAGGCGATGACGCCCTTCTCCACCCAAAAGCCGCTCGCGCCGCGCGAGTAGTCGCCGGTCACGTAGTTGACGCCCTGCCCCATGAGTTCGATGACGAACAGCCCGGTGCCGAGCCGCGCGATCATGGCGTCCAGGTCGTCCTCCTTCCGGGTAAGCCGCGAGCTCAGTGTCAGGTTGTGCGAACCGCCGGCGTTGCCGGTGGTCTTCATGCCCAGCTTGCGCGCCGAGTAGGTGCTCAGGAAATAGCCTTCGAGCCGGCCGGCATCCACCACCTTGCGCTTGCGCGTCGCCACGCCTTCGTCGTCGAAGGGCGAACTGCCCTTGCCACGCAGGATGTGCGGATCCTCGACCACGTCGAGATGGTCGGCCAGCACCTGCTTGCCGAGCGAATCCAGGAGAAAGCTGCTCTTGCGATAGAGCGCGCCGCCGCTGGTCGCCTGGACCAGCCCGCCCAGCAGGCCCGCGGCCAGCGGCGATTCGAAGAGTACCGGGCACTCGGTGGTCTTGATCTTGCGCGCCTTCAGGCGGCTGAGGGCTCGCTCCGCCGCATAGCGGCCGACGGCCTGCGGGCTGGCGAGTTCGTCGGCCGAGCGCATCGAGCTGTACCAGGCGTCACGCTGCATGTCGTCGCCCTTGCCGGCGATCGGGGCCACTGAGATGGAGTGGCGCGAACTCGCATAGCCGCCGCGAAAGCCGCGCGTGTGGGCGCTGAAGAAGTGGCTTTGCTGTGCGGATACGCCCGCACCTTCGCTGTTGGTGATGCGGCTGTCGGTCGACAGCGCGGCCTCTTCGCACTCCAGGGCCAGCTTCGCCGCCTTCTCGCTCGTGATGTCCCAGGGATGGAACAGATCCAGATCTGGCTGCGAGGTGGCGATGTCGGCTTCGTCGGGCAGGCCGCTCACCGGATCTTCGGCCGTGAAGCGCGCGATGTCGTAGGCCGCCTGCACCGTCCGGGCCACTGCCGCGTCGGAGAAATCGGAGGTGCTGGCATTGCCGCGCCGATGACCGACATACACGGTGATGCCGAGCGACTTGTCGCGGTTGCGCTCGACATTCTCCAGATCGCCCTTGCGCACCGAGACGCTCAGGCCGCAGCCTTCGGAGGCCTCCGCGCCGGCGTCGGTCGCGCCGAGCTTCCTGGCATGCGCCAGGGCCGAATCGACCAGGTTTTCGAAGTAGGTACGGCTGTAGGCGAAGCCCGAATCGGCGCGCGAGGATGGTGTCGTCATGTGTTGGCTATGATACTTGCGCCCCTCGCTCACCATGGAGCGGCCACCGATTTCACCCATGTCCCGCAAACCCAAAAAAGGCTACTTCGTCCGTGGCCAGTTCATTGCCGCCGGCAGCGAACTCGACCTCGAACTCAAGCGCGAGCTGAAGGGGACGGAGGCCGCCAGCAAGACCGACCTGAAGCGCGAGAGCTCCGAGCTGCAGGCGCTCGGCGAATCCCTGCTCACCCTGCGCGCAGGCCTTTTCGACAAGCTGGACCTGGGCGACAAGCTCAGGGACGCGATCGAGGAAGCACGGCGCATCACCAACTTCGAGGGCAGGCGCCGCCAGATGCAGTTCATCGGCAAGCTGATGCGCGGGCTCGATGCCGAGGTGCTCGACGCAGTGCGCACTGCGCTCGACGAGCAGAACCGCGGCCCGGCCCAGGAAACCGCGGCGCTGCACGAAGCCGAACACTGGCGCGATCGTCTGATCGCCGATGACGACGCGCTCGGCGGCTGGGTCGAGACCCATCCCGGCGTCGACACCCAGCAGCTGCGCGCCCTGGTGCGCCAGGCCCGCAAGGATCTGAAGGCCGGCCCGCCCGGCGAAGCGCCCCGCCAGGGCAAGGCTTACCGCGAGATCTTCCAGATCGTGCGGGCGCAACTGAGCGTGCATGGCAACAATGACCGTGCGGCCGAGGCCTCCGAACAGTCGCGCGAGGAAGATGCATGAGCAATGACTCGACCCCGGACCGGGTGCGCATCGGCATCGTGTCGGTCAGCGACCGGGCATCCACCGGTGTCTACGAAGACAAGGGCCTGCCGGCGCTGAAGGACTGGCTGGGCCGCGCCCTGCTCAATCCGATCGAGTTCGACGCGCGGCTGATTCCCGACGAGCAGGAGGAAATCAGCGCCGCCCTGATCGGACTGGTCGACGCCGGCTGTTCGCTCGTGCTGACCACCGGCGGCACCGGGCCCGCACCGCGCGATGTGACGCCGGAAGCAACGCTCGCGGTCGCGCACAAGGAGATGCCCGGCTTCGGCGAGCAGATGCGGCAGATCAGCCTGCGCTTCGTGCCGACGGCGATTCTGTCGCGCCAGGTCGCCGTGATCCGCGATCGCAGCCTGATCATCAACCTGCCCGGCCAACCCAAGTCGATCGCCGAAACGCTGGAAGGCCTGAAGGACCAGGCCGGCACCCAGATCGTGCCCGGCATCTTTGCCGCCGTCCCCTATTGCATCGACCTGATCGGCGGCCCGTACCTGGAAACCGACGACACGGTGTGCAAGGCCTTCCGGCCCAAGTCGGCGATCCGGCCCCGGTAGGCGCCTGTTTCGACCCGATGCGCACTGCGTCGACCGGGCCTTCGAATCGCTACTTGCCGACCAGTTGCGTCAGCCGGTCCGCCTCGAAGCACTCGCTGCGGGCTGCGTCGTCGGGCACGCAATTCTTGCTGCCCGGCTGCTCCGACAGCGCCTGGATGGCCTGCCAGAGCATCGCGATCTGATGCTCCTGGTTCGCCGCGTTGTCGATGAGGCCGCGCATCGCCAGCGACAGAGGATCGTCGTTCTGCGTCACGCCGTAGGCTGAAAAACCCATCCGCGAGGCGGTCGCCTCCCGGCGCACCGCTGCATCGGCTTCGATGATGCGCGCCGGGTTGCCCACGGCGGTCGCGCCCGCCGGCACCGGCTTCGTCACCACCGCATTGGAGCCGATCTTGGCGCCGTCGCCGACGGTGAAGCCACCGAGCACCTTGGCCCCGGCGCCGACGATCACGTTGCGCCCGAGGGTCGGATGCCGCTTGGCCCCCTTGTAGAGCGAAGTGCCGCCCAGCGTCACGCCCTGATAGATCGTGCAGCCCTCTCCGATTTCAGCCGTCTCGCCGACCACCACGCCCATCGCGTGATCGAAGAACACGCCCTCGCCGACCACGGCGGCCGGATGGATCTCGATGCCCGTGAGCCAGCGCGAACCCTGCGAAATCCAGCGGCCCACCCACTTGAAACCGCGGTTCCAGCACCAGTGCGCCAGCCGGTGCAGCGCGACGGCATGCAGGCCCGGATAGAGGGTCAGGACTTCCCAGCGGCTGCGGGCCGCGGGATCACGATCGAGGATGCACTGGATGTCGGAACGCAGTCGCGAAAACATGCTTGTTGTTATATCGATATGGGCCGGGCAGTCTATCGACCCGTTCCTTCGCGCACAGACGGTGGGGTTTTGCCGCCCCCGTCGGCGGCATCGGCCATTGCCTTGGCAATGCCGCGCAGGATGTGGATTTCCTCCTGCGTCGGCTGCGCCCGGTTGAAGAGCTGCTGCAGGCGCGGCATCAGCTTCTTGGGCGCGTCCGGGTCCAGAAATCCGATGCGGACCAGCGAACGCTCCCAGTGATCGAGCATGCCGGCCACGGCCTGCGCATCGGCGGCACGGACCGGCGCCGTCGCATCGCGCACCGCGTACCCACCCAGCGCGAGACGCCATTCGTAGGCAATGACCTGGATCGCCGCGCCCAGGTTGAGCGAGCCGAAATCCGGCGCAGCCGGAATGCTCAGCGCCACGTTGCAGCGGTACACGTCCTCGTTACGCATGCCGAAACGCTCCGAGCCGAACAGGAAGGCCACATGCTGGGGCTCGCCCCTGGCGAGCGGGTCGAGATGTTCGCGCGGGGTGCGCGTCGGCGGCCCGAAGTCGCGCGGCACCATTGCCGTCGCGCAGAGGTGCGTGACGCCGTCGAGCGCCTCGTCCAGCGTGTCCACGATGCGGGCGTTGGCCAGCACATCGAGTGCGCCGCTCGCGCGCTGGATGGTTTCCTCGCGACGCAGCACGTTCGCCCAGCGCGGCGCGACCAGCACAAGGTCGTCGAAACCCATGGTTTTCATCGCGCGGGCTGCGGCGCCGACGTTGCCGGCATGACTGGTCTGGATCAGGATGAAACGGGTGCGCATGGAAACAGTGCGGGCGTCGGCGCCGGGGAGTCGGTAAAATCCCCCCGATTCTCGCCGCCCGCATCGCCGGTCCGCATTCCAGGGAGCCCGCCGCACGTTGCTCCTTTCCCGTTCTTCCCACAATTCAATGTCGTCCCCCAACCTGCACCCCATGCTCAACGTGGCCGTCAAGGCCGCCCGCGCCGCCGGCGCTCTCATCAATCGCGCGGCGCTCGACGTCGAAGCCGTCCGGGTGTCGCAAAAGCAGATCAACGACTTCGTGACCGAAGTCGATCACGCGAGCGAGCACGCCATCATCGAGACGCTGCTCACCGCCTATCCGGGGCACGGCATCCTGGCCGAGGAATCGGGCGACCAGCACGGCGCCAAGGACTCGGACTACGTCTGGATCATCGATCCCCTCGACGGCACCACCAACTTCATCCACGGCTTTCCGTTCTACTGCGTGTCCATCGCGCTGTCGGTGCGCGGCAAGATCGAACAGGCCGTCATCTACGACCCGACGCGCAACGACCTCTTCACGGCGACCCGCGGCCGCGGCGCCTTCGTGAACGACCGCCGGCTGCGCGTGAGCAAACGCACGCGGCTGGCCGAGTGCCTGATCTCGACCGGCTTCCCGTTCCGCTCGGGCGACAACTTCAAGCAGTACCTGGCCATCATGGCCGACCTGATGCCGCGCGCCGCGGGCCTGCGCCGTCCCGGTGCGGCCGCGCTCGACCTTGCCTACGTGGCCGCCGGTTACGCGGATGCCTTCTTCGAAACCGGACTCAACATCTGGGACGTGGCCGCCGGCTCGCTGCTCGTGACCGAAGCCGGAGGCCTGATCGGCAACTTCACCGGCGAGCCCGACTTCCTGGAGCAGCGCGAATGCCTGGCCGGCGCCCCGCGCATCTACGGCCAGCTTGTGCCGCTGCTCGCCAAGTACTCGAAGTTCGCCGGCGTGGACGACAAGCTCCGCGCGAGCGACCGCATCCGCGCGGTCGATCCGAACGCCAAGGGCGGCACCTACGCCCGCAGCACCATCGGCCTGCACGCCGCAACGCCCGCCGAGACGGACGCGAACGCGCCGGCCGCCGAAGGCACTCCCGCCACAGCACCCGCACCGGCGCCGCGCAAGCTCACGCGTGTCCGTCGGGAAGACGCTTCCGCGCCCGCCGAGGGCGACCGCACCGCCAAGTGATGCCCGCCCAACGGTCGGCCGCCGACCGAAGCCGCGCCGCGCTTCGCGTCGCCCTGAGCCACTACATCGCCAACGGAGTGGCGGTCGCGCTGGGCCTGCTGCTGATCTCCGGCGGCGTACATATCTTCCTCGGCCCCTACGCGGCAGCCGCCGCCTCGGTCGGCGTGATCGTGTCCGCACCGCCGGACCTCCCCGGGCCGCGCCGCGGCAAGCTGTTTCAAATGCTGCCGGCACCACTGATCGGACTGCCGCTCTTCTTCTTCGTCCAGCTTCTGCACGCGACGCCGATCAAGCTCGGATTGCTGCTGGTGCCGGCGACCTTCTTCGCCTTCCTGGCCATGGCCTGGGGCAAGCGCGGCATCCCGATCGCCATCGCGGTGATGTTCTCGATGATCTTCTCGATGGCCACGCCGGCCGCGACGGGGATGACCGAGGCCGTGCAGCGCACGCTGTATTTCGGCCTCGGTGCCGGGCTCTACGTGATCTACGCGACCCTCGCGCATCTGGCCCTGAACAACCGCTACCGCGTACAGGCGATGGCCGATGTGCTGCTGTCCGTCGCGGCGCTGATGCGCACCGAGGCCCGCCAGTTCGTGCCGCACGACGAATCGATCGACGTGCGCGCGATCCCCAAGCCGATGCTCGGCCGATTGCTGCGGGACCAGGCCGCGCTCGCCGACCAGTTGCAGGCGACGCGCGACATCGTGCTCGAATCGCCGCGCACGCCGCGCCGCCAGCGGTTGGCCGGCATGCTCATGATCGTGCTCGAACTGCGCGACCACCTGCTGGCCAGCGAACTCGATCTCGATGCGCTGAAGACGCATCCGGGCCTTGCCACCGCGCTGACCGAACTGCGCCAGATCCTGGAAGAGATGGCCGACGACGTGAGCGCACTGGCCGATGCGCTGCTGCTCAGGCGTGAGCCGCCGATGCCCGAGAACCGCCGTCCGCGGCTCGCAGCGGTGCACCTCCACGAGGAAACCGTGCCCCACGGGCGCTTTGCCGGACCGACGCCGGACATGCTGGCGCGTGGTCTCGCCAGCCGGCTCGGCCACATCAACGACGAGGTGCTGCACCTGTCGCGCCTGGCGCGCGGCGAAGCGGAACCGGACCTCGTGGTCGTGCGCGCGAGCTGGCAGATGTTCGTGAGCCCGACGGCATGGTCGTGGCGTCCGTTCCTGGCCTTGTGGCGCTGGGATGCGCCGCCGCTGCGCCATGCGATCCGTGCCACGCTGGCGATCGCGACCGGCTACGGCATCGCGCTGGCCATGCCCTGGGGCTCGCACGACTACTGGATCCTGCTGACCATCGTGGTGGTGCTGCGCGGCAGCCTGTCGCAGACGCTGGAGCGGCGCAACAGCCGGGTGGCCGGCACGCTCCTGGGCTGCGTGTTCGCGGTGGCGCTCTTGTCGGCGCATCTCTCGGTGATCGACGTCCTGATGGCGACCACGATCGCCCAGGCCATCGCACACGGGTTCGCGGTCCGACGCTACCTGATCACCGCGGTCGCGGCCACCGTGCTCGGGCTGGTGCAGGCCCACATGCTCAACGTCGGCATGAGCACGACCTTCGCTCTCTTCGAGCGCATGGCCGACACCCTGATCGGCGCCGCGATCGCATGGGCTTTCTGCTATGTGCTGCCCTCCTGGGAGCGTGGACAGATTCCCACGCTGGTCGCACGCACTCTCCGGGCCCAGGCGCGCCACGCGCGGCTGGCGCTCGGCCTGGGACAGTTGCGCTCGGTGAACCCCAGTCCCGAACTCGACTGGCGGCTCGCGCGCCGGGAAGCCTACGACAGCCTCTCGGCGCTGGTGCAGGCGACGCAGCGCTCGCTCTCCGAGCCTCGCGCGGTGCGCCCGCCGCTGGAGCCGCTGGAACACCTCCAGGCGCACAGCTATCAACTGCTCGCGCAGTTGAGCGCGGTCAAATCGATGCTGGTGCTCCGGCGCGACCGCCTCACCCCGGCGCAGATCGAAGCTCCGCTCGCGACCGCAGCCCGGCGCATCGAATCCATGATCGGCACCACGCCCAAGGGCGGGCCCGCCATGCCGTCGAGCACGACGTCCACCACGCTCACGGGCTCCGTCCCGCTTCCGGATCCGTTCGACAACGACATCAGTCCCTGGCTGTTGCGCAGGCTGGATCTGGCAGTCGGCATGGCGGCGCAGTTGCGCGACGACGCGGCGCGGATCCTGGAGCACCTGGCCGACGCGCGCACGCGACGCACCTGAGCGGCGCGCACGCGTCTGCCGCGCGCCCCATCCCGGGGCGGGACCATGCAACGGCACGAGACAGGAACGCATGACATCGTCCACACATCGATCGAGAAAGGTGGCTTTCCGCGTTTGACGGAAGCGCCGCGCACCACCAGAATGTTTTCGTGAGTACTTAGGATCTAAGACTCGTCTTGGAGGGCAAGGATGAAGCTCGGACTTGCGCCATGGCAGTACTTCATCGCCGTGACGATGGGCGTATTGCTCCTGTTGGCCCTGGGGTGGGCGTGGCGGCGTGCCGCCATGCGACACGCGGCGGAAGAGCGAATCGCGGCCGCGCGCGTCAGGTCCGGACACGTGCCGCTCGAGATCCCGACCGTCCGCGCGCAGATCAACTCCAACGGCGATTCGGCGCCGGACACGCTTCCGGAATGGTTCATCCAGGGCAAGGGGGAGCACGCCATCGTCGACGAGCGGCCGCGCATCCGCGTGCGCTACGTCGACGAGCACGGACGAAAGATCGATTGCACGCTGCAGGTCGAACATCTCGACGTGCAGAGGAAGATCATCTTCGGCCATGGCGACATGCCGGGCGAGGCGCGCCGGGTGGCGCTGCACCGCGTCATGTCCGCGCGCATCGCGGAATCGGGGCAACGCTTCAATGTCGACACATGGGTCGAAGCCGTGCGCGTCGCGCGTCGGCGCCAGACCCGGCTCTGACTTCGGGGCGCGCGGCCGGGTGATATGCCGGCCGTTCCGTTCCCATGAACCACCTCCGGTTTCATTCCACACCTCAACAAGGTATCTTTGAAACCGGCAGCAGCCCACTTATCGAATCAGCGCAAGGAGTTGTTCGATTGCGTCACTGGCTTCGCGCTGACGCAGTGCTCTCGCCTCTCGTTGCTCAGGTTCGTCGCTTTCACCCAGTTCGAACTTGGCCACCGCGACCGGACCGTCCTTGCGATAACCCTCGGTCTCGCCTCCCTGCGCAAAGCGGGCCCGCAATAGCTCCAGCGCGTTGTTCACCACATCACGGTGCTTGCCTTCAAGCGCCTCGCGAAACGCCCGCGCCACCTCGCTGACACCTTCGGGGGCATGCTCCAGGCAATAGATCAGGTCATGTGCATCCTTGCGTTCGAAGCGCTGGTCGAACGCGAACGCCTTCAGGCAGGTGAAGCTGATCAGGTTGGCATGCTTGATCCTTTCGACAGCGATCCCGTCGCCGCCCAGCAGCTCTGCCTCGATCTCGGTGACCTCGTGCAGGTCGAACACGATCGATGAGTGCGGCATGTTGATGGCCGATATCGCCCCGTCGGTCGGCAACGGCTGCACCCGGCCTCCAGCAATCTCCGGCGCGTCCGCGAGAAACTCCAGCACCATGAGCGCTCCATGCCCGGTGCGGGTCTGCCAACGCCAGGAGAGCTTTTGCCGCCTGTCGTTCTCGGCACGCTCGAAGCCCATCTTCCTCAGGTTCTCTTCGAGCGTGTGATACGCGTCCGTGTCGGCAAGAATCTGCAGGTCGATCACGATGTCGACATCCATCGTGCCTGCATGCGCTGGTACGACAGGAGGTCGAGCCTTCACCAGATAACGCGGGGTGAGCCCGCCGACCAGGTAGACCGATTCCTTCCACGGCCCCAACCCGCGCAACAACGTCACGAGGACGCGTTCACAGTCACTTGTGTATTGATCGCTGTAACCATCAAGCGTTGCGGGCTTGGCCATCAGAAGCCGATCCTTTCCCGGCGCAGGTGTTCCGCCATCTCCCTGGCACGGCCTTCCCCTCGCAGGAGATCGAGGTAGACCTGCACTGGGCTCGCCAGCCATATGCCATCAACCTGCTCTCGGAACAGCAGTTCTCCCGCGGATCTCGTCTCGATGACGGCGAGGTTCGCCCCTTCGGTGACGACGCGTGCATCCAGTTGTGCCAGTGCAGCGTCAGCGCCCGCACCCGGCAACAGCCGAGTACGCACCTGCGAGATACCGGATAGAAACGGCGCATAGCGCTGCGCGGCGGCCTCGTAGCTCACCGCATAGCCGACCTGATGCACGTCGAAGACCTGGCCCAGGCGCTGGAGCAAGGCATCGGACTTCAGACCGGGCACGTAATAGCGGCGCAACACCGGTGCAGTTGATCCAGCGAACTGTTTGGTCCAGGCATCCAGCAGTTCGCCTGGCTCGCACAGGTGGCGTTCCTTGCCCGGACCCTGCCCGCGAGACTCGAGCCACTCGAACCGCTCCAGTTCGCGCAGTACATCGGAAGCGGTGGACGGCGCCACCTGAGCCCGTCCGGCGACCTCGGTGACGCCGAACCAGTCCTGGGGGCGAACCAGAAGCGCATGCAGCACCTGCGCGCGGCGCCCTGAGAACAACGACCGCACCGATTTCTCAAGGGGCTTCGGTGGCGGTTTGTCGATGTACATGTAGGCGCCGGGGGCCGGCAAGAACAAACTGCCGCCGCTGTCGTAGTAGCCGACGCGCTCGGACTTGAGCAGTTCCTTTGCGCCTGGCGAAATGGACTCGGCGACCAGCAGATGTTGGACCTCGGACGAATACGCCTGACGCAGCGCCTTGAATTGCCACAGCACTTGGCGCACGTCTCGCGGATACGCAGTCTTCCTCGTCTCGACCAGCAGGACGACTGGTTTGCCGGCGACGTTCAGATGGATCTCGCCATCCACCCGATGGAGGACCGTCAAGGCTGATTCCCGTATGTCCAAGTCGGCGTCCACATCCGGCAGTTCCTGGAGCGCTTCCAGGAACCGCTCGATCAGAGCTTGTTTGGCGGCGGTTGACTCAGCCATGGCATGGTTTATTTTCTGTTCAGCGAATAATAGCGCTCCATCGAATGTTCGAGGAATTCTCAATTTTTTCTGGTCAGGGAATCAACGCTTTCGACAGACCCCAGCACGGCGCTGCCCAAGCGGGCTGGCAACATGACCGAGAATGCCTCGGATTTGCCCCGACAAGATTGGCGGCATGAATCGCAAGTCATTGATTTAGATGGAAAAACCAGACCTTTCCGCCCACACGCCCATGATGGCCCAGTACCTCGGGCTCAAGGCGGACCATCCGGACACTCTGCTGTTCTACCGGATGGGCGATTTCTATGAACTCTTCTACGGCGACGCCGAGAAGGCGGCCCGCCTGCTGGACATCACGCTGACCCAGCGCGGGCAGTCGGCCGGCCAGCCGGTGATCATGTGCGGCGTCCCCTTCCATGCGGTCGATACCTATCTGGCGCGGCTGATCAAGCTCGGCGAGTCCGTCGCGATCTGCGAGCAGGTCGGCGAAGTCGGCGCTGCCAAGGGACCGGTGGAGCGCAAGGTGGTGCGTGTGGTCACGCCCGGCACGCTCACCGATGCCGAACTGCTCAACGACAAGAGCGAATCCCTCCTGCTCGCGGTGCACGCGGGCGGGCGCAATGTCTGCGGCCTGGCCTGGCTCAGCGTGACCGGCGACCTGCTGCATCTGGCCGAGTGCCCGGCCGACGCGCTCGAGACCTGGATCGCGCGCATCGCCCCGAGCGAACTGCTCTACAGCGCCGAAGTGACGCCGGCTTTCGAGCAGCGCCTCAAGGCGCTACGCGGCACAGCCTCCTCGTTCACGCTCTCGGTGCGGCCGGCCTGGCAGTTCGACGGCGGCCTGGGCGAACGCAAGCTGCTTGAACAGATGGGCAGCAGCAGCCTCGCCGCCTGGAGCGCGGAATCGCTGCCTCACGCACACGCGGCCGCGGCCGCGCTGCTGGGATATGCCGAGCACACGCAGGGCCGCATCTTGTCGCACGTGCAGCGCCTGGTGGTCGAACGCGACGGCGAGCTGATCGACCTGCCGCCGACCACGCGGCGCAATCTCGAGCTGGTCCAGACCCTGCGCGGCGAAGATTCGCCCACGCTGTTTTCGCTGCTCGACACCTGCATGACCGGCATGGGCAGCCGCCTGCTCAAGCGCTGGCTGCTTGCGCCGCGCCGCGACCGGTCCGAGGCCGAGGCCCGGCTGGCCGCCCTCGGGGCGCTGCAGCGCACGCCCGCGGGCGGCACCGCCGCACCGTGGCGCCTCTTGCGCGAGCAGCTCAAGAACACGAGCGACGTGGAGCGCATCGCAGCACGCATCGCGCTGCGGCAGGTCCGGCCGCGCGAACTGGTCGCACTCCGGCTCGCGCTCGGCAAGGCTGAGCAATTGGCACCCGCGCTGCCCGGCTTCGCGTCGGGGCTGCTGGAGCAGATCGCACAGCGGCTCGTACCGCCGCCGGGCTGCGCCGATCTGCTCGCCTCGGCCATCCTTCCCGAGCCCTCGGCATTGGTGCGCGATGGCGGCGTGATCGCCACCGGCCACGACGCCGAACTCGACGATCTGCGCGCCATCGGCGAGAACTGCGACGGCTTTCTGCTCGAGCTCGAAAGCCGCGAGCGCGAACGCACCGGCATCACCAATCTGCGCGTTCAGTTCAACCGCGTGCACGGCTTCTACATCGAAGTGACGCAAAGCGCCCTGTCGCGCGTGCCGGAAGACTACCGCCGCCGGCAGACACTCAAGAATGCCGAACGCTTCGTCACGCCCGAACTGAAGGCCTTCGAGGACAAGGCGCTGTCGGCGCAGGACCGCGCGCTCGCGCGCGAGAAGTGGCTTTACGAGCAGCTCCTCGATGCCTTGCAGCCCTCGGTCGGGGCGCTGACACGGCTGGCCGAGGCGCTCGCGACCCTGGACGCGCTCTGCGCGCTGGCCGAGCGCTCGCACACCCTGAACTGGACCGCCCCGGGCTTTGCCTCGCATCCGTGCATCGACATCGACAGGGGCCGGCATCCGGTGGTGGAGGCGCGGCTGGCCGAGAAGTCCGCCGGCGCCTTCATCGCCAACGACACGCACCTGGGCCCGCAGCAGCGCATGCAGGTCATCACCGGCCCCAACATGGGCGGCAAGTCGACCTATATGCGGCAGGTCGCGATCATCGTGCTCCTGGCCTCCATCGGCTCGCATGTGCCGGCCGCCGCCTGCAGGCTCGGTCCGATCGATGCGATCCACACCCGCATCGGCGCGGCCGACGACCTCGCGAATGCGCAATCCACCTTCATGCTGGAGATGACGGAGGCCGCGCAGATCCTGCACAGCGCCACCGCCCATTCGCTGGTGCTGATGGACGAGATCGGCCGCGGCACCAGCACCTTCGACGGGCTGGCGCTGGCCGCCGGCATCGCCGCCCAGCTGCACGACCGCACGCGCGCCTTCACGCTCTTCGCCACGCACTACTTCGAACTGACCGAGTTCCCGGCCACCCATCATGGTGCGGTGAACATGCACGTGAGCGCCACCGAAGCCGGCCGGGACATCGTCTTCCTGCACGAGGTGCAGCCCGGTCCGGCGAGCCGGAGCTATGGCATTCAGGTCGCGCGCCTCGCCGGCATGCCGGCAGCGGTGGTCAACCATGCGCGCCAGGCGCTCGAAGCGCTCGAGGCGCAGCAGGTCCAGACGCGGGCGCAGGTCGACCTGTTCGCGCCGCCGCCCGAGGTCCAGGCAACGCCCGCGAGCGCCGTAGAATCCGCGCTGGTCGCACTCGATCCCGATGCGATGAGCCCACGCGAGGCGCTCGAAGCGCTCTACACACTGAAAAAACTGCACGCGCGCGAACAGGGCTGAAGCTCCGGCGCGTGCCACCTCGATCCATGACTTACTGCGTCGGCATCAAACTCAACGCCGGGCTGGTGTTCCTCTCCGACTCGCGCACCAACGCGGGCGTGGACCACATCAGCACCTTCCGCAAGATGATCGTCTACGAGCAGCCGGGGGATCGCTTCATGGTGCTGCTGTCGGCCGGCAACCTCAGCATCTCGCAGTCCGTGCGCGAGATCCTGCAGATCGAGGAACTGCGCGAGACCGAGGACAGCCCGCCCATCACGATCTGGAACGCGACGAGCATGTTCGACGCCGCGCGCGTGCTCGGTTCGGCCGTGCGCCATGTCTATGACCGCGATGCCGAAGCGCTCAAGCACGCCGGGCTGGATTTCAACGTCTCCTTCATCTTCGGCGGCCAGGTGAAGGGCGAATCGATGCGGCTCTTTCTCGTCTATGCCGCCGGCAACTTCATCGAGGCGACTACCGAGACGCCCTACTTCCAGGTCGGCGAATCCAAGTACGGCAAGCCTGTGCTCGACCGCGTGCTCATGCCCGAGACACCGCTGGACGAGGCGGCCAAGTGCGCGCTGGTGTCGATGGACTCGACGATGAAGTCGAACCTCTCCGTCGGCCTGCCGCTCGACCTCGTCGTGTACGAGGCCAACCGCCTGCAGACCGACAAGGTGGTGTGCATCGACGCCGACAACCCCTACTACCGGATGATGCACAGCAGCTGGGGCCAGAAGCTGCGCGAGGTGTTCGACAGCATCGAGGACCCGGTCTGGGACGACGCCTACACCGAGCATCCGCTCAAGATGCCCGCGACGCGCCACAGCCCGCTGCGCAAGATCTCGACGCCCGAAGAAAAACTCATCTGAGGGTGCCCGGAGGCATGCCGCCTGTCATCTTCTCCCACGGAAACAGCTTTCCCGCGAGCACCTATCGGGTCATGCTCGACAGCCTGCGCAATCGCGGCTTCGAGATCGACGCGATCGAGAAGTTCGGCCACGATCCCCGCTATCCGGTCACCGACAACTGGCCGCATCTGGTCGAGCAGCTCGCGGATTTCGCGCGGGAGCGTGTGCAGCAAGCCGGCGGGCCGGTGTTCCTCATCGGCCACTCGCTGGGCGGCTTCCTGAGTCTCATGTGCGCAGCACGCTTTCCGGGGCTTGCCAGGGGCGTGGTGTTGATCGATTCGCCCATCATCGGCGGCTGGCGCGCCAGCACCGTCAACCTGGTCAAGCGCACACCCCTCATGAAGAACATGTCGCCCGGCACCATCAGCCGCAGGCGCAGGAATCTCTGGGAGCACCGCGAAGCGGTGTTCGAGCACTTCCGGCACAAGAAGGCCTTTGCCAGGTGGGACGAGCGGGTGCTGCGCGACTACATCGAACACGGCACCTTCGATACCGACGAATCCGGCGGCGCGACGCGCGCGCTGAGCTTCGACCGCGATGTCGAGACCGCGATCTACGACACCATTCCCCACAACCTGGGGACGCTGCTGCGCGAGCATCCGCTGAAGTGCCCGGTGGCCTTCATCGGCGGCCGCCAGTCGGTCGAGATGCGCCGAGCCGGGATGGCGCTGACCCAGAAGGTGACGAAGGGCCGGATCATGATGCTCGACGGCACGCACCTGTTTCCGATGGAAAAGCCGATCGCCACCGCCGCCGCGGTCGAAGCCTCCTTGCGCAATCTGATGGCCTGATCGCCCGCGCACGGCGGCATCGCGCCGCCTGCCTCTGTCTGCCTACTCCGCCCAGACGACCGCGCCGCTCCAGGCGGTCGCGAGCACCACGAGCCCGAAGACGATCCGATACCAGGCGAAGGGCACGAAGTTGTGGCTGGAGATGTAGCGCAGCAGCCAGCGCACGCAGATCCAGGCGCTGATGAATGAAAACGCGAGGCCGACAAGGAAGAGCGGCAGATCCGCCATCGACAGCAGCGCACGCTCCTTGTAGAGGCTGTAGGCGCCGGCGCCGATCAAGGTCGGGATGGCGAGGAAGAAGGAGAAGTCGGTCGCGGCCTTTCGCGACAAGCCGAACAGCATGCCGCCGATGATGGTCGCGCCGCTTCGGCTCGTGCCGGGAATCATCGCCAGACACTGCGCGAGCCCGACCTTCAGCGCGTCCAGCGGGGTCATGTCGTCCACATGCTCGACGCGCACCGCCCCCGGCGGCCGCCTCTCGGCCCACAGGATGATGAAGCCGCCGATGATGAAGGTGCTGGCCACCACCACCGGTGTGAAGAGATGCGCCTTGATCGCCTTGCCGAACAGCAGGCCCAGCACCACCGCCGGCAGGAACGCGATCAGCACATTGAAGACGAAGCGCCGGGCTCGCGTCTGGCGTGGAAGCTCGACGATGGTCTCGCGGATCTTCTGCCAGAAGACTCCGATGACCGCGAGGATCGCGCCGGTCTGGATCGCGATGTCGAAGACCTTCGCCTTGTCATCGTCGAAGCCGAGCAGCGAACCCGCGAGGATCAGGTGGCCGGTCGACGAGATGGGAAGAAATTCGGTCAGGCCCTCGACGACGCCCATGATGGCGGCCTTCACCAGCAAAACGATGTCCACGCGTGCTCCTTGTCAGAGCGCCGATTATGGCCACCGCAGAAGACAGGCCGGGCGGGGCCGGGCCTGGGCCGTCACGACGACGCGGCGGAAGCCGCCGGCGCCTGCCGGGACATCCATTCGGCCTGCCAGCCGCCACCCAGCGCCTGGATCAGCGCCACTGCGGCGTTCTGCCGGCTCACCTGCAATTGCAGCAAGGTGCGCCGCGCGCTGAGAGCCGAGACCTGGGCCGTCACCACGCTGGTGTAGTCGATCTGGCCCTGGCGATAGCGGTTGAGGAACTGCTGCTCCGTGCGGTCGGCCGCCGCCGACGCCTCGCGACGGAACACTTCCTGCTGGGCGAGACTCGCGCCCGCAGTGAGCTGATCCTCGACATTCTGGAAAGCGGTCAGCACTGTCTGGCGGTAGCGGGCCACCGCGGCTTCGTGCGAGGCCTTGACGGCTTGGACGCCGGCACCGATGGCGCCGGCGTCGAAGACCGTCTGCGCGACCGAAAGCCCCAGCGACCAGAGCGTGTTCGACGCGCTGAACAGATCGCCGACCCGGCTGGCTGAGCTGCTGATCGCGCCACTCAGCGTCAGGTCGGGAAAGTAGGCAGCGCGCGCCACACCGATCTGCGCATTGGCGGCGGCCACCGCGCGCTCCGCCGCGGCGATGTCGGGCCGGCGTTCCAGAAGCGTCGAAGGCACTGCCGCCGGCACGCCTGGCACGGTCGGCGTCCACTGCGCGACGGGAAGATCGAACTGCGCCGGAGCCGCGCCGGTCAGCACCGCGATCGCATGCTCCAGCGTGTCGCGGGTGCGCTGGAGCGCCACGCGATCGGCCTTGGTGTTCACGTACAGGGTCTCGGCCTGCAGCACATCGCTCTGCGCCGCGATGCCGGCCGCATAGCGGTTGCGCGTGATCTCCAGGCTGCGCTCGTAGCCGTCGAGCGTCACCGCGAGGATCTGAAGTTCCGCATCGGCCTCGCGCAGCGAGAAGTAGTTGGTCGCGAGCTCACCGATCGCCGAGAGCCGCGCGGAAGCCAGGTCCGCTTCGCTCGCCTGCGCGTTGGCCTGTGCGCTGCTCACCAGCTGGTGCAGCCGCCCCCAGAGGTCGGGCGCCCAGTCGACGTTCAATGCAGCACTGGCGGCCGTGGAGGGCGAGGTGTCGCGCGCCCCGGATCGACGCGCACTCGCATCGACCGAAACCGTGGGGAAGAGCGCCGCCCGCTGCGCTCGCACCAGGGCCTGTGCCTGCGTGTAGCTTGCGACGGCCGCCGCGACGTTCTGGTTGGACACCTGGACGCGCGCCGCGAGGTCATCGAGCACCGGGTCGCCGAAGAGCTTCCACCACTCGCCGCGGTCCAGCGCATCGGCGGGCGAGGCCGGCAGCCAGCCTTCGGCCGCGGGCGCGGACTTCCATGCGGCGGGCAGCGGCGCGTCGGGCCTTTCGTAGGCCGGGCCGAGCGCGCATCCCGACATCAGCCCGACCAGCGCAAGCGTCGCCGCTGACCTGGAAATCGAGGGGGACTTCTTTTTCATCACTTCCTTCTTCGCTCGCTCAGACCGGATTCGCCGCGCGGCTCAGGTACTTCTCGTTGGCGGATCGCCGGCGCAGCTTGTCGAGCAGCACATAGACGACCGGCGTGGTCAGCAGGGTCAGCAGCTGGCTCGCGATCAGCCCGCCGATGATCGCCACGCCCAGCGGTTGCCGGAGTTCGGAACCCAGTCCGAAGCCGATCGCGAGCGGCAGCGCGCCGAGCGCTGCCGCGAGCGTGGTCATCAGGATCGGACGGAAGCGCAGCAGGCAGGCTTCGCGCACGGCCTCCGTCGCACTGAGGCCGCGCGAGCGCTCGGCCTCCAGCGCGAAGTCGATGATGAGGATCGCGTTCTTCTTGACGATGCCGATCAGGAGGAAGACGCCGATGAGCGCGATGATGGAGAACTCCATGCGGAACATCAGCAGCGCCAGCACCGCGCCCACCCCCGCGGAAGGCAGCGTGGTGAGCACCGTCACCGGATGCACCAGGCTCTCGTAGAGCACGCCGAGCACGATGTAGATCACGACCAGGGCCGCGAGGATCAGCAGCCACTGCTGCGCCTGCGACTGCTGCGCAGCGAGCGCGGTGCCCTGGAAGCTGCCCCGCACGTTGATCGGCATCGCGATGTCGGCCTCGGCCTGCGCGACGATGCGCTTCGCATCCGCCAGACTCACGCCCTCGGCAAGGCTGAAGGAGACCGTGCTGGCAAGTTCGGTGTCCTGGTGATCGATGGAGGTCGGCACCGCACGCTCGCTCAGCTTGCTGAAGGCCGACAGCGGCACCATCGGCGTGTTGCTGGTCGCCAGTTGCTGGCCGCTGGAGGCCGAACGCAGTGCCGGATTGGCCGAAGTCGTGGTCGAGGTGCCGGTGGCGGCATCGGTCGTGACCTGCAGGGAACTCACACCCGTTGCACCGCTGGCGCCGGCGGTCGAGGTCAGCGTCGATGGCACATAAAGATCCTTCAGCGCGATCGGCGCCCGCTGGAAGCGCGGGGCCCATTCCAGAATCACCGAGTACTGGTTCAGCTCGTCGTAGATGGTCGCGACCTGCCGCTGGCCGTAGGCGTTGTAGAGCGCGTTGTCGACGGCGCCCGAGGACACACCCAGGCGCGTGGCGGCGTCTCGATCGACCTCCACATAGGTTTCGACGCCGTTGTCCGCATCGTCGCTGTCCACGTCGGTGAGCGCCGTTTCCTGCCGCAGCCGGTTGGCCAGCTTGGTCGACGCGGCGCGAAGATCGGCCAGGTTGTCGCTCTTGAGCGTGTACTGGTAGGTGGAATTGCTGGAGCGGCCGCCCATGCGCAAGTCCTGCACCGGGCTCAGGAACACGCGCAGCCCGGTGATCTGGTTGAGCTGCGGACGCAGTCGATCGATGACTGCCGCCGTCTTGTCGGTGCGCTGCGACAGCGGCTTCAGGTTCGCGAACATGAAGCCGCCGCCGGCACGCCCCCCGCCCGAGAAGCCGACGACCGTGTCGATCGCCGGATCCTTGCGGATGATTTCCACGGCCTGCCGCAGCTTGTCGGCGATCGCCGCCGAGGAAATGCTCTGGTCGGCGCGCAGGCCGGCGTTGAGTTGCCCGTTGTCCTGCTGAGGGAAGTAGCCCTTCGGAATCGCACTGAAGAGATAGATGTTCAGCCCGATCACCGCAACCAGGACCAGCACCACCACCGCCTTGCTCGCGAGCGCCCAGTCGAGGCTGTGCGCATAGGTGCGCAGCGTCGCGTTCCAGCCCCGCTCTGCGAGGCGCGAGAACCAGGCTCGAACGCGGCCGGGCGTCCTGACACCCTCCTCCGCCTCGCTGCGCAGGAGCAAGGCGCACAGCATGGGTGTCGTCGTCAGCGAAATGACCAGCGAGATCAGCACCGAGGCCGACAGCGTGACGGCAAACTCGCGGAACAGCCGCCCGACCTGCCCGCCCATGAACAGCAGCGGGATGAACACGGCCACCAGCGACACACTGATCGACAGCACTGTGAAACCCACCTCGCGCGCGCCGCGCAACGCGGCTTCGAGCCGGTTCATGCCGGCCTCGACATGGCGGCTGGTGTTCTCCAGCACCACGATCGCATCGTCCACCACGAAGCCGGTCGCCACGGTCAGCGCCATCAGGCTCAGGTTGTTCAGGCTGTAGCCCATCAGATGCATCACGCCGAAGGTGCCGAGCAGCGACACCACGGTCGCCACCGCCGGGACGATGGTCGCGCGGGCCTTGCGCAGGAACAGCCCGACCACCAGCACCACGAGCACGATGGAGATCATCAGCGTGACCTCGACCTCGTGCAGCGAGGCCCGGATCGAGTTCGTGCGATCGGACGCGACCTGGATGTCGATGTCCTGCGGCAGTTGCGCGCGCAGCTCGGGCATCAGCGCGCGGACGCTGTCCACCGTCTCGATGATGTTCGCACCCGGCGCCTGCGTCACCAGCACGACCACTGCCGGTTCGCCGTTGAACAACCCCAGCGTGCGGGTGTTCTCGACGCCGTCGATCACCCGCGCCACATCGCCCAGGCGCACCGCCGCGTTGTTGCGCCATGCGATCACCAGGTCCCGGTAGTCCGCCGCGCGCCGCCCCGGCGCGGGCGTGTAGATCTGCAGCCGCCGGTCGCCGCTTTCGATCGCCCCCTTGGGCCGGTTCGCGTTGTTGGCCTGGATCGCTGCGCGCACGTCCTCGGTGCTGATGCCCAGGCGGTTGAGCGAGAAAGGCTCCAGCTCCACGCGCACCGCCGGCAGCGAACCGCCGCCGATCTCCACCTCGCCCACGCCCTCGACCTGCGACAGGCGCTGGCTCACGATGTTCGACACGGCCTCGTAGATCTGCCCCGGCGTGCGGGTCTTCGATGTCAGCGCCAGGATCATCACCGGCGCGGCCGATGGATTGCGCTTGCGATAGGTCGGATTGGTGCGCAGCGTGGCCGGCAGGTCCACTCGCGCCGCATTGATCGCGGCCTGCACTTCTCGGGCCGCGCTGTCGATGTTGCGGCTCAGGTCGAACTGCAGCGTGATGCGGGCCGATCCGGTGGAACTGGTCGACGTCAATTCGTTGACGCCGGGAATGATGCCCAGCCGGCGCTCCAGCGGGGTCGTGACGCTCGACGCCATCGTGTCCGGGCTCGCGCCCGCGAGCGAGGCTTGCACGGAGATCGTGGGATAGTCGACCTGCGGCAGGGGGGAGACCGGCAGCACGAAGAAGGCGACGATGCCGGCCAGGGCAATGCCGATCGTCAGCAGGACGGTCGCGATGGGGCGCTGCACGAAGGGCTTGGACAGGTTCATGTTTCCTGCCGCTCCCCCCGGATCCTCCGGCCCAGACGGTCAAACCCCAGGTAGATGACGGGCGTGGTGAACAAGGTCAGCACCTGGCTCACCACCAGCCCTCCGAAGATCGACAGGCCCAGCGGCCTGCGCAGCTCCGCCCCGTCCCCCCATCCGAACATCAGCGGCAGCGCGGCAAAGAGCGCCGCGAGCGTCGTCATCAGGATGGGCCGGAAGCGCAGCAGCGCCGCCTGGTGGATCGCCTCCTGCGGCGACTTGCCCTGGTGCCGCTCGGCATCGATGGCGAAGTCGATCATCATGATCGCGTTCTTCTTCACGATGCCGATCAGAAGAATGATGCCGATGATGCCGATCACGCCAAGGTCATTGCCGCTCAGCAGCAAGGCCAGCAGGGCGCCGACGCCGGCCGAAGGCAGAGTGGAAAGAATGGTCAGCGGATGGATGTAGCTCTCATACAGCACGCCCAGCACGATGTACACACAGACCACGGCCGCGAGGATCAGCCAGAGCTGGTTGGTGAGGGACTTCTCGTACGCACCGGCTGCGCCGAGGAAGGTCATGCCGATGCTGCTGGGCATGCCGATGTCCATCGCGGCGGCGCGGATGGCAGCGACCGACTTGCCGAGCGCCACGCCGGGCGCGGTGTCGAAGCCGACGGTGGCTGCCGGATACTGCGCCACGCGCGTGACCTGCAGCGGTGCAAGCTGCTCGCGCACGGTCGCGATCGAGGACAGGGGTGTGGCAGTGCCGGCGCCGGTGCGCAGTTGCAGGCTGCCCAGTCCCTGGGTCGAAGACAGGGCTTCCCGCTGCGCCTCGAGAATCACGCGGTACTGGTTGGTCTCGGTGAAGATGGTGGAGACGATGCGCTGGCCGAAGGCGCTGTAGAGCGCATCGTCGACCGAGCTCGCGGTGACCGACAGGCGCGAGGCGGTGTTGCGATCGATGTCCACATAGGCCGCGAGACCCTGTGCGCCGGCGTCGGTGGTGGCGTTGCGCACCTGTGGCGCGGCGCGCAGGCGCTCGACGAGCTTCCTCGCCCAATCGTTGACCGCCGTGGTGTCGGCGCCCTCCAGCGAGACGCGGAACTCGGTCGGGCCGGTTTCCGCGTCGATCGTCAGATCCTGCGTGGGCTGCAGGTACAGGGTGACGCCGGCGACACTGTTGCGCACGCGATCGCGCAGGCGCTGCATCACGACGGTTTGCGCATCGTGGCCGGCGCGCAGGTTGACCAGGATGCTGCCGGTGTGGAGCGAGGTGTTGTTCGCCGCATCGACGCCGACGACCGAGCTCAGGCTCTGCACATCCGCATCGGCCAGGACCGCGTTGGCGGCCGCCTGCTGGAGTTCGGCCATGCGCAGGTACGACACGTCCTGCGAGGCCTCGACACGCACCTTGAGCTGGCCCGTGTCCTGCGTCGGGAAGAGGCCCTTCGGTATCGCGATGTAGAGCGCCACCGTCAGGGCCATCGTCAGGCCGGCCACCAGCAGCGTCAGCCCCTGGTGGCCGAACACCCAGCGCAGCTGCCGGTCATAGCGCGCGATCACGCGCTCGAAGAACCGATGCACGGCGGCACCGAAGCGGCCGCCCTCCTGCGTCTCGGGCTTGAGCCAGCGCGCGGACATCATCGGTACCAGCGTGAGCGAGACGACGGCGGAGATGAGGATCGTGATCGCGAGCGTGACCGCGAATTCGCGGAACAGCCGCCCGACCACGTCGCCCATGAAGAGCAGCGGGATCAGCACCGCGATCAGCGACACCGTCAGCGAGATGATGGTGAAGCCGATCTGCGTCGCGCCCTTCAGTGCCGCCTGGAAGGGCGGCTCGCCTTCTTCCAGGTAGCGCGCGATGTTCTCGATCATCACGATCGCATCGTCCACCACGAAGCCGGTCGCGATCGTGAGCGCCATGAGGCTGAGGTTGTTCAGGCTGTAGCCGAGCAGGTACATCAGCCCGAAGGTGCCGATGAGCGAAATCGGCACCGCGATGCTCGCGATCACCGTGGCACGCAGGCTGTGCAGGAAGAAGAAGATCACCAGCACCACGAGCACCACGGCGAGCCCGAGTTCGAGCTGCACGTGGTGCACCGAGGCACGGATGCCGGTCGTGCGGTCGCTCAGCACTTCCACCTTGAGCGAGCCCGGCAGCGAGGACTCCAGCTCGGGCAGCTGCTTCCTGATCGCGTCGACGGTCGCGATCACGTTGGCGCCGGGCTGGCGCTGCACATTCAGGATGATCGCCGGGTGAAGCTCGCCCTCCTGCCGGTCGGCGCCGCTGCCCGCATGCGCGCCGGCCCAGGCACCGAGCTGGGTGTTCTCCGCGCCGTCGATCACGCGCGCCACGTCCGTCATGCGCACCGGCGCGCCGTTCTTCCAGGCGACGATCAGGTTCTTGTAGTCTCCCGCGGTGACCAGCTGGTCGTTGGCGTTGATGGTGTAGGCCCGCTTTGGACCGTCGAAACTGCCCTTGGCGCTGTTGGAGTTGGCCGCCGCGATCGCGGCGCGCAGCGTATCCAGCCCGATGCCGACCGCCGCCAGCGCATCGGTGTTCGCCTGGATGCGCACCGCCGGCCGCTGCCCGCCGGACAGCGTGACCAGCCCGACGCCGCTGACCTGGCTGATCTTCTGCGCGAGCCGCGTGTTCACGAGGTTCTGCACGTCCGTCAGCGGCATGGTCTGCGAGCTGACCGCGAGCGTGAGGATCGGCGCGTCGGCCGGATTCACCTTCGCATAGACCGGCGGCGCCGGCAGGTCGGCCGGCAGGAGCGATCCGCCCGCGTTGATCGCGGCCTGCACCTGCTGTTCGGCGACATCGAGCGTCTGGTCGAGCGCGAACTGCAGCGTGACGATGGACACGCCCGTGGCGCTGGTCGAGCTCATGCGATCGAGCCCGGCCATCTGGCCGAACTGGCGCTCGAGCGGGGCGGTCACCGTGCGGCTCATCACCTCGGGACTCGCGCCCGGGTAGAGCGTTTGCACCTGGATGGTCGGATAGTCGACCTGCGGCAGGGCCGCCAGCGGAAGAAGCCGGAATCCGACCAGGCCCGCGAGCACGATCGCGACCATCAGCAGCGCGGTCGCCACCGGCCGTTCGATGAAGGGACGCGACGGACTCATCGACGAAGCCCCATGCCCTGCACTTTGCTCATCGCCCGCACCTCACTGCGGCGGCGGCCGCTGGCGCCTGGCGTCGCTGCGGGGCCCGCGCGGGCCGGACGCGCCCGCGCGCGGCCCCATGGCCGGCTTGTCGCCCTGGAGCTGCACGCGCGCCCCGTCCTGGAGACGGTCGCCGCCTTCGGTCACCACGTTCTCGCCATCCTTCAGCCCCTCGGTGATCGCGACCACGTCGACCGTGGATTCGCCGCGCCTGACGGGTCGCATGGACACCGTGCGGTCCTCATTGACGACATACACGTAGCTGCCGTTGGGCCCGGTGCGCACGGCGGTCACCGGCACCACGATGGCGTCGATGGTGCGAAGCGTCATCTGCACATTCACGAACTGGCTCGGGAACAGGCTGCCGCCGCTGTTGGCGAAGCGTGCCTTGGCCTTCACGGTGCCGGTGCTGGTGTCGACCACGTTGTCCAGCGTGGAGAAGGTGCCGGTGTCCAGCGTGCTGCTGCGCACCCGGTCGAGTGCCTTCACCGGCAGCGGCTGGCCCTTGGCAAGCTGGGCCTGGATGTCGGGTACGCGGTCCTGCGGCACGGCGAACTGCACGTCGATCGGATTCATCTGCGTGATGACAGCGATGCCGGTGGTGGCGTTGGCGGTCACGGTGTTGCCGGGGTCGACCGTGCGCAGGCCGATGCGTCCGGTCACCGGCGCGGTGATGCGCGTGTATTCGAGATTGAGCCTGGCGGCAGCCTCCGAGGCGCGGTCTGTGGTCACGGTGCCTTCGAGCTGCTTGACCAGCGCGGCCTGGGTGTCGACGTCCTGGCGGGCGATCGAGTCCTGGCCCAGCAGCGTGCGATAGCGCGCGAGCGTGACGCGCGCCGCTTCCAGCTGGGCCTCGTCGCGCACTCGGGTGCCCTGGGCCTGCATCAGCGCCTGTTCGTAGGGGCGGGGGTCGATGCGCGCCAGCAGCTGACCCTTGGTCACGGTCTGTCCCTCGGTGTAGAGCACTTCGGTGAGCACGCCGCCCACCTGCGGCTTGAGCGTGATGGTCGCCAGCGGCGTGACCGTGCCCAGCGCATCGATGAGGACCGGCAGTTCGGTCCTGCGCGCGGCCGCGTGACCCACGGTCGAACTGACACCGGCGAAGCCTGCGCGGCCGGCCGCTGGTTCGTTCGAGCGCTTGATCAGATACCAGGCCCCCGCGCCGAGGCCCGCGACCAGCAGCAGCGCCAGCACGCTGCCGAACCAGCGGCGGCGTCGCGAGGGAGGTTTGGGAGCAGGCTGCTGGACGGGTACGGGCTCTGGATAAGGAGACGACATCGGCGAGTCGGACACTGTGAAGGCGGCCTGTAGTGGAGCCCGGAATCGTAGCGCCGAGCCCTTACCAACCGTAAAGCCGCGGTAAAGCCGTCCCAAGGTGCCGCATCCGGCGACGGCCCGGCGCAGTTCGCGCCGCCACGATGCAGTTCGTCGCACGGCGGTCGCCGTCGGCGCGGGCGGCCGGCACAGTGCGATTCATCCCAGGACGCAAACCTGTCAACCCACCGCATCGGAGATTCATCATGCTGACCCAAATCCTGCTCCATACCCCAAAGTGGGTGTTCGCCCTGTTCGCCCTCCTGCTCTGGCTCGGGGCGAAGCAGCTTCTCGCCAGCAGCGTCAGCCTGACACGCGTCACGCTGATGCCCATCGCGATGACCGGCCTGTCGGTCTTTGGCGTGGCCTCGGCCTTCGGCGACTCGCCGGTCGCCCTGCTCGCCTGGGCCGCCGCCGCCATCGTGCTGAGCGGGCTCGTGCTTCAGCGCACGCTTCCCGCCTCGACGCGGTACGACGCCGGCTCGCGGCGCTTCCATGTCGCCGGCAGTGCCGTGCCGCTGGTGCTGATGATGGGCATCTTCTTCACCAAGTACGTCGTTGGCGTCGAGCTGGCGCTGCATCCCCAGATGCAGCACGAGGCCTCGTTCGCCCTGGCCGTGAGCGCGCTCTACGGTGCCTTCAGCGGCATCTTCGCGGCACGCGCCATCCGCCTGTGGCGCCTCGCGATCCGGGCCGACCGGGCTGTGCTTGCAGCCTGAGCCACCCGCCAGCCCCGAAGCCCTTGGACCCTTGAAATGAAATTCGACGTGGACACTGACGATATCGACCGCCTCGCGCGCCGTCGTGCGAAGAGCAAGCTCGGCTGGTTCATCCACGCCGCCGCCTACGTGCTGGTCAATCTGCTGCTGATTGCCCTGTCTCTTGCGCGCGGAAAGGACTGGGCCCTCTTCCCGCTGCTGGGATGGGGAGCGGGCCTCGCGCTGCATGGCATGGCCGTCTGGCTCTTCGCGCCCGGCGGCGACATGCTCGAAGGGATGGTCGAACGCGAACGCACCCGACTCGAGGATGCCAGGAAGGAGCGTCGGTGAGAGCCAGCCGCCTGGCGAGGCTGGCGCTTGCCGCCGCCGTGCTCGCACTCGCCTCTGTCGCCCGGGCGGCCACCGGGCTGACGACCTTGCCGCCACCGTCGGGCACCGGCCCGGTCACCGTCTTCTATCCGACGGCGGCGCCGTCCGTCGACCTGCGGCGCGGCCCCTTCGTGATCCATGCGGCCCTCGACGCCCCGCCTTCACGCGGCAACGGGCGACTGGTGGTGATATCGCACGGATCGGGCGGCTCGCCCTGGCCGCAGGCCGACCTTGCCATGGCACTGGCGGACGCGGGCTTCATCGTCGCGATGCCCCGGCACGCCGGCGACAACGCGCTCGACCCAGGCTCGCCCGGCCCGGATTCCTGGAAGCGCCGGCCGAAGGAAGTCTCGCAGGCCATCGACGCCGTCACGACCGACCCGCGCTTCGCGCCGCTGCTCGATGCGCGCCGGGTCGGTGTCTACGGCATGTCGGCGGGCGGGCTCACGGCCCTCATCCTGGCCGGTGCGCAGTGGTCGCCGGCCCTCTTCGCGGCGCACTGCGAAGCGCATCTGGCCGAGGACTTCCCCGCCTGCGTCGGTCTGGCGACCTCGCTGTCCGGCGGCACGCTCGACGGCTTGCGCATGGCCGTGGCACAGCGCGTGATCCATTTCAGGTTCGACAGCCAAACGGAACTGGAAGGCGGGTACGACCCGCGCATCGCGGCCGCGGTGGCGGCGGTTCCGATGGCCGCGCCCATCGACATGGCGACACTCGCGCATCCTCGCGTTCCGCTCGGCCTGGTGCGAGCCGGCCGGGATGCGTGGCTCGCGCCGCGCTGGCACATCGATGCGGTACGCGCGGCCTGCCTCTCCTGCGTGCTGCTGGCCGACATGCCCGAGGCGGGCCACGGCTCGGTGCTTTCGCCCTTCCCGCCGGACCTGGCGCCGCGCGAGGCGCGGCTGCTCGACGATCCGCCGGGATTCGACCGCCGCTCGCTCGACGGTGTGTACGCGGCCATCGTGCGCTTCTTCCTCGACAATCTGCGCCCATGAAAATTGTCTGGCGCGACGTATTCCGGCACTTCCTCCAGGTCGTTGCGTTCTGCTGTGTCGTGGCCGTCCTCACGACCAGCATCTGGAACCGCCGAGGCTATCCCGTCCAGCTCGCCTATGCGCTTTGTGTCGGCCTGACCATGTGGGTGGTCATCGAGTTCGGCCGCTTCGCGCTCAACGAGGCAGGCCGCACCGGCTGGCCTCGGGGATGGCGAGGAGTGCTGCTCACCACCATCGGCATCGCCAGCGGCTTCGCCTTCGGCACACGGCTGGGTGATTGGCTGCTCGGCGATGGCATCCAGTCGTCGGAGCGGGATGACACGATCTCGCTGGTCATCACACTGGTCGCAGGCCTGGTCGCCAGCTACTACTTCCATTCGCGCGGACGGCAGGCGGAGCTGGCGGCCAAGATCAGCGCGGCGGAGCGCGACGCGGCCGATGCCCGGCTCAAGCTGCTCGAGACCCAACTCGAGCCGCACATGCTCTTCAATACGCTGGCCAACCTGCGCGCACTGATCACGACCGACCCGCAACGCGCGGTCGCGATGCTCGACCGGCTCAACAGCTATCTGCGCGTCACCCTCACCGGCTCCCGTGCGCTGGTGCATCCACTGTCGGCTGAATTCGAGCGCCTGGGCGACTACCTCGCGCTGATGGCAGTGCGCATGGGCGAGCGCCTGCGCTGCACGCTGGATCTGCCGGCCGAGCTGCGCGACGTGCCCGTGCCGCCGCTGATGCTGCAGCCGCTGGTGGAAAACAGCATCCGGCACGGCCTCGAACCGAAGATCGAGGGGGGCGAGATCATCGTGCGCGCCGAGCGCGAGGGCGACTGCCTGCGTGTGGAGGTGCGCGACACGGGCGTCGGCATCGAACCCGACGCCATGCCGCGCGAAGACGGCGGCTTCGGACTGGCGCAGGTGCGCGAACGCCTGGCGAGCGCCTACGGGACCCGGGGCCGCATGACCATCGAGGCCCTGCCCGACGGCGGCACCCGCGCCGTCCTGACTTTTCCCATCACACCATGATCAAAGCCACCGCCCTCATTGCGGAAGACGAACCCCTTCTCGCACAGGCCTTGCGTACCGAGCTTGCAGCCGCCTGGCCCGAGCTCGAGGTTCTCGCCACCGTGGGTGACGGCGCCAGCGCCGTGCGCGAGGCATTGCGCCTGCTGCCTCAGGTGCTGTTCCTGGACATCCGAATGCCCGGCCTCGACGGGCTCGGCGCCGCCGCGGATCTGGCCGACGCCTGGCCGGTGGATGAGGCACCCATGCCGCAACTCGTGTTCGTGACTGCCTATGACGAGTACGCGGTTCGTGCTTTCGATGCGCAGGCCATCGACTACGTGCTGAAACCCGTGCAGGCCGAACGCCTGCGCCGCACCGTGGCCCGGCTGCAGTCTGTACTGGAGCAGCGCGAGTCGTCGACCGCGACGGCGGACAGCGCTCTGGCAACCTCCCTTGAACAGTGGCGCCGACTGCTGGCGGCGGCCGGTGGCGGAGCTGCGACGGCATCGGCATCGGCGTCCGCGCTGAAGTTCATCGCCGCCAGCGAATCCGGAACCAACGGCAACACCGTGCGCATGGTGCCGATCGAGGAGGTCCAGTATTTCGAAGCCGCCGACAAGTACATCCGGGTGTTGACGGCAACGCACGAGTACCTGATACGCACGCCCCTCAAGCAGTTGCTGCAGCAGCTCGACAGCCAGGTCTTCTGGCAGGTGCACCGTGCGGTGGTCGTGCGCAGCGATGCGATCGAGGCCGTGCACCGGGACGAAAACGGCAGGCAGCATCTGACGCTGCGCGGACGCGAGGAGAAGATTCCCGTCAGCCGACTCTACGCACACCTCTTCCGCGCGATGTAAGTCCCCCGACAAAGGGCCAGCAGGGCAAATGAAAAGCCGGCCTCCTGACAGGAGGCCGGCTTCCAGGATCTGAGAGGACCGCCGATTGCGATGCGCCTGCCCGTCAGCGCCAATCGCGGTCGTGGTGATGATGGCGGTAGTAGCCCGGCACCGGCCGGTAGTACACCGGAGGCGGCGCGTAGTACACCGGCGCGGGACGGTAGTAGACCGGAGGCGGCGGTGCGTAATACGCCGGCGCCGGAACATAGACTGGTGCCGGGACCACATAACCGGGGGCAGCCACACCGACCGCGACACCTGGAACGTTGACGCCGACCGACCACGCCACGCCGGCATTGGCCGAAGCAGCAGCGAAGAGTGCGCCTGCCGCAACCACTCCGGCAGCAGCCCACTTTAAGAAATTGGTATGAGTGACGCTCATGATGAGAACTCCAGTTGTTGGCAGAGACCGCCCATGCCCTGAATTGAACGCGCCAATTGTCACCCCGGTGCACCGCGCTCTGTGAAGAGAGTTGCCAAAGGTAACCCTTCGGAAGCGGCACCTAGAATGAGCGAATGACTTCCCCTGCTGAGCACGACCCCGCGAAACCGAGCAATTTCCTGCGCCATGTGATCGAAAGCGACCTCGAACAGGGCACCTACGCCCACCGCCGATGGGGCGGATCTCCCGGGGATGCCGCCCATCACGCGCAAGGCACGCAGGATCCGGCCAAGGTTCGCATGCGTTTTCCGCCCGAGCCCAACGGCTACCTTCACATCGGGCATGCCAAGAGCATCTGGCTCAACTTCGAACTGGCGAAGGAATACGCCGGTGTCTGCCATCTTCGCTTCGACGACACCAATCCGGAGAAGGAAGAACAGGAGTACGTCGACGCCATCCGTGACGCCGTGACATGGATGGGCTACGCGCCCTCGCTGGCCGATGACCCGGCCCGTCCCGGCGAAGCCGTGCCGCACGTGTATTTCGCGAGCAACTACTTCGATTTCATGTACCGCGCCGCGGAATACCTGATCGGTGCCGGTCTCGCCTACGTGGACGAACAGAGCGCCGATGAGATCCGCGCCAACCGCGGCGACTTCGGCACCCCCGGCACCGACAGCCCCTTCCGCGACCGCACGCCGGAGGAAAACCTGGCCCGCTTCCGCGCCATGCGCGACGGCCAGCTCGACGACGGCGCCGCCGTATTGCGCGCCCGCATCGACATGGCGAGCCCGAACATCAACATGCGCGACCCGGCGCTCTATCGCATCCGTCGTGCGACCCACCACAACACGGGCGACACCTGGTGCATCTATCCGATGTACACCTTCGCTCATCCGATCGAGGACGCGCTGGAGCAGATCACACACAGCATCTGCACGCTGGAATTCGAGGACCAGCGCCCCTTCTACGACTGGCTGCTCGATCGACTGGCCGAAGGCGGACTGATCGCCACGCCGCATCCGCGCCAGTACGAATTCGCACGCCTGAACGTCACCCATGTGATCACCAGCAAGCGTCGGCTGCGCCAGCTCGTGGAAGAAGGCCATGTCGACGGCTGGGACGATCCGCGCATGCCCACGCTCGCCGGCCTGCGCCGCCGGGGCTACACGCCCGAAGCACTGAAGCTATTCTGCGAGCGCTCGGGCGTCACCAAGTCCGGCGGCTGGATCGACTACGCAAGCCTGGAGGCCGCGCTGCGCGACACGCTGGACCCTGTCGCGCCGCGCGCCATGGCAGTGCTGGACCCGGTCAAGCTGGTCATCACGAACTGGGACGAACTGATGGGCGAAGGCACGCTGGACGCCTGCAGCGCCCCCGTGCATCCGCATCACCCGGAGATGGGCCTGCGCCGCTTCAGCTTCGGCAAGGAACTGTGGATCGAGCGCACCGACTTCGAGGAAACGCCGCCCAAGGGCTACCACCGCCTCTACCCGGGCAACAAGGTCCGCCTGAAGTACGGGCATGTCGTCGCATGCACCGGCGCCACCAGGGACGCGAATGGCAAGGTCGTGGAAGTCCAGGCCCTGCTGGTGCCGGATACGAAGAGCGGCACGCCGGGCGCGGACGCCATCAAGGTCAAGGGCGTCATGACCTGGGTCGGCGCGGCCGACGCGGTGCCGACAGAAATCCGGCTCTACGAACGCCTGTTCGCCGAGCCGAATCCAGGCTCGGGGGAACTGCTGGACGAGCTCAATCCGAACAGCCTCCAGGTGATGAACGGCTATGTCGAACCGGCTCTCGCCACGGCCGCCGCCGGCAGCGCGTTCCAGTTCGAGCGGCACGGCTATTTCGTCGCGGACGGCACGGGCGCGCGGCGCTTCAACCGCGCGTCCAGCCTGCGGGACAGCTGGGGCAAGTGAGCGGAACCGCCGGGCTACAAGGGCCTGGCAAGGTAGACGCTTTCGCGCCCCACGATCGGCCGCTGCGTCGGCATGAGAATCGTGCAACGGTCGCAGGGCGCGCGCAGCTCTTCACGCCCATCGGTCGCTATCAGTTCGCCCTTCGCGAAGGTCTCGAAGCCGATCAGCGGCCGGACAAAGCGGAACTCCGGTGTCTTGACCATCCGCGTCTCCAGCAGTTCGAAGCGCTGCTGAGGACTTGGCGCCGGTCGTGCCGGACCGGCGTCGACCAGCCCGAAATGCGCCAGGAAATCCATGGCCACGGCGGTCGCCACATTGGCCGTCGACCTCTTGAAGTGCTGGCCGCATTCAGCCACCAGCGCTGCACCGGCCGGCCCCGCTTCCTGGCCATGCCGTCCGTGCTGAATGAGTGGTGTGCCCGATCCCAGTCCCTGCGGCATCACGAGGTGGATGGACGGCCGGCCGATCGCAAGCGCGACCGTCGCGTTGCGTTCGAAGGCCGGATACACCCAGAAGGGGGCGACATCCTGGCTGGTCGAATGAAGGTCGAGGATGTGGTCTGCGGCCGCAACCACCGGCCGCAACGCTCTCGCACGGCGCAGTTCCGGGCTGTCTTCCGGACCGTCAAGCCATTCGTCGGACCACACCCGGTTGAGGTTGTGGACGATCTGGCGATTCTCGTAAGGCCGTGCGGGGTCGAACGCGTTGTAGGCCTCGACATGGGCCAGGCTCAAGGTCAAGGTGCCGATCTTCGGGCGTATGCCGGTGTCGAGCAGATGGGTCACGGCCTCCATGCCGCAGATCTCGTTGCCGTGCGTGAGCGCATTGATCAGCACGTGCGGGCCCGGGCTCTCAGATACGAATCGGTACACATAATCGATGCCGGTGTTGCCTTCGCGATACGCACTGATGTCGCGCGGCAGAAGTTCGAGAGGGGGTGGCGTCTGGATCATGAAGTGAAATTTCCATTGATTCGGCCGAGCCGGGTGGCCCGAGTGTGCGACAGCCCGCGCCGGACAGGAGCCCCGATTTGCCTTTTAGACTCGCGGGCTGCCCACAGACAACTTACGGAGCGCACCGCCCCCCATGCCGTTGACCGCTGACATGCGACGGTCCATCGACCAGATTCGCGACTACCTTTTTGGCGGCGGCTACCCGGACCCCGTCAGCAATGCGGAGCAGCTCTCCTTCCTGTTCTTCTTCTGCCTGCTCGAAACCATCGACGCCGAGAACCGGATGCGCGCCGCAGTGCTCGACGAGACCTACGCGAGCCTCTTCAACGGCGAATGGACGCTGCGCAACCCGGCGAATGTGGCCGCTCAGACGGTCCTCGAAGGCTGCCTCGGCACGCTTCCAATGCAGACTGGGCCGAACGCGATTGCCCGCGCCCACCTGCGCTGGTCGGTATGGGCGCGCGAGCTGTCGGGCGACGTGCTGGTCCATTTCGTGCGCGACGAGGTCTTTCCCTTCTTCGCCGAAATCGGCGCCGCGGGCGCGCACGATTTCATGCGGGGCGCTCGTCTGGGTATCAGCGATCCGACGGTGCTCACGCAAGTCATCAGGCTCGTCGACGGACTCGGGCTGGCCCAGTCCGACTCCGACACCAAGGGGGATCTTTTCGAGCACGTGCTGCGCCAGATCCGCCAGGCTGGCGAGCTGGGACAGTTCCGCACGCCGCGCCACATCATCCGCAGCATCGTCCAGATGGTGGATCCGACGGTGGGTGAAACCATCTACGACCCGGCGGCCGGCACCGCCGGTTTCCTGGTCGCGGCCTACAACCACATCCGGCTCGCGCATTCGTCTGCGCAGGCCATCGTCGAAGCCGAGGTCGAAGGAAAGATGCAGCAGCGCGGCCTGGGTGACCTGCTCACCGACGAACAGATGGACATGCTGCGCAACGGTACCTTCTTCGGCAATGACGTCGATCCGAAGATGGTGCGCCTGGCCACCATGAACCTGACGCTGCGCGGCCTGGCCAATGTGCGAATCCTGCAGCGCAACGTGCTCACGACCTCGCTGGACGATGCACGCAAGGCCGAACTCGGATTGCCGCCCGATGGCTTCCACCTGGTGCTTGCGAACCCGCCCTTCTCGGGCCGGGTCGACAAGGATCGCATCGTCGACGATGTCCGCGTCGGCACCACGAGCAGCACCGAGCTGCTGTTCCTCAAGTACATGCTCGAGAGCCTTCGGCCCGAAGGGCGGGCCGCCGTGGTGGTGCCGGAAGGTGTGCTCTTCGGTTCCACTGCCGCGCACAAGGCGCTGCGCCGACAACTGGTGGAGGGCAACCGCGTCGACGCGGTGCTGAGCCTGCCGGGTGGCGTGTTCCAGCCCTACTCGGGTGTGAAGACCTCGGTGCTCTTCTTCCACAAGGGGCAGCACACGGAGCAGGTGATGTTCCTGCATGTCGAGGAGGACGGCTACGAACTCGATGCGAATCACGACCGTCCGATCGACGCCGACGACCTGCCGCGACTGGCGCAGGCCTATGCGCAGCGCGAGGACTCGTGGGCGCAATGGACGGCACGCGAGCCCGAGTCCGAATGGAACGAGAAATGGTGGTTCGCGGACACGTCCACGCTGCGCGCGAACGACTTCAATCTCTCGGCCAGCCGCTATCGGCCGATGAGCGCAGCACAGGCTGAGCATCGAAGTCCGCGCGAGTTGCTCGACGAGATCTTCGCGCTGGAGATGGAGTTCGTGAAGGAAATGGAATCCTTGCGCATCGCGCTCGCGGAGTTCGAGAAATGAGCGCGCCCTGGGTCAGGCTGCGCGAACTGGTCGAAGGGAAGACAGGCACCGTGAATCCCGGCGCCTGGCCCGGCGATCCATTCACCTACGTGGACATAGCCGCTGTCGACAACCAGTGCAAGTCCATCACCGGCGCACGCCATCTGATGGGCTCGGAGGCACCCAGCCGGGCACGCAGGCTCGTGCGTTCGGGCGACGTGCTGGTGTCCATGGTGCGTCCGAATCTCAATGCAGTGGCGATGGTGCCCGATTCGCTCGACGGCGAGGTGGCAAGCACCGCCTTCTGCGTGCTGCGCGCCACGCCGCGCGCGCTGCCCGAATACCTCTACTTCTTCGTCCGGTCGAGGCTCTTCGTCGACCGCCTGTGCAAGCTGGCACGAGGGGCGCTCTATCCGTCGGTGACCGAATCCATGATCCTCGACCAGGCATTGCCGCTGCCCGATGTGGACGAGCAGCGGCGCGTCGTCGATCTGCTGTCCTGCGCACAGAGCGCGATTCGCATACGAGGCAACATCCAGGCCAATGCGTTGAAGATGGTCCCCGCACTTTTCTTCGAGGTGTTCGGCGACTCGATGACGAATCCCCACGGCTGGCCCGAGGTACCACTGGGGAGCCTGCTGAAATCCGGCCCCCAGAATGGCCTCTACAAGCACAAGTCGGCGTACGGCGAGGGCACGCCCATCGTGCGCATCGACGCCTTCTACGACGGCAGGCTGCTCGAGCTCGATTCGCTCAAGCGCCTGCGGCTCTCGGAAGATGAACTGCAGCGCTATGCGCTCGCCGAGGGCGATATCCTGATCAATCGGGTCAACAGTCCGGAGTACTTGGGCAAGAGCGCCATCATCCCGGCCCTTGCGGAGCCGATGGTGTTCGAGTCGAACATGATGCGGCTCACCGTCGACACGGACCAGGTCGAGCCACAGTTCGTCATCGCCGCGCTGCAAACGAACCGCACGCGCCGTCATTTCCATGTGAATGCACGACGTGCCATCAACCAGGCCAGCTTGAACCAGCAGGACATCAAGTCGCTTCCGGTGATGCTGCCACCGAAGGACAAGCAGGCCGCCTTCTCCCGCTATGCCGAAACCGCCGCGGCCGCCATCGTGCGGCAGAAGGACTTGCAGAAGTTGGCGGAAGTGACGCTCGAGACGCTGCTCGCCCGCGTCTTCTGCGAGACGCCGAAGCGGCTCTGGCGCAGCACCGGGCCGGTGGCCGCCTGAGCCGGTCAACAAGGGAGTCGTTTAGAAGCGAAGGTTCGAAGGAGTGGGCCTTTGGCGTGCCGTGCCGCGCCCGCGGGCGGCACGGCGGTCTCGCATTGGGGTGGCGTGCTTCCCTTTACGCCATGCGAGGACCCTGCGCAGCACTCAGTGCCACGCGACGCTTCGGCTATCTATTAATCGACTACGGGCTTCGCGCTTGCGATGTGTGACAGACCGCCCATTGTGCTGAGAATCGGCCCGCACGGCTGAAGAAATACGCAACCTCGAGAAATTTCCCTGATTGCACGCCCATTGGCATGGGCCTTTTTCACATATCACTCCGATCCTGCCCAGTGCCGGTTTGGCGAGTGACGACTGTCTCGACATCCGTGGCGGGGGAGTTGCCGCGCGCCGGGCGCTTCGCGCGTGCGCGGGCTTCCTTCTTCGCACGCCGCTGTGCGTCGAGCAGTTCGCCCGCCTCGCGCCAGCGGGCGAATTCCTCCGGCGTCTCCAGCGTGATTCGCCCGAGGTTGCCGCTGCGAAACTCGAACATCACGATCTCGGCCGCCTTCTGTAGGTTGACCCGCCCCTTGCCGAGCAAAGCGCCACGCTTGCGTCCGATGGCATCGAGCAACTCTTCATCGCGCAGGTTCGAGATTTCACTGATCCCGAAGCGGGCCTCGACCTGAGACGCATAGTGCTCCTTCAGGTAGCCCAGCAGTTCGAGCGCGACCTCCTCCTCGTCGAAGGCATTGCGGCCCACGGCACCGCTGGCAGCGAGGTTGTAGCCGCTCTTGGCGACGATGATGCGTGGCCACAGCATGCCCGGGGTGTCCCACAGGTAGAAGTCGTCGGCCAGGGTGATGCGCTGCTCCAGCTTCGTGATGCCCGCCTCGTCGCCGGTCTTGGCCTTGCGGCTTCCAGTGAGCGTGTTGATCAGCGTGGACTTGCCGACGTTGGGGATGCCGCAGATCAGGACGCGCATCGGTTTCGCCAGGCCACTGCGTGCCGGCGCGAGCTGACGGCAGGCGTCGATGAGCTGCCGTGCAGGCGCGGCCTGGCTGGCGTCGAGCCCGATGGCGCGAGTGGACGGTTGCGCGTTGTAGTGCGCAAGCCAGAGCGCCGTACGCGCGGGGTCGGCCAGGTCCTGCTTGTTGAGGATCTTGAGGCCGGGCTTGTGGCCAGTGAGCTCGGCCAGCATCGGATTGGCGCTGGATCCGGGAAGGCGCGCATCGAGCAGTTCGATCACGACGTCGATGTCCTTCACGCGCTCGGCGATGGCCTTCTGGGTCGTATGCATGTGACCGGGAAACCATTGGATCGCCATCGAATCGCTCTCTCTCTTGCCGCTGTGGGAATGTCGAGCGCGAATTGTCGCCGCAGCGCAGCCTGGCCAATACCAGGCGGCCTTCGATTCGAGCGGGATGGTCAAATGATGTCCACCGGTCCCGCCACTCTCACACGCATCGAGGCTCCGTGAGCGGAGCCTTGACGCGGGGACGAATCAACGCCAGACGTAGTGGCCCGGAACCCGGTGGCCGTGTTGGTGATGCGCCGGCACCCAGACTTTGTGCTGGTGCTTGTGCTGATGCGCTTGCTTGTGTGAATGCACCTTCGCCGTGTAGTGAGCAGGCGGCTGATGATGCGGTTGGGCGACGGCCGTGGCCGAGACGGCGCAGGCCGCAAGGGCGGCGAGCGCGAGGGCGAACTTCTTCATGAGGTAATGGATTAGAGAAACTTCCGAGTGCCGAATCGGCACGCGTGGAGCCTACCCGATGCGGCGACCGGTCTTGCCTCCAGCAGACCACAGTGGCATGGTTGCCAGGCCGTCACACCCCATAGTCGACCGGTTGGCGGTAGGCCGGATCGCGGTGCCAGTCCCAGTACGACTGCAGCAGGCGACTCGTGACCGGCCCCGGCCGGCCGTCGCCCAAGGCTGCGCCATCCACCTGCGTCACCGGCAGCACGCCGCCCCCGGAGGTGCTCAGAAAGGCCTCGTCCGCGCGGCGCAGTTCGTCTGCCGGCAACTCGCGAATCTCGACCTTCATGCCGTGCGACCGGGCGATCTCGATCACGGTGCGGCGCGATACGCCTTCAAGCACCCCCTCCTTTGGAGTGATGAGCACGCCATCGCGCACGCAGAAGATGTTGAAGCCGGGGCCTTCGACGACATTCCCGGCTCCATCCGTCAGCACCACAGTGTCGTAGCCCGCATCCAGGGCGCCGAGCAGGCCCATGGTGAGATCGTTCCAGTGGTAGTTCTTGGCCCGTGGATCGACCGAACGCGGCGAGATGCGCTGTACCTCGCTCACCATCAGCCGCAGGCCGCGCTCGCGCTGAGCCTCATCCGCAATCCATACGAAGGGCACCGCGAAGGCATGGAACTGGTTCACGGCCTCGCGCGGATCGCGCGAACCCCAGGGTGGCTGGCCCCGCGTGACGATCATTTCCACATAGGAATTGCGCAGTCCGCTCTTGCGCACGCATTCGGTCAGCACCGCCGTGATCTGTGCCGGCGTGAGCCCCGGGTCGAGGCGGAAACGCCGGCAACTGCGCGCGAATCGCTCCAGGTGTGCGTCGAGCCGGAAAAACGCACCGTCCCAGACCGTCACGACATCGTAGGTGGCGTCCGAACGCAGGAATCCCCAATCGGTAAGCGGGATCGAAGCCTCGGCGATCGGCACATAGCTGCCGCGGACAAAGGCGACGCCCTTGGAATAGTCGGGAGCAGGTGGACTGGGAGGCATGGACGAGAGATCCCCTTGACATGGAGCAGCCGCCGAGCCGGCCGAAGGCAAGCATAAGAGCCTGTCGAGGATTTGAGAAACGGGAACACACATGCACCGCATCCAGGCGCAGACTGCGGTTTCACCCCTGCGCCGCATGCACAGGGCGAAGGAAAGGACGAGCCATGCAGATCCAGGTCAACACCAGCAACGGCATCGAGAACAAGGAAGCGCTGGAACGCTGGGCCGGCGCGGAACTCCGCCAGAGCCTTGCCCGCTTCGCCGACGATGTGACGCGCGTCGAGGTGCACTTGAGCGATGAAAGCCATGCCGCGAACGGCGGGGAAAAACGATGCACGATGGAAGCACGACTGGCGCGCCATCAACCCGTCGCCGTGACGCAGCATGCGCAGGGCCTCGACGAAGCCTTTCGCGGCGCGGCCGAAAAGCTCCGGCGCGCACTCGACACCACGCTCGCGCGCCTGGGCCATCACAGGGATCGCAATTCCATTCGCAAGGAAAGCGACGACACCGCCGACTGACGGCGCGGGGTCTCTCTCTCAAACGCTCAGGGCCGGCACGGGACCGCGGATGGCGAGGTGTCGACACCCTCCGCGTGCTCCTTGGCGTCCTTGCCGTCCTTCGCATCCACGCCATCTTCGCGATCCGAGGTGCGCGAAGCGCCCGGCGCGTTCGCATTGCACGCCTTCGGCCGCTGGTTGATGCAACTCACGCCCAGGCAAAGAACCTCCGAAGGCGCCAGCGTCACGTAGCCGATGCCTAGCGAGCAGCCGGACGTCGACACCAGTATCCCCATCTGCACGACCATCACCGCTTCACGAATGGATCTGCGATGCGCCGTTCGCGGACACGCACTCGCACAAAAAGCCGATTCGATCTTCTTCATGGCGCCTCCCCCGCTTGTCGAGCCCTGCGATTGAACGATCGAGCGCGAAGCAGCGATCAATGATTGAATGGCTGCGCGCCCCGGAGCCGGTACTGCTTCAGCAGCTCGTAGGCATACGACCTCGAAATACCGAACTCGACGACCAGCGTTTTCGCAAACACCGAACGCGGCCTTCCCTGCCTCAATAATTCATCGATTCGCTGGAACATCAATTCGTGAGAAGGCACTGTCGTCGTCATCCACTGTTCGAATTCGAACAATATCCGCGCGGACATTGCCTCTGCGGCGTTTACCGTCATGCGCGCCCGCTCAATGGCATCGGCGAGACTGCGAAAACGCTTACTCCAGTATTCGGCATCGCTTGCATTCATTGATTGCCTCCCAAAACACTCAGCAACGTCGTCTACGATGTCACATGTACCAAAGAGAGGAATGAATCGTCAGTGAATTCACGGTGGCAGTCATTGAATACGGCGACTCATTTCACGCTGATATTCAACGCTGCATCGTGCCCGCCTGATTCCGGATCAAATCGATTCGGCGCACGGGGCGACGCGTCGATTGACAATCCAGAACCGGTGGCATTTTCGTGCGCTGCCCAATGACATCTCGAATGAAATCGCTGCTCCTGCGGCAGATGACGAGGCCGAAGCACCCGCTGCGCCGGAACCTGAATTGGCACCCGTGCTGATTTCGAGCACCTGCTTGCCCTCGCCAAGAATTCCGATGAGACAAGAACCTGCGATCGACAGCGCTCGGGCAACGAATCGCCCGCACGCGCGACGCCAAGACGCTCCCCTTGCATGAGCTCATGTCAGCTCCAACTTTCGCGGATTGACATTGATCTTAGGCCCAAGTTCACAGCGAAAGTACGGCCAGATTTCTGGAGTCGGACAGCGGATGTCCTGAGGAATACAAGTGCTCGAGCGAAGGCTGCAAGACGGCTTCTCGCCGCGGCCGCACCGCGCCTTCACTGCGTCCACCGCACCTCGCCAAGTACGCGAACATCAGCACGCAAGCCGTTGCACCGCGCAAGCAACGCACCAAAGGACGCAATCCCCAAACAACCCAATGGAATGATCGATTTCCAGACAGACGGACGCGGCCCGTCCATCCGCGGAACAAAAGTCTTTTACATCGCCTTCAACGCAATCTAGTCTGACGGCCGGTGCCCTCGAATGATCAGGGGAGCCTGTTTGCAAGGCAGGACACCGGAAACGATTCCCTTACCTTCACCAGCCAGTAAGTCACGTGAAAATATCTGACATCAATTGTCATAATAAGACAATATTCGTCCTTCACGCGCTGCGCGGTGCGCTCGAAACGGAGGGGTTCGAGTTCGTCATCGATACCCGTAAGGCGCTTGGCGATGGGAAGCCCCCCTGCTCCTTAAAGCCCTATCCAAAGAGAATCCATTCGAATCGCAAGAAGACCTGTGCGCCATTGAGAGAAGCTCTCATGACTCGCCATCCCGCGCACCGCGCATTGTGGCGCACCATTCAGCCGGACCCAACGGTGAATGAGTTCGGAATTGGAAAGATCCAATATTGCGCCCCACCCGCATTGCAGTCGATGCAAATGCTATTTCCGGCCCCACACTGGAGAGAGGTCTTCCGCATCGCGCTCGCTCGGATTGAGCCGACGAGAAGGATATATGAACCATCCATCCGGCGACCGGATGATTCCTTCTTGCACCTGCGTACCGACAAACAAGAGAAGGAAGCTGCGAGACACTCACGGGTCAATGGAGCTCAGACACGACGCGCGCTCGGACATCCGGGCAACGGTGCGGAACCGGCGTTCCACAGGCCCCTCGAAAGTCTCGCTCAGCACTTTCAGATTCGTTCCATCACTGTTCGCGGAGGCCTTTTCTCTCGGACACCCGATCTCCGCGATTCGGATCAACCCCGGCCCGCGACTTCCGCGAACGCCTGCTTCACCGGCATCGAATTCCTCTTCGAGTATCTGAACCGCAAGTCTCTTCCACATCTTGGAGAGCAGTGCACTCCAACTGTTGGAGAGCCCGAACAACATCATCGTCCGGATCCAGCACACGGCGATGCCCAATCGTCGACAGCCGAACGTGGGGCCGTGCGCCCGATGCACGGCCCCAAAGGCCTGCCCCCGGCCTGAGGAGATCGTGACCATGACGTGCGCCGCAACCAGCAGCCTGCACGCGCCGCGCAGGCAGATCGAGACGATCTCGCCCACCTTGCCGAAGGGCGGCGGTGCGCTCACCGGCCTCGGTGACGTATCGGCCCAAAGCGATGCGTTCGGGACTGCCGGCTTCACCGTCGCCCTGCCGGTGTCAAAGAAGCGCCTGGCGCCCGATATCCGGCTGCACTACAGCAGCGCCCAGGGCAATGGCCACTTCGGCTTGGGCATGGCGCTGTCGATCCCGTGCATCCAGCGCATGACACGACGGGGCATCCCGCGCTACGACGACAAGGACGAATTCTCCTTCGACGGCGAGCGGCTGTTGCCCGATCCAGCCGGCGACTCGAATCGGGAAGGCGAGCAGGTGCTGTGCTACCGAATGGAGCGCGACGAGGCCTGCTCGAACGTCGAACGCCATACACGGCCGGGGTCGGAGCCCGTCGACTACTGGGTAGTCCATGCGCGCGACGGGAGCCGGCACATCTTCGGCCGGACACACCAGGCGCGACTGCAGGATCCGGCGGCACCGACACATATCGCGCAATGGTCTCTGGAAGAGACCGTCAACGCCGTCGGCGAACATGTCTGCTACTTGTACAAGAACGACCCGGGCGACCCCGGCGCGGCGCACGCGCTCTGCATCAAGCGTGTGCGCTATGGAAACAGGACCGCCGATGCAGCATCCTGGGCGATCGCCCAGATCGATCCAGCCACGCAATCGTGGATGTTCGAACTGCTCCTCGACTATGGCGAGCATCCCGACGATGCAGCGAGCGGCCCCTCCTACGACGAGCGCAAGCCCTGGAATCAACGCCCGGACTACTTTTCCCGCTTCGAGTTCGGCTTCGAAGTGCGCTGCGACCGGTTGTGCGAGCGCGCGCTTCTGTTCCACAACTTCGAGGAGTTGGCGTCGCAGCACGTGCCGGTCAGCGCCCTTGACTTCAGCTACGCGTCGAGTCCGCAGTTGTCGCTGATGACCGATCTGCGCCTGCATGGCTATGGTGAAACACACGGCGGCGCGGCGCCGAGTCATCTTTCCTACCCGCCATTGACGCTGCAATACACGCCCTTCCTCGCGCAGGACGCATGCTTCCGGTCATTCGACAGTGAATTCCCAGGCCTGAATGCGGGCGCCTACCAGGTCGTGGATCTGTACGCCGACGGGATTCCCGGCCTTCTCTACAGCGAGGGCGACAGCCTCATCTATCGCCGGGCCAGGACAGTCGGTCCCTCGACCAACGGACTGGAAATCGCATACGAGCCGGCACAGACACTCGGAATACCTGCCGGTGGCGTGCAAGGCGCCGCGCTGATGGACCTCACAGGCGACGGAAGACTGGATGTGCTGCGCCGCGAAGGCGGCCTGGCCGGCTGCTTCTCCAGGGACGGCGAAGACGGATGGCGCCCATTCGCATCGTTCGAGACAGTGCCGACCGAACTGATACACCCCGATGGAAGGTTTGTCGACCTCACAGGCGACGGCTTGCCGGATCTGGCCGTGATTCGCCCGCGCGCCGTGCGCTTCTATCGAAACCGGGGCCCGAGCGGCTTCGCGGAGCCACAGGAGGTCGGGTTCGAAGGCCCGACCCCATTGCCGACTCGCTCCGACCCGCAATCGCTTTGCACCTTCGCCGACTTCTTCGGCAGCGGACAACAGCACCTGTTGAAGGTCTCCTATCGACAAGCGACCTGCTGGCCCAATCTGGGGCACGGCCGCTTCGGCGTGCCGCACAGCGTCGCCGTGCCCATGGCCGCTTCGATCACTGCAGAGAACTTCGATCCGGCGCGCTTGCTGGTGGCCGACATCGATGGCAGCGGCGCCGTGGATATTCTCTACCTCGGGGAAACCGAACTACAGCTCTACATGAGCCAATGCGGCAAAGGCTTCGACGAGGCGCGCATCGTCCCGCTGCCGAAAGGGTTCCGATCCACGGACATGGATCAGATCAGCTGCGTGGACCTCTTCGGCAACGGCACCAGCGTGGTCGTCATGAGCCGGCTCTGCGGCCGGCCGGAGCACTGGGTCTGCGACTTCAGTGCGGGTGTCAAGCCATACCTTCTTCGCGAATCGAACGACAACATGGGGGAGAAGATCCGCTGGACCTACACCAGCTCGGCGCACGAGTGGCTGGCGGAGCGAATGGAAACGCCGGGCGCACGCGGTGCCCTGCCGATGCCCGTGCCGGTCGTCCACTCGCTCGAACGCATCGACGAAATCAACGGCCTCGCGCTCAGGCAAGTCTCGAAGTACCGGCACGCCTACTACTGCGTGGCCGAGAGACGCTTCCAAGGTTTCGGGCTGGTGGTGCGCGAAGAAGCGGAAGACGCAGCCGCTGCGCCTTCACGCTATGTAATGCGTGCCGCGTCCGAATCGACCCCGCCCTTCAGTGCACCGATGCGGCTCAAGACCTGGTACCACACGGGCGCACCCACGGCCGATCGGATCCAGGACGCATACGCCGGCGATCCGAATGCCGAAGTCATGCCCTTGTCGCGCTTCGAGAATTCGCAAGAACAGACGATCGAGGCCTCCGATGCCTTGCACAACGCCCTGCGTGGGCGCCTCCTGCGCGAGGAAGTCTATGGACTGGACCAACCCGACGCGCCCTACAAAGTCTCGATGTACCGCCACTGCGTTCGACAGCTTTGGCCGACCAACGGAGCCTCTCGCGCGGCAATGCTGCCCTACGAACTGGAGAGCCTGCGCTACGACTACGAGCGCGACGCGGCAGATCCGCGCTGCGAGCAGAAGATCAATCTGGTCGTGGACGCGTACGCGAGCTCCAGGCGGAGCGTCACGATCCACGCACCGCGCCGAGCCGGCGCGCCGGCGGCCGGCAGCTCGGCCTTCGACGACCATGACCCGCAGCAGCAGACGCAGCTTTGCCTTGAAGAGCTTTGCGATATCAAACACATCGCGAGGCCTGAAGAGGCCGGCTGGCGCCTGGGCATTCCCATCGAAATCATGCAAAGGGCCGTGGTGGGCTTGCCGCTGCCGCCGAAGGGGTGCTACCACTACGAAGACCTGTCGCCTGGCGGCGGCCCACTGCAGGGTTGCGCGACGCAGATTTCAAGCTGGTGCCGCTATTACTACGCCGACCCGACGACGGGGTTGCCGTTGCCATACGCAGACGCAACTTGCGAAGCCCTGCTCTCACAGGTGCGTAGCGCCGAACTCACCCGGGAACAGCTTCATCAGGCGATGAGTGGCTTGCAGCCGGCACCGCCGATCGATGCGCAGACGCTCGAACGCGCGCTCGTCGACGAAGCACGCTTCGAGCGGCTGGATGACTGCTTCTGGAGCCCGGGACTGCGGGCCTCCTTCAAGCCACGCGAAGCCTTCTTCGCGGTCGCCTCCCACGAGGACCCCTTCGGGGCGCAAACACGCTACGTCTATGACGCCTCGAACCTGTTCGTCACCGAGATAGTGGATGCGCTCGGCAACCTGACACGCATCGACTATGACTACCGGGTGCTGGAACCCAAGGCCGTCATCGACCCGAACGAAAAGCACAGCACGGTCCGCTTCGATGCCCTGGGCCGTGTCAGCCTGTCCAGCTACAGCGGCTCCGAGCCGGCGCGAGACGGTGGCATCGCCAGTCCCGTGGGCTTTGGTCCCTTGGCGAACTACACATCCTCCGCGCGCAGCGTTGCCGACGCGCTCCACGATCCGCGCGGCGCGGTGCACAACGCCGCATGCGCGATCTTCTACGAGTGCAATAGCTGGATGGGGGTGCTGCAGACAACGGACTGGGTGGAGCACGGCTTGTCGCGGCAAGGTGCGGACGCGCTGGTGGCAATGCTCGTCCGGCAGGGAATGCTGACCGCAGAGGGGTTCATCGAGTCACGCCTGCGCGCCCTCCCCCTGAAAAGCCTGGTCGATCTCTATGGCGCGCCCGAAGGCCGGTTGCTGCATGAGGCGATATCTCAAACGGCCCGTGTCCCGGTGCATGTCGCATTGCTGCGCCCGGATCGCTACTACAGCGACGGTGCGCCGGCCGAGACCCAGATACGCATCGAGTTGGACTACATGGACGGTTTCGGCCGATCCCTTCAGACCAAGCGAAAAGCGGAACCGGGCGACAGCTATATCGTCGATGCCGATGAACAGGTCGTATGCGACGAGGAAGGCAAGCCCGTCTATCGACATAGCGACGAACGCTGGCAGATCACCGGCCGGCTGGTCTATGGCTCCCACGCCGCACCGGTTCGGCAGTACGAGCCGTATTACCTGAACTCACCGCTCTATCTGGAAGACCCCGCGCTGGACCAGATGCTCTCCAGCGAAACACTATGGCGGGATGCGCTCGGGCGAGTGGTGGAAGTCGTCACCGGCTCCGGCCACCTGCGGCGCAACGTGCACCGCCCCTGGCGCGTGGAAGAGTGGGACGAAAACGACACGCTGGATGCCGCAGACAGTCCGCAGGCGCAGATTCATCAGGCCACGCCCGGAATCAAGGTGCTGGATGCGCGATCCCGGACCATACGTCAGGTGGCTTGTCAGCGAAGCGTCGCCGGCGACGAACTCAAAGCCCTGGTCACCCACCTGCAGAGAGATGCATCGGGGCACTGTGTGGCAATGACCGATCCCCGCTTTTTCGAACAACGAAAGCACGATGCCCAGGCGCCTGTCAACGAAGCCTCTGTCTACTCGATCACCGGACAGACGCTACGGCGGACCAGTTGCGACGCCGGGTGGCGGGTGCAGCTCGCGGATTGCCGCGGCCTGCCATGGCGCAGCTACGACCAGCGCGGCCAGAGCTGGCATTGGGAGCACGACGCGCTCGGACGGCCGACGGCCCAATATGTGGCACAAGGAACAGCCGAGCCGCGCTGCGTTCAACGTTGCCTCTACGGCGAGTCCCCGGAGATCGAAGCACCGGCGAAGGCGCTGAATCTGCGCGGTCGCCTCTGGCGGCACTACGACAGCGGCGGTCTGCGCGAGATCGTCGGCTACGGCCTCAGGGGCGCCATCCTCATCGAATCCCGACGCTTCCTGCAGGACGCCACGCAGCCGGCGCACTGGACAGCGGATCTGGATACATCGCACGAAGCGCTCGAACCGGAGGTTCATACGACACGTTTCCGGCAGGACGCTCTGGGCGGCGCGGTCGAAATGGTCGACGCGAAAGGGCATCAGCGGCGCTGGGCCTACCATCTTTCGGGACGCCTGGCCTTTGCCTGGCTTCGTTTGAGCAATCAGCCGGAGCAGTTGGTCCTGAGCCGGCTGGCCTACGGGGCCGACGATCAGCGAAGGCTGGAACGCCATGGCAACGGCGTGCAGGTGGCCAGCACGTACGAGCCGAAGACGAGGCGACTCAGCCGAAGCGTGTCGACGCGGGAGGCCGATGGGCACCTGCTGCAGGATTTGCGTTTTCGGTACGACCCCGTGGGCAATGTGCTTGGCACTGCCAACGCCGCGGAGCCAACGCTGCATTTTCGCAATGAGCGTGTCAGCGCAGAACGGGAATTCGCGTACGACACCCTGTATCAATTGATCCGCGCCAACGGCCGGGAGCACGCGAGTGCCGGCATGGAAGACGCCGGCATTCCGCCTGCGCTGATTCCGCCCGCAGGCAATGCAGAGGCCCTGGTGAACTACACCCGGACTTTCCAATATGACCTCTCCGGCAACCTCACGCTCACGCGGCACCAAGGCGCGCAGAACTACTCGCTCGACATGGTGGTGTCGTCGCACTCGAATCGCGCGGTCCGAAGCACCGAAGGGCTGACGCCGGGCGATGTGGAGGGATCATTCGACGCGCACGGCAATCTGCGCGAGCTGGCGGCCGGACAGCCCCTGAGCTGGAATGCGCATGACCGACTCGAATGCGCCATCCAGGTCCAGCGCCCCGGCGCGCTGAACGACTTCGAATGCTACGGCTATGGCGGCGACGGCCGGCGCATCAGAAGATATTGCAGCCGACAGGCGGCACGGGTGGTTCACACGCTCGACGTTCGCTACCTGCCCGGACTCGAACTGCGCCACGACACGGCCCGTGCGGAACAACTCGAAGTGGTGACCATCGAATGCGATGGCTCATCGTCGCTGCGGGTCCTGCATTGGGAGGCCGGGCGGCCCGACGACATCGCCGACAACCAATTCCGATACGCGCTGAGTGACCCGCTCGGCTCGACCCTCACGGAGCTGGACGGCGAAGCGACCGTGCTCACTTCGGAAGAGTTCTACCCCTACGGAGGTACGGCCGTCTGGATCGCCGGGAACGAGGCGAACGCAAGCTACAAGCACGTGCGCTACAGCGGGAAGGAACGCGATGCGACCGGTCTCTATGACTACGGCCTGCGCTCCTATGCGCCCTGGCTTTGCCGCTGGATCAGTCCGGATCCAGCCGGTGTGGCGGACGGATTGAACCTCTTCCGCATGGTGCGCAACAACCCGATGTCGACCTTCGACGCGACGGGTCTTGTCGGCGAATCCATGCAATCGGCGAAGGTGATCGGCGTCAAAGCGGTCTTGCATGAAAGGAAGCCCCTGCAGCGGCCGCTGCGCCCCTCGAATCGGCTCGCGGCAGCATCCGGTCACGCAGAAGCCGCCGCGCCAGCATCATCGGCAACCGCCGCCGGGGAGCCAGCCAGGGTCGGATCCGAAGGGGGCGAATCGCCTTCCGCGGACTCCCCGGGTTCTTCCGGGGGGGCCTCCACCACCCATCGGAAATGGGGCATGACAGACCTCGCCATGCGCTCCATGGGCAAGGTCAAGTTTGTTCCCACAGGGTCCGTGGCCAAGAAGATCTATGCCGCGGCGAAGATCGAAACCGCGCGCACCGCCCAGGAAACCGCCGACACCATCTTGCGGCGCTACATTGCAACGAATTTTGTTCGCAATCAGGGCGTGCCCGAAGCGTGGGTCGAAGGCTATGTGTCGGGTTTCGACCTGACGCAGCCCTTGGACATCGTGACCATCCCGGCCGGCACGGAACTCTACCAATACCAGGCACCCGGAGCCACCCAGGGCAATTGGTACACCACATCGCGCCTCGCGGCACCTGACTCACTGGGAATCAACAGCGTCTCCCAGGTGCAATCGGAAGGAACCGTGGCGCCTCGCGTTGTCTCGCGGTTTCGCACCGTCGCCAACGTGGCGATGTTGGCCGGTGCGAGTGCGGCGATTCGCGACAGTTGGTCCGTACCGGCGCAGGGCGTGCTGGCACCAGGGGGCGGCTTTCAGCTCTTCTCCATGGAACGGATCGCATTCGAGCGCGAAGAGCATGGGCCGGGGCCCTGACACCCGGTGACCGACTCCGGAGATCGGCCGCACGGCCGCTCTCCGGTCCATCGGCACGCTTCGCTCAACGCCCGGCCATGTTCGCCATCGCCTTGCCGACTTCGTTGCTGCCCTGCGCCGTGCCGCTTTCCGGGACGATCTCACCCGTTCGATCGCGCACTTCGGCGAGCCGTGCCGCAAGCTGCTCGGGCGCATCGGCACCCGGCCCGATCCAGACGCCTTGCGTCAGCGTGATATGCGCCGCCTCGAAGGTGCCCGCGCCTGCGCAGAGGATGGCGCGCGTGGGCGCATCCTGCGCGGCCAGCACCAGCATGGCCGGAACGACGGCCTCGGGCTTGAGGGCGGCGAGGACTTCCGCGGACATCAGGTCCTCGGTCATCCGCGTGGCCGCGGTGGGCGCCAGGCAGTTGACGCGGATGCCATGCTTCGCGCCTTCGATGCTCAGCGTCTGCATCAGCCCCACCAGGGCCATCTTCGCCGCACCATAGTTGCTCTGGCCGAAGTTGCCATAGAGGCCCGAGGACGAGGTGGTCATGACAATGCGGCCGTACTTCTGCTCGGTCATGACCGGCCATACGGCCTTGGTGCAATGGACCGCGCCCATCAAGTGCACATCCATCACGAGACGGAAGTCCGCCAGGTCCATCTTGGCAAAACTCTTGTCACGCAGGATACCGGCGTTGTTGACCAGGATGTCGACGCGGCCCCAGGCCTCGACCGCCTGACGGACCATGGCCTGTACAGCGTCGAAGTCGGTGACGGAGGCCCCATTGGCGAGTGCTTCTCCGCCCGCCGCGCGGATCTCGTCGACCACGGCCTGGGCCGCGCTCGCCGACCCGCCGGAGCCGTCGCGCGCCCCGCCGAGGTCATTGACGAGAACCCTCGCGCCGCGCGCCGCAAGCGCCAACGCGTGCTGGCGGCCCAGACCGCCGCCGGCGCCCGTCACGATGGCCACACGGCCCTTGAAGTCGATGCTGCTCATGGAGAAATGCTTTCTTTGGGAGTCGATGACGCGGGGCGTTTTACCCCAGAAAGCGAAGCGGGCGGCCCGGGCCGCGCCCGAATTCAGTCGTCTCGGCGACTCAGGCTCTCGCAGTAGTCGAGCAGAAGATCGATCTCGGCGGACTTGTCGAAGAAGGCGTCGGCCCCCAGTGCCTTGGCGCGCGCGCGCATGTCGGGCGTCGCGTAGTTGCTCAGGACGACCACCTTCTGATGGGCCATTCGCACGCGACAGGCGTTGACCACGCCGAGCCCGCTGCCCTGCACGAGAAACAGGTCCACGATCGCGACATCCCAGCCTTCGCCATGCTCCCGCAGCCATTGCACTGCTTCGGCCTCGCCGCTTCCGTGCGCAACGATTTCGGCGTCGGCGATGTCCTCGAGAAACCCGATCAGGCTCTCGCGGATCACGGGGTTGTCTTCGACCAGGTAGGTCTTGAATGTCATGGTGGATACAGAACGGTCCGAGGACGGCGCCCCGATGGCGCCATGCCCTGTCGTCCTCCATGATGCGCGGATGCCGCGCGAGCGCGGTGGGCGGCGACGCGCAATGCAGGTAGGCCGCCGCCTACTACCTCTTCGCGCCGCCGCCTCAGAGCGCCGCGTGCTGGCTCACCGGCGCAGAAGCCGGGGTGTCGAGCCAGTGCTGGCGGAATCCAAGGCGTGCCGGCGACACGTATTGCTCCCGATAGATCTCGAAGGGCATGGTGTCGCTCGCCTCGATGCGCCGCTGCGCTTCGATCGAGGCCTGCGTCATGCGCTCGAAGGCTGCGCGACGCCCGGGCGAAAGCGGCCGCGCGAGCAAGGCCTCGCGCGTCTGCGCGGACTGCGCACGCACGAAGTCGATGAAGGAGCTGTCGTGCGCCTTGATGGCCTCGAGCACGCGCGCCGAAGGCAGGATGGAGGGATCGCCCAATGCCGTCTCCGCGGCACGCACAGCCTGCGCATGGGACGTGCCGCCATGCACGGCATCGAGCGCGTCGGCAATGGGCCTGAACTGTTCCAGCAGCTCGGCACCCCATTCAGTCAGCGCCACCTTGCGGGCGCCGCGCTGCAATTGCAGGCCGGGCTCGCGCCCGCGCGCCGCCGTGATCTGCTGGTTCTGCGCGATGGCGCCGATCTCCTCGCGCGTGTCGGGCGGACTGTCGGCCAACAGGCAATGCAGCAGGAAGACATCGAGGAAGCGCATGGTCTGCGACTGGATGCCGACGAGTTCGAAGGGGTCGAGGTCCATCAATCGGACTTCGACGTATTCCACGCCGCGCTCGCGCAGCGCGTGCAGGGGACGCTCGCCCGGGAAGATCACGCGCTTGGGCCGGATCGTGCCGTAGAACTCGTTCTCGATCTGCAGCAGCGTGGTGGCGAGCTGGTTGTAGTCGCCGCCAAGGTTGCGGATGCCGATGGCCTGGTAGGCGGGCCAGGGCCGCGTCAGCGCATCCTGCAGGGACGCCGCATAGCCGTCGAGGCTGTTGTAGCTCACCGCGAGCGAGGCCTGCGCCTCGCTCTGGTAGCCGAGTCGCCCCATGCGCAACGACGTGCCATGGGGCATGTGCATGCTGCCGTTGCCCAGCGGCTGCAGCTCGTGCGGCCGCCCGTCGACGAAGGTCGAGCACAGGGCCGGCGACGCACCGAACAGATACAGCAGCAGGAAGGCATGGCGGCGGAAGTTGCGGATCAGCGCGAAATACTGCTCGCTGGACACCTCGGGCAGCGACCAGTTGTAGTGAATGCCGGAGATGGTCTGCATGCGCCGGCCGTAGCGATGGCTGAGCCCCATGCGGTAGACGCTCTTGGCCCGGCCCACGTTCGAGGAGCCGTAGCCGCCGATCGGAATGGTCTCGTCGGCCGGCAGGCGACAAGGCATGCTCGACACCCACAGCCGTTCATCGCCCGCTGCGGCCATCACGCCGTAGGTGAACTGGTGGATCTCCACCAGTTCGTCCAGTGCCGCCTCCACCCCGGTGTGGACGCCGGTGATGAGTTCGACCTGCGACTCGCTGAAGTCGGTCGTGATGTGCGGATGGGTGAGCGCCGATCCCAGCGCGGCCGGATGCGGCGTCATCGCAAGCCGGCCATCCGGCATCGAGCGCAGGCTCTCCTTCTCGATTCCGCGCCGGACCCCCCTCAGCCTCGCGGGCGAGAGCGCGTCGAGGCGCTCCTTCAGATTGCTCATATTGATATGCCCCTCGTTTTGGTCGGGCTGGAAGGTAGCACGGGCGCAAAAGGCGCGCTTGAGGGCTGGAATCCGGGTAAAGCCGTCAGGAGAACACGCGCAGCAGGAAGCGATTCAGGTCGGCGATTTCCTCCATGCAGACCGAATGCTCCATCGGGTACTCGTGCCATTCCACCGCATAGCCCAGCGCCGCAAGCGCGTCGCGGCTCTGCCGGGCCCGTGGAATCACGATCATGGGGTCGCGCAGGCCATGCGCCAGGAAGATCGGCGTCGCCTGGTTGGCTGCATCGCGCTCGGCGGCCGTGGTGTCGGCCAGCGGCAGGTAGCCCGACAGGCCGACGATCCCCGCCAGCGGTTCGGCATGGCGCAGGCCGGTCAGCAGCGCCATCGCGCAGCCCTGGGAGAAGCCGGCGATCACGATCCGACCGGCGGGAATGCCGCGCGCCTTTTCCTTGGCGATCAGGGCCTCGATCGTGTCCCGCGAGCGGCGCAGGCCGGCCTCGTCCTCGCGCCCCGGGGCCGTGGGGCCGTAGATGTCGTACCAGGCCGGCATGCGATAGCCGCCATTGATCGTGACCGGGACAACCGGCGCATTCGGAAAGACGAAGCGCACCGGGCCGACGGACCGGAGGTCGAGTTCGTTCGCGATCGGCACGAAGTCGTTGCCGTCGGCACCCAGACCGTGCATGAGAATGACCGCCGCCGTCGGGTTCGGGCCGGTCTCGATTTCGATGGGAGGATGTGACATGGGGCTGACCTTAACTCAGAACGCCCGCTGTTCCCACGCTCCCCCGGTCACGCACCGGCGCGACTCGGGAGCCCCGGCGGGGAGATCACAATCGCCCCCACGACCCCCGTTCAAGGAGACCCGCCATGCTCACCCTCATCGGCTTCGCCGCCAGCAACTACTACAACAAGGTCAAGCTCGCGCTGCTCGAGAAGAATGTGCCCTTCGAGGAGGAGCTGGCCTGGATCGGCGAGACCGACCTCGACGCCTCGCCGCTGGGCAAGGTGCCCTATCTGCGCACCGACCAGGGCATGCTGTGCGAGTCCTCCGCGCTCAACGAGTACATCGAGGCCGCCTACCCCGAAATCCCGCTGCTGCCGGCCGAGCCCTTCGCCGCCGCCAAGGTGCGCGAGCTGATGCTCTTCATCGAACTGCACGTGGAGCTTGTCGCGCGCAATCTCTACCCCGAAGCCTTCTTCGGCGGCAAGGTGAGCGACAGCCTGAAGGAAAGGACTGCCGGGCAGCTGGAGAAGAACATCCCGGCCTTGGGCAAGCTCGCGCGCTTCGACACGCCCTTCATCGCCGGCGACCGATTCACGCTGGCCGACTGCGCCGCCATCACCCATCTGCCGGTGGTGAGCAACGCGACGCGGCTGATCTACGGCCGGGACATCGTCGCCGAGCTGCTGCCCGAGGCGCGCGAATACCTCAAGCGCATGAGCGAGCGCCCGCACGTGAAGAAAATCAACGCCGACCGCAAGCTCAACACCGAGGCGATGCTCAAGCGCTACGCCTGAAGCCGCAGCGCGGCGCGCTGGATGCACTCCACGAACTGGCGCGCGGCTGGCGTGAGGCGGTGGTTCCGGCGCTGGATCACGCACACGTTGAACAGCGGCAGCTCCTCGCGGATCGCGACGCGCCGGATGCCGTGGTTGCGAAAGGCCAGCGCGGCCAGCGGCTCGACAAACAGCCCGATCAGGTCCATGTGGCTCACCAGTCCGAGCGCCACCGTGACTGACTGGCCCTGGATCACGCGCGCCGGCGGCGTCATGCCCAGCGGCGAAAAGACCGGCGCGATCGCCTCGCGTCCCAGTTCGCCATCGCCGGGCAACACCCATTCGGCTTCATGAAGCTCGTGCAGTGAACGGCAGTGGCGCAGCGGATGGTCCGCGCGCACGCCGACCACGAGCCGCACCGGAAACAGGTCGATCTGCTCGAACTCGGCGTCGAGGGTGCCGGGCATCACATGCGCCACGGCGAAATCGAGGTTGCCGTCGCGCAGGCGCGAGAGCATCCACGGCAACACGGCCTCGCTGAAATGCACGCCCACGGCCGGCAGCCGGGTGTGGAACTCCTTGAAGGCAGAGGGCAGCACCGTCAGCGCCACCGAGGTGCTCACCGCCAGCGCCACCTGGCCGGTCGCGCCGTCGCGGATCTGCGCGATCTCGTCCCGCGCACGGCGCATGTCGGCCAGCAGCAGCCGGGCGCGCGGTGCGAAGGCTTCGCCGAACGGCGTGAGCCGCACGCCCTTGACGCTGCGCTCGACCAGCGGTGCACCCACTTCACGCTCCAGTTCGCGGACGATCTTGGTCACGGCCGGCTGGGAAAGGCCCAGGGATCGGGCTGCGCCGCGAATGCTCGCCTGCTCGACCACCGCGACGAAAGCCTGGAGCTGGTTCGGCTTCATGAAAACCAATCGTTATCTTGCTGCCCGAATTATTGTCTTTTCACGATCACCTCGAATCCCTAGCATCCCCGCGCGACAAGACCACGAAAGACCGAGGAGAACGATGTCCCCTTCCCCCGCCCGCACGCCCATCAGCCGGCGCCAGACCATCGTTGCCACCACCATCGGCAACGCGCTGGAATTCTTCGACTTCACCGTCTACGGATTCCTGGCGCTGGTGATCGGCAAGCTGTTCTTTCCGACGCTCGATGCCTACGGCCAGCTCCTGCTGACCGTGGCGACCTTCGGCGTCGGCTTCATCATGCGGCCGCTGGGCGGCATCGTGATCGGCGCCTACGCCGACCGCGCCGGCCGCAAGAAGGCCATGACACTCACGATCTTCCTGATGGCGCTGGGCTGCGCCATGATTGCCTTCACACCCACGTATGCGCAGATCGGCGTGGCGGCGCCGCTGCTGATGGTGCTGGCGCGCCTCATCCAGGGCTTCTCCGCCGGCGGCGAGGTCGGCGCCTCCACCACGCTGCTGGTGGAGCACGCCACGCCGGCCAACCGCGGGTACATGGCCAGCTGGCAATTCGCGAGCCAGGGCCTGGGCATCCTGCTCGGCGCCGTTGTGGTGGGCATCCTGTCGGCCACGCTCGCGCCGCCCGCGATGGAAAGCTGGGGCTGGCGCGTGCCCTTCGCGCTGGGCATGCTCATCGCGCCGGTCGGCATGTACATCCGGCGCCGCCTGCAGGAGTCCTTCGAGCCCGAGACCGAGGGTGGCGGCTCGGCGACTCGCCGGGGCAGCCTGTCCGAGGTGTGCGGCCGCCACGGCAAGACGGTGCTCGGCGCCATCCTGAGCATCATCGGCGGCACCGCCGCGGCCTATGTGGTGACCTTCTACATGCCGACCTACGCGATCCGCGAACTCGGCCTGCCGCCGCCCGTCGCGCTCTTCGGCGCCGCGCTCACCGGCCTGCTGTCCTTCGGCCTCGCGCCGCTGGTGGGCCGCTGGTCCGACCGCCACGGCCGCAAGCCCCTGATCGTCTGGAGCCGGATCGCGCTGGTCCTGCTGATCTACCCGGGCTTCCTGTGGCTCAACGCCTCGCCGACACCGATCGTGCTCTTCACCGTGGTGGGCGTGCTGAGCGTGACTCTCGTCATCCAGACGGTCCCGGGGATCACGATGCTGCCGGAGGTATTTCCCAAGCACGTGCGCGCCAGCGGCATGTCGCTCGTCTACAGCGTCGGCGTCGCGCTCTTCGGCGGCTTCTCGCCCCTCATCAGCACCTGGCTGCTCAATGCCACGGGCAACAAGCTCGCGCCTGCGTGGTATTTGCTCGTCATGACACTGGCCTCGCTCTTCGGACTGCTGTGGCTCGAGGACTTCACCGGCCGCGACATCGACGCGGCCGACGCTCACCAGCCGGCATGAGCACCGGCACGTCACAGGTACCGCAGGTATCGCAGACTTCGCAGGCGTCTCGCCGAGGATCGACCATGTACAGCACCGCCGCCACCCGCCATTTCTCCGGCACCTATGCCGAAGCCCGTCGCAAGTTCCTCGATGCCGCCGCTTCGCGTGGTGCCGCCATCGAATCCTTCGTGCTCGAGGCCCACCGTGGCGCGCTCGGCGAAACGCTCGCAACGGACGTGGCCCGCCTGGGCGCGCCGGACGCGGCCAGGCTGTTGATCGTGACGTCGGGCACCCACGGACCGGAGGGCTTCTGCGGCTCCGGCTGCCAGATCGCGACCCTGCACGACGGCGATCTGCTCCTGCGCCTCGAACAGGCCGGCATCGCCCTGCTGCTGGTGCATGCGGTGAATCCGCATGGCTTCTCGCACCTGCACCGCACCAACGAAGACAACATCGACCTCAACCGCAACCACATCGACTTCAATGCGCCGCTGCCGGCCAATGCGGCCTACGCGGAGGTCGAGCCCTTCGTGCTGCCCGCCAGCTGGCCCCCCAGCGCGGAGGACGATGTCGCCCTGGCCACCTACATCGACCAACGCGGCATGCGCGCCTACCGCGCCGCCGTCAGTGCCGGCCAGTACACCTCGCCCGACGGCCTCTTCTATGGCGGGCAGGCGCCGTCATGGAGCAACCGGACCATGCGCGCCATCGTGCGAAAGCACGGCGCGAGCGCATCGCACATCGGCTGGATCGACATTCACACCGGCCTGGGGCCCTACGGCCACGGCGAGAAGATCTACCCCGGGCGCAACGCCCCGGCCGACTTGGCCCAGGCGCATGCCTGGTGGGGCGCGGACGTGTTCGCGCCCTTTGCCGGCGACTCGGCCTCGCCGGACGTGTCGGGCCCTGTCGTGTCGGCGATCTACGACGAATGCCCGCAGGCCAATGCCGCACTGATGGGACTGGAGTTCGGCACCCTGCCCGACCAGGAGGTGCTGTATCGCCTGCGCGCCGACACCTGGCTGCGGCGTCACCCGGAGGCGCCGGCCGACCAGCAGCGCGCAATTCGCCAGGACACGCGCGATGCCTTCTACTGCGACAACGACGAGTGGAAAGGCATGGTGCTGGGCCAGACCCGGGTCGTGCTGCTTCAAACCGTGCAGGGTCTGAAGAACGCCCGCTGAATGCGCGCCGGGCCTTGCCTGCGGGGCCGGTCGCGCATCAAGCCGTCAGGAATGGCCGGCTGCCTCGACAGGCCAGACGAAGACCGCCCTGGCCGGTGCCCCATGCTTGACAAGGACCTTCTGGTGCAAGGTCCTGCCACCCAGGGTGGCGTCGACCTCGTAGGACCCGGGCGCCAGCCTGGCCAGCAGGAAAGGGCCGCTCGCGACGGTCTGCAGGGCCGTATGCCCCTTGGCATCTCGCACGACCACATTCACGTCGGCGGTGAAGTCGGCATGCTGCCCGTCTTTGACCGCGAACTCGAGCGTCAGCGGCCACTGCCGGCTTGCACTTTCGATCGCCATGGACTCGTCCGTGCCGATGCCGCCACTCAGGTACTCGACACTGCCGGCCCGCTGGACGGGCGGCAATCCCGTGTCGGCATGTACCCAGGCGCTGCTCAACATGAATGTCCCCAGGAGGGCCGCGAACGCGGCCCGATGGATCACGCTTTTCATCTCGTATCCCCTTGGAAAGTAATGGAGTGACGGATCGATGCAGTGGGCCACTCCGGGCACTGCACGCCGATGATGGCGCCGCTTGCCGGGATCGCGCGGGCCGGCGTCATCGCAGGCGCATTCATGAATGCTTCGCGGCAGAAGACGTACATCGGCATGGATTCGAATATCGGCGCAGACACTTAGGCCGCTCTTAAGATCCCCACCCGGGATCTTGCGTGGACCGCTGGATGCGCTGCGCACGCGCGGATCGCGCGTCGCCGGCGCACCGGCCACCCCGGCCCCATGTACAAGGAACGACATGAGCCCTTTTTCCGTTGTTGCGGTCTTCGGCGGCGCCGGCTGCGGCGCCCTGCTTCGCTGGTGGCTGGGCGGCTGGCTGAACCCGGTGTTTCCCACGATTCCCCTGGGCACGCTCGCCGCCAACCTCCTGGGCGGCCTGCTGGTCGGCGTGGCCAGCTCCTACTTCACGCACAACAGCAGCCTGCCGCCCGAATGGCGGCTGCTGATCATCACGGGCTTCATGGGCGGGCTGACGACCTTCTCCACCTTCTCGGTCGAGGTCGTCACACTGATGGCACGGCAAGAGTACTGGTGGGCGCTGGGGGCGGCGACCGTGCACCTCGTCGGCTCGCTGGTCCTCACCGGAATCGGCATCCTGATGGCCAATGCCATCTTCGTGAGAGCCTAGCAACCCGCCCCGCAGGGCATCAACCCCGACAAGCGACCCGTCGTACCCCGGTCTTTCGAGCCGAAGGAGGCCAGCATGCAAGGCATCTATCTCAAGTTCTATGTCCAGGAGGGCCGCCGGCACCACGGAATCCTCGCCTACGAATGGCTGCTCGAGGAAGCCAGGCGCCTGGGCATCCATGGCGGCTCGGCCTTCCGCGCCATCGCCGGCTTCGGCCGCCACGGCAAGCTGCACGAGGAGCACTTCTTCGAGCTCGCGGGCGACCTTTCCGTGGAGGTCGGCTTCGTGCTCGGCGAAGAGGAAGCCGAGCGCTTCCTGACGCACCTGGCCACGGAGAAGCTCAAGCTCTTCTACATCAAGGTACCGCTGGAGATGGGGGTCGTCGGGGGCGAGCCGTGACCGGCACCTGAACTCCTCCAGGCCCCCGGCCCCAGCCTGGAAGACTTCGGTGCCCTGCGCTCACGCAGCGAAGCGAGGGCGGCCGCGGTCCGTGGGCCGGCTCGTCTGCGGCGGATGCCGCCCGGTCCGGATCAGCGGCGCGCCGCCAGGTCGCGGCATTGCTGGAGGTTCGTATTGAAGCGCGAGACCAACCCCGGCTCGCAGGCGTCGGCGGTGGTCATGATGCGGCACATGCCGACCGCGAGGAATTCCGAGACCGCCTCGGTGCACATCGGATAGCGTGCCAGCGCCGGGTTGTCATGCACCTTGAAACCCCAGAGGTCTGAGAAATCGAGCATGCGGCCCATCGCATCCTCGAAGTAGTCGCGGTCGCGCTCGGCGATGGCGGTTTCCATGGCCGGCAGCTCCTTGCCGAGAAAAGCCATCGCATCCGAGGGAAAACGGCTCGCATCCTGCTGTGCGATGGCAGCACCCGCGGCGACGCAGAGAACCAGGCTCGCGGCGAGGCGGAGAAAGGATGTGGGCAGGAGGGGCGATCGGCGGCGGATACGGTCCATGGTGTCGGTGTGGTTCAAGGGGGCCTCGTGGCGCGCCGCCCCACGGGGCGGGCGCCGGAGCGCTCTATTTGAACCCAAAGCCAGGGGCGCTTCGCGCGCGCCCGGCGCTCACCAGCTCAGGCGCATGCCGACCGAGCCGGTCACTGAAGACTTCACCCGGGTGTCGCCGCCGGCGTGAAAGATCTGTCCGACTTCGCCGTAGACCGAGGCCGCCGGCGTGAGTGCCAAGGTGAAGCCGCCCGCCATTTCGCCCGCGGTGTAGCCGCTCGGACTTGCGATGCCGGTGCTGGCGGCAGGGCCGATGAAGGTCGTCATGTCGGTACCCGAGCTGGCCCTATAGACATTGAGCCGCGCATAGGGCTGGAAGCGCCCGATCCCGGTCGGCAGGTCGCCCTTGATGCGAAGGCCGAGCCGGCCGATCCAGCCGCCGTTGGCATCCTGGCGGACGACAGCGCCGCTGATCGTCGCGTCGTCCAGGTGCGTGCGCTGGTGGATGAGCTGCGCCTGCGGCTCGATGCTCCATCCGCCGCCGAGTCCGAAGGCCTTGCCCGTCTCGACCGAAGCCGCCATGCCGCTGCCCTTGCCCGAGATGCTCAGGTTGCCGTCGGGGCGCACCGTGTAGCGATGGTCGGCGCCCTGAAGCACCGCATCCGCATAGAAGCCGCTCGCATCCATGTAGGTCGCATAGGCGCCCAGGTAGCGGGACTGCAGATTGTTGTTGCCGACCCGGGCGAAGTAGCCATGCGCGTTGCCTTCGACATCCGCACCGCCATCGAGCGAGCCCACGTAGAGGCCGGCGCGCCATCCGTCCTGCGCCAGCAGGTCGGTGCCGGCCTGAAGGCCGCTCAGGTGGCCGCCACTGTGGGCGGCCGCCGTGCCGGCCTGGCGGATGTCCAGGTCGCTGTAGATGGCTCGGGCCCAGGCCTGCCGTCCGGCCAGCGGCTCGTCGCCGACGCGGCGGTGCAGATTGCCGATCATGTCGAGGTCGGCCTGCCGCAACTGCGCCGGCAGGGCGGCATAGAGCGGGACTTCGGCTCGGTAGGTGGGTACGCTGACGGCCGGCAGGACCGGCGCACTCGAGGCGCTGTCGACCGAGGTCGCGGCAATGCCGAGAACCGAAACGACGCTCGACGTCGATGCAGGCGTCGATGCGGGCGTCGATGCCGCCGTGGAAGGGACGGAAATCGCCGAGCGCAGGTACCAGCTCTCGCCCGAGCCGAGCGCGTCGCCTGCATACAGCTTGTACTCGAAGGCGCCCGCATCCACATGGCCATTGGCCAGCGTGAAGGCATCGCGCGTGGTTTGCGCGGTGGTGGTCGCGCCATTGCGTGCGCTCACGACTTCGATGCCATTGCCGGAGGTCAGGCCGCCGAGGCCCCCGAGGTTGGTGATCTGCACCGTGGTCTTGCCGCTCGCGCTGGCGCCCGCGCCGCTGAGCACCAGGCGATCGCTCGCGCTGCTGCTGTCGCCGAGCACCGTGCCCAGCTTCAACACGCCGTTATTGCCCACGTATGCGCCGGTCACGGTCAGCGTACTTCCCGCGGCGGTGCCCCGCAGGCTCACGGTACCGCTGTTGTTGAGCGATGCCACGGTCTGCGAAAAGCCGGCCGTGTCCAGCGTCGCGCCACTCGCCACCACATGGGCCGAGCCGGTGCTGAAGATGCCCGCCGCACCGGCCTTCAGCGTTCCCGCGCTGACGGTGGTGGTGCCGGTGATCGCCTGGCTGCGCGTGAGCGTGAGCGTGCCGGCGCCGGTCTTCTCGATGCCGCCGGTGCCGCTGAGCAGCCCGCCATAGCTGGCGTTCGTCGGCTGGGCAAAGCGCACGAGCCCGTTGTCCGTGATGGCCGCGGGTGCGAACTGCGCGCTGCTTTGCAGCGTGCCCGCCGGGTCCACGGTCATGCTGCCCGTGTAGCTGCTGGCATCGGCGCCCAGGATCAGCGTGCCGCCGGCCACGCGCGTGCTGGTGATACCCGAACCGGGCAGCGGATTGCCCAGCGTCCAGGTGCCGCTGTCGTTCTTCACCAGCGTCTGGAAGTTGCTGAAGGGTGTGGCGAAAGTGTCCGTGCCGGTGCCGTTGAGCGTCAGGACATTGTTGCCGCCCCGGCCGTCGATGTTCCCCGTGATCGAGGAGCCGGTGTAGATATTCAGGGTGTCGTCGCCATCCGCGAAGACCATCGAGCCGATCACCTGCCCCTGGTTCGTGAAGTTCAGCGACGCCGTGCCCCACATGTGGATGATGCTGCCCGTGCCGGCCTGATATTCGATGATGCCGGTCGGGCCGTTGATGACCGTGTTCGGGCCGCTGTAGGTTTCGAGCCAGATGGCGGAGCCGCCGGCCTGCGAGCGGACTTCACCGTTGTTGACGATGACGTTGCCCGTTCCGATGGGGTTGATCGCCTCGGCGTCGAAGGCCGTGCCGTTCGACAGCAGCCTGGCGCCCTGCTCGATCGTCAGCCGGTTGCCGCTCATGAATTCGATGGTGTTGGCACCCGTGCCGTAGTAGCCGTTCAACCCGTTGGGAACATTGTTCTGCACCGTGGCGCCGCCCTGGATCAGGATGGTGGCGTTGTTGCCCATGCTGATCGCCGGCAGGCCACCGGTGCTGAGGATCGCGTTCGGCTGCACCGTGACCGTGGCGCCGTCGGGGCTGCCGAGCCCCGTGCCGATCACGATCGACTGCGGCGTACCGGGGCTGCAGGTGAAGACGCTGCCGACCTGCGTGCAATCCGCCGCCGCCGATCCCGCGAAACCCGCGAAAGCCAGGGCCAGGGCGACCTGCTGCAGACGGGGCGCCAGCCGGCCATTGCGCGAAGGCAGGCCCGGCGTGCGGCCGGATGATTGATTGGAAACCGTGGAAGTGCTGGCGCCGGCATGGGAAGCAAGCTCGGACGCCACCGTCCAGAGCTGCCGCGAGGAGTTCCAGACGATGCGGAAAACGCGATTCATGGAGTTGTGAGACTCAGTGCTCAAGAAAAAACGAATACTTACGAATGTAATACTGACGTACTCAGATACATGCGAACAAGTTCACAGATTGGTGCTCAATTAGCACTTTTGTGTATATGTTGCTATCTCCTTGATAGCAACAAAGCTCCGTGGAACATCGCCAAAACCCGAATATCACCAAGATGTGACACACGGCGGCCCGATGCCCTCAAGCGAGGCACCGCGTGACGGAAACAAGCGAATGGCGTGACAGCCTCGGACGCAAGCGGCCGGGCGGCGAGCGCCTCTTACACTGGGCGCCCATGGCCTCACGTCCCTCCAGATCGCCGCGCATGATCGAGCGCGGCATCCTGTGCATCCTCATCGGCGCGGCTGTGCTGATCGCGCCGAATTTCCTGCAGTCGACCCAGTGGCGGGAAATGGTGGGCGGCGCCTACCTGGTGGGCTGGTTTGCCCTCGTGCTGGGCATCGCGCTGGTCGTGGTCGATCTGCTCCGGCGTGCGCGGGAGCGCTGAAGGGCCTCGCCCGGACTCCCGTGCGGCAGAACAACGCGCGGCGCGGGACGCGGTTCAGGCCGGGCGGCGCAGCCTCTTCGCGAGTTCAACCGCGGCCAGCACCACGGCACCCGCAACGACACCCACGCCGATGTTCAGACCCATCGACGCGAGTCCGCCCAGCAGACCGCCGGCTGCCTGCATCCGGCTTTCGAGCAGGTGGGCCAGCACAGGAAGCCCGTGGACCAGGATGCCCCCGCCCACCAGGAACATGGCCACGGTTCCGGCGACCGAAAGCGTCTTCATGAGCCAGGGCGCCGCAGCCAGCATCGCGCGGCCGAGACTCCGAAGTCCGGCGCCCTGTCGCCGGCTCAGCGCGAGGCCGGCGTCGTCGAGCTTGACGATGCCCGCGACCAGCCCGTAGACACCGGCCGTCATCACGACGGCGACACCCGCCAGCACCAGGAACTGGGTCAGCGCGCCCTGGCCCTGCACGGTGCCCAGCGTGATCGCGATGATCTCGGCCGACAGGATGAAATCGGTGCGCACCGCGCCCCGGATCTTTTCCTTCTCGGCCGCGATCGCGTCAATGTGCGCATCGGCCATGACCTGTTCGTGGTGCGCGCGCTCGCCGGCCTGCTCCTGCCGATGCAGGAACCTGTGCGCCAGCTTCTCGCAGCCCTCGAAACACAGGAAGGCGCCGCCGAGCATCAGCAGTGGCGTCACGAGCCAGGGCAGCCACGTGCCGATGGCAAGCGCTGCCGGCACGAGGATGGCCTTGTTCACGAAGGAGCCCTTGCACACCGCCCATACGACGGGCAGCTCGCGGTCGGCCTGCACGCCGGCCACCTGCTGCGCATTCAACGCGAGGTCATCGCCCAGCACGCCTGCGGTCTTCCTGGCCGCCACCTTGGCGAGCACCGAGACATCGTCGAGCACGGTCGCGATGTCATCGAGCAGCAGGAGCAGACTGGCGGCCATCGTGGAGAGGCGACGGAACTTCCTTCTAGACCTCGCGCTTGAGGCGGATTTCCTCGATCTTCACCGTGCCCAGCGCGGTGGTCTTGGCGGTCTTCATCTCGCGCTTGAAACCCGCGAGTTCGTGGAAGCGCATGGCACGGTCGTTGCGCAGCGGCACCCAGCTCGTGACCGTTGTGCAGCCCTCTTCCTCGAGGCCGTCGCGCGCGGCATCCCAGAGGGCGACGCCGACGCCCTTGCCCCAGTGCTCAGGCTTGACGTAGAGGGCCCAGATCTCGCCCGTGGTCGACGGCGTCTTGGGATCGCGCGAGCGGTCGAATCCGACAAAGCCCACGATCTCGCCATCCAGCACGGCGACCTGCACCTGCGGCTCGCTGAATTCGATCGCCTCGCGCCACTTGGCTTCGCGCGAGGCGGGCGCCAGGGCGCGCAACTGTTCTTCGGGAAGGATGTCGGCATAGGCGGCGCGGGCGGCGGCGGCGTGGACTTCGGCGATGGCTTTGGCATCGCGCAAGGTGGCGTGGCGAACTTCGTAGTCGGACATTGAATGTGAATGCAGGAGCAGACGCTAAAGCCCTCTATTGTCGCCGCGCCGCTAAACTGACCGGCACACACTCACGCATCCGGAGAATCAAATGGCCAAGGGTCAGCAGCGCAGCAACAAGGAATCCAAGAAGCCCAAGAAGGACAGCTCGCCGCCGAAGCCGGCCGGCGCGCCGCTCGAGCCCGTGCGACAGATCACCACGGCGGTGATCCCGCGCGGAAAACTCAAGAACAAGTGACCCAGGTCCAGGCCCCGGCCTGCACGGTGCGCATCGAGCCCGGCGGATTCCACTTCGACGCCGAAGCCGGCAGCACCTTGCTCCAGTCCGCGGATGCGGCCGGCATCGAACTGCCCAGCTCGTGCCGCAACGGCACCTGCCGCACCTGCCTGTGCAAGCTGCGCTCAGGCCGGATCCGCTATCGCATCGAATGGCCCGGCGTGAGCGCCGAAGAAAAGGCCGAGGGCTGGATCCTCCCCTGCGTCGCCGAAGCCCTGAGCGACGTGACGCTGGAGGTGCCCTACGCCTACTCAGTCTTCTAGCGCCGCCGCTTCTTCCTGCTTCACCAGCCGGTCGCGCCGCGCAAGCGAAGGGAAGAGCCGGAACCAGGTCGCCGCCACCAGCACCGTGCCGATGCCGCCGGCCACCACCGAGCCGACCGGGCCCAGCAGCGCAGCCGTGGCGCCGGACTCGAACTCGCCGAGCTGATTGCTGGCGCCGATGAAGATCGAGTTGACCGCGCTCACGCGGCCGCGCATGTCATCGGGCGTCTCCAGCTGCACCAGGGTCTGGCGTATCACCACGTTCACCATGTCCGCACCGCCCGAAATCGCAAGCGCGATCAGCGACACGGCAAAGCTGCGCGACACGCCGAACACGACCATGCACACGCCGAACAGCCCGACCGCCAGCAGCAGCGCGCGGCCGACATGGCGCTCCACCGGCCGGCGGGTGAGCAGGATCGACGTGCACAGTGCGCCGACCGCGGGCGCGCTGCGCAAGAGCCCCAGCCCCCACGCCCCCGTGTGCAGGATGTCGCGGGCATAGATCGGCAGCAGCGCGACGGCCCCTCCCAGCAGCACCGCGAACAGGTCCAGCGACACGGCACCGAGCACCGGCTTGCGCCGCCAGATGAATTCGACACCCGCGAGCACGGTCCGGATCGTGACCGGCTCCCGTGCCGCCGGCCTGTGCATGTAGCGCAGGCGCAGCATCAGGACACACGCCACGGCAAAGAGCGCGACCGCCGTGCCATACACCATGCCCGTGCCCAGCGCGAACAGCAGACCGCCGAGCGCCGGGCCGCCGATGATCGCGCCCTGCATGCCCGCCGAGCTGAAGGCCATGGCGCGCGGCAGCACGAAGGCCGGTACCAGCAGCGGCGTGAGGGCCTGCTGGGCCGGCATCTGGAAGGCACGCACCGCGCCCAGCACGACCGACAGGCCGAGCAGCAGCCCCCGCGAATCATGCCTCGCCAGCACCGCCGCAAGCAGCACCAGGGCAACGCCTCCCTGCACGGCGAAGCAGGCCGCGACGATGCGGCCGCGATGATGCCGGTCGACCACATGGCCCGCCAGGAGCGCCAGCACGAGCGCCGGCACGAACTGGAACAGGCCCACCAGCCCGAGGTCCCAGGCACTGCGCGTCAGGTCGTACATGTGCCAGCCGATCGCGACCAGCAGCATCTGGCTGGCGGCGGTTCCGAAGAGACGAGCGCTCCATAGCTGCATGAAGGGCCGCTCGCGCGTGAGATCGGAAAATTGTCTTGCAGGTTCGGGTTCGGGTTCAGGGATGGCGGCGGACATTGCGTCGAGGATATCCCGGCGCCGCCCCTCTAGACTTCGACCGGAATGACAGACCCCAGGACGATCCACGAAGACGCACACCTGCTGGTGCTGGAGAAACCCGCCGGCCTGCTGTGCGTGCCCGGCCGCGGCGAAGACAAGCAGGACTGCCTGAGCGCCCGCGCGATGCGGCGCTGGCCCGATGCGCGCATCGTGCACCGGCTCGACATGGCCACCAGCGGCCTGGTGCTCATGGCGCGCAGCGCGCAGATGCAGCGCGCGCTCGGCGATGCCTTCGCCGAACGGCGCGTGTTCAAGGGCTACGAGGCCATCGTCGATGGCCTGCTACCCATGCAGGACGACTGGTGCCTGATCGACGCACCGCTCGCCGCCGACTGGCCGAGGCGCCCGCTGCAGAAGGTCGATCCCGCGGGCAAGCCCAGCCGGACACGCTGGCGCGTGAAGCACCCGCTGCCGGAACGCCGCGCCAGCCACCTGTGGCTGGAACCGCTGACCGGACGCAGCCACCAGTTGCGGGTGCACCTGCTGTCGATCGGCCATCCGATCCTCGGAGACGCGCTCTACGGCAGCGACGACATCCGTGACCGCGCGCCGCGCCTCATGCTGCACGCCACGGTGCTCGAATTCGAGCATCCCGCCGACGGTCGCCGGATGCGCTTCGAGAGCCCAGCGCCCTTCGGCTGAGCGCCGGCGTCCGGACCTCAGGTGTTGGCGCCCTTGACGACGAGGACGGGGACTTTGGAATCCTGCAGCACGCGCTGCGTGACGCTGCCGAGCAGCAGTTTCTCGATGCCGCTGCGGCCATGCGAACCCATCACGATCAGGTCGGCCGCGATCGCATTGGCGGTGTCGACGATGCCTTCGTGCACCACATGGCCCTCGATCACGCGCTGGTCGCTGTGAAGCCCTTCCGCCGCCAGCGCGGCGACACCGCGCGCGAGGGCCGCATTGGCGCTGCTGGTCGCGGCCGCGAGGTATTCGTTCTGGCCGAGCGCATAGTCCGCGCCCACCCCGATGAAGGGATAGTTGTCCACCACGTGAATGAGCGTGATGCGGCTGCCGAACGCGAGCGCGAGCCCGCTGGCCTTGCTGACCGCGAGCATCGACGCTTCGGAGCCGTCGATCGGAACCAGGATGTGATTGAACATTGGCGGATCTCTTTCCTTCGGTTGTCGCTCCCGAGCCCGGGGCTCGAATGTACATCCACGGCGAGGCCGCGGATGTAGGGAAATCGACCGCCCGCGCCGCGCCCTCAATCGCCCTGGAAGGACCCCGCGCGGCAGGTCAGGACCAGGGTGTCGCGCCAGCCCGGCTGGTCTTCGATCAGCGGCTGGATCGGCGTCGATTCGTGGATCACGCGGGCATCGTCGAGCACGAGCAGCGACCACGGCTCGGTCATGGTGAAGCGCTCGCCGCGCCGTCCGCCGGCCTCGAAGACACGGGTTTCGCCACCCTTGATGTTGTGACGTCCGACCAGCAGCACCGCCACCAGGTCCACACCATCGCGGTGCGCGCCCTCCGGTGTCGGACGGCCGATGCCATCGGCCGTGTCGATGCGGAACTGATGCGCCTCCACGTACCAGCGCTGCGCGCCGCGAAGCCCGCTGGTCACGCCGCCGACCGCCTGCAGCAGCGTCTGCCATGCGGGGCGCGCCACGGTTGCGGCCTCCATCGGGGCGAACCAGCGCTGCATGCCGCCATGCAGTGCGTTGTATTCGACCGGCTGCCAGTGCGCGCGATGCGGTACCTGCACGATGGCATCCCCGTCCACCGTGAAGCAGGCATGTCGCCGCGTGCGATAGCGGCCGCCGTCCTTCAGGTATTCATCGGGCGGCAGGTGGTCCCAGTCGCCGTGCATGGCGTCCAGTTCGGACACCGGCACGCCGAGCCATTCGGCCACGCCCTGCGGGCTCAGCACCGCGTAGCCGTCCTGGCGCAGCGTCGCCACGAGCCGGTCGGGCGGCGTGAACGGTGGATTGAACGCGGTGTTCACGCCAGCACCTTCACGTCCTTCCAGAAGGCGACCCGATCGCGCAGCATTTCTGCGTCAGGCTTGGGGTCCGCGTAATACCAGGCGGCGTCGGCGTTGAGTTCGCCGTTCACCAGCAGCGAGTAATAGCTCGCGGTGCCCTTTGCGGAGGTGGTCTTGTGATTGCTGAAAGTCACGTAGTCCCGATTGAGCGCGCTCATCGGGAAGTAATGGTTGCCGTCGGCGAGCACGGTGTCGTCGCTCTCGGCGATGGTGACGCCGTTCCAGATCGCTTTCATGGGGTTGTCCGAATGCCAGAAGGGATGACAAGGGAGGAGGTCATGCCTGTTGCTCCGTGCCCACGTGCGTGGGCAGCCCCTCATTGTGCCGTGGGCGACTGGAGCCAATGCACGCTGAAGAGCCGCTCGGGATCGGTCCACACCGCGGCCGGCCTGAATCCCGCCTTCTGCGCGAGCGCGCGCAAGCCGTCGACGGAGAACTTGTACGAGTTCTCCGTGTGGATGGTCTCGCCCTCCTCGAAGGCGAAACGCCGGCCGCACACTTCGACGGTCTGAACGCGCCGGCTCACGAGGTGCATCTCGATGCGGCGCAGCGGCGCGTTGTAGAAGGCCGCATGGGCGAAGCCGTCGAGGTCGAAGTCGGCATCGAGCTCGGCATTCGCGCGGCGCAGCAGGTTGAGATTGAAGGCGGCCGTCACGCCCTGCGCGTCGTTGTAGGCGGCATGCAGCCGCGCCGGATCCTTGACCAGATCGACACCGAGCAGCAGCCCTCCGCCGCGCAGCAGGCGCTGCGCCAATTGCAGGAAAGCCAGCGCTTCCTCGGGACTGAAGTTGCCGAGCGTGGAGCCCGGGAAGAAGCCGACGCGCTGCCCGCTGCCGCGCTCGCGCGCGGGCAGCACCAGCGGCATCGTGTAGTCGGCCACCACCGGCTGGACCGCAAGCCGCGGATAGTCCGCCACCAGCCGGCGCGCCGCCGCTTCGAGGTGGGCGCCCGAGATGTCGATCGGGACATAGCGCCCCGGCTCGTCGAGCGCATCGAGCAGCCGCCGCACCTTGGTGAGCGACCCCGCGCCGAACTCGATGATCTCGGCCGCCGGGCCGATCTCCCGTGCGATGTCGCGCGCACGTTCGGTGAGGATGCGCAGCTCGGTGCGCGTCGGGTAGTACTCGGGCAATTCGCAGATGCGGTCGAACAGCGCCGAACCCGCCTCGTCGTAGAAGTACTTCGGCGAAATGCCGCGCGGGCTGCGCATGAGACCGGCGAGCAGCTCGCGGCCGAATTCGGAATCGGGTGCCGCACGCAAAGGCGCGGACTGCGCGTCGAGGTGAACTTCCGGATTGCGCATCAGAGATCTTTCGCGAGCCGCAGCCCCGAGAACTGCCAGCGCGCAGCCGGCGGAAAGAAGTTGCGGTAGCTGGCCCGCGTGTGCCCCGCCGGCGTGGCCACGCTGCCGCCGCGCAACACCAGCTGGCCGACCATGAACTTGCCGTTGTATTCGGACGCGACGCCAGGAAGCGGCCGGAAGCCGGGATAGGGGTCGTAGGAGGACCGCGTCCATTGCCACACGTGCCCGCTCATCTGCGAGATGCCCGGCAGGTCGTGCGCGGCCTCCCATTCGAACTCGGTCGGCAGCCGCGCCCCGGCCCATTCGGCATACGCGGCGGCCTCGTAGAAGCTCAGCTGCGAGACCGGGGCCTCGGACTCGAGCGGCCGCACCCCATGCAAGCCGAACACCTGCCACCCGCCTGCGGCCCCCTGATGCGAGAGCCGGGGGTCATCGGGCACGAACCAATAGGCCGGACAACCCCACCCCTGCGCCTGCGCCGCTGCCCAGCCGTCGGAGAGCCACAGATCGGCCCGTCGATACCCGCCGTCCTCGATGAACTGCGCATACTCGCCGCAGGTCACGAGACGATCCGCCATCGCGTGCGGCTGAAGCAGCACCGCGTGGCGCGGCGACTCGTTGTCGAAGGCGAATCCGCCGCCCGCATGGCCGATCTCCACCACACCGCCGGGCCGTTCCAGCCAGCGCATCGACGGCGCCACCGAGGCGAGCCTCAGCGCCGGCCCCGGCGCCGGGCGATAGGCCGGCAACAAGGGGTTGCAGGACAGCGCATGCAGGATGTCGGTCACGATCAATTCCTGATGCTGCTGCTCATGCTGCATGCCGAGCGTCACGATCGTCTCGATCGCCGGCCAGTCGCCCTCGCCCGCGCGATCGATCGCTGCAAGCACCGCCTCGTCCACGTGGCGCCGATAGGCATGCACCTCGTCGAGCGAAGGCCGTGTCAGAAGGCCGCGCCGGGGTCGCGGATGGCGCGGCCCCAGGGCTTCGTAGTAGGAGTTGAAGAGGAAATGAAAGCGCGGGTCGAAGACGCGATAACCGGCGGCCCGGGGTTCGAGCAGCACCGTTTCGAAGAACCAGGTGGTGTGCGCGAGGTGCCACTTGGTCGGGCTCGCGTCGGGCATCGACTGGATGCACTGGTCCTCGGCCGAAAGCGGCGCGGCCAGCGCAAGACTGTGCGCGCGCACGGCCTGGAAACGATCGCGCAGCGCGTCCGCAGCGGGCTTGGCCGGCCGGATGGGGGTCATGGGGTCTCCAGGTGGATGTTGAACGCTTTTTCTAGCCCATGGACGGAAACCGGCGCCACAGGACAAGTCCGCGCGGTGCATCCTGCGCGCATTCCCGAGAATGCGCATCCCATGCGATGGGCGGACCGCGCCCAGGACGCGGCGAAACGCCGCACTTTGGCACAACTGGCCGGAGCCCGCCAGCGGCTGCGTATCATCCGCCGCATGAGCACGTCCACCGCGCCCAAGCGTCCGCGCGTCGTCATCGTCGGTTGCGGCTTCGGCGGCCTGGAGGCCGCACGCAAGCTTCAGGGCGCCGACGTCGACATCACCGTCGTCGACAAGACCAACCACCACCTGTTCCAGCCCCTGCTCTATCAGGTGGCAACGGCGGGCCTCGCGGCGCCCTCCATCGCCGCGCCGGTGCGTTCGCTGTTCCGGCGCGAGCCGCGCATCACGACGCTGCTGGGCGAAGCGGTGCGCATCGACCCCGAAGCCCGCGAAGTGCATCTGGCCGACGGCACCCGGCTTCCGTGGGACCACCTCATCGTCGCCGCCGGCGCGACCCACAGCTATTTCGGCAATGACGCATGGGCCGCGACGGCACCCGGACTCAAGACGCTGGCCGATGCCTTCGAGATCCGGCGCCGCATCCTGATGAGCTTCGAGGCTGCCGAGATCGAGCCCGATCCGGCACGCCGCCGCGCGCTGCTGACCTTCGCGGTGATCGGCGCCGGCCCGACCGGCGTGGAAATGGCCGGCACCCTCGCCGAGATCGCGCGCCACACGCTCAAGGGCGAATTCCGCCGCATCGATCCGGCCAGCGCGGAGGTGCTGCTGATCGAAGGCGGCCCGCGCGTGTTGCAGGCGATGCCCGAGTCGCTGAGCCGGCGCGCGCTCGAACAGTTGCAGGCCCTGGGCGTGCAGGTGCGGCTCAATGCGCGCGTCACCGCGATCGACGAATACGGGCTGCAGGTGCAATCGCCCTTCAGCGATGGTGGCGCGGGCAACGGCAGCCACCGCATCCAGTGCCACTGCGTGATCTGGGCCGCAGGCGTCGCGGCCTCGCCGCTCGGCCGGCTGCTGGCGGAGGCGACCGGCGCCGAAGTGGACCGCGCCGGGCGTGTCAAGGTGCTGCCGGACCTGTCGCTCCCCGGTCATCCGGACATCAGCGTGATCGGCGATCTTGCGGCAGCCATGAGCCACCGCGCGGGCCACGAGCCGCAGCCCGTGCCCGGTGTCTCGCCGGCCGCGAAGCAGATGGGGCGTGCCGCGGCGGCGAACATCCTGCATCGCATCGCGGGGCAGCCGGCCGCGCCGTTCCGCTATCGCGACTACGGCAACCTTGCGACCATCGGCCGGAATTCGGCCGTCGTCGACCTGGGCACGCCCTTCGGGCCGCTGCGCTTCTCCGGATGGTTCGCGTGGCTGTTCTGGCTGTTTGCGCACGTGTACTTCCTGATCGGCTTTCGCAATCGCATCGTGGTCCTCATGGACTGGGCCGGTGCCTACTGGAGCTTCCGGCGCCATGCGCGCGTCGTGGCGGACGTGCGCGGCAAGGGCGAATCCTGAGCGCGGCCGGGGCCGATGATTTCCTAGCGGCGCGCTGACGTCGCCGCTGCGGCCGCCGGCAACTGGTCCGCATCTGTCAGCGTCTTCAGGAAGGCGACCACATCGCGGATCTCCGCTTCGCTGAGCGCCGGCTTGCCGCCGCGACGCTGGCCGAAGGGCGGCTCGACGTTGACGTTGCCGTGGTACTGCGTCGGCAAGTCGTCGAAGCGCCGGGGCCGGCCCTTCGCATCGCGTCCGTACCAGCGCTCGGGCGCCGTGTCGCGCTGGGCATAGAAGCGCAGCACCTGATCCAGCGAATGGAAGACCCCGTTGTGGAAGAAGGCCTGCCGCACGGCGACGTTGCGCAGGCTCGGCGTGCGGAACAGGCCGCAGTACTCGGGCCGGTCCGCGAAGTCCTTGCGCGTCGGACCGCACAGGCCGAGGTCGTTGTAGGCCGGATCGGCATTGGCCGGGAGTCCGCGATTGCGCGGGACGCCGATGGCGATGAAACCGAAGTCGGTGAAAAGCGGAAAGGCCCCGTCCGCCGTGCGCTCGCTCAGGTGGCAGGTGGCGCAGTTGCCCTTGTCCGCCGCGTTGAAGATCTTCAGCCCGCGCGCCTCGGCGGCATCGAGCTTGCGCTCGCCGCGCAGGTAGGCGTCGTACTTGCTCGTGAAGGGATAGAAGTCCGTGGGCGACTCCTGGAAGACTTCGAGCGCCAGGCTGGCGGCACGGTAGGCCGCGGCCGCGTCGCCGAACAACTGGTCGCCGAAGAGCGCGCGCATTTCGTCCGCATAGGCCGCGCGCGACAGCCGGCCCGCCACCTCCTCCACGGAGGCGTTGCCCATCTCGGCGGGCGACATCAGCGGCATCCCGGCCTGCTCGTGGGCCGAGCCCGCGCGGCCATCCCACATGCGGCCGCCGGTGGGGCCGGCATCCACGCTGTCGTCGCCGTCGGTGTCATGGTGATGCTCGCTGAACGCCGTGAGCGTCTGCAGGTAGCGCAGCGAAGGCGCGGCACGCGGCCCGGGCGTGCGGCCATCGAGGCCGCCGAGCTGGACCGACAGCGCATTCGGCGGCCCGTAGGCATGCCGCGGGTCATGGCAGCTCGCGCAGGACTGCGCGCCCGACGCGGACAGGGAGGGGTCGAAGAAGATCTGGCGGCCGAGCGCGGTCAGCTGCGCCGCGGTGGGCTGCGGCCGGCCCGGAACCGGCGCGTACGGCGCGCCCACGTAGGCAGGGACGGGCCGGACGGCCTCGCCCTGGGTCTGAACGCCCACGGAGGCTGGCGACGCCGCCTTCACCACCTGGGATGCGGCGGCGACATCGGGCGCGTGATTGCATGCGGCCAGCATGCAGGTCAACAGCAGCGGCGCAAGCGCATGCAAAGGCACGGCCAGGAACGAACCCAGACCCGGACGGCGTGGATGGAAACGGCGAAACAGCGGCATCGATGAACTATGCACCGCGCCGAGACGCCGTGCGCCCGCTTGGCGCGGCTTGCACGAGGGTAGGCAGGCGACATGTCAGCAGCATGACGCCGCCAGCGAATGGGGTGCCCTGCCATGACGGTGTCATCAAGGCATCGGACCATCGGCTCCGCCGGCCTGGGCGCCGGCTCATCCATATCGAACAACTCCACACACGATGACACCCAGCACATCCCGTCTTTCCGCAGCCCGGCGCGCCAGGCAGCTTCTCGCCACGCCGTGGCCCCTGACCTTCGTCGCCGCAGCCATCGTCACGGCCTGCGGCGGAGGCGGCAGCAGCTCGGGCCTGACCAGCCTGCTCGCCGGCAGCAGCACGCCGAGCACCTCGGGCGTGGTGACCGGCAGCTACTACCGCAACGCGAAGGTCTGCATCGACGCCAACAACAACGGCCGCTGCGACAGCGGCGAAACCAGCACCACGACCGATGCCAACGGCGCCTTCACGCTCAGCGGCCAGGGCGCGCTGGTGGCCGAAATCGGCACCTCGAGCAAACGCTTCGATCCCAAGACCGGTGTGGAGAGCCCGGTCACGCAGCCGCTGGTGTTCCGCGCGCCCGCCGGCGCCAACGGCGTGGTGAACGGGATCACGACCGAACTCGTGGCCCAGATGGAAGCCAACAGCAGCGACCTCGCAACCGCGCGTGCGAGCCTGGCACAGCGCCTGGGCGTGACCGAGGCGCAACTGCTGGCGGATCACAACAAGATCACCGACGACACGGTCCGGACCGCGCTGCAGAACGAGAACGACGAGTCGATCGAACGCATCGCGGAAGCCGTGCAGGAAGCCGGCGGCAGCGGCGACGTGGGCAAGTCGCTGCGCAATCGCCTGGTGCTCGACCAGATCAAGAATGTGGTCGTGATCTACGCGGAGAACCGCGGCTTCGACAACCTCTACGGCCTCTTCCCCGGCGCCAACGGCATCCCCGGCGTGAACCCGAGCTCGACCGGCGCGGCCGAAGCGCAGAAGGACTTCGACGGCTCGACGCTGCCGGCGCTCCCACCCGTGTGGGGCGGCGTCACCGCGGCCGGCCAGACGGTCACGATCACCCAGGCGCAAAGCACCGGCATGCCGAACAAGATGTTCCGCATCGACGACCCGGCCGGCTTCTACAACACCGGTACCGTCGTCAGCCAATCGGTGATCACCCGCGATCTGGTGCATCGCTTCTACAACAACCAGATGCAGATCAACGGCGGCAAGAACGACAAATTCGCCGCCTACTCGGACGCCGGCGGCCTGAGCATGGGCTACTACGACGGCAGCCAGATGCAGCTCTGGAAGATCGCGCAGCAGTACACGCTGGCCGACAACTTCTTCATGGGCACCTTCGGCGGCTCCTTCCTCAATCACCAATACCTGATCTGCGCCTGCGCGCCCACGTATGCGAACGCCGATGCCGACACGTCGCCGGCCAAGAGCTCGATCTCGGCCATCGATGTGGATGCCGACGGCAACTTCGTGCGCCTGACGCCGGCCGCGAGCTCTCCGGCCTCGGTGCTCAGCGGCGCGCCGGTCTACAAGAACGACAACACGCTCACGCCCAAGGACGCGTCGGGCATGTTCTACGCGGTCAACACCATGCAGCCGCCCTATCAGCCGAGCTCCAATGCACCGGCGGCAAGCGACAGCAGCAAGCTCTTCGCCGATCCGACGAAGGCCACCACGCTGCCGCCGCAGACGCAGACCACCATCGGCGACCTGCTGGACAAGAAGGGCGTGAGCTGGGCCTGGTACAGCGGCGCGTGGAACAGCACCACGACGATCGCCACCGGCAACCGGCAGTTCCCGGCCGCCGTTCCGCCGGCCGCGCAGACGCCGAACTTCCAGTTCCACCATCAGCCCTTCAACTACTACGCGGAATTCGATCCCGCCGCGCATGCCGACACACGCGCGGCGCACCTGAAGGACTTCGACGCCGACTTCCTGCGGGATGCCGCCGCCGGCAAGCTGCCCGCTGTGAGCTTCTACAAGCCGCAAGGCAACCTGAACGAGCACGCCGGCTATGCCAACGTCGCCGATGGCGATGCGCACATCGCCGACGTGATCGCCAAGCTGCAGGCCAGCCCGCAGTGGAAGAACATGCTGATCGTCGTCACCTACGACGAGAACGGCGGCTTCTACGACCATGCCGCCGTGCCGAAGGCTGACCGCTGGGGCCCCGGCACGCGCGTTCCCGCCATCATCGTGTCGCCCTTCGCACGCAAGGGCTTCGTCGACAAGACGCAGTACGACACCGCGTCGACCCTGCGCTTCATCACGCACCGCTGGTCGCTGCCGCCGCTGCAGGGCCTGGTCGATCGCGACACGGCGCTGCTGAAGAACGGCGGCAAGCGCATGGGTGACCTGACGGGCGCCCTGGACTTCAACGGCAAGTCCTGAGCCCGATCGCACGGTCCGGGAGCGGCAGTCGCCCCGGACCGTGGCGCGCGCCGGCCGCCTCCTGCGCGTCCGGCCTGTCTTCCTGGCGCTTCGGTGCCTTCGGTCGTAGCATTCGCCTGCGACACCGGCCCTTCGGATCTTCCAGCCCCACGGCCCGGGGCGCGAAGGGCCCGTCTTCGAAGGCGACATGGCCCGATTGCTCCAGATCCTGCAGGACTCCTTCGTCAAGATCGCGACGGCGCTGGTCGTCGCGGCAGCCACCGCCTTGTTCGTCGCCACGCGGGATTCGCTGCGGCAAGCCGCCGCATACATGCTCGCGATGCCGCTCGGCCTGTGGCTGGCGACCCATCTCGCGGTTGCCGCACTCGCGGCATCAGGCACTTATCTCCTGCTGCTGAAGACGATCCGCCTCGGTCGCATCGACAAGATGACCCGCGTGCCGGTGAGCGGAGAGATCGACCCCTTCCTCGACCGCCGCCTGAAGGAGGCCCGGCAGAAGTCGAAGAGCTTCTGCTGCATCCTGGTGGATGTGGACGACTTCAAGCACGTCAACGATCAATACAACCACGAGATCGGCAACCACACGCTGCTCGAGGTGGCAGAGACCATCACGCCGCGCTCCGCGGGGGAGAAGATCTTCCGCTACGGCGGCGACGAATTCCTGATCGTCTCGAAGCTCGACATGAACGAGACCGATTCCTGGCGCTTCGCGAGCCGCCTCGTCGACGAGGTGGCGAAGAAGGAGTTCGCGGGCGAGATCAATGCACCGAGCCGCATCCACCTGACCATCAGCTGCGGCGCGGTGCTGTGCGACGGCTCGGAAAGCGTCAAGCTCACGAGGGAGCGCCTGGTCACGGCGCTGAAGGCCGCCAAGGCGCGCGGAAAGAACTGCGCCTATCTCTACAACAAGGAGGAGGCCGCGCAGCAGCCGAGCCTGCGCAACGCCTGAACCATGAGCCGGATCGACGCGGAGTTCGAGCTGGGCGAGTGACGCCGGCAGCACTCGCCACGCGGCGCATCCGCTAGTTCAGTTCGCTGTCCGGCAGGTAGGCCGCGCCGCCCCAGTTGGCCTGCAGCAACATGCCTCTGTCGGTGAATTGATAGAGGGTGATGAAGGGGTTGAACGAGTGCGCCAGATCCGCCTTCGCGCCCGTGTCACCGAGCTTGGCCGTGGCGTCGGCCGAGGCCGTCAGATCGGCACCGACCGTGCGGAACTGATCGAACACGGACTGGCTCTTGAAGATCATCAGCTGGCGGAAGCTCTTGTAGCCCACGCCGGGTCCGGAACCGGCGCGCGAGGCGACCATGAAGGTGGGCGTCTGGGTCGCGTTGTCGATGAGCACGCCGCGGCCACGCGCCGCGACAAACATCAGCACATTGAACTGGAACGAATCGAAGACCGCGTAGCCGACCGCATTCTTCAATTCATCCCTGGCCTCGGGCTTTTGCTCGAACAATTCGGCCAGCGTCTCGTCGCGCATGGCCAGGATGTCGGCCTTGCGTTTGGACACGTCCTCCGGTGTCAGCCGGGACTCCGAGGACTTGGCGGAATCCGCCGGCGCCGGCGCCGCCGCGCTTCCCCCGGATTTCGGCGCGGTGCCGCAGGCCGCGAGCATGATCGGCAGAAGCATCGTCAGGCGAGCAAGGCGATTCATGGCTTGTACCCCCCGCGATAGGGTTCGGCACGATGCACCGCCCCCGCTGGGCAGAGCACCGTCCTCCCGCACGCATACAGCCGTCAACACATGCCTGGAAGGCCGAGCCACGCAAGGACGTTCCAAGGCGACCGGGCATTCACCAGGAAAAGAGAAAGCGCACGAGCCGACACGGTTTCTGTCAACGCGAATTGGCTTTTCTTCCAGGAGAAAATACCCAAATCCGGCGGAATTCTAGTGCCGGAATTCGGGGCGCGAAAATTTACCTCGTCGACCGGATGGGGAATTTGTCTTCGTTGATTCGGACCCAGGGCCTGAAATCTGATGACAATTCAGATAATTAACAGAAATCAAAGGAAATTATTTACCAATTGAATTTCCGCTGAATTGAACGAGTCATCCGGCGCCGCACCGCAGGTGCAGCGTCCGTGCTTCATGCCGGCCTTGTTTCAGCCGGCCTTGTTCTCCGCTTCCTGCAGCAGCCGCCACATCACCTTGCCGCTGCCGCTCTTGGGCAAGGCATCGACGAACTGCACCGTGCGCGGGATCTTGTAGACCGCCATGTTCTCGCGGCACCAGTCGATGATCTCCTGCTCGGTCGTGTCCTTGTGCGTGGGGCGCAGCACGACCACGGCCTTGACCGATTCGCCGCGATAGTCGTCCTTGGTCGCGATCACGCAAGCCTCCTGGATCGCCGGATGACGGAACATCAGCAGTTCCACCTCGGCCGGCCAGACCTTGAAGCCGCTGGCGTTGATCATGCGCTTGAGCCGGTCGGTGATGAAGAAGTAGCCGTCCTCGTCCATGCGACCCATGTCGCCCGTGCGGAAGAAGCGCCTGCCCTCGAACTCGATGAAGGCCGCGGCCGTGGCCTCGGGGCGCTTCCAGTAGCCCTGGAACACCTCCGGGCCATGAACGATGATCTCGCCGGATTCACCGACCGGCAGCTCCTGGAGCGTGTCCGGGTCGACCACGCGCGCATCGGTGCTCATGTAGGGGATGCCCAGGCACTGCTGCTTGGGGTTTTCGAAGGGATTGGCGTGCGTGGGCGCGGCGGTCTCCGTCAGGCCGTAGCCTTCCAGGTAGGTCAGGCCGTAGTGCTCCAGCAGGCGCTGCGCGACCGCCTGCGGCATCGCCGCGCCGCCGCCGCCGATGTAGGTGAGGCTGCTCAGGTCATAGCTGGCGAGGTTCGGGCTGGCCAGCAGGTCGATCACCATCGTCGGGATGTTGGTCCAGCTCGTGACCTTCCAGCGCGAGATGAGACGGCCGGCCAGGTCGCGGTCCCAGCGCGGCATGATGACCAGCGTGCCGGCGAACTGGATGGTGGTGTGCATCATGCTCACCACCCCGGTGATGTGGAACATCGGCACCACCGCCAGCACCACCGCCTCCGACGAACCCAGGCCCCAGAGCTGGCCCGCGAAGGCGTTGTGGTTGAGGCTGGAATGGTGGTGGATGCACCCCTTGGGCAGGCCGGTCGTGCCGCTGGTGTAGGGCAGCAGCGCCATGTCGTTCGCGCCGACCACGTGCTCGGGCGGCGGATGGCCGGCCGCGAGCGCATCGGCCCAGGCCGTGACCTCGCCGCCGGCCAGCGCGGGCAGCGGGTGGCGCGTGAGCAGCCAGTCGCGCCACGCGGCCGCGGGCGCCTCGTCCCCAGTGACGGCGGCATCGAAGGCATCGGTGAACTGCGTGACGATCATCCGCGTGAGCCCCTGGCCGGGCGTGAGCGCGTTGCTCGCCTTGGCCAGTTCGGGCGCGAGATCGCCGGTGGTGATCGCCAGCCTGGCGTCGGAATCGGTGATGTAGTGCTTGAGCTCCTCCGCGCGATTCATCGGATTCACCGGCACCACGACCGCATTGGCCCGCAGGATCGCGAAATGCGCGATCACCAGCTGCGGACAGTTCTGCATGTCCAGCAGCACGCGGTCGCCGCGCCGGACCCCCATGGCGTGCAGCATGCCCGCCAGCTGCTCGGCCTGCGCGGCGAATTCGCGATAGGAGACCACCGTGCCGAAGAAGACCAGCGCCGGCTTGTCCGGATAACGCGCGGCGGCGGTCGCGAGGTTGTGCCACAGCGAGGTGGCGGGGACGGTGATCGAACGAGGCAGGCGCTGCGGCCAGAACTTGTAGTGGGGGCGGTCCATACGGTCTCCAGACAGGCCGAGAGCCTACGATGCAGGGCCTGCGCTCCCGCATCGGGTAAGCCCCCATCGCGTCACCTTCGTGACTCCACGCCGGCTCCGTGCCGCAGCCGCCATCGGCCGACAGACAGGCGGCCCGATCTGCCGTAAAACCGCTCCTCCTTCAACCCGCACACCGAGGAGTTCCCATGGCAGCAGACAAGCACGCAAGCGTTCACTGGGAAGGTGCCGGCAAGACCGGCAAGGGACTGATCAGCACCGAGACCGGCGCGCTCAAGGACCATCCCTACGGCTTCGCCAGCCGCTTCGAGGACGACAAGCGCGGCACGAATCCGGAGGAAATCCTCGGCGCGGCGCATGCCGGCTGCCTGACCATGGCCTTCGCCTTCGCACTGGAGGCGGCCGGCTTCACCGCGACCTCCATCGACACCCGCGCCGCCGTCAGGTTGGCCATGGACGGCCCGGGCTTCAAGATCGACCGCATCCAGCTCGAACTCGAGGCCGTCGTGCCGGGCATCGACGACGCGAAGTTCCAGGAACTCGCGGCCGGCGCCAAGGCCGGCTGCCCGCTCTCGAAGGCACTGGCGAGTGTTCCCGAGATCACGCTGAAAGCAACACGCAAGCGCTGAGCGCCGCCTGGCGCGACCTCGGCCGAACGCGGCCGGCATGGGACTTGCGTACGTCCGGTGCGCACGGGCTTTGCTGCAATTCCGAGGCAGCCGGCCCGGCGATCCACTGTCTCAACCGGAACCCAAGTTTCATGACGATTTCCCGACGCCAGATCGCGCTCGTCCTCGCCGCCGCCGTCCTCGGGACCAGTGCCGCGCAAGCGCAAAGCGCGCTCGACAACGTGCTGAAGTCCAAGAAAATCAAGATCGCCATTCCGACCGACTATCCGCCCTACGGCTCGGTCGACAAGACCATGACGCCGCAGGGCCTCGACGTCGAAATGGCGCAGCTCATCGCCGCCAGGCTGGGCGTGAAGGCGGAACTGGTGCCGGTGACCAGCGCCAACCGCATTCCCTACCTGCAGACACGCAAGGCCGACCTGGTGATCTCCACGCTCGGAAAGAACGCCGAACGCGAGAAGGTGATCGACTTCTCTTCCGCCTACGCACCCTTCTTCCAGGCGGTCTACGCGTCGAAGAGCCTGAACATCAAGAGCTTCGCCGACATGGGCGGCAAGAGCGTGGCCGTGACACGCGGCGCGATGGAAGACCAGGAGCTGGCCAAGGTCGCGCCCCCGAACGTCGACTACAAGCGCTTCGAGGACAACAACGCCACCATCGCCGCCTTCGTCGCGGGCCAGACACAGACGCTGGCAACCAGTGCCGCGGTGGCCGGCGACATGATGCAGAAGAACCCGCAGCTCAATGCCGAATACAAGCTGCTGCTGAAAGACAGCCCCTGCTTCGTGGGCATCGCCAAGGGCGAGGACCCGCTCAAGGCCAAGGTCAACGAGATCATCGCCGCCGCCAAGAAGGACGGCACGCTGGACGCCATGGCCAAGAAGTGGCTCGGCCGCCCCGCCGGCGACCTGCCGCTCTGAGCGGCCGCCATGCGAATAGAACTGGACTTCGGCGCGGTTCTGAGCCAGTGGCCCCTGCTGGCCAAGGGCCTGCTCTGGACCGTGGGCCTGACGCTGGTGTCGACGGTGATCGGCATGGCGCTGGGCATCCTGTGCGCCTGGGCGCGCAGCGGCGGGCCGGCCTGGCTGCGCTGGATCGTGGGCACCTATGTGGAGCTGATCCGCAACACGCCCTTCATCGTCCAGCTCTTCTTCATCTTCTTCGGGCTGCCGGCGGCGGGCTTCAAGCTCTCGCCGGAGACGGCCTCGATCATCGCGATGGTGCTGAACCTCGGCGCCTATGCGACCGAGATCATTCGCGCCGGCATCGATGCCACTCCGCGCGGGCAGATCGAGGCGGCCGTGAGTCTGGCGCTCGGACGGGTGCAGGTCTTCACACGGGTCGTGCTGCCGCCGGCAATGAAGAAGGTCTGGCCGGCGATGGTGAGCCAGATCATCATCGTCATGCTGGGCTCCGCGGTGTGCGGCCAGATATCGACCGAGGAACTGAGCTACGCGGCGAACCTGATCCAGAGCCGCAACTTCCGCGCCTTCGAGGCCTTCATCGTCGCGACCCTGCTCTACCTCGCGCTGGCCGTGGCTGCGCGCCGCATCCTCGGCTGGGCGGGTCCGAAATTCTTCTTCGGGAGGTAGGCGGACATGGCCGACTTCTCGCTGTGGGACATCCTGCGCAACCTGCTGCTGGCGCTGCGCTGGACGGTCGTGCTGTCGCTGATCGCCTTCGTGGGCGGCGGTGTGGTGGGCGCGCTGCTGCTCTTCGCGCGGCTGTCGGGCGGTCCGCTGGCCGATCGGCTGATCGGCCTCTACGTGCAGCTCTTCCAGGGCACGCCGCTCTTGATGCAGCTCTTCCTGGCCTACTTCGGCATCGCCCTTCTCGGCGTCGACGTCTCGGCATGGACCGCCGCCTCGGTCGCGCTCACGCTCTACACCAGCGCCTTTCTCACCGAGATCTGGCGCGGCTGCGTGGCCTCGATTCCCAAGGGGCAGTGGGAGGCCTCGGCCAGCCTCGCGCTCGGCTTCGGCGAGCAGATGCGCCACGTGATCCTGCCGCAGGCACTGCGCATCGCGATCGCGCCGACGGTGGGCTTTCTGGTCCAGGTGATCAAGGGCACCGCGCTCGCCTCGGTGATCGGATTCGTCGAGCTCACGAAGGCGGGCAGCATGATCTCCAACGCCACCTTCAGGCCTTTCGTGGTGTTCGGCTGCGTGGCCCTGCTGTACTTCGTGCTGTGCTTCCCCGTGAGCCTGTACGCCAAGAACCTCGAAAGGAAAATCCATGGCGCCCGTCGCTGAAGCCCTCGCGCCCGCCGCCTCGCCGCCGGCCGCCGTCACGGGCGCCGCGCCGGTGGTGCGCATCACCGCCTTGCACAAGTCTTATGGCGACAACGAGGTGCTCAAGGGCATCGACCTCGATGTCCGGCGCGGCGAGGTGATCGCCATCATCGGCAGGAGCGGATCGGGCAAGAGCACGCTCCTGCGCTGCATCAACGGACTCGAGGTGTTCCAGGAAGGCTCGCTCACCGTCGACGGCAAGCCGCTCCTGCATGAAAGCGCCATGGCCATGCGCGAGCTGCGGCAGCACGTCGGCATGATCTTCCAGAGCTTCAACCTGTTCCCGCACCTGAGCGTGGGACGCAACGTGATGCTGGCGCCGACCCTGGTCAAGAAGCGCAGCAAGATGGAAGCCGCCTCCCAGGCGCGCAAGCTGCTCGCGCGCGTCGGCCTGGCCGAGAAGTTCGACGCCATGCCCGACCAGCTCTCGGGCGGCCAGCAGCAGCGCGTCGCCATTGCTCGCGCCCTCGCGATGGAGCCGGCCGTGCTGCTCTGCGACGAGATCACTTCCGCGCTCGACCCCGAACTCGTCGGAGAGGTGCTGCGCGTGGTCGAATCCCTGGCCGAAGAGGGCATGACGCTGCTCATGGTCACGCACGAGATGAACTTCGCGCGCAAGGTGAGCGACCGCGTGATCTTCATGCACCAGGGCCGCGTTCACGAGATGGGACCGCCCGGCGAACTGTTCGGCCATCCGCGCACGCCGGAGCTGAAACAGTTTCTTTCGTCCTTGCACGATTGAGCGCCGGGCTTGCACCCGCCGGGGAACCCGGCGGCTGTGGCAAGCTCCGAGCGCTATGTCAGACCGCTTTTCGCCCCGTTGTTCCCGCCGTGTGCTTCTTGGCGCACTGATCGGCACGGCCGCCGTCTCCGCACCCTTCGCGGCGTTGGCCGGCTTCAATTTCTTCACCAGCGAATACACCGCCTCGCGCGACGAATTGCAGTCGCTGATCGCCAGGCGCTTCCCGGTGCAGCAGCGCTATGCCGAAATCTTCACCGTGAGCCTGCGCGATCCGCGGCTGAGCCTCGACGGGCGCAGCAATCGCGCGTCGATCACCGCGCTGCTGTCCATCGCGAGTCCGCTGCTCCGGTCCCAGGCGGTCGAAGGCGTGGTCTCGGTCAGCAGCGGCCTCTGGTACGACGCGCCGGCCCGCGCGCTGCGACTGGACCGCCCGCAGGCCGAGCGGCTCGAACTGCAAGGCGTGACCGGCCGCGATGCGGAGCAACTCCAGCAGGTCGGCGCGGTGGTTGCGCAGGAACTGCTGCGCAACCAGCCGCTGCGCACCTTCACCGCCGAAGAACTCACCGTGGGGCGCAAGACCTACGAGATCGGCGACATCAAGGTGCAGGACGACGGCATCACCGTACAACTCAAATGACACACATCCCCGCGCATCGCCTGACCCCGGGGCACGCCGCCCGCATCTCGTCGTGGCTGCTGCCGGCGGCGCTGTCCGCGGCACTGTTGGCCGGCTGCGCCGGCGCGATGCCACCGGCTGCGCGGCAGGGTTTCGATCTGGAGGCGCACCGCGGCGGGCGGGCGCTGGCGCCCGAGAACACGCTGACGGCCTTCTCCAATGCGATCGGCATCGGCGTGAGCACGCTGGAGCTGGACATCGGACTCACGGCCGACGACGTGGTGGTGATCTCGCACGACATGGCGCTCAATCCGGACCACACGCGCGATGCGAGCGGTGCATTTCTGAAGGGTCAGGGACCGGCCATCCGGACGCTGACGCTGGCCGACCTCCAGCGTTACGACGTGGGGCGCATCGATCCGGCCAGCGCCTACGGCAAGCCATTCCCGCACCAGGTGCCGCGCGACGGTGAGCGCATTCCGACCCTGGCCTCGCTCTTCGAGCGAGTGAAGGCGCTGGGCGACGGCCGCGTTCGCTTCAACATCGAAACCAAGATCGACCCGACCCGGCCCGAACTGACCGCCCTGCCCGAGCCGATGGTGCGCGCGCTGCTGGCCGAGATCGACAAGGCCGGCATGGCGCCGCGCGTGACCGTCCAGAGCTTCGACTGGCGGTCGCTGGCACTCGTCGGCGAGTGGACGCCGCAAACGCCTCGCGCCTACCTGACGAGCCCCAGGACCCTGAAAGACAGCCGCTGGACCGCGGGCCTGCGGATCGAGGACTTCGGCTCGACCCCGCGCCTAGTGAAGGCGGCCGCCGGCGCGTCCGCCGCGCCGGTGATCTGGTCGCCCTCTTCCGGCGAACTCACGTCCGCGCTGGTGGACGAGGCCCATGCGCTCGGCCTCCTGGTGCTGCCGTGGACCGTCAACGATCCGGCCGAAATGGCGCGGCTCGTCGACTGGGGCGTCGACGGCATCATCACCGACGACCCGACGCGCCTGCGCGAAGTCATGAAGGCCCGCGGCCTCGCGCTGCCTGCCGCCCGGGGCACCTGAGTCCGCGGCGCGCCCGAAGGCGCAGGCCGTCGTCCGGAACAAGTCCCGAGCCCGAGCCCGAGCCCGAGCCCGGGCACCGGACACGCACGCACGCACGCGGACCAACGCGATCCGCATATCGACATGCGGAAACCTTCGTTCACGCAGCCTGCGGCTGCGCATAAGGTCCGGGTTTTCGCAATACGACAGGGCGCACGCACAAGCGCCCGAGCGCAGCGGCTTCAGCCGCTTCGCGCCCTGCCCCGTCCTTCATGAGCGCCGTCCTATCCCCTTTGCCCGCGGATGCATCGTCATCCGCGGCACCGTCCTCGCCTGCCGCCGAGCGCATCACGGTGATTGCCGATGCGGCACATCCACCCGGGAACCAGTCCTTCGCCTGGCGCGCCGGCGGGCGCGCGCGCCTGTTCGTTCCATGGGTGCTTCCGCTCGTTCTCGTCGGACTCTGGCAATTCGCCTCTGTTTCCGGGCGGCTCCCCGCCGGCATCCTGCCGGCGCCGTCGGAGGTGCTGCAGGCGGCCTGGGTGCTCGCCGAGCGCGGCGAATTGCAGCGCGACATTCTGGTCAGCCTGCGCCGCGTGGCCATCGGGTTCTTCACCGGCGCGCTGACCGGGCTCGCGCTGGGCTTTCTGGTCGGGCTGTCGGGCCTGGCCCACGACCTGCTCGACCGGTCGCTGCAGATGGTGCGCACCATTCCGCATCTCGCGCTCGTGCCGCTGATGATTCTCTGGTTCGGGATCGGCGAGGAACCGCGCGTGCTGCTGGTCGCCCTGGGCTCGCTGTTTCCCGTGTACATCAATACGGTGAGCGGCATTCGCCATGTCGATCCGAAGCTGATCGAACTCGGCCGCTCCTACGGCCTGGGCTCGGCCCACCTGGTCGCAAGCGTGGTGCTGCCCGGCGCGCTGCCGTCGATCCTGACCGGCATTCGCTATGCGCTGGGCGTCGCATGGCTCACGCTGGTGGTCGGGGAGACGATCGCCTCGCGCGACGGCATCGGCTACATGGTGCAGAACGCCCGCGAGCTGCTGCGCACCGACGTGATCCTGCTGGCCATCCTTCTCTACGCCATTGCCGGATGGCTGGCCGACTCGGCCACGCGAGGGGTCGAGCGGCGGCTGCTGCGCTGGCATCCCGGCTTTGCGAAGAGGGCGTCGTCATGAACGCGGCGCAAGTGGGCCGCCTCACATTGCGCGGCGTGGGCAAGTCCTTCGGCGACCGGCAAGTGCTGCGCGGCATCGACCTCGACATACCCGCGGGCCAGTTCATCGCGCTCATCGGCGCCAGCGGCACGGGCAAGTCGACGCTGCTGCGCATCGTCGCGGGTTTGGAGCCGCCGACCGCCGGCCGGGTCGAACTCACGTCGAGCCACGCCGCGCCGAACATCCGGATGATGTTCCAGGAAGACCGGCTCATGCCGTGGCGCTCGGTCCTGCGCAACGTGACGCTGGGCCTGAAGGGCCAGGACGAGGCCGCGCGTGCCCTGCTGGCCGCGGTCGGCCTGGACGGCCGCGCCGACGAATACCCGATTGTTCTTTCGGGCGGCCAGCGCCAGCGCGTCGCACTCGCGCGTGCACTGATCCACGAACCGGATCTGCTGCTGCTCGACGAGCCTTTCGGCGCGCTGGACGCGATCACGCGCGCATCGATGCAGCTTCTGCTCGAACAATTGCTGGCGCGCCGCCCCCGCACGGTGCTGCTCGTGACGCACGACGTCGAGGAGGCGCTGATGCTGGCCGACCGCGTGCTGCTCATGAGCGATGGCCGCGTGGCCCGCGATCTGTCGATCGACGACCGCCCACGTCCCCGGCATCGCGGCGACCCCGAACTCGCGGCGCTCAAGGAAGAGCTGCTCGACGGGCTGCTCACCGCGCAGGGGACGCACTGACGTTCCCGTTGCCTTCGTATCTTTCTCGACCTCTCCAGGACTTTCCATGCCGAACAATGACTTGTTCCACTTCTCCGCCGAACGCAGCATCGCCCGGCGCCGCTTTCTCGGGCTGACCGGGTTCACGCTGGCCGGCGCCGCAGGCACGCTGGCCCTCGCCGGCTGCGGCAAGGACGAGAAGGCCCCGGCGGCCGACTCGAAGGCCGCCGCGGCGACGCCCGCGACGGCCGCGCCGGCATTGACCATCGCGATCATCGGGGACGGCCGCACCGGCGTCTTCGCATCCCTGCGCGCGGGCGACGGCGGCCGTCGGCTCGACGACGAGATCGGCGCCAAGGTGACATGGCAACCCGGCTTCACCGCCTCGCTGCCGGTCATGGAAGGCATCAAGGCCGGCGGCGTGGACTTCAGCTTCGCGACCGCGACCGCGGTGGTGAACGCCGTCGCGGCCGGCGTGCCCCTGGTGCCGCTGGCGGCCTATCCCCTGCCGGCGAACGAGGTCGACGTGCTGGTCGCGAAGGATTCGCCCATCAAGAGCGCCGCCGACCTCAAGGGCAGGAAGATCGCGCATCAGAACGGCACCACCGGCACCTACAGCCTCATCAAGTATCTCGAGAGCGCGGGCCTGCGCCTGACGGATGTGCAGGCGGTGAGCCTGAGCGGCGCCGATGCCTACACGGCCTTCGCGCAGGGCAGCGTCGACGCCTGGATCCACTGGCAGCCGGCCAGCGGCCTGGCCCTCGCCAAGCTCGGCGACAAGGCGCGCACGCTGCCGGAGGTCAAGACCTACGACTACGCCTTCTATGTGGCGCGCGCCGAATTCGCCAACCAGCATCCGCAGGTCGCCGCCCGGCTCGTGCGCCTCATCCGCGACACCCAGCAATACGTCTTCGCGCATCCGGACGAGACCGTCGCATCGTGGGCCAGGCAGGGCGGCTTCGAGGCCGGCAGCCTCGACGAGAAGGTGTATCGCCAGCTCATCGTCGACGCCCGGCTGTCCGATTCGGGCGCGGTCGCGCTCAAGCCTGTGGACGAAGCCGCGGCCGCATCGACCCAGGATCTCGCCGACAACTTCCAGGCCCTGGGCGTGCTGCCCGCCAAGGTCGACGTTCGCAGCTTCCTGCTCGACCCGAAGTTCGACGCCGTCAGGAAACTCGTCGCCGCGGAACTGGGAGCCTGAGCCATGCCACGCACACAAGACAGGAAGATCCATCTCGCCGCCTTCATCACGGCCGGACCCGGCCGCCCCGGCGGCTGGCGCTACCCCGCGTCGGAAAACGGCTGGCTCGATGCAGACTACTACCAGGGCATCGCGCGCACGCTCGAGCGCGGTCTGTTCGACCTCGCCTTCTTCGCCGACATCCTCGCGGTGCCGGACCGCTACCAGGGCAGCAACGACACGCAACTGCGCTATGGCGCCCTGGGGTCGCTGCGCCTCGATCCGGTCGTGGTGCTGTCCATCATGGCCGCGGCGACGAAGCATCTCGGGCTTGCATCCACGCGCTCGACCAGCCACTACGAGCCCTTCGAGATCGCGCGCTCCTTCGCGACACTCGACCATCTGAGCGCCGGCCGCGCGGCATGGAACGTGGTGACCTCGTTCCAGGATGCCGAAGCACGGAATTTCTCGAAGAAGGAACAGGTGCCCCGCCACAAGCGCTATGACCGCGCCGACGAGTTCCTCGAGGTCGTCTTCAAGCTCTGGGACAGTTGGCAGGACGATGCGCTCGTCTTCGATCGCAAGACGCCGCTCTTCGCCGATCCCGCCAAGGTGAACTACGTGGACCATGAAGGCGAGTGGTTCAAGGTCAAGGGACCGCTGAACGTCGCGCGGCCGCCGCAGGGCTACCCGCTCATCCTGCAGGCCGGCGCTTCGGATCGAGGCCGCGATTTCGCCGCCCGCTGGGCCGACGCCATCTTCGTGAGCCACGATTCGCTGGACAGCGCGAAGGCCTTCTACAAGGAGATCAAGGATCGCGCCCGCTCGTACGGCCGCGACCCGGACACGCTCAAGGTGCTGCCTGCCGCGACGCCGCTCGTCGGCGAGACGCAGGCGATCGCCGACGACAAGGACCGCGCCTTGCGCGCGCTGGTCGATCCCCATGCGGGCCTGTCGACGCTGTCCTACCACCTCGACGTCGATCTCGCGAAGTACCCGCTGGACGCCGCCTTGCCGAACATCGACGTGCCCGGCGTGCAGGGGCACTACCAGGAAGTCCGCGAAGCGACCGAGCGCGACAAGCTCACGCTGCGCGATCTGGGCAAGCGCTACGGCAGCCGCTACGAAGGCGACCTGATCGGCACGCCGGACAAGGTGGCGGACGGCCTGGAGCGCTGGTTCCGCGAAGGCGCCTGCGACGGTTTCATGATCAGCGCCCCCTACCAGCCGGGCGGCTTCGAGGATTTCGTGCGCCTGGTGGTGCCGGAGCTGCAGCGCCGCGGCCTCTACCGCCAGGCTTACGAAGGCGCCACGCTGCGCGAGAACCTCGGACTCGAGCGGCCGCCCGTGGGCGCATGGAAAGAACGCGCCGCGGCGGTCCGTGCCGACAAGGAGGCTGCGTGATGAGCGCCGTCGACATCGCACAGGGCGCCGCGACGCCCGCCGCGGGCGAGGTCGTCACCGTGGCGGCCCGGGCACTCGATACCTTCGGCCGCTTCCTGGTCAGCGCGCGCCAGAACCATTTCGTGTCCGATGCGAGAGCGTCGGCCGGCGGTCCGGGCGACGCCGTGCAGGCAGGAGAACTGCTGCTGGCCGCACTGGCTTCGTGCGGTCTCGGGCTGGTGCAGAAGGAGGCGCGCGCGCGTGATGTCCAGCTGCGCTCGGCCGAGGCGGAGGTGTCTTTCCAGCGCGACCCGCAGGACAGCACGCGCTACGCCTCGATCCGCCTCGCCTTCGTGCTCGAGGGCGTCGATCTGCCGGTTGCGCAGGCCCTCGTCGATGCCTTCACCGGCGCCTGCCCGATCTACAACACGCTGCGCCGCGGCGGTCCGATCGAGGCGACGGTGTCCGTGCGCGAAGCCGCGGGCCCGGCCGGCGCATAAGAAGGCCGGCGCGGCTGCGGCCCGGCCTATTTGTTCGGCTGGGGCGTGAGCCGCAGATAGGGCCGGACGGCCTTGAAGCCCTTGGGAAAGCGCTCGGCGAGTTCGGCCGGATCCTGAATGCTCGGGATGATGACGACGTCGTCGCCGTCCTTCCAGTTCGCCGGCGTCGCGACCTTGTGGCTGTCGGTCAATTGCAGTGAATCGATCACGCGAAGAATTTCGTCGAAGTTGCGGCCGGTGCTTGCCGGGTAGGTGATGGTGGTGCGGATCACTTTCTTCGGATCGATGATGAACACGCTGCGCACCGTCGCCGTGGTCGACGCGTTCGGATGGATCAGGTCGTAGAGATCGGCCACCTTGCGATCCGCATCCGCCAGGATCGGAAAGTTCACGGTGGTGTTCTGCGTCTCGTTGATGTCGCCGATCCAGGCCTTGTGCTTGTCGACCGGATCGACGCTGATGGCGATCGGCTTCACGCCGCGCTTCGCGAATTCGCCCGAGAGCGCGGCCGTCTTGCCCAGTTCGGTGGTGCACACGGGCGTGAAATCCGCCGGGTGCGAGAAGAGGACGACCCATGAGTCGCCGGCCCATGCGTGGAAGTCGATCGGACCTTCGCTCGAGTCCTGCGTGAAATTGGGCGCGATGTCGCCAAGTCGAAGAGTTGCCATGAGGGCTCCGTGGATGAGAAAGAATCGAAGCCCCATTGTCGAAAGCCGCGCCCCGGGCACCAACGAAGCTTTTGTTGTTTGCGTATGGGCATATGCATATCCGCACATCCCATAATCGCGGGCGATGTCCCAGTCTTCCTCTTCCTCCACGGCCGCCCATGCGGGCGCCATCACCGACGTCGCCGGCATCGAGGTCGGCCATTTCAGCGATCCGCGCCGGCCGACCGGCTGTACCGCCATCCTCGCGCGCGACGGCGCCGTCGCGGGTGTCGATGTGCGCGGCGCCGCACCGGGTACGCGCGAAACCGACCTCCTGGCACCCGGCAATTTCGTGCAGCAGGTGCATGCGGTGATGCTCGCCGGCGGCAGCGCGTGGGGCCTGGCGGCGGCGGACGGCGCGGTTCGCTGGCTCGAAGAGCGCGGCGTGGGCCTGGACGTGCGCTTCGGCACCTTGCCGATCGTGCCGGCCGCCGTGCTCTTCGACCTGCCGGTGGGCGATGCCCGCATCCGCCCCGATGCCGCCGCCGGCTATGCAGCCTGCCAGGCCGCGTCCTCGGCGCCGCCGGCCGAAGGCAACGTGGGTGCGGGCAGCGGCGCGCTGGTGGGCAAGCTGTTCGGCATCCATCGCGCGATGAAGGGTGGCATCGGGACGGCATCGGTCCGCGTCAACGGCGTGACGGTCGGCGCGCTGATCGCCTGCAACGCGCTCGGCGATGTGATCGACCCGGACACCGCGCAGGTGGTGGCCGGCGCGCGGACCGAAGACGGCCGCGCCCTGCTCGACACGCGCCGCGCGCTGCTCGGCGGCCATCTTCCCCAGCCTCTGTTGGCCGGAACGAACACCACGCTCGGCGTGGTCGCCACCGACGCGGTGCTGACCAAGGTGCAGGCCGGCCGGCTGGCGACGGTGGCGCACGACGGGTTGGCGCGCGCCATCAATCCGGTGCACACGATGAGCGACGGCGACACGCTGTTCGCTCTCGCGACGGGCCGCGTGCCGCTCGAAGGCGATGCGCCCGGCATGACCGTGCTGTCCACGATGGCGGCTGAAGTCGTGGCGATCGCGACGCTGCGCGCGGTGCGGGCGGCGCGATCGGTGCGCATCGGAGATGCCTGGTATCCGTCGGCTGCGGACCTGGGCTGAGGCGCCGGCTAACGCAAGGCCTTGTTCCCGCCCTTGGCGTGATGGAACGTGAACAGGTCGAAGAGCGCCCCGGCCATGAACTGGACAGCGATGACGCCGACCAGCAGCAGCGCCCCGAGACCGGCCACGAGCAGCAGTTTCAGCGGCGGGATGATCGGAAACAGGTGCCGGCCGACAAGAAGCAGCAGCAGCACCAGCGCCGACAGCACGGCAAGTGCCTTGGCGGCGGCAGCAAGAAGGTTCGTGAAGTTCGTCATGGTCGGGCAGGCGTTCGATCGGTCATCCGCACACCGACCTGCGGCAACGTCCGCAGCCGTGCAGTGTGCGTTGGCCTGATTGGGCTCGCATACCGCCTCCACTTCAATAACCCGTTCGGTGGTATTGACGGGCAGCCCGGGCCTCGATGACTGTGGCGGGCACGCCGCCTGCCTCGTATGCGCTTTGTCACCCGCCCGGATGAAAAGCCCCTGAAAATGCCGCGCCGACGCGAACTTTGGCAAGGTCGCCCCCGCGTCGCCAAGCCTGATCCGACACCCTGCATGCCTCAGCCCATCCGCCTATTCCTCCTCGCCATCCGGGACATGATCGTCTCGGCCGGCCCCGTGCTCTTCCTGGTCATCGGCCTCCTGGTCGCGGCCTACTGGTGGCTCGATCCGCAGCCGCCCCGGCACGTGACGCTGGCCACCGGGCCGACGGGCAGCGCCTATGCCGAATTCGGCAAGCGCTATGCGGCGGCGCTCAAGGCGGACGGCATCGTGGTCGATCTGAAACCGACCGACGGGTCGCTGGACAACCTGCAGTTGCTGCGCAGCGGCGGCGCGGATGTGGGCTTCGTGCGCGGCGGCAGTGCCGACCCGGTGGCGGACGAGGAAGCCGGCCTGACTTCGCTGGGCAGCCTCTTCTACGAGCCCCTCTGGTTCTTCTACCGCACCGATGCCGCGCGCAGGATCGAGCGCAAGACCGGCACGCTGAGCTCGCTCGCGCAGTTCAAGGGCCTGCGCGTCAATGTCGACAAGCCGGGCAGCGGCGTGCCCGACATCATGGAGCGGATGTTCCGCGCCAACGACCTGGATCCGGCGACGCTCGACCTCTCCAACCTGGAGCAGGCGCCCGCCACCGAGGCGCTGGAGGCAGGGATGATCGACGTGGTCGTGCTCGCGTCCGCCCCCCAATCGCCGCTGGTGCAGCGGCTGCTGCGCGCGCCTGGCATCCGCCTGATGGAACTCGGCCAGAGCGATGCCTACACGCGGCGTTTCCCCTTCCTGCAGTCCGTGAGCCTGCCGCGCGGCGTGGTCGACCTGGCGGCCGATCTGCCGCCGCACGATGTGTCGCTGCTGGCCGCCACCACCTCGCTGCTCGCACGCGAGCAGACCCATCCGGCACTGCGCCAGCTGTTCGCGCAGAGCGCACAGACGATCCACGGCGATGCCGGCTGGTTCAATCGCGCGCGGGACTTTCCGAACACCCGCACCAGCGAGTTGCCGGTGAGTCCCGAAGGCGATCGCGCGATCAACGGCGCGCCGCCCTTCTGGCAGCGCTACCTGCCCTTCTGGGCCAGCAATCTGGTGGAACGCATGTGGCTGGTGCTCGGCGGTCTGCTGGTGCTGATGCTGCCGCTGTCGCGCGTGGTGCCGCCGCTCTACCAGTTCCGCGTGCGCAGGCGCGTGTTCCGCTGGTATGCGCGGCTGCGCGACGTCGAGGCCCGGCTCTACGCACACCAGGGCGAGAGCGAGCTCCTGCTGAAGGAACTGGACGAGCTCGACCGGGTGGTGAACAAGGTGGCGGTGCCGCTGTCCTATGCGGACGAGCTCTATGCGCTGCGCAACAACATCCACACCGTGCGCAAGCGCGTGATCGCGGGAGCGCCTGCCGGCGCGCCGCGGCCGGTGCCGGTGACGGTGCCGGAGATCGCCTCCTGAAACGCTTGACTTCGAGCGCGCTCGAACTTCCAGAATTCCTGCCATGGATGCGAGCCCGACCCGTCTTCTGACCATTGCCGAAGCCGCGGCGCACTGCGGCCTCACGCCGCACACGCTGCGCTACTACGAGCGCATCGGTCTGCTCGATGCGGTGCCGCGCGCGCCCGGCGGCCAGCGCCGCTATGCGGCCGCCGACATGGACTGGCTCGCCTTCCTGATGCGCCTGCGCGCGACCGGCATGTCCATCCAGGGCATGCAGGCCTTCGCCAGGCTTCGCAGTCAGGGGAACGCCTCGGTCACCGAGCGCAGGCAACTGCTCGAAGAACATCTCGCGGATGTCGAGCGGCGGATGCAGGCGCTCGGGCAGTCGGCCCGGATCCTCGCGCAGAAGATCACGCACTATGCGGAGATCGAGCGTTCCCTTTCAACGGGCCCAGCGCCCCAAGCAAAGGAAGCACATGGAAACCGAACGCTACGAACGAGGACTCGCCAGGCTGAAGGAAATCGACGGTGAGGGCGGCGTTCACGTCATCCGGAACCTGCAGGACATCGCGCCTGATTTCGCCCGCTACCTGATCGAGTTTCCGTTCGGCGACATCTATTCCCGACCGGGCCTCGACCTGCGATCGCGCGAGATCGCCGTCGTTGCCGCACTGACCGCCCTGGGCCATGCGGCGCCGCAGCTCAAGGTCCACATCCAGGGCGCGCTGAATGTGGGCGTGACGCGCACCGAGATCGTGGAGACCATCATGCAGATGGCGGTGTATGCCGGCTTTCCGGCCGCGCTGAACGGCCTGGGCGCCGCACGGGAGATCTTTGCGGCGAATCCCGAGGCGGCATAGCGCTGCGGCGCGGACGCGCCGCGGGCCCCGTTTACTTGAGTGCCTTGAAACGCATGCGCTTGGGCTTGGCGCCTTCCTCGCCCAGGCGCCTTTTCTTGTCGGCTTCGTATTCCTGGTAGTTGCCGTCGAAGAAGGTCCACTGGCTGTCGCCTTCGGCCGCCAGGATGTGGGTCGCGATGCGGTCGAGGAACCAGCGGTCGTGGCTGATGACCAGCACCGTGCCGGCGAACTCCAGCAATGCGTCTTCCAGCGCGCGCAGGGTTTCCACGTCGAGATCGTTGGACGGCTCGTCCAGCAGCAGCACATTGCCGCCCGCGATCAGCGTCTTGGCCAGATGCAGGCGCCCGCGTTCACCGCCGGAGAGCGAGCCCACCTTCTTCTGCTGGTCGCCGCCGTTGAAGTTGAAGCGGCCCGCGTAGGCGCGGCTGGCCATCTGGAACTTGCCGACGTTGATGATGTCCAGCCCGCCGGAGATGTCTTCCCAGACCGTCTTCTGGTCCGAGAGCGCATCGCGCGACTGGTCGACGAAGGCCATCTTCACCGTCTGGCCGATCACGACTTCGCCGCTGTCCGGCTTCTCCTTGCCCGCGATGAGCTTGAAGAGCGTGGACTTGCCGGCGCCGTTCGGGCCGATGATGCCGACGATGGCGCCGGCCGGGATGTTGAAGCTCAGGTTGTCGATCAGCAACCGGTCGCCGAAGCTCTTGCTGACGTTCTTGAACTCGATGACCTGGCTGCCGAGGCGTTCCGCGACCGGAATGAAGATTTCCTGCGTCTCGTTGCGCCTCTGGTATTCGTAGTCGGACAGTTCCTCGAAGCGGGCGATGCGCGCCTTGCTCTTGGCCTGACGGCCCTTGGCGTTCTGCCGCACCCATTCGAGTTCCTTCTTCATGGCCTTGGCGTGGGCTTCCTCGCCCTTCTGCTCGGCCTCGAGACGGGCTTCCTTCTGCTCCAGCCAGGTGCTGTAGTTGCCCTTCCACGGAATGCCGCGGCCACGGTCGAGTTCCAGAATCCATTCGGCCGCGTTGTCGAGGAAGTAGCGGTCGTGGGTGATGGCGACCACGGTGCCCGGGAAGCGCTGCAGGAACACTTCGAGCCATTCCACCGATTCGGCATCGAGGTGGTTGGTGGGTTCGTCGAGCAGCAGCATGTCCGGCTTGGACAGCAGCAGCTTGCACAGCGCCACGCGGCGCTTCTCGCCCCCTGACAGCACACCGACCTTGGCGTCCCACGGCGGCAGTCGCAGCGCATCGGCGGCGATCTCGATCTGGTGCTCGGAATCGGTGCCCGCGGCGGCGATCACCGCCTCGAGCTTGCCCTGCTCGGCCGCGAGCGCGTCGAAGTCGGCGTCAGGCTCGGCATAGGCGGCGTAGATTTCCTCGAGCCGTGCCTTGGCCTGGTTGACTTCCCCCAGGGCCTCGTCGACCTCCTGGCGAACCGTGTGCTCGGGATTCAGCTTGGGCTCCTGCTCCAGGTAGCCGATCGACAGGCCCGGCATCGGGATCGCCTCGCCTTCGATTTCCTTGTCGATGCCGGCCATGATCTTCAGCAGCGTGGACTTGCCCGACCCGTTCAGGCCGAGCACGCCGATCTTGGCGCCGGGAAAAAAGGAAAGCGAAATGTCCTTCAAGATCTGCCGCTTGGGCGGCACGGTCTTGCTGACCTTGTTCATGGTGTAGACGTACTGGGCCATGTCGATCTTTGCTGCGTGATGGGGCTGGGAAGGGATGGTCGGGACCCGGGCCAGGATCCTGCGCGGCCCCGTTGCGACAGCCGGGAAGGCTGCGCCTGGCGGGGTGCTGGATCGATGGGGGGGTTCGCGTCGCGCAAGGCCGTTGCATCTGAAGCGGCATCGCCGACCGAAGGCCGTGAGTCTAACGCAGGGGCCCTTTTTCCCGTCGGACGGGGACATGAGGACGGTTCACACGCGAGCCGAAACGATCAACATGAGAGGCTGGACAACCCCGCCGTTCCAGGGACTCCCGGAGCAAATCCCCAACTCGTGCGACAATCGCGTTCGTTGCCGGGTGCAGTTGCCCGCAACACCGGCTCTCTGCCGGGGACGAAGAAAGCCTCGATTCCATCTTCTGGCGGGCTTTCAGGCTCCCATCCTGATCCTTTCATCCACCCTTACTGGCCCGGCGTCTGCATGACCTCGGAGCGGGCGGATACCACTGCGCCGTGTAGGGCGCTTGTTGAACTCAATGAACTTTGACGAACTGAAGCTGGCCCCGGCCATCTTGAAAGCCGTGCACGAGCAGGGCTACGAAACCCCCACCCCGATCCAGGCACAAGCCATCCCGGCCGTGCTCGAAGGCCACGACCTGCTGGGCGGCGCCCAGACCGGCACCGGCAAGACCGCCGCCTTCACCCTCCCCATGCTGCACAAGCTCACGATGAGCCGCAGCGCCACCAACCGCTTCGGCGGCACCGGTGTACGGGCCTTGGTGCTCACGCCGACGCGCGAGCTCGCCGCCCAGGTCGAGGAATCGGTCCGCGCCTACGGCAAGTACCTGCAGCTCAGCTCGACCGTGATCTTCGGCGGCGTCGGCATGAACCCGCAGATCGACCGCCTCAAGCGCGGCATCGACATCCTGGTGGCCACGCCCGGCCGTCTGCTCGACCTCAACGAGCAGGGCATGCTGGATCTTTCGACCGTGCAGATCCTGGTGCTGGACGAAGCCGACCGCATGCTCGACATGGGCTTCATCCACGACGTGAAGAAGATCCTCGCGCTGGTGCCGAAGGAAAAGCAGAGCCTCCTGTTCTCCGCCACCTTCAGCGACGAGATCCGCGACCTGGCCGCCACGCTGCTGCGCAATCCGCAAAGCATCCAGGTGACGCCGCGCAACACGACGGTGCAGCGCATCTCGCAGATCGTGCATCCGGTCGGCCGCAACAAGAAGAAGGCGCTGCTGGCCCACATCATCAACGAGCACAACTGGAGCCAGGTGCTCGTGTTCACGCGCACCAAGTTCGGCGCCAACAGCGTGGCCGAGTTCCTGACCAAGAACGGCATTGAGGCGATGGCGCTCCACGGCAACAAGAGCCAGAGCGCCCGCACGCAGGCGCTGGCCGGCTTCAAGAGCGGGTCTTTGCGCGCACTGGTGGCGACGGACATCGCGGCCCGCGGCATCGACATCGACGAACTGCCGCACGTCGTGAACTACGAGATCCCGAATGTCTGCGAGGACTATGTCCACCGCATCGGCCGCACCGGCCGCGCGGGCGCGAGCGGCGAGGCCGTCAGCCTGGTCTGCCTCGACGAGGAAGGCTTCATGCAGGAGATCGAACGCTTCACCAAGCAGCAGATCCCGGTGAAGGTGATCGAAGGCTACGGCCCTGAGGAAGGCGAACGTGCCGAGCCCATCGCCATGGGCCGCCAGACCCTCTGGGGCGGTGCGGGCCGGCCGCCGAGCCGTGACGTGATGCAGGCCGCAGCCAAGGCCGCGCGTCAGGAAATGATGCAGCGCATTCGCGACAACAAGGGCGCGCAAGGCGGCGGCCGCAACGCCAACGGCGGCGAAGGCCAGCGGCGCAACGGCGGCAATGGCCAGGGCCAGGGCCAGGCCGGCCAGCCGAATCGCGGCGCGAACGGCGGCTCGCAGGGTCCGCGCGGCCAGGGCGGCCGCGGCGCTCCGAATCCGGCGCGCGCCACGCACCACGCACCGCACCATCACGCCCCGGGCCATCCCTCGCAGGAGGAGCGCCAGCCGCGTCATCACGGCAACAGCTACAGCCCGACGCAGGCCGACGCGGTCGCGCATCAGCGCGCCGAGTCCCTGGCCGGCGCCGCGGGCCAGCCCGATCCCTTGCGCACCAGCGTCGACAGCCTCGGCGGGCGCAATCGCGGCGGCCGTCGCGGCGGCGGCGGCGGCTTTGGCGGCAACCGCTCGGGCGGCGGGAATCGCTCGGGCGGCGGCTACGGTGGTGGCGGCGGGGGCGGCGGCGGACGTTCGTTCGGCCGCTGATCCACCGGCAGGAAGAGAGAGGGCGCCCACCAGGCGCCCTTTTCTTTTGCGTCCTCAGGGGAGCGCCGCAGGCAGGCAACGGCGCTCGGCCACGACCTCGGTGACGGGCCGCCGCAGCCTTCAGAAGCGTGTGCTGATCGCTCCCGTCACCGTCTCATCGTCGTCGACGAGCGCCATCCAGCGCCATTTGTCGAAGGTGGTGCAGGGATGGGAAATGCCCAGCGCGATGCGGTCGCCGACGGCCGGCATCGACGCCGCGGGGTCGAAACGCAGGTAGGCGTGCTGGTCGTTGAGCGCGCTGATCGTCCAGTCCGCCGGTGCGGCCCCGGCGACGCGCGCACCGCGCGGCGCATGGCGCACGGGGATCGGCATGTCGATGTCGTGGGAGATGTCGCGCCGGCCGCAGGTGAGCAGCGCGAGTCCCGGCTCGGGCACGGATTGCACCATGGCCCAGACTTCGAGCGCTGCGCGCAGCGAACCATCCAGCCCTTCGCGGGTCTCGACCAGCTTCAGGTAGCGTGCGTAGTTGCCGTCGTCGTGCGTGACGTAGCAGCCCGAACGCAGCACGCCGCGTACCGGCCGCGTCAAGCCCTGCACGCGCAGCAGCGGGATGACCAGATCGAAGACCGCCGAGCCGCCGGCGCTCAGCAGGATGTGATCGTCGGCGAAGAGATGCCGCGCGTCGCATGCGCGGGCCGCCTCGATCACCCGGTGTACCAACGCCGTGACTTCGCGCGCATCGTGCTCGCTGTCGCAACGCGCCGCACCCCCCTCATAGCATTCGATGCCGCCCAGGCGCAGTGCATTCGATCCCGAGATGGCGGCGGCCAGCGCCAGCGCCTCGTTCAGCGTCCGGCAGCCGGTGCGCTGGCCTGGAATGCCGATTTCCAGCAATACGTCGAAGCATCGCGCGGACTGCCGGCGACGCGCCCAGTCCTCGATCAGCGCCACCTGCGCCTGCGAATCGACCAGGAACCACACGCGCAGGTCGGCATGCGCGGACAGCAACGTGTCCAGCCCGTCGAGGTCCGCATCGCACAGGACCTGGTTGGCGATGATGGCGCGGCGTGCGCCGGCCTCCACACCCACGGCCAGCTGGTAGACAGTCGCAAAGGTCAGCCCCCAGGCACCGCCTGCGAGCTGCTCGGCAAAAAGCTCGGGCGACATGGTGGTCTTGCCGTGAGGCGCCAGCCACACGCCCTTGCGCCGCGCGAAATCCTGCATCCACGCGATGTTGTGCGCCAGCGCGGAGCGCCGGATCACGGCCAGCGGATAGCCCAGGTCATCGGCCAGCACATTCCAGCGGCGCTGCCCGATGTCGGCCGCGGCGCAGGGTGCGGCCGACAGCGGATAGCTCTTGAAGCGGTGATCGAGGATCAAGGGAGCAGCCATGAGGATGGGGGTCGGGTGGAGGGTGGTTGGGAGGAAATCGCGGCGCGGCGCGTCCAGGTCGAGTCAGACCGCACCCAAGGGCGGAACGGATGCCGCTACAGTGATGGCGCGCATGTGAATCACGGCCGGGCGTGTCATGACATGACATCATGCCTGTCGCAGGGCGCGTGATCCGCGGCGGATGGCGGGGGCTGTTCGCATGTCAGCGGCCGATCCATTGCAAACCCGACGATGCAGCATTCATGAACCACTCCCGATTCGTCGCCGTTGACTGGGGCACAAGCACGCTGCGCGGCGCGCTGATCGACGCGAGCGGGCAGGTGCTGGACGCGCAGAGCCATCCGCGCGGCATCCTGACGATCGAGTCCGGCGGCTTCACCGAGGTCTTCGAGACCTTCTTCGGCGAATGGATGCACCCACCCGGTACGCGCTGCCTGATCGCCGGCATGGCCGGCAGCAAACAGGGCTGGGTCGAGGCCCCCTACTGCCCCTGCCCCGCGGGCCTGGCCGAGATCTGCACCAAGATCATCGAAATCGAGCCCGGCCGCATCTCGATCGTCCCCGGCCTGAGCGATGTGCATGACGGCGTGCCCGATGTGATGCGCGGCGAGGAGGTGCAGATCCTGGGGGCGATGGCGCTCACCGGTCTGCACGACGGTCTCTTCGTGCTGCCCGGCACGCACAACAAATGGGCCCGGGTGAAGAAGGGCATGGTCACGGGCTTCCGGACCTTCATGACCGGCGAGTTCTATGCGCTGCTGAGCCGGCATTCGATCCTGGCGCGCACGCTCGATCCCTCGGCGCCGCTCGACGAGGCGGCCTTCCTGCTCGGCGTGACGCAGGCCGACAACGGACAAGGGCTGCTGCACAACGCCTTCGGCGCACGTACGCTGGCGCTTTTCGATCGCATGCCGACGCGCGAACTGTCGAGCTATCTCTCGGGCATCCTGATCGGCGAGGAACTGCGCACGCAGTCGGTCCATGCCGCGACGGAACTGGTGCTGATCGGCGCGCCCGCGCTCACGAGACGCTATCTGCTTGCCCTGCAAGCCTCGGGCACCACGGCGCGCATCCTCGGCGACGAGGCGACCTGGGCCGGCCTGCACGCCCTTCACACCCTCCAGGGCAGGAAACCATGAGCACGCCTTTCGAGAAATTCACCGCCGCCATGCAACAGCTCCCGTTGGTGGCGATCCTGCGCGGTCTCACGCCGGGCGAAGCGCCCGCCATCGGCGACGCGATCGTCAACGCCGGCTTCCGCCTGCTGGAGGTGCCGCTCAACTCGCCACGGCCGATGGAGAGCATCGCGCTGCTGCGACGCCGCTTTCCCGACGCACTGGTCGGCGCCGGCACCGTGCTCGATGCGCGGCAGGTGCGCGAGGTGCATGCGGCGGGTGGCGAATTGATCGTGGCGCCGAACTTCGATCGCGACGTCATCGCGGAAGCCAGGCGCCTGGGCCTCGTCAGCCTTCCGGGGGTAATGACGCCGACCGAGGCCTTCGGCGCACTCGCGGCCGGCGCGAACGGGCTCAAGCTCTTCCCGGCCGAAATGGCGAGACCCGCGGTGGTGAAGGCCCTGCTCGCGGTCCTGCCGCCGGGTACGGCGCTCCTGCCGGTGGGCGGCATCGCGCCGGACAACATGGGCGCGTGGCGCGACGCAGGGGCCTCCGGTTTCGGCATCGGCTCCGCCCTCTACAGACCCGGCAAGCCGGCCGCCGACGTGGCCGACGATGCCCTTCGCTTCGTGGCCGCGTTCCACGGCAACGTGCGCGCCTGAACCGTTTTTTTTCCACCGCCGAACCGCCGCTGATTCACCGCCATATGTCCCCCGATTCCGACTACGCCAGCCCCGCCATCCGCGCCTTGCGCCAGGACCTTGCGCTCGCCCTGCGCGCTGCCGCGCACCACGGGCTGGCCGAAGGCGTGTGCAACCATTTCAGCGTCGCCGTCCCGGGCGCACAGGACCGCTACCTCATCAACCCGCGCGGCCTGCACTGGAGCGAGGTCGGGCCCGAGGACATCGTGCTGATCGACGTGCATGGCGAGGTGCTCGCAGGCCGCCACCGCGTCGAGCCGACCGCGCTCTTCATCCACGGCGCCGTGCATCGGCTCACCGGCCATGCGGTGGTCCTGCACTGCCACATGCCCTATGCGACGGCACTCACGCTCACCACCGACCGCGCGCTCGATCCGACCTTGAGCCAGAACGCGATGCGCTTCATGAACCGCCTCGCGATCGACGACGCCTACAACGGTCTTGCACTCGACGACCGCGAGGGCGAGCGCATCGCGAACGTGATGGCGGGCAAGGATGTGGCTTTTCTCGCCAGTCACGGAGTGATCGTCGCCGGCCCGAAGATCGCATGGGCCTACGACGATCTCTATTTCCTGGAGCGGGCCTGCATGCATCAGGTGCTCGCGCAATCCACGGGGCGCCCGCTGGCACCGGTCGATGCGGCGCTCGCGGCCCGCGTGGCGGCGCAGATCCAGGGCGAGCGGGAACAATCGGACCTGTTCTTCCAGGCGCTCGGCCGGCTGCTGCCGCCGCCGCGCTGAACCGGCCTTCTCCCCTTCCGCGCAGTTCGTTGCGCAGGCCGTCGCCGAGCGACCATGCCGCCGTTCGAGGCGCCGTACGTCGCGACGCCGGGCAAGCTGAGTCAGCTCAAGGCCGAGAGCACGTTGGCGACGTCACCGCCCGCATTGGCTGCGAGCACGGGCGCGAAGGCGCGCGCCATCGCCCTGGTCCCGAAGAACCGAGTCAGGGCTGCCTGACGCGGCGCAACAGGCCGCTCGTCGTGCGTGGCCAACCCACGCGGCCGAACCAGGCGCCGCCAGCAATGGCGCCGGCATTCACCATGCCGTAGACCAGGAGTGCGACGCCCTGCGCCGCGAAGACCTGGACCAATTCGCCGCCCAGTCGAAGCGCGAGCCAGCCGCCCACGCCGGCCACCGCCAGGCGCGCGAGGTTGCCCAGCACCGGCCACAGCAGGCGGCCTGCGCCCTGCGAGGCGAAGTAGAGCACCAGGCCGAGACCGAAGAAGCCGTAGAAGGGCCCGACCGCGCGCAGGTAGTGCGTCCCAGCCTCCAGCATCGCGGGGTCGCTGCCGAACAGCAGCAGCCATGCGCGCGGGAACAATGCGGCGGCCATCCCGATGCCGCCGGCCAGGACAAACGCAATGGCCGCGCCGGCCCAGGTGACCTGCAGCGCGCGCTCGCGCTGCCCGGCGCCGATACAGGTGCCGACCATCGCGACCAGCGGCGCACCGAGTCCGAAGACCAGGGGGACCAGGAGGTATTCGAGCCGTGCGGCCGTGCCATAGCCCGCGATCGCACCCGCCCCGAAGTGCCCGGCCAGTGCAGTCGCGATGCCGATCGACAGATTGGTGGCCACGGTCGAAATGGCGCCTACCAGGCCGATGCGCAGAATCTCGCGGAAGAGCGGCCAGCGCAAACGCGCAGGGGTCCATGCGGGCCTGAGCAGGCTCTGTGCCGAACGCAGATAGGCCCAGAGCGCCACCGTCCCACCGAGGTAGTAGACAAGGAGCGCGACCGCGCCACCCGCGATGCCCAGGCCAGGGATCGGCCCCCAGCCGAAGATCAGAAGCGGCGACAGCGGCACGAGCACCAGCACGCCGGCCACCGTCACGTTCGCCGGCACCGCCATGTTCCCGGTGCCGCGAATCACGGCCGCCAGCGAATTGAAGAGCCAGACCAGCACCGCGCCCGCGAATACGACATTCGAGTAGGTCATGGCGGCGGCCAGCGAAGCGTCCGTGCCGCCCATGAGCGAATAGAGCCAGCGCCCGCCCATCAGCAAGGCCCCCATGAACGCAAGCCCGAAGCCGAGTGCGACGACGATCGCATGCAGCACGAGCGCATCCGCATCGTCTCGGCGCCGCGCGCCGAGTGCCCGCGCCACGGAGGACGCGATGCCGCCGCCCATGGCGCCGGCCGAGGTCATCTGCATCAGCATGACGACCGGGAACACCAGCGCCATGCCCGCGAGCGCGTCGGTGCCCAGCTTGCCGACGAAGAAGGTTTCGATCAGGCCGACGGCGGCCTGCGCCACCATCACCAGCACGTTCGGCGCCGCCAGGCGAAGCAACGTCGGAACGATCGGCGCCTCGAGCAGGCGGCGCGTGCGCGGGTCGATGGCGCTCACGCAGCCGCCCTCGCCGCCGGCGCGAGCCGCACTTCGCGGATCGGCAGGTTGACCAGGGCGGCACCTGCTGCGAGCGCGATGTCCACGTACCAGACGATGTCGTAGCTGCCGGTGACCTGGAACACGTAGCCGCCGAGGAAGGCGCCCAGGAAGCCGCCCACCTGATGCGCGAGCATCACCACGCCGAACAGCATCGCCATATTGGTCGGGCCGAACATCTTCACCACCAGGCCCGCCGTCGGCGGCACGGTCGAGAGGAAAGTCACGCCCATCACGGCCGCGAACACCATCATCACCGCGGGCGTCTTCGGCGCGAGCAGGAAGATCAGCACCGCGATGCCGCGTGTTGCGTACAGCAGCGCCAGCAGCGACTTCATGCGCCAGCGCCCGACGGCCCAGCCCATCAGCAGGCTGCCGACGATGTTGAACAAGCCGATCATGCCGAGAGCCCAGCCGCCGATCACCGCGGGCAAGCCGCACGCCGCAACCACGCCCGGCAGGTGCGTCGCGAGGAAGGCGACATGGAAACCGCACACGAGGAAGCCCGCCGCCAGATAGCGATAGCTCGGCGTGGCCACTGCCTGGCCCACCGCCTCGCGCGCCGTCAGCGGACGCGGTCCGCCGGCAGCAGCCGACTGCGTCGCAAGATGCACCGAATTGCCCTTCAGCACCCAGGCCGCCGGCAGCGCCAGAAGAATCAGCACGCCGAGCCACTGCATCGCACTGGCCCATCCCACCGCCGCCATCAGTCCGATGGCGATCGGCGCCATCGCGAACTGGCCGAAGGATCCCCCGGCATTGACGATACCGGTGGCGAGGCCGCGCCGCTGCAAGGGCACCAGCCGCGTCGTCGCCGCCATCAGTACCGAGGGCCCGGCCATGCCCGCGCCGCCCGCCGCCAGCACGCCGATCGCCACGATCAGGCCGGCCGTGCCGTGCATGAGCGGCGTGATGATGGTGCCGAGCGCCACCAGCAGCACGCCGATGAAGATCACGCGGCCGGTGCCGATGCGGTCGGCCACGGCACCGGCAAAGGGCTGCGTCAGGCCCCACCAGAGTTGTCCGAAGGCAAAGGCCAGGCTGATGCTGCCGATGCCCAGGCCGGTGGAGGTGTTGAGCGACGACAGGAAGAGACCCATGGTCTGGCGCACGCCCATGGTGAGGGCGAAGGCGCCGGCCGCGGCCAGCAGGACCAGCCACAGCGCATGGTGCGCAATCGGTGCGGCGTGCTTGTCATTCATGGCTTTGCTCCTCGTCGATGCCGACCTCGGCGCGCAAGAGTTCGGCGCTTTCATCGATCAGGTTGTGAAGCGCCAGCACACGCTCCACACCCAGCAGCGCATTGAGCTTCTCCTGGGCGATGCGCCAATGGCGCTGTGCCTCACCGCGTTTCTTGCGGCCCTCCTCGGTGATCTCGATCAGGCAGCTGCGTGCGTCAGGCCCTTCCCGCTGCGCGAGCCAGCCGGCCGCGATCATGGGCTTGAGGTTGCGGGTCAGCGTCGAGGCTTCCACGCCCATGGCACGCGCCAAGTCCACCGGGCGCAGCGGGCCGAGATGGAGCACGTTGCTCAGCAGTGAGTACTGCGTGGTCTTGAGGCCGCTCCTCGCAACTTCGGCGTCGTACAGGCGCGAAACCTGGCGCACGAGGCGCCGCAGGCGGAAATTGGTACAGCCCTGGGGCTTGGCGATGGCGTCCATGCAGATCATTGTATCTACAATACTTGCATATGCAACTCTCAGCAGGAACGCCATGACATCGACCGATCAACTCGCAGCCTGGATCGCCGAGGAAGACGCCATCACGGCGCAGCTGGATGCGGGGCCCGGCCCGGGCGTCGCACGGCCCGAACAGATTGCCGGCAAGACTGGCCTCGAAATGATGCAGGCCATGCTGCGCGCGGAAATCCCCTACGCGCCGATCGCCAAGACCCTGGACTTCTGCCTGATCGACGTGGGCCCCGGGCGCGCCGTGTTCCAGGGCACGCCGCTCGCGCAGCACCTCAATCCGCTGGGCACGATCCATGGCGGCTGGTTCGCCACCCTGCTCGATTCGGCGCTCGGCTGCGCGGTCCACACGATGATCCCGGCCGGCCGTGCCTACACGACGGCCGAACTCGGGCTGAATCTGGTGAAGGCGATCACGCCGAAGGTCCGGCGTGTGCGCGCCGAAGGGAAGGTGCTGCACTGCGGGCGGCAACTCGCGACCGCCGAAGCGCGCCTGTTCGGGCCCGACGGCACGCTGTATGCGCATGCGACGACGACCTGCCTCGTCTTCGAGATGCAGAAGCGCTGAAGTCGCACCGCGTGATGCGGCGCTACGCCGGGGATCCCGGCGAGCGCGACAATAACCGCGCAACAACTCACCTCTCCCCACGCGATGCGAATCCTCCACACCATGCTGCGCGTCGGCGATCTTCAGCGGTCGATCGACTTCTACACCCGCGTGCTCGGCATGCAGCTGCTGCGCAAGTCCGAGAACCCGGAATACAAGTACAGCCTGGCCTTCGTCGGCTACGAAGGCAATCCGGCGCAAGCCGAGATCGAGCTGACCTACAACTGGGGCACCGACAGCTACGAGATGGGCACCGCCTACGGCCACATCGCACTGGGTGTCCCCGACGCCTATGCGGCCTGCGAGAAGATCAAGGCCGCCGGCGGCCAGGTCACGCGAGAGGCCGGGCCGGTGAAAGGCGGCACGACAGTGATCGCCTTCGTCACGGACCCGGACGGCTACAAGATCGAGCTGATCCAGCGCGCCGAAGGCGCGGCCGGGGCCGGCCTGCGCTGAATCGCATCCACGGCACGGTGGCGCGACTCAGCAGCCGAGCCGATCGGCCAGCGCGCCGATGTCGCGCACGTGCAGCGTGTTCTCCGGGTTCGGCGACACGTCCTTGATCTTGTTCGGCCCGAACTCGCGCGGGCGTTCGATGTAAGCCGTATGCAGCCCGCACACGCGTGCGGCGGCCAGGTCGTCCTGGTGCGCAGCGGCCAGCATGACCTCGCTGGGCGCCACGTCGAACACGGTCGCGACGCCGAGGTAGGTACGCGGATCGGGCTTGTAGGCCTTGAAGATTTCCGCCGACAGCACGCAGTCCCAGGGCAGGCCGGCCCGCTTGGCCATCTCGGTCAGCAGGCCGATGTTGCCGTTGGACAGCGTGCAGATCATGAACCTGCGTTTCAAGCGGGTCAGCCCCTCCACGGCATCGGGCCAGGCCGGCAGGCGATGCCAGGCCTTGTTGAGTTCCCGCTTTCGCGCCGAGTCGAGTTCAGTCACGCCAAGATCGCGCAGCACGCCATCCAGGATGCTCATGTGCAACTCGTCGAGCAGCGTGAAGCCGCCCTCCCCGGCGGCGAGCCGCTCCATGACGCCCTTCATCGCGGGCTGGTAGCCGGCACGCCAGGCCAGCGCGAAGGCGCCGCCATCGACGCCGGGCAGCAGGCGCTCGACCTCGGCCGCAATGCCGCCGTACCAGTCGACCACCGTGCCGAAGACGTCGAAGGCGATGACCTTCAGGTTGCTGCTGTCGAAATCCGCACTCATCGGACCAACTGGCTCGCCTCGCGCGCGAGCTCTTCGATGCGGCCCCAGTCGCCGGCGGCGATGGCGTCCGTCGGCACGATCCACGAGCCGCCGACGCAGGCCACATTCGACAGTGCCAGGAATTCCGCGGCATTGCCGGCATGGACGCCGCCCGTGGGGCAGAACTTCACGTCGCCGAAGGGCCCCTGCCAGGCCTTGAGCATGGCCAGCCCGCCGGCCTGGACGGCCGGGAAGAACTTGAGCTCGGTCAGCCCGTCTTCCTGGGCCAGCATGATCTCGCTGCCGGTGGCAACGCCGGGCAAAAGCGGCAGTCCCAGGTCATGGCAGGCCTTGCCGACGGCGCGCGTGTAGCCCGGGCTGACACCGAACTTCGCGCCCGCGAGCGCCGAGGCCTGCGCGTCGGCGGCACTGCGGATGGTGCCGGCGCCGGCCACGGCCTCGGGCACTTCCTTCGCGATGATCTCGATGCATTCGAGCGCCTCGCGCGTGCGCAGCGTCACCTCGAGCATCCGGATGCCGCCCGCGACCAGCGCGCGCGCCAAAGGAACAGCATCCTTCACGTCGTGCAGCACGATCACCGGGATCACCGGCGCATCGCGCATCACGTCCAGCGCGGTCAGCGCTTTGTTCACAGCCATGTGCAGGCTCCTTCTTCGGCAGTCAATGCATTGCGGCGCATGCCGGCGAACAGGTCGCGGCCCAGGCCGTGACCATTGCCGGCGCGCTGTTCGTCGGACAGGATGGCAACCTCGCGCGCGGCCCATTCGTCGTCCGGCACCAGCACGGCGAGCGTACCGGCGATGGCGTCGAGGCGAATCAGGTCGCCGTCGCGCACCTTGGCGATCGGCCCGCCGGCCGCGGCCTCGGGCGAGACATGGATGGCAGCCGGCACCTTCCCGGACGCCCCGCTCATGCGGCCGTCGGTCACCAGTGCGACGCGAAAGCCCTTGCCCTGGAGCACCGAGAGCGGCGGCGTGAGCTTGTGCAGTTCGGGCATGCCATTGGCCTGCGGCCCCTGCCAGCGCACCACGCAGATCACGTCGCGCTCCAGCTCACCGGCGGCAAAGGCCTTTTGCAGCGCGGACTGCGAGTCGAACACGCGCGCGGGCGCCTCGATCACGTGGCGATCGTCTGGCACAGAGGACACCTTGATCACGCTGCGGCCGAGATTGCCGCTCAGCAGCTTCAGGCCGCCGGTCGCGCTGAAGGGCGCCGAGACGGGCCGGGCGATGGCATCGTTCTTCGACGGAGCGGCCGGATGCCAGCGCAGCACGTGCTCCTGGGATGCCTCGCCCGCGAGCTCGGGGATGTTCGCGAACTCGCGGATGCCGCCCGCGCGCACGGTGAGCACGTCCTCATGCATCAATCCGGCGTCGAGCAGCTCGCCGATCACGAAGCCGGGACCGCCCGCGGCCTGGAACTCGTTGACGTCGGCGCTGCCGTTCGGATAGACGCGAGTGAGGAGCGGCACCACCTCGGACAGTTCGGAAAAGTCGTTCCAGTCGATCAGGATGCCGGCCGCGCGCGCGACGGCCACCCAGTGGATCAGGTGATTGGTCGAGCCGCCCGTGGCCAGCAGCGCCGCCATCGCGTTCACGATGGCGCGCTCGTCGACCATCTCGCCGATCGGCGGCACCGCATAGGCGCTGTCGGCCGCGCGGCCGAGTACCGTTCGCACCGACTCGCGCGTGAGCGCCTCGCGCAACGCGTCGCCGGGCTGGACGAAGGCCGTGCCGGGCACATGCAGGCCCATCGCCTCGAGCAGCATCTGATTGCTGTTGGCCGTGCCGTAGAAGGTGCAGGTGCCTTGCGCGTGATAGGCCGCCATCTCGGCTTCCATCAGGCCCTGCCGGCCAACCAGGCCTTGCGCCGCCTGCTCCCGCACCTTGGACTTGGCGCTGTTCGACAGCCCCGACGGCATCGGGCCGGCGGGCACGAAGACAGTGGGCAGATGGCCGAAATGCAGCGAACCGATGAGCAGGCCGGGCACGATCTTGTCGCACACGCCGAGCAGCAGCGCGGCATCGAACATGTCGTGCGTCAGGGCCACGGCGGTGCTCATCGCGATCACGTCGCGGCTGAACAGGCTGAGCTCCATGCCCGGCGTGCCCTGCGTCACGCCATCACACATCGCCGGCACGCCGCCGGCGACCTGCGCGGTCGCGCCCAGACGGCGAGCTTCGTGCTTGATGATGTCCGGATAGTCCTTGAAGGGCGCATGCGCCGACAGCATGTCGTTGTACGCGCTCACGACGCCGATATTCGGCACGCGCTCGGTGACGACCTTGAACTTGTCGTTGGACGGAATGCCCGCCACCGCATGCGCCACATTGGCGCAGCCCATGCGGTCCGAGCCGCGGTCGCGCCGGCGCATTTCGGCAACGCGTTGCAGATAGACGCCTCGCATTGCGCGGCTGCGCGTGCGAATGCGCTCGGTGACATCGAGGACAGTGGGATGAGTGGTCATGGATGCTTCACTTGCAGTAAGAGTCTGCGCACGGCCTCTGACCCACGCCAGAGGCGCGGGGCGTCCATCCTACCAAGGGGCGGGATCCGGGACGCAGCCCTTGCGATGTGGGGGATCACGAATGCACCCGGCCGGCCGGACCGTCAATCAGCCAGCCTGACCTCGACACGGCGAGCCTCCGCGTTGCTTCCAGAACCGGCGGTGGCGGCAGGCTTCTCCAGCTCGATCTTCCCGGCGGGAACGCCGAGGCCGATCAGCATATCGCGCACTCGCTCGGCGCGCTTCCTGGCAAGTTGCTCGTTCCTGGCCATGTCGCCGGAGCTGTCATGGAAGCCCGACACAACCACCTTGCGGCCGTCCCGCACGCCCTTGATCACCACAGCGAGGGCCTCGGCAGCACCTGGTGGAACCGCATCGCTCGCAGTTGCGAAGTGGAATTCCACCGCGCCTCCCTCGACATGGATGCTCGCGCCGTCCGGTGCCACGCGCGCAATCGGGGGCGCCGATGGCACTGATGCCGCTGATGGCACTGATGCCGCCGATGGCACTGATGCCGCTGATGGCACTGATGCCGCTGCTGCGATACGCCCCTTCAGGTAGTCCGGCGGATGCGCTCGCTGATAGATGACGATCCCGGACACCAGGAGGACCACGAAGGCGATCAACCCCAGGACGAGCGCAAGGATGAAGTTCTGCCGGCTCTCGTCGTCGCTGACGGTCGCCATGGGCGGATCTCCATAGTCGAGGGGCCGGTAAATAATGTCGCGGTGAACCATGACCGCTCAATTTTAGGGGTCACTCCCCGTGATGTGGCGGGTGACCCCGGCCCGCCCGGCCTGGATCCGATGCCCCGGCCCTTGCGCGACCCCATGCCCATGCTCGAGCGAGTGATCGACGAATGGGGAGGCCACCAGGATCTGTGGCTGTTCGGCTACGGCTCGCTGATCTGGCGGCCGGAGTTCGATTTTGCCGAGCGCCATCCGGCGCGGGTCCACGGCTGGCACCGTGCCCTCAAGATGTGGAGCCGCGTCAATCGGGGCACGGTCGACAATCCGGGGCTCGTGTTCGGCCTTCTGTCGGGTGGCAGCTGCCGCGGCATGGTCTTCCGCGTGCCGGCCTCGGACGGACTCGAAACGCTGGGACGCCTCTGGCTGCGCGAAATGCCCACCGGCGTATACGACCCCAAATGGCTGGCCTGCAACACCGCCGTGGGCAGCGTGCGTGCGCTGGCCTTCACGCTATCCCGGCGCAGCCCCAACTTCACCGGCGAGCTGAGCGACGAACGCTACCGGCAGATCTTCCACAGCGCCGTGGGCCGCTACGGCAGCTCGCTGGACTACGCCCGGCAGACCCTGCTGGAACTGAAGCGCCACGCCATCCACGACGCCGCGCTGGCGCGACTGGTGCGACTGGCGGAGCGCCGCATGTCGGCCGAAGCCGACAATGACCAGGCTTCGGCCTCGGCGGAGGCACCTTTTCCCTTTTCCAACTCAAACCCTTCGACCAAGGAGTTCTAGCCATGTCCCGTCGTTCCATTGCGGCATCCGCCATTGCGCTTCTCGCCGCCGGCCTGCTCAGCGCCTGCGCCTCCATGGGCGGCAAAGCCAGCGCCACCGCCACGCTCGCGCCGACGGGCGCGATTTCGCCCAATCCCACGGCGGGTACGGTCACGTTCACGGCGGTCGAGGGTGGCGTGCGTGTGGCCGGCGAAGTCCGTGGGCTGCCGCCGGGCACGGAGCATGGGTTCCACATCCATGAAAAGGGCAACTGCGGCGACAACGGCAATGCCTCGGGCGGGCATTTCAATCCCACCGGCGGCATGCACGGCAAGTTCGCCGCCCCGGGCACGCACGCGGGCGAACTGCCCAGCCTGGTCGCGGACAGCAGCGGCGTCGCACGCTTCAGCGTCGAGGTGCATTCGATTTCCCTGACCGAGGGCGCGGCCAACAGCGTGGTGGGGCGTGCGCTGGTGGTTCATCGCGACCGCGACGACTTCACGACCCAGCCGGCCGGCAATTCCGGGCCGCGCGTCGCCTGTGCGGTGATCGCGCGCAACTGAGTCGGTTCAGGCGCCCCGGGTCCGGTGGAGCGCCTCGGCGCGCAGCAGGTCGTCGACGGTGTCGATGTCGGTCACCACGCCGATGTCGTCGACCTCCAAGTCCAGCACCGATCCGCTGTCGCGCAGAGCCCGCAGGATCTTCGCCGCACCGAATTCGCCCGTGAGCGCCATGAGCGCAAGGCCGTTCGATGCGGCAAATGCGACCGGGTGGCCGCGTACCCCCGCATGCACCGGCTGCACGGCCTGCCAGCCGCGCAGGCTTTCCGCGACGCGCCGCAGCGTCGCCGGCTGCACCAGCGGCAAATCGCCGGGAAGGATCAGCCAGCCGGCGGCATCGGCGGTCACGCGGACCGCCGACGCAATCGAATCCCCCATGCCCGGATGGCCGCGGTCCTCCAGGTGCCACGGCAAACCGCTCGCTCGCACGGCCGCCAGCGTGTGTTCCAGCACAGGACGGTCAGCCAGGCGCGCGCTCAGCTTGTGCACCTCGCCGCCCGAGGCGCGAAAGCGCTCGCCCCGCCCCGAGGCGAGCACGATGACAGTCGGAAGATCCGAAGCGGTCGCGGAGGAATTCATGCGCCGCAGTATCCCCCGATCGCATGCGCAACAATGGCGCCCATGAGCTCCTCCACCGATTCACTGGCCGCCCTGCGCAAGAGCTACGAGCGCGCCGAACTCGACGAATCAAGCAGCGCCGCCGATCCGCTCCAGCAATTCGAACGCTGGCTCGCCGAAGCGATCGACGCCAAGATCCCCGAACCCAACGCGATGACGCTGGCCACCGTCGGCAGCGACCTGCGCCCGTCGACGCGCATCGTGCTCATCAAGGGCTACGATGCGCGCGGCATCGTCTGGTACAGCAACTACCAGAGCCGCAAGGGCCGGGAACTCGCAGGCAACCCCTATGCGGCGCTGCAGTTCCATTGGGTCGAGCTCGAGCGCGTGGTCCGCATCGAAGGACTGGTCGAGAAGGTCGGCGAGGCCGAAAGCGACGCCTACTTCGCGAGCCGGCCGCTGGATTCCCGCATCGGCGCCTGGGCCAGCCCGCAAAGCGAGGTGATCAGCGGCCGCGACGTGCTGGTCAAGAGGGCCGCGATCGAGGCCGCCCGCCACCTGCTCTCGCCGCCGCGTCCGCCGCACTGGGGCGGCTACCGGCTCGTGCCCGACCGCTGGGAGTTCTGGCAGGGACGCAAGAGCCGCCTGCACGACCGGCTGCGCTATCGCCAGGAAGACGGCGCCTGGGTGCGCGAGCGCCTCGCGCCCTGAACGCAGCGATCAGAGCCGGCCGGCAAGCGGCATCACCACCGAAAGCGTGACCAGTGCCAGCGCGGTCGACACCACCACGCTCGCGGTGACCGACGCCTCGGCGGTCCTGTAGCGCTGCGAGAACAGCAGCACGTTGGCCCCGATCGGCAGCGCCGCCGCGACCACCATCACGGTCAGGGGCAGGCCGCGCAGGCCGATCAGCCAGCCGATGCCCGCGACCAGCGCCGGATGCGCGACGTTCTTCACCAGCGCCTGCACGAGCGCAGCGCGCCAGTGCGCGCCGACACGGGTGAACGCGAGCGTCATGCCGACCATGACCAGGGCCATCGGGCCGAAGGCCTGCCCGAGCAGCAGGATCGGACGGTCGATCACTTCCGGCATCCGCCAGCCCGACAGCGCGAACAGCAGCCCCGCGATGATCGGCAGAGGCACCGGATGAATGACCGCCTGGCGCAGCGCGCGCACCACCGTGCCCAGCATCGGCCGCCGCGCCTCGCCGCTTCGGCTTGCATGCTCGTGGGCCACCGCGAGTTCGAGGATCAAGGTCGCACTGGTCATCAGCACCAGGGAATGCAGCGATATCAGCGTGAGCAGTACCACCATGCCTTCCGGGCCGTAGGCCAGGCCGATCAGCGCGATCCCGATCATCACCGTGTTGCTGTAGGTATTCGCGAGCGCGAGCACCGCGGCCGTCCGGTTGAAGCCGCGCGTCAGGAGCGTGGCCGCGAAGATCAGCCCGGCCGCAATGAAATACGCGGCGACCGGCCGCACGCTGAGCTGGTCGATGCGCACCACGCTCATGGCGCGAAAGAGCAGCGCCGGCGCCAGCAGCAGAAAGATCAGGTTCGACAGATCCCTCAGTCCGCCGGCGCCGACCCAGCCGAGCCTCGCGGCGCCGAAACCCGTCGCGATCAGCAGCACCACGGGCAACAAGGACAAGAGGACCGACGAATACAACATCGGCGGCGAGCATACAGGCAGCCTAGAAGGTCGCCCGCAGTCCGACCTTGATCGACCTGCCCGGCAGCGGCGCCGCCGGGAAGACGGTCGTGGTCAGGATCGAGGTCGCGCTGTAGGCCAGCGTGTTGCCGATGTTGTCGATGCGCGCATACCAGGTGAGGTTGGCGCGCCGAACCTTCATCTTGTAGCTGAGCGCCGCGCTCCAGAGCGTATAGGCATCGGTTTCGCGCGCGCCCACGACCGGCACGCGGTGCTGTGCGGCGTAGTGGTCGAACCCGAGCCGCGCGGTCCACGGCCCCAGGCCGTAGGCCAGCGTCGCGCCCACGCGCGCCGGCGCAATGCGCGGCAAGGGCTGACCCGTGTCCGTGTTGGTGGCCCGCACCAGATCGCCTCGCCATTCGAGATCGAGGGTCGAGCCGTCATCGCTCGGCCGCAGTCCATCGGCTCCGCGCAGCCGCAGCGTGCCACTGGCTTCAATGCCGGTGAAACGCGCACGTACGCCACCGTAGGCGTACTCGGCCAGGGTGTCGGCCGGAACCACGCCGTCCGGCGTGACGACGGGAGGTGGATTGAGTTCGCCATCCGTACCGCGCTGATTGCCGCTCGCATCGAGACCGATGTAGTTGGCAAAGCGCGTGACGTAGGCGTTGATGCGGGCGCTGTGAGCCCCGGACTTCCACTGCGCGCCCAGGTCGAAGCCGGTCGACTTTTCCTTCTGCAAGTCCGCATTGCCGACCTCCCATGCGGCGGTGGCGAGGTGCGGGCCATTCGCAAACAGCTCGTAGTCCTTGGGCGCGCGCTCCGTGTAGGCGAGGTTGGAGGTCAACTGCCATCCGGCCGACAGATCGACCAGCGCGCCGAGCGCGGCGCTGTGCGGGCTGAAGTCCCGCTCGCCGACAAAGAAACGCGTGGCCGAGGGGTCGTCGGGAGAGCCGAGCGAGCGCACCTTCACCCGTTCCGTGCGTGCGCCGAAATTCAGCCGCCCCCAGGAGGTGCCGAGTTCCTCGTGCACGAAGAGCGCGCTCGTCTGCGTATGGCTGTGCGGCGCGAAGGCTTCCTCGCCATCGGCCGAGAAATTCCCTGTCTCGTTGCTGAAACCGACCAGTCCCTCCAGCCCTGCGAACCTGGCATGGCGCGCTTCGATGCGCAGGTCGTCGCTCTTGTTCGCGAAGGTGGTGCCCGGCAAGGCGCCCTCGTACTCGGTATGGCGATAGTCCGTACGGCTGAGCTTGGCATGCACGCTCGTGAAGAAGCCACCGGGACGCCATTCGCCTTCGAGGGCGTAACGGTCGGACTTCATGCCGATGCTCACGTTGTCCTCGGCCACCGTGCCGTAGCTGCTGCGATAGGTGCTGGCGGAAGCGCCGATCCAGCCCTGGCCGAAGAAGAGCGTGCCGCCGACCGCGCCGCCCTGCGCCTCGTTGGCCGAATTGCAGATCCGGCGCGCCATGCCGAAGCCATGCGGGTTCGTGCAGGGCAGATCGATCGGTGCCGACACATCGCCGGCATCGCGCTTGAACGCATCCACATGCAGTGCGTAGCGTTCATTGCCGCCTTCGAGCAGCACACCGCTGCTCTTCTCGCGGCTGCCGGTGCCATAGCCCATGTCGGCGCGTCCGCCGAAGCCCTCGATCGGCTCGCTCGGAATGCGGTTGTCGATGAGGTTGACCACGCCGCCGACGGCGCTGCCGCCGTACTGCAGCGCCGAGGGGCCGCGCAGCACCTCGATGCGATCGGTGACCAGCGCATCGACCGGCACGGCGTGGTCGAAGCTCAGCGACGAGGCGTCCGGCGCCGCGCCGCCGTTTTGCAGGATGCGGATGCGATCGCCGTCCTGGCCGCGAATGGTCGGCCGGCTCGCGTTCGGGCCGAAGTAGGTGCTGCTCACGCCCGGCAGGCCGTTGAGCGTTTCGCCGAGCGTCGACTGGGATCGAAGAAGGAGCGCGTCATTGGCCAGTGTCGTGGTCGGCGCGATGAGATCCGCCTCGCCGAGCGGATTGCCCGTGACCGTGACCTCGCGCAACGAGGGGGCGGAAGCCGGCGCCGGAGACGGCACGGAGGGTGGACTCGCATCATCGGGCGCGGTCTGCGCGCGCACCCCGCAGGCAGCACAGGCGATCAGGGACAGGACGGCAACGCCCATGGCATTGCGACGGAAAAGGAAAGGCATTCTTGAAGACTCGTTGAATCAATGGACAGCCGGCCGCGCCCGCGACGCGGGGCGGCTTGCGGCCGGCAGCAAAGAGAGGGATTCAGCGAGGAGAAGGCGGGCCGCGCGCGTCGAAAAGCGCGACCCAGCGGGCGATGGCTTCGCCCGCGAGCGCAGCGAACACTGCCGCCGGCGGAATCACCGGCAAGATGACCGCCGGCACGCCGAGCGCGGCCGGGCCATGCGCCAGCTGGTCGTAAAGACGACAGTCCGCGTCCGAGTGATGATCCCCGAAGAGCGCGGCGAGGCCCCGCTCCTTCGACGGCTCATCGCCATGCGCCGACGACACAGCAGCCAGCGGCCCGTCGGAGTGTCCGCTCAACGGGTTGTGCAGCGTGCTGTGCACGAGTCCCAGGGTCGCAGCGCACCACAACGCGAATGCCAGCGCCCATACGAGGGCGCGGCTTCTGCGAGTGGACACCACCTGGGAACGCATCGATTCGCCGAGCTTCAGGCCTTCAGCCTGGAAGCGAAGGTCTTCTGGAACTTCTCGACCTTGGGTCCGACGACGAAAGCGCAGTACCCCTGGTTCGGATTGTTGAGGAAGTAGTCCTGGTGGTAGCCCTCGGCGGCCGAGTAGTTGGCCAACGGCAGCACCTCCGTGACGATGGGGGAGCGGTAGGTCCTGCTTTCGCCGATCTCGCGGATCACGTCTTCGGCCATGTCCTTCTGCGCCTCGGCCGTGTAGTAGATGCCGCTGCGATACTGCGTGCCGACGTCATTGCCCTGCCGGTTGAGGGTGGTCGGGTCGTGCACGACGAAGAAGATCTCGAGAATCTCGCGCAGGCCGATCTGCGCCGGATCGAACACCACCTTCACCACCTCGACGTGGCCTGTGCGCCCGGTGCACACCTGCTCGTAGCTGGGATTCACCGTCTGTCCATTGCTGTAGCCGGATTCGACGTCCAGCACTCCCTGCACGCGGTCGAACACAGCCTCGACACACCAGAAGCAGCCACCGCCGAGGACGATGGTTTCGGTTTGCGCAGAAGGGGTGGTCATGAGAACTCCGAGGGTCAAGGTCGGCAAACCCCGCATTGTGGCGGCTTGACGCGGCAAAGGCCGCTCACTACATTACTAACCCGCCAGTCATTAACAATCGATGCCCTCCTCCCGTTTTCTCAGCGACAAGCTCTGCGCCGTCCGTGCCAAGCGCGAACGCAGGAAGGAGGCCCGCCCCGGGGAACTGCTCGAAGCGGCGCTGGACCTCTTCGTCGACAAGGGCTTCGCCGCCACCCGCTCCGAGGAAGTCGCAGCCCGGGCGGGCGTTTCGAAGGGCACCCTCTTCCTGTATTTCCCGAGCAAGGAAGAGCTCTTCAAGGCCGTGGTCATCGAGAACCTCTCCGGCCGCTTCACCGAATGGAATCGCGAGTTCGAGGCCTTCGAGGGTACGACGGTCGACATGCTGCGCTACTGCATGCGCGTGTGGTGGGAGCGGGTGGGATCGACCAAGGCCTCCGGCCTCACGAAGCTGATGCTGAGCGAAGGCCGCCATTTTCCCGAACTGGCCGAGTTCTACCGCCGCGAGGTGGTCCGGCCCGGCCATGCGCTGCTGCGCCGCATCATCCGCCGCGGCATCGACAGCGGCGAATTCGCCCCGGTGGACGTGGACCACGCGATCTATTCGCTCATCGCGCCCATGATGTTCCTCATGCTCTGGCAACACTCCGCCATGATCTGCGTCGACGGGGAGTCGAACATCGATCCCGACAAATACATCGCGACCCAGACCGAGATCGTGCTGCACGGCCTTTGCACACAGGGGAAGGCCGCGCCATGAAGCGCTCGCTCCGATGGCTGTTGATCCTGGCGTTGCTCGTGCTGGTCGCCGCCGGCGTCCTGCGTGCCATCGGCGCGCGCAAGGCCCAGCAGTCCGCGCTGGCCGCGGAACCCGCGCCGAGCGAGACGGCGGTCCAGCTCTCTCCCTCCGACGTCCTGCACGCCACGCGGCGCGAACTCACGCAGGCGCTGCCCGTCTCGGGCACGCTCAAGGCTTTCGATAGCGCGCGCGTGAAGGCGCGTGTCGCCGGCGAACTCATCGGACTCACGGTGCGCGAAGGCGACACCGTCACGGCCGGCCAGGTGATCGCGCGCATCGATCCGATCGAGTACCGCTCGCGCGTGAAACAGGCGCAGGAGCAGGCCGATTCCGCGCGCGCGCAGGCCGACGTGGCGCAGCGCGCGTACGACAACAACAAGGCGCTGGTCGATCAGGGATTCATTTCCAGGACCGCGCTCGAAACCTCCCAGTCCAACCTCAACGCGGCCCTGTCCACCCATCGCGCGGCGCTCGCCGCGGTCGAAATGGCGCGCAAGTCGCTGGACGACACCGTGCTCAAGAGTCCGATCGCCGGCCAGGTGGCGCAGCGCCTCGCTCAGCCCGGCGAACGGGTCGCGGTGGATGCACCCGTGATCGAGGTGGTCGACCTGAGCCGCATCGAGGTCGAGGCCACGTTGTCGGCGGCCGACTCGGTGGCCGTGCGCGTCGGCCAGCGCGCGGCACTGCAGATCGAAGGCAGCGGCAATGCGGCCGATGCGGCCGGCGGTGCGCGCAGCGTCGGCGCGACCGTGGCCCGCGTCAATCCGAGCGCGCAGGCGGGCAGCCGCAGCGTGCTGGTCTATCTCCGGCTGGACCGCAACGACGGCTTCCGCCAGGGCCTGTTCGCGCAGGGAACGATCGACGTGGGCCGCGTCGATGCGCTCACACTGCCGCTGACCGCGGTACGGGTCGACAAGCCGGCCCCCTACGTGCAGCTCCTGGTCGGCGGCCGCGTCGTCCATCGACCGGTCGAGACGGGTGTCCGCGGCACGATCGACGGCACGACGATGGTCGCGGTGCGCGGCATCGACGAAGGTGCCAGCGTGGTCGCCGGCAGTGTCGGCGCCTTGCGCGATGGCACGGCGGTCCGGCTCGCGCCTGCCGCGGCGCCGAGTCCCGTGCCTGCGCAAGCCCTTCCCGCCCGCTCCGCCCCCTGAGCACCGCGCCGGCATGTGGTTCACCCGCGTCAGCCTGAAGAACCCGGTCCTCGCGACCATGCTGATGCTGGCGCTGGTCGTGCTGGGCGTGTTCTCCTACCAGCGCCTGCAGGTCGACCAGTTCCCGAACATCGACTTTCCGGTCGTCGTGGTGGTCACCGACTATCCGGGCGCTTCGCCGGAGATCGTCGAAAGCGAGGTCACGAAGAAGATCGAGGAGGGTGTCAACTCGATCGCCGGCATCAACAACCTGACCTCGCGCAGCTACGAGGGCCAGTCGGTCGTCATCATCGAATTCCAGCTGTATGTGGATGGCCGCAAGGCGGCCGATGATGTGCGCGAGAAGGTGGCCGGCGTGCGGCCGACCTTCCGCGACGAAGTGAAGGACCCGCGCGTCTCGCGTTTCGACCCGGCCTCGCGGGCCGTATGGTCGGTCGCGGTGCTGCCCGACAACGAAGCCGGCCGCGCGGCCGGCGCGGCAACGCCGAACGCGGTGGAACTGACCAACTGGGCCGACCAGGTGCTGAAGAAGCGGCTCGAGAACGTGCGCGGCGTCGGCTCCGTCACGCTGGTCGGCGGCACGAAGCGCGAGATCAACATCTATCTGAATCCGCAGGCCATGGAGGCCTTCGGCGTGAGCGCAAGCCAGGTCGTCGATGCGGTGCGCAACGAGAACCAGGCGCTGCCGGTGGGCTCGGTGCGTTCGATCGAACAGGACCGCGTGGTCCAGATCGACGCACGCATGGCGCGTCCGGAGGACTTCGGCCGCATCATCGTCACGCGCAAGGGCGGCGCGCCGATCCGGGTCGACCAGGTCGCCACGGTGAACGACGGCGCGCAGGAACTCGACAGCCTCGCGCTCTACAACGGCCAGCGCACACTGCTGCTGACCGTCCAGAAGGCGCAGGACGAAAACACCATCCAGGTGGTCGACGGCCTCACGAAGGCGATCGCCGAGATCCGGCCGCAGCTTCCGCCGGGCGTGCGGCTCGAGCCCATCGCCGATGCCGCGCGGCCGATCCGTGTCGCCGTCGAGAACGTGCGCCAGACCCTGATCGAAGGCGCCGTGCTCACGGTGCTCATCGTCTTCCTGTTCCTGAACTCCTGGCGCTCCACCGTCATTACCGGCCTGACGCTGCCGATCGCATTGATCGGAACCTTCTGGTTCATGGGGATGTTCGGCTTCACGATCAACATGATCACGCTGATGGCGCTGTCGCTGTGCGTCGGTCTGCTGATCGACGACGCGATCGTCGTGCGCGAGAACATCGTGCGCCATGTGCAGATGGGCAAGGCGCCCTACGCCGCCGCGCTCGACGGCACGCAGGAGATCGGCCTCGCCGTGCTCGCGACCACGCTCTCGATCGTGGCCGTGTTCCTGCCGATCGGCTTCATGGAAGGCATCATCGGCAAGTTCTTCCACGAGTTCGGCATCACCATCGTGGCGGCGGTGATGATCTCGATGTTCGTGAGCTTCACGCTGGACCCGATGCTGTCGAGCCTCTGGCACGACCCGGCCATCGACGCGCACGGCCGCCGGAGTGCGCCCGTCACCTTCTACGACAAGACCATCGGCCGCGTGACCGGCTGGTTCGACCGCGCCACCGAGCGCCTGGCCGAGGGCTACCAGGGCATCCTGCGGTGGTCGCTGTCGCACCGGCTTGCCACGCTCGCGGCCGCGCTGGGCATCTTCGTGGCCAGCATCGTCATGGTGCCGCTGCTGGGCACCGAGTTCGTGCCCAAGGCCGATTTCTCCGAGACCACCATCAGCTTCTACACGCCGGTGGGCTCCTCGCTCGAAGTGACGGAGGCGCGGGCGCGTCAGGTGGAGGCGGTGCTGCGCGAAATGCCCGAGGTGCGCTACACGCTCAGCACCATCAACACCGGCGATGCGCAGGGCAAGATCTACGCGAGCATCTACGTGCGGCTGGTCGACCGCAAGGCGCGCAGCCGCAGCGTCGACCAGATGTCGGAGGTGCTGCGCGAACGGCTGCGCTCGATCGCCGGCATCACCGTCACGCATGTGGGACTGCGGGACGCGGTGGGCGGCAACAAGCAGATCGAGTTCTCGCTGCAGGGCCCCGACCTCGCCGAACTGGAGCGCCTCAGCCAGCGGGTGATGGACGCGATCCGGCCGATCCCCGGCCTGGTCGACCTCGATTCGAGCCAGAAGCCGAACAAGCCGACGGTCAGCGTGGTCGTGCGGCGCGACGCCGCCTCCGACCTGGGCCTGGGCGTGGCGCCGATCGCCGCCGCCCTGCGCACGCTGGTGGCCGGCACGACCGTGGGCAACTGGCGCGCGCCCGACGACCAGACCTACGACGTCAACGTGCGTCTCGCACCCGAGGTGCGGAACTCTCCGGCCGACCTCGCGCGCCTGCCCTTCGTGAGCACCACGGTCGGCGCGAATGCCGATGGCTCCAGCCGCATCGTGCGCCTGCAGCAGGTGGCCGAAGTGAGCGAATCCACCGGCCCGAACCAGATCAACCGGCGCGCACTCGCGCGCGAGGTCAGCATCAACGCCAACGTCAGCCGGCGCTCGGCCGGCGATGTCTCGAACGACATCCGCGCCAAGCTGGCGGGCATCGCCTTCCCGCCGGGCTACGGATGGCAGTTCAGCGGCTCGACCAAGAACATGCAGGAGTCCTTCGGCTATGCCGTCTCGGCGCTGGCGCTGGCGGTGATCTTCATCTACATGATCCTGGCCAGCCAGTTCAGGAGCTTCCTGCAGCCGCTGGCGCTGATGACCGCCCTGCCGCTGACCCTGATCGGCGTGGTGCTCGCGCTGCTGGTCTTCGGCTCCACGCTGTCCATGTTCTCGATCATCGGCGTCGTCATGCTGATGGGGCTGGTCACCAAGAACGCGATCCTTCTGGTGGACTTCGCGATCCGCGCGCGCGAGCCCGGCGTCGCGCCGGACGGCAGCCCCGTGCCGGGCCTCGGCCGCGCCGAAGCCCTGCTGATGGCCGCGCGCGTGCGGCTGCGGCCCATCCTGATGACCACGCTGGCGATGATCTTCGGCATGGTGCCGCTCGCCTTCGCCATCAGCGAGGGCTCGGAGCAGCGCGCGCCCATGGGCCAGGCGGTGATCGGCGGCGTGATCACTTCCTCGCTGCTGACGCTGGTGGTGGTGCCCGTGGTCTATTGCTACATGGACGACCTCGCGAGCTGGGCCGCCCGCCGCTGGCGCGGCACTGCGCAGGCCGCAGGACCGGCCGCGGCGGCGGAGCCTGCCGAGCCGGCGGCCTAGAATCGAAAGTTTGTCCTGAGTCCGACAAAGGAAAGAACACATGAATACCGCCCCCGACATCGAGCGCCTGCGTTTCAACATGATCGAGCAACAGATCCGTCCCTGGGATGTGCTTGATCCCGAGATCCTGGAACTGCTCGGCCGCATGCGCCGCGAGGACTACGTGCCCAAGGCCCACCGCGCGATGGCATTCGTCGACATGGAAATTCCGCTCGAAGGCGCCAAGACGCCCCGGGAACCCGGCCAGTGCATGCTCTCCCCCAAGGTCGAGGCGCGCATGCTGCAGGACCTGCACGTGCAGAAGCACGAGTCGGTGCTCGAGATCGGCACCGGCTCCGGCTTCATGGCGGCCCTGCTCGCCCAGCGTGCCGCGCACGTGCTCACCCTGGAGATCGACCCCGGACTGGCCGCCATCGCGACGGACAACCTGCGTCGCGGCGGCGTCACCAATGTCGAGGTGCGGCAGGCCGACGGCGCGCGCCCGCTGCCGAGCGGACCGCTCTTCGACGTGATCGTTCTGAGCGGCTCGGTGGCACGCATTCCCCAGGGACTGCTGGGCTCGCTCAACATGGGCGGGCGCCTCGCGGCCATCGTCGGCGACGAGCCGATGATGCGCGCGCATTTCGTCACCCGCGTCGGCGAAGGCAAGTGGGACGCCATCCAGCCATGGGATACGGCTGCACCGCGGCTGCTCAACTTCCCCGCGCCGTCGCGCTTCCAGTTCTGAACGCAGCACCGGCCGCGATGATTGAACAGATCCGCCCGACCGAGCTCGCCCAGTGGTTTGCCCGCGAGCCCGGAGCCCCCGCCGTGCTTCTCGACGTGCGCGAGCCCTGGGAAGTGCAGACCGCAAGCGTCAGGCCTGATGGCTTCACGCTGCTCGCGATCCCGATGAACGAGATCCCCGGCCGACTGGCCGAACTCGACGCCGGCCAACGCATCGCCTGCCTCTGCCATCACGGCGCGCGCAGCCAGCGCGTGGCTCTCTTCCTTGCCCAGAATGGTTTCGCCGAGGTGGCGAACATCTCGGGCGGCATCGATGCGTGGTCAGTCCAGCACGACCCCGGCGTTGCGCGATATTGACTCCCCGAAGGACTTTTCATGCCCGTGCCCAGGCCTCTTCCACTCTCGGCAGTGCTCGCAACGATGTTTGCAGCCACCCTCGCGCTGCCGGCCCATGGCCAGAGCCTGCTCGATCTCTACCAAGCGGCACGCGGCTACGACGCGACCTACCAGGCGGCACGCGCCCAATATGACGCGAGCCTCGCGCGGGCCGCGCAGGCCAAGGCCGGCATCCTGCCGGCCGTCGGCCTGTCCGCCGGCGCCACGGCCACGCGCCAGGATCTGTACACACCCACCACGTCGACGCAGCGCTCCCTGCCCGCGCAGAACGTCGGCATCAACGCGACTCAGCCCCTCTATCGGCCCGCCAACTGGGCCACCTTCGAGCAGGGCAAGCGACAGGCCGACATGGCGCTGGACCAGCTCCAGCTTGCCGAGCAGGACCTGATCGTGCGCGTGAGCCAGGCCTACTTCGACGTGCTGGCGAGCCAGGACAGCCTGGCGCTGGTGCGGGCGCAAAAGCTCGCCGTGGCCGAGCAGCTCGCCTCCGCGAAACGCAATTTCGAGGTCGGCACCGCGACCATCACCGACACGCGCGAGGCGCAGGCACGCTACGACCTGGTGATCGCGCAGGAGATCGCGGCCGAGAACGACCTCGCCGTCAAGAAGATCGCGCTCGACCAGCTGGTCGGCCGCCCCGGCAACATCCCGACGCCGCTGGCGGCGCCGGTGTCGCTCCCGTCCGTCGCGGCGGCCGACATCGACGCCTGGGTGGCGCAGGGCGAGGCGGGCCACCCCGCCGTCCTGCAGGCGCAACTCCAGCTCGACGTCGCCGCGCTGGAAGTCGACAAGGCCAAGTCCGGCCACAAGCCCACGCTGGACGCGACGATGGGCTACAACGTCACCAACAACCCCCTGGGCACCAGCACGACCGCCACCAAGGTGCGCGTCAATTCGGCAAGCGTCGGGGTGGTCTTCAACATGCCGCTCTTCGCCGGTTTCGCGACCGAGAACCGCATCAAGGAAACGCTGGCCCTGCAGGAACAGGCACGTGCCACCCTCGACGCCACGAGGCGCAGCGTGTCGCAGGCAACGCGCTCGGCCTACCTGGGGCTCATTTCGGGCGCAGGCCAGGTCAAGGCGCTGGAAGCAGCCGAGTCATCGAGCCAGGTTGCGCTCGACGCCAACCGGCTCGGCTACCAGGTGGGCGTGCGCATCAACATCGACGTGCTCAATGCGCAGAGCCAGCTCTACCAGACCAAGCGCGACCTCGCGGTAGCGCGCTACAACGTGCTGCTGGGCAACCTGAAGCTGCGCCAGGCCAACGGCACGCTCACGCCCGACGATCTGCAGCCCATCAACCAGACGCTCGCGATCGAGGGCCGGCCGGCCGTCGACACGACGGCGCCGAACACACCGCCCGCCACCGTCACGCAGAGCCCCCTGCCGCCGACGGCCCCGGCGCCAGCCAGGAAGCCGACACCGATCCCGGTCGTGCCGCCGGTGCAGACGCAGCCCCTCAATCCGCAGGCACCAGGTACGCCGGTGCCGCCACCGCCGCCCGTGATCGAGCAGCCGCAGCCGACCCGCTGAAGCCGTCATCCATCCGCGCAGCGTCCCGGCGGACGCTGCAGCGGGCTCTCCCCCTTGCCCTCTCCCGCGCCGGATCCGGTTCGATCTACTCGAGCTGCGGCTCGGGCCGCTCGTCGAGCGGCGGAGCAACCTGCTGCGCAATCGCCAGCAGTGCCGCCGCCGTTCGCTCGGCGGCGCCACGATTCGATGATGCGAAGGCCAGCGCGGCCTGCGCCATGGCTTCCCGCTTCTCGGGCTTCTCGACCAGCTTGAGCGCCGCCGTGACCGCGTGCTCCATGTCGGGCACGCGCTGCGACGCGCCGGCAGCAAGCGAGAGATTGGCCGCCTCGGCGAAGTTGAAGGTCGATGGGCCCATGATGACCGGACAGCCGCAGGCAGCCGCCTCGATCAGGTTCTGCCCGCCCAGCGGCTCGAAGCTGCCGCCCAGAAGCGCCACATCGGCGAGGCCGTAGTAGAGCGCCATCTCGCCCAGCGAATCACCGAGCCAGATTTCGGCCTCCGCCGGTGCCGAGCCGGCCGCGCTGCGCCGCGCGACGGCGAAGCCATGGGACTCGACCAGCGCGGCCACTTCGTCGAAACGCTGGGGATGACGCGGCACGATCATCCATTGCACGTCGTGCACGCGCTTGGCGATCGACTGGATCGCATCCTGCGCCGGCGGCACCGGTGCGAGCGCGCCGAATCGCTTGAGCACTTCCAGGAGCTGCCGCTCCTCGCCATCGCGCGAGCTCGCCAGCACCACGACCGGGCGCGGCAGCTGCCGGCGCAGCTTCGCCGCCGCGGCGAGCTGCCGCGGGTCGGGCGTTGCATCGAACTTGAGGTTGCCGAACACGCCAGCGACCTTGGCGCCGAGCGAGACCAGTCGATGCGAATCGGCCTCGGTCTGGGCCCACACGGCGGCCAGCGACGAATAGGCAGGCCGCGCAAGCCAGGCAAGGCGCTCCGCCCCGGCTCGCGATTTCTCGTTCAGGCGCGCGTTGGCCAGTACCAGCGGAATGCCCCGTTCGACGCACGCAGCCGTCATCTCGGGCCAGACCTCGGTTTCCATCAGCACGCCGATACGGGGCTTGAATCGGTCCAGGAAGCGTGCCACGACGGCGGGCGCATCCCAGGGCTGCCAGACCTGGAGATCGCCAGGCTGCAGCAGCTTCGCGCCCTCCTCGCGCCCTGTGGCGGTGCCGTTGGTCAGCAGGATGGGTATGCCGGGCATCTGCCGGCGCAACTCCGCGATCAGGATGCCGGCGGCGCGAGCCTCGCCCAGCGAAACCGCGTGTATCCAGCACCAGCCGGTGCCCTGCGCCTGGTCGTCGTAGTGACCGAAGCGCTCGCCCACCGCATGGGCATAGCCAGGTTCGGCCACCGCCCGCCGGCGGAGCTTGCGCCGCACCAGCGGCTGGACCAGGGTGGCGAGAACGCCGTAGAGGCGCAGCAGAAACGAACGCACGCCCGACGGATTCAGTGTGCCGCCTCGGCCAGGCTCGCGTCCGGTTTCACGCTTTTCAACAGCGCGAGCATTTCGTTCTGGATGCGCTCCAACGCGGCCTGGGTCTGGCCCTCGAAGCGCAGCACGAGCACGGGCGTGGTGTTCGACGCGCGGATCAGGCCGAAACCATCCGGCCAATCCACGCGCACGCCGTCGATGGTCGAGATCTTCGCGGGCGGCGGGAAACTCGCCTTGGCGACGATCTGGTCCACCACCGCGTGCGGCTCGCCTTCGGCGCACTTCACGTTGAGTTCGGGTGTCGAGAAGCTGGTCGGCAGCGCGTTCAGCACGTCGCTCGCATTGGGGCTGCGGCTCAGGATCTCGAGCAGGCGGCAGCCGGCGTAGGTGCCGTCATCGAAGCCGAACCAGCGCTCCTTGAAGAAGATGTGGCCGCTCATCTCGCCGCCCAGCGGCGAATCGATCTCCTTCATCTTGGCCTTGATGAGCGAGTGGCCCGTCTTGTAGATCAGCGGCTTGCCGCCTGCGGCCTCGATGGCCGGGCCCAGGCGCTGGGAGCATTTCACGTCGTAGACGATGGTGCCGCCGGGCACGCGCGAGAGCACGTCCTTGGCGAACAGCATCATCTGGCGGTCCGGGTAGATGTTGTTGCCGTCCTTGGTCACGATGCCCAGGCGGTCGCCGTCGCCATCGAAGGCCAGGCCCAGCTCGGCATCGCCGGATTGCAGCGCGGCGATCAGGTCCTTCAGGTTCTCTGGCTTGCTCGGATCGGGGTGGTGGTTCGGAAAGTCTCCGTCGACCTCGCTGAAGAGCTCGGTCACCTCGCAGCCGATGGCGCGCAGGATGGCGGGCGCCGACGCGCCCGCGATGCCGTTGCCCGAGTCGACCACGATCTTGATCGGGCGGGCGAGCTTCACGTCGCCCGCGATGCGGCGGGTGTAGTCCCCGGTCACGTCGACCTTGCGCACGCGGCCGCCGGGCGCGAGCTTCGCGCTGTCGGCTTCCATGACCTTGCGCAGGTTCTGGATGTCGTCGCCGTAGATCGCGCGACCGGCCAGGACCATCTTGAAGCCGTTGTAGTCCTTCGGATTGTGGCTGCCGGTGACCTGGATGCCGCTCGTCGCGAGCGTGCTGGCGGCGAAGTAGAGCATCGGCGTGGTGACCATTCCGACGTCGATCACCTCCAGGCCGGTGGCCACCAGACCCTGGATGAGCGCTTCGGACAGTGCAGGGCCGGAGAGTCGGCCGTCGCGTCCGACCGCGACCGCCTTTTCACCGGCGGCGACAGCGGCGCTTCCGAAAGCCTTGCCGAGCGCCTCGGCGACGAATGCATCGAGCGTGGTGGGCACGATGCCGCGGATGTCATAGGCCTTGAAGATCGATGCGCTGAGCTGCATGGGGAATCCCGACGGTTCAAAAATTGCCGTTCATTGTAGGGACCCGCTCCACGGGCGCAGTGACGGAGCGATCGAATTCGTCTCCGGCGGCGCGTCGACGGGACCGCGTCGGCGCGCCGCGCGACGGGCCGAGGCACATGTCCGGAAACGGCCAGCTTCGTCCGGCGCGCTCCGTATCATGGCGCCATGTCCACCCCCGCCGAACTCGAAAGCGATGCCTGCTATCTGGCCATGAAGGCCCACGATGCGCGCTTCGACGGCTCCTTCTTCACCGGCGTGACCTCCACCGGCATCTACTGCCGGCCGGTCTGCCGCGTGAAGCTTCCGCGGCGCGAGAACTGCCGTTTCTTCCGCCATGCGGCACAGGCCGAAGCGGCCGGATTTCGCCCCTGCCTGCGCTGCCGTCCGGAACTCGCGCCCCGGGCGGCCGGCTGGTCGACCGAGGACGCTTCGCGCATCCTCGCCATGCAGGCCGCGCGGCTCATCGACGAGCCCGATGCCTGGGCCGACGACGGCCCGGGCGCGGCGCGCATCGCCGAGCGGCTGGGCATCAGCGACAGGCACCTGCGCCGCATCTTCGAGGCGCAGTTCGGCGTTTCGCCACTGCAATACCTGCAGACGCGCCGCCTTCTGGCAGCCAAGCAGCTGATCGCCGACACCCGGCTGCCCATGACCCAGGTGGCGCTCGCGAGCGGCTTTGCGAGCGTGCGCCGTTTCAATGCGGCTTTCCTCGCGCACTACGGGCTCAACCCGAGCGCGCTTCGCCGCGCGGGCTCATCGTCGCGCGTCGCTGGCGGCGACGAGGGGGCCGTGCGCGTGCGGCTCGGCTTCCGGCCGCCCTACGACAGCGAGGCCATGCTCGACTTCTTTGCGCGCCGTGCGCTGCAGGGCGTCGAGGCGCGCATCGTCCAGGCCGGAAGCGGCGTCTCGCGCCTGGCCCGCACCCTGCGCGTGACACACTGCGGCGGCAATGTGGCGGGCTGGCTCTCGCTCGCCTTCGATGCCGAGCGCGGTCAAGTGCTGCTCGAAGTCGGCGATTCGCTGGCGGCCACATTGCCGATCGTCATCAGCCGGGTGCGCGCGATGCTCGATCTCGACGCCGAGCCGATGGCAATCAACAGTGCGCTCCACGCCAGCTTTCCGCACGGCGACGGACTGCGCGTGCCGGGCACGGTCGATGGATTCGAACTCGCGGTGCGTGCCGTGCTCGGGCAGCAGGTCACGGTGGCCGCGGCGCGCACGCTGGGCAGCCGGCTGGTGCAGGCCTTCGGCGAAACGATCCTCACGCCGGTCGAGGGACTGGACCGGCTCTTTCCCACGCCGGCGGCGATTGCCGCCGCGGACGGCGATGCGCTCGGCCGGCTGGGCATCGTGCGCCAGCGTCAGGCCGCACTGTTTGCCATTGCACGCGAAGTGGCCGAAGGCCGCCTTGCGCTGCATCCGGGCGCGGACGTTCCCGCCACGCTCGCCGCGCTGCAGGCGCTGCCGGGCATCGGCGACTGGACGGCGCAATACATCGCGATGCGCGCGCTCCGCTGGCCCGATGCCTTTCCCTCGGGCGACATCGCGCTGCAGAAGGCCCTCGGCGTGGGCTCGGCACGGGCCGCGGCCGAGGCCTCCCAGGCCTGGCGCCCCTGGCGTGGCTATGCTGTGCTGCGCGCATGGCACGGCGCCTCTTCCGGCCCGGCGGACGCTCCTGCCGCCGTTGCCGGCACACATCCATCGAACCTTGGCGAGTGAACCGACATGCGATTCAAGAACACACGGGTCCACCACACACACATCGAGAGTCCGCTCGGCGGCATCACGCTTGCCGCCACCGACCTCGGCCTGGCCGGCGTGTGGTTCGACCATCAGCGGCACGAGCCGGACATGAGCGGCTGGCACCGGTACGACGCACATCCGGTGCTGCGCGAGGCCGCGGTCCAACTGCTCGACTATTTCGCCGGCCGCCGCCTGCACTTCGACCTGCCGCTCGATCTCGGGCACGGCACGGCCTTCCAGCGATCGGTCTGGAAAGCGCTTCTCGCCATCCCGCCGGGGAAGACCACCAGCTACGGCGCGCTCGGCGACGAGATCGGCCGGCCGCGCGCCGTACGCGCAGTCGGCGCGGCCGTCGGCCGCAATCCGATCAGCGTGGTCGTGCCCTGCCACCGCGTCCTCGGCGCCGACGGCGGCCTGACGGGGTACGCAGGCGGGCTCGAACGCAAGAGCACCTTGCTGGCCCTCGAGGGCGCACGCCCCTTGCCGCAGAAGGGGGCCGGCGCTGCAATCGACGTGGCACGCCTGGAGGAGGCAACCCGATGACCGAAGGCGAATGCGCAGTGGGAGGAGGAAGTGGTGGCGGCCCCGGCACCGCGACTCTGCAGGGATCGGCGCCACGCCAGGCCGTGGCGGCAAGTGCCCGTCCTCCGGCGAGCCGCCGCTGGTGGATCGATCTGGTGATGCTCGCGCTCCTGTGGGGCGCGTCCTTCCTCTTCATGCGCATCGGCGCCGCCGAGTTCGGCGCGCTGCCGACCGCGGCGGTGCGCGTGGCGATCGCCGCGCTGTTCCTGCTGCCGCTTCTCCTGGTACGCGGGCAGGGAGCGGCACTGCGCCAGCACTGGAAGCCTGCGCTTGCCATCGGCGTCCTGAATTCGGGACTGCCTTTCGCCTTCTTCTCGTTCGCGCTCCTGACGATCAACAGCGGGCTCGCGGCGGTGATCAACGCGACGGTGCCGATGTTCGGCGCGCTGATCGCCCGAGTCTGGTTCGGCGACCGGCTGGATCGTTCGCGCATCCTGGGCCTGGCGGTCGGCTTTGCCGGCGTCGCGATGCTGGCGGGCCGCAGTGCCGGCTTTCATTCGGGTGCCGATGAATCGGCGGCACGCTGGGCGATCGGCGCCTGCATCGCCGCCTGCATCTGCTACGGCCTGTCGGCATGCCTGACGCGCAAGCACCTGCAGGGCGTGCCCGCGCTCGCGGCCGCGGGCGGCAGCCAGATCGGCGCCACGCTCGCGCTGTTCGTGCCGGCCATCTGGCTCTGGCCCCAGAGAATGCCAGGCCTGCACGCATGGATGGCGCTGCTGGCCGTGGGCATCGCCTGCACCGGACTGGCCTACGTGCTGTTCTTCAGGCTGATCGAGCAGGCGGGCCCGTCGCGCGCCCTGACCGTCACCTTCCTGGTGCCGGTGTTCGCGCTCTTCTACGGCGCGGTCTTCCTCGGCGAGCAGATCACGCCGTGGATGGTGCTGTGCGCGCTGGTCATCGTCTGCGGCGTGGCGCTGTCGACCGGTGTTGTAGGGCTGGGACGACGAAAGCGCGCTATCGCGGCCTGAGCGGGTAAGCTCCGGCTTGCCCATGAATTGCCTGCCCCGTCTTCATGCCCTGTGGCGATGTGTCGCACGAGGTCTGCGCGCTCTCGTGCACGGGGCGGGATCGATCGCCGCCTGCGGCCTCGCCATCGCCATCCCCGCGGCCCATGCCGCGCCGGCGGAACCCGCGCGCGTGCCCGACACCATCGAACAGCGGGTCGCCGCGTGCATCGCCTGCCATGGGCGCGAAGGCTCCAGCACCAACGCGGGCTACTTTCCCCGCCTCGCGGGCAAGCCCGAGGGCTATCTGTACAACCAGCTCCAGAGCTTTCGCGACGGACGGCGCTTCCAGACGGACATGACGCACATGGTGCGGCACCTCTCCGATGCCTACCTGCGCGAGATCGCCCACTACTTCGCGACCCTGGATCTGCCTTACCCGCCGGTCTCCGGCAAGAGCGACGCCTCGCCGGACATGCTGGCGCGCGGCAAGGTCCTCGTGTTCCAGGGCGACGCCACACGTGACATCCCCGCCTGCGCGCAATGCCATGGCCAGGCGCTGACCGGCGTGCAGCCCGGCATCCCGGCCCTGGTCGGACTGCCGCGGCTCTATGTGTCCTCGCAGCTCGGTGCGTGGGTCACGAACGATCGCCACGCGCTGGCGCCCGACTGCATGGCAACCGTGGGCCGCAAACTCACGACCGCCGACATCAATGCGGTGGCGAGCTGGCTCGCAATCCAGCCCGTGCCGGCCGACAGCCACGCGATCGCCGCGCCCCTCGCTCCGCTGCCCCTGCCGTGCAGCGCGATGCCCCCCTGAGCGACCACCATGCGACGTCTGTTCCAGGCGCTGATCGCGCTCGCCGCACTGCTCGTACTGGCCGGCCTGGCCGTGCTGGCGCTCAACCTGCGCGGCGAGGACCCGCTGAGCGCCGGCCCCGCCAGTGTCGCCCCGACGTCCTCGCAGATCGAGCGCGGCCGCTACCTTGCCCTCGCCGGCAACTGCGCCGGCTGCCATACGACTCGCGGCGGCGCGCCCTATGCGGGCGGCGTGGCCATCGACACCCCCTTCGGCACCGTGTTCGCAAGCAACCTGACGCCCGATCCGCAGGCCGGCATCGGCCGCTGGAACGCGGCCGAGTTCTGGCGTGCCATGCACAACGGCCGCTCGAAGGACGGGCGACTGCTCTACCCCGCCTTCCCCTATCCGAACTTCACGAATATCACGCGCGAGGACTCGGACGCCATCTACGCCTATCTGCGCAGCGTGCCGCCCGCAGCCACGCCCAATCAGCCGCACAAGCTGCGCTTCCCTTACGACACGCAGGCCGCGCTGGCGGTCTGGCGCGCCCTCTTCTTCGCACCGGGCGGCTTCGTGCCCGACCCGTCGAAGCCGGCCGAATGGAACCGCGGCGCCTATCTGGTCCAGGGTCTGGGCCACTGCATCGCATGCCACGGCGCGCGCAACGTACTCGGCGCCACCGAAGTGCAGTTCGGCCTCTCCGGCGGACTGATCCCAATCGAGAACTGGTATGCGCCCTCCCTCACCTCGCCGCGCGAAGCCGGCGTCGCGGGCTGGCAGACGGCCGAGGTGGTGGCGCTGCTCAAGAACGGCAGCTCGCCGCGCGGCTCGGTCATGGGGCCGATGGCCGACGTGGTGTATCGCAGCACGCAGCATCTTTCGGAAGCCGACCTGAGCGCGATGGCGGTCTTCCTCAAGCAACTGCCCGAGAACACGCCGGCCGCCGACAATCCAGCGGCCACGCCGACACGCCGCGATGCCGGCCTCATGGCGCGCGGCGCACACGTCTACGACCAGCGCTGCGCCTACTGCCACGGCGACACCGGCCAGGGTGCCGTCGGCGCCTATCCGCCGCTCGCCGGCAATCGCGCAGTGCTCATGGACTCGAGCGTCAACCTGATCCAGATCGTGCGCCACGGCGGCTTCCTCCCCGCCACCGCCGGCAACCCACGCCCCTACGGCATGCCCCCCTTCGGCCAGGTGCTGGACGACGACGAAATCGCCGCCGTGCTGAGCTACATCCGCGGCAGCTGGGGCAACGACGCCGCCCCCGTCACCCTGCGCGACATGATGCGCCGCTAACCCAACCTGGGTCCGCTCCAGAAACACCGGCGAGAGGCGGTAGGCGAAGCGACACGCAGCGCGCACAGCCTGGGGGTGTGCCAGTGAACACCGTGGAACCGGCTTTGCCGGTCCGCCGGTGTTGCCCCCTTGAGGGGGTTGGCGCAGCGACACGAAGTGCGCAAGCCTGGGGGTGACCTCAATACGACCCCGGCGGCGCCTTCGCCGCCCGCTCGCGCCGGATCCGGCGCACCGGCGCCACCATGCGGGCGAGCGAGGAGCGTGCGGCGCCGATGAGCCGTCCGATCGGCGCCTTGAACGAATCCACCGTCGGCGACATGCCCGGCGATGCCGGCGACATGCCCATCTTGCGCAGCACGCGATTGAACTGATGTACCCGCGCGGCCTTGCGCGTGACCGAGGTGTAGAAGTTCACCCCGATCGAGATCGCGACGCGATCACCCGGCGCCGTCCAGTCGGGGTCGGAACGCGTCATGTGCGGCGATGTGCTCGGGAAGTACACGCCGTCGCCGGCGCGGGTCTCGAATTCATGGCTGCGCGCACGGAACTCATCCTTCAGCCGCACCTTGCGCAACGAGTGGGCGACGATGAAATCCTCCACCGCATCAGCCGGCACCACCACTCGATCGGAATGGTCCCAGACATTCATCACCTTGCGGCCGCGCAGCTGAAGCCAGAAGTTGTTTTCGCGATCGATGTGGAACGGAGTCACCGACGGAGGTGCCGAGATGAAGATGAAGCCCGTCACCATGAAGATGTCGGGCTGCTCGCGCTCGACCGTTGCGCGCACGTTGTCGAGGATGCTGTTGAGCAGCGCGCGATAACGCGGTATGGCTTCGACGTTGTAGAGCGCGATCCACGAACCCGGCTCCTCGATGCGGCGGAAGACCTCCTCGAGGCTGCGCCCGTCCGGGGGCTGGCTGTCATGCGCGAAGCCCGAAGCCTGCGTGATCCCCGGCCGCACGAACCGGCACTGCTTGAGCGGCGCCAGCTCCCGGGCGAGCGCTTCGAGAGCCGTCATCTGGAACAGCGGGTGTTCGTGGTAATTGTGATGAAGCCGCCCCACGCGGTGCGTGGTGAAGCCGGCGGGATCATCCACCCACAGCCGGAATTCGGTGGTCGCGGCAGGCACCAACCTGTCGTTTTCGCTCACGCCCATGGAATCTCCTCGCGCATGACGGCCTCTTCAGCCCGAACCCTGTGGCAAAAATGATAGGCCGTGGCGCCGCCGCGAAAAAGGGGTCTATGCCGTTTGGCCGTGAGGGAAGGCCTCCAGGGATGCGGGCCGATCCGATCGGTCGTTGACCCTCCCATGATGGCAAGGTTGACAATCCTTCGTCGGCGCTCACGCCACAGGATCAAGATCAGGAAAACAAGATGAACACCAGCTTGGCAATGCCCTCGCCCGGCGCTACCGCAGGCGCGGAGTGGACCTTGCCCATCGAGGGCATGAGCTGCGCGTCCTGCGTGGCGCGCGTCGAGCGCTCGCTCAGCGGAGTGCCCGGCGTCCGCGACGCCAGCGTCAACCTGGCGACCGAAGCGGCCAGCGTGCGCACGGACGGCACCATCGGACTCGCCGAACTGCGCGCGGCGATCGAAAAGGCGGGCTATGCGGTCGGCGAGGTACAGCACCCGGCCGGATCGGCAGCCGGCGCGGAAGCCGGCGGAATGGCCGGCCCCCACGCGCCGCCCCGGCCGGCCGCACGCGATGGATGGCGGGTGGTCGCCGTGGCGCTACTCTCCGCGCCGCTCGCGCTACCGATGCTGGGCCTGCTGTTCGGCCGGGAATGGATGCTGGACGGCTGGCTGCAGCTTGCGCTCGCGACGCCGGTCCAGTTCTGGCTCGGCGCGCGTTTCTATCGCTCGGGATGGAAGGCCGTCAAGGCGCACGCGGGCAACATGGACCTGCTGGTCGCACTCGGCACCTCGGCCGCCTACGGACTCAGCGTCTATCTGCTGTTGAAGCATGCGGACCACGGCATGCCGCATCTGTATTTCGAAGGGTCCGCCGTGGTCATCACGCTGGTGCTGCTCGGCAAGTGGCTCGAAAGCCGGGCCAAGCGACAGGCGACGGAGGCGATCCGCGCCCTGAATGCCCTGCGTCCCGAGTCGGCCCGCGTGCGCCGCGACGGCGTCGAGGTCGAGCTGCCCCTGGCCCAGGTGCGGGTGGGCGACCTGGTCGTGGTCCGACCGGGGGAGCGCGTGGCGGTGGACGCGGTCATCCTCGAAGGCAGCAGCGAGCTCGACGAGTCCCTCATCACCGGCGAAAGCCTGCCGGCGGCCCGCCAGATCGGGGATGCCGTGACTGGAGGCTCCATCAACGGCGACGGCCTGCTCCTGGTTCGCACCACCGCCGTGGGCGCCGAGACGACCCTGGCGCGCATCGTGCGCCTGGTCGAATCCGCCCAGGCAAAGAAGGCGCCCATCCAGCGCCTCGTCGACCAGGTCAGCAGCGTGTTCGTGCCGGTGGTGATCGGCATCGCGTTGCTCACCTTCCTCGGCTGGGGGCTCGGCACGGGCGAATGGGAAGCCGCGATCCTCAATGCCGTCGCCGTGCTTGTGATCGCATGCCCATGCGCGCTCGGACTGGCCACGCCGACCGCGATCATGGCCGGCACCGGTGTGGCGGCCCGGCACGGTGTGCTCATCAAGGACGCCGAGGCCCTCGAAGTGGCGCACGACATCCGCATCGTCGCATTCGACAAGACCGGAACGCTCACCGAAGGTCATCCCGAACTGGTCGCCCATGAAGCGGCCGACGGCAACGCCAGTGCGCTGCTCGAAGCCGCCGCGGCAGTGCAGGCCGGCAGCGAGCATCCGCTCGCGCGTGCGGTCGTGAATGCCGCTCGCCAGGCCGGCATCGGCCTGCGCAGCGCGAGCGAGTTGCGCGCCATCGCCGGCCGGGGCGTGGCGGCGAACGTCGACGGTCGGGAGCTTCGTCTGGGCAGCAGCCGCTTCATGCGCGAGTTGTCCGTGCCGCTTGGCCGCTTCGACGCGCTGGCGACCCGGCTGCAGTCGGAGGGCCGCACCATCTCGTGGCTGGCCGACGTGACAGACCGCCCCACCCTTCTCGGCCTTCTGGCGTTCGGCGATCCGCCCAAGGCGAATGCGGAAGCGGCCATCCGGCAGCTCCATGCAAGAGGCATCCGCACCGTCCTCGTCACCGGCGACAACAGGGGCAGCGCCGAGGCCGTGGCCCGCGCATTGAAGATCGACACCGTGCGCGCCGAAGTGCTGCCCGAGGACAAGGCCGCCATCGTCGCAGCGCTCAAATCCGAAGGACAGCGTGTCGCGATGGTCGGCGACGGAATCAACGATGCACCGGCGCTCGCAGCGGCGGATGTGGGCATGGCGATGTCCACCGGCACCGACGTTGCAATGCACGCCGCCGGCATCACGCTGATGCGCGGCGACCCGCTGCTGGTCGCCGATGCCATCGACATTTCGCGAAGGACCTACGCCAAGATCCGTCAGAACCTGTTCTGGGCCTTCGCATACAACGTGGTCGGCATTCCGCTCGCCGCCTTCGGCATGCTCGATCCCGTGATCGCCGGTGCCGCGATGGCCTTCAGCAGCGTGAGTGTGGTGAGCAACGCGCTGCTGTTGCGGCGCTGGAAAGGAGCCGCGCGATGAGTCGCCTCGAAATGCCTGTGGAACCCTTCAACATCGGCGAGGCCGCCTCGCGCTCGGGCGTCTCGGCCAAGATGGTTCGGCACTACGAATCGCTCGGCCTGCTGCCCGGCGTGAACCGGACCGAGTCCGGCTATCGCCAGTACACGGAGGCCAACGTGCACACGCTGCGTTTCATCCGGCGCGCACGCGATCTCGGCTTCAGCATGGCCGAGATCTCCGAATTGCTGAAGCTCTGGCAGAACAAGCAGCGCGCCAGCGCGGACGTGAAGCGCATCGCGCTGGACCATGCGGCCGATCTTCATCGGCGCATCGAGGAAATGAGCGCCATGAAACGCACCCTCGAACGGCTGGCTCATTGCTGCCACGGCGACGAGCGGCCGGATTGCCCGATCCTCGACGAGCTGGCGGATCGGGAGGCGCGCCCCCACAGCCACTGACAGGGCAAGCCTGCACACCAAAAAGAAAAAGCTGCGCGCGCCCCGACCGGGACGCGCGCAGCTGCACTCAGGGTGCTCTGTTTGCCTTACTTGTTGGAGGCTTCCATTTCCACGATGGACGGCCCGGTCGTGCCGGCCGCCTTCTCGACGGCGATCATCACGTGCTTGAGCTGCCGAGTCGGGAAGGTGAAGGTCCGCTTCACGAGATTGTTGTTGGTGATCCGCTGCACCGTTTCCCACTGACCGGACGCCACGTTGTAGAGGTCCAGGCGCATGTTGATCGGACCGTGCTTGGTGAAGGTGGTCGAGTCCGTCGGCTCCGTTTCAGTGCCATCGTCCTGACGGGCATAGACCGTGATCGTGTTCGCGGTCGCCAGCCCCGTGGAAGGCGGCGTCGCACATGCTCCGAACATGTCCAGACATGGCGCACCTCCAAAATCCAGGCCGTAGCCGGCAAGATTGAAGCCGACAACACCGGTCCACTTGCCCGCACCGTTCCAGCCCTTGTGCACGCGGTCGCCGTCGTTGAGCATCGGATAGTTCACCAGCGTGCCGCCGGCACCGCTGATGTAAGCCGGGACGCCTTGCGCGACGTTGGGATCTTCGCAGGGCTTCTCGAAGGCTTCCACCTTCAGGTTTCTGATTTCGTGCGTGTTGGTGCGGTGGCCATTGTTGGCTTGGATCCGGAGCTTCATCGTCTCCGGCGCAGCATATGGATAGTTCGCATCGCTCACGATCACCTTCCCGTTGATCGATACGCTGATCTTGTAGCCCACGCCGTCGCTCTTCGGCGTCAGGTAAATCAGGACGCGCTTGACGTGACCACCCTGGATCGCCTGTTCGCGCGACGTGCATTTGGATTCAGGGCAGTCGAGCGCTTCGGCGAGCGGGTGGTGGCTCGTCCCGGCAGACGTGATACCCCGAATACTGAAGCCATTGTCATAGGCATAGCCGGAGTTCGGCCATCCACACGTCGGGGCGCTGTAGTAGCCGGTCTGGTCGAACTGGAAGTGCACATAGTCGCCCCGCGCCATGCAGTTATTGTCGGAAGGTCTTGGATTGGGCCCTGCGTCCACCAGCGAGAGGAACAAGCCATCGCCACCCGTGTTCGCGCCACCCCAGGCGAGGTAGTCGAATTCGATCTGAATGGATTCCTTGGGTGTGAAAGTGCGCTTCGATTGAATGTTGCGGTGAACGTGGTATTCGTTCCTCTGCATGAACGTAAGCCATTCCGCGCCGGGCTGGGGCACGCCGGACGAGAAGACCCATTCCGATGCATTGACGGTCGCAGATGCGCCAAATGCAGTTGCCGAAAGGGCGGCGCCGAGGATCAGGGGTAGTGCGAGTTTCTTGAAATTCATGGCTGTCTTTCCTTCGTTTCTATGGATGCGACTCAAGTGCGCACGCATTGACGGGGAGCGGTGACGCGCAGGCCGCGCACTTCGTGGTTGTTGGTATAGCCGCCGTTGGAGGCGGAGATGCCCACCTTCAGCAGGCTCGGAGCGGCGACCGTGTAGTCGAACTTGTTGATGATCTTCTCGCCATTGATCGAGAGTTCCACCGTGTAGCCGCCACCGGTCTTCGGCGTCAGCAGCGCGACGACGCGCTTGAGCGCGCCGGCCTTTTCAGCCTCCTGGCGGGTCTTGCAGATGGCGCCTTCGCAGTCCAGAGACTTTGCGAGAGGGAAGTTCTTCACATGGCCCCAGTTGCTGGCCTGCCCGCTACGAATGGTCACGCTGTTGCGCACCGTCGGGCCGTCCCATACGGCGTTCTCGCAGCTCGAGGAGAAGTTGCCGTATTCGTCCAGGCCGATGCCCATATAGGCGCCTTCCATGCGGCAGTAGCCCAGCGCGCTGGAATGGAAGCCATTGGCGCCGGCGTTCGGTGCGCTTGCATCGAAGAACGAGATCGCCAGGCCATCGGCGCCGACGTTGACACCACCCCAGCTGATGTAGTCGAACTCGACCTTGATGGTTTCGTTCTTGCTGAAGATGCGCTTGGATTGAATGTTCGCACCCGTGTAGTACTGGTCCGTACGGGTGAAACTGATCCATTCGGTGTTGTCCACCGCCGGGATCACGCCACTGGACGGGACCCACTGGTCGAGCGAAATCGTGGTTGCGAACGCAGCCGGCGTCACCGCCGCGGCGCACAACGACAGTGCCGTCGCAAGTTTCTTGAAATTCATGGTTGCAAAATCTTGAGTTGAAAGTTCCCTGCGGATTCACATCCGCGGGTGGAAATGAAATGGAGATACCGAAAACCTGCTGCCATGAGCCAGCAGCCAGGCATCGACCACCGAGCATCACGAAGCGCCGATTCGCATGGAGCGATCGGGTCCGGAAATTAGCCTGTCCTATTTGGTGAGGGACTGACCGTATGTGGCAAGCGGGTTGGTTTCGGTCGAATTGGCATTCGCGCCTTCTACGGGCGTGGGTGCCTGGGAGTCGACAGACGTGGGTGCCATGGTCCCGAAGCCGCTGTTGCTGGAACCCCCTCCACCACAACCCACCACCAGCAGGCCAAGGCCTGCTGTGGCGACAGCGCCTGCGGCGACTGTCTTCATGAAATTTGAATTAACCTTTTTCACTTTTCCCTGCCGGCATTGCCGGATTTTTATGAATACACCGAATACCAAAATTGAGAATTCATTCAATTAAAGAACTGACGGCAGACCCCTTTCCCGTTGAGCGAGCGACTTGCGAACTTTAGACAACGAAACGCTAAAGCCCATCAGGAAATTGCCCATGGAGCCGGAGAAAATTCCTATGGAATGGCGCACCTGATAATTTCCTCACGAAATTCCATTAGATTTTCCGGTTCCGTATCGGATTCGCGCTTTCCATCCGGCTTCTGCGCCGTCACGCCGGCGCCGGCGTCCACAACGGAATGCCTCGGAAATGAGCGCCATGAAACACACCCTCGAACGGCTGGCTCATTGCTGCCACGGCGACGAGCGGCCGGATTGCCCGATCCTCGACGAGCTGGCGGATCGGGAGGCGCGCCCCCACAACCACTGACGGGGCAAGCCTGCACACCAAAAAGAAAAGCTGCGCGCGCCCCGGCCGGGACGCGCGCAGCTGCACTCAGGGTGCTCTGTTTGCCCTACTTGTTGAAGGCTTCCATTTCCACGATGGACGGCCCGGTCGTGCCGGCCGCCTTCTCGACGGCGACCAGCACGTGCTTGAGCGACCGCGTCGGGAAGGTGAAGGTCCGCTTCACGAGATTGTTGTTGCTGATCCGCTGCACCGTGTCCCAATCGCCGGTGGCCATGTTGTAGATATCCAGGCGCATGTCGACCGGACCGTGTTGTGTGAAGGTGGTCGAGTCCGTCGGCTCCGTCTCGGTGCCATCGTCCTGACGCGCATAGACCGTGATCGTGTTCGCGGTCGCCAGCCCCTTGGAAGGCGGCGTCGCACATGCTCCGAACACATCGAGGCAATCAGCACCCGAGTAGTCCAGACCGTAAGCCACTGCGCCGTAGTCGATGACACCGGCGACACCGGTCCACTTGCCCACACCGTTCCAGCCCTTGTGCACGCGGTCGCCATCATTGAGGATCGGGTAGTTGACCACCGTGGAGCCCGCGATGTAGGCAGGAATACCTTCCGCGAGATTGGGGCCATCGGCATTCGCCTGCAGCCTGCGAATTTCGTGGTGGTTGCTGAAGCCGCCGTTCGACGCCGAGATGCTCACCTTCAGCAGGTCGGGCGCGCTGATCGCGTAGTCGAACTTGTCGATGACCTTCGTGCCGTTGATCGACAGCTCGACGGCGTAGCCGCCGCTGCTCTTGGGCGTCAGCAGCGCCACAACGTGCTTGACGCTCTTGGCGGCAATGGCCTCCTGGCGCGTCTTGCACCGCGCGCCCTCGCAGTCCAGCGATTCCTGGACAGGGAAGTTCTTCACATGGCCCCAGTTGCTGGCCTGCCCGCCACGGATGGTGACGCTGTTGCGCACCGTCAGGCCGTCCCATACGGCGTTCTCGCAGCTCGAGGAGAAGTTGCCGTATTCGTCCAGCCCGATGCCCATGTAGGCGCCTTCCATGCGGCAGTAGCCCAGCGCGCTGGAATGGAAGCCATTGGCGCCGGCGTTCGGTGCACTTGCATCGAACAACGAGATCGCCAGGCCATCGGCGCCGACGTTGACACCGCCCCAGCTGATGTAGTCGAACTCGACCTTGATGGTTTCGTTCTTGCTGAAGACGCGCTTGGATTGCAGGTTCGCGCCCGTGTAGATCTGGTCCGCACGGGTGAGACTGATCCATTCGGGATCGTCCGCCGCCGGGATCACGCCACTGGACGGGACCCAATGGTCGAGCGAAATCGTGGTGGCGAAAGCGGCCGGCGTCACCGCCGCGGCGCACAACGACAGCGCCATCGCAAATTTCTTGAAATTCATGGTTGCAAAATCTTGAGTTGAAAATACCCTGCGGCCTCACGCCCGCCGGTAAAAATGAAATGGGTGTATCGAAAACCTGGCGCTTCGATTCACCGGCAACTAGATCGCCGGCAAATACCATGGCGCAGCAAATTCGCCGGCTCACCATTTCCAGCAATTGGCCAACCCCATCCCGCGAGAAATCGACCGTATTTCAGGAATGCATCGGCTTCAGGAGAAGGAGCATCCGCGTCTCTCGGACGCATGGCCGCATCGTTGGATCGGGGTGACGGGTCACCGGAATCGATAGCCTTGGGAGCCATCGCGCCGAAGCATTTGCTACTGACGTCCCGGTCTAGACAACACCTCGAAAGACAGAAAAACTGAAGTCGATCAACAAAGCAAAAATTCCACTCCTCCCTTTCCAATTAACCAGTCAATGGTCTGACTTTAGACAACGGAAAGCGGAAAACCGCCGACAAATTCTTGGAAACATAAAGAAACTTCTTGTGACCAGATCACTTTCAGCGCCGCCCCCTGGGCTCTACAGAATTCGCATCGCTTCGTGACTAGATTCCCGTTCCGAGCCGCGCTTTTCGATCTCGATGGGCTGACACCGGTGTCTGGAATTGAGTGTCCGGACCCGCCGCGAAGGGCATGGCGGGGACGGCGCTGATCGCCCCACTCCGCGAGCCACCCGACGGCGCCTGGAAGAAAGGGTCGCGCCTTCGCCCGCACCTCACGGGCGAAGGCGCATGCCAGTGGCCTGGTCCGGCGCGGCCTACCGGCCCGCCGATGCGACCCATCGCCGCCACTGCGCCGCAGCCGCAGCACGCGCGGCCGCGTCCTCGCCGTCAGGCGCATAACGGCCCAACGACTGCCACAGCGATCGCCAGTCGGCCACGCCCGGCATGGCCTGTACCACCGTCTGAAGCACAAGGAACGCGCGCTGGCGCGTCAACGCATCCGGCGAATCGAGCAGGGGTGCCACCGCCGGCAGCGCCGACCTGCCGCGCGCGATCAGGAGATGGGTCGCGATGGTGTGCGGCGCATGCAGCACATCGGGGTAGTCGTCCAGCGTGCGCACGAGGGCATCCAGCGCGCCCGGATCGCCGATCGCGCACAGGCCCTGCGCGGCACGTCCGCGCACCGCCGGTGCGGGATCGGCGAGCGCCGCCCGCAGGGCCTGCGCGGCCGCAGGGTCCGCGATCTCGGCCAGCCCCTGCGCCGCCTTTTCGCGCACGCCGGCCTCGCCGCTTGCCATCGCCCTCAAGAGCACGGGAACGGACGCACGCCCGGCGCCGATCAGCGCCGCCAGCGCCCGGGCCCGCGTCGTCGGATCCGTCGCGTCCAGCCCGCTCAGATCCTCAAGGCTCATTGCATCTTCTCCTTCGCACCGGCGCCCCCGGACCGAAGGCCCCACCCTTGCGCCCCGCTGCCCCGATTTCGCACAGGGCCGCGAAGAGAAGCGGCACCGCGGGTCTCATGGCCCCGCCGGCGGCGCGGCGGCAGGCCGCGAGAAAGTGACGACCACGCGCCGGTTCGCCCAGCGGTTCGCCTCGCGTGACTGGTCCGCGCCGACGGCCGCATTGCCGCCCTGGTCGCCGGTCCCCACGTTCGTGGTCGCCGCCGTCGACGCGCCATGCCCGATCGACACCGCATCGATGCGCGCCGCTGCGAGGCCACGCACCAGCAGCGCCGCCTCCACAGCCTCCACGCGCCGGATCGACAGGCGCTGGTTGTAGTCGCTCGGCCCGCCCACCTGATCCGCAAACCCTTCGAGCGAGAGCGTGACGTCGCCATTGCGCACGAGATAAGGCATGAAGTCGTCGATGCGCGCCGCCTCGCCCGCATCGAGCACATCGCTGTCGAAGGCAAAGTAGAAGCTCGCCGGCTCATGCACATAGAAGTCGCGATGCCGCTCGACCGCTTCGCCGAAGGTCGCCGACGCCCTGTCCTCGACCGACAGATGCTCGTCGATCACGCGGCCCGCGCGCAGGCCGAAGCCCCAGTGCACCGCACCGAGGTCCAGGCCCTTGTCCTGCGCCATCGCGACCGACTCGAACTCGAAGTCCAGATTGAAGGCCGTGCTCGCCACCCCCGGCTGGTCGTAGAGAGCGGCCGACCGGATGTCGGCCGCATCGTTCGATCGCTTGAATCCCGGCGTGCGGCCCTGCACCCCGCCCACGCCGCCGCCATAGAAGTCCGGCTGCTTCACCTGCCCCACCGGTCCGACCACGCCGGGCCCCGCCGGCTCGAAGGGAAAGCCGGTCGACAGCCCCTGGCGCGCCGGCGCCGCCGGCAGACCGACATTGCCCTGGTGGTGCACATCGGTGAAGAAGCCGCCCCCCACGCCGCGCGCCGCATCCTCGTCGGTCAGGATGCCCGGCGTGCCGAGCGCGCCGCGCGCCGCACGATCGGCCGGCAGCGTGGCCGGCGCCACGTCCTTGCCCGCCACATCCGTCAGCCGCACGATCTGCACCATCTCGATCTGGTTCGACAGCGGCGCTTCCGGGCCCGGCACGAAACGGATGTAGCCATCCAGGCCGCTGTGCGTCGGCGGCGTATTGACGGCGCCTTCGCGCGTCTGCAGGTCGATCTCGAAGCCGCCGTAGTCCACCGGAAAGCTGCCGTTGCGGCTGCACTGGATCGCATCCGGCGCCGCGCCGAGGCCGGGAGCACCGCCCGACTGCTGCAGCACATGCGAGAGCTCATGCGCCGTCAGCGCATCGTCGCCGGGCCGCCGACCCGCACCGAAGAACACATCCTGCCCGTGCGTGAAGGCATCCGCGCCCAGGTCGCGCGCGAGCAGGGCGGCCTGCGGCCCGGTATGCATGCGCGCCTGGCCGAGATCGCCGCCCAGGCGGGATTCCATGGCGCGGCGCGTGCCCGCGTCGAGCGGCGAGCCTGCGGACGACGCCTGCTGCGCAATCGTCGATGTGCGGCGCGCCGCCGCCGACGGCCACGGCCGCGGCACGACGCCGCTCGCCGCATCCGCCACCGGCACGCGCCCCGCATCGCGCGCCGCGCGCTCCGACTCCCGCTCGCGCGGGTCACTGCCCGGCCCCACCTTGAACTGCATGAAACGCGGCACGCCGCTGCGCAGCGGAGACGGGGTCCGCGCGGAGCGCGCCCCACCGGCCGGCATCGACGATGACGCCGTGCCGGCATGTGGCCGGCTCGCATGTCTCATGGCACACCTCCTTGCACGATCGCCCTGCGCGGCGCTTCGTAGGCGCGCCGCGCCGCATCGAAGGCCTCGACGCCCCACTGCGCGCGCAGGCGTCGCAGCAGCGGCTCGAAGGCCGCGCGCGCGAGTTCCGGGCCCAGCAGATCGCCCAGCGTGGCCCAGCCGGTCGCGAGCGCCGCATAGGCGCCGCCTCGGTCGCCGGCCTCCTCGTCGATGCGCGACAGGGCCACTGCGGCGCCGATATACGACGCCGCCGCGCGCGAGGCCAGCGCATGTTCGCGCGCCGCGCTCGCGTGCAAGCGCGCCAGCGGCAATTGGCCGGCCTCGATCGCCTGCGTGGCCGACAGCAGCGCCAGTCCTGCCAGCACCTCCTCGTCGCCGGCCGCCGCCGCGCCGGGGCGCACGGCCAGCACCAGGGCCTCGGCCTTGTCGAAGCGGCGCGCATGCTGCCAGGCGGTCGCCGCCTCGATGGCCGTGCGCCACGCGCCGCGCGGGTCGCCCGCCGCCTCGGTCAGACGGGCCAGGGCTTCGAGATCGGCCGCCGCGGCCTCGAAGCGGCCCGCCTGCGCCAGTGCCTTGGCGCGCCCGTGCCAGGCGGCCTGTGTCGCGGCGGCGCCCGATGCAAGGGCAGCATCGAAAGCCTCGAGGGCCGCCGGCGCATCGCCGCGCGCCAGCGCGATTTCGCCCAGTTCCACCTGCGCGGCCGCGGCCTCAGCCGGACGGCCGTTCGCCAATCCCAGGGCCTTCGTTGCGCGCAGCCTCGCGTCGTCGAGCCGGCCTTGCAGCCGCCCGAGCGTCGCGCCGAGGCGCAGGCAGCGCGACTCGTCGAGCGTCGCCCCGCGCGCCTGATGCAGCGCCGTCGCCTCGTCGACGGCGCGCTCCGCATCCGCCAGGCGGCCCGCATGCAGGAGCATGTCGGCATGGCGCAGCAATGCGTCGGCGATGGAGGACGCATCGCCTCCCGCGCGCGCCGTGCCCAGACGGCGTTCGGATGTCTCGATGGCGGTGTCCATGTCCATGCTGCACTCGCTCGCTGTGTGTCTCCGGGTCTCTAGACCGGCGGCTGTTGCGTGATCACCTTGCCCTCGCCTTCGAGCCGTCGCGTCGTGGCCTCGATGGCCTGCGCGCGCTCATCGTGATGCATGACCGCCCAGATGCGCAACTGTGCGGCGAGCGAATCGGCACGCTGTGTGCGCTCGTCTGCCGCATCCTGTAGCGAATCGGCGCGTCCGCGGGCCGCCTCGCTGCGACGACGCGCTTCGATCAGGGCCGCCTCGTTGGCCGCGTGCAGGCCGGCGGCGCCCTCATCGGCGCCATGCAGGCGCTGGTCGGAACGCTGCGCCATCGCGCCGGTGGCGTCGAGCCGGCCGGCGTCGCTCGCCAGTTCACCGGCGCGCGCGGGCTGTTCGCCGTCGACACCCAGCATCCGCGCGCCCATCTGGTCGAAGGCCGCCTGCATCTCGCGCGCCTCCTTGTTCATCTCGGCCATCCGGTCTCCGGCATCGCCGGGCAGATGCGAGGCCAGGCTGGTGAAGCCCTCCCAGGCCGCCAGCGGCACGGCAAGCGCCGTCAGGCCGGTCGCGCGGCCGGGATAGCCTGCGACCAGACCCGCGGCCTCCTGCTGCCGCTGCTGCTGGTCCTGGTTGGCCGCATCGCGCCGCGCCACGGCCGCCTCGTGCGCCGCGACCGCGGACAAGCCCGCACGGGTATCGGCCATCGTGCGCGCAATGGGCGCGCGGTTGGCCTGCAGCGCATCGGCGCGGTCGCCCTGGTGCTCCGCCTCGCGTTCGGCGCGGGCGCGCACCGCGAGCAGATTCAGGATCTGGTTCTGGATCGCGATGATCTGCGCCGGCGTCGCCGGCGGCGCGGAGTAGTGCGGATTCACGCGCTCCACGCCTTCCGCCGGCTGGTTGTCGCCGGTGAAGCGCGCGCGATGCGCGGCGCGCTGCTGGGCGTCGCTCGGCGCCTCGCCACCGCCGCCGAAGAGCTGCGGCAGCAACAGCTCGCCGACCTGATGAGCGCGCAGGCCCCAGGTCGGCGCCCCGCTTCCAGCCGGCGCGACACCCGGCGACGCACCCACGGCCGCCGTGCGGCCCTCGCGCGCCGCTGTCGCCCAGACGCCCGTGAGCGCGGGCACGGGCACGGGCGCGGCCCGCGGCGGCGGCTCGGCAACGGCACCGGGCGCGGGCAGCCCCAACGCCTCCCAATCGACCAGCACCGAGGGCTCCCCGCCCTGCGCGCCCGCCGGCCCGCTGCGCTGCTTCGCGGCGGCGGCCGGACCATAACGTCCGGTGTCGACGTAGATCTCGCCCTCCCGCGTCTGGAAGCGCCGCCGCGCGGCGGCATCCTGCAGCATCAGCCACGCCTCTTCGCGCGTGAGACCAGGCGTGAACAGTGCGGCACGGGCGCCGGCCTGCAGTTCCTCATGCCAGACCTCCTCGCGCGTCTGTCCGCCAAGTGCGGCCTCGCGATGCCCGATGACCTCATGACCCATCACGGCACGCGGCCGATGCGCCGCGTTCGCGGGATTCGCCAATCCGGCGGGCCGCTGCGCTTCGGGCAGCGGGTTGACATCCGGTCCGATCAACAGCGCATCGAAGCCCGGGTGGTAGGCGGTATCGCCCCGGGCCGGGTGAATGCCCTCGCGCGGCATGCCCATCTCGACCGCCATCGCGGCGGTGGCCTCGAACTGCTCGCGCGTCAGCGGCTCGCTGCTGCGGGTGCGGCCCTCGCCGATGCGCAGCGGCGTCTCGGGCCCGGTGGGCGCACCCATGCGCGCAGCCGCATCGGCCGCCTCGAAGGGCAGCGCCAACTGGTTCGGATTCGGCGGCACGCGGCCGATGCCGGGAAGAGGCAACTGCTCCCAGGCCGGCGCCGCCGGCCGCCGCGCGAAACCCGACATGCCGGGCAAGGCCATCTGCTCGCCCACCGGGACCATCGGATGCAGATAGGGATCGAAGAGCCGATCGACCTGGGCGTTGATCTCGGCCGAACCCAGGCCTTCGAGCGGACTGCCCGGCGGATGCGGTGCATTCGGCTGCAGTTCGTTGTAACCGTAGCGCGGCCCCTGCAGCACATCCATCTCGGCCAGGAAGGCCTTGCCGACCTGGCCCGGCGGCACGTTGGCGCCGGCCCGTGCGATGGACTCCTGCGAATGCCGGGCGCCGCGCGCGATCAGCTCCACCGGCGGCACATCCTCGTTGTTCGCGACCCGCGTGCGCACCTCGGCAAGCAGTGCCGCATCCATCGGGTCCTTGAAGGGCTTCACGGATTCGGGGAAGGAAATGGTCAGCGCCTCCTGCGTGTCGCGTCCGCCGCGCCGCTGTCCCTGGGGACCGTGGTACTCGTGGCCCGGCAGCACCTCGTGCATGACGGCCGCCGGCGCCTGATGTTCCAGGTACACGCCGGCGGCTTCGCGCCCGGTGGCGGGCATGCGCCCACCGCCGCGCGTCGCGCCGGGCGCGCCGGGCGGATTGCTCTCGAGCGCCGCGGGATGCGGATTGGGCACCGCGCGTCCGTAGGTCCCGATGGCACCCGGCTGCAAACCCTGCGGCACCGGCTCCGCGCTTCCGAAGCCACGCAGCGACAGCGGCTCGGTGATCGACCTCAGTTCGCCGCCCGTGCGGGCTGTCGGCGCAGTCGGCGCTGCCGGCGCATTCATGAAGCCGAAGGAGAGCTGTTCGGCAGGCGCCTGCGGCGGCATCGCGGTCGATGGCGGCGCGGCGGCACCAGAGGCCGCCGCACCGGCCTGTTCCTCCGCAATGCGAAAGCGCGGCGACGCTGCGATCTCCTCCACGCCCGGCTGCACCGCCGGCTCGGCAGCCCCCTGCCCGCCGCGAGCAGGCAGCGCTTCGAAATGGACTTCCGGCCCGTCACCCGGCGCAGCCGGTGGCGGCTCGTGGGCCGGTTGCTGCCGTGTCGGCGCACCATCGTCGGCCGGCGGACGCGGCCGGCCGCCCGCCTGCGAGGCCTTGCCGCCGATCCAGCCGCCGAGCGCCGCGCCGGAGGCCGCGGCGGCCGAAGACAAATCCTGCCCGCCGGATTCGACCTCGCGCGGATCGGCCTGGCTGGTGAAAGCATGCAGCGCCCGAAAGAGCGTGATACACGGATTGAGCAGCGCCGAGTTCACGCCGTCGAGCACCGTCGTGACCAGGGTGACCCCCTCGCGGATCTCCTCGCAGGTGGCGGCCAGCTCGCCCGCCGCGACGGCAATGCCGGCCGTGGCGCCGAAGGTGAAGAAGGCCAGCACGCCCGCACCCGCCGCGACACCGATCGCCACCGCCTCCACCACGCCCACGATGCCGTTGATCACCCCCAGCACCTGGGACACCACATCGATCACCGCGCTCACCGACGCCAGGCTGTTGGCCAGCGTCTCGTAACTGTCGTTGCCTTCACCGAACTTGCCGATGGTCGCGGCGGTCGCGCTCCAGTCGCGCGTGAGCAGGCCATGCAGGGCCATGCCGCCGCCGATGATCGGACCCACCACCGGCACGGCGCGCGTCACGAGTCCGATGCCCAAGCCCATCGCCGCGCCGGAGGCCACGCCGTGGATGAAGCCGCCCCCCACCGATTCGGCGATGAACTCCGCCCGCTGGATCGACGCCACCTCGCCCACGCGGCCCAGCGCGCCGGCCCAGCGCTGATGCTCGGCCAGCTCCAGATCGATCAACACCAGATCGCCGGTGTCCAGCGCACCGGCGCCGGTCTCCGGCGCCTGCGCGCTCTCGCGGCGCGCAGGCTCGGCGGTGAGCGCACCGACAGCCCGTGGGGCGCCGCGACTCGACGGGGCACCTGCTGCACCTGCTGCACCTGCACCTGCTGCACCTGCTGCACCTGCTGCACCCGCACCAGCGCCTGCCCCGACGGCACCTGCACCGGTCTCCGCGGCACCGGCCACGCCCGAGGCTGCGCCCGCGCCCGGGGCGCCTGCACCCGCCCCTGCCGCACCCGTCTCGTCGCTCAGCCACGCGGTGGCTTGCGCGTAGGCCGCGGACGATCCAGCACCGGGTCCGCCCCCGACCCCCGCGGTCCCGCCGGCAGCACCGCCGGCCGCTCCTGCCGCAGCGCCGGCAGATGCGCCATCGGCATCGGCCGGTCCCTCGCCGCCCCCATCGTCCAGCCGGCTCCCGGACAGCGGCGCGGCATCGCCGCGCCGTGCCGCGCTGGCATCCTCGGCACGCATCGCGCTGCCGACCTCGGGCTGCCCGATGCGTTCGGCCAGCCGTTCGGCTTCGTCGCGGTCCTCGGTCTGCTCGCGCTGCCTGGCCTCGGCGATGCGGGCCGCCGCCTGGCCGCCCGCCGATTCGCGACGCTGCACCCGACTCAGGAAGGTCGGCATGCCCGCCACCTTCGGCATCACGGGGCGCGTGCGCGCCGCCTCCGCGGAACGGCCGGCCGGCGACGGTCGCGAGACTTGCGCGGCGACACTCGCGCCCATGCTCACAGTCCCGTGGGCGCGGGCCGGCCGAGCTTGCGGTACTCGGCCTCGATGGCGCCGCGCAGCACCTCGAAGCCGATCGGATGCGGCGCCGCGCTCGCGGCCGCCGCGAGCGTCGCGTTGCGTATGTGCCCCCCGGCGAGATCGCAGGCCGCCGCGATGCGGTTGACCTGCGCGATGTCCAGCGCATGGTGCCCGCCCAGGTGCGCCAGCCACAGCGTCCGGCGCTCCTGCGGCCCCGGCGTCGGGAACTCGATGATGGTGTCCAGCCGCCGCGTGAAGGCACTGTCGAAACGCGAACGGCTGTTGCTGGTGAGCACCGCGATGCCATCGAAGGACTCGATGCGCTGCAGCAGGTAGTTGGTCTGCTGGTTGGCGAAGCGATCGTTCGCGTCCTTGACCTCTGTGCGCTTGCCGAAGAGCGAGTCCGCCTCGTCGAACAGCAGCACCACTTCCGCATGCTCGGCGCGCGCGAAGAGCTGCGCCAGGTTCTTCTCCGTTTCGCCGATGTACTTGCTCGCGACCGAGGCCAGGTCCACACGGTAGAGCGGCAGCCCGAGCTGCGATGCGAGCCAGGCCACGGCCAGCGTCTTGCCGGTGCCCGAAGCGCCGACCAGCAGCGCCCGCACCCCGGGCCGATAGCGGGTGCGCGCCGAAGGACCCAGGGCATCCGCGAGCGCCTCGCGCCGCATGCAGCGGCGGCACAGCGCCTGCATCGCGGCCTGCAGTTCGGCCGGCATGACCAGCGCGTCGTCGGGCACCGCATCGGGCAGCAGTTGCGCCAGCGTGCCCAACTCGCCCGCCGCGCCGAGGCGCGCGGCCAGCTTCACATGCTGTTCGCCCAGCACCTCGTCACCGGCGAGGCGAGCCTGGTGCCGCGCCGCGCGCGCGAGATGCGCAATGTGGGCCGGCGCATGGCGGTGCGCGACGCCGATGCGTTCCGCGTCCCGCGCATCGAGATGCGCCTTCCAGAGTTCGACACGCTCCCGCGGCAGCGGCAAGGGCACGCGCCAGCTGCCCACCGGATCCCCGTCGCGCTCGAAGCTGCCGTCGATGCCGCAGGCCACCAGCAAAGGCCCCCGGTGGCCGGGCAGCTCCGGCAACCGGCGCGACTCGCCCGGCGCCAGTTCGGCGCACAGCACCGGCGCCGCGCGCCGCAGCCACAGCCAGGGCGCGAGTCCGCGCGGCGGATCGCCATCGACAAAGGCCGGCTGCAGATCGAGCGCATTCGCAACCAGCGCCGCAGCGCCCTGCGCTTCGCGCGGATGGCCGCTGCGCACCGCGAGCACCGCCGCGCCCGCCGAATGCCGAAGCGCGCTCGCCTGCCGCGCCGCCGCCTGCCGCAGCGAGGCCGGCGCATCGCCCGGCACCGGACCCAGCCGCACACCGGCCCAGGCGCCGCGCGAACCGCTGGCGCCGCGCAACGCCAGCACCGTCGGCAGCGGCACCTGCAGGGCCTGCTCGGGCAGCGGACGCTTGTCGTCGTCGACCGCGAGCAGTCCGCAGGCGCGCGCGGGTCCGTCGACCAGCACCGCCAGCGCATCAGGCAGGCCGAGCTGGCCGGCCAGCGTGAGCACCAGACCCACTGTCGGCCGGGCCAGGCCGGCCGGCGACTGCAGCCATGCCAGCACCCGGCCCACCATCGGATCGGATTCCACCGCCGCCGCCAGCGCGACCGCGATGCACTCGGCCTCGCCGAGGCCGAAGGCGCCGGCGAGCGCGTGCAGGCGCAGGTCTTCGGCCGCGGGTGCGAGGCGCCAGTCGGCCACGCCGCAACCGGCTGCGCGCTCCAGTTGCGCGCGCAGCCAGTCGGCCTCCGCGCCCGGCGTATCGGCATCGGCGAGCACCGCCAGCGCGAGCGCATGCAGCGGGGCCGCGACGCATCCCGCCGCGGCCATTGAAGAAGAAAGCCGATCCGCCGCGTTCATGACGAGGAGGACGGCCCCGCCGGCTCGTCCCGGTAGTGGTAGGCGACGACGCGGCCGAACCACGGCAGCCAGCCGGGGTCGATGTCCAGGCCCGCGCGGCGCACGCGCAGGTCGGTCGCGGCCAGGGCGAAGCGCAGATCCACATGCGTCGGCGTGATCGCGATGCGGCCCGGCCGGCGCACCAGGCTCGCGAGGCCGATGCCGGCACCCCGGCGCAGCCATCGGCGCGTGGCCGCAAGCCAGAGTTCGACCTGGGCCTCGGCATTGCGCACGCTCACCCAGGCCTGCGGCAGATCCGGCGACACATCCGCATGGCGGGCATTCGGCGCCCTCAACGAGCGGCTGCACCATGACGCGGGCGCCGGCCCGGACACGCGGGGCAGCGATGCACGCGCCGACACCGGCGTCCACATCGGGTCGCCGGCCGGCGCGCCAAGCCGCCAGAGCGCAGCGGCCAGCACCGCGCGCGCCCAGTCGCCGACATCCTGCGACGAAGACTCGGCCCAGCGCGGCAGACCGAGCCGTTCGAGCACAGGCAGCAGAAAGAGCAGGCCCGCATACATCGTCGGCTCGGCATCGAAGTCCGCGTCCATGTCCGCACCTTCGTCCACACGGTCCTCGTCGTCGACACGGGCATCCGCGCACACCGCCGACCCGGGGCCCGCATCGCCTGGCTGGGCGACGAGTTCCGATTCGGCCGCCGCATTCCGCCACGCCGCGTGCTCCGCGCCGGACGCATCGGGCGCGGCCATGGCCATGGCCACGGCCACATCCATATCCACATTCCGATCGACATCCACGTCGTTGGCCGCGGCCGGCGGTGGCGCCGCGCTGCGCCGCACCCGGCCCATCGGCGCGCCGGGCACCGAGGCATCGCGCCAGCCGCCCGCGTACAAGAGGCAGCGCAACCAGTCCGGCACACGCGGCGGCGGCGCCGGCCCCTGGGCGTCCGCGGCGTCCACACGCGCGAGCCAGGGCACCCGCGCCTGCCGCACCAGCGCCTCGCCCAGGCCCGGGGGCATGACCGACACCAGGCCCGCCACGCCGGCGCGGCGCGCCACCCGCACGGCCCAGGCCGGCAATGCGGCCCGCGCCTCGGCCGTGCGCGCGATCGCGCGCGCAATGGCGCGCAGGTTCCCGCCGGCATCCTCATGGGGATGGAACTCGGGCACGGCCAGCGGCCAGTACCACGCGCTGCAGCGCTCGCCACGCAGCAGGCGTTCGGACAACGCGACCCGCGCATGCCAGGCGCTCGCGAAAACGACGCGCTCGGCCCGCGGCAGGTCGCCGCGATCGCCCTCGGTCCAGACCACCGCCTCGCCGGAGAAGCGCGCCTCGATCAGCCGCGCGATCGCCTGCGAGGAGGACTGCCTCGACACCGGCCCGAGGGCCAGCCGGCGCACCAGAAGCAATCGCGCGCCCTCGTCGGGCAGGCTGGCGCAGCGCAGCGCGTCCTCCAGTCGCGGCACGACGGCGCGCGCCGCATCCTCGCTCGAAGCCACCAGCCGCAGATGGCGCACGTGGCGTTCCGGAGCCGGCATGGCGCACCGCCTTTCAGCGCCCGAACAGGCTGCGGCTGGCGCTCGCCGCCTGGAGGCTGACCATCGCGCTCTCGTCGAAGTGCACCCGCACGTCGGTGCCCAGTTCGACCTGCACCGCCGCGGTCTGGATCACGCGCGCCGAAATCTCCGCGCTGCCGATGTCCTCGATCAGCGCACGCGCGATCACTTCCTCGCCGCGATAGGCCACGGCCTGCATGCCGATGCGCAGCTTCGACGCATCCACGGCCACCAGCGGTATGCGCGTGCCCGCCACCACCGCCGGCACCGGACGCGCCAGGCGGCCGGTGATGATGCGGTCCACCGGCGCATGGCTCGCGAGCAGCAGGCACATGCGCACCACGTCGTTGACGAGCCCGACCGCCTCGGGCTTGCCCGGCTCGATCTGGCCGAACAGCCAGTCCACGTAGGCCTGCATCTGCCGACGGTCCTCGAAGCCGATCTCCGACCAGCGCGGCAGGCTGCCCAGATTGCGCAGGTTCGGCGCCGCATCGAATTCCGACAGGATCCCGGCCCACTGCAGGCGCAACGCAGGCAGCACGCCCGAGAACTCCGCATGCAGACAGACCGCGATGCTGCGGATGTTGTCCAGCTCGGCCGCGGCGCGCCTGGCCACATCGGCGCGCCCGTGCCCGCCGTCGGCGAGATCGGCGAAGGACACCACCTGCTCGGCCTGGGCGCGCTGCCCCTGCCAGCTCAGGCTGGAGAGGGCCGCGAGATCCAGCGACTGAACCGCGGCAATGCGCGGCGCGAGTGCCTGCACCTGCCGCGCCGCGACGCCGGCGATCGCCTGGCTCAGCCGCGTCGTGCCCGCGCTGGCCGCGAGGATCGGCGTCGCCATTCCCGCCAGCGCACGCGACTTGGCCACCTGCACCATGCGCAGCAGCGGCTCGGAACGGTCCAGCAGGCCGAGGATCGGCGGCGCGGCGACGAACCAGGTGGCCGGTGCCTCGCGCACGACGCGCAGCATGTCGGCGATCTCGTCGGGCACGTCCGGATGCTCGCGCAGGCAGGCCGGCACCGGCGCGTCGAGCAGGCCCGGATCGACCGAGTGCGTGGGCGTGGCCAGCAGGTTGTCGATCTCGCGCGGACGGATGAAGGCAAGGAACTTCACCTCGTCGGCCAGCACGCGGATGCGGTTCGCATTGACCGCATCGAGTCGCGCCGTTTCCTCGGCCAGCAGAGAGCGCGCCACACTCACGTCATGCCGCGCGCCGGCCAGTTCGTCGGCCACGCCGGACAGCCGCGCGCCGACCGCGGCGAGCGCTGTGTTCACCTGGGCCGACACGCCGCCGCATACGCTGATCGCGTCGCGATACAGCTTGATGCGGCCTTCCATCTTGCGCATCAGCGCGACCACATGGTCCGACAGGTCGGTCGCATCGGAGAACATCGCGCCTTCGTCGGGATCGCCGGTGGTCTGCCCCGCGGGCAGCCGCGTCGGCACCTTCAGCAGCGCGCCCAGCAGCGGCCGGTTGGCCAGGAAGTCGGTGAAGGGCCGCTCCAGCGGCGCCGGACTGCCGTCAGCCGGCTGGAGGTCCCCGAGGAAGGTGTCGCCCTCCAGTCCGCGCATCGAGACATCCTGGAACAGGCCCGGCGTGACGCCGCCGTCTTCCGCCGTCAGCGTGTCGGCCAGCCGCACCAGCGACAGGACCGCCTCGTAGCGCGAGGAGGTCGCGTAGTCGCGCGCCTCCTTCGACTTCGGATCGTCCAGGCGCTTCGCGATGGTGGTGGTGCGAATGAATGCGCTGCCGGTCAGCGGGGCGGCATTCGCCACGTCGGAGGGCGAAGGCGGCGCCGGTGCGGCACCTGCTGCGCCGGCCGCGGCGCCGCCGAGCCCCACGAGGCCGATGTCGCTCAAGGCGCGCTTGTCGACGAACGCGGCCGTCGCGCCCAGCCGATCCGCGAGGCCGATCGAGATCGGCGCCGGCGCGGGCGGCGGGGCGGCGGCGGTGTCGCCCAGCGTGGTGCCGATCACCGTGCCGCCGATGCGCGAGCCGATGTTGCCGCCGACGGAAATCACGCCCGTGTCCACGCGCGACACGACCAGCGGGCTGATCGGTCCGGTCAGGCCGGCGCGCGTGGCGATCGGTGTCGCCGCAGCCGCGAGCCCGCGCACCACCGCGGCAGGTGCGGCCGGCGCCGGTGGCGCAGGCGGCGTGGGCGTGCCGGCGGCCGCCGTCTTCTTCAGGTCGGCGATGAAGCTGGAGATCTGCTCCTGCGACGCGGTCGCCGTCTCGGCCTGCGCGATGGTCGCCAGCACCGGCGACACCGCGAGCCGCGTGGCCGCGGTGGTGCCCAGCATCAACTGGCGCACGCGATACACATCGGTCTGGACCTTGACGAAGCCGTAGTCGACCAGATCGTCGGCGCGGTCGGCACGCGACTTCAGGTAGGCGGTGAAGCCGTCGATGCCGAGCAGGTAGAGCTGCATGCGTTCATGCGCCGACAGCACCTGCAGCGCCGGGCTGTCGAACAGATCGGACAGCGCCTGCACCTGGCCGTTGCGCGAAGCCGCCGTGGGCGTGCGGATCTGCGCCGCAGGCACGATCGTCCAGCCGGGATTGGTGGTCGTCGCCGCACCCTCCTCGCCCACCGTGATCCAGGGCCGCTCGACGGCCGCCGCGCCGGTCGCGGGCACGCTCAGCGCACCCATCGGTCCGAACACCGCGAAACCGTCGAACTGCATGAAGTCCACCCCGGTGAGCGCGGCGCCTCCGAGGTCGAGCGCCGCCACCGCCACGTCGATGCGCGCCCAGGCGCCGGGCTCGGGCAAGGGGCCGGCATACACGCCGGCATGCGTGTCGCTCGACGCGATGGCGATCTGGTTCCAGCCCCAGTAGGCGCGACGCGCGATGTTGCCGTCGCGCACGCGGAACTGCAGCAGGATCTCGCGCGGCGGGTCGTCCGGCTCCAGGTACACCCAGCAATACAGGCGCTCGGCCGCCTGCACCGCGAAGGCGGGGGGCTGCGGCGCGGGTGCGAGCGCGATGTCGAAGCTGTGCGAATGCCGGCCACCGGCCGGCGCGTCCGCATGGCCGCCGGAAGTGAAAGGCGGCGCGGGCGCGATCGCCGGCAACACCCCCAGCGTGGGCTCGAAGGGGCTCCACAGGTCGTTCGCGCTCAGCAGTTCCCAACCGTCTTCGCCGAACAACTGCGCGCCCGCGGGCAACACGTTCGAGAACCACGCCTGTTCGGCATCGGCGGTGCCGCGGCCGGCCGGACCGAAGGCCGCGCGGCCATCGAAGAGCGTGAAGGCCATGCCGTCGAGCGGCGCATCCGCGAGCCCCACGCCGGCCAGCGGCACCTCCAGCCGCAGCCATTCGCCGAAGGTGGGCAGGTCGCCGATACGCAAGCGCGAGGCGGTGTCGTCGGTGCCGAAGCCGATGAGGTTCTCGCCCCAGTAGGCACGATGCTCCCAGTCGGCACCGGCGACATGCCACTGCAGCATCAGCGTGCGCGGCGGGTTGTCGGGATCGAGGCAGACCCAGCAGAACAGGCGGTCCGCCCCCGCCGCGAAGGTGGCGCTCGCGCGCTCGAAATAGTGCTGGTGCAACCCGCCCGCCTGGCGGCTGCGGTGGCCGCCGCCGACGGGCGGCGGCCCCCATGGCGTGAGAAATTCCGGTTCGACCGCCTGATCGTCGTCATCCCATGCGCTGACCTGCGGCGGCTGGCCGTCGAGCCCGTGCTTCAGCACCGACTGGCGCACGCGCAGTCCCTGCCGCAAGCCGAGCGTGCGGGCGCGCACGAGCAGGAAGCTGTCGAGCGTCTGCTGGAACAGCGGGTCCGGCGTCTCGTTGGTGATCAACAGACGCGGCTCCCAGGATGCGAGCGGCACCGGCACCAGCAGGCGTGCGCTCTCCGGTGCCGACACGGCGAGCGGCGCGAGCGGCGCGTTGGCGCGCACCACCAGGTCGAGCTGCTCGACCGGCACCGGCACCGCATCCATGTCGAAGCCGGCAGGAAAGAAGGCGCTGCGTCGCGACACGGGGTCGTAGCAGTTGCGAGGCAGAAGCCCCGCCGGCGGCAGGAAGGCGGTGAAGGACTGCGCCAGTTGCTCGGGCGGCAGGACCTGATCGCCCGAGAGCGCCGCGACTTGCTCGGCGAACTGCTCGAACTGCGCCTGCTGCAGGGACGGCAGCCGGCTGTTGGCGACCAGCAGCGGCGCGCCATGCGTCTGGCTCGCCACCTGCAGCCGCGCATCGCGCGCCAGCCCGCCGCGGCGGACCACGCTCGCGCGATCGATCCACATCGGCTGCTCGCTCGCCAAGTCGAGCTGCACCAATGCAACCGGAACACCCCATCCCTCCCAGGGCAGCGCACTCGCGGCGGGGAGGTCGGCCTCGGCCTGGAAGAGGGTCCAGGCCAGCGCATTGCGCACACCCGGGCCGGCGGGCGGCAAGGCACGCCATTCGGACGGCCACACGTACCAGAGCAGACGCACCGCATCGCCGATGCGCCAGTCCTCGAACACGGCCGGATCGCCGGTGCTCGCGTCGTCGCAGGCCGAGCGGTCGCACGGATCGCCCGGATCGAAATTGGAGGTGTCGGCCAGCACGGGCTGCAGCACCAGCACGCCGATGGCCGGCAGGGTCGCGCGCGACGCCGGCACGAGTTCGCCCAGGGCCGCGCCGATCTCGCGCGGATTCAGCGAGCCGTCGGCCGTGGGTGCGCCCACGCCGCTGCCGTTGTCGAAAAAGCCCGGCGGCGCGACCACCTGCACGTTCGCGAGCGAGGTCGCGAGCGGCTGGCGCAGCACCACATCCTCGCCGGTCACGGCCAGGCCCCGGCCCGCGCCGACATGCACCTGCACGTCGGCGAAGCGGGTAGCCCCCGGTGCACCGCGCACCACGGTCTCGAAACCGTCGACGGTGCCCGGCACGTAGTCCTGCCCGCGCTGCGCGATATGACCGGCCTCCCAGAGCTGGCGCTGCGCCAGCGCTCCGGCCGACAGCGCACGGCCGGGAAACAGATTGGGGCGCCGCTGCCAGAAGGTGGCGGCGTCGGTGGCGTTCCCGGGCGAGAGCGCAATCACCCGTTCGCCCGGCAATGGCGTGAGGATGGGACGGATGGCCATGGCAGCGTCTTCCTTCTCGATGGCGGTGCGGCCGGTTCAGGCAGGCCTGGGCGCGGAGCCGGCGGCCACCGCCAGCGGCGTCCCGGCCAGATCGTCCCGATACGCGAGATTGCGCCGGCGCACATACCAGAGCCGCGGCAGGGTCGCCAGCCGCGCCCATTCGGCGTCGGCCGGCGCGGGCACCGGAATCGGCAGCGGCAGGCGCAGCCGCGTCAGGATCTCCAGCGGCCTGCGCTGCGCCACCAGGTTCGGCGCCGCCGGCCGGAGCGTGCGCACGCGCGATTCGAGCTTGCCCGTCACGGTGCGCCAGTCGGCGCGCGCGACCGGCGCCAGCACCAGCACCGCCGTGCGGTCGAGCGCGGCTTCGACGTCGAGCAGGTCGATGGGCGGCAGCGCCAGCGATTCCTCCACCAGCGCCGGCAGTTCGTCCTCCGGGATGACCGAGAAGTCGACGTCGACTTCCGAGGGGAAGTAGCGCTGCGTGAAGTCGCTGGTGTCGATGATGCCCGTGGGCAGGGGCCCGGCCGGCGGCAAGGCGTCGAACTGCGTGGCGGCGGGAAAGCTCTTGCCGCCGAACTGCCGCGCCACCTCGTCCAGATGCACCGTGTGCTGCATCAGGTGCGCAAGCCGCAGCGCGCGCGGCGCGAAGCCCAGGCCGGGCAGGTCGCCGCGGTCGGCGCCGAGTTCGCGCCGCACCATGGCCTCGTCGATCCAGACCACGGTGTTGCCTTCGAGCGCGATCATCGCGAGCGGCAGCAGGCTTTCGGACACGCCCGCGCTTCCGCCTTGCACGAAGAGGGTCCGCGCCGCGCGCGAACGGCGCGCCTGCAGCGCATCGGCCGCACCGTCGTCCTGGAAGGGCACCAGCGTCACGGCGGTAGCCTCGATCACGTCGCCGTCCTCCACGCTGCGCGGACCGGTCAGCGAGGTGGGATAGGCGCCGATCGGATTGGCGGTGTACTCGACCGGCCGCAGCGCGAGCACGAAGAGCCCGGTGCGGCTGCGCATCGGCGCGGCGGGAATGCGGCCCAGGCCGAAGCGGGCCGAGAGCTGCTCGGCCAGCGGCAGATCCGTGAGGTTGATGCGCAGGTCGGCCGGCAGCAGCACGAGTTCGCCGACCGGCGTGATCCCCTGCCCGGCGCCGATCACCAGTTGCGAGGCGTTGTCGCCCATGGCGACCTGCAGACCGGTGGCGACCCCGGAGCCCGCCGCGCGGCCGAGGTCGGCCTCGCGCGTGAGGAAGTACTGCTGGTCGCGGATGAGGTCGCGCGCCGCCAGGAAGCGGCCGTCGAAGTAGCGCGGCCGCTCGCGCCGGGGGTCCTCCACCAGCGCGCCGCTGCGCCGCAGGCTCTGGACCTCCGCGAGGGCGATCTGTTCGCGCCCCGCGCCGAGCGCGACGTTCGAGAAGTTCGAGACACGCGGATCGAGGATGGTGGCCATGGCGGGCTCCGGATTCCGAATGAAGGGGTTACAGCCCGGCCCACTGCGCGAGCAGCGGCACCGAGGGCAGGAAGCGGCGCGCGAAGTTGTCGACCAGCGGCGCATCGGCGGTGCGCACCGGCGGATCGGCCGCGCCCACGGGCAGCAGCACGCGCGCGATGAAGACGGCGCTGGTGTCGAGGTTCGGCGGGTCCTCCGGCGCGGGCGGCAGGCCGGCGCTGCCGCCATTGCCGCTGCCGCTTCCGAAGCCGCTCGCGGCAAAGGTGCCGAGCACCGCGTCCTGCGCCGCATCGCGGCGCTGGGCCGGCGAGCTCGCGGGATTGCCGAGCGCCGGGTCCGCCGGCGGCAGCGGCAGGCCGAGCTGCACATCCGAGAGACCGGCGCGCGGCACCATCAGCAGCTCGTAGGCATCGCGGATGCGCGAGGTCGACACCGCGTTGAGCGCATCGAAGGGCCCGGCCGCGAAGCCGGGCGTGAGCCCGACCGTGCATTGCGCGAAACGCAGGAAGACATCGGCGACCACCGCACGCGCCGGCAACGCGGGCCCGCTGTCGCGCATGCGCGCCGACAGGAAACGCGACAGCTTGTCGTAGGCGCTGGTGCGCAGCGTGTCGCCGCCGTCGGCCGCCGCCACATCGGCGAACCAGTCGGCCAGGCCGCGACAGGCCGGCCGGGGCACCTCGATCAGGCGGCCGAGCCGGTCGACCGCGACGCCCGGCTGCACGCGTATTTCCTCCGCCTGCGTCGGGCTCTGCGGCACATGGTCGACCTTCAGGCCGGCCAGCGTCCCGCCGCCGGCCAGGAAAGCCATGGCCAGCGCGAGGCGGCCCCGGTGGTAGGTCTGCTCGTCGCTGAAGTCCTGCGCGTCGAGCAGCATGCCGGTGGCGTAGGCCGGCCGCTCGGCGCGCGGCTGCGCGTAGAGCGGATCGGCGGCGGTGGCCAGGATGCTCATGGCTTTCTCCTCTTGCTCTTGCTCTTGCTCTTGCTCTTGGGGGCGGGCGCCGGCCCGGGGCCCGGCGCGGGCGGTGCCGCGATGCCGCGCACGATCACCGGCGACACCACTGGTCCCGTGACCGGCGGATGCACCGGATCAATGACCGGCGGCGGAGGCGCGGGCGGACCGATCACCGGCGGCGTGGCCGGTCCGAGGACCGGGCCGGTCACCGGCGGGCGTGTCGGGTCCACGGCCGGCCCGATCGGCGGCGGGGTGATCACCGGCCCGACCACGATGCGCCCCAGGATCGTCACGATCATCTGGTCGGGCTGCGAGCGCCGGCCGCTGTCGTCCACCACGACCAGCGTGAAGCGCTGCTGCCCCGGAGGCAGGCCCGCGTCCACGGTCACCACCGGCGTGTCGGTGGTGACGGGCTTGCCGACGGCGAAGGCGACCATGGCGCGTCCGTGGGCTCGGGCTCAGGTCGCCGGACCGACGTAGGTCCAGATGTACTTCACGACCTTGCCGCCGCCGACGTCGAAGGACTTCTCGCCGCTCAGGTTGAAGCTCTGGCCCCAGGCCACCGTCTGCGGGCCGGCCAGCACGGCGGTGGGCGCCTGCTGGTCGGCGATGATGACCACGATCTGGTCCGGCTTGGATTGATTGCCCGAGTCGTCCACCACGACCAGCCTGAAGGTCTGGCGCCCGACGGGCAGGGGCTTGTCGGCGCTCAGGGTGACTTCGATCACCGGCTGGTCGGTGCTGATGTCGGTTCCGATCACGAATTCGGCCATCTCATCTCTCCTGGTTGGGTTGATCCCGGGTTGAACATCACGGTGCCGGCGGCGGCAGGAGACGCCAGCGGTATTCGGCGATGCGCCGGCCCGGCGCCGCGCGCGAGCCGCTGCCGTCGAGCACGAAGCTGCTGCCGAAGGCCACCGTGCGGTCCTCGCCCGCATCGGCCACCGGCGGCATTCCCGCGAGCGCATCCGGATTGCCCGCCAGGCGCGGATCGAGCACGCCGGCGCCGGCGAGGCGGTCGCCCAGGCCGATCGAGGACCCGTCGACCTGCGCCGGCCGCGGCCGGCGCGGCGGCCCGAGGTAGGTGTCGACGCCGACCAGGCTGGCAATGCCCACGAGCAGCGGCCAGGTCGCCCCGACCACGCGCACGGCCACATGCGCCGGCGCCTCCAGGCGCACGACGCGCCGGATCAATGCGAAGTCCTGCGGCGCGACCTCCTGATGCACCAGCACGGTGGCCCTGAAGGCCAGCCGGCCGAGGAAGTCGAGCGCCGCCGCGTTCTCCGGGGCGGTGCCCGCCGTCTCCGCATAGAGGGCCGCGAGTTCGGCGCCTTCGCTGCTGCCGACGAACAGCGTGTCGCCCACGATGGAGTTGCCGCTCTGGCGCAGGCCGGGCAGCAGCGGATCGCGCTCGTCCGTGAGATCCACGCCGAGCAGCGTGGCGAGGATGCGGCGCAGGCGGAAGTCTTCGACCACCACGATGTCGCCGCCACGCACCGCGCCGCCGGTCGCGACATCGAGCGCCAGCCGCAAGCCGTCGCGCGTGCCGTGGCGGCGCGCGAGATCGGGTGCGGCGCGCAGCCAGTCGCGGCGGCGCGCCTCCGGCAGTGCCGGGTCGAAGGCGACGCCGATCCAGCCGGCCAGCCAGTCGAGGTTCTCTGCCGGCGCGGCCTGCGGATCGCTCATCAGGTGCGCGGCGGCCACGCGGTCTTCGAGCTGCGTGAGCAGGCCTTCGAAGTTGGCGACCAGGCGCGCGCTGAAATCGGCCGGCGTGGCTTCGGGGCGATAGACCGCAATGAAGTCGAGCGCCGCGTCGCCCGAGGTATCGGTCTCCAGTCGCAGGCGCCACGCGCTCGCGGCATCGCGCAGGAGCCAGGACGCACCGGCGCGCTCGACCGTCACCGCGGCCGCCGCACCGGGGCGGATGTCTTCCACCAGCAGGCGCGCACGCAGCGTGTCGCCCAGCGCACCGCCGGCATCGAGCATTGCGGCATGCGCGGGCTCGATGCGCGCCAGCATCACGCCGGGCGCGGCGGCGGCATCGCCGAACAGGCTTTCGCGATAGATGCGCGGCAGGTACTGGTCCACGTAGGAGAAGCGGCTCGCCCATACGCGCAGCGCCGCGATCTCCGGTGTCGCGCGGCCATCGCCCGAGAGCGCCACGCGCAGCCACAGGTAGCGCCCCTGCAACTGCCGCACACGCCGTCGACTGGCCTGCACCAGCACGCCGAAGAGCCCGCGCTGCCCGGGCACCGCCTCGCCGCCCAGCAGCCCCGGATGGCCCGGCAGCTCGCTCGGCGCGCGGTCCCACACGGCACGCGGCACATGGGGCGCGGCGGCCGCCTCGTCGATGCGCGCGATCTCGCTGCCGAAGGCATGGGGATGCCATGCCGTGCCATCGCTGTCGTCGGGCGGCCGCGCGACATTGGTCGCCGCGAGATGCACCACGAAGCCGGTGTGCGGCGCAATCGCGGCCTCGGCGTTGAGCCGGTGCCACACGGTGGTCGTGTCGCCGCTGTCGATCAGGAAGGCGCGCAAGTCGCTCTCGCCGACGGCCAGGTAGTTGCGCGCTTCGCCGTGCCGCGCGGCGCTGAGGAAGGACAGCGCATGCAAGGGCTCGGCACCGCGCTCGCCCACCGGGTAGTAAGGCGGCTGGCCGCTTTCGCGCACGCCGCCCGCGAAGGGCGCTTCGCGGGCCTCGGCCTTCAGCGGATAGACCTCGCCGAGCGGCATCACCTGGCGATCCGCATCCGCCGCCGCGAGATCGAAGGCCGGCGCATCGCGGCGGCCCGGCACCCGTACCGCGATTCGCCCGCCGGCCAGCACGGCAAGCGCGTAGGCATGGACAGCGCCGCTCAGCACCAGCGGCGCATCGAAGCGCGCCGCATCCGCATTCCAGCGCCGCACCCCCACGCTGCCAGCGCCATCGAGCCGGCACAGCAGCATCGGCCCGCCTTCGGGATCGTCGACGATGGCCAGCACGCGTTCGTTGGCGCCGAGCACCGGCGCAGCGAAGAGCGTGAGCGCCGGCGGGCATCCGTTCTCGGGCTCGGGCCGGAACACCTGCGGACCGTACATGTCGGTGGTCGGCGTCTGGGCGCGCAGCGGCCGGCCGTGCAGGCGGGCGATGCGTCCGCTCGGGCGCTCCAGCACCCAGGCACCGCCGTCCGCGACCGGCGCGATGCGCCAGGGCTGGAAGCCGGCCAGCGACACCTGCACGTCGCCCCAGCGGCCGCGCAGATCGTGCATCCGAAGCAAGCCCGGCAGCGCGATCAGCAAGACGCCTTCATGCGCCACGCACAGGTCGGTCGGCGTGTCGGGCAGGGTCAGCAGCAGGATGTCGTCGGGCAGGAGGCTGTGCACGACCACCGCATGCTGCGTCGCGTCCCAGCTCGCCACGCATTCCAGTGCATCGACGGCGCGCGGGATCTGCTCCAGCGCGGCCTGCGCGGCGGTGAAGGCATCGGCTGGCGACAGGGCCGGCTGCAGCATGCGTTCAGAGGCCAGGCGCAGCGCTTCGCAGCTTCCGGCCACGCCGGCATGCCGCAGATCGGGCCATGCGCCCGGCCCCGCGAGCTGCCAGAAGCGAAGGCCGTTCGAGTCCATGTCAGCACAGCTCCGGAATCACGGGCACGGCCACCGCATTCGCGCTGGCAAAGGGATTGGGCAGTGCCGACGGGTCCTGCGGCGGCGCATCGCCCTCGACCGCGACCACCGCCAGCAGCTCGGGCAGTTGCCACGGCAGGAGCGAAAGAACCTGCGCACCGTCCGAGGCCACGCTGGGCAGCGCCTGCCAATCCTCCCCCTGGCGCTGGAACAGCGTGATGCCGCGCAGCTCGTCGACACCGTCCACGCGCGAGACCTCGACCTCCAGCTCGCGGCTGCGCACGGCCCGGCCCAGCGGCCAGCCATTGCCGTCGAGCCCGCCCGGCGCCAGCGGCCACAGCAAGCGGCGCAAGGCCTCGCGCACATCGAGCAGCACCTTGTCGCGCGCGTAGCCGTCGCGCAGCCGCACCGCGACCGCCAGGCCGAGCGCGACATAGTCGCAGCCGATCACATACAACTCGGTCGCGAGCGGCACGCGCACCGAGAGATAGGCATGCAGCCTTTCGATGAAGGGCCGGTCCGGCCTCGGGTTCGGCGCCGGCTGCAGGGGCGCGGCGGGCAGGCCCATCACACTGACCACGCCCGGCACCTCGAAGCGGCGGTCGCTGGGCTTGAAGCGCGGCAGCAGCTCGATGCGGCCCACGTCGATGCCCGGCGCTTCCATCGCGAGGCGGCGGTAGTCCTCCTCGGTGACGGCGCGGTCGCGATGGCGCAGCATGGCCGGGATGCGGCTCTCGGCCAGCGCCAGCGTTTCCGCGTCTTCGCCGCCCTCGGCCGCGAGCGGCTGCCGCACCGTGATGGCCGGCGCGGCCGTGCCGTCGATGCGCGCGGCACGCAACTCGCTCATGCTGCCGGCCGGCAGGTTGCCGGCGCGACCGCCGCCGAAGCGCCCGCTCGCGAGGCGCACGCGCATCTCGCGCTCGGGCACGCGGCCGCGCACACCGTCGCCGAAGAGCAGCGTGCCGGCCTCGGCATCCAGCGCGAAGACGCGGGCCTCGCGCGCGACCGCCGCATCGGCGCTGATCGCCGCCAGATCGTCGACGCGGGTCCAGTCGCGATAGCCCTGCCCCGGCTCCTCGACCTGGATCGCGAGCGTGTCCGGATCGACCGACCCATAGGGCAGCGAAAAGCCCTGCGCGCCCGCGCCGGTCGACGTGCCGAGCACGCGCGCGCCGACCGTGGTGCGCTGGTCGACTTCGGCCGCGTTGATGCCCAGCCAGGCGAGCTTGAGGCTGTCGACGCTCTCGTCCGGCTTGGGCCGCAGGCGCAGCCAGGCCACCAGCCGCGCGGCACGGTCCGGGTCGTCGAGACGCGGCGGCGAATCGCCCACGCCGGCCAGCGGATTCAGGCCGACGTCGTTGGGCGGTGCCCAGATGTCGCGCTGGCCCGGCAGCTGCAAGCGCAAGGTGCCCGCACGCGCGAGACCGCCGCTGCTGTCGGTGCCGGGCTCGACGCCGAGCGTGAGGTAGTCGGTGGCGAAGCCGCTCGCACCCTGGGTCGTCAGCTCCCACAGCACCGGCACCGGCGCGGGCGTGCTCACATCCTCGAAGAGCGCAGGCATCGCGAGCGCGGGCACCACGCCCACCGAAAGCAGCGCCGGCAGGCCGCCGCCGCCGGTGCCCATGGCGAGCGTGACGGCGGTGTTCACCGTGCCCTGGTCCTCGGGGCGTGGCGCCACGGGCGCGAGCAGCGCGACCCACAGCGCCCGGTCCGCGCTCTGGCCGAACACGTCCACGCCACCGGGCACCGCCTGGCCTTCGGCGAAGACGGGCGTGGTCTCGTAGCCGTCGGGCGTTCCCGAGAGTCCGTGGATGCGCGCCAGCCCCTGCAGCACGTCGGCGCGCTTCGCGCGTTCGTCGGGCGTGAGCCGGCGCTTGATGTAGGCCTCGCCGCCCAGCGGCAGCACGGTGGTCTCGGCCAGGGTCTCGAAAGGCTGCGCGGCCTTCACCGCGCCGAAGGGTGCGAGCGTGTGCGCGCCCAGTTCGGCCGGCTTGGCGAAGGCCAGGCTCACGATGGCGCGCGCCGGCTGCGCCGGCTTCAGGCCCATGCCGAGCAGTTTCAGGAACACCAGCCGCTGGCGTTCGGGGATCAGGTTCGCGCGGTAGAGCAAGGCATCGCCGAGCCAGGCGAAGAGTTCGATCAGCGTGCGGCCCGGATCGCCCAGGCGCGGGTTGCTCCATTCGGGCGTGTGCGCGGGAATGCGCGCGATCAGATCCTCGACGAGATCGTCGAAGCGGCGGTCATCCAGTGAGGGCGGCAGGATGGGCATGGCGCTAGCCTTCCAGTTGCACGGTCACGTTCAATGCGGCGGACGCACCGGTGCGCGCGAGGCGATAGGCGACCTCCACGCGCAGCTGGCTCGGCTCGCCCTGCACTTCCCACACCTCGACCGCGTCGACCAGGATGCGGCGTTCCCAGCGCGTCAGCGACTCCTGCACCAGGTCGCGGATCTGCCGCCGCGTCGCCACCGTGTTGGGCGCATGCAGGAGGCGATCGAGCCCGCCGCCGAAATCGGGCCGCATGAGCTGCTCGCCGGGGCGCGTGGACAGCACGACCCGGATGCCGTCGCGCACCGACTGCGCGAGCTCGGGCCAGGCGAGCGCGCCGCTCGCATCGGGCATGGGAAGCAGGGGCCATCCGCTCATGATGGAAACGGCGGCTTGGCCGGCGGCTTGTTGCCCAGCTTCGGGAAAGGCACGCAGATCTTGATGAAGAACAGCCATCCGAAGATGAGGTTGAACAGCGTGAGGAAGATGTTCAACACGATGAAGGCGCAGATCGTGATGACCGGGATGTTGAAGCCGCAGATCCACGTGATGCCGAGCGAACCGGTGTCGGCCTTGCCTTGCAGCAGGTCCTTCGCCCTGCCCGACAGCAGGTTCTGCATGGAGGGCGGCACGACGAAGGCCACGTTGGGCTTGAGCTTCCCGAGCATGCCGCGGTCGCTGGCGTCGGGCAGCGGGATCTGCAGCGGCGGCCGCGCATCGGCGCTCTCGTACCAGGGCGCGATGACATAGGGGTCGCCCGGCTCGCTCCACACGATGCGCACCGGGCAGGCGCCCTCGGCCTTCAGGCGCACGAAGGCGCGCACCTGGTAGCGTGCGCCGGGCTCCTCGTAGCGTCCGCTCTGCGGCGTGAGCGCGGCGCTGCGCGCCTGCATTGCCGCGTGCATGGCATTCGCCAGTGCGAGCGTGTCGGCGCCGGCGAGCGCGGGCCAGCGCTCGGGCATCTCCAGCGAGCCGGCCACGGCCTCCTTCTTGAGCAGGCGCCGGCAGGCCTTCGCGAGGAACTGGTCGGCGCGCACGCTGCGCTGCACCGTCTCCCCGGGCTGCAGCACCAGGGGCAGCGCGATCTTCGCGAGCTGCGCGCGCAAGGCGTCGGCCTCCGCACCGCCGTCGAATGCATTGAACTCGCTCGCCAGCTGGCGCAGCAGCAGCAGGAACTCGCGCATGCGCCCGGCATTGCGTGCCGGCGGGTCGCTGTCGGGCGCACCGTCCTGAAGGTCCGTGAACTGGTCGGCGGGCACGTCGGGCGGCGCGATGTCGCCGGGCATCTCGCTGGCATCGAACCAGCCCGCCACCACCTCCTGGCCGGGGAAGGGGAAGAAGGTCTCGATGCCGCGCAGCGGCGCGACCAGGTGGGTGCGGAAGGCACTGGACTGCGGCCCGAACTCGACCGCGCCCGCGGCGCCGGCATTGGCGGCCGGCGCGGCCTCGCTGAGCTCGCTGCTCACGGTGGGAACCATGCCGTAGAACACGGTCTTTGCGGCATCGGCGCACACGTCCGGCGGCGCGACGAAGAGCGGCACCACATCCTCGTCGAGCCGGTTGTCCGGCAGCGCGAGCGCGAAGTCGGCGAGCCGGCGGTCGATGTCGCCCACGCCGGTCAGCCGCCGCGTCATGCGATGCGCCGAAGCCGGGTCGCCGTCGGGCCCGCCCGTGCGTGCCACCGGCACCCAGCCTCGCACCCGGCCGTTCGATCGCATCCAGCCCTGCGGCTGGCCGTCGGCACCGATGCGGCGCACCACCAGTCCCGCCGAATCGATGCGCGCCGGATCGATGCGCGGCATGCCCGGCGTATCGCACCAGGCCTCGATGAGCGCGAGATGGAACTGGCGCTGGATCGGCTGGAAGAGCTTGAGCGTGCCCTCGGCATCGGCCGCCTTCGCGCGGCGGCCGGCGAGGGTCCGGCGGCCTTCGGCGCTGCGCAGCTCGTCGAGCGTGGACTGGATGAAGTCCTCGTCGCTGCGCTGGATCAGGGCCGGCTTCGCGCTGGCAAGCACATCACGCGGTGCGCCGATGAGGATGTCGTGCATGGCGGCCGTTCCTTCCTTCGCCTACCAGACGTTGCCCGCGCCGGGCGTATAGCTGGCGGAGATGACGGCATTGGTCTGCAGCACATCGCACTTGACCATGCCGGAGAACTTCGACATCGCGGCATCCACCGTCACCATGCCGGCCGTGACCTCGACCGTGGAGGCCTGCACCGTGACCTTGGCCGCCGCCTGCACCGTGATGCCGGCCGCTTCGAGCGTGACGCTGTTGCCATTGCTGTCCTCGATCTTCACGCTGCCGGGGCCGTCCTTGAGCGTGAGCGTCTGGCCGCCGGGTGTTTCGAGCTTGAGCATCTCCTGCCCGCTCTGGTCGTCGAAGGTCAGCACCACGCCGTTCTTCGAGCGGATGCGCTTGATGCGGTTGCGCCCGCCCGGCTCGATTCCGGCCGGCGGCGCCGCCGAGCCGCTCCACAGGCCGCCGACGACGAGCGGATGGCGCGGATCGCCCTGCACGAAGACCACCAGCACCTCGTCGTCCACGTCCGGCAGGAAGAAGGCGCCGCGATCGCTGCCGGCGAAAGGACACACCACGCGCGCCCACATGGTCGAGTCCTGGTCGTCCACATCGGCGAATGCGAGCAGCTTGATCTGCACGCGGCTGCGGTCGTCCGGATCGGCGAGCGAGACCACGCGCGCGAGGAAGCCGGACTGCATCCAGCCCGCTGCATTGGAGAAGGCGGCATCGCGCTTCATGTCATGGCCCCAGGTAGGAACATTCGGCGCGGAACTCGGTGCGATAGCCCTGCCGCATGTCGAACAGATGGCGGGCCTCGGTCACGTAGTAGCTGTTGTCGAACTGCGGCGAGATGCCCGAGAGCTTCAGCTGCGCGCCGACGCGCATGCGCGCATTGCCCTCGGCCGTGCCCTCGGCGCGCACGAAGCGGCGCGCGCGCTGGTCCATCGCGGCCTCGGCCAGCGCCTGCGCCTCCTCGTCGCTCGACAGCGCCACCGTGGCCACATGCTCGCTGCGTGTGCCGAAGATCTCCTGCGCCCAGTCCGTGCCGCTCCTGCCGCTGCCGGGGCCGCCGTGCGTGATGGCGGTGGCCGAGCCCCTGACGGCGCTGCCGTCCGCGCCGTTCCAGCCCGCGGCGGTCACGGCCGTGACCTGGTCCGCCAGGTCGGCCGTGATGCGAACGCGCGCGAGCTGGCTGTAGAGCGCGAGCTCGATGCTGCCGCGCTGCACCTCCTGGCGCGGCGCGACGGCGAGCGCGGTGCCGGTGATCTGCAAGTCCGCCTCGAAGCGCGCCGCGAGGCGGCGCAGGAAACCCAGGTCGGTTTCGTTGAGCTGCACCCAGGTGCCGTTCGGCGCATCGAGGCCGGTGACGGTCGGCGACAGCCCGAGCGCACCCGCGACCGCCCGGATCACATCGGCCGGCGTCATGCCGGCATGAACCTTGGTGCGGCGCCCGCGCCGCGCGGCGGTCAGCGCATCCTCTGCGAGCACGACCAGCTCGGGCGGCTGGCCGTAGTTGCAGACCATCTCCAGCGCACTCACCTTGCCGCGGAAGATCTCGTTCGGCGCGGCTTCGTCGCCGGTGCCCACCAGCAGCTCGGCGCCGAGCGTGAGCGCCGACTGGGCGTCGAAGGCCAGCTCGGCCGCCCCGTTGCCGGTCGCGACCCAGTCGGTGAGCCGCAGCTCCAGCGTGCTCATGCCGCCTTCGGACTCCTCCATGCGCATCGCGGTGAGCAGCGTCGACACGCGCTCGTCCGGCTGGCCGGCGATGCGGATCACCGGCCGGGCGCTGAAGATCGCCGACTGGCTGAGGCTGATCTCGGGCATGGGCGCTGTCTCCTTGGCGTGATGAAGCCCGGCTCAGTCGGCCGCGATGCGCGCGAGGCGCTCGGCATGCAGCCGCAGCTCGCGCTCGAACTGCTCGCGCGGATCGGGCGCGGGCGCGGCGGGCGCCGGCGCCGGCTGGGAGGTGCCGCCGCGCTCGGGCTGGCGGTCGATCTCCGCACTGACTTCGTCGAAGGTGATGGGCATGCTCAGGCTCCAGATCCGATGCGGGCATGCAGGTCGGCGCCGGCCCCCACATCCGCGGAAAGACTTGCCCCGCCGCTCGCGCTTGCGCGTCCGCCGGGGCCGAAGGTGACGGCGCCCGCGACGCCCGCCCCCGGCAGCAGCGCGGCACGCGCGCTCGCCGCATCGACCGTGGTGCCGCCGGTCGATGCATTCACGCGCAGGCCGGCGAAGGCCACGCCCGCGGTGGCACCGATGCCCAGGCCCGCACCGCCGCCCAGCGACAGCCCGCCGCCTATCGATGCGCCCGCCGACGCACCCGCGCCCGCCGAGAAAGCCACCGGCGCACCGATGCCGACCGAGCCGCCCACCGACATCGAGGCGTCGGCGCCGAAGCGCAGGCTGGCAGCGCCGTTGGCCGAGGCTATGGCGCGCGCCGCGCGCGGATCGCCGATCGCGCTGGCGACGGCGGCCGGCGCGGTGCGCGGCGGCACGTCGACCGCATCGGGCCTGAGGTTGCCGTCCACGCTCGCGTCCGGGTTCTTGCTGCTGCGGAACTCGACCTCCTGCGCCGACAGCGTGAGCGCCACGCTCGCGCGCAGCGGCACGCCGCTGGCCGCGAAGAAGTCGATGGTTTCCTTGTACTGCTCGATCACGCCCTTGAAGCTGTAGCTGCCCCAGCCGAACTCGACCTTGGGCGCGTACTTCTTCTGGCCGTCCCTGGCCGGCTCCATCAGCGTGGAGATGGTTTCGGTCTGGATGCGCACGTCGCTGCCGTCATCGGTGGAATCGAAGACCAGCGTCATCGACAGCTTGGCCGTGCTCTTCTTGACGAACTGGCGCGCGCCGTTGTTGCCGTTGCGGTCGTCGAACTCGTTGCTGAGCGTGTATTCGAGCGAGACCGGGTTGAACTGCACTGCGACCGCGCCCTGCCCCGCGCCCGGGCCTTCGAGCACGTCGAAGGTGGCGGACTCGACCGTGGGGGCGTCGGGCAGCAGGGCCATCAGTCGGCTCCCCCGTCGACCAGGCGCAGACCTTCGTGCGCGAGGTGCAGCTCCTCGATGCCGATGTCGGTGCTCCTGGCATTGAGATCGGCGGCCTTGAATTTCACCGGCAGGCAGTTGTCCAGGTGCCAGGTGAGCACGGTGTCGCCGGCCGCGTCCTGCATCTCGATCTCGGCCGAAAGCCGATAGGCATAGGCGCCACCCGCGACCAGCTGGAACCACTTGAAGGCATCGCGCGTGCTCGTCATGCCGCGCTTGAGCACCACGGTCGCGAAGCTCACCGGGCCGGGCCGCTGCACGGCACCGTAGTTGGCGCCGCCGGCCTTGATGACCTTGGGCTCCATGGTCGCCTCGAGCCCGGTGCATTCGGCAAAGGCGCCGCTGCACACGTCGACCGTGTCGCCGCTGTCCCGGCTCGTGAAACTGAGCTGGAAGCGGAACACATGCAGCGGCTGCAGCAGGTTCTCGGGCAGGTCCAGGTCGGGCATCAGGCAGCCTCCCGAAGCGTTGCCGGGCCGCCGGCGTTGTGGAGATCGAGCACGACGGTGATGCGCTCGATCGAGGCGGCCGGCTGCACCGTGATCTCGACGATCATGCGGCCGGCATCGAGGTCGGCCTGCGTCATGGTGGCGCGGTCGCAGCGCACGCCGAAGGCCTCCGCCGCCGTGGCGCCCGCAAAGGCGCCTTCGCGCCAGAAGGCGGCCAGCAGGTTCTCGATCGAACGCCGCAGCCGTGCCCAGGTGGCAGGGCCGTTGGTGTCGAAGGCGAGCGCATCGCCGGCCGCGCGCGCGGCGCGCAGGATGCTGCCCATCAGCCGCGAGGCACCGCCGAAGCGCCAGGCCTCCTGCGAGGAGAGCGTCACATCCGATTGCAGCGCCCAGCCTTCGGGCTGCCGCGCGAAGAGGCAGACATGGCGGGCAAGCTGCGCATCGGGACTGTCTTCGCCCAGGCCCCACGAAGGCACCGGCTCGGCATCGCCCACGTCGCGCAGGCGCGCGATCGAGAAGTCGCCGGCCGCCGAGCGGAAGCTGCCGCGCCGCATCGCGCTCGCGGCGATCAGGCCGGCCAGCACGCCATCGGGCGAGGCCAGCCATTCCGGCAGGTCGTCGGAGGTCTGCATGCGCAGCCAGGGCCATGCGAGTTGCACGAAGGCGCTCGATGCGCCGGGGTCGGCATCGCCCGGCACCGGCACGCCGGGCGCATCCGGCACGAGGCCGATGCGGCGCAGGTACGCCAGCATGTCGGCCTGCGCATGCACCTGGCCGTCGCCGCTCACGCGCTGCGTGTCCGGCAGCGGCAAGGGCAGCGCCGCGAGCAGCATGGCCTCGCGCTGATGGCGCGCGAGAAAGGCGCGCACCGCCACCAGCGCGAGCTGCCAGGCGAGGTAGCCGTCGCTCGCCAGACGCGGCGCGGGAACGCGGCGCAGCGTGGTGTCGCGCGCCGGTGCGTCGACCTCGCTGCATTCGACGAAGCCGGTGGGCACGGCCGGCGGCGGGAGCCCGGTGGCCGGCTCGGCATCGAGCGTGCTGCACGCATCGGGCAGATCGGGCAGCAGCACGAGGCTGACTTCGCGCAGGCCGTAGAGATGATGGATGCCCTGCCAGGTCGACGGATCGGCGGGCACGAAAAGCCGCGCCGGATTCGCGCGATCGGCGAAGTCCGGCACGATGCGGCGCAGGCGGTCGCGGCGCGCGCTTTCGCGCTCGCCCGCCGCCTCGATGTAGGGCCACGGGTCGCCCACGCGCACGACGATCGCGCGGCGCCCGCCGCGCGCGAAGAAGCTGCGCACCGCCGCGCCGAGATAACTGGCGCAGACATCCGCGCCCAGGCCCTGCGCCACGGCGCGCAGCGGCCGCGTGTCCCAGGCGAAGAGCGCATCGAAGCGGTCCCAGCTGTCGATGGCCACCGGCACGTTCAGCAAGGCATCGATGTCGGCCGGCGGCCGCGCCCAGATGCCGTCGATCCATCCGTCCCGCGCGAGCTGCGCACGCACCGCGTCGGGCAGCGGACTCGCCCTGCGCGCGACATGGCCCACGAAGCAGGCGACATCGGCGCGATGCGGATCGGGCGCGGCCGGCGGGACGGCGGTTTCGAAGACCAGGCTCATGGCGCGGGACTCGGTGCCGGGGGTCAGCTTTCCATTTCCATCGCTTCGGACGAGAGCACCAGCTCCTCCATCGCGACATCGCCACCGCCCTTGGCCGCCAGCGTGGGCCCGGTGTACTTCATCGGCAGCACGCCGCGCAGCACCCAGGACTGCACCGCCTTCTGCGATTCGTCCATCAGCTGGATGGTCACGCTCTTCTTCGCATCCGGCCCCTGCGTGCGCGATGCCTTGATCCACTGGAAGAGGCTGATCGAATTCACGATGCCGCGCTTGAGCGTGATGTCGCCGACCTTGTGCACGCCGGCCACCTTGCGCACATGGTTCTCCTTGTCGTTGCCGTTGCGGTACTCGGCGATCGTCAGCTCCGTCCCGATGCCCGACACATCCGAGAACCCACCGAAGAGCTCACCGCCATCGAAGTTGACGATGAAATTGAAGGCGCCGTAAGGCGTGGTGCGATTGGCCATCTCCATTCCTTTCGTACATCAAATCAAGCCCAGGCAAACAACTCCCCCTCACCCCAGCAAACACCGTGGAACCGGCTCCGCCGGGCCACCGGTGTTGCCCCCTGCAAGGGGGTTGGCGCAGCGACACGCAGTGCGCGCAGCCTGGGGGTGTACTTAGCCTCTTGCATCGGCAGTCTTCTGGCCTATGCGGAAGATCACGAACTCGGCCGGCTTGATGATCGCCACGCCGATCAGGCAGATGAGCCGCCCGTTGTCGAGGTCGTTCTGCGTCATCGTCGTGCGGTCGCAGCGCACGAAGAAGGCCTCCTCGGGGCTGCCGCCGAGCAATGCGCCGCCGCGCCATTCGTTGTAGAGAAAGTCGGTGACGGTCTGCCGCACGTTGGCCCAGAGGCGCTCGCCGTTGGGCTCGAACACGGCCCACTGGGTCCCGCGGTCGATGGAGGCTTCGAGATAGTTGAAGTAGCGGCGGTCCGACACGTACTTCCATTCCGGATCGCTGGATGCGAGCCGCGCGCCCCAGACGCGATAGCCCCGTCCGGACAGATAGCGCAGGCAGTTCACGCCCAGCGGATTCAGCAGCTCCTGCTGCGCGAAGTTGATGTCGACCTCGAAGCGCAGCGCGCCGGTCACGACCTCGTTGGCCGGCGCCTTGTACACGCCGCGCTGGGTGTCGTTGCGCGCATAGATGCCGGTGACGAAGCCCGAGGGCGGCAGCGCGATCTCGCGCGGAATGTCGTCGCGGCCCGGACGCGCCAGCGGGTTCGAGACCATGACCCACGGGTAGTAGAGCGCGGCATAGCGCGAGTCGATGCGACCGCGCGCAATCCGCATGTCGCCCGGCGTCTGATGCGGCTGGCAGTCCAGCACCGCGATCCGATAGGCCCGGCGGCGCTCGGCATGCGCGATCAGCGCGTTCTGGATGGCCTGCTGATCCGCATAGGCGCTGCTGCCGGGCGCGGCGACGATGGACACATCCTCCAGGCCCGAGAGCGTCAGGAAACCGTCGGCATACGTGCCCGCCGTTCCCTCCGCGCCCGCGATGGGCGCACTGCCGTCGCTGCCGCCGCTCATGGTGAGCTGGCGGCGGCCGTCGGTGTCGCCGACCACCGCCGGCAAGGCCCGGATGCCGGCGATCAGTTCGAAGGGCGTGACGCTCGCGCCGATGTCGGCCCACACCAGGTTGGCCAGCGCATCGGCCCGGTTCGGCGGGTTCTGGCGCAGCACGGTGCCGATGTAGCGCGGATGGGCGGGCGCCAGGCCGAGATCGTCCCAGGACTGGGCATAGCCGTCGGCATCGATCACGTCGACCGCCAGCGTCAGCAGGTTGGCGCTCGCGCCGGCCCCGCCCGGCACACCGTCGGGCGTGAGCCCGGCGAGGCTCAGCGCGTTGTTGGCCGAATCGGCCCAGCTCGCGCCGCTGCCCACATAGAGCGTCTCGACGCCGCCGACGGTGATGCCGAGCAAGCTGCCGGCGGGCGCCGTGCCGAGCGTGCGCACGGTCGCGGGTCGCGCCGCTTCGCGGAACAACACGCGGCCGTTGCAGGCCGCGCCCGCGAAGCGCGCGCGAATGAAGGCGTTGGCCGCGTCGACGCCGCCGCCGATCACGGTGCCCGCCGCAGTGGCTGCCGCGTTGGCGGTACGCAGCACATAGAGCCGCGAACCGCCATTGTCGAAATAGGCGCGCGCCGCATGGGCGACAAAGTTCAGCTGCCGTGCCGCGTCGGTCACGTCGCCGAGGCCGAGGTTTTCGAGGCTGCCGTAGATGCGCTCGTAGTCGGGCAGGCTCGTTACCAGTTCCGGCACGCCGCCCACCGGACCGCGCCGCGTCGGGCCGATGAAGGCGGTGGTGCTGGTGCCGACGCCTTCGATCGACTTGGCGCGGAAGCTGGTTTCTTCGACGTAGACGCCGGGTGCCAGGTATTCAGGCATGGCCTATCTCCTTTGCATGAGGCTTGCGGGGACGAGACGACGGATGACTCGCGGGCCTGCGGGGTTCATGGCAGTGCGAGCGCGATGGAAAGGGTCTGCGCGCGGCCGGCCGCGATGCGCAGGTCGAGTTCGGCATGCGGCAGCGTGGCGCGCGCGGCTTCGAGACGGTCGGGGTCGACATGCGGCGGCGCGTCCGGCGCATCCCCCGCGCGCACGCGCTCGGCCGTCGAGCGCAGGCCGGCGGCCGGATCGAAGAGCACCTGCAACTGCACCGCGGTCTCGCTGACGACGACCGCGCCATGCGCGTCCGACCAGGTCGTGACCGGTACGCCGGGCACCGCGACCAGCGCCTCGCCGCGCCAATCGCTCAGCCCGCGCGCGAGCACCGCCGTTCCGCCGGACACGACCAGCAGCAGCGCGCCACCCAGCGCATCGCCGCTTGCCGCCTCGCGCACCGCGACCCGCAGCGCGGCCCAGTTGGCGCCCAGCGGCGCGGTGCCGGCCGGATACATCGCGACCTCGACCGGGCGGAACAGCGCATCGGCCTGCGCCGCATGCCCGGGAGCGGGATCACGCGGCAGCGCGATGGCGGCCATGCGCGGCAAATAGGCACCGGACGGATCGTCGATCGATGCCGTCAATGCCACCGAGCCGAGCGCGGGTGTGGCCGGCGGCGCGTCGAAAGCCTCTTCATGCGCCGCGAGCGCATCGGCCCGCGAGACGACATAGAGGCCGCTGCGGTTTCGCCGTACCTGCGCACCATCGATGCCCACCCTCAACGGCGCCTGCACCCCGGCGCGGGTGCTCGCATCGACGCATCGCAGCGCGCCGAGCACGCGCGCATCGCTGCGCTCCAGCACGTGGATGAGAAGCGTCATGTCGACACCTCCCCGGCGCGCGTGGCCGTGCCGTAGCCGAAGCGGGTCGCGACCACCGGGCCGGCGTCGAGGAACACATCGGGATCGATGCGCACCAGCCGGGCCACGTAGGACACCGAAAGCCGGTAGGGCGGCGCGAGCGCATCCCAGATGCGCATCATGTCCTCCACCGCGAGTTCCGAAGGAATGATCTGGATCACCTCCTCCGCGCTCCAGCCCGCCTCTGGCGAGAGCGAAGAGGCATCGAGGATGGGATGCAGATAGAGCTGCCGCAGCGCCCAGGTGAAAGGCAGCAACTCGTCCTGTGCGGTGCCGGCCCAGGCGGTGAGCAGGAAATGCAGGTCGAGCCCGAGCGGTGCCTGCTGGTCCGGCGACATCAGCCCGGGCCGCTGCTGGCGGTTGTGCTCGTTGACCGTGACCCGATAGAGATAGAGCGTGATGCGCGTCGCGTCCTCGATCGTTCCGGCCAGCTCGCCCGAGGACACCAGCGCGAAATCGCAGGCCGGCATCGCCTGCGCGCCCACCGTTGCCGGATAGGTGTTGCGCAGGAAGGTCGCGATCGACGCGCCTACCGAGTGGATCGCCTGGATGTTCGCCATGTTCCTCCTCGGCGGGCCGCTGCAGCATCCCCGTGCTTCCCATGTGTCCTCGATGTCAATGCGGCCGCGGCGCGGGCTCGGCGGCGCGGTAGATCACGCTGCCCTCGGGCAGGCTGGTGCGAGCCATCGCCTTCGACTGCACGAGCCGATCGAGCGCGCTGCGCACATCGGCCAGCGGCAGCTCGACACCCATGCGGGGCAGCCACCAGCGGGCAATGCCCTGCTCGGTGTCGGCGGCGTCCGGCCAGCGTGCGAGATAGCCCGCGATGGCCTCGATCGCGAGCCGCGTTCTGCTGTCTGCCGAACCGTCGTGCAAGGTGGGTCTCCGGCGAGGTCATGTGGCCTGTATTGCCAGAGCTGTGCCAGGGGGCGGGGGCGTGCAAGTGGTTGATTTGATTGGGGGTGGGGAGGGGGTGTGGGTCAATGGGGACCCGGGTGGGGGGACCCGGTGGGGCGGGGGGGACCCGGGGGTGGGGTGCTTTTTTGGGGGAGGGCTTGGTGCTGGTGCTGGTGCTGTGCTTGTTGGTGGCGCAGTAGGCCGGGAGTTCGCCCCGGCGGGCGAGTTCCTTTCTTTGTCTCGCCAAAGAAAGGAACCAAAGAAAGGCGACCCCACTGTGCGTGACCCCTTCGCTGCGCGAAGGGGCAACCTGCGGTGCTCGCTTCAGGCGGGGTCCGCGCAAACTCGCTTCGCTCAAACATGCGCGGCCCTTATCCGCCTGAAGCTGCGCGCCTCGGCACGCCCAGAGGGGAGTGGGACGGGCCGACGCTGCGCTGGGCCGGGAGGAAGATCGGCGGGCGGCGGGCGGCGGGCGGCGGGCGGCGGGCGGCGGGCGGCAGGTGATAGCCGAAGGGCGACACAAGGAACAAGGACGCGCCATGGCGCGTCCTTGTGGAGTTGGTTTTCTGTCTTCGGAGTTCGGGGTCCCCTCTGTGCGCGCCGAGGCGCGCAGCTTTTCGCGGATCAGGGCTCGCGATTGTCTGAGCGAAGCGAGTTCGAGCGAGACCCCGCGAAAGGCGAGCACCGCAGGCTGCCCCGCAGCGACGCTGCGGGGTCGCGCACAGTGGGGTCGCCTTTTCTTTGCCTTCTTTCCTTTGGCGAGACAAAGGAAAGAAGGTCGCCCGCCGAGGCGAACTCCCGGCCTACTGCGCCACCAACAAGCACAGCGCCAGCGCCCGCCCTAGAAATCCATCGGACAAAGCACCCAGCCCCTCAAGACTCAGAGCGCCCAATTCGCCTTCATCGACGCCCTCTCCCCAAACCCCGCCACCCACTCCGCCACCCTCGGATACCTCCCCCGCCACCCCAGATCCGCAAACCGCAGATCCAGATACCAGACCGCGCACCCGATCGTCAGCGTCCCGATATCCACCCGCCCCTTCAGCCGATCCACCTGCCCTTCCAGCGCCGCCAGCGAGGTGTGCACCTTGTCCAGTTGCCCGTCGAGCCATTCCTTCCACTGCAACGCCTCGGGCCGCGCCACCTGCTCATAGCGCGCCAGCAGCGCCGCATCCAGCATGCCGTCGCCGAGCGCCTGCAGGGTCAGTGCATCCCAACGCGCGTCGCCATGCCGGGGGAAGAGAGAACCGCCGCCGATCTCGTCGAGGTATTCGCAGATGACACGGCTGTCATACAACACCCGCCCCTCGTCGGTGAAGAAGGTCGGGACCTTGCCCAACGGATTGCTCGCGATGATTTCACGGTCGCGCTGGACCGGATGGGCATTGGAAGGCAGCAGCTGGATGCGGTCGGCCAGTCCGACTTCATGCGCACTGACCAGGCATTTGCGAACGTAGGGCGAGTTGGGAGAGAAATAGAGTTTCATGATGCCGTGATCTCCTGGGGTCGAGCTTGTGTCTGCGGGGTCGTCGCCGCCGCGATGTGGCGGCCGGCGATCCAGCCGAAGGTGAGCGCGGGGCCGAGGGTGATGCCGGGCGCGGGGTACTGGCCGCCCATCACCGAGTGCATGTCGTTGCCCGCCATGTAGAGCCCGGGAACGACACGTCCCTCGGCGTCCAGCGCCTGCGCATTCTCGTTGCAGCGGATGCCGCAGGCCGTGCCGATGTCGCCGGCGTAGACCGCGACCGCGTAGAAGGGCCCTTTCTCCAGGGGCCCGAGGCAGGCGTTCGGCTGGTGCTCGGGATCGCCGAGGTAGCGGTTGTAGTCGGTGCTGCCCTTGCCGAACTCGCCGTCGACACCGTCGCGCGCGAAGGCATTGAAGCGGCGCGCCGAGGCCTCCAGGCCGTCGGCATCGATCTTCAGCTTCGCGGCCAGTTCGCGCAAGGTCGAGGCCCGGGTCAGGTAGCCTGCGCGCACCAGATGCTCGCGCGGGCGTCCGCCCGGCAGCGCCAGCCCGAGGCCCCAGCGCTCCATGAAGTCGTGGTCGCACACCAGGTATGCGGGCATGGTCGGCACGCTGCGATGCGACCGGTACATCCCGAGCACGAACTCATGGTACGAGGTGGATTCGTTGACGAAGCGCTGCCCGGCCTGGTTGACCGCCATCAGGCCGGGCTTGGCGCGGTCCCAGACCAGATGCGGGTAGCGCACGGTCGTGCCGTCGGCGCGCTGGAGGATGGATACCGGCGCCCAGAAGGCCGGCGCCGCATGGCCCTCGCCGAGGGTGGCGCCGGCTTCGCGCGCAAGCTGGATGCCTTCGCCGCGGTTGTCGCCCGGCGACATGGACCAGGGACCCGTCGGTTGCGGATACAGCGTGCGACGCAGTTCCTCGTTCCACGGAAAGCCGCCGGTGGCGACCACCACGCCATTGCGCGCGCGCAGGCGCTGCACGCGGCCATCCTGCTGCTCGATCTCGATGCCGGCCACGCGGCCTTCTTCCAGCACCAGCCGGCGCGGCGCCGCGTTCAGGCGATAGGGAATCCTGCGGTCGAGCACGGTCTTGAAGAGCCGGGCGGCCAGCGCATTGCCGAGCACGAGCCGCGTGCCGCGGCGATAGCCGCGCAGGCGATCGGAGACGTAGCGCAGCACAAGCTTCATGCCCTCCTTCCACGAGGTGAAGGAACGCGTGACGGCCAGCAGATGCCTGGCATCGGTCATCGTGATCATCATGCCGCCGAGCACCATGAACTCGGGCAGCGGGTCGCGCAACTCGGCGAATCGGGCGCCGAGCAGGCGCCCGTCGAACATGGCCGGGTCCAGCGACCGGCCGCCGAGCGCGGCGCCGTCGCGGTCCGGGTAGTAGTCGGGCGAGTAGCTGCGGGCGACCAGGCGCAGTTCGCTGTGGCGCTCGAAGTAGTCGACCATGCCGGCGCAGGCTTGCAGGTAGGCACGCTGCATCGCGGCCGGCGCGGCATCGCCCACCGTGTTGCGCATGTAGGTCCAGGCCTTGTCGAAGCTGTCCGGATGTCCGACCGCCGCGCTCTGCGCGTTCATGGGGGCCCAGACCGCGCCGCCCGAGATGGCGGTCGAGCCGCCGATGCGATCGGTCTTCTCCAGCAGCAGGACCGAGCGGCCCTCGACGCTTGCCGTGATCGCCGCCGCCATGCCGCCCGCGCCCGCGCCGACGACGATCACATCGAAGCTCTGGTCCCAGGCCGTCATGCGCCGGATCCCCCGAGCGACTTGCCGCCGTCGACGAAGAGCACCTGGCCGGTGATGAAGTCGGTATGCGGCGAGACGAGGAAGGACACGGCCTGTGCAATGTCCTCGGGCCGCCCGGCCTTGCCCGTGGGCTGCAGCGCCAACTGCTGCGCCAGCCGCTCCGGCGTCAGCGCGCGCAGGATCGGCGTGTCGATCAATCCCGGCGCGATCGCGTTGACCAGGATGCCGCGCGGCGCGAGCTCCATGGCGCTGGCCCGCGTGTAGCCCACCACCGCCGCCTTGGACGCCACGTAGTGCGGATGATTCTTCGCGCCCAGGTAGGCACGCGAGGCAATGTTCACGATGCGGCCGCCCTCGGGCATGGTCTTCGCCACCTCCTGCGTCAGCATCGCGACCGCGATCAGGTTCACGTCGTACGCGCGTCGGAAGTCATCGTTCGTCACCTCGAAGAACTTCCGCTCGTCGAAGATGCCGGCGTTGTTGACCAGCGCCGACAGCGGCGGCAGCGACCGCACCAGCGCACGCACCGCCGCCTCGTCCGTGAGATCGAGCACCCGGCATTCCACGTCCAGCCCCTCCCCACGCAGCCGCGCCGCCTCCCTCTCCGCCAGCGGCCCATCACGATCGACCAGCACCACCGCGAAGCCATCACGCGCCAGACGCTCCACCGTCGCCAACCCCATCCCGCCCGCACCGCCCGTCACCAACGCCAACCGTTTGTCACTCATCACATCACTCCATCTTTCATCATCAATTCCCCACCCGACCCACACCCAAAGCCCCCTAAGCCCCCCAAGCCCCCACCCCAGAAACACCACGAAACCGGCTTTGCCGGTCCGCCTGTATTGCCCCCTTGAGGGGGTTGGCGAATCGACACGCAGTGCGCGCAGCCTGGGGGGAAGCCAAGTGACACCGCGGATCCGGCTCCGCCGGTCCGCCGGTGTCGCCCCCTCGAGGGGGTTGGCGCAGCGACACGAAGTGCGCAAGCCTGGGGGTGGTCCCGTTCATGCTGAAAGGAAGCCACCATCCACCGGCAGCACCACCCCATTGACATAGCTCGCCATGTCCGAAGCCAGGAACACCACCGGTCCGACGATTTCCTCGACCTCGCCGCCGCGGCCCAGCGGCACGCGATGCATGTACCAGTCCGTGCCGCCGGGCACGGCGAGCTGCGGCGCCACCATCTCGGTGAGCATCAGGCCCGGCGCGATCGCGTTGGCGCGCACGCCATGCGGTGCGAGATCGCGCGCCAGCACCTGCGTCAGCGAGCGCACGGCGCCCTTCGATGCCACATAGCCGGCCGTCGAGATTCCGCTGACGAAGGCGACGATCGACGACAGGTTGACGATGCAGCCCCGCGTGGCCTTGAGCTGCGACACGAAGGCGTGCGTGACATTGAACAGGCCTTCGAGGTTGACCGAGATGACGCGGTCCCACACCTCCTCCACCTGCGGGTCGTCGAACTTCGCGCGGCCGGACACGCCGGCGTTGTTGACCAGCACGCCGATCGGCCCGTGCTGCGACTCCATCGATGCCGCGAAGCGCCGCACGCCCTCGCGGTCTGTCACATCCAGCGCCTCGCCGAAGGCGCGTCCGCCCTGTTCGACGATGGCCGATGCGACGGCGACCGCACGCTCGCCATCGATGTCGGCGGCGATGACGATCGCGCCTTCGCGCGCGAAGCCTCGGGCGATGGCGGCGCCGAGGCCGCCCCCCGCGCCGGTGACGAGCGCCAGGCGCCCTTTCAGCAAGTCCATGGGTTTCTTCTCCAGAGGTGAGGCCGCGTCACGCACCCAGATAGGCACGGCGCACGGCCGGATCGTTCATGAGTTCGGCCGAAGGGCCGTGCAGCCCGATCTCGCCGTTCTCGAGGATGTAGGCCTGGCTGGCCACGGACAGCGCCAGCCGCACGTCCTGCTCGACCAGCAGGATGGTCAGCCCCTGCTCGCGGTTGAGGCGCACGATGGCCTCGAAGATCTGCTCCACCAGCAGCGGGGACAAGCCCATCGACGGCTCGTCGAAGAGCACCATGCGCGGACGCGCCATCAGCGCGCGCCCGATCGCGAGCATCTGCTGCTCGCCGCCCGAGAGCGTGGATGCGCGCTGTTCGCTGCGCTCCTTGAGCCGGGGGAACATCGCGTAGACGCGGTCCAGGTCGTCGCGCACCGCCGCGCGATCGCTGCGCACATAGGCGCCGAGCTCCAGGTTCTCGAACACGCTCATGTCCTTGAAGACTTCGCGGCCCTCGGGCACCTGCACCAGGCCGCGCCGCACGATCTCGTCGGAGGGCACCGCGTGGATCGGCTTTCCGTCGAAGATCACCTCGCCTTCGCTGGGCTCGATCAGATGGCTGATCGCGTTGAGCGTGGTGGTCTTGCCCGCGCCGTTGCTGCCCAGCAGCGCCACGATGCTGCCCTGCGGCACGCGGATCGACACGCCCGACAGGGCCTGGATGACGCCGTACGAAGCGCTGACGCCGCGCAGTTCGAGAAATGCCTCATCAGCCATTCGCGGCCCCCTTGCCCAGATAGGCCTCGATGACTTTCGGATGGTTCTGGATCTCGACCGGCGTGCCCTCGGCGATCTTCTGCCCGAAGCTCATGACGGTGATGCGGTCGGAGATCGACATCACCAGCTGCATCACATGCTCCACCAGCAGCACGGTGATGCCGTCCTTGCGGGCCAGTTCGGTCAGCAGGCCGTCCAGGTGCTCGATGTCGCGGTTGCGCAGGCCCGCGGCCGGCTCGTCCAGCAGCAGGAGGCGGGGCTTGAGGGCGAGCGCGCGCGCGATCTCCAGCAGCTTCTGGCGTCCGAAGTCGAGCTCGCGGGCGCGCGTGTCGCGCTCCTCGGCGAGGCCGACACGCTCGATCAGGTGATCCACCAGCTCGTTGACCTCGGCGCCGGGCCGGCGCAGCAGGCGGCCCAGTGTGGAGGCGCTGTGCGTATGGCAGCCCAGCAGCACGTTCTCGCGCACGCTCAGTTCGCCGAACAGCTCCAGGTTCTGGAAGGTGCGCGCGACGCCCAGGCCTGCCATCTGCTCGGGCCGGTGGCGCGTCACGTCGCGCCCGTCGATGCGGATGCGGCCGTCGCTGGGCTGGTAGTAGCGCGAGATGCAATTGAAGGTGGTCGACTTGCCCGCGCCGTTGGGTCCGATCAGGGCGTGGATCGAGCCGCGCTCGACCGAGAAGGACAGCCCGTTGATGGCCACCAGACCGCCGAAGCGCACGGTGATGCCGTCGACTTCAATGAAGTGGCTCATCGGGCAGCCGCCTTTCGCTCGATGTCGCCGCGCGCGCCCGCGGGCGCCCTCGCCGCCGACGGCCGCCGCGACGACACGCCGGCGAAGAGGCCCTTGGGCTTGAACATCATGAACAGCATCAGGATCGCGCCGTAGATGACCTCCTGGATCGACAAGGCCTGGCGCAGCAACTCGGAAATGAGGCCGAAGGCGATCGCGCCGGCGACCGCGCCCCGCACCGAGCCGATGCCGCCGACCACGACCATCGTCAACACCAGGATGGTGGTCTGGAAGCCCAGGCTTTCCGGATGAATGAACGAGGTGAAGGTGGTGTACATGCCGCCCGCGATGCCGGCGAAGGCCGCCGACAGCGCGAAGGCGCTCAACTTCATGCGCTTCACGTTGATGCCCATGGCCAGCGCCGCGACATCGCTTTCGCGGACCGCGCGCAGGGACGAGCCGAACTGCGAGCGCGAGAGCGCGACGGTGAGCCACAGCATGCCGGCCGTCATCAGCACGACGAAGGGATAGGCCTGCAGGTCGCTGGTGAGCTTGAGGCCGAACAGTTCGGACGGCGGCATGCGCATGCCGTTGGAGCCGCCGGTCACCTGCTCCCAGTTGAGAAACACCCACTGCATGGCCTCGCCGAAGGCGAAGGTGGCCAGCGCGAGGTAGATGTCGCGCATGCGAAGCGCCAGAAAGCCGATCACGTAGCCGAGCGCCGCCGCCAGCACGCCGCCGGCCGCGATCGAAAGGAAGAAGGGCGGATGCCAGGCGGTGTTGACCAGCCCGGCCGTATAGATGCCGATGCCGTAGAACGCCGCATGCGAGAGCGCGAACTGCCCCGCCTCGCCGATGACCAGGTGCAGGCCCAGGGACAGCACGACGAACACCATCAGCAGATTGGCGATGTACAGGACATAGCCGGTCGCCACGAAGGGCAGCACCAGCAGGACGGCCGCGCAGATGCCGAGCGCCCAGCCGTCGAAGGAGTCGGACTTCATACTTTCTTGACCTGCATGCGTCCGCCGAGAAGGCCCTGCGGACGTACGATGAGCGTCACGAGAATCGCGACGAAGGGCGCCACCACGATGGCATTGGTGGAGATGAACAGCCCCACGAGGTTCTCGACGATCCCGATGATGAAACCGCCGAGCACGGCGCCCGGCAGGCTGGTGAAGCCGCCGACGATCGCCGCCGCGTAGGCCAGGATCGCGATGTGGCCGATGTCCGGCGTGATGAGGATCTTCGGCGTGATCAGCATGGCCGCCAGCGCCGAAATCAGACCCGACAGCGCCCAGACCATCATGCGGATGCGCGACAGCCGCACGCCGACGATCTGCGCCGCGCGCGGATTCATGCCGACCGCGCGCATGGCCTTGCCGATGCGGGTGCGCGAGAACATGAGGTAGAGCAGCACCATCACCACCACGGCGACCGCGAAGATCACCAGGTCGAGCCGCGTGAGCGCCGCGTCGCCGATCAGGACCGGCGCGTCGGCGACGATCGACGGCAGCGAGCGCGGCGTGTCGCCCAGCCCGGTCTGGCGCACCAGGCCCTTGAGCACATAGGCCAGCCCGAGCGTCGCGATCACGAGCTGCACGCCCACGCCCTTGGTACTCGACACCCGTTCCATCACCACGCGCTGGAACAGCGCGCAGATGGCCGCGACGCCGACCATGGTCAGCGGCACCACCACCGCGTAGGGCAGCCTGGCCATCAGCAGCAGCACCATGGCCATGTAGCCGCCCACCATGAAGATCTCGCCTTGCGAGAAGTTCGGCACGTCGGTGGTCTTGAAGATGGTGACGATGGCGATCGCCAGCAGCGCATACACGCTGCCGGTGACCAGCCCCGACAGCACACCCTGCTGCAGGAATATCCAGATGTCGGAGAGGCTCATTCAGCGGCTCGCGGAACTTACTTGGGTTGATAGGTCCACTGGCTGCGGTAGCTGCCGGGCACCAGGGTCTTGTTGGTGCCGTCGAACTTCAGGTAGATGGCCGACTTCTGCCCCGCATGGTCGGTGGGCGTCAGCTCGATCGGGCCCGCCATCACCGTGGAATCGAACTTGGTCTGCGACAGCGCGGTCAGCACCTTCTCGCGCGTGGGATTCGGGCCCGCGGCCTTCAGCGCGTTCACGACCGCCATCGCCGACGGAATGCCGTAGGGCATGTAGGTCTGCGGATGCCCGGGCTGCGCGGCGAGGTCCGGGTAGTAGGCCTTGTACATGTCGTAGACCCACTGGAGCTTGGGGCCGCCCGGCACGTCGGCCAGCACTTCCTGGATGTACACGTTCTTGAAGGCGTCGGTGCTGCCCACGTTCTCGACCAGCTGCTTCAGGTCGGCCGTGCCGTTGACGCCGATCACGATCGGCTTGTTCCAGCCCAGCTCGTGGGCCTTCTTCACCAGCAGGCCCACCGGGCGGGCGTAGGTGGTGATGAGCAGCACGTCGGGATTGGCCGCGCGAATCTTCAGCATGGGCGCGGTCACGTCGGTGATGTTCGGATTGATCGACTGCACCTGCAGATCGGCACCGACCTTCCTGGCCTGGAACTCGGCGGCTTCGAGATTCCAGCTGCCGTAGGCATCGTCATGGTTGATGTAGCCGATCTTCCTGGCCTTGAGATGCTCGAAGGCGAACTGCACCATCGAACCACCGACCGCGCGCTGCGAGATCGAGAACGCGCCATAGATGTACTTGGACGGCGGATACAGCGCGCCGTCGCCCGAGGCATTGAGCATCACCAGCGGAATCTGCGAACGCTCGACGTATTCGCGCGCGCCGACCACGGCGCCCGAGCACGAACCGCCGTTGAGCAGGAACACCTTGTCCTGCTCGGTCAGCTTCTTCACCGCGGCCAGCAGGTCGTTCGCGCTGCAGCGGTCGTCCTCGACCACCAGCTCGATCTTGCGGCCGTTGATGCCGCCTTCCTTGTTGACCTTGTCGTAGTACATCTTCGCCGCGTTCAGCACGTCGAAGCCGTAGGCCATCGAGTTGCCGGACAGCGGCGCGAACATGCCGATGCGGATGGTCTTGTCGGTGAGTCCGGGCTCCTGCTGCGCCTGTGCGGCAGTCAGGGCCAGACCCAATGCGGCGATCGCGATGTTCCTGATCAGTTTCATGTCTTCCTCTTTCCTTCCGTTGGGGGTTTCATTGCATGCGGTAGCCGCCGTTGACGTCGACCACGTTGCCCGTGATGTAGGCGGCGGCGGGCGAGACGAGATACGAGACGGCGCCGGCCACGTCGTCCACGGTGCCGATTCGGCCGAGCGGGATGTTGCGGGCGGCGGCATCCAGGTCGCCGCTGCCGCCCACCGTGCTGCGCAGCATCTCGGTGTCGATCAGTCCCGGGGACACGGCATTCACCGTGATGCCCAGGTGCGCCGACTCGCGCGCCATCGCCTTCGTGAAGCCGAGCACCGCGGACTTCGCGCCGATGTAGGCGGCGCTCGACCGGTAGCCGCCGAGTTGCGCCGCGACCGATCCGAACATCACCACGCGCCCTTGCGCCACCGGCTTCAGCTCGCGCCGGCGCAGGTATTCGCGGCCGCAGAGGAAACTGCCGCGCGCATTGACGGCGAAGCTGCGCTCCCAGTTGTCGAGCGTGATGTCCTTGATGAGCGGCCGCTCGCCGTCGGGCAGGATCAGCACACCCGCGGCGCACACCAGCGCGGCCACGGGGCCGTGCTCGCGCTCGAAGCGATCGAAGAAGCCGACGACCGACGCCTCGTCGCTCACATCGAGCGCGACGCCCACATGGGCCGGCCCGAGGCTCCGCGCCACCTTGGCGGCGCTGTCGCCGTCGATGTCCGCCACCACCACCCTGAGGCCGTCGGCCGCGAGCTGACGGCATACCGCCTCGCCGATGCCACGCCCGCCACCCGTCACCACGGCCCAACGGCCCTCATCTGTCTCCACGCACTTGTCTCCTTGCAGGCGGCGCCAAGTCGTTCGGCGCCCGTGGCCGGATCATGTATACATATGATGGCTTATGCGTCGGTATTTACCCTTGATGCTCGCACTTTTAGGGCCACATGTATACACTGACACCAGGAGATCGCGCTTGAAAACCCTGTCCCAACAGCTCACCGACACGCTTCGCGACTGGATCCTCCACGGGCGCTTCAAGCCCGGCGAACGCATCGAGGAAGTGCCGATCGCCGAACTCATGAAGGCCTCGCGGACGCCGGTGCGCACGGCCCTGGCCGCGCTGGCCAACGAAGGCCTGATCGATCACCAGCCCAAGCGCGGCTACTCGGTTCGCGCGTTCGAGATCGACACCATCCTCGCCGCCTACGAAGTGCGCTCGGTGCTCGAAGGACTGGCCTGCCGCCGGGCCGCGCAGCGCGGATTGACCGACGCGCAGGCCGAATTTCTCAAGCACTGCCTGGAGGAAGGCGACCGCATCCTGTCCAAGGGCGTCCTGCTGCCCGAGGACCATGCGCCCTATCAGAAGACCAACGTCGACCTGCACACGACACTGCTCGAAGCCTCGGGCAATCCATGGGTCGAACGTTTCGCCGAACAGGCACAGAACATCCCCTACGCATCGGACCGCATCGTGCTGTGGGACGTCGGGCATGCGGTCATCCTGCGCTCCCACGGCGACCATCACCGCATCGCCGAAGCCGTGCTCGCGCGCGACAGCGCCCGCGCCGAACAGCTGATGCGCGAGCATGTGTACTACGCGGGCGTGATCCTCAAGGACAACTACCAGCGGCTGATGGATCAGGCGTCGTCGGCCGGCCGAGGCTGAGGGCGCAACGGACCCGGGCGCTCGCGAGGCTCACCCGCACGCTGCGAACGGACTGCACTCGACGCGCGATCAGGACGCAGCATCGCGCTCGTGGGCCCGACAGCTACGGATGTTGTCCGGATGAAGCAGGCAACCCTCTTGGGCAATCGATCGCTCGTAGAAGTGTTCGCCGAAGACGACCTTGCATCTCGCATGTGTTTCGTTCGTCGCCATCACATCCACGACGGTGGCGCCGTCCTGAAGCACCACGGACCACCGCCGCCATGCAGTGCCATTGAGCAGAGTGCCGCAACCATAGGCGCAGTAGCCATCGTCTCCTCCATGACGACCATGCGCGCAAAGCGAGGCCTGCAGTCGGCACCTCAACCGGTTCGCCAATCCGGCATCGAACCAGCGGTGAAGGAACACCAGCGCCTTGACGATCCAACGATCAGACATCCGCCGCACGGGAGATCCTTGCGTCTCGCTGCGTAGGCGCCTGCGCCTGCGCCTGCGCCTGCGACTGCGATTTCGAATGCTCGAAGCGAAGCGCTCGGAGCGCATCCGTGAACACTGAGTCGTTCATCTCTTCTCCCTGGACTTGTTGGTATCGTCGATGCGCCATGCAGATTGCGAAACCATCGTTTCAAACCTTCCGCACAGCGTCGGGAATCTGCTGCCGTGCGATTGAAGCATGTGCCGCACGCGGGGAACAGGTGCATTTCCTCATGACATGAAGGTGAGTCGATTCGCTTCGGCCCGTGCACGCGTGGCGTCCCCGAGACATCGCAGCGCTCCGGGCAGGATATTTCTCTTCCTTGTTCGCAGCGCCATCGGGTGCCGCTCGAGACTCCCTGTCGCCAATTCACGCTGCGTTGTGCATTCCTGCCGCCGAATGGCATTTCATGACCGCACATGGCGTGCACTTCGTCATGGATTCGGCGGTTGACACACCAGGCCGCTGACTCTCCCCAAGCCCCTGGATCCTTGAAGGCTACCGGCCACCCGGCCGATGGCCTGGGCTATCGTGCGCGCCGCTGTCACGCGGGAGCGGGCAGGGAGAGAACAAGAGATGAACAGACACATGCACCGCGTGGTGTTCAACGCCGCGCGCGGGATTCGCAT